>OJSY01000002.1_pt1 | contig 324294 bp, 317 predicted proteins | sample 1599501 | NCBI WGS metagenome assembly OJSY01 (sample SAMN04436727, study PRJEB24849) | human gut metagenome | biome: human gut; feature: NICU; material: stool | host: Homo sapiens | place: USA: Saint Louis, MO | collected 2010-11-13
ATACCTGCCTGTCACGCAGGGGGTCGCGGGTTCGAGTCCCGTCCGTTCCGCCACTTATTAAGAGCCCTGAGCATTTGCTCAGGGCTTTTTTGTTTGATCTGTTCTCTATTATTGCTAATTCAGCAAAAATCCTCTGCATTAATCGCTCTTTTTCTCCTCCACACCATCAGCCATAATTTCATCCGTTAACCGAAATGAAGAAATAACGAGGAAAATCATGGCAATCCCTGCATTTGGTCTTGGCACCTTCCGTCTGAAAGATGATGTTGTTATCGCATCCGTAAAAACCGCGCTGGAGCTGGGCTATCGTGCTATCGACACCGCACAAATCTATGACAACGAAGCCGCGGTGGGTCAGGCCATCGCCGAAAGCGGCGTGCCGCGTGATGAGCTGTTCATCACGACCAAAATCTGGATCGAAAACCTGAGCAAAGACAAACTCATCGCCAGCCTGAAAGAGAGCCTGCAGAAGCTGCGCACTGACTATGTTGATCTCACGCTGATCCACTGGCCGTCACCGAACGATGCGGTAGCTGTTGAAGAGTTTATGGCAGCCCTGATGGAAGCGAAGAAGCTGGGGCTGACCCGTCAGATCGGTATCTCCAACTTCACTATTCCACTGATGGAGCGCGCGATTGCCGCCGTTGGCGCTGAGAATATCGCGACTAACCAGATTGAGCTCTCGCCGTATCTGCAAAACCGTAAAGTGGTCGATTGGGCGCGTGAGCACGGCATCCATATCACCTCTTACATGACGCTGGCCTACGGTAAGGCACTGAAAGATGAAGTGATTGCCCGCATCGCGGCGAAACATGGCGCGACCCCAGCGCAGGTTATTCTGGCATGGGCAATGGGCGAAGGCTATGCGGTTATCCCATCGTCCACCAAACGTGACAATCTGGCCAGCAACCTGAAAGCGCAGGATCTGCAGCTGGATGATGAAGATCGTAAAGCGATCGCCGCACTCGACTGCAACGATCGTCTGGTGAGTCCGGAAGGTCTGGCTCCACAGTGGGATTAATCTCCCGCTTTCGGCATGCCGTTCGCACTGCCGTCTGAGACGATATTACGACAGCTCCTTCGGGAGCTGTTTGACGTGCTCACTTAGAAAGTCAATAAATGCCCTGATGCGCGTGCTGACCGCCCGGTCGCTGTAGTACACCGCACTGAATGGCATCTCCACCGGCAAGCGTTTGTCGGCAAGTAACTCCACAAACTCCCCACGGCCAATCTCTTTATCCACCATATAATCCGACAAACAGGCTATGCCGTTACCGGTCAGGCACAGCTGCTTGAGCGTTTCGCCGCTATTGGAGGACACCGCCGATTCGATCTCTAACAGCTGACCATCGCAACAGGAGACAGGCCAGGTATTCAGCGATACCGGCTCGGTGAACCCGAGGCAGTGATGCTGTTTCAGATCTGACGGATGCTGCGGCATACCGTAGCGCGCGACATAGTCTGGCGAGGCGACGATCTTACGATAGCTGGTAAATAGCGGTCGGGCGCGCAGGCTGGAATCCGTTAAGGTCCCGGCCCGAATGGCCACATCCACTTTTCGTTCAATCAAGTTAATAAACGTCTCTGAAGAGACGAGCGACAGCGTCATTTCCGGGTAGCGCTCGCGAAATGGCTTCACCAGCGGCATGAGAAAATGCAGCATCACCGGCGTCGCGGCATCCACCCGCAGCAGGCCCCGCGGCGTTGTGCGCGTTTCCAGCAGGTCATTCTCTGCTGCCGCCATTTCCTGCAAGACCACCTGCATCCGGCGAAAATAGCGCTCGCCTTCCTCCGTCAGACTGAGCTGGCGGGTGGTCCGATTGAGCAGGCTTACGCCTAGCTTTGATTCCAGCTTCTTGACCGCCCGGCTGACGGCAGAGTTGGCCTGTCCGAGCTGCTCGGCCGCCCGGCTGAAACTTCCGCTTTCCACCACCGCCACAAAGATGGCGATCTCCTCTGATGTGGCTCTCATTATTGCACCTGTAGCAAAATTCTATTGATACTTTGATAGTTTTTGTTATTTATACAACCCTTCATACTACGTGTCATCTTAATCCTGATGCTACGGAGTAAATTATGCCACTGGCGCTATTTGCCTTAACTATCGGTGCCTTCGCAATTGGCACCACTGAATTTGTGATTGTCGGCCTGGTCCCGACTATCGCGCAACAACTCTCTATCTCTCTGCCTTCGGCGGGACTGCTGGTCTCTATCTACGCGCTGGGCGTGGCGATTGGCGCTCCGGTGCTGACGGCGTTAACGGGGCGTATGCCGCGTAAACAGCTGCTGCTGGCGTTGATGGTCCTGTTTACGGCGGGTAATGTGCTGGCCTGGCAGGCCCCGGGCTATGAAACGCTGATCCTGGCGCGATTGCTGACCGGTCTGGCACACGGCGTGTTCTTCTCTATTGGCTCGACAATCGCCACCAGCCTGGTGGCAAAAGAGAAAGCCGCCTCAGCTATCGCTATTATGTTCGGCGGCCTGACGGTCGCGCTGGTCACCGGGGTGCCGTTCGGGACTTTCATCGGTCAGCATTTTGGCTGGCGGGAAACGTTCCTCGCGGTATCGATTCTGGGCGTGATTGCGCTTATCAGCAGTCTGCTTCTGGTGCCGAATAATATTCCGGGCCGCGCCAGCGCCAGCCTGCGCGATCAGATGAAAGTCTTAACTCATCCTCGCCTGCTGATGATCTACGCCATTACCGCGCTGGGCTATGGCGGCGTATTTACCGCCTTTACTTTTCTTGCTCCGATGATGCAGGAGCTGGCCGGTTTCAGTCCGTCTGCGGTTAGCTGGATCCTGTTGGGCTACGGTGTCTCGGTCGCTATTGGCAATGTGTGGGGAGGCAAACTGGCCGATAAGCATGGCGCCGTCTCCGCGCTGAAGTTTATCTTCGCCGCGCTGGTTGTGCTGCTGCTGGTCTTCCAGTTGACCGCCAGCATCCACTATGCTGCGCTGGCAACGGTGCTGGTAATGGGTATTTTCGCCTTCGGCAACGTGCCGGGTCTGCAGGTATACGTGGTGCAAAAAGCCGAACAGTATACGCCTGGCGCCGTCGACGTCGCTTCCGGCCTGAATATTGCCGCCTTCAATATTGGTATTGCGCTGGGGTCCATCGTCGGCGGGCAGACGGTTGAACGGTATGGTCTGGCGCAGACGCCGTGGATTGGTGCGGTGATTGTGCTGGTCGCCTTGCTGTTGGTGGTGCTGAGCGGTCGTTTAGATAAATCGCCGAGCCGTTCGACAGCGGTTTCTCTCGAAGGCTAGGGTTTATCGCAAATTGCATTGAAAGTGGATGGGAAAATCCCTATAACAGAAGAACCAGTCGTTGTTGGGCTGGTTTCTGTTATTGAGGATTGATGCCCAAATTGCGAAAGAATACCTATGCCATGCGCTACGTCGCCGGACAACCTGCGGAGAGGATATTGCCTCCGGGGGCGTTTGCGGGCGTCAGTCCGGTTTATCCTGCCGGCACGCCGTTAAGCAGCGATGAAAAGATCCGCGTGCTGGTATGGAATATCTTCAAGCAGCAGCGCGCAGAGTGGCAGTCGGTCCTCAAAAATTTCGGCAAAGATGCGCATTTGGTCCTGTTGCAGGAGGCGCAAACTACCCCAGAACTGGTCAGGTTCGCGACTTCAAACTATCTGGCCGCCGATCAGGTACCGGCGCTGGTATTGCCGCAGCATCCTTCCGGCGTGATGACGCTGGCCTCCGCTCACCCCATCTATTGCTGTCCGCTGCGCGAGCGCGAGCCTATTTTGCGATTGCCGAAATCGGCGTTAGTGACCGTTTATCCGCTGCCCGATGCGCGGCTGCTGATGGTGGTCAACATCCATGCGGTCAACTTTAGCCTTGGCGTCGATGTCTACAGCAAGCAGTTGCTGCCGATCGGCGATCAGATCGCTCATCACAGCGGGCCGGTGATCATGGCCGGGGATTTCAATGCATGGAGCCGGCCGCGAATGAACGCGCTGTACCGCTTTGCGCGTGAGATGTCGTTACGCGAAGTTCGTTTCTCTGACGATCAGCGCCGCCGTGCGTTTGGTCGTCCGCTCGATTTTGTGTTCTATCGTGGGTTAAGCGTGCACGATGCTTCCGTGCTGGTGACCCGCGCCTCCGATCACAACCCGCTACTAGTCGAATTCAGTCCCGGCAAGCCTGATTAATTTAAGGTATGTCAGGCCTGCCATCGGGCAGGTCTGCGTTCAGCACGATGCTGCCCTAAATTACTCACACAACCGAAGGACAACACAATGACAACACGCTCTCACCATGACAACGTCGAAAAGCAGTTCGGCTCCCAGGCCAGCGCCTATTTGACCAGCGCCGTGCACGCCTCCGGGCGCGATCTGCAGCGGCTGGCTGAACGGCTGGCCGATTTCCCTCAGGCGAAAGTGCTGGATATGGGCTGCGGGGCAGGGCACGCCAGCTTTACCGCGGCGGGACAGGTTGCGGAGGTGACCGCCTATGATTTATCAAGCCAGATGCTGGAAGTGGTTACCGCGGCGGCAAAAGAGAAAGGCTTTAGCAATATCGTGACCCAGCAGGGATATGCTGAAACGCTGCCGTTCGCTGATGCCAGCTTTGATGTGGTGATTAGCCGCTACTCCGCGCACCACTGGCATGATGTCGGCCAGGCGCTGCGTGAGGTGAAACGTGTTCTCAAGCCGGGCGGGGTGATGATCATAATGGACGTGATGTCGCCGGGTCATCCGGTACGTGATGTCTGGTTGCAGACCGTGGAAGCGCTGCGCGATACCTCGCACGTGCGTAATTATTCCAGTGGCGAGTGGCTGGCGCTGGCCAATGACGCAGGCCTGGTGATTAATCATTTATCGACCGATCGCCTGCCGCTGGAGTTCAGCTCATGGGTGGCGCGGATGCGCACCCCAGAGGCGCTGGTAGAAGCGATTCGCTTATATCAGCAGAGCGCTTCGGCGGAGGTCAAAGCCTACTTCGAATTACAGCAGGACGGGTCGTTTACCAGCGATACCATCCTGTTCGAAGCGCATAAAGCGGTTTAATACGGGCAACAAAAAAGGCACCGGGGGAAGCCGGTGCCTTTTTATCGAACCCTGACGTATCAGGACTCTGGTCGATCGCTGTTTTTCACAAACAGCGTTAGCTGATCGCCAGGCCGCAGATTGTCGGTATCGCTGTTCCAGCGCATCACGTCGCGAATATTAACACCGTGACGCTTGGCGATGCTCGACAGCGAATCACCTTTGCGAACACGATAGGTGATGCTATCGCTGTTGTTCGCCAGGCGCTGTGCGCTGCTACCTGCGCCGACAACCAGACTCTGCCCGACTTTTAACCCTGAACCGCGCAGATTGTTCCACTGCTGCAAATCCCGGGTCGTGACGCCGAGACGCGAAGCAATCCCGGAAATCGTGTCGCCAGAGCGTACCTTATAGCTACGGCTGGTCAGCGGCGTATTGTCCGCGAGCTGCGTTGGCTGCACGGCGGCAATGTCGCCAGAGGCCAGCGATTCACGCAGCTGAGCGGCGTGCTTCTGCGGCACCATGACGTACTTTGGCCCACTCGCGCCCAGCGTTGACCCCTTTACGCCAGCGTTGAAGGTTTTCAGTTTGCTGACCGGCATTCCTGCCATGTCCGCGAGCTGAGAAATATCAACCGGGCTGTCGAGGCGAACGCGCGCCAGCGCACGGCTTTCATCGGCCGTAGGCAGCTTTACGCCGTAACGCTTGCTGTTTTTGAGAATGTCGCTCAACGCCAGCATTTTCGGTACGTAGATTTTCGTTTCATGCGGCAGAGACAGCGACCAGAAATCGGTGGGTTTACCACGCGAACGGTTCGCTTTTACTGCTTTCATGACCCGACCTTCGCCGCTGTTATAGGCTGCGACCGTTAATAACCAGTCGCCGTCGAACATTTTGTTCAGACGTTGCATCATGTCCAGCGCCGCGGTAGTAGATGCGACGACGTCACGACGCGCATCGTAACTGCGGGTCTGTTTTAAACCATAATTGCGCCCTGTGCTCGGAATGATCTGCCAAATGCCTGCGGCATTGGCGCCAGACGTCGCGTGTGGGTCAAAAGCGCTCTCCACTATGGGTAGTAATACCAGTTCCATTGGCATGTTACGTTTCTTAACCTGCCCGGCTATCCAGTACATATACGGCTCTGCCCGTAAAGTTACATCGTGGAGATAGCTCTTATTTCTTAAGTACTTCTGTTTCTGTTCGCGAATCCGGGGATTATCCGGTATTCCCATCTTTAGCTCGTCGCCTATGGAAGTCCACAGATCCTGGTCTTGCGCGTAGAAGGTTCCATCATCTAACCAGCGCGCTTGACTTGTGAACTTACCTGCTTCCCCTTGACCAGCCGCAGAAAGGCTCTGTGCTCGCTGTTCGACGGTGCCATCGTGCTTAGACGCCTGGCACCCCACCAGCAGGACAGAGGCGAGTAATATCGCTCGTGCCTTCATGTGTGTGTCAATAGTTGCTTAAAAGACGACCAAGGATAACGGCGAAGTTGGCCGATGACAAGAATTAAATATCAGAAGTCGTCTTTCTTTGACCTTAACCATGCAAATCGCGCCACAGAGTGTTGCAAATTTGTTTCTTGGTTAATTTTATCAATTAAATCAATATCATTTACGCGTAAAAATAAATTTATACGACGCTCATTTTTCAGAGTTACGGGTAGTGTTTTTTGTTTTTTTGCACGTAACTCATTAACTTTATGATAGTAATCGTTTATGTCCCTATCATCTGGCAGGATACTCAATGCAAACTTCATATTCGCTAACGTATATTCATGTGCGCAACATATGAGGGTTTCTTCAGGAAGGGCGTTAATTTTCATAAATGATTGATACATCTGCTCTGCAGTACCTTCGAAGAGCCTTCCGCAGCCGCCGGAGAACATTGTGTCGCCACAGAACAGATAAGGTTCGCTGTAGTAACAGATATGTCCTAATGTGTGACCTGGCGTAGAGAAAATGGAAAAATCGTGCCCGAGAATTGACAGCCGATCGCCATCGCCTACCACCTGAGTGACTCCCTTATCCTGGGTTTCCGCCGGCCCGTAAACCACTATAGAAGGGAATTTTTCACGTAATTGTTTTACGCCGCCGACGTGATCCTGATGGTGATGGGTTAGTAAAATGGCTTCGGGCTGCCATTGGTTTTCCTCAATGGCCGCCAGAACCGGCGCGGCTTCGCCTGGGTCAACGATGATGCAGCGGCCGTTATTCTCACTGAGAACCCAGATGTAGTTGTCCTGAAACGCGGGAATACTGATAAGATTCATAAATTACCTCTAAAGCGTAGCGGAAGGTGGCAATGAAGCCGGCAAGGATACCTCACACAGTGACAGCGCCTGAGCATTGGTCCAGTATGCCGTGGGGCGAATACTATCGCGAAACGCTGGAGCAGCAGATGAAACCGTGGCTGGCTAAATTATATGGCTTTCATCTGCTTAAGATTGGCAATCTGAGCGCGGAAATCAATACTGAAGCTTGCGCCATCTCGCACCAGGTCAATGTCTCCCTGGCAGGAAATCCGATGCAGGTCCGGGCCGATCCGCTGCATTTACCCTTTGCCGAAAAGTCCGTCGACGCCTGCCTGCTGGCGCACACCCTGCCGTGGTGTAGCGATCCGCATCGTCTGCTGCGGGAAGCCGATCGTGTACTGATCGATGATGGCTGGATGATCCTGACCGGGTTTAATCCGGTCAGCCTGATGGGGTTGCGTAAGCTGGTGCCGCTCCTGCGCAACGGTACGCCTTATAATAGCCGTATGTTTACGCTGATGCGCCAGCTGGACTGGCTGTCGCTACTCAACTTTGAAGTGCTGCACTATGGGCGTTATCAGGTTTTACCCTGGTCGCGCCACGGCGGCAAACTGCTGAGCACACATCTGCCAGCGCTGGGCTGTTTGCAATTGATTGTCGCCCGCAAACGGACCATTCCGCTGACGCTCAATCCGATGAAATCCGGTAAAGCGAAAACCCAGCTGCGGCCGGCAGTCGGCGCCACCCGGCAGTGGCGCAAGGGGCAGAATTAGCTCTCCGGCTGGTAGCCGATGTCGTCCTGAGTGGGATGGGAGGCCGCCGCGCGGGCCAGCTCGTCGCAGCGTTCGTTTTCTGGATGGCCGGCGTGGCCCTTCACCCACTCCCATTTGATCTTATGCTGGCCAAGCGCAGCATCCAGCCGCTGCCAGAGGTCGACATTCTTTACCGGTTTTTTCTCTGCCGTTTTCCAGCCGCGCTTTTTCCAGTTGTGGATCCACTGGGTGATCCCCTGGCGGACATACTGGCTGTCGGTGCTGAGCACCACCTCACAATGCTCTTTTAACGCCTCGAGAGCGACGATTGCCGCCATCAGTTCCATGCGGTTATTGGTGGTCAGACGGTAGCCGGCGCTAAAGGTTTTTTCGTGCTGGCGGTAGCGCATGATGGCGCCGTAACCGCCGGGTCCTGGATTTCCCAGGCAAGAGCCGTCGGTGAAAATTTCTACCTGTTTGAGCATCTCTGGTAGACTTCCTGTAATTGAAATCGATTTGTAAACGATAAGTCTGACATAAATGACCGCTATGAGCACTGCAATTACGCGCCAGATTGTTCTCGATACCGAAACCACCGGTATGAACCAGATCGGGGCGCACTACGAAGGACACAAGATTATCGAGATCGGCGCCGTGGAGGTGATCAACCGCCGCCTGACCGGTAACAATTTCCATGTCTATCTGAAGCCCGATCGGCTGGTGGATCCTGAAGCATTCGGCGTGCACGGGATCGCCGATGAGTTCCTGCTGGACAAACCCACCTTTGCCGACGTGGCTGATGAGTTTATGGATTACATCCGCGGCGCGGAGCTGGTGATCCATAACGCCTCGTTCGATATCGGCTTTATGGATTATGAGTTCGGTAAGCTGAACCGCGGCATTGGAAAAACCGAGACCTTTTGTAAAATCACCGACAGCCTGGCGCTGGCGCGGAAAATGTTCCCCGGCAAGCGCAACAGTCTGGATGCGTTATGTTCGCGTTACGAAATAGATAACAGCAAGCGTACGCTGCACGGGGCATTACTCGATGCCCAGATCCTTGCCGATGTCTATTTGATGATGACCGGCGGCCAGACTTCGATGGCGTTCTCTATGGAAGGCGAAAGCCAGCAGCAGGCGGGAGAGATGGGCATTCAGCGCGTCGTCCGCGCCGCCAGCCAGTTACGGGTGGTTTATGCCTCTGATGAAGAACTGGTGAACCATGAATCCCGCCTCGATCTGGTACAAAAGAAAGGCGGAAGCTGCCTGTGGCGTGCCTGATAACCACTAAAATGGATTAAAAGTAGGCGGTTGGGCGATTTTTGCAGCAAACGATTCAAAACGGTAGAAAAAGCGTTGACGGGGTAGAGGGGAATCCGTAATATTCGCCTCGTTCCCAACGGAACAACAACGCGGAGCGGTAGTTCAGTCGGTTAGAATACCTGCCTGTCACGCAGGGGGTCGCGGGTTCGAGTCCCGTCCGTTCCGCCACTATTCAGAAAGCCTGAATCAGCAATGATTCAGGCTTTCGTCGTTTTCGTCGCCGAATTTCAGCGCGCCTCTTGTTCCTCCTGCATACACTGCATGAATACCCGCATCGCCGGACTGATTGCTTTCCCGGCGTGATGGGCGCAGAGCGCATGGATCGTCAGCGGCGTCTCGCTGAACGGCAGCTCGACCAGCGTCCCGCGTTTGAGTTCCTCCTCTACCGCAAAGCGCGGCAGAAAACTCACCCCTAGATTGCCCGCCACGCACTGCTTGATGCTTTCAATACTCCACAGTTCGATGGTGTTCTCCATGGTAATGCCGCGCTGGCGCAGGGTACTTTCAAAAATCTGCCGGAACACGCACTGGGGTTCGTTGATGATAAAACTCAATGGGATATGCTGCCGCGGGCGCAGGAAGTCGACCGGCGCCTGATCGACTGACGCGACCAGCGCCAGCGGCTGCGGGCCAAGTTCCATCATGGTGAGCGCATCATCGTTGCCAACCCGGTAAAACACCCCCAGGTCGACTTCGTCAGCGAGCAGCGCATCACGGATGCTGTAGCAATTGAGCGACTGTAGTGACAGGCGGACCTTCGGGGCGCGTTGCTTAAAACGCTGCAGCACCGGCGGCATTTTGTACGCCAGCAGGGTTTCACCAGTGGCGACGCGAAGTTCGCCGCCGGGTTCATCGTCCTGGCGCGCCGCCTGGCGAATCGACGCCATCACTTTGGTCAGATCGTAGACGTGCGGCAGGACATTTTTACCGGCGGCGGTGAGACACATCCGTCGGCCAATTTTCTCAAACAGCGGGATAGCAAGCTCCTGCTCAAGCTGCTGGATATGAAAGGTTACGGTGGACTGGGTGCAGCACAGTTTCTGCGAGGCGCGCAGAAAGGATCCTTCTTCGACAACCGTTTTGAAGGTGATAAAGCGTCGCAGATCCATATTTCCTCTTTATATCGACATTCTCGAATTCAGAATGAAAAAACATTCATTTTTTTAAATTATCAGCTTCGGGTACTGTCTGCCAGTCAAGAGGAGAAAACACGTGACACCTACCCTGATTAGCGCCTTTTTAACTTACACCCTGATCACCGCCCTGACGCCCGGGCCGAATAATATTCTGGCGCTGAGCAGCGTCACCGCGCACGGCTTTCGACGGAGCATGCGGGTTCTGGCCGGCATGAGCCTGGGGTTTGTGATCATCATGCTGATTTGTGCCGGGCTGACGTTCACTCTCGTTACCCTGGATGAGGGGATAACCTCCCTGCTACGCTGGGTCGGCGCAGGGTATATCCTGTGGCTGGCCTGGCACATTGCCCGCAGCGACCCGGCCAGCGGTGGGCAGGAGGAGCGGCCTGTCAGCTTCTGGGCCAGCCTGGGGCTGCAGTTTGTGAATGTAAAAATTATCCTGTACGGCATCACGGCCCTGTCGACCTTTGTTCTGCCAGTGACTCGCGAGCCATTCTGGCTGGTGATGATAAGCCTGTTGCTATCAGTAATAGGCGTTGCCGGCAATCTTTGCTGGGCGCTGGCCGGTCATCTGTTTCAGCCGGTGTTCGAACGCCATGGAAGAGGGTTAAATCTGCTGCTGGCGCTGCTGCTGGTCTGGTGCGCGGTACGAATGTTTATGGAATGAATTAAGGGAGCGTAACGCTCCCTTGAGGTTATTTATCCTGCGGCAGGGCGGGTTGCCCTTCATTTACCCAGGTCATGAAGATCCGATAACCGATGGCCAGCAGGGTGGCGCCGAGAAACATACCGAGAATGCCGTTAGAGGCCATTCCGCCGAGGGCGCCCAGCAGCACTACCGGCATTGGCGCGTCGACTCCGCGCCCCAGCAGCAGAGGTTTGAGGACGTTATCGGCCATGCCGGCGACGATCAGCAGGATGGTGTAGAAGATATCCATGCCGGTACTGTGGGTGCCGAGACTCCACATTAGCGCAATGGCCGGGGCCGTCACCAGGATCACCGGCACCTGGGCAATGCCGAGGATCAGGGCCAGAATAAAGAAGATCCCGACGGCGGGAATGCTGGCCATCAGCATGATCACGCCGACCAGCAGCGCCTGGATCAATGCCACCCCGATGACGCCCTGGGCGACCGCGCGGATGGTGCTGGTGCACAGGCGGGTGAGGGTCACGCCTTTATTTTCATCGGTAATACGGATGGCAATACGCTGGGCGCTGATGGCGCCCGCTGCGCCCCAGGCCATCATAATTCCCGAGACGATAAACGAAATAATAAAGCCAATCAGCCCGCCGCCCATGCTGGCCAAAATACTGAGAAACTGTTTGGCAATGTCGCCGATTTGCGAGCGGTAATTACTGAGCAGTCCCGGGAGATCGACGGAAGCTCTCATCCACAGGGCGCTAAGCCGTTCGCCAATGATCGGTAACGCGGCAATGCGCGAGGAGGGCGGGGGAATGGTAAAGCTCTGGCTGCCCATCTTGTCTATCATGGCGCTGGCGCTTTCCGCCAACGAGGTGATCATCAGCACCGTGGGGATGACGATCAGTAAAATACCTAACAACACCAGCACCACTGACGCCAGTCCCTGTTTGCCCGCTAACAATCCGGCAAAATATTGATGTAAGGGATAGAGCGCCACGGCGAGGATCAGCGCCCAGAGCATCATATTGATAAAGGGAGAAAAGACGGTAAAACAGAATGAGGCCAGCGCCAGAATAAGCCCGAACCGAATAAACATATCGAGAAAGCGGGTGACCAGCCGTTTTTCAATCAACAGCAGATTATTATTATCCATTTTCTTTTACGCTCACATAATATTCTTACGCCAACGCTCAGCGTTGTTTAACAAAACACGCCAGCAACAGAAAATTCATGATTTACAACGCAGAAGTGAGTTGAAGGTGATCTCCGCCCATTTGGTTGTGGGGGCTTTTAATGAGTGTAGAACAGAAATGAATGGCGCCCGGCAAATATTCTGCGGTGCGCTGGCGGGCGAAATCCCGCTTTCTTTACCTGCTGAATGAGGAAGAAAGCGGAGGGAGATTAACCGAGGGTAAAAGGATCGGCATCGCGCCAGGCGGGAAATTTTTCGCGATATTCCTGGAGGGCAGCCAGCGACAATTCGGCATCAAGACGGGTGGCCTGATGCGGATCGGCAGTGGCGACAATCTCCCCCTGGGGACTGATAATCCGGCTATCGCCGCGGTAATGATGGCCGTTACCGTCAGTACCGACCCGGTTACAGCCGGCGACATAGGCCTGGTTCTCGATAGCGCGGGCGACCAGCAGCGACTGCCAGTGCAGGGAGCGCGGCGCCGGCCAGTTGGCAACATACAGCGCCAAATCATAGTCGTTCAGATTACGCGACCATACCGGAAAGCGCAGGTCGTAACAGACCAGCGGCAGGATACGCCATCCGCGCCATTCAAAGACCACGCGTCGGTCACCAGCCTCATAATGATGGTGTTCATCGGCCATACGGAACAGGTGCCGTTTATCATAATGGTGCACCGTACCGTCGGGCTCGACCAGCAGGAAGCGGTTAACAGCGCCGTGTTCGGTTTGCAGCGCTGCGCTGCCGGCAATCAGCGCCTGGGTTTGCGCGGCCCGGGCATGCATCCACTCCACCACGTCGGCTTCGGGTAAAGACTGTTTTGCCGCTTCCATGGCAAAGCCGGTGGTGAACATCTCCGGTAAAACAATGACATCGCGCCCAATAATCCCTTCCAGTTGGCGATCAAAATGGCGCAGGTTGGCAGGGCCGTCCATCCAGACCAGCGGTTGTTGCAACAGCGTAATTTTCAGGCCAGGCACAATGGTCAACTCCATTCTCATGAGGGGGTTAGGTTAACTGTAACACCATATCAGCCTCGCGGCGGTCAGCGGAATATTTTGTTAAAAAAATGCTACTGACAGAAGCCACGGAGGAGGGGGGACGAAAAAAAGGCGGGGAAAATTCCCCGCCCGGCGTGTGATGTGGTGATTGTTTTATTATGCGGCTTCAACTTTGCGAACTTTTTCCGGCAGCTTTACCGGCTTTGTCGCCAGCTCCTCTGGCGCAAAGTCGTCGACGTTGATGCTGCGCAGGCGACTGTGCTCTGCGCGGGTCAGAATAGCGGCTTCTTCCTGATTTATTAATCCTTTGGCCAGCGCGTTGTGTGCCAGCTCATCCAGACGGGTGAACGGCAGGTTTTTACCCAACTCTTTGCAGATCCGCTGGTGGATAGGATCGGCCGCCATCACTTCCAGCAGCGCCTCTTCCAGCAGACCAACCGGGTTATGCTCGCTCGGCGTCAGGTACTGACCGCGACCGATGCGGGAGCGAGTGGCGCTGGGCACCTGCAGAATTTTAGCGACTTTATGGTCCAGCTTATCCGACGGCGCATGATGATGACGCCCGGTCGGGAAGATGGCCACACGCATCGCACCTGCCACCAGACGGTTGGGGAAGTTTTTCAGCAGATCGTCGATGGCCTGTTCAGCCTGGTGCAGCGCATCCTGCACTCCCCAGTGAACCAGCGGCAGATCGGCTTCATTGCGTCCTTCATCGTCATAGCGTTTCAGCACCGCGGAGGCCAGATACAGCTGGCTTAACACATCCCCCAGACGCGCGGAGATACGTTCGCGACGCTTGAGGCTGCCGCCCAGTACCGCCATCGACACGTCTGACAGCAGCGCGAGGTTGGCACTCAGACGGTTCATTTGCTGATAGTAGCGACGGGTGGCGTCACGGGTCGGCGCGCTGCTGGTGCGTCCGCCGGTCAGGCCCAGCCAGAAACTCCGGACTTTGTTACTGCCGACATGGCCGATGTGTTTGAACAGCAGCTTATCGTAGGCGTTCAGGTCGTTATTCTGCGCGGCGGCCATCTCTTCCAGCACGTAAGGGTGGCAGCGAATAGCCCCCTGACCGAAGATCATCATGCTGCGGGTCAGGATGTTTGCGCCTTCAACGGTGATGGCGATCGGCGCGCCCTGGTAAGCCCGGGCGAGGAAGTTACCTTCGCCCAGCATAATGCCTTTCCCGCCGGTAATATCCATCGCGTCGATAATGGAGCGCTGGCCGCGGTGGGTACAGTGATATTTCACAATCGCGGACAGCACTGCCGGTTTCTCGCCGAGCATAATGCCGTAGGTGATCAGCGACGCCGCGGCGTCCATCACATAGGCGTTACCCGCGATGCGCGCCAGCGCCTCTTCAATCCCTTCCATTTTGCCGATCGAGATTTTGAACTGACGGCGAATGTGGGCGTAGGCGCCGGTCGCCATGGCGACGGATTTCAGGCCGCCGGTGGCGTTGGAAGGCAGGGTAATGCCGCGGCCCACGGACAGACATTCAACCAGCATGCGCCAGCCCTGACCGGCCATGCTCGGGCCGCCGATGATGTAATCGATCGGCACGAAGATATCCTTGCCGCGGGTTGGGCCGTTCTGGAACGGGACGTTCAGCGGGAAGTGGCGACGGCCAATTTCCACGCCCGGCGTTGAGGTGGGGATCAGCGCGCAGGTGATGCCCAGCTCTTCCTCGCCGCCCAGCAAACGGTCCGGGTCAGAGAGTTTGAAGGCCAGCCCCAGCACGGTGGCGATTGGCGCCAGCGTGATATAGCGTTTGTTCCAGGTCAGGCGCATCCCCAGCACCTGTTGACCCTGCCAGTCGCCCATGCACACCACGCCGGTATCCGGAATAGCGCCGGCGTCAGAGCCCGCTTCCGGACTGGTCAGTGCGAAGCAGGGGATTTCCAGGCCGCGCGCCAGACGCGGCAGATAATGATTCTTCTGTTCTTCGGTACCGTAATGCTGCAGCAGTTCGCCCGGGCCCAGCGAGTTCGGGACGCCGACGGTGATCGCCAGGATGCCGGAGACGCCAGAGAGTTTCTGTAGCACTCGTGCCTGAGCGTAAGCGGAGAACTCAAGCCCGCCATACTCTTTCTTGATAATCATCGCGAAGAAGAGGTGCTCTTTCAGATAGGCCCACAGCTCGGGCGGCAGATCGGCCATTTCGTGGGTGATGGCGAAGTCGTTAGCCATCCGGCAGGCCTCTTCCACCGGGCCGTCGAGGAAAGCTTGCTCTTCGGCGGTCAGGCGCGGCTGCGGATAGTTATGCAGCTTGTGCCAGTCCGGGTTGCCGCGGAACAGATCGCCTTCCCACCAGGTGGTGCCGGCGTCGATGGCTTCTTTTTCCGTACGCGACATCGGCGGCATCACCTTGCGGAAAGCGCGAAATGCCGGTGCGGAAATCATCGATTTACGCATGGGGGCAAAGTTGAACGGCAACAAAATAATGGCCAGCGGCAGCAGCAGCCAGATATTCCACACTCCGGCCGCGCCGAGCGCCGCGGTCCAGGCGAGCAAAATCACACTGCTGAGCAGCAGGCTGACCCGGTGATAGAAGAGCGCACCGAGTAAAACGACGGTTGCAACAATACTCAAAATCATCATAGAGAAATGCTCCCTGAGCTTGTAGGAGGTCTGACCACTTGTGATGTATTGGTTGTAGTGCATGCGTTTTTATTTAGCAATGTGTTTACAAAATAATTACAACCTCGCTCACATTGTTGTATGCAAAAGCGGCACATAAAATCAAAAGGACGGGGGATAACGCTGCCTGCTGCTTCTCGCTTCGGCGGCTATCCGGTACACTGCCAGGGTTATTCCACTCATACTGAAGGATTATCCTCATGTACCAGGATCTTATTCGTAACGAACTGAACGAAGCCGCGGAAACGCTGGCTAACTTTCTGCAGGACGAAGCCAATATCCATGCTATCCAGCGTGCCGCTGTTCTGTTGGCGGATAGCTTTAAGGCGGGTGGGAAAGTGCTGTCCTGTGGTAACGGCGGTTCCCATTGCGATGCGATGCATTTTGCGGAAGAGCTGACCGGTCGTTATCGCGAAAACCGCCCGGGTTACCCGGCCATCGCGATCTCCGACGTCAGCCATCTCTCCTGCGTGAGCAATGATTTTGGCTATGAGTATGTGTTCTCCCGCTATGTTGAATCCGTCGGCCGTGCGGGCGATGTGCTGCTCGGCATCTCCACGTCAGGTAACTCCGGCAACGTGATCAAGGCCATTGAAGCCGCGCGGGCGCAGGGGATGAAAGTGATCACCCTGACCGGTAAAGACGGCGGCAAAATGGCGGGTTCCGCCGATGTTGAAATACGCGTGCCGCACTTTGGCTATGCCGACCGCATCCAGGAGATCCACATCAAAGTGATCCATATCCTGATTATGCTGATCGAAAAAGAGATGGTGAAAGGCTAACAGGCAGGCGAGTGTGTACTGTTGACGGCGGCCTCGCTTTGGCGCCGTCGTGATTTGTGAGGGTGAGGTGATCTATGTGCGAACTGCTCGGGATGAGCGCCAATGTGCCAACAGATATCTGTTTTAGCTTTACCGGGCTGGTGCAGCGCGGGGGCGGGACGGGGCCGCATAAAGACGGCTGGGGCATTACCTTCTATGAAGGCAAAGGCTGTCGCACATTCAAAGATCCGCAGCCGAGCTTTCAGTCGCCGATCGCGAAACTGGTCCAGGATTACCCGATTAAGTCCTGTTCCGTCGTCGCCCATATCCGTCAGGCCAATCGCGGGATGGTGGCCCTGGAGAACACCCATCCCTTCACCCGCGAACTGTGGGGGCGCAACTGGACCTATGCGCACAACGGGCAGCTCAAAGGCTATAAATCGCTGAAAACCGGTAATTTCCATCCGGTAGGTGAAACCGACAGTGAAAAAGCGTTTTGCTGGCTGCTGCACCGTTTAACCGAGCGCTATCCGCGCACGCCGGGCAATATGCTGGGCGTTTTCAAGTATATCGCCACCCTGGCGGGTGAACTGCGTGAGAAAGGGGTGTTCAACATGCTGCTGTCGGACGGGCGCTACGTGATGGCGTTCTGCTCGACCAATCTGCACTGGATCACCCGGCGGGCGCCGTTTGGCGTGGCAAAACTGCTGGACCAGGATGTGGAGATCGACTTTCAACGCGAGACCACACCCAACGATGTGGTCACGGTTATCGCCACGCAGCCGCTGACGGCCAATGAAACCTGGCACAAGATCATGCCAGGCGAGTGGGCGTTATTTTGTCTCGGGGAGCGTGTAGTTTGAGGCCAGCTGCGGCTGAACAACCTCGTGGCTGAGCGGCTTGCTTACCACATAGCGGCCGTCGGTCACTGACACAATCGGCGGTTTGTGGGTCTGCTGGAAATAGTCATAGCCAGGCTTAAGCTGTTTCCAGAAATCTGCATAGTAGGAGTATTTGTGGCGTTCCATATTGGCGTTGGTCATGCGGAACGGATAGATACTCACCTGCACGCTTGGCTGGCCGAAGACTAAGGCGCCGGTCACAAACTGGAAGATCTCATCGATCCCGCTGTCGGTCATGGCGTAGCAGCCGACTGAGACGCAGTCGCCATGGATCATCAGGTATTTCCCTTCATAACCATGGGCGCGATCGTAGGCGTTCGGGAAGCCGATGTTAATGGCTTTATAGAAGCGGCTGTCGGGTTTGAGCTGGCTGCGGGTGACGCTATAGAACCCTTCCGGACTCTTGAAATCACCCTGACGCTGTTTCGGACCCAGGCCACCGGAATAGTTGCAGATCCGATAGCTGTCGAGGAGCTGGTAGGTTTCACCCATTTTGACGTAAAGGTCGAGCATGCGCTCTTCTTTAAAGATCTCAATGTAAACCGGTGAACCCATTAATTGCTGCTTGTATTCTTTGCTAACCGGCGTCGTCGGGCTATTGCTGCTGAGCAGCCCGGCAAATGACACGCACGGCAACAGAAGCATCGCAATAAATAATGCGATTTTGCGCATACTGCTTGTTCCTTGATAAAACAAAATAGCCACATTGCCAGGACGGCAAGAGAGACCCGAAATCAGAGTTTTCTGGATTTAGAGCGCTCACATTAGCATCACGGCATTTTTTCGCAAGGGCGACGTGGCGGCGTTTACAATTCAGCCTCACTTTATAACCCGCTTACGGCGAAAACACAGTCAGAACTTTGCGCAATAGCTCGCATTTTAGAAGCACTTATTGCCCCTCGTGCTACAGCCGCCGCTCACGAAATGTTACACTTGCGCCGGTTCATCACCAGAGTAAGAAAGGAGGCTTCTCTTCCGTCATGAGCGCCACTGGCGCCGTTTCGCCCTTTCTTCTCTGCCATTCTGTCAATAAGCTGGCCCCGGCCTGCGTCGGGGTTGAGGTTACGGATACCTGCTAACGATATGATTAAAATCACGAAAGGGCTGGATTTGCCCATAGCTGGCATGCCATTACAGCAGATCTCTCCTGCGCCAGCGGTGAAGCGCGTCGCGCTACTCGGCGAAGAGTACGTCGGGATGCGTCCCGCTATGGCGGTCAAAGAGGGCGATCGGGTCAAAAAAGGTCAGATCCTGTTCGAAGATAAAAAGACCCCCGGCGTCTACTTTACCGCCCCGGCGAGCGGGGTTGTCAGCGCCATCCACCGCGGTGAACGGCGCGTTTTACAGTCAGTGGTGATTGATATCGAGGGCAATGACGCGGTGGCCTTTACCCGTTACGCCGCGGACGCACTGGCTGAGCTGCCGCGCGACACCGTACAGCAGCAGCTGCTGGCCTCGGGCCTGTGGACCGCGCTACGCACCCGGCCATTCAGTAAAACGCCGCGCCCGGGCAGCGTGCCCGCCGCTATTTTTGTCAACGCCATGGATACCAATCCGCTGGCGGCGGAGCCGCAGCCGATTATTCTGGCCGAGCGTGCCGCCTTCGATGCCGGTCTTACCGTGCTCACGCGTCTGACCGACGGGAAAGTGCACGTCTGCCAGCCCAGCGGCGGCAAGCTGGGCGGCCATCCTGCCGGCCAGGTCTGTTTTAATCAGTTCTCCGGGCCGCACCCGGCGGGGCTGCCGGGAACCCATATTCACTTTCTGGAGCCGGTGAGCCTGAATAAACAGGTCTGGCACCTCAATTATCAGGATGCGATCGCTATCGGTCAGCTTTTCCTTGAAGGTGAGCTGAACTGCGAACGGGTGATTGCGCTCGGCGGCCCGCAGGTGAAGTCGCCGCGGCTGGTCAAAACGACGCTGGGCGCCAGCCTGGACGATCTGCTGGCGGGCGAGCTGGAGGAGGGGGAAAACCGCGTCATTTCCGGCTCGGTACTTAGCGGTACCCGCGCCCACGGCCCCCACGCTTTCCTCGGGCGTTTCCATCTGCAGGTGAGCGTGGTTCGCGAAGGTCGGGAAAAAGAGCTGTTTGGCTGGGTGATGCCGGGCAAAGAGAAGTTCTCGATTACCCGCACTACGCTAGGCCATTTCTTCAAGCGCAAGCGCTTTCATTTCTCCACGGATACTAACGGCGGCGAGCGGGCGATGGTGCCGATCGGCAACTATGAGCGGGTGATGCCGCTGGATATTCTGCCAACCATATTGCTGCGCGATCTGCTGGCCGGCGATAGCGATAGCGCCCAGGCGCTGGGCTGTCTGGAGCTGGATGAAGAAGATCTGGCGCTCTGCACCTACGTTTGTCCGGGCAAATATGAATACGGTCCGGCGCTGCGCAGCGTGTTAACCCAGATTGAGCAGGAAGGATAAGAGATGGGCTTAAAGCACCTGATTGAGAAACTTGAGCCGCATTTCACGCATGGCGGCAAGCTGGAAAAATATTACCCGCTGTATGAAGCGGCGGCGACCATCTTCTACACGCCGGGGCAGGTCACCCGCGGCGCGGCGCACGTGCGCGACGCCATCGACCTCAAGCGGATGATGATCCTCGTGTGGTTTGCCGTATTCCCGGCGATGTTCTGGGGCATGTACAACGTTGGGCTGCAGACCATTCCGGCGCTGCACAAACTGTACGGCGCCGAACAGCTGCAGCAGGTGATCGCCAACAACTGGCATTACAGCGTCGCCCAGTGGTTAGGGGTCAGCTTCAGCGCTGACGCCGGCTGGCTGAGCATGATGACCCTGGGCGCGGTCTTCTTCCTGCCGATCTATATCACCGTTTTTATCGTCGGCGGCTTCTGGGAAGTGCTGTTCGCGATTGTGCGCAAACATGAGATCAACGAAGGCTTTTTCGTTACCTCAATTCTCTTCGCGCTGATTGTGCCGCCTACGCTGCCGCTATGGCAGGCGGCGCTGGGGATCTCCTTTGGGGTGGTGATCGCCAAAGAGATTTTCGGCGGTACCGGGCGCAACTTCCTCAACCCGGCGCTGGCGGGGCGCGCGTTCCTGTTCTTCGCCTACCCGGCGCAGATTTCCGGCGATCTCGTGTGGACGGCGGCGGACGGTTTCTCCGGCGCCACGCCGCTCTCCCAGTGGGCCAGCGGCGGCGGTGAAGCGCTGGTTAACGTCGCGACCGGCATCCCGGTGAGCTGGATGGACGCCTTCCTCGGCAACATTCCCGGCTCAATTGGCGAAGTCTCCACGCTGATGATCCTGATCGGCGGCGCGATCATTCTCTTTGGCCGCGTCGCGTCCTGGCGCATCGTCGCCGGGGTGATGATCGGCATGATCGCCACCGCCACCCTGTTTAACGTTATCGGCTCCGATACCAACCCGATGTTCTCGATGCCGTGGTACTGGCATCTGGTGCTCGGCGGCTTTGCCTTCGGCATGATGTTTATGGCGACGGACCCGGTATCCGCCTCGTTTACCGATAAAGGGAAATGGAGTTACGGCGTGCTGATCGGCGTGATGTGCGTGCTGATCCGCGTGGTGAACCCGGCTTATCCGGAAGGGATGATGCTGGCGATCCTCTTCGCCAACCTCTTCGCACCGCTGTTCGATTACCTGGTGGTGCAGGCCAATATTAAGCGGAGGAAGTCGCGTGGCTGAGAAGAAAAGTAACGATAGCATCGGCAAAACGCTGCTGGTGGTGCTGGTGCTTTGTCTGGTCTGCTCCATCGTGGTAGCGGGCTCGGCCGTGGGGCTGAAATCCCGCCAGCAGGCGCAGCGGGCGCTGGATAAACAGCGCAATATCCTGGCCGTCGCCGGCCTGATACAGCCCGGGATGGATGCTGATGCGGTAGCGGAAACCTTCGCGGCGCGCATTTCGCCGCGACTGGTGAATCTGGCGACCGGCGAGCTGCTGGAGAAAGACCCGGCAAAATTTAATCAGGCCCAGGCGCTGAAGGATCCGCAGCAGAGCATCGCGCTGGACGCCAGCCAGGATCCGGCCGGCATTAAGCGGCGTAGCAACCTGGCGGAAATTTATCTGGTGCGCGACGCGCAGCAACAGATTGAGCAGATGGTGCTGCCGATCTACGGCAATGGCCTGTGGTCGATGATGTACGCCTTTGTGGCGCTGGACGTTGATGGCCGCACGGTGAAAGGCATTACTTATTACGATCAGGGGGAAACCCCGGGGCTGGGCGGCGAAGTGGAGAACCCGAACTGGCGCCAGCAGTTTATTGGCAAGCAGGTGCTGGATGACAACGGCATGCCGGCACTCCGGGTGGTGAAAGGCGGCGCGCGCGCCGGTGACCTGCATGCAGTAGACGGTTTATCCGGCGCCACGCTAACGTCTAACGGCGTGCAGCATAGCTTTGATTTCTGGATGGGCGAACTGGGCTTTGGTCCGTTCCTGAAAAAGGTGCGTGAGGGAGGGCTGAATAATGGCTGAACAGAGCGATATGAAAGAGGTGAAGCGCGTGCTGGTGGGGCCGCTTATCGCCAATAACCCCATCGCCCTGCAGGTGCTCGGCGTCTGCTCCGCGCTGGCGGTAACCACTAAACTGGAAACCGCCTTCGTGATGACCATTGCGGTGACGCTGGTGACGGCGTTCTCCAGCATGTTTATCTCGATGATTCGGCACCATATTCCCAATAGCGTGCGCATCATCGTGCAGATGGCGATCATCGCCTCGCTGGTCATCGTGGTGGATCAGCTGCTGCGGGCTTTCGCTTATGAGACCTCTAAGCAGCTGTCGGTGTTCGTCGGGCTTATCATCACCAACTGTATCGTGATGGGGCGTGCCGAAGCTTATGCCATGAAATCGCCGCCGCTGGCCAGCTTTATGGACGGTATTGGCAACGGTCTCGGCTATGGCGCGATCCTGATAATCGTCGGCTTCCTGCGCGAGCTTATCGGCAGCGGCAAGCTGTTCGGTATCACGGTGCTGGAGACGGTGCAGAACGGCGGCTGGTATCAGCCGAACGGCCTGTTCCTGCTGGCGCCGAGCGCCTTCTTCATTATCGGTTTGCTGATCTGGGCCCTGCGTAGCTGGAAGCCTGAGCAGCAGGAAAAGGAGTAATCGATGATGGCTCATTACATTAGCCTGTTTGTCCGCGCGGTGTTCGTTGAGAACATGGCGCTGGCCTTCTTCCTCGGGATGTGTACCTTCCTCGCGGTGTCGAAAAAGGTCTCCACCGCCTTCGGCCTCGGCGTCGCAGTGACGGTGGTGCTGGGTCTTGCTGTGCCAATCAACAACCTGGTCTATAACCTGGTGCTGCGCGACGGCGCGCTGGTGGAAGGCGTAGATCTCAGCTTCCTGAACTTCATCACCTTTATCGGGGTGATTGCGGCGCTGGTGCAGATCCTCGAGATGATCCTCGATAAGTACTTCCCGGCACTCTATAACGCGTTAGGGATCTTCCTGCCGCTTATCGCCGTTAACTGCGCCATTTTCGGCGGCGTGTCGTTCATGGTGCAGCGTGATTACAACTTCCCGGAATCCATCGTCTACGGCTTCGGCTCCGGCATCGGCTGGATGCTGGCGATCGTGGCGATGGCGGGGATCCGCGAAAAAATGAAGTACGCCAACGTGCCCGCCGGCTTGCGCGGGTTAGGGATCACCTTTATCACCACCGGGTTGATGGCGCTGGGCTTTATGTCCTTCTCCGGCGTGCAGCTATAAGGGCGAATAAGTATGGAAATTATTCTTGGCGTCGTGATGTTCACGCTGATTGTGCTGGTGCTGTCGGGGCTTATCCTGGCTGCGCGCTCAAAGCTGGTGAACGCGGGCGACGTGGTTATTGAGATCAATAACGAAGCGGATAAACAGATCCGCACCCCGGCGGGTGACAAACTGCTGAACACGCTGTCCAGCAACGGTATCTTCGTCTCTTCCGCCTGCGGCGGCGGCGGCTCCTGCGGCCAGTGTCGGGTGACCATCAAAGAAGGCGGCGGCGATATTCTGCCGACCGAGCTTTCGCATATCACCAAACGCGAAGCCAAAGAAGGGTGCCGCCTGGCCTGCCAGGTGGCGGTGAAGCAGAATATGAAAATTGAGCTGCCGGAAGAGATTTTCGGCGTGAAAAAATGGGAGTGCGAGGTTATCTCTAACGATAACAAAGCCACCTTCATTAAAGAGCTCAAATTACGGGTGCCTGATGGTGAAGCGGTGCCGTTCCGCGCCGGCGGCTATATTCAGATCGAATGCCCGTCGCATAAAGTGGCCTATGCCGACTTTGATATTCCTGATGAATATCGTTCAGACTGGGACAAATTCAATCTGTTCCGCTATGTCTCTGAGGTGAAAGAGCCGACCCTGCGCGCCTACTCGATGGCTAACTATCCGGAAGAGAAGGGCATCATTATGCTCAACGTGCGCATCGCCACGCCGCCGCCGAAGGTCCCGGATGCGCCGCCGGGGATCATGTCGTCCTATATCTGGTCGCTGAAGCCTGGCGATAAGGTGACGATTTCCGGGCCGTTCGGCGAGTTCTTTGCTAAAGAGACCGACGCTGAGATGGTGTTTATCGGCGGCGGCGCCGGCATGGCGCCGATGCGCTCGCATATCTTTGATCAGCTTAAGCGGCTGCACAGCACGCGCAAAATCAGCTTCTGGTACGGCGCCCGTTCGCTGCGCGAGATGTTCTACGATGATGAGTTCGAGCAGCTGGCGCGCGACAACCCTAACTTTACCTTCCACGTCGCGCTCTCCGATCCGCTGCCGGAAGATAACTGGACCGGGCATACGGGCTTTATCCATAATGTTCTGTATGAAAACTATCTGCGCGACCACCCGGCGCCGGAAGACTGCGAATTCTATATGTGCGGGCCGCCGGTGATGAACGCCGCGGTGATAAAAATGCTCAAAGACCTGGGCGTCGAAGATGAGAACATCATGCTCGACGACTTTGGAGGCTGACGATGCTGACGGTATTTGTCGCGACCTTTGTGATTTTTGCGCTGGTGATCCTCGGTATGTCGCTGGGCTACCTGGTGAAGCGCAAGAGCATTCAGGGCAGCTGCGGCGGGATCTCGTCGCTGGGGCTGGAGAAAGTCTGCGACTGTCCGGAACCGTGTGACGCGCGTAAGAAACGTCTCGCTCGCGCGGCGCAGCGTCAGCAGCGGCGTATTTTGTAATGCCCGGCGGCGCTGCGCATGCCGGACCTGCGGCTTCGGTTTTGTAGGCCGGGTCAGGCGCAGCCGCCACCCGGCATAAAGCGGCTCCGTGCCCGGTGGCGCTGCGCTTGCCGGGTCTGCTGCTTCGGTTTTGTAGGCCGGGTCAGGCGCAGCCGCCACCCGGCAACAACATGCCAGCAATGTGAGGCCGCTTTCGCGGCCTTTTTAGCCGTTGACTCCCTTACTGCCAGCTTTTCGCCTGTGCCGGAGAATCCACCATCACCCCGTCGGCGCCCAGCTCCTTCGCCGTGCGGTAGTCTTCCGCACTGTTGATGCCGAAGAAAATAATGTGCGCTTTGCCCTGTGAGCGGAAGCAATCCATCGCCTCTTTATCCCAGGTGAGCGTTGCCGGGGAGATCCCTTCGCCAAGGGTAAACTTCTCCACTACCTCCACCTTGCGCTTCAGCTCCAGCCCATACCACTGCTCGCCCTCGTGCTGGCTGCTCAGTTGACATTGGTGGCTGAGTGAAATAGTCGCAAGTTTAGTGCGAGTCTCGCTGCGGGTGACGAAGCGGGGAATAGCCGATGGCAGGGCGGCGATATAGCGGTCATCGGTGGAATAGACCCGCACGCGATCGAGGCTGTCGGTGGCTTTTAACACCGCCAGCAGGCGTTCGCCCATCACCGCCGGTTCGGCATCTGGAGATTTGATATCGATATAGAAAAAAGTGTGCGGCCACTGTTGCAGCACGCTTTGCAGGGTCGGGATCGTGGCCTGCTTACCGCGCCACGGGTGGCTGTCATCCCCCCATTTCCAGCCGACGTCGACTTTCGCCAGCTCGGCGGCGGTTAAGCTGGAGACCTTACCCTCGGCGTTGGTCAGGGCGGAGAGAGCGCTTGAACGATAGAGTACCGGTACGCCGTCGCGGCTTAACTGCACCGTGACCCAGATGGCCTCAGCGTGGTTCTCCAGCGCCAGTTTAATGGCCGGCAGGGTATTTTCCGGCGCATCGCCGGTACCGCCGCGGTGGGCAATCAGCTGTGGGTTAGCTAAAGCGCTGCTGGCGGCCAGCAGGCAAAGGGCGGTGAGTCGTTTCTTCATAATTGTATCTTTCAGATTAGTTGATTAACGTTATGAAAATAAACATGATTTATTGCACTTTTATGTTGTCAGCGTTTTTTTGACCACCGGAGTAAAAAAAGCATCAAACTGGCGCGCAGTTTTGCTATGCTGTATGGGTATACAGTGTTGAGTCTGACGATGCGTAAAATTATCCATGTCGATATGGACTGTTTCTTTGCAGCGGTGGAGATGCGCGACAACCCGGCGTTGCGTGATATCCCCCTCGCGATAGGCGGCAGTCGGGTACAGCGTGGCGTGATTAGTACCGCGAACTATCCTGCGCGTAAGTTTGGTGTGCGCAGCGCCATGCCGACGGCAACGGCGCTCAAGCTGTGCCCGCATCTCACGCTGCTTCCCGGCCGCTTCGATGCCTACAAAGAAGCCTCGAATCATATCCGCGAAATTTTCTCCCGCTATACCTCGCGCATTGAGCCGCTGTCGCTGGATGAAGCCTACCTTGACGTCAGCGACAGCGTGCATTGTCACGGGTCGGCCACTCTGATAGCTCAGGAGATCCGCCAGACCATCGAACGGGAGCTGCACCTCACCGCCTCGGCGGGCGTGGCGCCGGTGAAGTTTCTCGCTAAAATCGCTTCCGATATGAATAAACCCAACGGCCAGTTCGTTATCGCTCCCCATCAGGTGGCAGAGTTTGTGCGGGCGCTGCCGCTGGCGAAAATACCCGGTGTCGGAAAGGTGTCGGCGGCGAAGCTGGAAAATATGGGCCTGCGTACCTGTGGCGATGTGCAGAACAGCGATCTGGCCATGCTGCTCAAGCGCTTCGGTAAATTCGGTCGTATTCTGTGGGAGCGCAGCCACGGGATTGATGAGCGGGAAATCCATAACGATCGGCAACGTAAATCGGTGGGTGTGGAGCGGACGTTAGCGGAAGATATCCACGAATGGTCAGCGTGCGAAGCGATTATCGAAAATCTCTATCCCGAACTGGAGCGGCGGCTGGCGAAGGTCAAACCGGACCTGTTGATCGCCCGCCAGGGGATTAAACTGAAATTCAATGACTTCCAGCTGACCACTCAGGAGCACGTCTGGCCGCGGCTGAACAAAGAGGATCTGATTGCCACCGCCCACAAAGCCTGGGATGAGCGCCGCGGCGGACGGGGCGTGCGTCTGGTTGGGCTCCATGTGACGCTGCTCGATCCGCAGCTGGAAAGGCAGCTTTTATTAGGGATTTAACCATGCATATTCGTGCTTACCGCGACAGCGATTTGCCATTGCTCTGCCAGATCTTTCTGCGCGCGGTGCAGGAAACGGCGAGCCGGGACTATACCCCGGCGCAGATTGCGGCCTGGGCACAGGTGGATGAGACGCGCTGGCGACAAAAGCTGGCTGACTCAGTCGGGCGGGTAGCCGTGGTTAACAATCAACCGGTTGGCTTTATCACCGCCATCGGGACGCATATCGATTTGCTCTTTGTCTCGCCGGATCACGCCCGGCAGGGTATCGGCGGCGCGCTTATCGAGGCGCTCTGCGCTCAGTATCCTGCGCAAATCCTGACGGTGGACGCCAGCATTACCGCAAAGCCCTGTTTTACGGCCCATGGATTTAAAGTGGTGGCGGAGCAGCGGGTGGCGGCCCGTGGGGAGTGGTTTATTAACTACCGGATGGAAAAACGCGTGGCGCTAAGGTGATGCGGGGGAAAACCGGCGGCAGACTGCCGCCGGTGGTGGGGCTTATTTAGCCGGAATGGCTTTCAGCAGCTCGGTCAGCAGCGTCCAGTACTGGCCGACGCTCTCGATATGTACCTGCTCATCCGGGGAGTGCGGACCAGTAATGGTTGGCCCGATGGAGACCATGTCCATCTCCGGATACGGTTTTTTGAACAGACCGCATTCCAGACCGGCGTGGATGATCTGGATGTTCGGCGTCTTGTTGAACAGACGCTGGTAAGTCTCGCGCACCAGGTGCATTACCGGCGAGTTGGCGTCCGGCTGCCAGCCAGGGTAAGCGCCTTTGGCTTCGGTTTTCGCCCCCGCCAGTTTACCCAGAGAATCCAGCATGCTGACCACGTAGTCTTTGCCGCTGTCGATCAGCGAGCGGATCAGGCAGTGGATCTGCACGTTGTCATCGGTCATGGTGACGACGCCGACGTTCAGCGAAGTTTCCACTACGCCTTTCGCCACGTCAGAGTTGCGGATAACCCCGTTCGGCGTGGCGTTCAGCAGGCGGATGAAACCGTCGCGGGAAGCCTGCGTCAGCGCTGCTTTGTCGTTATCGACCGCTTCCAGGAGCACTACCAGGTTCTTCTCTTTGGCCTCCAGCTCGTTTTTCAGCAGCGCCTGGTAAGTATTCACCAGCGCTTTCAGCGCATCGGCTTTATCCGCGGCGACGGCGACGGTCGCGTATGCTTCGCGCGGGATGGCGTTGCGCAACGTACCGCCGTTGAAATCGACCAGACGCAAATCCAGCTCATCGGCGTGGCCGGCGAGGAAGCGCGACAGCAGCTTGTTGGCGTTACCCAGACCCAGGTGAATGTCACCGCCGGAGTGGCCGCCTTTCAGCCCTTTTAAGGTTACTTTAAAGCTCTGGAACCCGGCCGGAATCGCTTCTCGGGTCAGCGCCAGGTTAGAGGTGAAATCGATCCCGCCGGCGCAACCCATGTAGATTTCGCCTTCTTCTTCGGAGTCGGTATTGATCAGGATATCCGCCTGCAGCCAGTTGGCCTGCAGACCGAACGCGCCGTCCATACCGGCCTCTTCGGTCATGGTCAGCAGCACTTCCAGCGGACCGTGAGCGACGCTGTCGTCGGCCAGCACCGCCAGCGCGGACGCCATCCCGATGCCGTTATCCGCGCCCAGCGTGGTGCCGCGCGCTTTCACCCATTCGCCGTCAATGTACGGCTGGATCGGATCTTTGGCGAAGTCGTGGACGGTATCGTTGTTTTTCTGCGGCACCATATCGAGGTGCGCCTGCAGCGCTACCGGCTTGCGGTTTTCCATACCGGCAGTCGCGCCTTTACGAATCAGAATGTTGCCAACCTGGTCACGTTCCGCGTGTAAGCCTTTTTCTTTTGCCCAACCCATAATGTGCTCGGCGAGCTGTTCTTCGTGATAGGACGGGTGCGGGATGGAGCAAATCTTGGCAAAAATATCCCAAAGCGGCTGCGGGGATAGTTGAGACAGTTCAGACACGGTAAGTCTCCTTACAGACTCCTGCATACAGCGGTTGCAGGACGAGGGTTAGCGTTAAAATACACAACAAGCCCGGGCTTGCGCGATGGGGTTGAGAATACCACTTTCCACCGCCGCAGGTAGTGTAAACAACGCAAAAAGCGTTGCGCAAACCGCTTAACACTGGTTTTTAGTGCGTCAGATCTCTATAATCTCGCGCAACCATTTTCCCCCTCGAACATTATTTAAGCCGTATTACACAGGCTGGGACACTTCACATGAGCGAAAAATACGTCGTCACCTGGGACATGTTGCAGATTCACGCCCGCAAACTGGCCAGCCGTCTGCTGCCGGTTGAGCAATGGAAAGGCATTATTGCCGTCAGCCGCGGTGGACTGGTACCGGGAGCCTTACTGGCGCGTGAACTGGGCATTCGTCATGTTGATACCGTATGCATCTCCAGCTACGACCATGATAACCAGCGCGAGCTGAAAGTGCTGAAACGCGCGGAAGGCGATGGCGAAGGCTTTATCGTTATCGACGATCTGGTGGATACCGGCGGTACCGCCGTGGCGATCCGCGAAATGTATCCAAAAGCACACTTTGTCACCATTTTCGCCAAGCCGGCAGGCCGCCCGCTGGTGGACGATTACGTTGTGGATATTCCGCAGGACACCTGGATTGAACAGCCGTGGGATATGGGCGTGGTGTTTGTACCGCCTATCGCAGGTCGTTAATTCTTCAGGACAGTGCTATTTACCACGCCCGGCTTGCCGGGCGTGGTTTTTTTTATCCTTTAGCAGGTTACAATAACAGGAGTGGCACTACGACGGAGGCTGCACATGTCACAGGCTAACCTCAGCGAAACGCTGTTTAAACCCCGCTTCAAACATCCCGAAACCTCTACGCTGGTGCGTCGGTTTTCCGCCGGAAAACCGCAGGCGATGCAGTCGGCGCTGAGCGGCAATCACGTCGATCACTGGTACCGTCTGATCAACCGTTTGATGTGGATCTGGCGCGGCGTGACCCCGCAGGAGATCCTCGATGTGCAAGCGCGCATTGTGATGAGCGAGGCCGAACGAACGGATCCAGAACTGTTCGATACCGTTATCGGCTATCGCGGCGGCAACTGGATCTTTGAGTGGGCGAAAGAGGCCATGCAGTGGCAGCAAAAGGCCGGGCAGGAAGCCGATCCTTTGCTGAGCGGCCGCCACTGGTTGCATGCATCGAACCTGTATAGCATTGCCGCTTATCCGCATATTAAAGGCGATGAGCTGGCCGAACAGGCGCAGGCTTTAGCCAACCGGGCGTATGAAGAGGCCGCCCAGCGGCTGCCGGGCTCGCTGCGCGAACTGGAGTTCACCATTCCTGGCGGTTCGCCAATAACCGGCTTTTTGCATATGCCAAAAGGCGATGGGCCGTTTCCGACGGTGCTGATGTGCGGGGGCCTGGACTCACTGCAGACGGATTATTACAACCTGTATGAGAACTACTTCTCACCGCTCGGTATTGCCATGCTGACGATCGATATGCCTTCCATCGGCTTCTCGTCAAAATGGACGCTGAATCAGGACACCAGCCTGCTGCACCAGCACGCGCTGCGCCATCTGGAAAATGTACCGTGGGTCGATCATACCCGGGTCGCGGCCTTTGGCTTCCGCTTTGGCGCCAATATCGCGGTCCGTCTGGGTTACCTGGAGCCGCAGCGGCTGAAGGCTGTGGCGTGTCTGGGCCCGGTCGTTCATGGTCTGCTGGTGGATCCCCTGCATCAGGGGCGCGTGCCGGAGATGTATCTTGACGTGCTGGCCTCGCGGCTGGGTATGCATGACGCGTCCGATGAAGCGCTGCGCGTGGAGCTCAACCGCTACTCGTTAAAAACACAGGGACTGCTGGGGCGCCGTTGCCCGACGCCGATGCTTTCCGGCTTCTGGAAGGACGATCCGTTCAGCCCCGAAGAAGAGTCGCGGTTAATCACTTCGTCATCTGCCGATGGCAAACTGCTGGAGATCCCGTTTAACCCGGTGTATCGCAATTTTGATCACGCATTGCGACAGATCGCCCGCTGGATCAATCATAGATTTGGTTAATTTATTGCTAAATTCTATTGGTTTGGTAAAACAGTTGCATCACTAAAGGAGATCGCAATGACGTTACCGAGTGGACACCTGAAAAGTAAGTTGATCAAGAAATTCACGGCGCTAGGGCCTTACATTCGCGAAGAGCAGTGCCATGACAACCGTTTCTTTTTCGATTGCCTGGCAGTTTGCGTCAATGTTAAGCCCGCACCGGAGAAGCGTGAATTCTGGGGCTGGTGGATGGAAATGGAAGCACAAGAGTCACGTTTCACCTACAGCTACCAGTTTGGCCTGTTCAATAAAGAAGGTTCATGGCAGGCGGTCGACATTGACGACCCGGAAGTGAGCGACAGACTGGAAAAAACGCTACGCGAGTTCCACGAGCGCGCGGCAGCGCTGCTGACCACCTTTAATCTGAAGCTGGAACCGGCCGACGATTTCAGCGAGCCGGTTCGCCTGCGGGCCTGATTGATCTACGGATACGATTTCTCCACGCCCGTGCGGCGTGGAGGAGCGTGCCGCCATACCCGTAATTTCAACCCCACCATCTGACTCACCCTGCCTGCGGCGACAGCTTGCCAGCCATCGCCTGTTGAATAATCGGGATAGGGGTCAGTAAGTGCTCGCGCATCAGCGCGCTGGCTCGTTCGGCATCGCGCGCCAGAATGGCGTCCAGCAGGGTCTGGTGTTGAACATGTTTGTCTTCCAGCATCTCCACCGACAGCACGGTGGTGCGCAGCCAGATGAAACGGTAGCGCGCCGCCAGATCGAACAGCCTTTCGCGCATCTGCAGCAGATACTGGGAGCCGCAGCCGGCGACGATGGCGGTGTGAAACGCCTGATGGCGCTGGTCCCATTCATCGAGTAAGCGCTCACTGGCGTCACAGGACTCCAGCTTGTTGAGCAGATGGGCGCGGGCCAGCAGCTCGGCTTCCCACTCGTCGCCGCCGCGTTCGATGGCGAGGCGCACCAGCATGGCTTCCATATTGGCGCGCGCGTCGAAGATATCGAGAAGCTCCTGCTCCGACATGGGCGCCACCCGATAGCCTTTCTGATTAACCACCGTCACCAGCCTTTCCGCCACCAGCTGCGAGAGCGCCTCCCGCAGCGGCCCGACGCCGAGCTCATAGCGCGACGTCAACAGGCTCATCCGCAGCTTCTCATCGGGTTGGTAGACCCCGCGGATGATGTCGTTTTTCAGCCAACGGTACCCGTCAATGGCCGTCGCCTGGGGAATGGCGGTCATGTTCTTACTCCTGAATACTCTTCCCGGCGGGCGCCGGGAACAGGGTTAACGCGTATTTTGCAGCGGCAGTTTTTGCCACAATACCAGCTTTTTCCAGCGCGACATAATCGGGACTGTACAAATAATTCCCAATGCTAACAGGCCGGTAGAGATCACCTCCAGCTGCTGCGCCGGACGGAACAGCATCACCACCAGCACGAAGGTGATAAAGGCGATCACCAGCCAGGTCAGGTACGGATAGAGCCACATTCTCAGACGGATCTCGCCGCCTTGCGCCTGAAGGATTTTGCGCATCCGCAGTTGTGAAACGGCGATCACCAGATAGACCAGCAGGGCGATGGCGCCAGAGCTGTCGATGAGGAATTTAAACACCTTCGCGGGGGCATAGTAGTTCACCACCACGGTGAGGAACGCCGCGCCGGTGGAGAGCAGCACCGCCACGTACGGAGTTTTGCTGCGGTTGGTCCGGCCCATGATGGCCGGCGCATCGCCGCGACGGCTCAGGGAGTAGAGCATCCGCGAGGCGGTATACAGCGCCGAGTTCAGACAGCTGGTGACCGACAGGAGGATCACGCCGTCCATAATCAGCTTCGCGTAGGGAATATGCAGCAGCTCGAGCACCGAGCGGTAGGAACCGATGCTCTTCAGCCCCGGCATATTCCATGGGATGAGGGCGACGACGATAAAGATCGAGCACAGATAAAAAATAGAGATACGCCAGATCACCGAGTTGGTGGCGCGGACGATGTGTTTATCCGGCGTGTCCGATTCGGCGGCGGCAATGGTGACGATCTCCGCGCCCATAAAGGAGAACATGGTGATCAGCATCGCGCTCAGCACCGCGCCGAAGCCGTTCGGCATAAAGCCGCCGTGGTCCCACAGCCGCGAAATGCCGCTGACCTCGGCATAGGGATAAAAACCGGTAATGGCGACCGCGCCCAGTACGATAAACGCCAGAATAGCGATCACTTTGCACAGCGCCAGCCAGAACTCGAATTCACCGTAGTTCTTGACGCTCAGCAGGTTACTGCCGGTGAGGGCGAGAGTGATGACCAGGGAGAACAACCACACAGGGACGCCCGGCACCCACGAATGCAGAATAATCGCCGCGATATTGGCTTCCAGCGGAATAACCAGTACCCAGAACCACCAGTACAGCCAGCCGATGGTATACCCCGCCCAGCGGCCGATGGCTTTGTCGGCGTAGGTGGAAAAGGAGCCAGTATCCGGCGTGGCGACGGCCATTTCGGCCAGCATACGCATAATCATCACCACCAGCAGCCCGGCAAACAGATAGGCCAGCAGCACCGCCGGGCCCGCTTCGGCAATGGCGACGCTGGAGCCGACAAATAAACTCGCGCCGATCACCCCGGCGATAGATAACATCGTGACGTGGCGCGACTTCAGTCCCGCCCCTAAATCCTGTGATTGCGACAGTTGCCCCATCATTTACCCTCTCGAAGTGTGTCACCTGGGAGAGCGCCCCGACATTCCCGCGCCGGGGCACGCGTATTATTGTTGTTTTGCAGGTCTCGTCTTCATTCCCTTACGAACGTACTTCGCTTCCGCATGTATTCTGTTCTATGCCTGTTTCTCTATGCCTGTTTCGCCTCGGTAAAGCAGTCGGCGATGATCTTGAGACCCTGCTCGATCTGCGCCTCTTCAATGGTCAGCGGCACCAGGATGCGCAGCACGTTGTAGTACGGCCCGCAGGAGAGCAGGATCAGGCCTTTGTCGCGGGCGCGGGCGACGATATCCGCCGTCAGCCTGGCGTTAGGCTTGCTGCGGTCGCCCTTTTCAAACAGCTCAATGGCGATCATCGCCCCCAGGCCGCGAACGTCACCGATCTCCGGATGATCTTCTGCAATCGCCAGCAGGCCCTGGCGCAGGGTGTCGCCGAGTTGGTTGGCTTTTTCCAGCAGGTTCTCCTGCTCGAAAATCTGTAATACCGCCAGGGCAGCGGCGCAGGCGATGGGGTTGCCAGCGTAGGTGCCGCCGAGTCCGCCGGGGGCGATGGCATCCATCACCTCCGCCCGCCCGGTGACGCCCGCCAGCGGGAAACCGCCGGCGATGGATTTGGCGAAGGTGGTGATATCTGCCGCCACGCCCATCTGCTCCATGGCGAACAGCGTGCCGGTACGGCCCGCGCCGCTCTGGACCTCATCGGCGATGAGCATAATGCCGTGTTCGTCGCACAGGGCGCGCAGGCGCTGCATAAAGGCCGGGGAGGCGGCATAGAATCCGCCTTCACCCTGCACCGGCTCGATAATGATGGCGGCGATATCTTCCGGCGCAGCATCGTTTTTGAAGATGCGATGGATGCTGGCGATCGCCTCGTCATCGCTGACGCCGTGCAGCGCGCACGGGTAGAGGGCGCGATAGACGTGGCCCGGCATTAACCCCATACCGGCGGAGTACGGGTTCACTTTCCCGGTTAGCGACAGGGTGTAATGGGTACGGCCGTGATAGGCGCCGGTGAAGGCGATGGTACCGCTGCGCCCGGTTGCCGCGCGGGCGATTTTCACCGCGTTCTCCACCGCTTCCGACCCGGTGGTGACCAGCAGGGTTTTCTTGGCGAAATCACCGGGCACCTTCTGGTTCATCTTTTCGCACAGCGCCAGATAGGGCTCGTAGGCCAGTACCTGGAAGCAGGTATGAGATAGCTTTTTCAGCTGGTCTTCGACGGCGGCGACAACCTGCGGATGCAGATGGCCGGTATTGAGCACCGCGATACCGCCGGCAAAATCGAGATATTCCCGGCCTTCGACGTCCCACACCCGGCAGTTCTCCGCGCGTTCGGCGAAGATAGGGTGGATCTGGCCGACGCCGCGCGGGACCGCATCGCTGCGACGCGCCATCATTGCTTTATTGCTGTTCATCCATCGCTCCTGTTAAAGGCCAATACACATATATTTGATTTCTAAGTAATCTTCGATGCCGTACTTCGACCCTTCGCGGCCGAGGCCGGAGGCCTTGACGCCGCCGAACGGGGCGACTTCGGTGGAGATAATGCCGGTGTTAATCCCGATAATGCCGTATTCCAGCGCTTCGCCGACGCGGAAGACGCGGCTCAGATCGCGGGCGTAGAAATAGGCGGCGAGGCCGAATTCGGTATCGTTGGCCTGGGCAATGACGTCGGCTTCATCCTTAAAGCGGAACAGCGGCGCCAGCGGGCCGAAGGTCTCCTCTTTCGCCACTTTGGCGCTGTCGGGAACGTTGACCAGGATGGTCGGCTGGAAGAAGTTGCCGCCCAGGGCGTGCGGTTTGCCGCCGGTGACGACTTTCGCGCCTTTGGCGATGGCGTCGGCAATATGTTCTTCAACTTTGGCGACGGCTTTCTCGTCAATCAGCGGGCCGGTGGTGACGCCATCCTGCAGGCCGTCGCCGATGCGCAGTTTTTCCACCGCCTGCTGCAGTTTTTCAGCGAAACGGTCATACACCCCGTCCTGGACGTACAGCCGGTTGGCGCAGACGCAGGTCTGCCCGGCGTTGCGGAACTTCGACGCCAGCGCCCCCTCGACGGCTTTATCGAGGTCGGCATCATCAAAGACGATAAACGGCGCGTTGCCGCCCAGCTCCAGGGAGACTTTTTTGATGTCTTTCGCGCACTGCTCCATCAGCTGGCGGCCAATCTCGGTCGAGCCGGTAAAGGAGAGCTTGCGCACCAGCGGGTTGCTGGTCAGTTCGCCGCCGACGGCCCCGGCGGAACCGGTGACCACGTTGAACACCCCGGCGGGGATCCCGGCGCGATTGGCCAGTTCGGCCAGCGCCAGCGCTGAAAACGGCGTCTGGCTGGCCGGTTTCAGGACCATGGTGCAGCCGGCGGCCAGCGCCGGGCCCGCTTTGCGGGTGATCATCGCCGCCGGGAAGTTCCACGGGGTGATGGCGGCGGTAACGCCGATGGGCTGCTTAATCACCAGCAGGCGCTTGTCGGCCTGATGGCCGGGAATGGTATCGCCGTAAATGCGCTTACCTTCTTCGGCGAACCACTCAATAAAGGAGGCGGCGTAGCTGATTTCGCCTTTGGCTTCCGCCAGCGGTTTTCCCTGCTCGAGGGTCATCAGGCGGGCGAGATCGTCCTGATTCTCCATCATAAGATCGAACCAGCGGCGCAGAATATTCGCCCGCTCTTTGGCGGTCAGGGCACGCCAGGCGGGAAGGGCGCGATTGGCGGCTTCAATTGCTTCGCGGGTTTCGTCGGCGCCCATTTTCGGCACACTGCCGAGCTGCTCGCCGTTGGCCGGGTTGGTCACCGCAATCACATCGCCGTTGGGCGCATCGCGCCACTGACCATCGATCAGCGCCTGCTGGCGAAACAGTGTCATATCGTTGAGTTGCATAATCGCTTCCTGTCTTAAGGGGGTTAACGGATAAAAGCGGCGTGTAGTGTCTCCACGCTACGTGCCGCACGCAGCGTGCGTCCGGGATTGCTCTGGCTTTCCAGCAGGGTCTGCACCTTGCTGACGATGTGCGCGCCGATCGGGATAGCGGAGGTGGCCGCCGGCGATGGCGCATTGCAGGTATGTATCGAACGCGCGGTGGTGACGAAGAGAAAATCGTCGATCAGTTTGCCCTGCGGCGATACCGCCTGCGCCCGCACGCCGGCGGGCCACGGGCGTAAATCGCTCAGCGTCAGGCTCGGGCAGTATTTCTGCACCAGCCGCAGATAGCCGCTTCTGCACAGCGAATTCTTCATTTCGCCCAGTCCGGAGCGCAGGTTGTTTTGCAGTACCCGGCGGATGCCGGGCGAGGTGAGGATCTCCAGGGTATCGGCCAGCGAGATATCGCGCTTGCGGTAGCCTTCGCGCTTCAGAGCCAGCACGGCGTTGGGGCCGACGGTGACGCTGCCGTCGATCATGCGGGTCAGGTGGACGCCGAGGAACGGCATCGCCGGATCGGGGATCGGATAGATCAGATGGTTGACGATCTGGTTGTGCTGCGGCGCCAATTGAAAATATTCGCCGCGGAACGGGCAGATGATAAAGCCGGGATCGACGCCGAGCATTTTCACCAGCCGATCGGCCATCAAGCCCGAACAGGCGATCAGCGTCGAGGCCTCATATTCTCCGCCCTGGCGGGTGCGGATCACCACGCCGCTGGCATGTTCTTTCAGGGCACTGACTTCGGCGTCGTAGACGATCGTTCCGCCTTTTGATTCGAAGATCTTCGCCATTGCCGCCGCCACGTCGCGGTAGCTGACGATGCCGCTGGAAGGGACGAAGATCCCGCCGAGCCCGGTAATGTTCGGTTCGCGCTCGCGTAGCTCCCCGGCGCTTAGCCACTCGCGCTGCAGGCCGTTGGCGGCGGTGCGATCCCACAGGGCGCGCATCCGCTCCATCTCCAGCGGCGAGGTGGCGACCAGCATTTTGCCGCAGACGTCATAGCGGATGCCGTTCTGCTCGCAAAACGCTTTGGTGGCGCGGTTGCCGGCGAGGCAAAACTGCGCCTTGAGGCTGCCGGGGGTGTAATACACCCCGGCGTGGATCACGCCGCTGTTGTGGCCAGTCTGATGGCAGGCCGGACCGGTCTCTTTTTCCAGCAGCGCAATGCGGGCGTCCGGGTAAATCTCAATTAACTGCATGGCGGTCGACATGCCGATGATGCCGCCGCCGATAATCACGAAATCATACATCCGCTCAATTCCTTCGCCTGAGAACCCTTATTGATGAGTCTGGTAATGATTCGTGGAATACGCAAAGTAGCCGCGCTGGCGCATCAGTTCGCGGCGCAGGTCCGGGTGCGGCGTAAACCGGTCGCGGCCGTGCAGCCAGAACAGGTTGTTAATCAGCAGGAATTTGCCCACCGGCACCGGTATTGAAAGGATGTTTTTGCTGGTTTCCAGCGCGTCGGAAAGGCGGCTCAGCCAGGTGCCTTCTTCGAAATCTTTCGGCTGGACGAACTGGTCGATATAGCGCATTACCGGACGGCCCAGCGAATCGACGTCGAACACCGGGTGGAAAACATCCTTGCTGACGTTTTTGCTCGGCGGCGCGGCCCAGCGCATTGGGCGGCGAGCCAGCGGGTCGCGGAAAAATTCGTCGAGATGCTCCCAGTCGTCGAGATGCAGCAGCAGGGAATTACCGCCCTGCATGTTCTGCTCGTCGATCTTCATCATTAACACGTAGTCGGTTTGCTCTTCGACGTAGGTGCCGTCGTTGTGCAGCTCCATCACCCGGTGCGGCTGGCGCAGGTAGCTGTCGGAGTTATCGACATTTTTCACCACAAAGCGAGCGTAATACTGACCGCTCATGGCGTCGAAGTTGGAACGGCCAATCAGATGGGCGACGGCGGTGGCCAGCTTGACCATCTCCTCGGCCTGGCTGACGTTATCGATCCCTTCGCCGTTGATCAGCAGCGCGCCTTCCGCACGATCGAGCAATGTTTTGATCAGCAACGGCTGCAGCTGATTGCCGCACAGATCGTCGAGGATCTTGCCGACCTGGAAGCGTAAGAAAGATTTGTATTCCAGCGCCTGCACCGGCCACTGCGCGACCTGCTGCAGGAACTGCGTGGTTGTTTCGGCGGAAAAGGTGAGCTCCAGCAGGCGCGGCGACTGTGCGGAAGGGGCAATGGAAAAGCCCGGATATGGCTGGGCTAACGGCGCGGGTGTCGGTTTTACTGCGGTCAGGGCGTTCATCAGGATCGTTCCTCGCTGTAATGTCAGGGTGATGTTCATTTCGTAGCCATAAATTAAAAATATCTACATTTTTATAAAATGCGTACGAAATGGCCTTTTTGTTTCTATTTTGTGATCTGACAACAATTATTTAACAATGCGGGAGGGAGATAAGGTGGTGGTTAACCTTGAGGAACAGAGCGGGTGGCGGAAAGCGCAAAATGCGGGGGAGGCTGAGGGTAAATCGTAATACCGGTCACAGTTTTTAATCTGCGCCATACCCTTATGAACTGAGGGTGTTAGTATTCAGCGCGTTAATACCTTTCAATGCTTACCGAGGCTTCGATGCTGGAGAATGTCATTATCAGATAATCAGTTCCCCGACCTGCCCAGGCCGGACTGATTATCGCTGCGCTTAAACCTTACGCACACACCTGCGGGTGTAGGCATGTTTTCGCACATGATAATGAACAGGTTTCAGTATGAATTTATCCCGTCAGGAACAACGGACCTTACACGTTCTCGCCAAAGGTGGCCGTATTGCGCACGTCCGCGATACCTCCGGCCGCATTACCGCCGTCGAATGCTACACCCGGGAAGGGCTGTTGCTGAACGACTGCACCCTCGCGGTCTTCAAAAAGCTCAAAACCAAAAAGCTGATTAAGTCGGTGAACGGCCAGCCGTACCGGATCAACACCACTGGTTTGAATAACGTTCGCGCGCAGGCGGACAACCGCTGATACAGCGACCCGGGCAGGGTCGCTGCCCGGGCGTATGGCTCTCAAGGAGAAACACCCATGATCGATATCCCTCGCATTTTTACTATCAGTGAAAGCGAACACCGTATTCATAACCCTTTTACCCCGGAAAAGTACGCCACCCTGGGACGGGCGCTGCGGATGGCGCCGGGCACCGCTATTCTTGACCTTGGCAGCGGCTCCGGCGAGATGCTCTGTAGCTGGGCGCGCGATCATCAGATCGTCGGCACCGGCGTGGACATGAGCCTGCTGTTCAGCCAGCAGGCGACCGCCCGTGCAGAAGCGCTCGGGGTAAGCGACCGGGTAACCTTTGTGCACCAGGATGCCAGCGGATATGTCGCCAGCCAGCCGTGCGATATTGCCGCCTGCGTGGGGGCCACGTGGATCGGCGGCGGGGTGGCAGGCACAATCGAGCTGCTGAAGCAGAGCCTTATCCCAGGCGGCATGTTGCTTATCGGCGAGCCATGGTGGCGCAAACGTCCGGCCACGGCAGAAGAGGCGATTGCCTGCGGCGCGCAGTCACCCGATGACTTCCTGACGCTACCGGCGCTGGTCGCCCACTTTGGTGAACTGGGCTATGACGTGGTGGAGATGGTGCTGGCCGACCAGGAGGGCTGGGATCGTTATGAAGCGGCGAAATGGCTGACGATGCGCCGCTGGCTGGAGGCCAATCCGCACGATGACTTCGCGCCGGAGGTTCGCCAGCAGTTGACCACCGCGCCGCTGCACCATGTCACCTGGACCCGGGAATATCTCGGCTGGGGCGTGTTTGTCCTGATGGCGCGTTAACCGGTATGTCGGTAGCGTCAGGAGGCGCTACCGACCATCTTCAGACCTTCAGTTCGTCGTAGCTGACCATGACGTGCTGGCGAAAGGCAGGCCGTTCGGTTAGCCGTGCATAGTAAGCCGCCAGATGGGGGAGGGAATGACGGGTGATGTCGATGGCAAAGTAGCGGTACAGCACATGGCCAAACTGGATGTCGGCCAGGGTGAACGTATCGCCCACCAGATAGCGACTGCTGGCGAGACGTGCCTCGGCAATCGCCAGCTTTTGCTCCAGGGCCGTCACCGCCGCGGCGATGGCCTGCGGATCCCGCTCGGCGGCGGGCGTGCGCACCACGCGCCAGAACACTGGCGCCGTAAAGCCGAGGGCAATATTCTGCTTTGACCACTCGGCCCAGCGATCAACCTCAGTGCGGGCCAGCAGATCGCCCGGCCAGAAGGCGTCATCGGCGTAGCGATTGGCTAAATAGCGAAGGATAGCGCCCGTTTCCCACAGCGGCGGATTATCGCCATCCTGCAGCACTGGCACCGTGCGATTGGGATTGAGCTGATAAAACGCCTCGCTGTCGGTACCACCATAGCGATGCCCCACGTCGAACCGGAGATAGTCCAGCCCAAGCTCGCCAACACACCACATCAGCGCCTGCACGTTAGAGGAGGTTTTTCGGCCCCAGATGGTCAGCATTGAGATCTCCAGAGAACAGGGAAAGAAGGAGCATAGCAGGTTGGGTTGAAAACGTGAGGGGGAAAAGACGGGTGGTATAGCGGTGTATATGGTGTGGGGACGCATGTTATCCCCTTGCGATAACGCGAATTCATCCCTACAAAGGTATAATGACCATCAATATGGCGCTTGTATAAAATAATGCAGCAATCATCTTTGAACGAGAATAAGGCGAGGGAGTGGAAACGTTAGTTATTCTGGCCGTAGTCGTATGGATACTTTTCAAGCTGGTACAAAAGGTTACGAGCAAACTCTATCCTCAAGACTCGGTGAAGGTACAGGAGAAGCCCGACACGACACCAGCGACGGATGCCTGGGGAAATTACCCTAAAGCTGAAGGGCATGTCGTTTTATTCGAACAGTTCCGACGTGAGCAGGCGCAGCGGCAGCAAGCTGCTAAAGAGGCTGAGACATTCTACCGCTCAAGGGAGTGGCGGCGTTTACGTTACCAGGCGTTCCAGCGCTACGGCAATAAATGTTGCGTATGCGGGCGCGGCGCCAGTGACGGGATGGTGATGCACGTTGATCATATAAAACCGCGTTCTCTTTACCCGCATTTAGCCCTCGATATTGCCAATCTGCAAATCATGTGCAACGAGTGCAACGTCAGTAAGGGCAACAGAGATGAGGTTGCGTGGCAATAATAAGGACAGGTTAGCGGCTATGTGCAATTCCCCTGGTATTAAAATGTTCGTAACGAACAAATAAGCAAGTCTTGACGGAATGAATCCGCAATGACGCTTTTATTTCGTTACAGCAGCTCATTGGTGAATTCCTTCATCACCGCATTTGTCGGTAGCGCCATTTGCCTTGCGTTAGTCCTGCTCATTTTCAATAAAGTGAGATGACTGCCAGTGGCTGGAGATCAATGATGCGGGATACTTACCTAACGACGGGCTGTTACCTTATCGAACGTTCAAGGAAAATACAGGAGGGATAACGGGCAACTTACTCCGTATCACGACGCTATCGCCTCCCTTATTTCTTATTGATGCAACGGTTGGTCACAGGCCGCGAGTATGGATTCATGCATCGCTTCGGAAAGTGTCGGATGCGCAAAGATCATCGACAGGAGACTTTCATCTGTGGCCTCCAGGTGACGGGCGATACCAAACCCCTGGATCTGTTCCGTGACCTGTGCGCCAACCATATGCGCGCCCAGCAATTCACCCGTTTCAGCATCGAAAATGGTCTTCACAAAACCCTCCGTCTCACCGCTGGCCAGCGCCTTACCATTGCTCTGATAAGAGAACTTACCGATCCTGACGGGCCGTCCCCTGGCCAGGGCCGTCGATTCCGTCAGGCCCAGACTGGCAACCTGAGGCCGGGAATAAGTGCAACCGGGCACATAGTCGCGATCAAACGGGTGGGTGCCTTCGACACCAGCCAGTGTCTCAATGCAGATCACGCCTTCGTGGCTGGCCTTGTGCGCCAGACACGGCGGGCCGGCTACATCGCCGATGGCATAAAGCCCAAATACGTTAGTGCGACAAGCCGCGTCCGACTTGATAAAACCGCGGTCTAACTCGACGCCCAGTGCTTCCAGCCCCAGATCTTCAATATTAGGCTGTACGCCAACCGCCAGCAGCACGCGTTCGACTTCCAGGAAAGATTCGGCGCTCGTATTTTTCATTGTACAGCGCACCCCGGTATCGGTAAGCTGTACTTGCGTTACCTGGGTCTGGGTATGGACCTGAATCCCGCGCTTTTCGAATGACTTACGCACCGCCGCTGACACTTCGGCATCTTCCACGGGCAAAATCTGCGACGCTAGCTCGACCAGCGTCACTTTACAGCCCAGATCGTTATAAAGGCTGGCGAACTCGACGCCAATCGCGCCTGAACCGATGATTAATAGCGACCTGGGCAATCGCTTAGGCTGTAGTGCCTCGTAATAGGTCCAGATATATTCGCCATCTGGCTCTATGCCTGGCAATGCGCGTGGTCGGGCGCCCGTGGCCAGGATCACGTGATCGGCCCGGTAATCGTGCGCTTCCCCCCGGGCATCCGCTACCGTTATTTGTCCCTTACCGCGCAGCCGCGCGGTGCCATCAATCACCCTCACGCCATTTTTCTTCAACAGGTACTCAACCCCGCCGGTGAGCTGTTGCGAAACGGCACGGCTAAACTGCACCAGTTTCTGCAGATCGACATTCACCTCACCCACGCTGATGCCCAGCTGACTGGCATGGGTGATACTGTGCGCGACCTCAGCGCCATGCAACAGCGCCTTGGTTGGAATGCATCCCCAGTTCAGGCAGATGCCGCCCAGATGTTGTTTTTCCACTAAGGCGGTACGAAGACCTAGCTGGCCGGCACGGATGGCGGCCACATACCCCCCAGGCCCCCCGCCGATGATCAGCACATCGTAATTATCGTGCATAGCTCGTCTCCTGGATAAACATCAGGGTAGGGGTTTCAGTCAGTCGCTTGAGTTCCTGGAGAAAAGCTGCACCTGCTGCCCCATCGATGACCCGGTGATCGCAGGATAGCGATACCGTCAGTTGGTGGCGCGCGACGATTTGCCCGTCGCGTACTACCGCCCGCATCTCGCCGGTGCCAATGGCGAGGATTGCGCTTTGCGGCGGATTGATGATGGCGTCAAACTGCCGGATGCCGAGCATCCCCAGATTTGACACGCTAAAGGTCCCGCCCTGGAACTCTTCCGGCTTCAGCGTGCCCGCTTTGGCCCTGGTCACCAGGGCGTGAATTTCGGCCGATATGTCGCTGATCGATTTCCGGTTCGCCGAGCGAACAATGGGGGTAATTAGCCCGTCAGGCAGCGCAACAGCCACCGAAATATCGGCATCCGCAAAGCGGCGGATACTTTGTGTCGCTTCATCAAACTGGATGTTGACGTCTGGCACGGCCACCAGCGCCAGGGCACAGGCTTTCACCAGCAGGTCGTTAACCGAAATCTTGACACCGGGTACTTCGCGGTTAATTTCCTGACGAAACGCTAACAGTCGTTCCAGATCGAGATCGACACTCAAACGGAAATGGGGAGACTGTTGCTTGGAGGTTTGCAGGCGAGAAGCGATAGCCCGCCGCATACCGGACATGGGGATGCTCTCAAAGGGTGCCGGGGCACTCTCCTGCACAGGGCTGGTCTGCGGGTGCCCGTCGAGCAACAACGCCGCAGCCAGCACATCATCACGACTCACCCGACCACGTGAACCACTGCTTCGGCAGTCATGCAAGTTGATACCCAGTTTGCCGGCCAGACGGCGCGCCAGCGGGGTGGCCGATACCTGGCTATCATCGGCATGCGAGCGGGGCGCTTTGCTGCGACGAACGGGGGGCATCGGAGAGGCCAGGCGACCGCCGGCGGCAACGATCGCACTTTCCAGATCAGAAACAGAGATACGATCCCCGCGTCCGCTGCCGCGGACCTTTTTCAGGTCGACACCCCAGCGGGCAGACAGTCGTAACGCATGGGGCGTGGCATTAACCTGAGTCACATCGGTCACGCCTTGCAGACTGACGGGGATGACGGTCTGCCCAATAGGGGGCTCCGGACTGTTGGATGGCGGCGAAACAACGGAAGGTGGCTTAGCGCCTGCCTGTGCCGCTAGGTCCGGCGCGGCAGCCTCCGGGTCAGGGGCTGCGGGTTTCACCGTCGCCAGACTGGCAGCAAATTCGTCCAGTTCAGCATCGCTGACCGAAGCGTCAGCCACCAGAGCCAGCACGGCGCCAACCTGAAGCGTCTCACCCTCCCGGGCGATTATCCGGCGTAATGTACCGGCAAAAGGTGCCTCCAGCACATTGACGATTTTACTGGTTTCAATCTCACAGATTTCCTGCCCTCTGGTGAAATCGTCACCCTCCTGGATTGCCCATCGAGCGAGCAAGCCTTCCTCCATGGAAAGCCCCCACTTTGGCATTTCAAGCGTCTTGATTTCGCTCATAGGTTAATCCTCCAGCACTTGACGGACGGCGGCTTCGATACGTTCAACGCCAGGGATCCAGAGTTTTTCGAGAGCAGGGGAGAACGGGACCGGCGTGTGTGGCGGCGTCACCAGCAGAACGGGTGCTTTGAGGAAATGGAATGCCTGAGACGCAATCAGCGCCGCGACATCATGAGCAAAACCGAAGCGTGCAGCAGATTCGTCGACAATCACTACCCGCCCCGTGGAAGCCACCGATTCCAGAATACCTTCTTCATCCAGCGGTGAAATGGTTCGCGGGTCGACCACCTCGACCGAGATCCCCTCTCTGGCCAGTTTGTCCGCCACCTGGTTTGCTTTATGTACCATTGCCGACAACGCAATGATGGTGACGTCCTCTCCTTCGCGAGTGTAGTTGGCTAGACCTAGCGGGATGGTATAGATCTCGTCCGGTACCTCGCCCTTGAGGTCGTACAGCATTTTATGCTCGCAGAATACCACCGGGTCGTCGTCGCGAATGGACTGGATTAACAGACCCTTGACGTCATAAGGCGTCGAGGGCACCACCACTTTCAGTCCAGGCGTGGTGGCAAAGATATTATAGGGTGACTGTGAATGCTGGGCCGCGGCGGAAAACCCTGCGCCGATCATCCCTCGCATTACCAGCGGAGCTCTGGCTTTGCCACCAAACATGTAGCGGAACTTAGCCGCCTGGTTATAAAGTGCATCGTGACTCACACCAAAAAAATCCATGAACATCAATTCCGCGACTGGCCGCAGCCCCGTTGCTGCGGCGCCGGCCGCCATACCGATAATGGCCGACTCGGTAATGGGCGTGTCGATCACCCGATCGGAGCCGAACTGCGTCCACAGCCCTTTAGTGACACCCAGCACACCGCCAAAGGCTTCAATCTTCGCCTCTTCGGGCGCATTTCCGCCATGACCGCCACGCAAGTCTTCACCGATGAGTACCACGCGTTCATCGCGCTCCATTTCCTGAGCCAGGGCTTCCTTGACCGCTTCACGATAGGTTTTTATTGTCATGGTTATCACCCTCAGTATGAGACGTACACGTCTGTCAGCAGGTCTTCCGGAGCCGGGTAGGCAGCGGCGCGGGCCTTCAATACGGCATCGTTGACCAGGGCTTCTACTTCCTCGTCAATCGCCGCCAGTTCTTCCTGGGTGATATGCTGCTTGACCTTAGCGGTGAAAATCTTCAGCGGATCATGTTGTTCACGCAGGCGTTGCACTTCACCTTCCGCGCGGTATAGCGCGGGATCGCCCTCAAAATGACCATGCCAGCGGAAGGCTTTGGCCTCAATGACGCTTGGGCCACCGCCTTCTCGCGCACGCTTGACCGCCTCTGAGGTTGCCTCATAAACGGCAAAGAAATCGGTGCCATCGACGGTCACTGCCGGCAGGCCGAAGCCAGCGGCGCGCCGGGCGATATCACGCCCACCCACGGCGTAGTCATGGCCGGTCCCTTCGCCGTAACCGTTGTTCTCGAAAATAAAGACGGCTGGAAGCTGGAGCACGACGGCCATATTGATGGCTTCAAAGACCAGGCCCTGATTAGAACCCCCATCGCCCGTAAAAGAGACACCGACGTTGCCGGTTTTTAGCGTTTTTGCCGTTAGCGCGGCGCCGATGGCCAGTGGAGGGGCTCCCCCAACGATAGCGTTCGCCCCCAGCATTCCTTTCGACAGATCGGCAATGTGCATCGAGCCACCCTTACCGCGACATAACCCGCTGTCCTTACCGAATATTTCGGCCATCATGCCGTGAATGTCACAACCTTTAGCAATACAGTGGCCATGTCCACGGTGTGTTGAACCAATGAAATCTGCGCTCGTTAAATTTTCGCAGACCCCCACCGCGATGGCCTCCTCACCGGTATAAAGGTGAATGAAGCCCGGAATATCACCGCTGGTATTTTCCTGATGCAACCGCTCTTCAAAGGTCCTGATCTCCCGCATCTTGCGGTAAGCCTGCAATAACGCCTGTTTGCTGAGCATCGTTAAATTCTCCTCAATAAAGGTCACCCAGGCGGGGCCAACAGACAGGGCGAATAACCCTGGCCACACCCATGCAATGAATCTACGAGCGGTTAGAGAGAGTGCGAAGCCACCTTCATGGGGGGGTAGGTGGGGGTTTTCATGCTTGAGGTCAAACTTTCTAAATTTTGTGTGGCCATAAAGTTTGCCTGCCCCATGTCATCCCGGTGGCTGGCGTACAATTGAAAAAAAACAAAACGAGTAGACACCACGGATGAAGCCATTGGATTTAGAAGGTCGCCAATCACCCTCACTGGTCTCCGGGCCATTGCGGCTGACGCGAGGCTTGCCGTTAATCCTGACCAAATTCGTCCCGCCTCGCTCCTCAATACAATTGCTGGAGCGCCCCCGGCTTCTTCAGCTTCTCAGTCCCGTTCAGCAGTGCCGGCTGGGCGTCGTCTGCGCCGGCGCTGGATTTGGCAAAACCACGCTGTTGGCGCAATGGCATCAGCAGATGGTCGCCCAGGGTGAACGTATCGCCTGGCTGAGCCTCGATGAGGATGATGATGACGTATGGCAGTTTATTCCTTATCTGCTGCAAGCATTGCGTCCACTCTATGCTGACTGGGACGCCGATTTCTGGCGTGACATGGAAGAACAGAAGCTCTCCAGCTCCGAGCAACTGCTGGCCGGGCTCATTAACCAGCTACACTATTGCCCGCATGACGTATACCTGATCATCGACGACTTCCACGTGATTAACGATCGTGGGGTCTATGAAGCCCTGGGGTATTTAATCAAGCATGCGCCTGCCGCCTTGCATCTGATCATTGGCAGCCGTTTCCACCCGAATCTTGCGCTGAGCCAGCTGCAGGCCCAGGACCAACTGGTGGAAATCTATGATCGAGACCTGCAATTTACGCTCGAAGAAACAAAACACTATTTTAGCCGCACGGTTGCGCTACCCCTCAGCAACCACCATGCACAGCGGCTACAGTCCGTGACTGAGGGCTGGATTGCAGGGATGAAGATCGCTTCATTGTCCGCAGAATTACAGCATGATCCCGAGCATCTGTTGCGCAATATGCATGGAGGAACACGGTCTATTGCCCGCTATCTGAAAGAGGTGGTACTGGATCCGCTGCCGGAAGAGGTTCTTGATTTTCTGGTGAAAACGTCCTTCCTCAGTCGGTTAAATGCCGAATTATGCAATGCAGTGACTGGACGTGATGATAGTAAAGCGATGCTGGCATGGATTGAGCGACACAACCTTTTTTTGTCAGCCCTTGACGAACAAGGCTACTGGTTCCGCTACCATCCTCTGTTGCAGGAAAATCTTCGGACCATGCTGCAGCAGAACAACGATATTGATCGCAAACAGCTACATGAATTAGCCAGTCATTGGTTCGTCGAACAGAAGCTGTGGTCTGAGGCGGTACGCCATGCGCTCAGCGCAGGCAAGCCGGTGCATAGCCCCGTACAGGACGGCGCAAGCGCTCAGTCACTGGCGGAAGAAGGGGATATCGATACCCTGATCTCATGGATGCATCATTTACCGCCCAGCACCGATCCTTCGCGCATTGACCTGCAAATTAATCTGGCCTGGGCACTGGCGCATTATTTCCACTTTGATGAGTCGAGGCAGCTGCTTGATAACCTCGATCAGATGGTACTTCATCATCGTGAGGATTTAACTCGCAGCACCTGGTGTAAATTGCGCGTTGTGCGGGCAATTTGCGAAGCCTTTGCGGAAAACATCCCGGAGAGTCTGGCTATTGTTCAGCCGTTGCTGGCCGAAGTGCCCTGCGGCGACACCTGGGTTGATGGTCTGATATGCAATATTCTCAGCTATTGCCATGTTGTTAACCAGCGCTATCACGATGCGCTGGAGGTTCAACAGCATATGCCCTCTCCGGAAAGTCCTTTAGATAATCTGTTTGTCTCGGTTTATCGCGCTTTTATCATTGCCCAGTGCCATCTTTGTCAGGGCGATCTGGGGAAAGCCGGGTGGTACGCAGAGAAAACGTTGCGCCAGGCTGAATGTTATACCGGTACCCAGTCGACCAGTGGCGCGACGCTGGCGCCGCTGCTGGCGGAGATAGCCTATGAATGTCAGAGTGGTGACTCGCCCGATCATCTGTTAGCCGACCGGCTCGAATTCATCGACCGATTCAGTCCACCCGATGCGCTGAGTCGTTGCTATACCTATCTCGCGCGTCAGGCCCTGGATGGTGATATGCCGTATGAGGCCGAGCGATTGCTGGAGCATGCGCAGCGTCTTGCCGTGTCTCGCGGCTGGCAACGGCTCCAGGCCATGATGTTAGCCGAGCAGGTGAGAGTGCGGCTGCAGCGCGGCAATGTCACAGGCGCAGAGCAACTGCAGCGACAGCTTGAACAAATGGCCGCCAGCTTCAGAATGGATGCCGAACACCCCTGTCAACGCGCTATCGTTCTGTATGCATCCCTTAGCCACTGTCGCCTTCTTCTCGCCACAGGCCAGGCGCCGCAAGCCTGTATTCTCCTGGCTGACATGGTCTCTGATCAGGAAAACCGGGGGGGCAGGTTAACCGCAGCGCGTCTGCGTACGCTCTGGTCATTAGCCTTGTGGAACAGCGGCAAAACTGCGGCAGCGCGCACAACATTTCAGCCAGTCGTGCAGCTGGCTGAACAACAGCATCTCAAGGGCCTCTTTCTTGAAGCTGGCGATACCTTGCAACCTTTGCTTATCGGTATGAATGAATCCTCTTCGGCTTGTACAGAGGAAGGGATAGTCCATGAACCCTGGGCCGGCAAGCGCGCGCCTGCAGATGGAACACCGTTTAATAGTGGAAGCCCCGATATTCATGGGGAACTCAGCGAGCGAGAGTTGCAGGTATTACAACTGATCGCTGAAGGTCAGATGAATAAAGAAATTGCTCGCTCCCTCGTTATTTCTGCTGAAACGGTCAAATGGCACATCAAAAATATCTACGCGAAGCTCAAAGTGAATAGTCGCACTCAAGCGATGAGCCGGGCGCTGGAGATGAAATTACTGGATTAACGGTTTGAACAGGGAGGCCTGGGCGCAAAATATTATAAAGACGAGCCACTTTCTTAACGGGGCTATGAGCCACGGATAGACGGGCTTTACGCATAGCGATCTCCTTCGTTGGCAGATTGATTATGCCGGATGAATTCTAAATATGAATGGCACGATTATGCGGGATACTTACATGAAAGCTGACATAAAGAAGCCCGACTGGTAAGAACGGGCTTTTTTTTGGCACTCTGGCCTGAATGGAACATCCTACATTAGACGTTAACATCTTACATCTAATTAGTCGAAAATACTAATGCATGCGTAGTTACATTTGATTTGACTATCCATTTACATTTTATCTTTTCACCGTTTGCAGATTAGTCGAGCATCGCCAATAAAATCTGACCACTAAGATTCGGGAGTGTTAGGCTACAGGTCTCAAATCTGAATGACTGCTATATGCAAATACTGGACATTGCTAACATTTATTTGTATCACTACTGTGAGTAGCGAGTCAAATAAAATAAAGTGACCACCGCCCTGAAGGCGAACCCAAACCATTACTCTAAGCTTATATAGTGCTTTTTTTTTAAAAATTTAGCTAAAATTTTATTTTTATCCCATGATATTTAAATAAAGCATCAAAAAAGCACTTTATTTTGTATGAAGCATCGTCGTGATGAAGTTCGACACCTGCAAAACGATAAATATCATAACCTGCCAATTTTAAGCTACGATCAGCTGCAACCAAATCTGCATACTTACTCCTACTCGCCCTACCTGTTTCATCTGAGTAATGTTGAATGCCATCGATTTCGATCACAACCCTACCGCCATCAGGCATTAGCAAAAGAAAATCCATCCGATGATTGAGTAATGCTCCAGCGCCTCTCTCAGATACGGTTTTGGGATCCCAGTGCAGCCAAACTTCTGGTAGCAATGCAGGTAAGTCATAAATTGCTGACCTATATTGTCGAAAGAATTCCTTGAAAAACTTTTTCTGGGGCGGAGACGAATTAGGCAAACTTTGCTGCAATCGTCGATAAAGCGAAATTTTTGCCTCTTCGCTATTCTCTTCACAAATAAAATCTGCCCACCATGCCTGCAGTTCTCGCCAACTCAATCCCTCGGAACTTAATGGACGATCATAGATCAAAACCTCATTGGAGTTTGAAAGAATTTCAATTTCGTTATTAAGAGAGTCACTCAAGCGAATATCGGGTTTGGTGAGAGAGGCAAAAATAATGTTCTTAGGGCGCCCTCGAAATGTCCGCAACGATATCAGGCTAAAAACCGGATAGCCTTCAGCATCAGAGCTATGGATAAGCTCAGCTCCACAGGTTCTTAAAACTTTATTAACGGCCTCAACCTTTGCTAACTGCCTTTCGATACTGATCTGCACGTCCGCAGAGACTAAACCTTCGAGCCACCTACGGAAACGTGGAGCTGATAGTTCGACTATCTGTAGTTTTTCAAATAACCATGCCACGTCACCGTCTTCAGGATTTCGTACAAAATGTCGGTGAATTTCGCCAAGAATCCCTGTCTCATGAATCGAAAACATTTCACTTAAATCCAACGGAAAAACAAACAGATCATTTAATAAACGCTTGAAATTTTCCCAGTGGCCAAATAATTCAAATGGTTGCAGAGCTTCTGCCAGTTCACGACGATGACGCTTGGGTATATCGATGATGGGCTCGTCCGCCCATAGGAGGTCTTGGATATTGTTGCGTATGCTTGGATTGAAAACCTTCTGCGCCAAAAGCGTTCTTGCAAACTCCGGCATATCTGCGTCATCGAGTAAATCAAAGGCTCCATGCAAGCGCTCGCGCTTGGATCCTTCCTCTTTGGGCACAGGTAGACCCAAGTGACGACAGAGATCAGGGATTTTTTCGTTAGTGCAGTGATTTTTCAAGTTTCCCACCACAGGGCGAAGTAATTCTTTTAACGCTAAGATATCCATTGATTTCCCCTTACTTTGCTACACACCTGTTCTCTGTTGACTAATATACCGCTATGCCAATGATGTCATCATCACATTCGAGTAAGACCGGCTACCAAAGTCGGCAGTTCCATGCCATCTTATATGGACAATTTAGGGCCTGTTTTCTCGTATAACCTGGCTTACCGTCTTAGGCGTCAATATATTCACCCTGCGGAGCTCATAGCAGTAAAATCAAAGGGAGTACTATGCCCGCAAACTGTCGATTTCGCCGTCGCATCTCAAAGCGTTAAGCCACGGAGTGCTTAAGAAAGAGGAAAAATGGTTACAATGACTGCTGGACAACCGTACTCAGCTTGGCTCAAAAAAGCTGAACATAGCATAACCACTTCTGACGGCAATGAGATAGAGGTATACGAGCTCGAAATCGATCTTGAAGCAGGGCTTGTACTATCCGCATGGGCCAAACATTTCCGTGAGCATTACTGTCTTGATAGCCAAATTGATCGCCTGCGCAGAGGGACTAACAAATCGCGAGCCGAGTATTTGAGAGACTTGGTGTTTCCTGATGAGTCTGAAGATTTTGGCCCAGCAACGCGCTCCGGTGATTTTGCTGAAATCCTTATCGCGGATCTACTTGAAAGCCATTTTGGTTTTTGGGTTCCACGTACCCGATATGACAACAAAATGGTTCGCAACGAGTCCCCAAAGGGAACAGATGTCTTAGCGTTTAAGTTTGATGGCATAGGCCCATCACGGCCATCTACAAAAGATATCTTGATTTCTTTTGAGTCGAAAGCACAACTCAGTGGTAAGAAAGCAAAGCCTAGATTGCAAGACGCCGTTATCGACTCGATAAAGGATGTGTATCGAATTTCAGAATCCCTTAATGCGATGAAGCGCCGTTTAATTGATCGTCAAGATGAAGAAGGTGCAGATCGGGTAGAACGCTTTCAAGAAGGGTTGGATGTCCCTTATGTACGAATGACAGGGGCGGCGGCTGTTTTTTGTTCAAGTCTTTATGATTCTGTTCACATATCTGAAACTACAGACTGCACTTCGCATGAAAATATTAAAAACCTTATGTTGGTTGTGATACATGCTAAATCGCTTATGAAATTTGTTCACGCTCTCTATTGGAGGGCAGAAAATGAAGCCTAAAAAACGTGCTCGATATGCGGCGGCAGTTACGCTATCAAAAGGAAAAATGTTTGAGTATGGAGTTCCTGAAGGAGACCATATAGAGCTTCCTGATGATCTCGATTTGCAGATGCAGTTTCCATTAGCTGTTGGTACTGTCGGCGACTTTGCGTCCGAAGTGGTGGCTAAGACCATCGGCAATTCGATTGAAGCACAATCCCAAACCCCACTGGATGAGGTTATTTTTTCAGCTCAAGTCCTTCAAGCTTTTGACGATTCCCTGCTTAACAAAGAACTCTCCTTCAATCTTCGCATACTTGCAGCTGCTGGTTTTTATCTTGGCGATGTACCCGGAAATGCTTCAGTCCAATTATCTAAACTGAGCCAACTAGATTTTCCTAAGCACGATACTTTAGCTATAGCAGTTAAAACTGCGATGGATCGGCCTTGGGAGCATACCAACGAGACATTAGAGTCTTCACGTGCAAAAGATATTTTGGATGTTTTGTGCCAACACTTCAGGAATGGCCGGAATGGCCGGCAGAAAGCCTATGATGCAATTAAATCATTGCGCGAATGGGCCTATAGCCATGCGTCTGCACATGACCTACTTATGGCCGATTTGCTCGGAGCGATTAGTGCCACTCGCATCGCTAATTCTGCTTGGACATTACTTCCACGCTATAGCAACCTCCCGCAAGAAAAGTGGGAGACATATTTATCGCGTTCTATGTCAATTAAGGAAATGTGGCCATCTCAGCGCTTGCTAGGAGAGGCTGGATTGTATAGAGGGATATCAGGAGTAGTTCAGATGCCGACGAGCGCCGGGAAATCTAGAGCTACCGAGCTTATTATTAGGTCGGCATTTCTTTCTGCTCGTACGAAATTGGCCTTAGTTATCGCTCCCTTCCGGGCACTATGCCAAGAGATAGCAAACGATCTTGAAAAGGCATTCAAGGATGATGGCTATGACGTCAATCAACCCAGTGACGCGTTGCAACCAGATGTCGAGTTCGATTTTTCTAACTTATCAGATTTTCTCGATTTGGAATATGGAATATTTGACTCAGAGGTCGAATCGAAGCCACAGGTCATTATTCTTACCCCGGAAAAGCTTCTTTACATACTTCGACAAGAGCCAGACATTGTTCAGAAAGCTGGACTGGTAGTTTATGACGAAGGGCATCAGTTTGACACAGGCAGCCGGGGTGTAACTTATGAACTGCTGTTAACATCCATTAAGCGAATGCTACACGAAAATGCCCAGAGCGTGTTGATTTCAGCAGTAATTCAGAATGCTGCTTCTGTTGCTGCATGGCTATTAAATGACGGTTCAAAGGTTGTCTCCAGTAGAGCCTTACAGGCTAGTAGACTCATTGCCTTTGCCAGCCTTCCGAAAGGTAAAGATGGTCAACTTCAGTTCAATGTGGCCTCTGATAGCGATCAGAAATTCTTTGTCCCGCGAGTTATTGTTTCAGAAAAAATGCCTCGATTACCTAAGGAAAGAAAGGATCGTTTTTTCCCTACTCAGGAGAGTGGCTCCATAGCGTTATATCTTAGTTTACGCCTGCTGAAAAATGGTGGGGTTGCTATTTTTACAGGAAGAAAGTCTTCTGCTGCAAAAATTGTTCGTGAGGCCGCCGAAGATATTTTTCGTCGTGGAATTTCACTTGAGCCACCTTCTGCCCATAGTGACCCTGATGAGATTCGTCGCTTTGTTTATCTCTTCGAACGTAATTTTGGTGCTAATGCATATTTGACACAAGCAGCTGCTTTAGGCATTTTTGCTCATCACGGCAACACTCCCCAAGGTGTTCGTCTGGCTATTGAGTATGCTATGAGGCAAAGCCTTATTCGATTGATCATCTGCACCTCGACACTTGCACAGGGTGTTAACCTTCCGATTCGATACCTACTTGTAACAAGCGCAATGCAGGGGCGTGAATCGATCAAAGTACGCGACTTCCATAATCTCATGGGACGCGCTGGACGTGCCGGAATGTACGGTGAGGGTACTGTTATTTTCACTGACCCCCGTCTCTATGACGAGCGTTTCGCAAAGACGTACCGTTGGCAAGAAACGATCAATCTAATCAATCCTGATAGTGCTGAGCCAACTGGAAGTACATTGCTTTCTCTTTTCGATCCTCTGCGAAATGACCTCGGAACAGTTACTCTAAGCTCTTCAAGCTCTGCTGAAGTAGCCACTTACATTGTCAATGACTGGGAAACTCTTTTAAAGTGGGTAGAGAGCGTTCCTATCAATATTCCTAAACAGAACTTTTCGGTCGCTTCACTAATCGAACAACTTAAATCCAAGAAAAAGATAATTGAAGCAATTGAAAGCTTCTTAATGACATATCGTAGTGATGTTCAGCCCGAAACTTTTGTGGACAACTCTCGAGAATTGGTTACTGAAACACTTGCCTACTCGCTTGCCACTGAGGAGCAACAAATACTCCTGACAGATATCTTCGAGTCTGTGGCGCGAAGGATCGAACTTTTTGTTCCAGATACAGCGATCCAGAAGCGTTTCGGGCGGACTTTGTTAGGTATTGATCAAGCATTGGCAATCGAATCATGGGTCACTACAAATGCAAACGCACTCGAGGGAGCAACCTCTGCCGATCACCTGTTTGATGTGCTATGGCCGCTTTTAGTACTCTTATCTAATGAAAAACGGTTGAGTGACACAGTTCCTAATGGGGCACTAAAGACATTAGCATTGGGGTGGCTGGCTGGAGATTCGTTTGCAGCTCTCGTTCAACGGCTTGACAAATTGGGTGCATCCTATCCCTATGGTGCGAACCAAAGAAAATTTGATCTTGATGTGGTTGTAGACCTGTGTGAACAAACATTTGGCTTTGAGTTTGCGCTGTTGCTCGCAGCGGTAAAGGAATCCTTTCTCGCGTTCTCTTCAGAACAGGCGGGTGAGGTTTTTAGAGAATATGTTGATCTTCTTCAGAAGCGATTGAAATATGGACTTCCGAATCAGAGTTGCATTGCCTTTTTTGAAGCGGGATTTGCTGAACGCGTAATTGCCCAGTGTCTTGCAGAAGGAACGACTCAAGGTGCTATTCAAGTTAGTTTTGACGCCCGACACATGATTCGACAAAACCCAGAGAGATTTGAAGTAATGCTACAAGGCTTCCCATCTTATTTTTTTGATGTATTTAAAACAATCACTGCACCTTGATAATATTATCTTCATTGAGACTACCAGAGCCAGGAGCACACAGATTCTTTTAACTTAGAGCAATGGCATATTAACCATTCCCAGCTATCCATTGATTAGGGCCTTCGTCTGTTGCAGAACACTGGAACTTCCTCTCCTCGCTCACAGCAGACCTTTGGCCCAGTGAGCTTGTCCGCTCTGTGCCAGAAACGGAAGTTGGGGTGATAGCCTTCAAAATAGCAAATTAAATCGAAGAGAGAAGAAGGTAATCAATAAATAATACAATAAGTTAGAAACGCTTGAGATTTCTTTTTACTCTTCCAGCACATATACATGCAGTCAGGAGTGGGCTACAGCGCTCATGCCTAACGGCCAGATAGCACAGGGAAGGCATACAGTGGCACCGTATGCCTATCTGTTATCAGCTCCGACCATCGTAGAGTTTGGCGATTTCCGTTGCAGCTTTCTCTATACCCGGATAAACCGTGCTTTCGTTGATGCCGAAGCGGCTGAGCTGCTGCATCAGGCGTTCCTTGTTTCTAATCACCAGTTTTCTGACGTTCAGCGTACTTAGCCCCGTTTCTGGCAGGTCCACGTTTTCGCCAAATAAGAGGAACGCTCCAGCCTGAGACGAAATGCGGGCGTTGCTGAACCGCCCTTTAACTAGAACGATTTTACTCAGATGTGCCGGATCGATAATGTTTTTGAAATAGGACTTCTCATCACGGATCAGATGAAGCAACTGCCCGCACTCTTCGGTGGCATTAAATGCCTGAGTCGCCAAGCTGGTATTCAGGTTGCTTTTGATACGTGATGGAAGCCGGGAAAGATTGGCTATACAACTTACAGTATCGGAGTCGAAAAACTTAATTTCACTTTTGGGTGCCGTCAATATAATGACGTTGCCATCAATTTCATTTCCATCTTTATCTCGTTTGATTTTGGAACACGCGAAATAGAGTGCGATGAGCGGGTTAGTTGAGACGTCAAGCAGGCGGGTGGGTAAGCCGTAATGTTGCATGCGTACAAGCTTATCCAGCATATAGCGGTCATCTCTGAACTCGGCAGGTTGAACCGTCAGCAGCTCGGTAATCATATCCGACTCGTGATATCGGTAGCGATAGTTGCCCTGCGTATTCTTGCGGAACAGCGAAGGTTCTAACTGATAGCTGATGTCGGAGTGACCCCGGTAAAACACCTCTTCATTATTTTCCTGAGGATGATTCAGTATGATTTCCAGATATTCATTGATATCCGAAATTACCTCAAGGTCTTCATTATTGTCAGGTGCTTCGGTTTTAACCGCAGCGGAAGCTTCAGGGGCTTTTACACTGATACCTAATATTTCGAAAAATTCTTTAACGTCTATATCTTTGACTGCCCAGAAATTTCTGTTCAGTCCGAAGCTGCCCAGTTCCAGCTTCTTCACGTATTCTTTTTCACTGGTTAAGAATTTTTTGCCGATAATATCGGTTAAGTCATAGTTAAAAGCGAGAACTTTTTCCCGGTTTATAGTTTTTGCTCTGATGTTACTTATTCTCCCAATGCGGATGTGACTGTAATAACCGCCTGTATTGCCTTCCTCATCAACTTCAAACTCCGGCTCTGTCATAAAGATGACCGGCAGTTCCTGAAGAAACTGATAGGTTTTGCTGGTCAGGGGGAGCAGTTTCTTTCTGAGTGAGTCAGGGGTGGATTCAAAAAGCCGGGAAACTGGAAAAGACTCTTCACCCTTACTGTCAGAGAAGAAACTGTAATAATCGGGATTACCGACCACGATAAGGTTCAACATGTATGTCATCCTTGCATGAATTACGTTGTATTTGCATTATGCCAGAACTGGTGAATTATTAAACATTTCGCGAGCTGTGCCCCGCTGTTACACAGAACGTTGTTAGCAATGTCCGCAGTTCGCTCAAAGCTACCTTCCAGTTTAACTGGGTATTGGTTGCATTTTTGTTAGAGATGTCCAAGTAAAATGCGAATGGGTAGCCAAGTCAATGCAAATTCCCAAATGGACGACTAAACGCGTTTGAATGCCTGTGTATGTTGTTGTAGTAACATCCTTTCAACCTAACCGTGCAGGCCTGACAACGTCCGTAACAAGAAGTAGAAATATTGCTCAAAAGGCAAGATAGGCGGGAGCTAAAAGGTAACACGTGCTGTTAGCATACCCTTGCATTGAGCCACAAACAATCTCACTGTACTTGCCACAATTTTGCCACATCTACAACGCGCAAAATTGCACATTAGTGTTGAACAAAGCAAAACAATGCAATAATAACTTGATGATTTTATTATAAAAGATGGTGCCGATAATAGGAGTCGAACCTACGACCTTCGCAGACTCTAATGAATTATCTACAAAGCCTAGCTAACTGATTGATTAACCTTAGTTAATTAGACTTTTCACCAGCAACAAAAGGTATATATCAACCCTGAAACTGCCCCGACAAAATATCAGGGGTTTACATGACTTACAAGCGTGACAGATATCTGATTCTCGACCATTGCGGGGTTTACATGGTGCGAATCGTTATACCGTCCTACATGAAGCCTTACTTCAACGGTAAGCGCTACTACATGAAATCCACAGCCACCAAAGATATCAGGCAAGCAAGGCTTTTCAGGGATGCTGTAGCGGTAGAGTTCATCAAGCTAAGGGAACAGCTCAAGCCAAAACAAAACGGCTCAAAGGTTGAGCAGATAATCAATGAACTACGTGGAATCAGCAACTTTGCAAAGGAATCACCAGTGAATTACGGGGCTAATATCGAGCGCTGTCCTACACTGATACAAATACGTGACCTTTATTTGCTGCAATATAGCGATAAACGCAAACTAACAACGCTTTCAAAGATAACTAAAGCCGTTGAGTTAATTCTTTCTCACATTAAGCAACGTGATTCACAGCTTCAGGATATTAACCGAACGGTAGTAACCGGATGGCTTGACCAACTGAAAAAAGAGAAAGCAACTCAAACGCTACAAAACTATATAAGCGCACTGGCTCAACTATTCGATTTTGCAAAGAATCGCTATCACGATGCGCCTAAAGATAATCCTTTCAGAGGGCATAGGTTAGAGGCCAAAAGTTCACATGATAGCTATGAGCCTTTCCTTATTTCTGAGTTAAGCAAGGTCTTTGAGTTACTCAATGATGAGATGAAACAGGTAACCTTAATCGGCCTTTATTCAGGGATGAGATTGAATGAAATTTGTAGCCTCACCACTGATGATATTGTGACAGAGGAAAACGTAAGGTGTTTACGCATCTCAAAAGGCAAAACAAAGAATGCAGCCCGATTAGTTCCCGTTCATCCTTCAATTAACGCGCTTATTGATACGTTGATTCAAAACCATACGGATAAGTTTCTTTTCAGACATGCAGCGTTAACAGACAGGGCTGATGGTAAGCGCTCTACATGGCATACACAGCAATTTACCAGAGCAAAGAGAAAGGCTTTAGGCGAGAAGGAAACGGAGCGGAAAGTCTTTCATTCGTTACGTGGGATGTTCATCACCGAGCTTGACCGCCTCAAAGTGCCTGAAGACCGGATAGCGCTTCTTGTAGGTCACGAGAGGGGGAGTACAGAGTCTTTCAAGACTTACAGTCAAGGGGCTTCACTCAAAGAGCTTGCTCAGTACGTGGAAAAGGTCAATTTTGACGGTATAGCTTGACGGCTTTACGTTTTCATTTTTCAAAAGTGCATAAATAGTCGATGAGTGATTGACTATCCTTGTTTTCGCCACAATAAGGCGCATAAAAATACAGTGATTTTCAGTTGAAGGGATGTGGTGTTAATTTGTCACCATCCCTTTAGCACCAATAGCTGGCAAGGTATGTCTGTTAAATCAGATATACAGAGGATTTACTGAACAAAAACAGTAATTAATTGATTTGTTAAAAATGGTGGAGAGATATAATCCCCACCAGAATGATTATTTTTTCTTTGTGAAATTCTCATCACATTTTGCTAAAAATAGTAGATTAGATGCTGTCAGATGTAATGTATAGCTAGCCAGATGCTCTGGTACATTCGTCACCTCATCCCCCTGACCGTGACCACCCTCTTTATTTCTGATAGTTGGCACACCACTTTCGAGCAAAATCCTCAGTGATGAAAATTGATTTTGCATGTAGTCAGGAACAAGCCCATTTGAAAGGCAACTCGAAATTAGTTTCTTTGCTGTATCAGTACTTCCATATTCCCATGAGCGTTTTTTATGGATGGCCTTCATAAGGCTTTCAAACGACTTCAGACAATCATTAAGACATTCTTTGAATCTTTGATGCCTATAGTGCTCGTGCGCTGAGAGAAACTCGTCATTAGCCCCTTCGAATGCTTTAGAACGCCCTAAAATCTGAAGGGTAGGCTTAACCGCATCGGAGTGAATGAATTGAGAATCAACTCTCACCAACTCCCCTGATTCGAACTGAAACCCAATGCCTGATTCTTTAAATCTGATATTTAGCTCTTCTATCGCAGAGTCGGATTTTTGTTCATGTCCGTGGAAACGCCAGTGATTCTCTCTGACATATCCATCAATTGCTTTGAAACTTAATTCAATCACATCAAGGCATTTTTCAATATCTTTTTCATTCAGAAAGAAATCATATACAGCTTCGAAGTTACTCTTTGGGTAATCCCTTAATTTAAAAACACCATACTCGCGGCATAGCGTGTCATTTATCGCTTTGTAAATGCCACCCGGGTCACTCCCCCTCCCGTAGTCCTCACCAATTGTCTCCTTGACGATATGAATAACCTGCACACGAAAATTGTTAGGAAGGTTCGTGTACTGATACACATCAGGAACCTCTCCTCTCAATCTTTTTTGTCTTTTCGAAAACAAATCAAAAATAGCCAAGCTGTTACCTCTTAGCGCAGTATGGTTAGGTGACTAATGTTTACGTCCTGTTTGATTATATCATAACCCATGCCGTTATTGCGCTGCCAGTCATGCAAAGCAATCTCATTAGAGTCTACCCCACAGAGACAGATTGAAAGGTTGGCTTAAAGTATCATTTATAGGTTGATGCCATCCTTATGAGACTGTATCATTGAAAACAATTAAACGAGACTCAGGGAATCACATCATGATTTATGGCTATGCAAGGGTATCAACCAAAGAGCAAAACTTAGACCGTCAGTTAACTGCTCTTAAGCCTATATGTGATGTGGTTAAGGTTGAGAAAGTTTCCGGTAAAGATTTGAACCGTCCAGAGCTTCAGAAGCTGTTTGAATTCATCCAGTCTGGTGACACGCTCATTTGTAAAAGCATTGACCGTCTTGCAAGGAACACGAAAGATTTGCTTGAAGTGGTTGATTCACTGATTGGTAAGGGTGTGATTGTTAAGTTTCTGGACAACTCAATGAGCTTTGACAATACACCAGCTTCACGATTGATTCTGACCATGATGGGGGCTGTAGCAGAGTTTGAAAGGGGTATCATTGCAGCCAGACGCGATGAAGGGATAGCGGTTGCTAAAGAGGCTGGTAAATACAAAGGCAAGCAAGCTAATCAGGCACTTCACGTTAAGGTTGTAAAGTACCTTGAAGCGGGAACTTATTCACCTGATGAGATAGCAAAGCTATGTGAATGCGGTAGAGCTACAGTGTTCAGAATCAAGAAAGAGTGGAAAGCAGCAGCTTAACAGTTAGCGCCCTGCATCTTAGCGGGGCTTTTTTATGTCTGGCGTTTATCAGGATCCCTGTAACGCATTCTAAGCAGCCTTTATTATTAACCTATGGGTCAGGGTTGCCATCATTAAATAATCGCTTAGAGCGCTGTACAGGCTCAGATATGTTCATTTTTTGCCATTGCTATGGAATCTTTGAAAAGGGCGCTACTAAGCAGACAGATTCAGACTATCCAAAATCTTCAAAGGTGCTCTAGATATGCTGAAAGTTTCCGCTGAAGCTGAAATAAAAATAGGTCTGGAAATTTTTTAGAAAAAATATTTCCAGTAAACTCACCCGCCAGCGATTAACGCTTGATGGGAAGGAACCCTTTTCACCGTGATGGATTGTCTATGGCTTAACAGATGGGAAGGCCTGAAAGTTGCAATTCACAATATTGCTGTAGGGTGAGGTGACTCAACAGTTTGGGGTTGTTTAGTATTCACTCTTATTGTAAATGTCTGCCATTTGATAAATCTCTTTAGATATGGCTGGACTAGTTGAACTCCCAAGCTATCCCGACTCAACGGGGGCTTAAGCAACGACACCAGATATTCCCACAACTCAAAGAGAGCTCATCTCTAACAGGTTGATTATTATATCAAATGAAATATTTTGATGCAATTGTAACCTGAGCTATTTTAGCGCTCTCTGAGGGCTTATGATGGGCCTTGAGGGGAGAATGTATGGTTGATATTAGGAACGCTTCAGAATGACATACAGGGATTCTGATAGGCTATCTGAACAGATACAAGGCGGAAGTAAGAAGCATGACAACGCGAAGCCATGCGAAAGTTGAAAGGATAATTCCTTGATTGGTGATTCCAATCTCAACAGTAATCTTTAAAGGTATTGATTAAGTACCTTTGAAGATATAATAAGATATTAATGGCTTTTGGCGTAAGCCATTTTCTTATTGAAGCATTCAATTAGTGATAATCAGAAAACTTTAAAGATAATCTGTAAAGGTCTTAATGCATTATATCAATCGTAAAAAATCCGTCAATAGCAAAAAGTGCTAAATATGTATTTCTGCCATCCCATCCCCCCCACCAATAATAACAATCTATCAATTTCTGTAATAACAAAATACCACTGGACAAAAACACAGTTCCGTATGATAATAATACAGTAATACTCATTTATCAAAATCGGTCAAAAGGGTCTTAGATAGATGAGAATAGCTGGAAGGTCACTTTCTCAGGTTTTATTATGGGGGGTGACCTTTCCTGTTTAAGGGTTATTAATATGAATGAAAAAGAAATACTTTATCGTTGTAGCTGAAAAGACACATCGGTTCTACATGCAATATAAGAGCCTTTCCGAATTAACAGGAATTACACCTCCCTCTGATTACACCCCGCCTCGTATGATGACTAAAACCAGACGGTACGAAATCATTAAGGCTATCTGTCAGAAACTGAAACCCCTTGACAGAATTTAACAACATGTTAACATTTGTGTATTGGATTGATTTCCTAACAAATTAATGGCTTTCCTGTGGCATCCCTTCCTCGGGGACAGGTTAGCCAACCCCCTTACACATTCCAGATGACACTACACGGGTTACGTAAAAGACGGCCTGTGTGGTGTATTTTTGTATCTGAATTTCACGAGAGCGTTACTAATGACAACCTTGAATAAAGCCGTATCAATTAACCAACCCATCGCAAGTATTAACCATCTGCTACCTTTTGAACAGTGCCAGCATATTGAACGCTTGTATTTCCCAAAGGTACAACAGGCTACTGACAGAATGAATAAAGCTGAATCTGAATATCAGGATGCTGTAGAATCTCGTTCAGTGTTGATTAATCAGAAAGCCGCTGAATATCTGGCTAATCCTTCAGAACGTCACGGATTCATTGTGAAGCAGGTTTATCCAACTAACCAGCAACAGGTGATTCGAAGCATGGCTGAACAAGGTTTTATGGTTCACCGTGTATCTGTTGGAATGGTTACCTTTATTCGTATGCCTAAGAACGCTAAAGATAATCCTCTACAGGAAATTACAGATAAAGCTACAGCAGAGGCTGAATCAACCATTGATAAAATGATTGAGCGTTTGAAAGTGAAAACAGTTGAAGCTGTCCACCAGCGAAACAAGATTGTGATTGAAGCCCGTAAAGCTCTGGATTCAATTAAATCCTTTGAAAGCTATTTAAACGTAATTGTAACTGAGTCTGAAGAGGTAACCGAATAATGAGTATTCCAATGAAAGGGCTGTCCAAACGTGGCAGCTATAATCATCTTACTGACTCAATGGAATTCAAATATTTCAACGGTCAAGCAGAAATCAGTGAATCAACTTATAAGCTGCTTGCTTCAGGTAATAAGCCTAAACCAACTTTGAAGCCAGCTAAAGCGGTCACCACGTATAAGGTCAAGCCTAAGCCGCCAACAATTGAACAGCAAAGAGATGCAGCCCTGAAAGAGGCAATCAGGAAAATGACAGGAGGGCTGTAAATGAATCAATTCTTCAATGAACATGGTCAGCAAGTACGAGCAAACGTAGTTCTGAACCTTCACCCTTTTTATTTGGGAAAACTGGAAAGGCTGGCAAACCGAATCGGTGACGGGATTAAGTCAGAAGAACAGCGTCTAATACTGGCAATTGGTGAGATGCTACGAAATGTGGAGACTGAACAATGAACCTTTACGCATTCAACCCACTGAAACAAAATGATAAGCAAGAGGTGCTTACCCCCGTAGCCTTTAATTTGGTCTTATCGCTACCTGAGCAGCTACTGAAAAGGCTGGATAGGGTCAGCTATGAATTGGTTAAGCGGTACGGTATTGCAGGGTGTAGTGATAAGCAGCGACATCACATCGCTCTTGTTCATCTGCTTGAAAAATCTGCTTAGACGTTAAAAGACAATAGTAGCCATTTAGCCCCGGCTGGTGATACCAATCAACGGGAGCTTTAGCGACTTCATCATGTACGCTCAAAAGCCATCTTATCAGGACGCTCGTGTATCCATATGGAACCGTGAGCCAGCCGGAGATAGAGCCTGTATATCGTTTACAGGGACGAGAATCACCATAAGCCTGTTTATCCCTCAGTAAGGGGCATCGGGGCTGAATGCGTGACTTCTAAGCGTTTATTGGGCAATTTTGAGACATTGGAAGTCATCAGCTTCGAGTTAAGCTTGTACCTGTTCGAGCTGTACAACTACAGGCCGTTACAGTTAACATCCCAATTGCCATATCAACCATAACGGCAGTTATGAGGGATGATTTACCGATTCTTATAGATGAATAAAAGGCAGATTTTTAAGTCTAAATTATTGATTTATAAGGATTTTTAAGTGATGGTGCCGATAATAGGAGTCGAACCTACGACCTTCGCATTACGAATGCGCTGCTCTACCAACTGAGCTATATCGGCCCTGCAAGAGGTGTTCACGAGCGTGAATCACGAGGCAAAAGGTTAGAACTTAGCGGGCGATGCGTCAATAGCCAGTGGAATCAACTGCCTATTTTTGCATCGCCCGTTCTCATTTACGCACGAATAGTATCGTCGCCGAAACCAATCCACTTATAGGTGGTTAACGCTTCCAGCCCCATCGGGCCGCGAGCGTGCAGCTTCTGGGTGCTGACCGCCACCTCCGCGCCAAGGCCGAACTGGCCGCCGTCGGTGAAGCGCGTGGAGGCGTTCACGTAGACGGCGGAAGAGTCCACTTCATTGATAAAGCGGTTGGCGTTACGCAGGGTGCGGGTCAGGATAGCGTCGGAGTGCTGGGTGCCATGTTCCCGAATATGGGCGATAGCCTCATCCATATCGGCCACCACTTTGACGTTCAGATCCAGCGACAGATACTCGTCGTCATACTGCTCCGCTTTCACCGGCTCGACTTTCGCCGGGCCGTTCTGCAGCGTGGGGAGGGCGGAAGGGGCGGCATGCAGGGTGACGCCGCTCTCGGCCATCTGCTTGCTCAACGCCGGCAGGAAGGTGTCGGCGATGTTGCGGTGCACCAGCAGCGTTTCCACGGTATTGCAGGTGCTCGGCCGCTGGGTCTTGGCATTGACGATGATCTTCAGCGCAGGGGCGATCTCGGCGGTTTCATCAACGAAAATATGGCACACGCCAATCCCGCCGGTGATCACCGGGATCGTTGACTGCTCGCGGCACAGCTTGTGCAGGCCAGCGCCGCCGCGGGGGATCAGCATATCGATGTATTTATCCATCTTCAGCATTTCGCCCACCAGCGCGCGATCCGGGCTCTCAATGGCCTGTACCGCGGCGGCCGGCAGACCGCACTCCTGCAGCGCCTGCTGGATCACCTTCACCGTGGCGGCGTTGGTGCGCCAGGTCTCTTTCCCGCCGCGCAGGATCGCTGCGTTGCCGGTTTTCAGACACAGGGAGGCGACGTCGACCGTCACGTTGGGTCGCGCTTCATAAATCACGCCAATCACCCCCAGCGGGACGCGGCGACGTTCAATACGCAGACCGCTGTCCAGTAGCCCGCCGTCGATCACCTGGCCGACCGGATCGGCTAGATTGCACACCTGGCGCACATCGCTGGCGATGCCGCTCAGACGCGCCGGGGTCAGCGCGAGGCGATCAAGCATCGCTTCACTCAGGCCATTGGCGCGAGCTTCGGCTAAATCTTCCGCGTTGGCGCGCAGAATATCGTCGGTCTGCGCTTCCAGATAATCGGCGATCTTTTCCAGTACCTGGTTCTTTTCCCGGCTGGAGAGTAACGCCAGCTGCCAGGAGGCCGCTTTGGCGGCAATGCCCATTTGTTCCAGCATTTTCAGCTCCTTAACGGATGATCATATCATCGCGGTGGACGGCCACCGGGCCGTATTCATAGCCCAGAATGGCATCGATTTGCTGCGAGTGCTGGCCGGCGATAAGGCGCAGCGCATCGCTGTTGTAGCGGCTAACGCCGTGAGCGATATCGCGTCCTTCGCTATTGCGGATGCGGATCACTTCGCCGCGGGAGAAGTTGCCGCTGACGATTTTGATGCCTTTTGGCAACAGCGAGCTGCCTCTTTCGAGGATCGCTTGGGTCGCGCCCGCATCGACGGTCAGTTCACCGGCCGGCGGGGCGCCGAAGATCCAGCGCTTACGGTTCTCCAGCGGAGACTCCTGAGCGTGGAAGCAGGTGCCTACTGGCAGGCCTGCCATCGCATGGCCGATGACGTCCGGGCGGTTGCCGGCGGCGATAATGGTATCAATCCCCGCGCGGCAGGCGACATCCGCGGCCTGCAGCTTGGTGCCCATGCCGCCGGTGCCGAGTCCGGAGACGCTGTCGCCGGCGATGGCGCGCAGCGCGTCGTCGATGCCGTAGACGTCTTTAATCAGCTCCGCCTGCGGGTTGCTACGCGGGTCGGCGGTGAACAGGCCTGGCTGGTCGGTTAACAGCAGCAGCTTATCCGCTCCGGCGAGGATCGCGGCCAGCGCGGAGAGATTGTCGTTATCGCCCACTTTGATTTCCGCGGTGGCGACGGCGTCGTTTTCGTTAATGACCGGGACGATGCTGTTATCCAGCAGCGCGCGCAGAGTGTCGCGGGCGTTGAGGAACCGTTCTCTGTCTTCCATGTCGGCGCGGGTCAGCAGCATCTGGCCAACGTGAATGCCATAGATAGAAAACAGCTGTTCCCACAGCTGGATCAGACGGCTTTGTCCCACCGCCGCCAGCAGCTGCTTGGAGGCGATGGTGGCGGGCAGTTCCGGGTAACCAAGGTGCTCGCGCCCGGCGGCAATGGCCCCGGAGGTCACGATGACAATACGGTGTCCCATGGCGTGCAGCTGTGCGCACTGGCGCACGAGCTCAACGATATGGGCGCGGTTCAGGCGGCGGGACCCGCCTGTTAAAACACTGGTGCCCAGTTTTACCACCAGCGTCTGGCTTTCACTCATGATTCTCTGCCGTTCAAAAGGAATATCGATATCGAGCTGATGTTGTAGCAGGAGTCGGCCCGCTTGCCAACACCCGGGGCGGCGGGCGCGCCATTTTATTGCGCGGGATCGGGCATTCTGGAGAGGGGATGTGACAAAAATATGTCAGATACATTTAAATACTCTTTTTTATAAAAAGTTCCACCTTGTCATAAATATTTAATCTCCCGGCGTTAAAAAACCTCCTGTTTTTGATGGGCGAGCGCCCGCAATTGAATAGCGCGTATAAATAAATCACCAGGACTGAATAATGAAAAAGAGTACTCTGGCATTAATGATGATGGGCTTTGTGGCTTCAACAGCGACGCAGGCAGCGGAAGTTTATAACAAGAACGCGAACAAACTGGATGTGTACGGCAAGATCAAAGCCATGCACTACTTCAGCGATTATGACAGCAAAGATGGCGATCAGACTTACGTGCGTTTCGGTATTAAAGGCGAAACGCAGATTAACGATGACCTGACCGGCTATGGCCGTTGGGAATCTGAATTCTCGGGTAACAAAACCGAGAGCGACTCGAGCCAGAAAACCCGTCTGGCATTCGCCGGGGTGAAGCTGAAGAACTACGGCTCCTTTGACTACGGTCGTAACCTTGGCGCCCTGTACGACGTGGAAGCCTGGACCGATATGTTCCCGGAATTCGGCGGCGATTCCTCTGCCCAGACCGATAACTTTATGACCAAGCGCGCCAGCGGCCTGGCGACCTACCGTAACACCGATTTCTTCGGTCTGGTGGATGGTCTGGATATGACCCTGCAGTACCAGGGTAAAAACGAAGGCCGTGAAGCGAAGAAACAGAACGGCGACGGCGTTGGTACCTCATTAAGCTATGATTTCGGCGGCAGCGACTTCGCCGTCAGCGCTGCCTACACCAGCTCTGACCGTACCGATGCGCAGAACCTGCTGTCCCGCGGTCAGGGTTCGAAAGCGGAAGCCTGGGCAACCGGCCTGAAATATGACGCCAACAATATCTACCTGGCGACCATGTACTCTGAAACCCGCAAAATGACCCCGATCAGCGGCGGCTTTGCCAACAAAGCGCAGAACTTTGAAGCGGTGGCGCAGTATCAGTTCGACTTCGGTCTGCGTCCGTCCCTCGGCTATGTGCTGTCGAAAGGGAAGGATATCGAAGGGGTGGGTAGCGAAGATCTGGTTAACTACATTGACGTGGGCCTGACCTACTACTTCAACAAAAACATGAACGCCTTCGTGGATTACAAAATCAACCAGCTGAAAAGCGATAACAAACTCGGCATCAACGATGACGACATCGTCGCGCTGGGTATGACCTACCAGTTCTGATTAACCGCAGAACCACCCGCCGCAGCCCTGGCTGCGGCTTTTTTTTTAGCGGCGATTCTTCGCCAGATGCAGGGTGTCGCTGTTCATGGTGATCTGCGCGTTATACTCCTTCGGCAGACGACGCGCCTGATAGAACGCCGATTCCCAGTAAGGGTTGTCCAGCGAAGAGCGCATCACGCCCTGGCTGCTCGAGGCGTGAAGGAAATTATGATCGGTATCGTAAAAGCCAACGTGCATCCCGGCCCGGGTGCGGAAGAAAACCAGATCGCCGGGACGTAAATCGCGTTTATTGACCCGCACGCCCATGTGCAGCAGCTCGCGGGTGGTGATCCGCTCCATCGGCAGGTTAAAGCGATCCTTCAACGTGCGCCAGACGAAACCCGAGCAGTCGACGCCGCTTTGTTCAGTACCGCCCCATTCATAGGGGGTTCCCTGCCAGGTGTGCATCTGATCATGCAGGGCCGCCACCACCGGGATCAGATCGTCCGATCCGCCGTCAATGGTCATATCCGCATGAGATTTTGTGTTCTTTGCCTGTTTCGGTGAGGAGGAGCATCCTGCCAACAACAAAAAAGGAATTAAAAAGAGAGCATGCGTCAGTTTTGGCTTCATATCGTTATTTTCGAAGTAGCAAGCAGACTGCTTTGTTTTATAGCCGATTAAAAAGAACGGCTGAATAAGCCGAGGCCGCCTTTACGTTTATTTACGATTAAAAATAAACAACCAGTCGAGAGATCACCCATAAAAGGCAGTTGTCACTTCCGAACGGCCTGTGCCAGGATTCTGATTAAACATTTCACGAGGCATTCCATGACGCATTACGCCATCTCTGGTGAGACTTTGCCCGGCGCCGCTTTCGACGCGGGGTGGATGACGTCTGCGCTTCATCATTGCTTCACCACGCTCTGCCCACCGCCTCCCCCTCCAGACCGGGTTGTTTTCGACGCTTAACGCCGTCTTTAGCAGGCGCTTACCTGCCGGTATGACGCTTGATACCTTGTGTTTGACGTTCTGGAGCATGCTATGCACGTTCGCTATTCTCTGCTCGCCTCGCAGGCGACAACGGCCATTTTTGTGCTGCTGTGGGGCAGCGCGGCCATCTTCACCCGCTGGGGACTGGACAACGCTTCGCCGATGGCGCTGCTGGTCTTTCGTTTTCTGATTGCCCTGGTCGCGCTGGCGCCGCTGGCCATCGTCCGTCGGCGCTGGCTACCCGCGCCGGGCACCCGCCTGCAGACAGCGGCCACCGGCCTGATGCTGATTGGCGGCTATTCGGTCTGTTACTTCGAGGCGATGGCTAACGGTGTGACGCCGGGACTTATCGCCACCATCATGGGGATCCAGCCCATCCTTACGCTTTGCGTGGTGGAGCGTCGCCTGCAGGGGCGGCGGCTGTCAGGACTGCTGATTGCCCTGGCGGGGCTGGTGCTGCTGGTGTGGCGCAGCCTGGCGGCCTCGCCGATGGCGATGGTGGGGATCCTGTTTGCGCTGGCGGCGCTGCTGCTGATGACCTTTGGCGCGCTGTGGCAAAAGCGCAGCCGTCAGGCGCCGGCGGATGTCCTGCCGCTGCAGTACGCCGTCAGTCTGGGGCTGTGCCTGCTGATTGCCCCGGTCAGCGGCTTCCAGTTTACTGTTAACGCCGGGTTGATTATTCCGGTGCTGTTTCTCGGGCTGCTGATTTCGGTGGTCGCCCAGCTGCTGCTGTATCGTCTGCTGAGCGCGGGAAATATTGTCAATGTCACCAGCCTCTTTTATCTGGTGCCAGTGATCACGGCGCTACTGGATTATCTGCTGCTGGGCAACCGGCTGCCGGCGGCGGCGATGGTCGGTATGGTGGCGATCATCGGTGGGATCGTGCTGGTGTTCCGCACCGCGAAGGTCCGCGCCGGCTGATGGCGAGCCGGGCGCTTTGGCGTCCGGTTCATTTTCCTGTCATCTTTTTTACGCATGCTCCCGGCAGCTTATTTTGACCAGTAAGGGAAAGTACCATGGGCAACACGCTGACGATTTTTGATCTCGATAACACCCTGATACAGGGCGATAGCAGTACGGTCTGGAGCCAGTTTATGGTTCGCGAAGGGCTGGCGACGCAGAAGGGGTATCTTGCCCGCGAGGCGCGGCTAATGGCGGGTTATGACCGGGGAGAGATGAATATCGCCGATTATGTGGCCCTGATCCAGGCGCCGCTGGCCGGAATACCGAAGTCGGACGTTGATGCGCTGGTGGCCCGCTGCGTGCGCGAGGCGATCCTGCCCCGGGTCTATCCGCAGGCGTGGGAGCTCATTCGTCGTCTGCGGGCCGAGGGGGAGCAGATGCTGATTATCTCCGCCTCGGTTAGCCTGCTGGTGCAGGCGGTGGCCGCCGCGCTGGAGATTGATCAGGCGCTGGGCATTGACGTGGAGATGGTCGACGGCGGCTACAGCGGGGTCATTGCCGGGATCCCTAGCTATCAGCAGGGGAAGGTGGCGCGTCTGGCGCAGTGGCGCGAGGCGCATCCGCAGTATGACGGCGAGGTGACTTTCTATACCGATTCCATTAACGATCTGCCGCTGTGCCTGCATGCGGATCGCGTGCGGCTGGTCAATCCCTGTCCGCAGCTGCAGGCGGCGGGTGCCGGATATGGCTGGCCGGTGCTGAGCTGGCGGCTGGAATAGCAACAACGGTGAATAAATTAACGGCAGGGCGCACGACCCCTGGCCGGGTAAGGCGCAGCCGCCACCCGGCGGAATAACGGTACAAGCGTAAATTTCCCTGTGCATACTGCGCCTGGCAGGGCTACAACTTCTATGTTATTTCCGGACAGATAGCGCTCCCAATATTTTTTCTGCGCTATGTCACTCATGGCGCAGGGAGCGCACAGGGGGCGGCCAGTCGCCGCCGCCCCTTGTACCCCCGGGCTCCGGCCAGCAACATCGCCACTGCGTGGTGCCTTCGACTTATCCCTGCAGGCTTCGGGTCGGGCCGAGGCAGCATCCCTGCAAAACACGGCCCTCAGCCCGCATCCATGCGGGCTGCCCCGGCCTTCCGGGAACGTCTCAGCGATTTTGAGGCCGCCAGTACCGGCAGTTTCAGTTGCCCCAGGCCCGGCGGTGAGTCAACAGCCAGTCCTGGACGAGTAGGCCGGATAAGGCGAAGCCGCCATCCGGCGCAAAGGTGTGCTAGCGTCCGCCCTGATACAGCGGCACCGCGGCGCCGCCGATATAGCGACGGCGCAGCCAGGCGGAAAGGGTGTCCATGATCATCACCACCGCCACCAGCAGCAGGGTGATAAACATCACCACATCCCAGTTCCACAGGCGCATGTTCTCGGCATAGATAAGCCCGATACCCCCGGCGCCGACGAAGCCCAGCACCGCCGCGGAGCGGGTGTTGGATTCAATCTGATACAGGCTCAGGGCGAGGAAGGTTGGGAACGACTGGGTAAAAATGCCAAAGCGATGCTTTTGCAGGCCGTTCGCGCCCACGGCGGTCAGCCCGCGCCCGGGCGAGCGGTCCACGGCTTCGTGTCCTTCCGCGTACAGCCGTCCCAGCAGACCGGTGTCCTGCATGATGATCGCCAGCACCCCAGCCAGCGGCCCGAGGCCGACCGCGCGCACGAAAATCAACCCCCAGATAGCCATGTCGATCCCGCGCAGCACATCAAACAGGCGGCGCATCAGCAGGGCAAGGGTCCCCAGCACCACGCCGCGCATGATGTTGCGGGCGGCAAAGAAGGAGAGCAGCAGCGCCAGCACCGTGGCGGTCAGCGTCCCGGCGAAGACGATAGCCAGGGTGATGCCGATTTGCGTGAAGTAATAGCCGAACGGCCAGTTCCAGAAGTCGTGCCAGACGAACATCCGCGCCAGGTAGCGGCCAATCTGCTGCAGACCGGTGGTCAGCTGCTCGCCGCTGATGCCAAACTGCAGAAAAAACCAGACGTAATAGAGCACGCAGGCCAGCGCCACCAGCCCGACGTAGCGCAGGTAGCGCCCCTGAACCTGATAGAGCTGTTTATGCTGCCGCCGGCTGGCGGCGATATCCGGTTGCATGTGCCAGACGCTCATTTCTTACCCTCCAGTACCCACAGGCGCAGACGACCGGACAGCATGTCCAGCGCCGACACCACCAGAATGATCAGCAGCAGGGTGATGCTCACCTGATCGTAGCGGTCGAGCTTGATATTGGTCATCAGCTCCTGGCCGATACCGCCCGCGCCCACCAGCCCGAGAATCGTCGACGAACGGAAGTTGATTTCAAGCCGCATAAAGCCGTAGGAGAGAAACAGCGGTTTCACTTGCGGCCACAGGGCGAAGCGGATTTTCTGCAGCGGCGACGCGCCGCAGGCCGCCAGGCCGCGTACCGGTTTGTTTTGCGCGCTCTCCACCGCCTCGTAGAACAGTTTGGTCAGGCTGCCGACGGTGTGCAGCATCAGCGCCAGAAATCCCGGGATCGCGCCGATGCCGAACGCCATGACAAAGATCACCGCCCACGCCAGCTCGGGCATGGTGCGCAAAAACGCCACCAGTACCCGAATGGCAAAGCGTACCGGCGCTGGGGTCCAGGCGTTGTTGGCGGCGAGGAACGCGAAGATGGTGGCAATGGCGACCGCCACCAGCGTCGAGGCCAGCGCCAGCTGCAGGGTTTCCCAGATGAGCGGCAGCTGGATCGGCAGGCGATAGCCCCACCAGGCCAGCGAGCCTTTGGTCTGCACATCGGCGAACAGGTTACCGGCACTCAGAGGCGGAATGGTCTCTGCCATATAGTCAAAGAAGTGGGGCAGCGAGTGCCAGATGGTCAGCAGATTAAATTCTGCGGCGCTGCCGGCGGCAAAATAGAGCGCCAGCAGGAGTAACGACCAGCAGACGGTATCGCGCTTTTGCCGCGAGCGTACTTGCTGGTAATAGCGTTCAAATTCGGTGTGGGTCGTCTTCATGCGTCGGGGATCTTCAACGTAGCGCCGCCGCTCACCCTGGGGGCAAGCAGGCGGCGTTGAGGCAGGATTAACGCGCGCTCACCAGCTCGCGTTTCATGTCGATAATCTGCTGGAAGTCAGCCACGCTGCCCGGACCGATGTGCTGGGTACCGCCCATCGCTTTGATAAAGCAGGCGTGATCCTCGGTGTCCAGTTTTTTCACCGCCGCCACGACCTTCGCCTTAAAGTCCGCCGGCAGCGCATTGCTCACCAGGATCGGGCCGTTCGGGATCAGCGGCGATTGCCAGATAATGCGGATCTGCTTCATCAGATCCGGATGATCCATGCGAATCAGACGGTTGAACGCGCCGGTGGTGTAGCCGGTGTTGTAATCGCCGACCATCGAGGTCCAGGTGACCGCGCCCGCGAACTGGCCGTTCAGCACGCCGAGAATGTCCTGCTCGTGGCCGCCGGAGAAGGTGACGCTGGAGAAGGTATTGTTGTATTTGTTGTCGGCGTTTCCGCCAAATTTTTCTTTAAACGCATGGTTAGGGATCAGATACCCGGAAGTGGAATCCGGATCGGCGAAGCCGAAGGCTTTGCCTTTTAAATCGTCCAGCGTTTTGTACGGGGAGTCGGCTTTGACGATCACCACGGAGTGATAGCCGCGGGACTGATCTTTATCGTCCACGGCGATGCCGACGATATCCACGGCTTTCGGGTTATTGATATAAACCGAAGCGTAAGAGGAGGGGGACATGCTCAGCACCACGTCGACTTTACCCCCCAGCAGACCCTGGATCACCCCGGAATAGTCGGAAGAGTTACGCAGTTTGGTATCCACGTTCAGCTCTTTATCGAGGAAGGTCTTCACACACTGGTTATCACCGATTTGCTGGGTGGCGTTCTGCCCGCCGAGAATGCCCAGATTCAGCTCTTTCGGCTGCGCTGCCGCCGCCTGCCATGCCATCATCATGCCCGCGACCACTGCGGATAAACGAACTGCGCCAGTCATATATTTTTTCATTATGTTGCCCGTGTGAGTGGAATTAATGCAATTGGCTAACTTCATCGCCGTACAGCTGCTGCAGCACATCCTGCGTCAGCCGGGAGGGGTGATCGTCAAAAATAAGCTGGCCGCTGGCGACGCCGATAACCCGGGTGCAGTAGGCCTTCACCAGCTCTACCGAATGCAGGTTTACCATCACGCTGATGCCCTGCTCGCTGATCTCGCGCAGCACATCCATGATGCGCTGGGTGTTTTTCGGATCCAGCGAGGCGACAGGTTCGTCGGCCAGCAATATGCCGGGGTTTTGCATCAGCGCCCGGCAGATTGCCACCCGCTGCATCTGTCCCCCGGAGAGATTCTCCGCCCGCTGCAGCGCGTGCGGCAGCATGTTCATCCATTCGAGCAGCGCAATGGCGCGCGCCCGGTCGGCGGCGGGGAAAATTTTAAACAGCGACTTCAGGGTTGAGGTCTGGCTGAGCCGGCCAAGCAGGACGTTGGTGAGCACGTCGAGGCGCGGTACCAAGCAGAAGTCCTGAAAGATCATCCCGCACTGACTGCGCCAGGCGTTGAGTGAGCGGCCTTTCAGCTTTGAGACATCGTGTGGCATACCGACTTCCGGATAGCTAAGAATTTCACCGCCGCTGGCGCTGTGCGTACCATTAAGGACATGCAGGAGCGTCGATTTACCGGCGCCGGAGCGGCCAATGACCCCGACCATTTCACCGGCGTGCAGGTCAAAGCTGATGCCGTCCAGCACCTTGTGCTGAGCATGATAGGCTTTCGTCAGGTTACGCACGCTTAAGACCTTCCGCTGCAGGCCGGCATCGAGATCGGTGAACGGCTGGAAATCAGTTTCGGCCACCGCGGCAAGAGAGCTGTTCATAAGAGTGTCCAGGTTCGTCATTAACTGGGCACTATTAATAGGTCTTTATATGAAATTTCGATGACGGTATTGCGAACAAAGCGTGAACAGGCGGGAAAAGGCGGGGATGACAGGCCGACCGCGCGGCTTGCTGACCGCTGGCGAAGCCTTGAAAAGCGGCTATGCTTTCGGGGGGCGCGAAGGCAGGCGCACCCGTGACGGCAGGCACCTATCGGCAAAACTCGTTTTATCTTGCTAATGAGGTCTGTTTAATCGAATAGATAATGCTTCTACCTTTGTTTAGCATTCATCATTCCGCAGAATTAACATATGCATAACTATTTTGTGCGGCAGGTTAATCTATTCATGTGGCTTATGAATTGGTAAATCATCCTGGTTATTGCTTATATTTAGATTTATATTCTTTATTTTGTTGTTAATTTGGTTTATTTGACAACTCCATCCTGCCCCTCATTAAGAATATTCCTAACATAATAGGGCGAAGATCCTGGGTAATATAAAGCACAAGTAAGAATTGAGGGTAATATTGCCAATAACCTCATGAAAATAAATGTCTTTTTCCACTCCTCAAAAATCCGATATTTTCAGTTTTTGTAAATATTGACCCAGGCACGAAATTGATTGCCTGTCCGCGTGTTGACACTCCATAGGAAAAAACTTAAATTCAACGCCATGCAGAAATAATTAAAATTAAACCCGGCTTATCAAATATTGATAAGTAATGCGTGTCTTATTTAATGGCGATTTATTAAAGGAAGCGAATACGCCAGTTAACTTTGTAGGCCTGGCAAACAGTGAAGTTGTAAAAATGATTACTTCAAGGACTATGAGGTTAAAAACTATATGGAATATAAATGCTGTTCCGATAAGTACATTTGGTCTGCCCATGACTCCTACTTCTATAAAGGACTATCCGAACTCATTCTGGATATCGATGAATTAATTTATCTGTCGCAGGAGAAGATTAGAAAGGATTTTGTGTTTATCAATCTCAACACGGCTTCTTTAAATGAATTTATCAGGCGCGATAGCGAATGGCTATCCGCGGTAAAGGGGAAACAGGTCGTATTGATTGCGGCCAGGAAATCAGAAGCCTTAGCAAATTACTGGTATTACAATAGCAATATTCGCGGCGTGGTATATGTTGGCCTGAGTCGCGATATTAGAAAAGAACTGGCCTACGTAATTAATGGCAGATTTCTCCGCAAAGATATTAAGAAAGATAAAATTACTGACCGGGAAATGAAAATAATCCGCATGACCGCTCAGGGCATGCAGCCGAAATCGATCGCCAGAATTGAAAATTGTAGCGTGAAGACAGTATATACCCATCGGCGCAATGCTGAGGCCAAACTGTATTCCAAAATATATAAGTTAGTTCAGTAACACCCAGGCAATATTGTTTTTTAAATGGTTCACCGGGACATCATGTCCTTAATTCAACTCAGGATGAAAAAGCGATGAAAAAAAAGGTTCTGGCAATAGCTCTGGTAACAGCGTTTACCGGTATGGGTGTGGCGCAGGCTGCTGACGTAACGGCTCAGGCTGTTGCGACCTGGTCGGCGACCGCTAAAAAAGACACCACCAGCAAGCTGGTTGTGACCCCGCTCGGCAGCCTGGCATTCCAGTACGCCGAAGGCATTAAAGGCTTTAACTCGCAGAAAGGTCTGTTTGACGTGGCGATTGAGGGTGACGCAACGGCGACCGCCTTTAAGCTGACCTCGCGCCTTATCACCAACACCTTAACCCAGCTGGACACTTCCGGCTCCACGCTGAGCGTGGGTGTGGATTATAACGGCGCCGCGGTCGAAAAAACGGCAGATACCGTGATGATCGATACCGCTAACGGCGTGCTGGGCGGCAACCTCAGCGCGCTGGCTAATGGCTACAACGCCAGCGGCCGTACCACCGCGCAGGATGGTTTCACTTTCTCCATCATCAGCGGCACCACCAACGGCACCACCGCAGTGACCGATTACAGCACCCTGCCGGAAGGGATCTGGAGCGGCGACGTCAGCGTCCAGTTCGACGCCACCTGGACCAGCTGATCCTTCTGATGCACCAGCAGGGGGGGCTCCCCCTGCTTTTTTCACGGACGGAATTGTTATGAAAAAGCACCTTCTGGCTCTCGGGCTGCTGCTTGTCGGGGTGTCGCCGGCGCAGGCGTTGGATGTCGGCGATATCTCATCTTTTATGAACAGCGGCAGCAGCACGCTGAGCAAAACAATCAAGAACAGCACAGACAGCGGTCGACTGATCAATATCCATCTCGAACGGCTCTCTTCCCCGCTGGATGGTGGGCAGGTTATCCCGATGGATAAACCGGATGAGGTGCTGCTTACCCCCGCCAGCCTGCTGCTACCCGCCCAGGCCAGCGATGTCATCCGTTTCTTCTACAAAGGCCCGGCGGATGACAAAGAGCGCTACTACCGCATTGTCTGGTTCGATCAGGCACTCAGCGATGCCCAGCGCGATAACGCCAACCGCAGCGCGGTAGCGACGGCGTCCGCCCGCATCGGCACCATTCTGGTGGTGGCGCCCCGGCAGGTGAACTATCGCTTTCAGTACGCCAACGGCTCTCTGACCAACACCGGGAATGCGACGCTGCGGATCCTCGCCTACGGCCCTTGCATGAAGGCCGCCGACGGTAAGGAGTGTAAAGAGAATTACTACCTGATGCCGGGTAAATCGCGCCGTTTTACGCAGGTGGACACGGCGAATAAAAAAGGACGGGTTGCGCTTTGGCAGGGTGAGCAGTTTGTTCCCGTGAAATAGACAGTTGTGCAGATGGATAACGACGATGCCTCTACGACGGATTTCCCCAGGACTGAAAACGCAGCTTGCCTTCGGCATGATCTTTTTGTTCGTTCAGCCCGACGCCAGCGCTGCTGCCGTACGTGCCCAGCAGATTGGCGGGGTGATTATTCCGCAGGCCTTCAGCCGGGCGCTGCAGGACGGTATGAGCGTCCCGCTCTATATTCATCTTGCCGGCAGCCAGGACACCCGTGACGATCAGCGGATCGGCAGCGCCTTTATCTGGCTGGACGACGGCCAGCTGCGTGTCCGGCAGATCCAACTGGAGGAGAGCGAGGGGAACGCCAGCGTCAGCCAACAGACCCGACAGCAGCTGATCGGCCTGGCCAACGCCCCGTTCAGCGAGGCACTCACCATTCCCCTGACCGACAGCGCGCAGCTGGATCTCAGCCTGCGTCAGCTGCTGCTGCAGCTGGTGGTCAAACGCGAGGCGCTGGGCACCGTGCTGCGCTCGCGCAGCGAAGATATCGGTCAGTCCAGCGTGAACACCCTCAGCAGCAACCTGAGCTATAACCTCGGCGTCTATAACAACCAGATGCGCAATGGCGGGAGCAACACCTCCAGCTACCTGTCGCTGAACAACGTCACCGCGCTGCGAGAGCATCACGTGGTGCTCGACGGCTCGCTGTACGGGATCGGCAGCGGTCAGCAGGACAGTGAATTATATAAGGCCATGTATGAGCGCGATTTCGCCGGCCACCGCTTTGCCGGCGGGATGCTCGACACCTGGAACCTGCAGTCCCTGGGACCGATGACCGCTATTTCGGCCGGCAAGATTTACGGCCTTTCCTGGGGGAATCAGGCCAGCTCCACCGTCTTCGACAACAGTCAGTCGGCCACGCCGGTGATTGCCTTTTTACCGGCGGCGGGCGAGGTGCATCTCACCCGTGACGGCCGGTTGCTGAGCGTCCAGAACTTCGCCATGGGCAACCATGAAGTGGATACCCGCGGCCTGCCGTACGGTATTTACGACGTGGAAGTGGAGGTGATCGTTAATGGTCGGGTGGTCAGCAAACGCACCCAGCGGGTCAATAAGCTGTTCAGCCGGGGACGCGGCATCGGCGCGCCGCTGGCGTGGCAGGTATGGGGCGGCAGTTTCCATATGGATCGCTGGTCGGAAAGCGGCAAAAAGACCCGGCCGGCAAAAGAGAGCTGGCTGGCAGGCCTCTCGACCTCCGGGTCGCTCAGCACCCTGAGCTGGGCGGCAACGGGCTATGGCTACGACAACCAGGCGGTGGGGGAAACCCGCCTGACGCTGCCGCTGGGCGAGTCGATCAACGTTAACCTGCAGAATATGCTGGCCAGCGACAGTTCCTGGAGCAGCGTCGGCAGCATCAGCGCTACGCTGCCGGGAGGCTTCAGTTCAGTGTGGGTCAACCAGGAGAGAACCCGCATTGGCGATCAATTGCGGCGCAGCGATGCCGACAACCGGGCGATCGGCGGCACCCTCAACCTGAACGCGCTGTGGTCGAAGCTGGGGACGTTCAGCGTCAGCTACAACGATGACCGCCGCTACAACAGTCATTACTACACTGCGGATTACTATCAGACGGTCTACAGCGGCGCCTTTGGATCGCTCGGCCTGCGGGCGGGGATCCAGCGCTATAACAATGGCGACAGCAGCGCCAACACCGGGAAATATATCGCTCTCGATCTCTCGCTGCCGCTGGGCAACTGGTTCAGCGCCGGGATGACCCATCAGAACGGCTACACCATGGCTAACCTCTCAGCGCGCAAGCAGTTTGATGAAGGCACTATTCGCACCATCGGCGCCAATCTGTCGCGGGCCATCTCCGGCGATACCGGGGATGACAAAACCCTCAGCGGCGGAGCGTATGCCCAGTTCGACGCCCGCTACGCCAGCGGCACGCTGAACGTCAACAGTGCGGCGGACGGCTACGTCAACACTAACCTCACCGCCAGCGGCAGCGTCGGCTGGCAGGGCAAAAACATCGCCGCCAGCGGACGAACCGACGGTAACGCCGGAGTGATCTTCAACACCGGGCTGGAGGACGATGGTCAGATTAGCGCCAGGGTTAACGGGCGGATTTTCCCGCTCAGCGGCAAGCGTAACTACCTGCCGCTCTCTCCCTATGGCCGCTATGAGGTGGAGCTGCAGAACAGCAAAAACTCGCTCGATAGCTACGACATCGTCAGCGGGCGTAAGAGTCATCTGACCCTTTATCCGGGCAACGTCGCAGTGATTGAGCCAGAGGTGAAGCAGATGGTCACCGTCTCCGGTCGTATTCGTGCAGAAGACGGCACGCTGCTGGCGAATGCGCGGATTAACAACCATATCGGCCGTACCCGGACCGATGAAAACGGCGAGTTTGTCATGGACGTGGATAAGAAATACCCCACTATCGATTTCAGCTACGGCGGCAATAAAACCTGCGAAGTGGCGCTGGAGCTCAGCCAGGCACGCGGCGCCGTCTGGGTCGGGGATGTGGTCTGCAGCGGCCTCTCGTCGTGGGCGGCGGTGCAGCAGACAGGAGAAGAGAATGAAAGTTAATGCACTGATGGCGCTGGCGATCCTCGCGCTGCTTTGGCCGGCAGCCGCACTCAGGGCGGCGGTGACCAAGACCACCTGGTCGGATGCGCCGGCGCGCGAGTTTGTGTTTGTTGAAAACAACTCCGACGACAACTTTTTCGTCACCCCCGGCGGGGCGCTGGATCCGCGTATGACCGGCGCTAACCGCTGGACCGGCTTAAAATACACCGGCTCCGGCACCATTTATCAGCAGAGTCTCGGCTATATCGATAACGGCTACAACACCGGGCTCAATGCCAACTGGAAGTTTGATATGTGGCTGGAAAACTCGCCGGTTTCGCACCCCTTAACCGGCCTGCGCTGCATCAACTGGTACGCCGGGTGCGATATGGCCACCAGCCTGATCCTGCCGCAAACCACCGACGCCAGCGGGTTTTATGGCGCGACGGTGACCAGCGGCGGCGCGAAGTGGATGCACGGCATGATGTCGGACGCGTTTTATCAATATTTGCAGCAGATGCCGGTCGGCGGCAGCTTTACGATGACCATCAATGCCTGTCAGACCTCGGTGAACTACGATGCCAGCAGCGGTGCGCGCTGTAAGGATCAGGCCTCCGGTAACTGGTATGTGCGCAACGTCACCCACACCAAAGCCGCGAACCTGCGGTTGATTAATACCCACTCGCTGGCGGAGGTGTTTATCAACAGCGACGGCGTGCCGACCCTGGGTGAAGGGAACGCCGACTGCCAGACGCAGACCATCGGCAGCCGCGCAGGATTAAGCTGTAAGATGGTCAACTATACCTTACAGACCAACGGCTTAAGCAACACCTCGATCCATATTTTCCCGGCGATCGCCAACTCGTCGCTGGCCTCGGCCGTCGGGGCGTACGATATGCAGTTCAGCCTCAACGGCAGCTCCTGGAAGCCGGTGAGCAATACCGCTTATTACTACACTTTCAACGAGATGAAGAGCTCAGACTCGATCTATGTTTTCTTCTCCAGCAACTTCTTTAAGCAGATGGTGAACCTCGGGATCAGCGATATCAACACCAAGGATCTGTTCAACTTTCGCTTTCAGAACACCACCTCGCCGGAGTCAGGCTGGTATGAGTTTTCCACCTCCAACACGCTGATTATCAAGCCCCGTGATTTCAGCATCAGCATTATCTCGGACGAATATACCTCGGCGCCGTCGCGCGAGGGATATGTCGGCAGCGGCGAACCGGCGCTCGATTTCGGCTACATCGTCACCACCAGCGGTAAAACGGCCGCCGATGAAGTGCTGATCAAGGTGACCGGACCGGCGCAGGTGATTGGCGGGCGTTCCTACTGTCTCTTCAGCTCTGATGACGGTACGGCGAAAGTGCCGTTCCCGGCGACGCTCTCTTTTATCACCCGCAGCGGCACGACGCAGACCTACGATGCCGGGTGCGATGACAGCTGGCGGGATATGACCGATGCGCTGTGGCTGACCACGCCATGGACCGATATCTCCGGCGAAGTGGGGCAGATGGATAAGACCACGGTGAAATTTTCGATTCCGATGGATAACGCCATTTCGCTGCGGACGGTAGACGATAACGGCTGGTTTGGCGAAGTCAGCGCTTCAGGAGAGATTCATGTCCAGGCGACGTGGCGCAACATTAACTAAGGCCCTGCTGACGGTGGGCTGCCTGCTGGCAGCGCCGCTGGCGCAGGCGATCTCGGTCGGCAACCTGACCTTTTCCCTGCCGGCCGAAGCGGATTTCGCCAGTAAACGGGTGGTCAACAACAATAAAAGCGCGCGGCTGTACCGCATCGCCATCAGCGCCATCGATCGTCCGGGCGGCAGCGAAGTACGCTCCCGGCCGGTGGATGGCGAACTGCTGTTTGCCCCCCGCCAACTGGTGCTGCAGGCAGGTGAGAGCGAGTATTTTAAATTTTACTATCATGGCCCGCGGGATAACCGCGAGCGCTACTATCGGGTCTCGTTTCGCGAAATCCCCACCCGCAACCTGACGAGGCGCAGCCCGACCGGCGGCGAGGTCAGCATGGAGCCGGTGGTGGTGATGGATACCATTCTGGTGGTGCGCCCACGCGAGGTGCAGTTTAAATGGTCTTTCGATAAGGTGGCCGGGACGGTGAGCAACACCGGCAATACCTGGTTCAAGCTGCTGATTAAACCCGGATGCGATTCGACCGAAGAGGAGGGGGACGCGTGGTATCTGCGTCCTGGCGACGTGGTTCGCCAGCCAGCGTTGCGCCAGCCGGGGAACCACTATCTGGTTTATAACGACAAATTTATTAAGATCAGCGATACCTGCCCGGTGAAGCCCCGTCCCGCGGAGTGACCCTTATCCGGTGGTCGCGCGGCGGGTAAAACGCCGGCTGGCCAGCAGGCTCAGACCGCAGCACAGCAGGTAGTACACCGCGCCGGTGAAGACGAAGATCGCCAGGGGATAGATCTGCACCCGGTTGTTGACCTGGCCGGCCACGGTAGTCAGCTCCGGGACGTTGACGATAAACGCCAGCGACGTGTCTTTCAGCAGGCCGATAAAGATCCCCACCAGCGAGGGCTGAACGTTACGCAGCGCCTGCGGGAGCAGCACCAGGCGCAGCGTTTGCCCGGGGGCGAACCCCTGGGTTAGCGCCGCCTCATACTGTCCTTTCGGCAGCGACTGCAGCCCGGCCAGCACCGAGTGCATCACCGAGGCGGCGGTAAACCACGCCAGCGCCAGGGTCACGGTTACCGCGCCGGGCAGATCGCCGCCGGTCAGCATCGGCAGCAGATACCACAGCCAGAAGATGACAAATATCAGCGGGATGCCGCGAATAATTTCCGCCCACAGAAACAGCAGACGCCGCACCAGCCCGCCGTAGCGCCAGGCCAGGCCCGCCAGCGCAATGCCTCCCGGCAGCGCCAGCAGGGTGGCGCCGATGGCCATCAGCAGGGTCAGCGCCACGCCGCCGGGCTGGCCCTCCGCCAGTCGGCCCCACAGCAGGTAATCGAGGTTATCGGCGATCACCGCCAGATTAGCGTTCATGTTGGGCGCTCCGTTGCAGTTTTCTTCCCGGGCCGAGACGCGTTAGCGCCACGCCCATCGCCACCCCCAGCGCCAGGTACAGCGCGGTACCGACGGCAAACGCCTCCAGGGCGTGCGCGTTATAGCTCTCAATCTGTCGTACCTGATAGGTCAGTTCCGCAAAGCCGATGCCGCTGGCCAGCGATGAGAGTTTCATCAGGTTAAGATACTGGCCGACAATCGGCTGCCAGGCGTTGGCCAGCCCCTGCGGCAGGAGGATAAAGCGCAGCTCCTGCCACGGCGTAAAGCCCTGCGACAGCGCGGCTTCCCGCTGCCCGTGGCTGACGGCGCGCAGTCCGGAGGCGATCTCTTCCACCAGAAAGGCGGAGGTAAAGACCCCCAGCCCCCACATCGAGCAGAGGAACTCCGGCGTCAGCCACCAGACGTTACCCGGCAAAATGGACCAGGCGTGTTCGTCGTTCACCACCTCCTTCACCGCCAGCGGCAGCAGGTTCCAGGCGGCAAAGTACCAGAACAGCAGCTGGACCAGCAGCGGAGTGTTGCGAAACAACGAGACCCACGCGGCCACCAGTCCGCGCCCCGCGCGGCCGCCGCCGAGGCGCAGGGCCAGCAGCAGGACCGCCAGCAGGGTGGCGAGCAGGATCCCGGCGACGCTGACCCAGACGGTGGTGAGAAAACCAGAGATAATCCATTGCAACGGCTGCCCGCTCAGGACGCCGTGCCAGTCAAGCATCGGCGTCACTCGAGGCTCTCCTGGTGCAGCGGATCCAGCACCTTCTGCAGAAAACGCCGTGCGCGGGCATGCTGCGGATGGGCGAAAAACTCAGCCGGCGGGGCGACCTCGAGAATGTCGCCGCCGTCGATAAACACCACCCGGTCGGCAATTTCCCGGGCAAACTGCATCTCATGGGTCACCACCAGCATGGTGATCCCGCTGTGGGCGAGGGTTTTCATCACCTGCAGCACTTCGCCGATCATCTCCGGGTCGAGCGCCGAGGTGGGCTCATCGAACAGGATAATCTGCGGCGAGGAGGCCAGGGCGCGGGCGATCGCCACTCGCTGCTGCTGGCCGCCGGAGAGCTGCGCCGGCATCTGCTGCGCTTTTTCTTCCAGTCCGACCTGGCGCAGCAGCGCCAGCGCCCGCTCCTGAGCCGCGCTTTTCCCCCAGCCGTGAACGCGCTCCAGCGCCAGAGTGATGTTCTCCTGCGCCGTCAGGTGGGCGTAAAGGTTGAACTGCTGGAAGACAAAGCCGACGCGGCTGCGCAGCTGGCGCAAGGCGCTGCCGCTCAGCCGGCTGGTCGGTTTATCGTCGATCAGGATCTCGCCGCCGCTTAAGGATTCGAGCTGGTTGATCAAGCGGATCAGCGTCGATTTTCCCGAACCGGAAGGGCCGAGGATCGCCACCACTTCGCCGGGCTCGACCTGCAGGTTGATGGCGTTTAGCACCTGATGATCGCCGTAGCGCTTGGCCACATCACGGAACGTAATGCTGGCGCGCTGCAGACGTGAAAAATCCGCGGCCGGGGCCGCGGAGTGGGAGAGTAAACCCGAGAACATATTATTTCGCTTCTATGGTAAAGGCGCGCGGCTGCGGCGTTTTAGTGGCAGGGCCAAACCAGACATCATAGATTTTCGCGGCTTCGCCGGTTTTCTCCAGCTTCACCAGCTCATCGTTAACGGCTTTCAACAGGGCCGGTTCGCCTTTCTTCACGCCCACGCCAATCTCTTCTTTGCTGAGCAGGTCGGGCAGAATTTTAAACTTGGCTTTATCCGGCGCTTCCGCCAGCAGACCGGCGAGGATGGTGCTGTCCTGGGTGATGGCCTGGACGTTGCCGTTGCGCAGGGCGGTCAGGGCCAGCGGAATATCGTCATAGGAGAGGACGCGAGCCTGCGGGAAACGCTGGTGCAGGGCCTGTTCGCCGGTGGTGCCTTTCACCGCGCCGATGCGCGCTTTGCTGTACTCATCAAGCTTATCCGGAGAGCCGGCCGGCACGAGGAACTGCTGGCCGGTGACGAAATACGGCGTTGAGAAATCAATAACCTGGGCCCGCTCCGGGGTGATGGTAATGTCGGCGACGATCAGGTCGGCTTTGCCGGACTGCAGCAGCGGAATACGGTTGGCCGGGTTGGTGGCCACCAGCTCGAGTTTGACGCCGAGCGCTTTCGCCAGCGCCTGGGCAAAGTCGACATCATAGCCGACGATATGGTGGGTTTTGGCATCCACGGAGCCGAACGGCGGGTTGGCGTCGAAGGTGGCGACTTTCACGACGCCGGCGGCTTTGATGTCAGCCAGCTGGTCTGCCTGTGCCTGAGACGCGAGCAGCAGCATACCCAGCGCCAGTGCAATTTTTGTGGTTTTATTGCGCATGTTTTTTCCCCTGAATCCCTGTTTTGTTTTGTGGACATCACGCTCCCACAAATTCCCCGTCGGCGGCAAAGAAGAAAAAATTCTTATCTATAACGAAAAAGAACTTAACAAACCTGTGGGTATTCTTTATGCGCCGCTGGCGTTTTACCGGCGCGGCAACGATTGCCGGGCGGCCCTCACTCCCTCCGGAGAGAGGGAGAGGGGATAGGGGTAATTTTCCGTTCATCGTGCGCATGGGCGTTAGCCCCGCGGTGTATACCGGGGCTGTAACGATTGCCGGGCGGTTCCCTCTCCCTCAGGGAGAGGGTTAGGGTGAGGGGATAGGAGCGGGAGTAATATGCGCCAGCCAGGATTGCAAATTCGGAATTAATATTTCCCGCGCCCGGCCAACTGTGGTTGAAATAGACCCAGGCGATTCGCTTCCCGACAGAGGAGAAAATGAAAGTGGCATTGTGGCAACGATTAACGGGCTGGCTGGCTTTTTTGTCCAACGGTGAAGCCGGACAGCAGGATACCCAGCGCGTCATGGAGGCGATACTGCCGGTGGCCAGCCTCTACGGCGTGGACATTGGCAACGTGGAAACCCGGTGGTTCCGTCATGATAAGACATACTGAGCGACGCAGGACGCGAGAAGCCTACTGGAACGAGGTGTGCTTTGTGTAGCAAGAGACTGCCTGAGGTTGCGGCAACACAGGATGCGCCGCCGCAGCCCAGGCAGTTTTGACCACGCTTATCCCCCCAGATACATCCGCTTAATTTCCGGGTTAGTCAGCATCTCCCGCGCCGCGCCTGACAAGGTGATCCGGCCATTCTCCAGGACATACGCCCGATCGGCGATAGCCAGCGCGGCCGTCGCATTCTGCTCCACCAGCAGCACCGTCATATTCTCTTCGCGCAGTTGCTTAATGATGCCGAACAGCTCGCCGACAATTTTCGGCGCCAGCCCGAGGCTCGGTTCATCCAGCATCAATAACACCGGCTCGCTCATCAGCGCCCGGGCGATGGCCAGCATCTGCTGCTCGCCGCCGCTCATGGTGCCCGCCATCTGATGGCGCCGTTCCTTGAGCCGAGGAAAGAGGGCGTACATGCGATCGCGCAGGCGGGTGTAGCCGGCGAGATTATTGTAAGCGCCCATGCGCAGGTTCTCTTCGATAGTCAGGTTGGTAAAGACCCGACGTCCCTCCGGCACCAGCGCCAGCCCGCGGCGTACAATCTGGTGGGTCTGGCTGCGTGAGATATCGTCGTTGAGGAAGCTGACGCGCCCGCTGGAGCGCACCAGGTTGACGATCCCGTTGAGGGTGGAGGTTTTACCGGCGCCATTGCTGCCGATCAGGGTGACGATCTCCCGGTCATAGACGTCGATATCAACACCTTTCAGCCCCTGGATCACGCCGTAAAAGACCTTCAGTTCCCGGGCGTTAAGCATAATTGGCTTCTCCCAGATAAGCGGAAATGACGTCAGGATGCTGGATCGCCTCGGCCATCAGGCCGCTGAACAGCGGCTTACCATACTCCAGCACCATCACCCGCTCGCACAGGCGGTTGACGAAGGGCATATCGTGCTCAATCAGCAGGACGCTGAGCTGATAGTCATGTCGCATGCGGAAGATAAGCTCCGCCAGGTCCTCGGTCTCCTTCGGGTTCATCCCGGCGGCCGGCTCATCGAGCAGCAGCAGCTTCGGCCCGGTGGCCAGCGCGCGGGCGATCTCCACTTTGCGCTGGTTGCCATAGCTCAGGTTTGTGGCTTGCATATGGGAGAAATGGGCGATGCCGATGTCCTCCAGGATAGCCATTGCTTTGGCCTTCGCCGCCCGCTCGGCCGGAAAGTAGCGGCCAATATGCAGAGCTGCCTCCAGCAGCGAGTAGCGGCTGGCGCGGTCGAGTCCGACCATCACGTTCTCCAGCACCGTCATGGAGTTAAACAGACGGATATTCTGGAAGGTACGGGCGATCCCGGCGTTCACCACCTGGTTGGGCTTCAGCCCCTTCAGCGAAGTACCCGCCAGGGTGACGTTGCCGCTGGTGGGTTTATAGTTGGCGGTGATGACGTTAAACAAAGTGGTTTTGCCCGCGCCGTTAGGGCCGATAAGGCCAAAGATCTCCGCTTCATCAACATGGAAGCTGACGTTGTCGATGGCCCGCAGGCCGCCAAACTGCATGGTGACGTCCTGCACCTGCAGGATAACGTTATTTTCCGCCATAGCTGCTGTTCCTTCTTCCCATCTGCCAAATCTCTTTTTTCCCCAACAGCCCTTCGCGGGCGAAAAGCATGATGATCAGCAATAGCAGGGAGAAGACCACCATTCGCAGGCCCGGATAGGCGCCAAGATCGTGGCCGAAAAACTGCAGCGGCTGGTCGAGGAAGCGCAGCCATTCGCCGCTGCCGACCACCAGTACGGTGCCGAGCAGGGCGCCGGTGGTGCTGCCGAGTCCGCCGAGGACGATAATAATCAGCAGCTGGAAGGTGAGCATAAAGTCGAACAGCCCCGGGGAAATGGTGGTCAGCAGCGAAGCCAGCAGACCACCGCCGATCCCTTCGAAGAAGGCGCTGGTGGCGAAGGCGCAGGTTTTGATGCGGAAGGTGTTGACCCCCATGGCGATCGCCGCATCTTCATCGTCGCGAATGGCTTTCATCATCCGGCCATACTTCGACCACACCAGCTGAAGGATCATGCCGGTGGCCAGCAGGGCGAACAGCCCGCACCAGAACAGGAGATGCGGCTGCTGCGGAATATCGTTCAGCCCGATGGCGCCGTTGGTGATTTGCGGATTGTTAATAGCGAGGATCTTGATGATAAACCCAAAGCCGAGGGTGACAATGGCCAGGTAGTCGCCACGCACCCGGAAGACCGGCACGGCGAGGCACACCGCCAGCGCCGCCGCGCACAGGCCGCTTATCAGCAGGGCAGGGAGGAAGCCTGCGTGCAGGCTGAGGATCCACGGGCTGGGGGCGGCCATTTCAAACATGTCTACCTTGCTGTCGCTGGAGAGGATCAGCAGGGCGGTGACGTAGGCGCCCACCGCCACGAAGCCGTTCGGCTCCAGCGACAGCTGGCCGGTCACGCCGTTGATCAGGTTGTAGCTGACCGCAAGGATCATAAAGATAAAAATGGTGCTGATGACACGAACAATGTAGTCATTGAAAACCACGTTGATTCCGGCCAGCAGCGCGATACAGATGACAATAATGGCCAGGTTGCGCAGCTGCGCCCCGGCGGTCGTCGTCGCGTTGAGCATCAGAAACGGCTCCTTTCCAGACGTTCGTCGCCCATAATGCCGACCGGGCGGAACAAGAGGACCAGAATCAAGAACAGGAAGGCGAAAGCATCTTTATAGCCGCCCAGTTCGGGGAAGATCGCCACGGCGACCACTTCGGTAAAACCGAGGATAAAGCCGCCCAGCACCGCGCCGGTGACGCTGCCGATCCCGCCCAGCACGGCGGCGGCGAAGGCCTTCAGGCCGATAAGCACGCCCATCAGGGGATCGATAGTGGGGTAGCTGATGGAGTAGAACACGCCGCCGAGCGCCGCGAGACTACTGCCGAGGGCGAAGACCAGGGAGATGATCCGGTTGGCGTCAATGCCCATCAGGCGCACGGTGTTGACGTCAAAGGCCACCGCGCGGATCGCCATCCCATAACGGGTGCGGTACAGCAGCCAGAGGATCGCCAGCAGCAGCAGGACGGTGATCAGCGGCACAATCCACGCCACGTTGGTAATGATGACGCTGCCGAAGGCGCGGGTCTGGTTGAAAAAGTCAGGGGCGGAGAAGAAGCGTGAGCTGCCGCCGAACAGCACGTTAAACAGGTTTTCGAGGAAGAAGCTGACGCCGATGGCGGTGATCAGCATGGAGATTTTCGAGGCCTGACGCAGCGGACGATAGGCGACCCGGTCAATCAGCATACCAAACAGGCCGCACAGCCCGAGGGTCAGGAAAACGGCTACCCCGAAGGGTAGCCCAACTGAAGAAAATAAAAACAGCGTACTAAACGCGCCGACCATCATCACGTCCGCATGGGCGAAGTTGATCAGCCGTAGCACGCCATAAACCATCGTATAACCGATGGCAATCAGGGCGTACATGCCCCCAAGACTCATTCCATTGACCACTTGCTGGAGAAAAATGGCGCCGTCCATTTTGTAGCCTCGTCACAACTTAAGGGTTAACCACGGTACGAAACGCCAGCTTGCCATCTTTCACTTCGTTGATGACCGCGCTGCGAATGGCATCGCCGTTCTGTAACGTCAGCGTGCCGGTCACGCCCTGGAAATCTTTGGTGGCGCGGATTTTTTCATTCACGCAGACCCGATCGTGGGGATCGCTGCACTGGTTCATGGCGTTGACGATGACGTTATAGGCGTCCGCCGCCATTGCGCCCCAGGTATGGGTCGGCTGCTGGTATTTGGCTTCCCAGGCTTTGATGAAGGTTTCCCCGGCCGGGGTCTGCTCTTTGGCGTTCGGCGAGTAATAATCGGTGGTCATATAGCCGTTGACCGCGTCTTTACCGACATCGAAGAAGACCTGATCCGCGGCCAGACCGTCGCCGCCCACCACCGGTTTGTTGAGCCCCAGTTGTTTAGACTGCACGGCAATCAGCGCCCCTTCGGTGTAGTAGATCGGCATGTAAATCATGTCGACATTCTTCGCCTTGACGCTCGCCAGCTGGGCTTTAAAGTCCTTGCTGCCGCCCGGGGCCTGTACCTCGATGGGAATGGTGCCGCCGTTTTTCAGGAACTGGGTGCGGAACGCTTTCGCCAGGCCGACGGAGTAGTCGTTGCTGCTGTCAAACACGATGGCGGCGGTTTTGGCTTTCAGATCGCGGGAGGCCAGATTGGCCCCGACCACCCCCTGGAAGCTGTCCGAGAAACAGACCCGGCTGACGTACGGATGGTTACGGGTGACGCGGTCGTTGGTGGCGGTGGAGGAGACCAGCGGCGTTTTGCTGTCGTCGGCGATCTTGGTCATCGCCAGGGTGTTGGAGGAGGTGACTTCCCCGATCACGGCATCCACTTTATCGCTGGAGACCAGGCGCTGCATGGCGTTAGCCGCTTCGACTTTGTCGCTTTTATCATCGATAACGATAAGCTTGATGGTATCGCCATTTTTTAAGGTCGGGGTGATGGCCTGAATAATGTCCAGCCCTTTCTGCGACGGCTGGCCATAGCCGCTGAGGGCGCCGCTCAGGGGTAATACCACCCCGATTTTAATTTCCGCTGCCTGCGCGCTGCTGGCGCCGACCAGCGCGGCAACCAGCGTGGCCATTAAAGCCGCTTTCCCGGAAAACGATTTCATTGGTATTTCTCCGTCGGTCGATTATTTATCTTTAACCATCAATGACTGCATAACATTGAGGAATAATTCGCCAGCGTGTCCGACGAATTATTGGCTGTTATGTTGAATAGATAACGAGATATATACCCTAAATAATTCGAGTCGCATGAAGGCGGCAAGTGAGCGAGTCCCCAGGCGCTTACAGAAGTCAGTGACTGGGGGGAGAGAACGCAGCCAACGCACATGCAACTTGAAGTATGACGGGTATTTTTAATGCGCTGATTTACCTTACAACGTCCGTTTCGTTTTTACTCATGCAATATTCTTATTACCTGCTGGGAGAGGCATAAGGCTGATGACAACACGGTTTTTGGTACGGTGAACGCATTTTGCCGGGTGGCGACTGGCGCCTTACCCGGCCTGAAAAATCCACCATATAAACCGGTTGAACGGTTTGCGCAGGCCCGCGCAAGCGAAGCGCCGTCGGGCAATTTCAGCGCGCACCCGAATATAATATTCAGGTGCGCCGGTAGTATTAAAATTTATTCTGCTGCTGGTGTGACTTATTATTTTAAAGGGGTCAACGGTTTTATTTTTCCATGCAGCGCCGGATTATCACTTTCATCTTTTAACTGCACGCCGGTGACGCGGCGTAAAAAAGCCTGCTCCAGCAGCCAGGCCAGTTTAAAGGCGGCGGCGTCATGGCTTAATCCCTCCGGACGAATATTGGAGATACAGTTGCGCTCAGATTCCAGACGCTGACGATGGGGCTGCCAGGTGAGGTAGACGCCGAGGCTGTCCGGCGAGGAGAGACCCGGTCGTTCGCCAATCAGGATCGCCACCGCGCGGGCTTTCAGGGTTTCGCCAATATCATCCCCCAGCGCCACCCGCGACTGATGCGCCAGCACTACCGGCGCCAGGCCGATACCCAGCGTTTGCAGATAGGGCAGCAGGGCGCGGATCAATGGCACCGCCTGGCGCTCTACCGCCCAGGAAGAGAGGCCATCGCCGATCACCAGCAGCAGATCGGCGGGGCGGACGCCGCTGGCGGCGAGGTCGGCGCGGCTTTCGTCGGCGAGCTGCCGCCCGAGATCCGGACGCCGAAGATAGGTGTGACGGTCCGGCGCGGCGCTGCGCACCGTCAGGGCGTCGAGGCCGAGCGCCGCCAGCGGCGCCACCAGCTGCTGGCTGGCGAACGGCTGATGAATGGCATCCCGCGCTCTGGCGTGGGCCAGACCAAAGTTGAGGACTTCGCGGGTCGGCAGGCTGGCGCCGCTGCGGCCCAGGGCGATCCGCGCATCGGTAAATTCACGCAGCGGGTTCCAGGCATCGGGACGATTCATACGGAGGCTCCTTGCGGAAGGACGGACAGCAGCGGATGGCGGGCGTCGGTGAGCCGCAGCGTGCCGTGCGGATCGATAATCTGCATCTTCGCCAGCCAGTCGGCGAACTCCGGGGCATGTTTTAAGCCCAGCAGGCGACGGGCGTACAGCGCGTCATGGAACGAGGTGCTCTGGTAATTGAGCATGATATCGTCCGCTCCGGGCACACCGATCAGGAAGGTGAGCCCGGCGGTGCACAGCAGGGTCAGCAGGGTGTCCATATCATCCTGATCCGCTTCCGCGTGGTTGGTATAGCAGACGTCGCAGCCGATCGGCAGGCCCATCAGCTTGCCGCAGAAATGATCCTCCAGCCCGGCGCGAATAATCTGCTTGCCGTCGTAGAGATACTCCGGACCGATAAAGCCGACCACGGTATTGACCAGTAGCGGTTCAAAGTGACGGGCGACGGCGTAGGCCCGCGCCTCACAGGTCTGTTGATCGACGCCGTGGTGGGCGTTGGCCGACAGGCAGCTTCCCTGGCCGGTCTCAAAATACATCACATTGTTGCCGAGGGTACCGCGCCTGAGGCTGAGGGCCGCCTCGCGGGCCTCCTGCAGCATGGCAAGATTGATGCCGAAGCCGCTGTTGGCCGCTTCGGTTCCCGCCACCGACTGAAACACCAGATCCACCGGCGCGCCGCGCTCAATCAGCTGCAGCGTATTGGTGACATGGGTCAGAATGCAGGACTGGGTGGGAATGGCGAAGCGCTGAATAATATCGTCCAGCATGACGTTCAGCTGCGCCAGCACCGGTAAGCTGTCGCTGGCCGGGTTGATGCCGATCACCGCGTCCCCGGCGCCGTACAGCAGCCCGTCGAGCATACTGGCGGCGATGCCTTTCAGGTCGTCGGTAGGATGGTTGGGCTGCAGGCGTACGCTGAGGTGGCCGGGCAGGCCGATGGTGTTGCGAAAGCACGTCACCACCTGGCATTTGCTGGCGGCAAGGATCAGATCCTGATTGCGCATCAGCTTACTGACCGCCGCCGCCATCTCCGGGGTGATGGCGCGGGCGACCCGCTGCAGCGTGGCGGTATCGGTAGCATCATCCAGCAGCCAGTCGCGAAAATCGCCGACCGTCAGATGGCGCAGGTCGGCAAAGCCCTGCGCATCATGGGTGTCGAGGATCAGGCGAGTCACTTCGTCCTGCTCGTAAGGGATAAGCGGGTTGTCGAGAATGTCGGTCAGCGGCACCTCGGCGAGGGCCATTTTCGCCGCCATCCGCTCTTCGGCTGAGGTGGCGATAACCCCTGCGAGGGCGTCGCCGGAGCGGGCTGGCGACGCTTTCGCCATCAACGTTTTCAGACTATCAAAGCGCCATACCTGGCCCGATAGCGTGGTTTTATACATGCCGCCTCCTCAGGAGACCGTGCGCAGTTGAGGATCCACTGGCGCCCGTTCACGGGCCGCTGCGGTTTTGCGGAACCACAGGTAGCCGCCGAGCATCATCGCCGCGAAAATCAGCGCCAGCAGCAGGTTATACCAGACCATCGCCACCAGGCAGAGCACCGCCATGCCGAGGGCAAAGGCCGGCGCCAGCGGGTAGAGCGGGGCGCGGAATGGGCGGATCAGCTTCGGCTCGCTACGGCGCAGTTTGAACAGCGCCGCCATGGAAGTGATATACATAACAATAGCCCCAAATACCGACATAGTGACGATACAGGCGGTCAGCGGCATGCCGCTGATGGTGATCAGCGAGTCGGAGAAGATCGCGGCGATACCGACCACCCCGCCGGCGAGGATCGCCAGATGCGGGGTGCGGGTGCGGCGGTTGAGGGTCGCCAGCCCGGCGGGCAGATAGCCGGCGCGGGCGAGGGAGTAGATCTGCCGCGAATAGCCCATAATGATGCCGTGGAAGGAGGCGACGAGGCCAAACAGCCCCAGCCACACCAGCATATGCAGCCAGCCGCTGCCATTGCCCACCACCGTCTTCATCGCCTGGGGCAGCGGATCGTTAATATTGGACAGCGCGCGCCAGTCGCCGACGCCGCCGGCGAAGACCATCACGCCGATCGCCAGCACCGTCAGCGTCAGAATGCCGCCGCCCAGGGCGCGCGGAATGGTGCGCTGCGGATCTTTGGCCTCTTCGGCCGCCATGGAGGCCCCCTCAATGGCGAGAAAGAACCAGATGGCGAACGGAATGGCGGCGAACATCCCCGGCAGCGCCAGGCCGCTGAAGCTTTCCGCGCCCGCCCAGCCGTTAGTGGTGAAGTGGCTCCAGGAGAAGCCGGGCGCGACCACGCCCATGAACACCAGCAGCTCGAAGATGGCCAGCAGGGTGACGATCAGCTCGAAGGTGGCGGCAATGCCGACGCCGAGAATATTGAGCGTCATAAAGATCACGTAAGCGCCGCAGGCGACCCATTTCGGATCCAGCGCCGGAAACTGCACGTTGAGGTAGGCGCCGATGGCCATGGCGATGGCCGGCGGGGCGAAGACGAATTCAATCAGGGTGGCAAAACCGGCGATAAAACCGCCGGTGGGCCCGAAGGCGCGGTAGGCATAGGCGAAAGGGCCGCCAGCGTGCGGGATGGCGGTGGTCAGCTCGGTAAAGCTGAAAATAAAGGCGCAGTACATCGCGGCGACCGCCAGGGCGACGACCATAAATCCCATCGTGCCCGCCTGTGACCAGCCGTAGCTCCAGCCGAAGTACTCCCCGGATATCACCAGTCCGACGGCGATCCCCCATAAACGAAAACTGCCGAGCGTTCTTTTTAAGGTGGTGGTTTGCTCTGTCATACGTGTTGCCTCGCCAGATAGAAAGGTTCTGAACGACAGGCTGCAAAGAGAGTGCCAGAACGTTGTCTGTCGCGATGAGGCGTCAGCGCGTGGCGCGCCCGCTGGCGCTGCGCAAAAATGGGGCAGGCTGCACGCTGTCGGCGCGTGCCCTGGTGCAGCGGCTTTGCTTTTTCCGCGGCGGCACGGTATAACACTTCTTCTTTTGGATGTTTAGATGTCTATACGTTTATACGCATCATGACCCGGGCAAGCGGGCTGGCGTGAGAAAATAAAATGCAAAGCACAACACAACAACAAGGTGGGCAACTGAAGCGCACCATGAAAACGCGCCATCTGATCATGCTGTCGCTCGGCGGCGTGATTGGCACCGGCTTATTTTTTAATACCGGCTATATCATCTCCACCACCGGCGCGGCCGGGACGCTGCTGGCGTATCTGATTGGCGCCCTGGTGGTCTGGCTGGTGATGCAGTGCCTCGGTGAATTGTCGGTGGCGATGCCGGAGACCGGCGCCTTCCACGTTTACGCGGCGCGCTATCTTGGCCCGGCGACGGGCTATACCGTGGCGTGGCTCTACTGGCTAACGTGGACGGTGGCGCTGGGGTCGAGTTTCACCGCGGCGGGTTTCTGCATGCAGTACTGGTTCCCGCAGGTGCCGGTCTGGATCTGGTGCGTGGTGTTCTGCGCGGTGATCTTCGGCCTTAATATCATTTCGACGCGTTTCTTCGCGGAAGGCGAGTTCTGGTTCTCGCTGGTGAAAGTGATCACCATCATCGCGTTTATTATTCTCGGCGGCGCGGCCATTTTCGGCATCATTCCGATGCAGGATGGCTCGCCGGCGCCGGGCCTGCACAATATCACCGCCGAAGGCTGGTTCCCGCACGGCGGCCTGCCGATCCTGATGACCATGGTGGCGGTGAACTTCGCCTTCTCCGGGACGGAGCTTATCGGCATTGCCGCCGGAGAGACGGAAAACCCGCATAAGGTTATTCCGGTCGCCATCCGCACCACCATTGCCCGGCTGATTATTTTCTTTATCGGCACCGTGTTCGTGCTGGCGGCGCTGATCCCAATGCAGCAGGCGGGGGTGGAGAAAAGCCCCTTCGTGCTGGTGTTTGAAAAGGTGGGCATCCCTTACGCGGCGGATATTTTCAACTTTGTGATCCTGACGGCGATCCTCTCGGCGGCTAACTCCGGCCTCTACGCTTCCGGGCGGATGCTGTGGTCGCTGTCGAACGAGAAGACGCTGCCGGCCTGCTTTGCCAAAGTCAATAAACGGGGCGTGCCGGTGACCGCGCTGTCGGTGAGTATGCTGGGCGGCGTGCTGGCGCTGTTCTCCAGCGTGGTGGCGCCCGATACGGTGTTTGTGGCGCTGTCGGCGATCTCCGGTTTTGCGGTAGTGGCGGTGTGGTTGAGCATCTGCGCCTCGCACTTTATGTTCCGCCGCCGCCATCTGCAGCAGGGTAAGGCGCTGAGCGATCTGCAGTATCGCGCTCCCTGGTATCCGGTGGTGCCCGTTCTGGGGTTTGTGCTGTGCCTGGTGGCCTGCGTGGGCCTCGCCTTTGACCCGAGCCAGAGAATTGCGCTGTGGTGCGGGATCCCCTTTGTGGCCCTGTGCTATGGTGCCTGGTATCTCACTCGTTCACGGAATATGACTCAGGAGTCCCAACATGTCGCAGACTAACCCGTTCACTGCTCTGCTTGCCGCCCAGCCTTATGTCCTGCTGGACGGCGCCATGGCCACCGAGCTGGAGGCCCGCGGCTGCGATCTGGCCGACAGCCTGTGGTCGGCGAAAGTGCTGCTGGAGAACCCGCAGCTGATCCGCGATGTGCATCTCGACTACTTTCGCGCCGGGGCGCAGGTGGCGATCACCGCCAGCTATCAGGCCACCCCGGCGGGCTTTGCCGCGCGCGGGCTGGATGATGCGCAGTCCCGGGCGCTGATCGGCAAAAGCGTCGAACTGGCGCGCAAAGCGCGCGAGGCGTACCTCGCCGAGAACCCGCAGGCCGGCACGCTGCTGGTGGCCGGTTCGGTAGGGCCGTATGGCGCGTTTCTCGCCGACGGCTCGGAGTATCGCGGCGATTATCAGCGCAGCGCGGCAGAGTTCCAGGATTTCCACCGCCCGCGCGTCGAAGCCCTTCTGGATGCGGGCGCCGACCTGCTGGCCTGTGAAACCCTGCCGTCATTTGCTGAGATCCAGGCGCTGACGGCCCTGCTGCAGGACTATCCCCGCGCCCGCGCCTGGTACTCTTTCACGCTGCGCGACGCCGAACATCTCAGCGATGGGACGCCGCTACGCGAGGTGATGGCTGCCCTGGCGGATAACCCGCAGGTGGTGGCGGTGGGCATCAACTGTATCGCCCTGGAAAATACGCCCGCGGCGCTGGCGCATCTGCACAGCCTGACGGCCCTGCCGCTGGTGGTCTATCCTAACTCCGGCGAACATTATGATGCGGTGAGCAAGACCTGGCACCATCATGGCGAAGCCTGCGCCACCCTGGCGGATTATCTGCCGCAGTGGCTGGCGGCCGGGGCGAAGCTGATTGGCGGCTGCTGCCGCACCACGCCGAAGGACATCGCCGCGCTTAACGCGAAGCGCTGAGTTTTTTGCCGGGTGGCGCTGCGCTTACCCGTATATGGACACCTCCCGTTATGCAAGCCATTCTGCATTTTGTGTAACGGGAGTAAGATGCTTTCGTATATCCGGCCTCTCTTTCGGTACCGTCGTACCCGGCCATGATGTTATCTGCACACCTGGTTCCATTCGGCCTAACGGCTTTGCTTCGCAGGGAGCCTTCGGGTAAACCGGAGTTTTCAGGTGTCGGTCTTACCTGTTACACATCACTGCTTAATGACTCCGCAATCTCACGACAGGATGACGCTTCTCTGACATTCAGTCAGGTCTGTATCACATCACACGATACTCTTCCCCCCGGCTCAGTACCGACCAGGCTATACGTGCATTTTTGTTCGCCATGGCGACCGTTGCGATATTCCTGTTACGTCTTTCTGCCACCGACTGAAGCCACCGGCTTCGCCGGTCCTCCTTGTGATCACACGCATTCAGCACCGCACGGGCACCGTGGATCAGCAGCGTTCGCAGGTAGCTGTCGCCCCTTTTGCTGATGTGACCCATTTTTGTTTTTCCGCCGCTCGAATGTTGCCGGGGCACCAGTCCCAGCCAGGCTGCCATCTCCCGCCCGCTCTTAAACTGTTTTGCATCACCCACTGCGGCGACCAGGGCGCTGGCGGTTACCGGACCAATCCCGCTGATCTCCTGAAGTCGTCTGATACGCTCATCTTCCTGCGCCAGTTGTTTAAGCCGGCGGTCATAACGATTCAGTCGCTCATCAAGTGCCTAAAGTTCTTCTGTTAACTCACTCAGCAGACGGATAAAGCGGTTATCCCATTTTTCCTGTTGAGAAAATATTTCCGGCAGTGCTTTACGGAGAGCGGACAACCCAGCGGGAAGTACAAAGCCAAATTCACCCAGCATCCCGCGTATTTCGTTGCTGAGCGCTGTTCTGTCGTGGATCAGGCGGGCACGAACCCGGTGTTCAGCCTGCATGCTCTGTTGTGCTTCAGACTTAATGGCAACATAGCGCATCCCCGGCCGGCTGACGGCCTCGCAGATCGCTTCGGCATCATTGGCATCATTTTTATTGCCCTTCAGATAAGGCTTAACGAACTGAGGCGGAATAATGCGAACCGTGTGACCGAGTCGGGTCAGCTCGCGTGCCCAGTAATGCGAGGAGCCGCATGCTTCGATACCAATAAGACAGGGTTCGAGCCGGGTGAAAAAGGTGAGCATCCGGGCGCGATGCAGGGTTTTGCGAAGCACAACACGTTCCTGGTGATCAACCGCATGAAGCTGAAAAACCTGTTTTGCGAGATCGAGGCCAATACGTTTAATATTCATGTGGACACCTCCCCCTGGGAACTGAAGTTAACACCTCAGTCTGGCACATTGATGCCGTAAGGTGGGAGGTGTCCATTACATCGGCCTACATATTGCGCGATCCGTCGCCGCCACCCGGCGCCAACCCTCTGCCACTCACCAACCGCTCAAAACCAACTATCCTTTCCCGCTTTTGTTCTAAAAACGATTCGCTATTAGCCAGAATTTTTAATTACTTCATCTCCCTCCTGATGCCGGAAATACTGCACCTATAACAACTCAGGGGAAGCAGACATTATGGCATTCACATCGCGAATTACTCTTCTGGCGGCGCTGGCTGTCGCCGCCTTCCAGGCGCAGGCGGTCAACGTGACCGTGGCGTATCAAACCTCCGCTGAGCCGGCGAAAGTCGCCCAGGCGGACAACACCTTCGCCAAAACCAGCGGCGCGACCGTCGACTGGCGGAAATTCGACAGCGGCGCCAGCGTGGTGCGCGCCCTGGCCTCCGGCGATGTGCAGATCGGTAATATCGGCTCCAGCCCGCTGGCGGTGGCCGCCAGTCAGCAGGTGCCGATTGAAGTGTTCCTGCTCGCTTCAAAGCTCGGCAACTCCGAAGCGCTGGTGGTGAAAAAAAGCATTACCAAACCGGAAGATCTGATCGGCAAGCGCATCGCCGTGCCGTTTATCTCCACCACCCACTACAGCCTGTTGTCGGCGCTCAAACACTGGGGCATCAAGCCGGGCCAGGTGCAGATTATTAACCTGCAGCCGCCGGCGATTATCGCCGCCTGGCAGCGCGGGGATATCGATGGCGCTTACGTCTGGGCGCCAGCGGTTAACGAACTGGAAAAAGAGGGCAAGGTGCTGACCGATTCCGCGCAGGTTGGGGAGTGGGGCGCGCCGACCCTCGACGTTTGGGTGGTCCGTAAGGACTTCGCCGAGCAGCATCCGGAGATCGTCAAAGCCTTTGCTAAAAGCGCCATCGACGCCCAGCAGCCCTACATCGCCAACCCGGAAACATGGCTGAAACAGCCGGACAACATCAGCAAGCTGGCGCGCCTGAGCGGCGTGCCGGAAGCCGATGTCCCCGGGCTGGTGAAGGGGAACACCTACCTGACCGCCGCTGAGCAGGCGCAGGCGCTGAATGGTCCGGTCAATCAGGCCATCGTCGATACCGCGCGCTTCCTGAAAGAGCAGGGCAAAGTGCCCGCGGCGGGAACCGATTATCGTCAGTACGTCACTGATCGTTTCGTGAAGTAAAGGAGGCGGCGATGCTGCAAATCTCGCATCTTTCCGCCGACTACGGCGGTAAACCGGCGCTGGCGGATATCAACCTGACGCTGGAGAGTGGGGAGCTGTTGGTGGTGCTGGGGCCTTCGGGCTGCGGTAAAACTACCCTGCTGAACCTGATTGCCGGATTCGTGCCCTATCAGCACGGCAGCATCACCCTCGAAGGTCAGCGGGTGACCGGGCCGGGCGCAGAGCGCGGCGTGGTCTTCCAGAACGAAGGCCTGCTGCCGTGGCGCAATGTGCAGGATAACGTGGCGCTGGGCCTCCAGCTGGCGGGCGTGGATAAAGCGCAGCGCCGGCAAGCGGCGGCGCAGATGCTGAAGAAGGTGGGTCTCGAAGGGGCGGAAAAACGCTTTATCTGGCAGCTGTCCGGCGGTCAACGCCAGCGGGTGGGCATCGCCCGGGCGCTGGCGGCGAATCCGCAGCTGTTGCTGCTGGATGAGCCCTTCGGCGCGCTTGACGCCTTTACCCGCGAGCAGATGCAGACATTGCTGCTGAAACTGTGGCATGAGACCGGCAAACAGGTGCTGCTGATCACTCATGACATTGAAGAGGCCATCTTTATGGCCACCGAGCTGGTGCTGCTGTCGCCGGGGCCGGGACGGGTGGTGGAGCGGCTGCGGCTTGATTTTAGCCGTCGCTTTGTCGCGGGCGAATCCTGCCGCAGCATCAAATCCGACCCGCGGTTTATTGAACAGCGGGAATACATTCTGAGCCGGGTGTTTGACCAACGGGAGGCTTTCTCATGAGCGTGGTACTGAACGACAAACCGCGTCAGACGACGCTGAAGTGGCGCTGGCCGCTCTCCCGTCAGCTCACCCTCAGCGTGGCGACTCTGGCGGTATTGCTGGCCGTCTGGTGGGCGGTCGCGGCGCTGCAGCTGATTAGCCCGCTGTTTCTGCCGCCGCCGGGTCAGGTACTGCAAAAGCTTATCATCATCGCCGGGCCGCAGGGTTTTATGGATGCGACGCTCTGGCAGCATCTGGCGGCGAGCCTGACGCGGATCGTCATCGCCTTGCTGGCGGCAGTGCTTATTGGCGTACCGGTGGGGATCGCCATGGGGCTCAACTCGACGGTGCGTGGGATCCTCGATCCGCTGATCGAACTCTATCGTCCGGTGCCGCCGCTGGCCTACCTACCGCTGATGGTGATCTGGTTTGGCATCGGTGAAACCTCGAAGATCCTGCTGATCTACCTGGCGATTTTCGCGCCGGTAGCCATGTCGGCGCTGGCAGGGGTAAAAAGCGCGCAGCAGGTGCGCATTCGCGCCGCCCGTTCGCTGGGCGCCAGCCGGGCGCAGGTGCTGTGGCTGGTGATCCTGCCCGGCGCGCTGCCGGAGATCCTCACCGGGCTGCGCATTGGTCTCGGGGTGGGCTGGTCAACGCTGGTGGCCGCTGAGCTGATCGCTGCCACCCGCGGATTAGGATTTATGGTGCAGTCTGCCGGCGAGTTTCTCGCCACCGATGTGGTGCTGGCGGGGATCTCGGTGATTGCCATTATCGCCTTTTTACTGGAACTGGGTCTGCGCGCGCTACAGCGTCGCCTGACGCCCTGGCATGGAGAAGTACAATGAGTGAACGTCTGAGCATTACCCCGCTGGGGCCCTATATTGGCGCGCAGGTGACCGGGGCGGATTTAACCCGTCCGCTGAGCGACAACCAGTTTGAACAGCTGTATCACGCGGTGCTGCGTCATCAGGTAGTATTCCTGCGCGAGCAAAATATCACCCCGGCGCAACAGCGCGACCTGGCTCTGCGGTTTGGCGACCTGCATATCCATCCGGTCTACCCTCACGCCCCTGGCGTGGAAGAGATTATCGTCCTCGATACCCACAACGATAATCCGCCGGATAATGACAACTGGCATACCGATGTCACCTTTATCGACACGCCGCCCGCCGGCGCCATTCTGGCGGCGAAAGAGCTGCCGACGACCGGCGGTGACACCCTGTGGACCAGCGGCATTGCCGCCTGGGAAGCGCTGTCAGAACCTTTCCGGCAGCTGCTGAGCGGCCTGCATGCCGAACACGATTTCCGCAAATCGTTCCAGGAGTATAAGTACAACAAGACCGAAGCCGAGCATCGGCGCTGGCAGGAAGCGGTGGCGAAGCATCCGCCGCTGCTGCATCCGGTAGTGCGTACCCACCCGGTGACCGGCAAGCAGGCGCTGTTCGTTAATGAAGGGTTTACCACGCGAATTGTCGAGGTGAGTGAGAAAGAGAGCGCAGCGCTGCTGAACTTCCTGTTTGCTCATGTCACTAAACCGGAGTTTCAGGTGCGCTGGCGCTGGCAGCCGAACGATGTCGCTATCTGGGATAACCGGGTGACCCAGCATTACGCCAATGCCGACTATCTGCCGCAGCGGCGGATCATGCACCGGGCGACGATCCTCGGCGATAAGCCGTATTACCGGGCGGGGTAATGCTTGTAGCCGGTTAAGGCATCAGCCGCGAGCCGCGGAGAAAAGCGGATGCTGCATTGCCCGTTGCTTCCCGGAGGCGGCGCCTGACGCGCCTTTTCCGGGCTACCGATCCGTCGGAAACGGTGTACCGTAGCCCGGCTAAGGCGCAACGCGCCGCAAGCCGGGAAAAAGCGTTTATGCCGATTTTTGCGCACCCAGATGCGCGCCAATATAGCGCTGATAGCGATTGGCCTTCAGGTAGGTGAGATCCACCAGCACCAGACCATCCACGCAGTTATTGAAATCCGGGTCGCTGCCGAAATCGATAAATTGCACGCCGCCCGGCTCGCACACTTCCGAGTACTGCTTATACAGCGGCGGGATCGCGCAGCCGAGATTGCCGAGCAGGGACTTCAGCCGGGCCAGGTCGTCGTTGTAATCCTCCCCGCCAAACTGCGCCAGCACGTCGGGCAGCGACGCCGGATAAGGTCGACGCGACTCCGCCAGCGGATGCGTCGCCGGGAACCACAGCCGGTAGAACGCCACCAGCAGATCGCGGGCGGCGGGCGGCAACCCGCCAGAAATCGACACCGGACCAAACAGATAGCGATAGTGCGGATAGCGCGCCAGATAAGCGCCGATGCCGGACCACAGGTAGTCCAGCCCGCGACGCCCCCAGTAGCGCGGCTGGATAAAGCTGCGCCCCAGCTCAATGCCGTGCTGCAGGACATCGTCCATCCGCCCGTCGTAATGGAACAGGCTGTAACTGTAGATCCCTTCCAGGCCGCGCTTTGCCAGCTGGATGGCCGTCGGCATAAAGCGGTAAGCGCCGACGATTTCCAGATCGTCTTCATCCCACAGGATCAGATGCAGATAGTCGTCGTCATACCCGTCGATATCCCGCCGTTTGCCGCTGCCTTCCCCGACCGCGCGGAAGGCGATTTCCCGCAGACGTCCCAGCTCGCGCAGCAGCGGCGCGTCCTCCTGGCCGTTGCGCTGCCAGAGGTAAATCACTTTGCCGTCGGTGGTGCGGCCCAGACACTCGGCCTTATGCAGTTCGCGTTTGAGCAATGCCCGGTCTTCCGGACGGGCGATGGCGCTTTCGGTTTTGAACTGCCCCGGCAGCCCTTTGCGCAGTTGTTCCAGGTGCTGATAGCAGCGGCCGGTAAGCTCGCGAGCGCTGGACTTGGCATCGAACCAGCTCGACCAGGGGATCTGCTGGCCGATGCGCACCGGCAGGCTGCTGTTGCGCCGGCGAAACATCTGCTGCATCAGCAGGAGCAGCGGCAGGTTGTCGGAGACCAGCGTGCTGGCGTAAAACAGGGCGCTGTTGTGGGCGTTAATCCACGCCGGCAGCAGCGGGGCGCGATATTTTGCCGCCAGCTTAATAAAGCCGGAGTGCCATTTTTTATCGCGGATACCGCGATGGGTGAGGCGGGAGACTTCCCCCGCCGGGAAGAAGATCAGCACCCCGCCGGCCTGCAGCTGGTGATCCATCTGCTGCAGCGCCGCTTTAGCGGTGCGGCCATGAATATTATCTACCGGGATAAACAGCGAGCTCAGGGGCTCAAGGTGGGTGAGCATGCGGTTGGTGACCACTTTGACATCGCGGCGCACGCGGGATACCGCATACAGGAGCGCCAGGCCGTCGAGGGTGCCGGTGGGGTGGTTGGCGATAATGACCAGCGGGCCATATTCGGGGATTTGTTCGAGATCGTGCGCCGGGATGGCGCAGCGGATATTGAGGTATTCCAGTACCTGTTCGACCGTATCAAGCCCCTTCAGGTGGCGATGACGATCGGCAAATTGTTGAAACTCTTCCTCATGAAACAGCTTTTTTAACAGTTTCTTTTGCCAGGGGGCGGGCCTCGCCTGAGGCCACAGGTCATCGAGTACGTTGTCGAGACTAAACATAGTGGCTCCTCCTCCGTCCTGCCCAGACAGTAGAAGGTGGAGATGTCGTTCAGATTACAGTTGGGTGAAGTTTCGGTCGCAGCGGGGGAGGTTTCCCGGATAGCGGCTAACGCCTCATCCGGGCTACGGTTGGCGCCGATTTGTAGCCCCGGTAAGCGTCAGCGCCACCGGGGAGAGGCTATCGGCGTTCAGCGCAGCTAAGATCAAAGCTATCGCCAGCCCAATTTGGGGGATATAGCCCGCGCTGGACATCGCGATGAAAGGTTGAAAATGGCCAATCGATCACCCGGGTGACCCAGCCATGCTTAAGTGGATTGATATGGATGTAATCAACGTGTCGGCGGTAATCATCTTCATCGCGTATGGCATGCTCCCAGAAGCGCGGTTGCCAGAGGGGTTGTCGTTTTAACGTTCTGCTAAAACAGCCTTTGATATCTCTCCAGCGTGAAGAAAAATCGTCATCATTATGAGGTAGTGTCCAGATGCAATGCAGATGTTCAGGCAACACCACCCAGGCATCAATAATAAAGGGGCGATGTTGTTTAACAACGGCGACAGAGTAGCGCAATAATTCTATGTTTTCAGTTAGGTGCATGCTTCTACGGTCTTTAAGGTTAACAGTGAAGAACCAGGTTCCCCCCTTAATGTAATAACGTCGATAAGCCACCACAGGATCTCCTGGAATTCGGTATTTATGATGTGGTTTAACACGTTAGAAGGCGAAATCCGGTACGCCAAGGAGAAGGCGCAGAAGGTGGAAAGCGGCGCGCAAAGTTTTAGCTACAGATATTGGTTAGCGCCTGTCCCCGGATAGCGGCGCAAGCGCCTTATCCGGGCTACGGTGTGGTGGTCGCGATAAATACAGCGCACCGGGGATGAGGTTTGGTAGCCCCGGTAAGCGAAGCGCCACCGGGGAGGGGCGGGTTTAACGGAGGATTTTTTTCTCGGCCAGATCGAGGGCGAAATAGCTGAAGATCAGGTCGGCGCCTGCGCGTTTGATAGCGCCGAGGCTTTCCAGAACCACTTTCTCTTCATCGATAGCGCCCGCCTGGGCAGCGAATTTGATCATCGCGTACTCCCCGCTGACCTGATAGGCGCCGAGCGGCAGATCGCTGCGTTCGCGGATATCGCGCAGAATATCCAGGTAGGCGCCAGCCGGTTTCACCATCAGACAGTCGGCGCCCTGGGCTTCATCGAGCAGCGACTCGCGAATGGCCTCCCGGCGGTTCATCGGGCTCATCTGATAGGTTTTCCGATCGCCCTTCAGCGCGGTACCGGCCGCTTCGCGGAACGGGCCGTAGAAGGAGGAAGCGAACTTGGTGGAGTAGGACATAATTGCCGTATTAGTGAAACCGGCGGCATCCAGCGAGCGGCGAATCGCCTGTACCTGACCGTCCATCGAGGCGGAAGGAGCGATGAAATCCGCCCCGGCGGCGGCGGCGACAACGGCCTGCTTGCCGAGGTTTTCCAGGGTCGCGTCGTTATCCACCCCGTGGTCGCACAGCACGCCACAGTGACCGTGGGAAGTGTATTCGCAGAAGCAGGTATCGGACATGACGATCATCTCCGGCACCGTGGACTTGCAGATCCGCGACATACGCGCCACCAGGCCATTTTCATTCCAGGTATCGCTGCCGGTAGCATCGGTGTGATGAGAAATGCCAAAGGTCATCACCGAGCGAATGCCGGCGTTAGCGATGCGTTCGATTTCACGTGCCAGATATTTTTCCGGAATGCGCATCACGCCGGGCATGGCCTCGATCGCTTTGTAATCATCAATTTCTTCTTCAACAAAGATCGGCAACACCAGGTCGTTCAAACTCAGTGTTGTCTCTTCAAACAGGGCGCGCAGCGCAGCGGATTGACGCAGGCGGCGGGGGCGAGTGATTAAATCTGTCATGGTTTGCCTGATTTTGTGAAATGAAAGACGTTAGTGTAACTGAAATGGCATGGGGATGTTTCGCCAAAACGATCGTTATGTCGTGTTGGCGAAACCCCCGCGAACTTACTGGCTGGCCGTCTGCATGTTGGGCTGCGCGCCGCTCAGCTCGCTGACCAGGTCGTTGATGCCATCGCTCATATTGTTGAAGCGGGTTAACGGCGAGCGGGTTACCACCACAAAGGCGCCGACGTTAGCCTGCGGATTCATCGCCATATAAGTGATAAACCCGCCGCCACCGCCGGTTTTCTGAATAATCCCCGGATGGCCATTCTTCGGCTTCATATACACCCAGCCAAGTCCCAGCGCGTCGGCGCGGCCCGGCACGTCCATACCAATCACCCGGGTCAGTTGGTTACGCTGATAAATCAGCGTCTGCATCCGATCGGCCTGCTGGCTGCGGGTATAGAAATCGGATGACAGGAACTGCTGCATCCAGCGCATCATATCCCCCGGCGTCGAGTAGACTCCGCCGCTACCGATCGCCGCCAGGGTGTTGTTGCATGGGCTGGCGCCTTTTTCCGGGATCATCAGCCGCTGGCACTGATCCGGTGACGGGGTAAAGGTGGTGTCCTTCATCCCCAGCGGCCGGGTGATCTGTTCTTCAAACAGCTGCGGATAAGGTTTGCCGGCAGCGGTGGAGAGCGCGTCCGCCAGTAAATCAAAGGCCAGGTTGGAGTAGGCTGCCTGTGAGCCCGGCGAGGTCTTCAGGGTCGCGGTAGAGAGCCAGTTCCAGCGCTGCTGGCGGGTCGGCCAGACAAACACCGGACGATGAGCGGCGCCGCCAGGCTGCTCGCGCGGCAGGGCGCTGGTATGGGTTGCGAGGTTAACCAAGGTGATTGGTTTTCCCTGCCAGTCAGGCACCCGGGTACCCGGCGGGGCGTATTTGCTCAGCGGATCGTTGAGTTTCACCACCCCCTGGTCGAGCAGCTTCACCAGCATCTCGCTGGTCATCAGTTTGCTGAGGGAGGCGATACGGATCACCGAGTCGAGCTGCGGGTGCTGATTATTCCCCGGGCGGGTTTCGCCAAAGCTGCGAAAAACACGCTGATTGCCATCGATAACCACCAGCGCCATGCCGGTGGCGCCGCTGCCGTAGTAGATATGATTGGCGTAACGATCGACCACATCCGAGGCGAAAACCGGGTCAACGGTAGGCTGTGCGGCCTGCACCGAGGTCCACGACGCCGCGCACAGCGCAGCAAAAATGAGCAAACTACGTTTCAACGGAGATCATCCATTAAATAAATAAAAAAGAAGAGGGTATTTATACTACGAAGTGGCGCAGAACAAAGTGGGATTCACGACATTCCTGCAGGAAAAAGGTAACGGTGCGTAAAAAAGACTTTTTTACGCTTTCAGATATCGGCTTTTTCCGCTGCCGCGTATGATGACCGTTTGGCTGAAAGTTCGTGGGAGAGAACAATGACGGCTCAACGGGTAGTGATGGTCGTGGATATGCAAAACGGCGTGTTCGCCACGCCGCGTCTGGCGCGCGAGCGCTGCGTCGCGCAAATTAATCGTCTGGTGCGCGCGGCGGACAAGGTTATTTTCATTCAGCATGATGAGGCCGGCGGCCTCGAAGCCGGCAGCGAAGGCTTCGCCCTGCTTCCCGAGCTGGAACAGCCAGCTGGCGCGCTGTATGTCACCAAAACCGCCTGCGACGCCTTCTACCACACCTCGCTGGCGCAGGTGCTGGACGAACACGACATTCAGCAGTTCGTCATCTGCGGCTGCGCCACCGACTACTGCCTCGACACCACCATTAAAAACGGCGCCAGCCGCGGGTACGGTATTGTGATCGCGGAAGATGCCCATACCACCGCCGACCGCCCCGCCGCGCAGGCCGCGACGCTTATCGCCCACTACAATGAGGTGTGGCGTACGCTGACCGTTCCTGGCAATCCTTTACAGGTGAAACCCACAGAAACAATTCTGCACGCCTGGCAGCAGAACTAAGCTGTTGATATCCGGTCTTATCATTCGTCTGCCCCGCGAGAGCGCATCCACGCGGCGGCCGACGTATGCGTCGTACACAGCAATAGCAGAACGATAAGAAGTTAGCAGGAGACAATGATGTTTAAATCTTTTTTCCCCAAACCGGGGCCGTTTTTTATTTCTGCCTTTATCTGGTCGCTGCTGGCCGTGATCTTTTGGCAGGCGGGCGGCGGCGACTGGCTGCTGCGGGTCACCGGAGCATCGCAAAATGTGGCGATCAGCGCGGCGCGCTTCTGGTCGCTCAACTATCTGGTGTTCTACGCTTACTATCTGTTTTGCGTCGGCGTGTTTGCACTCTTCTGGTTTGTCTACTGCCCGCATCGCTGGCAGTACTGGTCGATTCTCGGCACGTCGCTCATCATCTTCGTCACCTGGTTTCTGGTGGAAGTCGGGGTGGCGATCAACGCCTGGTATGCGCCGTTCTACGACCTGATCCAGAGCGCGCTGGCCACCCCGCATAAGGTCAGCATCAACCAGTTTTATCATGAGATCGGCATCTTTCTCGGCATCGCGCTCATCGCGGTGATCATTGGCGTGATGAACAACTTCTTCGTCAGCCACTACGTCTTCCGCTGGCGCACGGCGATGAACGAACACTATATGGCCCACTGGCAGCATCTGCGCCATATCGAAGGCGCCGCGCAGCGTGTGCAGGAAGATACCATGCGCTTTGCCTCCACCCTGGAAGATATGGGGGTGAGCTTTATCAACGCGGTGATGACCTTGATCGCCTTCCTGCCGGTGCTGGTGACGCTCTCCGAACACGTTCCCGACCTGCCTATCGTCGGCCATTTGCCGTATGGTCTGGTGATTGCCGCTATCGTCTGGTCGCTGATGGGGACCGGCCTGCTGGCGGTGGTGGGGATTAAGCTGCCGGGCCTGGAGTTTAAAAACCAGCGCGTGGAAGCCGCCTATCGTAAAGAGCTGGTCTACGGTGAGGACGATGAAACCCGCGCCACGCCGCCGACGGTGCGCGAGCTGTTCAGCGCGGTGCGTCGCAACTATTTCCGTCTCTATTTCCACTATATGTATTTCAATATCGCCCGCATTCTCTACCTGCAGGTGGATAACGTTTTCGGCCTTTTCCTGCTGTTTCCGTCGATCGTTGCCGGTACGATTACCCTCGGGCTGATGACGCAAATTACCAACGTCTTCGGCCAGGTGCGCGGCTCGTTCCAGTACCTGATTAGCTCGTGGACGACGCTGGTGGAACTGATGTCCATCTACAAACGTCTGCGCAGTTTTGAACGCGAGCTGGACGGCAAGCCGCTGCAGGAAGCGATCCCGACATTACGTTAATTAAGACAAGGAAGCATGATGGCCGCACGTTTATCGCGCATTATTCCCGGTTCATTGACGCTGTTGGCGGCCATGGTGCTGAGCGCCTGTACCAGCCAGCAGGCCCCGACGCTGAAAAAGGGCGAGAAGCCCGTTGACGTGGCGTCGGTGGTGCGGCAGAAAATGCCGGCCAGCGTCAAGGATCGGGAGGCCTGGGCGCAAGCCATTGCCACCGCGTTTGACAGCCAGAAGCTGGCGCCGACGGAAGAGAATGTCTGCTCGGTGCTGGCGGTCGCGCAGCAGGAGTCTAACTATCAGTCCGATCCGGTGGTGCCGGGGTTGAATAAAATCGCCTGGCAGGAAATTGACCGCCGGGCGGAAAAAATGCACATTCCGCCGTTTCTGGTCCATACCGCGCTGAAGATCACCTCGCCAAACGGTAAAAGCTATAGCGACCGTCTGGACAATGTGAAGACGGAAAAGCAGCTGAGCGCCATTTTTGATGACTTTATCGGGATGGTGCCGATGGGGCAGAAGCTGTTCGGTTCACTTAACCCGGTGCACACCGGGGGGCCGATGCAGGTCAGCATTGCCTTTGCCGAGCAGCACACCTCCGGCTACCCGTGGAAAATGAACGGGACGGTGCGCCAGGAGGTCTTCAGCCTGCGCGGCGGCCTGTGGTTTGGCACCTATCATCTGTTGAACTACCCGGCCAGCTACAGCGTGCCGCTGTACCGCTTTGCCGACTTCAACGCCGGCTGGTATGCCAGCCGTAACGCCGCCTTCCAGAACGCGGTGGTGAAAGCCAGCGGGGTGAAACTGGCGCTCGACGGCGACCTTATCCGCTACGACAGCGAGGAACCGGGCAGCACCGAGCTGGCGGTGCGTCGTCTGGCGGGCCAGTTGGGAATGAGCGACAGCGAGATCCACAGCCAGTTGAAAAAGGGCGACAGCCTGGCGTTTGAGAAGACCGACCTTTATCAGCAGGTTTTCCGCCTCGCCGAGAAAAGGGCGGGCAAGACTCTGCCGCGGGAGATGTTGCCAGGGATCCAGCTTGAGAGTCCGAAAATTACCCGTAATCTGACGACGGCGTGGTTTGCAAAACGGGTTGATGAGCGGCGGGCAAATTGTATGGCGCGGCGTTAACGGCGCTGACGCCAGCGCACAATGAGCGCCAGCAGCCCGATGAACGAGCAGCCGATCAGGAAAGGGATCAGGCCAAAGAGGGTGCCAACGGCGAGACTGATGTCGACTTGCGGACGGCTGGCGTCCTGCGTTTGCATCAAGCGTTCAAATACCCCCGGAGCGTGGATCAGCATGCTGAGCATCTGCGCGCCGGCCCAGCAGCAGACCAGCACGAACAGGCCGTAGGCGACATGGCTGCCGGTCAACGCCCCTCTTTTTTTATTTCCCAAAAGCGATTTTGAAAAACTGAATTCAGCCATAGGCCCTCCCACCTCTGTACTGCTGGTTTTTTCTCCAGCTCTATGGCAGGTATTCTGGCAGTGAGGGGCCATTGTCAGTATCAGATTGCTGGTAATTGCCGTCCAGGAATAATCCTGTTTTCGCCGGTGTGTTAACCGCGCCACAGGAATGGAAAAGGGAGAGCGGCGTCGCAATCCAGCAACATTCTCTCCCGCGCTACAGACCGCCGCGGGCGGCTATGCGAAGATGCGTTTTTTTGCTGTTGGAGGTCGCATGAAGCTCACAGATAAAATTCGCCGCGACTGGCACTACTACGCGGTGGCGCTGGGGCTAATTTTTATTCTCAATGGGGTGGTGGGGCTGCTGGGGTTTGAAACACAGGGCTGGCAATCCTACGCCGTCGGTCTGGTGACCTGGGTCATTAGCTTCTGGGCCGCGGGCCTGGTGATCCGCCGCCGCCCGGCAGAAGAGGCCTAAGACCCCTGCTGCCAGGCGCGATAAACGCGTTTTAGTTCATGGAGGTTTTCAGCGCCCGGTCCGCGGCATGGCGCTCCAGCGCCAGCTCAATCAGCCGGGTGATCAGGCTGGTGTAGTCGAGGCCGCTGGCCTGCCACAGCTTCGGATACATGCTGATGTTGGTAAAGCCCGGCAGGGTGTTGATCTCGTTGATCACCACCTCGTTGTCGGCGGTGAGGAAGACGTCGACGCGGGCCATGCCGCTGCAGCCCAGGGTCTGGTAGGCCTGCACTGCAATCGCGCGGATCTTGTCGTTGATCTCAGGGGCGATGGCGGCCGGGACCACCACCTGCGCGCCCTGGTCATCGATATATTTGGTGTCGTAGGCGTAAAACTCGCTGTTGAGGACAATCTCACCGCAGGTGCTGGCCTGCGGGTGGTCGTTACCCAGCACCGCACACTCAATTTCCCGCCCTTTAATGCCTTGTTCCACCACGACTTTATGGTCAAATTCAAAGGCCAGGGCCACCGCCTGATGGTACTGCTCTTCGTTTTTAACTTTGCTGACGCCAACCGATGATCCCTGGTTGGCCGGCTTCACGAACAGCGGCAGCCCCAGCTTCGCTTCGACATCGGCAAAGCTGAACTGCGCGCGGTTGGCGCGGGTCAGGGTGATAAACGGGGCGACGGCGAGCCCGGCATCGCGCAGCAGACGTTTGGTCACGTCTTTGTCCATACAGGCCGCGGAGCCCAGCACATCGGAACCAACGAAAGGCAGATTCGCCATGCGCAGCATCCCCTGCAGGGAGCCATCCTCGCCCAGCGTGCCGTGGACGATGGGGAAAATCACATCGATAGCCGCCAGCGGCTGGCCGCTGTCGGCGTTAATCAGCTGCTGTGCTTCTCGGCCCGGGATCTGCGCCAGGGTCACCGTGGAAGGACGCAGGGCAATGCGGGCAGGATCCTGAGCATTGAGCAGGTAGTTGCCGGCGTCGTTGATGTGCCATAGCCCCTGTTTATCAATACCCAACAGAACCACATCGAAGCGCGATTTATCAATCGCTTCCACGATATTCTTCGCTGACTGCAGCGACACTTCATGCTCCGCCGACTTGCCGCCAAAAACGATCCCAACCCTCATCTTTGCCATTTCAACTTCCATCCAGATAACATCAAAGGGCATAACATACCATGTGAAACCGCTGCCTGCCTGCCATAATATTTACCTGATCAATTGACGGGAGTGGGCGTGAGAGGAAAGACGCTGCTGGTGCTGGCCGGGCTGCTCGGCGCGGGCCTGTTAGGATACCGCTATCTGCCGCCGCACCTGAATCCGCTGGCGCCGCTGGCGCTTGACGATCCCCCGGGCTGGTTGACGTCATTCAAGCTGCGCAGGCTGACGGCAGACCAGTGCGCCTCCCTGCTGGCGGAAGCCAATCGCCGCCGGCTTATCGCCAGCCAGCCGGTGGCGGACAGCGAGGGAAGCTGCCCGCTGCATAACGTGGTGCGGGTAGCGAATTTTGGCAGCGTGACGCTGAGCAGCAGTTTCCTCGCCAGCTGCCCGCTGGCGCTGAGCAGTGCGCTGTATGTCGAGCAGCAGGCGAAACCGCTGACCCGTCAACTGATGGCGAGCGATCTGCGCCAGATCGATCATCTCGGCAGCTTCGCCTGCCGCAATATCTACCATCGGCAACAGGCGCGGCGCAGTGAACACGCCACGGCGGACGCGCTGGACGTCAGCGGTTTCCGCCTGGCGGACGGCCGACGCGTCAGCGTCCTGCAGGGCTGGCGGAGCGAGACCTCGCATCCCTGGCTGGCGGCGCTGTTGAACAACAGCTGCCACTACTTCGGCAACGCGCTGGGGCCAGAGTACAATGCGGCTCACGCCAATCATTTTCATCTGGGGATGCGCGGACAGGGCTTCTGCTTTTGAGCATAAAGCGCTGTGAGTAGCCTAAATGACCAGAAAATGCTTCGTCAGGTTCTCATCCACACTCATAAAACACCAAACTCACCGCCAGCGCATCTATGGTAGTACACCAGTGGAATGAAATTGCTAAGCTAGGTAATAATTGGCAAATCATTAATGAATACGCGTAGTTATGGAATCCTGGAAGGTTAATCTCATCTCCGTCTGGTTTGGTTGCTTTTTTACCGGCCTGGCGATCAGTCAAATTCTCCCTTTTTTGCCCCTCTACGTCTCCCAGCTGGGCGTTACCTCGCATGAAGCGCTGTCGATGTGGTCGGGGCTGACCTTCAGCGCGACTTTTCTTGTCTCGGCGATCGTCTCGCCGATGTGGGGGAGCCTGGCAGACCGCAAAGGCCGCAAGCTGATGCTGCTGCGTGCCTCGCTGGGGATGGCGATTGCTATTTTACTGCAGGCCTTCGCCACTAACGTCTGGCAGCTGTTTATCCTGCGGGCGATCATGGGCTTAACCTCCGGTTATATCCCCAACGCCATGGCGCTGGTGGCCTCCCAGGTGCCACGCGAGCGCAGCGGCTGGGCGCTGAGCACGCTATCAACCGCGCAAATCAGCGGCGTGATCGGCGGCCCGCTGCTGGGCGGCTTCCTGGCGGACCACGTCGGGCTGCGGATGGTCTTTTTTATTACGGCAATCCTGCTGACCATCAGTTTTCTGGTGACCCTGTTTCTGATCAAAGAGGGAGGGCGCCCTCAGGTCAGTAAAAGCGAGCGCCTCACCGGAAAACAAGTCCTTGCCTCTTTACCCTATCCGGGGCTGGTGATCAGCCTGTTCTTCACCACCCTGGTGATCCAGTTGTGCAACGGCTCAATTGGCCCGATCCTGGCGCTGTTTATCAAGTCGATGGCGCCGGACAGCAACAATATCGCCTTTCTGGCCGGGATGATCGCCGCGGTGCCTGGCGTGTCGGCGCTGATTTCTGCGCCACGGCTGGGTAAGTTAGGCGATCGCATCGGTACCTCGCGGATCCTGCTCGCGACGCTCTGCTGCGCAGTGGTGATGTTTTTCGCCATGTCTTTTGTCACCACCCCGCTGCAATTGGGTACGCTGCGTTTCCTGCTCGGCTTTGCCGATGGCGCGATGCTCCCGGCGGTGCAGACTTTATTGCTGAAATACAGCAGCGACAGCGTCACCGGACGCATCTTTGGCTATAACCAGTCGTTTATGTATCTGGGCAACGTCGCCGGGCCGCTGATTGGCGCCTCTGTATCGGCCATGGCCGGCTTCCGCTGGGTGTTTATTGCTACCGCCATTATCGTTTTCATTAACCTCTGGCAGCTGGCATGGATGCTGCGCCGCACCCGCCGGGCTAACGCCTGAACCTCTGCTGACGGTATTTATCGCGATACCGTCAGCGTTATTCACCGTCGGTACATTTACCATTACTTTTTGTTATCGCCATGCCGTGAGCGCTATTCCATTTTATTATTTCCTGCGCCATCTGGTTATAACCATCCCCGACCATGATTAAACAATACTATTTATAGTGGTATTTTGTTGTGGTAAAACGTTTCGCTGTATATTGGGTGTTGCGATGATTCTTATTTTAAGTAATTCTGAGGTCCGTCATCGGGTATGACATCCCAATCAAAAACAGGCCTCGCATAAGGAACTGGTGCTATGAAGAATCTCATTGCTGAGTTACTGGTTAAACTGGCGCAAAAGGAAGAAGAAGCAAAGGAACTGACGGTGCAGGTTGAAGCGCTGGAGATCGTGGTCACCGCATTATTGCGCCATATGGAGCATGATGCCCAGCAGGCATTGATTCAGGATATAGAACAGGCGATTGACCAGGTGACGCCCTGTCCGCCGGTCAACGACCAGGATGCGATGCTGCTGCAGCAATATCTAAAGAAGCTGTTGCGGCATCCTCGTAGCTAGTCTTTGTGACACGACAAGGATGCCGTCATTTTTCTGTCATCTCCCTTTTATAAAGTCTCCCTCGTTTTGTTTTTTTTAAGTATTTTTTACATGGAGATGACAAAAGTGAAATTAAGCGCCCTGTTTATTGCCCTGGTTCCTCTGCTGGGCTCGCCGGTTATTCATGCAGAAACGACTGCTGCGCCGGTTCTGGAAAATCGCGCTGCGCAGGGAGATATCACCACTCCCGGCGGCGCGCGTCGTTTAACCGGCGATCAAACCGAAGCGCTGCGCGCCTCGTTAATCAATAAGCCGGCTAAAAACGTTATTTTGCTGATTGGCGATGGCATGGGTGATTCGGAAATTACCGCTGCGCGAAATTATGCGCAAGGGGCGGGCGGTTTCTTTAAAGGGATTGACGCCTTGCCGTTAACCGGGCAGTACACGCACTATTCGCTGGATAAAAAAACCGGGAAACCGGACTACGTGACCGACTCGGCGGCGTCCGCCACTGCCTGGACCACCGGCGTCAAGACCTATAACGGCGCGCTGGGCGTCGATATTCATGAGAACGCGCATCAGACCCTCCTCGAGCTGGCGAAAGCGGCGGGGCTGGCCACCGGCAACGTTTCCACCGCCGAGCTGCAGGACGCCACCCCCGCAGCGCTGGTGGCGCATGTGACATCGCGTAAATGTTACGGCCCCACGGTCACCAGTGAAAAATGCCCCAGCAATGCGCTGGAGAAAGGGGGCAAAGGCTCCATTACCGAACAGCTGCTGAACGCCCGGCCGGATGTCACCTTAGGCGGCGGGGCGAAGACCTTTGCCGAAACGGCGACGGCGGGCGAGTGGCAGGGCAAAACCCTGCGCGAGCAGGCGGAAGCGCGCGGCTACCAGATTGTGACCGACGCGGCTTCCCTTGCCGCCGCGACTGACGCCAGTCAGGCTAAGCCGCTGCTGGGTCTCTTCGCCGATGGCAATATGCCGGTTCGCTGGGAAGGGCCGAAGGCGTCTTATCACGGCAATATCGATAAGGCGCCGGTGACCTGTACGCCAAACCCGAAACGCGACGCCTCGGTGCCGACGCTGGCGCAGATGACGGAGAAAGCGATTGACCTGCTGAGCCGCAACGAGAAAGGTTTCTTCCTGCAGGTGGAAGGCGCTTCCATCGATAAACAGGATCATGCGGCGAATCCGTGTGGCCAGATCGGCGAAACCGTAGACCTCGACGAAGCGGTGCAGAAGGCGCTGGAGTTTGCGCGAAAAGACGGCAATACCCTGGTGATCGTCACCGCCGACCATGCGCACGCCAGCCAGATCATTCCGGCGGACAGCAAAGCCCCGGGACTGACCCAGGCTCTGAATACCCACGATGGCGCAGTGATGGTCATGAGCTACGGCAACTCTGAGGAAGAGTCGATGGAGCATACCGGCACCCAGCTGCGCATTGCGGCCTACGGTCCACACGCGGCTAACGTCGTCGGCCTGACCGACCAGACCGACCTGTTCTCGACCATGAAAGCCGCCCTGAGTCTGAAATAAGTCGCTGCCGGTGGCGAAATCGCGTCACCGGCTGGTTTTTTTTCTATCTGCGTCCAGACTTACAACGATCCACTCACAGAAGGATGGTGCGATGAAAATAACCTTACTAATGACTCTACTGTTTGGCTTGATCTTTATCAGCGCGGTTGGCGCGGCAGAAAAAACGCCCACTCCACAGCAGCAAAAGATGACGGACTGCAATCAGCAAGCGTCAGCCAAAGCGCTGAAAGGAGATGAGCGCAAAACGTTTATGAGCCAGTGCCTGAAAAAAGAGACCACTACGTCGCAAGGAAAAGCGCTCACCCCTCAGCAGCAGAAGATGAGCGACTGCAACAAAGCGGCCTCGGCAAAATCGTTGAAGGGTGATGAACGCAGTACCTTCATGAGTACCTGCCTGAAGAAAGCCTGAAAAAAAAGGGAGCGCCTGCGCGCTCCCTTCTTCTTTGAACACTCAGGGCATTGCTGCCTACCCTCTCAGGCTCAGGAGCGGCTCAGTTTCTCTGATTTCTCCATACACTGGGTGATGGCTTCGATCACCGCGGAGCGGAACCCTTTCTCTTCCAGTACGCGGACGGCTTCGATGGTGGTCCCGCCAGGCGAGCAGACCATATCTTTCAGCGCCCCCGGATGCTCGCCGCTCTCCAGCACCATTTTGGCGGAGCCCATTACCGCCTGGGCGGCGAATTTATAGGCCTGGGCGCGCGGCATGCCGCCGAGGACGGCGGCATCGGCCATCGCTTCGATAAACATAAAGACATAGGCCGGCGCGGAGCCGCTCACGCCCACCACCGGATGGATCATCGGCTCGGCAATTTGCTCCGCCTGGCCAAAGCAGCGGAAAATGGTCAGCACTTCGGCCACATCTTCGCTGCTCACCAGCGCGTTAGGCGTGACGGAGGTCATACCGGCGTTGACCAGTGACGGCGTATTGGGCATCGCGCGAATAATTTTGCGATCGTGACCGAGGGCGCGCGCCAGTTGCTCAAGCGTGACCCCGGCGGCGATGGAGACCACCAGCGACTCTTTATTCAGGCTTGAGGCGACGTCGCCCAGCACTTTGGTCATGATCCCCGGCTTAACCGCGCCGAAGACGATATCGGCAATCTGCGCCACTTCCTGAGCGCTCCCGGCGGCGTTGATGCCATACTGGTCGCGCAGAGCCGCAACCTTATCCGGCGACGGGGTGTAGACCCAGATTTGTCCCGGCTGTACCTGGCCGCTGGCGATCAGTCCACCCAGAATGGCCTTACCCATATTGCCGCAGCCGATAAAGCCAATTTTCTTATCCATCACCATTCCCCTCTGCTTTTTTCGTTACGATCTGATTAGCTTACCATCCTGCGCTTTCATGGGGGAGAAAAGCAGGTAACATTGGCGTCACTTATTGCAGGTAACAGGAGCTGGCATGGCTATTTGGGTAGATGCGGACGCGTGTCCGAACGTGATTAAAGAGATTTTGTTCCGCGCGGCAGAGCGTACCCAGACCCCGGTGACGCTGGTGGCGAATCAGCCGCTGCGCGTGCCGCCGTCGCGTTTCATCCGCACTCTGCGGGTTGAGCAAGGTTTTGACGTGGCGGATAACGAAATCGTTCGCCAGTGCGCGGCGGGAGATTTAGTCATCACCGCCGACATCCCGCTGGCGGCAGAGGTGCTGGCGAAGGGCGGGGCGGCGCTGAATCCGCGCGGGGAACGCTACAGTGAGGCGACGATCCGCGAGCGCCTGACGATGCGGGATTTTATGGAGACATTGCGGGCCAGCGGCGTGCAGACCGGCGGCCCGGATAGTTTATCGCAGCGCGACCGGCAACAGTTTGCTGCCGAGCTGGAGAAGTGGTTGCTGGCGGTTAAACGTCAGCAGGGTTAAACCCAGCTATCGTCGTCGCTGCCAATATCATCGTCGCCAAAGCCGGCGTCGAAGTCGTCGTTCCAGGTGTTGTCGGCAAGGAACTGATCGTCTCCCTGGCGGAACGGATCGTCACCCGCGGTGGCGTCCTGCGCGGCGGCGGCATCAGGCTGCGGCTGCTCTTCGATGATATTGACGATCTCCTGCGGGTGCGAGCCGCTGAACATGTTGGTCAGCATATTGCCCAGCACCACGCCGCCCGCTACGCCTGCGGCCGTTTGGAGCGCGCCCGCCATAAAGCCGCCACCGCGTGCGGCTGCCTGCGGGGCATAGTTCGGTTGCTGTTGCGGCGGGGCATACTGCGGCTGGGCGCTGGCCTGCGGGCGACCGTATTGCTCCGCGCCCGGGATGGGGTCAGAGCCGCGTGACGAGCCGCCACCGCCAAACAGGCCGGAGAGGAATCCGCCGCTGCTGGGCTTCGCCGCCTGCAGCTGGCTGACCTGGCTCTCCAGCGCCTGGATGCGATCGTTAAGCTGTTTAATCGCGGCTTCCTGGATAAGAATGGTTTGCGCCATATAGTAGGGGGCCGCCGGCTGCGCGCTTACATGTTGGGCAATCCGCTCCTCGGCGCTGGTATCGCGCGATGCACTGTGCGCCTCAGCCTCTTTTAGCCGGGAAAACAGTCCATCAATAAGGCGTTGTTCTTCAGATTGCATGTTACATTCCTCTGTCACACTGTCGAATAGGCATCAGGGTGCGTCTGAAACACGATGTTGTAAATATGTTGCTTCGTAAAGCTATGCATAAATGTGTTACCGTTTACGCCAGCGTTGGATAAAAATAACGCCCAGCCGAAAGTAAAACTGGTTAAACACTTAATGCAATGATAAGTTTACATCAAGAGCCCCTTTTGTCACTGTGGTGATGGGGTGCAAAGAAGTTGTGTAACGTTTTGTTTACTACTACGTTACGGAACAAACAGCGATAATACGTTCTTTCGTTTTCATATTTTACGACAGGCGGAACCAGGGGGTCTTCGGTCATGACACAGCCAATCTTTCTCATCGGGCCACGAGGCTGCGGTAAAACCACCGTCGGTCATGCGCTGGCGCGAGCGCGGCATTTTCAGTTCTCCGATACCGATCATCGGCTGCAGGCCCATGAGCAGCGGACGGTGGCAGAGATCGTGCAGGCAGAAGGGTGGGCGCGTTTTCGCGAACTGGAGACCCTGTCGCTGAAGGCCGTGACTCTGCCGAATACGGTGATCGCCACCGGCGGCGGTATTGTGCTGGCGGAAGGTAATCGCCAGTTTATGCGGGAAAACGGCGTGGTGATCTATCTGCAGGCCTCGGTGTCGGCGCTCATTGATCGTCTGGAGGCCTACCCAAAAGCCGAACAGCGGCCGACGCTTACCGGTAAGCCGGTACGTGAGGAAGTGGGCGAGGTGTTGGCGCAGCGCGAAGCCTTATACCGTGATGCCGCCCATCATATTGTCGATGCCACGGCCTCCCCGGATCGGGTGGTGGAGCAGATTATGACCATGCTGTGCGGCGCGACGGCAACCCCGGTAAGTTAAGAATTTACTTACATTAAGGCGGCGAGGGGCGCCTATACTTGATAGTTCTGATACCAGAAGAAGGAAGAACTATGCCAAACAGGCCCCCATATCCGAGAGAAGCGCGCGTGGTTGCGGTAGAGAAAGGCCCGCAGGGTCAGACCGTCACCTGGTATCAACTCCGCGCGGATTATCCTGAACCCAATTCGCTGATCAGCGAACATCCTACCGAGCAGGAAGCCGTGGATGCCAAGCGGCGCTATGAAGATCCTGATAAGTCGTAACCCCTGAGCCCGGATTGCCGGCCATACTGGCAATATCGGGCGTATCTCACATTTTTTATTTATCAGTCGTACTAATGAATATCTAACACACGGATTTTTCAGGCACGCCGCTGTCGCCCGGCAATCTTTACATTCAACCGCGGCGCGGAACTGCTACGCTTCTCGACGGTTGATTTTTACTCACCGGGGGGGCGGATGCCGTGTGTGGTAAGTCTGTCTTGAAGCAGTGGTAGTGAAAAGGTACATGATATGAGTAGTGCAACGATGGCAATTTTGACCATCGGCGTTGTGCCGCTGGCGGGAGTGTTGCCGCTCCTGACCGAACATATCAGGGAAGAACAGATCACCCACATTAGTTTGCTGGGCGATATGACACATGCTGAGGTAACCAAAGAGTACGCGGTGGGTGACGGCGAGCAGGGCCTGCTGACCTTGCTCAATGATAACCAGCTGGTGATGGTATCGCGGCAGAAAATTGAACGCGATATCCGCAGCGTGATCGCGATGCTGGATCGGCAGAACTATGATGTGATCCTGTTGCTTAGCTCCGAACAGTTAAGCGGTTTTACCACCCACCATGCGATCCTTCTTGAGCCGCAGCGGATCATCCCGCCGCTGGTGGCGTCGATCGTCGATGGGCATCAGGTGGGGGTGATCGTGCCGGTGGAAGAGATCATGCCTATGCAGCGGCAAAAGTGGCTCTCGCTGGAAAAGTCGCCGTACTACGCGCTGGCCAACCCTTTTACCGGCAGCGACAGTGAGTTATTAAGCGCCGGCAAAACGCTGCTGGAGCAGGGCGCCGACGTGCTGGTGCTCGACTGTCTCGGTTACTATCAGCATCACCGCGATGTGTTACAAAAAGCCCTGGACGTCCCGGTTTTGCTGTCGAATGTGCTGGTTTCCCGACTGGCGGCAGAACTATTGGTCTAATGTGTTAATTTCACGTGACAGGGGCAAGGAGCGCCCCCTATATTGAGCCTTTAACCGACGATCAGAAGGGCTTGTTTATGCTTCAAAGCAATGAATACTTTGACGGAAAAGTGAAATCCATTGGCTTCACCAGCAGCAGTACCGGTCGCGCCAGCGTTGGCGTGATGGCGGAAGGGGAATACACCTTTGGTACGGCGCAGCCGGAAGAGATGACGGTGGTCAGCGGGGCGCTGAATGTCCTGCTGCCGGGTGAGACTGAGTGGAAAGTTTACGCCGCCGGCGAAGTTTTCAATGTGCCAGGCAACAGCGAATTTCATCTGCAGGTGGCTGAGCCAACCTCTTATCTGTGCCGCTATCTGTAAGCCAGAGTGACACCCGGCGCCTGCCGCCGGGTTGTTTTTTCCTTCCTGCCTGGCAGGAAGGAAAGCGGCGCTTAGCGCTGCGCTTCGCCGCCGAGCCCTTCTACCAGGCTTTGGATCAGGGCAGCCAGCTCGCCGGTCATTAAGATAAAGTCGGCGTCAAAGCGCTGGGCGAAATCCTCCCGATCGATATCTTCGTTTTGGTCACGTAATTCATCGCAGAACTTGAGGCGCTTAATTGACGCATCGTCGCAGATCACAAACTGAATACGCTGCTGCCAGTCCAGCGCCAGCTTGGTGACGACCTTCCCGGCCTCAATGTGCACGGCGATTTCGTCGCTGACCAGATCCTGTTTCTTGGCGCGGATCACGCCGCCATCTTCCAGCATCGCTTTCAGCTCGGCTTCATCCAGCAGCTGGAAGCCCTGCGCCACGGTGCCGGAGCGGACCCACTCGGTCAGCGTCAGCTCAATCGGATTCTCCAGGGTCAGCGGCACCACCGGCAGCGAACCGAGGGTTTTACGCAGCAGGGCCAGAGTGTCTTCCGCTTTCTTCGCGCTGGCGCAGTCGACCATGATCAGGCCGTTAACGGTATCGATCCACATCATCGTCTGGCTGAAGCGGCTGAAGGCGCGCGGTAGCAGCGAGTGCAACACTTCATCTTTCAGGGAATCTTTCTCGGTCTTCTTCAGCTTGCGGCCCTGATCGGCTTCCAGCTTCTGGATCTTCGCCTCCAGCGCCTGCTTGATCACCGGCGACGGCAGGATCTTTTCTTCTTTACGCGCGCAGATAATGATCTGGCCGTTTGCCGTATGCGTCAGCGCGTCGCTGTGCGATCCCATCGGCGACACCCAACCGGTTTTCGCCATATCCTGGCTGCCACACGGGGTAAATGTCAGCTCGGCCAGCTGTTTTTCCATCTCCTCGGCGCGCAATTCGATATCGCGGCTGAGACGGTAAACCATTAAATTTTTGAACCACAGCATGATAATTTCCACGGCTTTGTCGTTAAATCAGGCGGGCATGATAGCGAATTGTCGCTATGCTTGCATTGTTAATCGGGGTGAGGAGCTGAGCGTGCGTATTGGTATTGATTTAGGTGGAACAAAAACCGAAGTGATAGCCCTGAGCGACCAGGGAGAGCAGCTGTTTCGCCACCGGTTACCCACGCCGCGTGAGGACTACCGGCAAACCATCGAGACTATCGCCACCCTGGTGGCGATGGCCGAGCAGGCGACCGGGCAGCAGGGTACCGTGGGGATGGGCATTCCTGGCACAATTTCGCCCTATACCGGGGTGGTGAAAAACGCCAACTCGACCTGGCTCAACGGCCAGCCCTTTGATAAAGATCTCAGCCTGCGCCTTGAGCGTGAAGTCCGGCTGGCCAACGACGCCAACTGTCTGGCGGTGTCGGAGGCGATGGACGGCGCGGCGGCGGGGGCGCAAACGGTGTTTGCGGTGATTATCGGCACCGGCTGCGGCGCCGGGGTGGCGCTCAACGGGCGGGCGCATATCGGCGGCAACGGTAACGCCGGCGAGTGGGGGCATAACCCGCTGCCGTGGATGAACGACGATGAGCTGCGCTATCGCGCCGAAGTGCCCTGCTACTGCGGTAAACAGGGATGTATCGAAACCTTTATCTCCGGCACCGGCTTTGCCACCGACTACCAGCGGCTGAGCGGCAAGGGGTTAACTGGCAGCGAGATTATGCGTCTGGTGGGCGAAGGTGACGAAAAGGCCGAACTGGCGCTGAGCCGCTATGAACAGCGGCTGGCGAAATCGCTGGCCCACGTGGTGAATATCCTCGACCCGGACGTTATCGTGCTGGGCGGCGGGATGAGCAACGTCGAGCGTCTGTATCAAACGGTACCGGACCTGGTGAAGCAGTGGGTCTTCGGCGGCGAGTGTGAAACGCCGATCCGCAAAGCGTTGCACGGTGACTCCAGCGGAGTACGCGGCGCGGCCTGGCTGTGGCCGCTCCAGGGGACCTGAACCGCTCCCCCTCACCCCGGCCCTCTCCCTGCAGGGAGAGGGAGAAAAGCGGTACGGTGCGGGTGGTAGAGGCAGTGGCCGGGAACCCCTCATCCTGCAGGGAGAGGGGAATCGCAATAGCGTGCGAAATTACAGACCGGCGCCGGACGGTTCCCTCTCCCTCCGGGAAAGGGTTAGGGTAAGGGGACATCGCCATAATTCAGACCTCACTCCACCGCAAACACTCTGTCCAGCCGACTGTAGCCCAGGCCATTTATCTTCTTCACTTTGATCTGCACCGGAATACGTTCCTTCATTGCCTCCACGTGGCTGATCACCCCGATAATTTTGCCGCTGGCGTTAAGGGCATCCAGGGCGTCCAGCGCCGTATCCAGCGTTTCGCTGTCGAGGGTGCCAAAGCCTTCATCGAGAAACAGGGAGTCAATCCGTGTCTTATGGCTCACCAGGTCTGACAGCGCCAGGGCCAGCGCCAGGCTGACGAGGAAACTTTCGCCGCCGGAGAGAGTGCGGGTGTCGCGCACGGCGTCGGCCTGCCAGGTATCGACCACCTCCAGCTCCAGCGCCTCGCTGGCCTTGCGTTGCAGCAGATAGCGGCCATGCAGGCGGTTGAGCTGCTGGTTTGCCAGCCAGACCAGATTATCCAGCGTCAGCCCCTGGGCGAATTTGCGGAACCGGTCGCCGGTGCTGGAGCCGATCAGCGAATTCAGATAGCCCCAGTCGTCCGCCAGCTGCTCCGCCTCTGCAATCTGCTGCCCCAGCGCCTGCTGCTGCTGGCGGCTTTCATTATCCTGCCTGAGCTGCTGGCGGATCTCACCCTGACGGGTCGTGTTGTCCCGCAGCCGCTGGGCCAGGGCGTGCAGCTGCGTTTGCAGGGTGGGGCCGTCCGCGTCTGATCCTTGCGGCCGCAGCGCCAGATGCGCCTGTTGCTGCTGAGTCGCCTGCTCGCAGAGCACCGTCGCTTGCTGAAGCTGCTGCTCAAGCGACTGTTTTAACTGCGTCAGCCGCTGGGCGGTCTCGTCATCCAGCAGTGCGGCGAGGAACGCCTCCCGATCGTTGAAGCGGCTGGCGGCCAGGGCAGTCGTGAATTGCGTCTGTGACTGATGTACGCGCGCCGTTTCTTCGGTCTCCAGTTGCTGCTGGGCGACAAGCTGGCTGTGCAGCGACAGGCATTCCTCGTGGATTTCGCGCCAGTTGTCCGGGATCACCGGCTCAGCCTCCGCGTCATCCTCATCGCCGGGCGGCAGCGTATCGAGCAGCGGTTTCAGGGCGGCGATCTGCTCCTGGAGCACGCCATGCCGCGTCTGTTGCGCCTGCCACCGGGCAAATTCGCTTTCGCGAGCGTGCAGCCAGGCGGCTTCTGCGCCTTCTTCCGGCAGGCTGAGCGACAGCGTCTGCAGGGCGTTCTCCAGCCCCTGGCGCGTGGTCTCCAGCTGCTGGTGAGCCTGGCGCTCCAGCGCTTGCTGGTCGTTGAGCTGGCTCTGTAACATCAGACGCTGGCTGAGCTGATAGAGCTGCTGCTCGTAGCGCTCCTGCTCCTGCATCCAGTCGTTTATCTCTTGCGCAATATCCCGCGTGACCTGCAGAGCGGCGCAGGTTTCCTGCCACGCTTTAGTGAGCGCTTGCTCTTCCTCTGTGAGCCGCCGGGCCGCTTCGGTCTCACGCTGGAGCTGCTGCGTCAGGGCGTTGACCTGCCCGAGGACCAGCAGACCTTCTTCTTTCAGCGCGGCGACCTCTTTTTCCAGCGCGTCGCGGCGGCGCTGATTATCCGTGACCGTTAGGGAGGCGTATTGCTCAATCGCCGGATGTTCACAGGATCCGCACAGCGGGCAGGGCTTCCCCGCCTCAAGCCGGGCGCGGTAACCTTCCAGATCTTTAATCGTTTCTTCCCGCTGGCAGAGCGCCTTCAGGTCGAGATAGTGCTGGTTTTTGTCTTTATATTGCTCCCGACGTTGCGTCAGGGTGGCATTGAGTTTTGCCTGCTCCGTTTGCGCCTGCTGGATGTTCTCGGCGCTCTGCCGCAGGCGTTTGTGCAACTGCTGATGCTGTTCATGCAGGGAGAGCAGCCGCTGGCGCAGCGGCCGCGATTGCGTTTGCTGCGCCATCGCCGCCGCGACTTCCTCTGCGGACAATGACAGGGAGCTGGCCGGCAGAGCGCTTAGTTTCTGGCGCAGCGCGGCCAGGCGGGTGGTCTGAGCCGTTAGCTGCTGTTTATCGCGCGTCAGTTGCGAGAATTGCGCCCGCCAGCCGGCAATCTCCTGTCCCCATAAGCGGAATCGGTCATGGGCCGCCAGCCACTGCGCCAGGTCCGTCAGTTCAGCCTGACGCTGCTGCTGAGCGTGCAGGGCGCTGCGGCGGATGCGCGCGCGCTGCGCGGTGCAGGCAAGTAAGCGAGCATTTACTTCGTTGATCCGTTGCCGGGTTTGCGCCAGACCTGCCACCTGTTCCTGCTGACGCTCCCACAGGGGGCGCAGTTGGGCGGCCGGCTGGGCCAGCTCAAGCTTCGCCAGCGCCGGGGCGGCGTCGGTCAGCGCCTGGCGGGCCTGCTGCTGCCGGCTAACCGCCTGCTGGTGCTGCTGCGCCAGCTCGTCGCAGCGCGTCAGCCACTGAAGCTGCTGTTGCTGGTTTTGCTGCTGCGTTAGCAGGGTTTTTTCTTCGTCAGTGAGTACCTGCAAACTTTCCTGCAGCGCCTGCTGCTGCGCTTCCGTCAGCAGAACGATGCCCGCCGCCTGGGCTTCGAACTTCTCCAGCGCGTGGCGAGCAGCTTTGTGCTGTTCGTAGACCATGGCCGAAATCTGGCCGTAGATTTCCGTGCCGGTCAGCTCCTCCAGCAGCTCCGCGCGATCGCTCGGCTTCGCGTTCAGGAAGGCGGCAAATTGTCCCTGGGAAAGCAGCATCGAGCGGGTGAAACGGCCATAGTCGAGCCCGGTGAGCGTCGCGGTTTGCTCCAGTTTGTCCGAGACCTTATCGGCGAGGATTTTGCCGTCGGCGCAGCGTGCCAGCTCGACGCGGGGCGCCTGCAGATTGCCATCCGGTTGGTTGCGTGCCCGGTTCTGGCTCCAGAAAGCGCGGTAGGCGGTGCCTTTGACTTCAAACTCGACTTCCGCCAGACATTCGGCGGTATCGCGGGTCATCAGGTCATTTTGCGACTGGGAAACTTTATTCAGGCGCGGCGTCTCGTGATAAAGCGCCAGGCAAATGGCATCGAGCAGGGTGGTTTTGCCGGCGCCGGTGGCGCCGGTAATGGCGAACAGGCCGTTGCTGACGAACGGCTCGGCGGTAAAGTCTATCTTCCATTCACCCTTCAGGGAGTTGAGGTTTTTCAGACGCAGACTGAGGATTTTCATGCGTTTTCGTCCTCCGCGGTGAGCGTATGCAGCGTATGGGTGAACAGCTCGTGCAGCCGGGCGCGCTTGTCATCGTCAATCTCGGTCAGCGCCAGCCGGCGCTCGAACACCTCTTCCACCTTCAGTTCGCTGAGGGTCTCCCGCTGGGCGTTGAGCAATATTTTCTCGCGCTGCTCGCGGCTGCGGCGTACCAGCAACACTTCCACCGGCAGATCCTCCGTCAGCGCCTGAATATGACGCTGAATATCGTGCAGGTAGTCCTCGGTGGTGATTTCGATATCCAGCCACACCGGCGGGTCCTGCTCGACGCCGCGCCACTGCTCCAGCTGGGCGGTGATGGCGGCCAGATCGCCTTTGATCACTGCCAGCGGCTGGGTCACGGGCACCTCCAGGGTTTCCACGGCGCTGAGGCACCCGTCGTTAAAACTCACCAGGTGCACCGATTTGGCTTTGCCGGTTTCATCGAAGCTCAGCGGCAGCGGCGAGCCGCTGTAGCGGATGTGCTCGCAGCCACCGACCACCTGCGCCCGATGAATATGGCCCAGCGCAATGTAGTCGGCAGGCGGGAAGTGTTGCGCCGGAAAGGCATCCAGCGTGCCGATGTAAATGTCGCGGACGGCATCGCTTTTGCTGGCGCCGACGGTGGTCAGGTGGCCGCTGGCAATGATGGGCAGCGGCCGATCGCCGCGCAGCGCGCAGGCCTGCTGATACTGCTCCTGATAATAGTCGCTGATGGCCTGCAGTAGCTGTTGCTGTTTTTCCCGACCGGAGTGGCCGGCCTGACTGGTAACCAGCTCGCGGGGGCGTAAAAACGGCACCGGGCAAAAGATGGCGCCAGGGGTGCCGTCGCGCAACGGCAGCTCAATGGGCGCGTAGCCGGCGTTCGCCACCACGGTGGTGTGCAAAAAGGCGAGAATATCGCGGGACTCATTGAGCATCGCCACTGAATCGTGATTGCCCGCCAGCACCACCAGGCGACAGCCGGTCTGCTGCAACTGGACGACAAAACGGTTATACAGCTCGCGGGCATAGCTCGGCGGCGAGCCGGTATCAAAAATATCGCCAGCCACGATAATGGCGTCGACTTCATGCTCCTGCGCGCGGGCCAGCAGCCAGGTAAGAAAAGCGTCGTGTTCTGCCGCGCGGCTTTTGCTGTAAAAATTCTGGCCCAAATGCCAGTCGGAGGTGTGAAGGAGGCGCATAAATCTTCCCTAGCGAAAAAAGCATGGGCGGCAGTATATCATTTGTCGGCGCGGGGTAAGTCCGCGTCATGCTTCAAATTACCCGATCATCAGACCGTCATTTTTTTCATAAATCTGTCACAAAAGTGACGCATAATGACGCCGCACTTCTATACTGATGGCTAAAAAACACAGGGTAAATAATGGCGAGAAGAATTCTGGTCGTTGAAGATGAAGCTCCAATCCGCGAAATGGTCTGCTTTGTTCTGGAGCAAAATGGCTTTCAGCCCGTCGAGGCGGAAGATTATGACAGCGCGGTGAATCAACTCAATGAACCCTGGCCTGATTTGATTCTCCTTGACTGGATGCTGCCGGGTGGTTCGGGGCTGCAGTTTATTAAGTTGCTCAAGCGCGAGGCGATGACGCGGGATATCCCGGTTGTGATGCTGACCGCGCGTGGAGAAGAAGAGGATCGTGTTCGCGGCCTGGAGACCGGCGCGGACGACTATATTACCAAGCCTTTCTCACCGAAAGAGCTGGTGGCGCGGATCAAAGCGGTGATGCGCCGTATTTCGCCGATGGCGGTGGAAGAGGTGATCGAAATGCAGGGTCTGAGCCTCGACCCTTCGTCGCATCGGGTGATGACCGGCGACAGTCCGCTGGACATGGGGCCGACGGAATTTAAATTATTGCACTTCTTTATGACCCATCCTGAGCGAGTGTACAGCCGCGAGCAGTTGCTGAACCACGTCTGGGGAACCAACGTCTATGTGGAAGACCGCACGGTGGACGTCCATATTCGCCGCCTGCGCAAAGCGCTGGAACACAGTGGCCATGATCGCATGGTGCAAACGGTTCGCGGCACGGGGTATCGTTTCTCCGCCCGTTTCTGAATTTTGACAGGAGTGTGACCCGTGCTGGAACGGCTGTCATGGAAAAGGCTGGCGCTGGAGCTCTTTTTAGCGTGTATTCCGGCCCTGATTCTGGGGGCGTTTGTGGGTCATCTGCCGTGGTTTTTACTGGCGGCAGTGACCGGTTTGCTGATCTGGCATTTCTGGAATTTGATGCGCCTGTCGTGGTGGTTGTGGGTGGATCGGAGCATGACTCCTCCGCCTGGACGCGGCAGCTGGGAGCCGCTGCTGTATGGTCTGCATCAGATGCAGATGCGTAATAAAAAGCGTCGACGCGAGCTGGGAAGCCTGATTAAACGCTTTCGCAGCGGGGCGGAATCGCTGCCGGATGCGGTTGTACTGACCACGGAAGAGGGGGCCATTTTCTGGTGTAATGGCCTGGCGCAGCAGATTTTAAACCTGCGCTGGCCGGACGACAGTGGCCAAAATATTCTCAACCTCCTGCGTTATCCCGAGTTCGCCAACTATCTGAAACAGCGTGATTTTTCTAAGCCACTCAACCTGGTGCTGAATAACGCTCGCCATCTGGAAATTCGCGTGATGCCTTACACCGATAAGCAGTGGCTGATGGTGGCGCGCGACGTGACGCAGATGCATCAGCTGGAAGGGGCGCGGCGGAACTTTTTCGCCAACGTCAGCCATGAACTGCGCACCCCGCTGACGGTGCTGCAGGGCTATCTGGAGATGATGCAGGAGCAGGTACTGGAGGGGGCGACGCGGGAAAAAGCCCTGCACACCATGCGAGAGCAAACTCAGCGTATGGAAGGGCTGGTGAAGCAGTTGCTGACGCTGTCGCGCATTGAAGCCGCGCCGGCGCTGGCGATGAATGACCGCATCGACGTGCCGATGATGCTGCGGGTGGTGGAGCGCGAGGCGCAAACTCTCAGCCAGGAGAAACAGACGCTGATCTTCACCGTTGACGAGCAGCTCAAGGTGCTGGGTAATGAGGAGCAACTGCGCAGCGCCATTTCCAATCTGGTCTATAACGCGGTGAACCACACCCCGCCGGGGACCGAAATTCGCGTCAGCTGGCAGCGGACCCCGCAGGGGGCGCTGTTCAGCGTCGAGGATAATGGGCCAGGCATTGCGCCAGAGCATATTCCCCGTTTGACCGAGCGTTTTTATCGGGTGGATAAAGCTCGCTCCCGGCAAACGGGGGGCAGCGGCCTGGGACTGGCGATCGTCAAACACGCGGTCAACCATCATGACAGCCGGCTGGAGATCGACAGCACGGTGGGCAAGGGAACCCGTTTTAGCTTCCTGCTCCCGGAACGATTAATTGCCAGAAACGACGCCTGATCGGCGTGCTGTCAGCTTATCTTGCCAATGACCAGCCCCGGCTGGTCATTTTCGTTGGCATCCCTTTTTTCCTCGCCTATTTAATGAACGCGTGCTGCTTTTTTGTTCGCATGATAAGCCACGGGTTTTCCATCAATATGGTAAATGATTCTGGTGTGGAACTGATAACCAGCATAATCATCTGCTTTTGCGATCGTGCCTTGCTTTAAAACGTTATAAGCGTTTAAATTGCGCCTGCGCAGTCGATGACAGACTGCTTTTGCGTGGTAATACCAAAAACAATTCTTTCCCACGCCGCTTCGGGAGCATATCTCGCTGAGTTTACCGGCAATGGCCGCTGTATCGTCCCTGAGAGGGGAGCGCGGTATTTTTCCATTTTTTACAACACCACATCCACAGGCAGTAATGAATTTATGACCCATCAGTTAAAATCTCGCGACATCATAGCGTTGGGCTTTATGACCTTCGCGTTGTTTGTTGGCGCAGGCAACATAATTTTCCCTCCGATGGTTGGCTTACAGGCGGGCGAGCACGTCTGGACAGCGGCGATCGGCTTCCTGATCACTGCGGTGGGTCTGCCGGTGCTGACGGTGGTGGCGCTGGCGAAAGTCGGCGGCGGCGTTGAAAGCCTGAGCACCCCAATTGGTAAAGTGGCGGGTATCCTGCTGGCGGTGGTGTGTTATCTCGCGGTGGGACCGCTGTTCGCGACCCCGCGCACCGCGACCGTCTCCTTTGAGGTCGGTATTGCGCCGCTGACCGGCGACGGCCCGCTGCCGCTGCTGATCTACAGCGTTATCTATTTCGCGCTGGTGATTCTGGTCTCCCTCTATCCGGGCAAACTGCTGGACACCGTGGGCAACTTCCTTGCGCCGCTGAAAATTATCGCCCTGATTGTGCTGGCGGTCGCGGCCATCATCTGGCCAGCGGGCCCGATCAGCGACGCGCTGGAAGCGTATCGTACGGCGCCATTCTCCAATGGCTTCGTCAACGGCTACCTGACCATGGATACCCTCGGCGCGATGGTGTTCGGGATCGTGATTGTCAATGCGGCACGCTCCCGCGGCGTCAGCGAAGCGCGTCTGTTGACCCGCTACACCGTCTGGGCTGGCCTGATGGCAGGCGTTGGCCTGACGCTGCTGTACCTGGCGTTGTTCCGTCTGGGTTCTGACAGCGCCACTCTCGTGGACCAGTCCGCCAACGGCGCGGCCATTCTGCACTCCTACGTGCAGCACACCTTCGGCGGGGCGGGCAGCTTCCTGCTGGCGGCGCTGATCTTCATCGCTTGTCTGGTGACGGCGGTGGGCCTGACCTGCGCCTGCGCCGAGTTCTTTGCCCAGTATCTGCCGTTCTCCTATCGCACGCTGGTCTTTATCCTTGGCCTGTTCTCGATGGCGGTCTCCAATCTGGGGCTGAGCCATCTGATTCAGGTGTCAATTCCGGTGCTGACCGCTATCTATCCGCCGTGTATCGCACTGGTTGTATTAAGCTTTACCCGCAGTTGGTGGCATAATTCGTCCCGCGTTATCGCGCCGGCCATGTTTATCAGTCTGATGTTTGGTATCATTGACGGGATTAAGTCATCGGCGTTTGCCGCGATTCTGCCGGCCTGGACCGCGCGTCTGCCGCTGGCGGAGCAGGGCCTGGCCTGGCTGATGCCCACCGCCGTGATGGTGTTCCTCGCGGTGATCTGGGATCGCGCAGCCGGACGTCAGGTGACTTCCAGCGCCCATTAACAGGCGTTAAGGAAAAGCGTTTAACCACGGGACTTCGGGTTCCGTGGTTTTTTATTTTTTGTGTTAAACGGCATTGAAAAACCACGATGGAAAGTAGTAACAAGCTTAAGCGCGGGCTAAGCACCCGGCATATCCGCTTTATGGCCCTGGGTTCCGCCATCGGCACCGGGCTTTTTTACGGCTCAGCCGACGCCATTAAAATGGCCGGACCCAGCGTGCTGTTGGCCTACATTATCGGTGGCGTCGCGGCATATATCATTATGCGGGCGCTCGGTGAGATGTCGGTGCATAACCCTGCCGCCAGCTCATTTTCCCGCTATGCCCAGGAAAACCTCGGCGGACTGGCGGGCTATATCACCGGCTGGACCTACTGCTTCGAAATCCTGATCGTCGCCATCGCCGACGTCACCGCCTTCGGTATCTACATGGGCGTCTGGTTCCCGACGGTGCCGCACTGGATCTGGGTGCTCAGCGTGGTACTGATCATCTGCGCCGTCAACCTGATGAGCGTCAAGGTGTTTGGTGAGCTGGAGTTCTGGTTCTCGTTCTTCAAAGTGGCCACCATTATCATCATGATCCTTGCCGGGTTCGGCATTATTATCTGGGGGATCGGCAACGGCGGCCAGCCGACCGGCATTCATAACCTGTGGAGCAACGGCGGCTTCTTCAGCAACGGTTGGCTGGGGATGGTGATGTCGCTGCAGATGGTGATGTTCGCCTACGGCGGCATCGAAATCATCGGTATTACCGCCGGTGAGGCGAAAGACCCGGAGAAATCCATTCCGCGCGCGATCAACTCGGTGCCGATGCGTATTCTGGTGTTCTACGTCGGCACACTGTTCGTCATTATGTCCATCTATCCGTGGAATCAGGTGGGAACCGACGGCAGCCCCTTTGTCCTGACCTTCCAGCATCTGGGCATTACCTTCGCGGCCAGTATTCTTAACTTCGTGGTCCTGACAGCCTCCCTGTCGGCGATTAACTCCGACGTGTTCGGCGTGGGCCGTATGCTGCACGGTATGGCTGAGCAGGGCAGCGCGCCGAAGGTGTTCGCTAAAACGTCGCGCCGCGGTATTCCGTGGGTGACGGTGATGGTGATGACTATTGCGCTATTGTTTGCGGTGTATCTCAATTACATCATGCCGGAAAACGTCTTCCTGGTGATCGCCTCCCTGGCCACCTTCGCCACGGTGTGGGTGTGGATTATGATCCTGTTGTCACAGATTGCCTTCCGCCGCCGTCTGTCGCCCGAAGAGGTCAAGGCGCTGAAATTCAAAGTGCCCGGCGGAGTGGTGACCACGGTAGTCGGCCTGGTGTTCCTGGCCTTTATTATCGCCCTGATCGGCTATCATCCGGATACCCGTATCTCGCTGTATGTCGGTATGGCGTGGATCGGCCTGCTGCTGCTGGGCTGGGTCTTTAAGACCCGTCGCGATCGCCGCCTGGCGCAGGCACAGTAAATGCACCGCCCCGGTCAGCATCACGCGACCGGGGCGGCTTGCAGTCCCGCGTCCTCCCCCGTTATCCTCCCCCAAAAAATCCTGTGATGATGAGTTCTGCGCCTGACGGCTATGGCAAGGTGTGCCCATTCTGCACAATGAGGATTCACGATGTTGAAGGCATGGCACCTTCCGGTTGCACCCTTTATCAAGGTGCAACAGGACCGACTGTTTATTACCCTGTGGTTAAGCGGTGAGTCGCTGCCGCAGCGGATCACGCTGCGCGCGGAAGAGGATAACGAAGAGCTGTCGCTGCCGATGCAGCGGCTCCGTCAGGCGCCGCAGCCAGGCGTGGTGGCATGGCGCGGTGAAATCTCTCTCGCCAGCGGCCAGCCGCGCCGCCGCTACAGCTTTAAGCTGCTGTGGGCCGACCATCAGCGCTGGTTTACGCCACAAGGTTTCACCCGTTTCCCGCCGGCCAGGCTGGAACAGTTTGCCATTGACCTGCCGGACGCCGGCCCGCAGTGGGTGGCCGATCAGGTGTTCTATCAGATTTTCCCCGATCGCTTTGCCCGCAGCGCCGCGCGTGACGCCGACCAGGATGCGGTCTATTACCATCACGCGGCGGGACGGGAGATTGTGCGCAAGGCATGGGACGAACCGCTAACCGGTGAGGCGGGCGGGTCGACGTTCTACGGCGGCGATCTCGACGGCATCAGCGAAAAACTTCCCTACCTGAAGCAACTCGGCGTCACCGCCCTCTATCTGAACCCGGTTTTCGCCGCCCCCAGCGTGCATAAATACGATACCGAGGATTATCGGCGCGTCGATCCGCAGTTTGGCGGCGACGCGGCGCTGCTCCGGCTGCGCCATAATACGCAGCGGGCGGGGATGCGTATGATCCTCGACGGGGTGTTCAACCATACCGGCGATTCCCATCCCTGGTTCGACCGACACCAGCAGGGCAGCGGCGGCGCCGGCCATTACCCGGATTCTCCGTGGCGCGACTGGTTTACCTTCTCAGAGGAGGGGCAGGCGCACAACTGGCTGGGCTATGCCAGTCTGCCGAAGCTCGACTATCGCTCGACCAGCCTGGTCAACGAGATCTATGCCGGCGAGGACAGTATCGTACGCCACTGGCTGAAAGCGCCGTGGAGCATGGACGGCTGGCGTCTGGATGTGGTGCATATGCTGGGCGAAGGCGGCGGGGCGCGGAATAACCTGCAGCATATCGCCGGCATCACTCAGGCGGCAAAACAAACGCAGCCGGAAGCCTTTGTCTTTGGCGAACATTTTGGCGATGCGCGACAATGGCTGCAGGCGGATGCCGAAGATGCGGCGATGAACTATCGCGGCTTTACCTTCCCGATCTGGGGATTCCTCGCCAATACCGATATCTCTTACGATCCGCAGAAGATAGACGCCCAGACCTGCATGGCGTGGATGGATAATTATCGCGCCGGGCTGTCGCATCAGCAGCAGCTGAGGATGTTCAACCAGCTCGACAGCCATGATACGGCGCGCTTTAAATCTCTCCTTGGTAAAGACGTAGCGCGCCTGCCGCTGGCGGTGGTGTGGCTGTTTAGCTGGCCGGGCGTACCGTGCATCTACTACGGCGACGAGGTGGGCGTGGATGGCAACAACGATCCGTTCTGCCGCAAACCGTTCCCGTGGGATCCGGCGCTGCAGGATACCCAGTTGCTGGCGCTGTATCAGCGGATGGCGAAACTGCGTAAGGCCCAGCAGGCGCTGCGCTACGGCGGCTGTCAGGTGATTTACGCCGAGGATAACGTGGTGGTGTTTGTCCGGGTCTACAAACAGCAGCGCGTGCTGGTGGCGATTAACCGCGGGGAAGCTTGCGAGGTGGTTATCGAGGATTCGCCGCTGCTGAACGTGGCCGGGTGGACGCTGCTGGAAGGCGCCGGCGCCTTTCAGGACGGGGTGCTGACCCTCCCGGCCATCTCCGCCAGCGTCTGGTCCGGCCGTTAACGGTAGAGCTGGCTCAGCAGGTCGCCGCGGAGGAGCGCCTCCCGCCACCAGCGCTGAGCCAGCCCGTCATTCCCGCTGCGCCAGGCCATGTAGGTGATATCTTTTTCCCGCCAGCAGGCGACGCTTTTCTCCACCAGACTGCCTTTTTCCAGCCATGGGCGAGCGATATGGCGCGGCAGAAAGCCGCAGCCCAACCCGGCGCACAGCAGTTCGACTTTACTGGCGAAATCATCGACGCCGATTTGCGGCTGCTCGTCGAGGAGATTGCTGTTTAGCGGATGGCAATAACGGGCGCTGTCGCGGATCACGATGGCCCGATGTTGGCTGAGCTGTTTATTGGTCAGTGGCTCCTTCGCCTGAGCCAGCGGGTGGGCGGGGGCAACCACGAAAATATTATCCAGTGCGCCGAGGGTTTGCCATGACCACTCTGCAGAGGTCGGGGGCTCATTGATGGCGCCGAGGATAATATCCGCGCCATGGTGGGTCAGCTCTTCCCACGAACCGGCGAGGGTGTGATGACTGAAGTTCAGGCGCGTCTGCGGATTTTGCGCATAAAACTCGGCGATCAGCGGCAGCAGGGCAGAAAAGGGAAACGAAGCATCGAGAGCGATCGCCAGCTCTCGCTCCCAGCCCGCGCTCAGCTGCTGCGCCTGCTTTTCCAGATCTCTGGCGGCGCTCAACAGCTGCCGTCCCTTCTCCAGCATCAGCCGGCCGGTATCGGTAAACTTCGCCCGGTGGCCAGAGCGATCCAACAGCACAATATCCAGATCGCTCTCCAGCTTCTGGATCATATAGCTCAGGGCGGCGGGGGTTTTATACAGCGACTCCGCGGCGGTGGCGAAGGACCCGTGTCTGTCCAGGGCATCAAGGATCATAAGTACATCAAAATTCACACGCATGGGGGAGCTATCCATTAATTTATTTTCCCTTGTTGTACCTAAGCACAATAATCAATGCCAGTGAATAAATCAGAACAGTTTGGCGTAAAAATTTGATTAATGCGGATGCGAGCAAATCCTTGCTACGGGCAAAAAAATAAACCACAAAAAAACTTTAATAACTTGTTAGAAATAACTGGCTATACTCACCATGCTTTATCAGTCAGGATCCACACGACGCATTAACCATCATGTCATCTTTTTAACTAATTGATTAAGAAGGTATTTAATGTCTATTCGTGAACTGCTCGATCCCACTAATTCCGCACTTATCTTTATTGACCACCAGCCGCAGATGTCATTTGGCGTGGCGAATATCGATCGCCAGACCCTGAAAAATAACACCGTGGCGCTGGCGAAAGCGGGCAAAATTTTTAATGTGCCGGTGATTTATACCTCCGTAGAGACCAAAAGCTTCAGCGGTTATATCTGGCCGGAATTATTGGCCGTGCATCCTGACGTCAAGCCGATTGAACGTACCTCAATGAACTCCTGGGAAGACGACGCGTTTGTGGCGGCGGTGAAAGCGACCGGCCGTAAAAAGCTGGTGATTTCCGCCCTGTGGACCGAAGTCTGCCTGACCTTCCCGGCGTTGATGGCGCTGGAGGCGGGCTACGAGGTCTATGTGGTGACGGATACCTCCGGCGGCACCTCTGTCGACGCCCATGAGCGGTCTATTGATCGGATGGTGCAGGCGGGGGCGGTGCCGGTGACCTGGCAACAGGTGCTGCTGGAGTACCAGCGCGACTGGTCGCGCAAAGCGACCTACGATGCGGTGATGGACCTCGTACGCGAACACAGCGGCGCCTACGGGATGGGCGTGGATTACGCTTATACCATGGTGCATGGCGCGCCGGAGCGTAAAGCGTAAATCACTTCATCCTTCAGGCTGCCTGATCTTCGGCTGCGTTTACCCGTCCCCGGTCGCTGACTTATCTCCGCTCAGGGGGACGTGCCGGCTTGCCGCCTCGACGTAGCATGAATGATGTTGTGTATGGTCATCTGTGGCTAATGGCGGGAACAATCCCGCCATTCCCCTGAAGCAAGGAACTCTCTATGGCGCAGCAAAAATCGGTGACCCTGGTCATCAGCCATCTGCTCGATCCGCAACACGGCCAGCGCTACGAGGAGTGGCTCGGTAAAATTATGCCCATTGCGGCCGAGTTTCCCGGCCATCTCGGCGCGAATGTGATCCGGCCCGCCGCGGGGCAGAATCTGTGGAGCGTCATAATCCGCTTCGATACCCTGGAGCACCTCTACGCCTGGACGCAGTCGGAAACCCGTCGGCAGCTGGTGGCAGAGATTGCGCCGCTGCTGACGGAAGGCGATCGGACGGAGGTGCGGACCGAGCCGGCCTTCTGGTTTACCCCGCCGACGGCGAACGTGCGCCAGCCGCGGCGCTGGAAACAGTTTCTGATCACCCTGCTGGTGATTTTTCCCAGCACCAACCTGGTGCCTGCGGTCACCGGTATGCTGTTGCCGTCGCTCAAAGGGAGCCTGCTGCTGCACCTGATCAATGATGCCTGCGTGGTTGCGCTGGTGGTCTGGTTCTGGATGCCCATCGTGACCCGCCTGTTTGCTGGCTGGTTAAAGAAAAACTGAGTCAGCCTCCTCAAGGAGTGCGTTATGTCGCAAACTGCCACACTGATTCTGACCCACGGTCAGATTCATACCCTCGATCGCGCGAATCCCCTGGCGGAAGCCGTGGCCATCGCCGACGGAAAAATTGTTGCTACCGGAAGCCACGATCGGATCATGAGCTTTGCCGCCGAGGGGACGCAAATCGTCGATCTCAAAGGGCATACGGTGATCCCGGGCCTCAACGATTCTCACCTGCACCTGATCCGCGGCGGGTTGAACTACAACCTTGAGCTCCGCTGGGAGGGCGTTCCCTCGCTGGCCGATGCCCTGCGAATGCTTAAGGATCAGGCGGATCGCACACCCTCTCCGCAGTGGGTGCGGGTGGTCGGCGGCTGGAGCGAATTTCAGTTCGCTGAGCGGCGGATGCCGACCCTGGAAGAGCTGAACGACGCGGCGCCCGATACGCCGGTGTTTGTGCTGCATCTCTACGATCGCGCGCTGCTGAACCGCGCGGCGCTGAAAGCCGTGGGGTATACCAAAGAGACGCCGGATCCGGTGGGCGGAGAGATCGTCCGCGATAGCCGCGGCAACCCGACCGGGATGCTGATCGCCAAACCGAACGCCATGATCCTTTACGCCACGCTGGCCAAAGGGCCGAAGCTGCCGCTGGATCTGCAGGTGAACTCTACCCGCCAGTTTATGCGCGAGCTGAACCGACTGGGGCTGACCAGCGCCATCGACGCCGGGGGCGGCTTCCAGAACTATCCGGAAGATTACGAAATTATCGAACAGCTGCACGCGAAAGATCAGATGACTGTGCGCATCGCCTACAACCTGTTTACCCAGCGGCCGAAGCAGGAGCTGGAGGATTTCGAACGCTGGACCGATATGCTGAAGCCGGGGCAGGGGACCGACTTCTATCGCGCCAACGGCGCCGGCGAGATGCTGGTGTTCTCGGCGGCGGATTTTGAAGATTTCCTGCAGCCGCGGCCGGATCTGCCGCAAGGCATGGAGGATGAGCTGGAGCGGGTGGTGCGCCATCTGGTGGAGCATCGCTGGCCGTTCCGCCTGCATGCCACCTACGACGAGTCTATCAGCCGAATGCTGGACGTGTTTGAGAAGGTGAACCGCGATATCCCGTTTAATGGCCTGCACTGGTTCTTCGATCATGCCGAGACCATTACCGAGCGTAACATTGAGCGGGTGAAGGCGCTGGGGGGCGGTATTGCGGTGCAGCATCGGATGGCCTTCCAGGGCGAATATTTTGTCGATCGCTACGGTAAAGAGGCGGTGAAACATACCCCGCCGGTAGCGAAAATGCTGGAACTGGACGTGCCGGTGGGGCTGGGTACCGATGCCACCCGCGTCGCCAGCTATAACCCGTGGACTGCGCTGTACTGGCTGGTCTCCGGGCGCACCGTTGGCGGGATGGCGATGTATGACGACGACAACCGCCTGCCGCGCGATGTCGCGCTGGAGCTGTGGACGGCGGGCAGCGCCTGGTTCTCCAGCGAGCAGGGCAAGAAAGGCCGTCTGGCCGCCGGTCAGCTTGCCGATCTGGTGGTGCTGTCGAAAGACTACTTCGGCGTCGCGGAGGAGGAGATCAAAGGCATTGAGTCCGTGTTAACGGTGGTTGATGGCAAAGTGGTGTACGCTGCCGGTCACTTTTCGCCGCTGGCGCCGCCGCCCATTCCGGTGCTACCGGAGTGGTCACCGGTGGTGAAGGTCCCGGGCCATTACCGTTCCGCTCCGCCGGCGGCGGCTAAAATCGGCGCCATGGTGCAGATGCACCAGTGCTGCGGCAGCTGCGGCGTTCACGGCCACCAACATGATATTGCGCGCAGGTCGTCGATTCCGGTCTCCGATGAGCAAGCTTTCTGGGGCGTGCTGGGCTGCTCCTGCTTTGCCTTCTGATACCTTGACGCCTCCGCCCCGGCAGCTTCGGGGCGGAGGTTTCAGCCGCAGGCCCGGCGTCAATAGCGCTGCTGTGAGCCAAAAAGCGCCATGCGGCGGGCAATCATCTCACGTACCGGCTGCAGTCCCTGGGTGATGACTTTCCGCGGATCGTTCACATCGTGCCCGGTATCGGCGGCAAAGATCGCTTTCACCTGCTGGCACCAGGCGTACATGTTTTCGGTATTGACGTTAATCTTGGCGGTGCCGCAGGCAATCGCCCGGCGCATATCCTCATCGGCAATACCGGTGCCGCCATGCAGCACCAGCGGGACCTTCACGCGCTCGGCAATGGCTTTCATCTCAGTAAATCCCAGCCGGGCTTTACCTTTATACAGACCATGGGTGGAACCCAGCGCGGCAGCGAGGCAATCCACCTGCGTTTCTGTCACCAGGGTGTAGCACTCTTCAGGATCGGCGTAAATGACCTCGGAGTTAACGATACCATCTTCACTGCCGGCGATGGTCCCCAGTTCGGCTTCCACGGAGATGCCCTTGCTGTGCGCCAGCGCCACCAGGTGGCGGGTGATGGTCAGGTTTTCGCTGAACGGCAGATGTGAACCATCAAACATAATGGAACTGAAGCCGGCAGCGATCGCGGCTTCGCAGGCCTCCTGGGTAGTGCCGTGATCCAGATGCAGAGCCACCGGAATATCAATATGTAAATAATCTATGGCATTAACCACAATATCATGAATACATTTTAACCCGAGCATATGCTTAACCGTGCCGCCGGACACGCCCAGAATAACCGGTGAGCGGCACTGCTGGGCAGTGCTTAATACAGCGCCGACCCATTCCAGATTATTAATGTTGAACTGACCGACGGCGTAACCGTTCTTTAGGGCATGCTGAAGCATGTCCTTCATCGACACTAACATAGTCACCTCTTGATATGTATTAAACGCAGTTATTCTTCAAAATATTGCTTTAAGTTTCTCTCGTAGCTATTTAACGAGTGATGGACGACCGCCAGATCCGGCATCGATTCCCGTACCCCTTTTTTCTCAATAGAAATAGCGGCAGTCAGGCTGGCAAATAAAATAATATTATCAATATGCCACGAATAATGGACGCCATAGGTAAAGGCGCCGTGAAAAACATCCCCGGCGCCGGTGGTATCAACGGCATTGCACAGCCAGGACGGGACGATCTGCAACATACCGCTCTTTAAGAAGGCGCAGCCTTTTTCGCCAAGGGTAATAAACGCCTCACCGCGGCAAATTTTATTCAGCTCAATCAGGGCCGCTTTAATGTCTGCTTCGGTGTTCAGTGAACGATAGCTCATATAATCGCGGGCAAAATGTTCGCTTACGACAAAATAGTCCGTCCAGGCCGCCAGTTTAATATTGCTGGCACGCAGTGACCCGCCGTCCATCACGACTTTGGCGTGAGGCAGTTTCTTGATTAAATATTCACTGATTTCTGCCTCATGGCCGTCAATTAAAATGGTGACCGGCTCCTCGCTGGCAATCAGCCGCTCGGCGAGGTCGTCCAGTTTGAGCTTTTGATCGTAGGTCAGGGAAGGTGGCGTTTGCATCTTGCGGGTAATAATCGTCCGCGAACCCGTTAAGCGATTGACCAGCACCGAGGCCAGCGGAGTGATCATGTCATCGGAAAAAACCACCTGGCTGGTATCCACGCCCGCTTCGGCAAACTCATCGATAATGCGCTGACCGTAAAGGTCCTGATGCAGATGACCAATGTAATAGACTTCCTCACCCCATAATCCCAGCAGCCATGCCGCATTGGCCGCTGGGCCGCCGCCGCTTTCTATAAAATCATGACAAAAGTTTTTGGTATTCTCCTGAGGCCATTCATTGAGAAAGAAAAACTGATCGAAACAAGCAAATCCAATGGACAAAATAGCCATAACCACTCCTGATTATTGGTCAGCGGCGGGAAGCGTGACCTCCCCGCCGGGAAAAATGACGTCGCTTATTCATTTTTCTGCTTCGCCGTGAGCTCCTCATAGCTGAGCGTATCGCCAACCACCCGTACGTGACGGAAACAGAAAGGCGCCAGCAGCGCGACGAGCAGCACCAGACAAATCAGGTAGATAGTGACCTGGCCAAACTGGCTGAAGGCGTTACCGATAATGATGCCCCATACCGCGAAGTCGAAATCGGCGAAGGTGCTGTTTTCAAACCCGAGGTTGCCGAGCGCCGGCAGCAGCATCGCCGGCAGGAAGGCGAGGAAGATCCCCCCGATAAAGGAGGCGATGATACATCCGCGCTTGCCGCCCAGCTTGTCGGCGAAGACGCCGGACGTGCCGCCGCAGAAGAAGTGCGGCACCATGCCGGGAATAATCAGCGCCATGCCCAGCCCGCCGAGCAAGAGCATCCCGACCAGCCCGCCCACGAAGGAGCTGATGAATCCCACCACCACGGCGGTGGGGCTAAAGGTGAAGAATACCGCGCAGTCAACGGCCGGGATGGAGTCCGGGATCAGCTTCTGGCTGATGCCCTGGAATGCCGGCACCAGATCGCCGAGGATCAGCCGCACACCGTTGTACACAATGGCCACGCCAACGGCGAACTGCAGGCCGGTCAGCACCGAGAAGATCAGCATGTTTTGGTCGGTGATGGTGCTCAGGTATGCCGACCCGGCGACAGCGCTGCAGACAAAGTAGATAACAAACATCACGATACCGGTGGTGACGGTGGTATCGCGCAGAAAGCCCCACTTTTCTGAAATTTCGGTATCCGCGAAGGAATTTGCCGGATTGCCGGTCCGGCTGGCGATCCATGCCGAGAGGTAGTAGCCGAGGGAGCCGAAATGACCCATGGCGATCCCACCGTCTTCCGTGACCTGCCTGGTGTAACGCTGACCAATCGCGGGGGAGATGGCCGACCATGACCCCAGCAGGAATCCGCCGATCAGGATCAACATCCAGCCATGGAACTCCGCCGCCTGCAGGACAGCGGAAAACAGGCAGGCGAGGAAGAACGAGTGATGGCCGGTCAGAAAGATATATTTATACTTGGTACAGCGGGCGATAATCAGGTTGAAAATAAAGCCTAACAGCAAAATACTCATGGTTTCCACGCCCAGCATCTTCTGGGCGACGGAGACAATGGCTTCATTGTTTGGAATAACGCCGCGGATATTAAACCCGGCCTCGATAATACCGCCCAGCGGGTTGAGATTGGCAACGATAACGCCTGCGCCAGCGCTCAACATTAAATAGCCTAGAATCGGTTTTAATGTGCCGGTAAGGAGTTTGTTACCGGGGGAGCGCAGCGCCACTAAACCGACAAAAGCAATCAGCCCCATTAAAAAAGCAGGTTGACTGAATATTTCCGCTAAGAAACTAAGAATAGCCTGCATGGTCGTTCCCTCTATGTTAATTAAGAGTGATTCGCCGCAATTTTGGTCAGCGCGTCGGTAATATCCTCGGCGATTTTCGCTTTATGGACATAGCTGCGAATGATGGCGACATGACAGTGGGCTGGAAATTGATTTGCCAGTTCTTTGATCGTGACGTAAAGGTCGGCTTTTTCGCCGACGGCGTTAGCAAAATCGACCGAGGCGACGTCCGCTTTGATACCTAATTCTTCACAGATCTTTTTGACATTATTCGCAGCCATCAATGAACTGCCAATACCGTTACCACAAACTGTTCTGATAACTAACATAATGACTACTCCATTTGTTTTTGGATGAAATGTAAGACTGAATTCACGTCATTTTCCTGCTGAAGGAAGGTCACAATATCTGACTCGATCAGCGAGGCTATCAGTTGGATCATTTTGATATGACTGTCAGCGTCCGCGCCGGCGATAGCGATGATCACGGTAACCGGATCGAACTCATCGTGGCCGAAGGAGATTGGCGTGGCGGTGGTGACAAGCGAAAATCCGGTTTGCAATGCCCCTTTTTCCGGCCGGGCGTGCGGCATGGCAATCCCGTCGTCTATGACGATAGCGGCGCCGAAATCTTCATATACCGTCAGCATCTCGTTGACATATTCGGCGCTGCAAATCTGACGCCTGGCGAGTAATGAACCCGCCAGTTCGATGGCCTCTTCCGCACGGGAAATATTCTGCTTAAGGGCGATTAACGACGGGTCAAAAATAATTTCCATCCTCAGCTCCTGAACGTATTCCTGTTCCTGAGTAAAATCATGACTAAATACATTGATGAAAATGATGGATGAGATCACATCCGGGGTTTTAAATATTGATGGGGATCACATCGACGGCAAAGTACCGGCAGAAAACGATATAAATAATTTATGTATTTTTCAGTGGGTTATGAAGGCTTTGTATTTTGACGCTGAAATTTGACAGAGAAAAAGTGAGAGGTAGGGCGAATTTTTTCGGCAGAAGTGTATCTCTGGTCACAAATATCGGCGGGTCATTTTCTTAAATTTTGACACTGCTAACAAAAAAGGCCCGCCTGAGCGAGCCTTTTATTAAAACGCCTGCCGATTACAGGCTGGAGACGTTTTCGGTCAGGTATTTTGCTACGCCTTCCGGAGAAGCAGCCATACCTTCTTTTCCTTTTTCCCACTGCGCCGGGCAGACTTCGCCGTGCTCTTCGTGGAACTGCAGGGCGTCTACCATACGCAGCATTTCGTCGATGTTACGGCCCAGCGGCAGGTCGTTAACCACCTGGTGGCGTACCACGCCGTTAGCGTCGATCAGGAAAGAGCCGCGCAGCGCTACGCCTTCGTCCGGATGCTCGATACCGTAAGCTTTCTGGATTTCACGTTTGATGTCAGCAACCATCGCGTATTTAACCGGGCCGATACCGCCCTGGTCTACTGGGGTGTTACGCCATGCGTTGTGAACGAACTCGGAGTCGAAGGAAACGCCAACCACTTCCACGCCGCGTTTCTGGAATTCTTCGTAACGTTTGTCGAACGCGATCAGCTCAGACGGGCACACGAAGGTGAAGTCCATCGGCCAGAAGAACAGAACGGTAGGTTTACCGTTGGTGTGCTGTTTGAAATTGAATTTCTCAACGATCTCACCATTACCCAGCACAGCGGCTGCAGTAAAATCCGGCGCTTGACGAGTGACCAGAACCATTTGATTCTCCTGTAATTACTAAGGTTATTTGGAACGCAACGCGGGCAAGTATAGAGCCTGGCCGTTAATAACACAAAGAGGCGCTGACAATCGTTCAGCCAGCTTTTACCTATCAATCACGTGGCTATTACAGCTGTTTGTTTTCTGCCAGGCGCATCATTTGCGGATAAAAGCGCCAGAACTGCCCCTCCAGCTGGTCGTAGTGGGTATCCAGATCCTGCCAGGAATCGCGTAGGGCGTCGAGACGCGGACGGCGGCTGGCCATGCCGTTAAGCACGCGCTGAATAAAATCCATCTCCTGATAGCGCTCCAGCCAGCGCTCCGACCACAGGTACTGATTCAGATTGACGAAGCGTGGCGGCGAGTCGGGCAGGATGGGGACGATCTGCTGCTCGGCGTAGCGCACGAACTCGTCCAGCGGCAGGTCAGGGGAGAGCTGCGCCCAGTGCTGCGACAGGAAATGATCCCACATGACATCGAGGGTGATGGGGGCGACGCGACGGGTCTGCGGGCGAAACCACTCCCGCGCCTCTTTGACTTCCGCCAGGTTGTCAGTCATCACGTCAATCCGGCGATGCATATAGATGCCGTCGATGATCTCCGCCGGATAGTCGCCCTGCGGGTTGCCGCGCACAAAATCGGCCATCAGGTTGCCGGGCAGCGAGCTGTCGGCGAGATGGGCGAGGTGCAGGTGGGCGAGAAAATTCATAAAACGACATCCTTTAAATACGAGCGGGCAGGTGGAATCACCGATGTTGCGCTGAACGGCGCCTCGGTGTCCGCATGGCATGCTGCCTGGCTGCGCGCGGCACCTTTGCCACCGGTAAGGCATTCGGTTGCCGCATGGCGGCATTCGGAATGATTTGGAATATAGATTATGTCATTCATCCGGAGGGGTAAAGGTTGCAGGCGGAACGCCCCGGCACTAGACTACCCGCCTCTTTATTCAGTCTGAGTTACCGTCATGCGCGTTACCGATTTTGCTTTTGAACTACCCGAATCTCTGATCGCCCACTATCCGATGCCTGAGCGCAGCAGCTGCCGCCTGCTCTCCCTGGACGGGCCGACGGGCGCGCTGACGCATGGCACCTTCACCGACATCCTCGATAAGCTCAATCCCGGCGATCTGCTGGTGTTTAACAACACCCGGGTGATCCCGGCGCGTCTGTTCGGCCGTAAGGCCAGCGGCGGCAAGATTGAAGTGCTGGTGGAGCGGATGCTGGATGATAAGCGCATACTGGCCCATATTCGCGCCTCAAAAGCGCCGAAGCCGGGCGCCGAGCTGCTGCTGGGCGATGACGAGAGCATTAAGGCCACGATGCTGGCGCGTCATGGCGCGCTGTTTGAAGTGGAATTTAACGACGAGCGTCCGGTGCTGGAGATCCTCAACGGGATCGGCCATATGCCGCTGCCGCCCTACATTGACCGCCCGGACGAAGACGCTGATCGCGAACTCTATCAAACCGTCTACGGCACCAGGCCGGGCGCGGTAGCCGCCCCGACCGCCGGTCTGCACTTCGACGAACCGCTGCTGGACAAACTGCGCGCTAAAGGCGTTGAGATGGCGTTTGTCACCCTGCACGTGGGGGCGGGGACTTTCCAGCCGGTGCGCGTCGACAGCATTGAAGAGCACACCATGCACTCTGAATATGCGGAAGTGCCACAGGAGGTGGTCGATGCGGTGCTGGCGGCGAAAGCGCGCGGCAACCGCGTGATTGCGGTAGGCACCACCTCGGTACGCTCGCTGGAGAGCGCGGCGCAGGCGGCGAAAGACGCCCTGATCGCGCCGTTCTTCGACGATACGCAGATTTTCATCTACCCGGGTTATCAGTACCAGGTGATCGATGCGCTGGTAACCAACTTCCATCTCCCTGAATCCACACTGATTATGCTGGTGTCGGCGTTTGCGGGTTATCAGCACACCATGAACGCCTATAAGGTGGCGGTGGAGCAGAAATATCGCTTTTTTAGCTACGGGGATGCGATGTTTATCACGTACAATCCGCAGGCTATTTCTGAGCGTCCCTGACAAGGCCGGCCCGCCGGCGTTTTGGACGCCATGACGCATTTTTTAGCCACGGAATCATTCCGTGGCGAGTATGAAAACGTCGGACTGTTTTTCTGACGCAGGAGCAAGCATGAAATTTGAACTGGATACCACCGACGGTCGCGCCCGCCGCGGTCGCCTGGTGTTTGAGCGCGGCGTGGTGGAAACACCGGCCTTTATGCCCGTTGGCACCTACGGCACCGTCAAAGGGATGACGCCGGAAGAAGTGGAAGCCACCGGCGCGCAGATTATTCTCGGCAACACCTTCCACCTGTGGCTGCGCCCGGGTCAGGAGATCATGAAGCTGCATGGCGATCTGCACGATTTTATGCAGTGGAAAGGACCGATCCTTACCGACTCCGGCGGCTTCCAGGTGTTCAGCCTTGGCGATATCCGTAAGATCACCGAGCAGGGCGTCCATTTCCGCAACCCGATCAACGGCGATCCTATTTTCCTCGATCCGGAAAAATCGATGGAGATTCAATACGATCTCGGTTCCGACATCGTGATGATCTTCGACGAATGTACGCCGTACCCGGCAGACTGGGATTACGCCAAGCGCTCGATGGAAATGTCTCTGCGCTGGGCCAAGCGCAGCCGCGACCGTTTCGATAGCCTTGGCAATAAAAATGCGCTGTTCGGCATCATTCAGGGCAGCGTTTACGAAGATTTACGTGATATCTCGGTGAAAGGTCTGGTAGAGATTGGCTTTGATGGCTACGCTGTCGGCGGTTTGGCGGTCGGTGAGCCGAAGGAAGACATGCACCGTATTCTGGAGCACGTCTGCCCGCAGATCCCGGCCGATAAACCACGATACCTGATGGGCGTCGGGAAGCCGGAAGATCTGGTGGAAGGGGTACGTCGCGGTATCGATATGTTCGACTGCGTCATGCCGACGCGCAACGCGCGTAACGGCCACCTGTTCGTCACCGACGGCGTGGTGAAAATCCGCAACGCGAAGCACAAAAGCGATACCGCACCGCTGGACGCCGAGTGTGATTGCTATACATGTCGCAATTATTCACGCGCTTACTTGCATCACCTCGACCGTTGCAACGAAATATTGGGCGCGCGTCTCAATACCATTCATAACCTGCGCTACTATCAGCGTTTAATGGCTGGTTTACGCAAGGCTATCGAAGAGGGTAAATTAGAGAGCTTCGTGACCGATTTTTACCAACGTCAGGGGCGCACCGTGCCTCCTTTGAACGTTGATTAATTTTAATAATGAGGGAATTTCAATGAGCTTTTTTATTTCTGATGCGGTAGCGGCAACGGGTGCACCGGCGCAGGGCAGCCCGATGTCTCTGATTCTGATGCTGGTGGTGTTCGGTCTGATTTTTTACTTCATGATCCTGCGTCCACAGCAGAAGCGCACCAAGGAACACAAGAACCTGATGAACTCCATCGCCAAAGGTGATGAAGTGCTGACCAACGGCGGTCTGGTCGGTCGCGTGACCAAAGTAGCGGAAACTGGCTACATTGCTATCGCGCTGAACGATACCACTGAAGTGGTTATCAAACGTGACTTCGTTGCTGCCGTTCTGCCGAAAGGCACCATGAAGGCGCTGTAATCTAACTTTTCCCAAAGGGAACTGCCGTGTTAAACCGTTATCCTTTGTGGAAGTACGTCATGCTGGTCGTCGTCATTGTCGTCGGCCTGATCTATGCGCTTCCCAACCTGTATGGTGAGGATCCGGCTGTTCAAATCACTGGCGCGCGCGGCGTCGCCGCCAGTGAGCAAACGCTGATCCAGGTCCAGAAAACTTTACAAGAAGAAAAAATAACCGCGAAGTCTGTGGCACTGGAAGAGGGCGCTATTCTTGCGCGCTTCGACACCACTGATACCCAGCTGCGTGCGCGTGAAGCGCTGCTTACCGTGCTGGGTGACAAATACGTCGTGGCGCTAAACCTTGCTCCGGCAACCCCACGCTGGCTGGCGGCACTCTATGCCGAGCCAATGAAGCTGGGTCTTGATCTGCGCGGCGGCGTGCACTTCCTGATGGAAGTCGACATGGACACCGCGTTAGGCAAACTGCAGGAACAGAACATCGACAGCCTGCGCAGCGAACTGCGTGACAAAGGCATTCCTTACGCGACCGTGCGCAAGGAAGACAACTATGGTCTGAGCATCGTCTTCCGCGACAGCGCGGCGCGCGACCAGGCTATCTCTTATCTCAGCCCTCGCCATCGCGATCTGGTTATTTCCTCTCAGGGTGACAACAGCCTGAAAGCGGTGATGACCGATGAGCGCCTGAAAGAAGCCCGTGAGTACGCGGTTCAGCAGAACATTAACATTCTGCGTAACCGTGTGAACCAGCTGGGCGTCGCCGAACCGCTGGTTCAGCGTCAGGGTGCTGACCGCATCGTGGTTGAGCTGCCGGGTATCCAGGATACCGCGCGGGCGAAAGAGATCCTTGGCGCAACCGCGACCCTCGAGTTCCGTCTGGTCAATACCAACGTGGACCAGTCCGCCGCTGCCTCTGGCCGCGTGCCGGGCGACTCGGAAGTGAAAGAGACGCGTGAAGGCCAGCCGGTGGTGCTGTACAAGCGAGTGATCCTGACCGGTGACCATATCACCGACTCGACCTCCAGCATGGATGAGTACAACCAGCCGCAGGTCAACATCTCGCTGGACAGCGCGGGCGGTAATATCATGTCTAACTTCACCAAGGACAATATCGGTAAGCCGATGGCGACCCTGTTCGTGGAGTATAAAGACAGCGGTAAGAAAGACGCTAACGGTCGCGCTATCCTGGCGAAAGAGGAAGAGGTGATTAACATCGCCAACATCCAGTCGCGTCTGGGTAACAGCTTCCGTATCACCGGTATCAGCAACCCGAACGAAGCACGCCAGCTGTCGCTGCTGCTGCGTGCCGGTGCGCTGATTGCCCCGATTCAGATCGTCGAAGAGCGGACTATCGGCCCAACCCTTGGTATGCAGAACATCAAGCAGGGTCTGGAAGCCTGTCTGGCCGGCCTGGTGGTCTCTATCCTGTTCATGATCCTCTTCTATAAGAAGTTCGGTCTGATTGCGACCTCGGCGCTGATTGCCAACCTGGTGCTGATTGTCGGCATTATGTCCCTGATCCCGGGGGCGACGCTGACCATGCCGGGCATCGCGGGTATCGTGTTAACCCTTGCGGTGGCGGTCGATGCTAACGTTCTGATCAACGAGCGTATCAAAGAAGAGCTGAGCAACGGGCGTACCGTTCAGCAGGCGATTGACGAAGGTTATCGCGGCGCGTTCAGCTCGATCTTCGACGCCAACGTGACGACGCTTATCAAAGTGATCATCCTGTACGCGGTCGGTACCGGTGCCATTAAAGGGTTTGCGATTACCACCGGTATCGGTATCGCGACCTCAATGTTTACCGCTATCGTCGGCACCCGTGCCATCGTGAACCTGCTGTACGGCGGCAAGCGCGTTAAAAAGCTGTCTATCTGAGGAGTGCGTTGTGGCACAGGAATATACTGTTGAACAATTGAACCACGGCCGTAAAGTCTGGGACTTTATGCGCTGGGACTACTGGGCCTTCGGCATTTCAGGTTTTCTGCTGATTGTGTCGATCGCCATCATCGGCGTCCGCGGCTTTAACTGGGGGCTCGATTTCACCGGCGGTACGGTGATCGAGATTACCCTTGAGAAGCCGGTCGATCTGGACCAGATGCGCGACTCCCTGCAGAAAGCGGGCTTTGAAGAGCCGCAGGTGCAGAACTTTGGCAGCAGCCGCGACATCATGGTACGTATGCCGCCGGTGCATGACGCCAACGTCAGCCAGGAACTGGGCAGCAAGGTCGTGACGGTGATTAACGAATCGACCAGCCAGAATGCGGCGGTGAAGCGAATTGAGTTTGTCGGCCCGAGCGTCGGCGCGGACCTCGCGCAAACTGGCGCCCTGGCGCTGATTGCCGCGCTGGTCTGTATCCTGATCTACGTCGGCTTCCGCTTCGAATGGCGTCTGGCTGCCGGGGTGGTTATCGCCCTGGCGCACGATGTGGTGATCACCATGGGCGTACTGTCGCTGTTCCATATCGAGATCGACCTGACCATTGTGGCCTCGTTGATGTCGGTTATCGGCTACTCGCTGAACGACAGTATTGTGGTATCGGACCGTATCCGTGAAAACTTCCGTAAGATCCGCCGCGGTACGCCGTACGAGATCTTCAACGTGTCGTTGACCCAGACGCTGCACCGTACCTTGATCACCTCCGGGACCACCCTGATGGTGATCCTGATGCTGTTCCTGTTCGGCGGCCCGATTCTGGAAGGCTTCTCGCTGACCATGCTGATCGGTGTCTCCATCGGTACGGCTTCCTCTATCTACGTCGCCTCTGCGCTGGCGTTGAAACTGGGTATGAAGCGCGAGCATCTGCTGCAGCAGAAGGTCGAAAAAGAAGGGGCGGACCAGCCGTCTATTCTGCCGTAATCCGGTTCAGTTGAGATAAAGCCATCCCGGCCCAGGCGGCCGGGATTTTTTTTGTCCGCGATAAAACCTGCTGACAGTATGCTGTCAGGAGCCCTCCCATACACTCCTTCTGAACTCACTAACGAGCAGGAGGAAGTATGAATAACGTGATTAACTGGTTTGAAATTCCGGTCGTCGATATGGATCGCGCCGTCGCGTTTTATGAGCCGGTGATGCAGGTGACGCTGCGTCGCGAAACCATGGACTGCGCCGAGCTGGCGGTGTTCCCGCATCAGGATCCGGCCCCTGGCGGCGCGTTGGCCAAATTTGAGGGTATCGCCCCTTCAGCGCAGGGCGCTATTATTTACCTGCATACAGACCATCTTGCCGCCACCCTGGACCGCATTGCCTCGGCGGGTGGGGCGTGTGTTTTCGGGCCGCTGACGCTGCCGAATGATATTGGCACCATCGCGCTGTTTACTGACAGCGAGGGCAACCGCGTCGGCCTGCACCAGCCGGCTTAACCTAAACGTTTTGTGAAGTGAGACATGACCCGACGCGCCGACCGTTTATTTCAGATTGTGCAGATCCTGCGCGGCAGGCGGCTCACTACCGCCGCGCTGCTGGCGGAGCGGTTGGGCGTGTCGGAGCGCACCGTGTATCGCGATATTCGCGATCTCTCCCTCTCCGGCGTGCCGGTGGAGGGCGAGGCGGGGAGTGGTTATCGCCTGCTGGCGGGCTACGATCTGCCGCCGCTGATGCTGACCACCAAAGAATCCGAAGCGCTGATCGCCGCGATTCGGTTGCTGAAAACCTGGGGCGGTGAGGCGCTGTCGCAATCGCTGGAATCCGCCCAGGAGAAGATGCTGGCGATCCTGCCGGAGGCGCGCCGGCGCCAGGCGGAGCAGACCCGCCTGTTTGCCCCCGATCTCGGCGCCCATCGTTATGCCAAAACCTATTTTGACGTCATTCATCAGGCGGTCTCCGGCCAGCAGGTGCTGCAGTTGCGCTATCAGGATGAGTCTGGCCGGGTAACCGAGCGCGACGTGCTGCCGCTGGGGCTGTTTTTCTGGGGGGAGCGCTGGCTGCTGGTGGCCTGGTGCGAGCTGCGTAATGATTATCGTAACTTTCGCCTCGACCGTTGTCTGGCGGTCAGGGCGACCGAGCGTCGATTCAGCGAGTGTGCCGATCGCTCGTTAAGCGATTTTCTGCGCAAAGTGCGGTGCGACGTGTGGGAGAAATAAAAACGCCCGGCTGGCCCGGGCGCTGTCTAGCTGTATCCGCAATTAGAAGTTGTAACCGACCACGAAGTAACCACCCCAGCCGGTCGAGCGGACGCTGAAATCGCCATCGCCGAAGTTCAGCTTGGCATCGTCAGCCCACTGGCCGCCGTTATGGAAGTAACGGGCCACCACCGAGTAGTGCCAGTGCGCGTAGTTCAGCGCCAGGATGTGGCTGGAGGCGATGGAGTTGCTGGTGCGCGCGTGCTTCCCGTTCAGATCGTAGAAGTTGTCATCGCCGAGGTCAGAACCCCAGTCGAAGTTGGTGAAACCGATGTAGCTCAGCGAGCCGCCCCACAGGTCGGTCAGCGGCACGAAGTATTTCACTTTGAAGCGGTAGCCGTCCCACTCGTTTTCGTTGGACGCGCCGTAGTTCTGCCACTGGTATTTGGCGTAGACGTTCAGTGACAGGCTCATCGGCAGGCCGGTATCGATATCGGTACCCAGACCCATATACCAGGTGCTCTGCTCCTGAGAGTCGTTACGGCCCATATCGTAGATATAGTTGTTCGCGAAGTACCACTCTTTGAACGGCCCGAAGCTCAGATCGGTATTGGTCAGCTTATCGATAGAGAAACGCGGTTCGATCTCCATAAACAGCGGCGAGCCGTTGTTCCAGATACCTTTTGCCGTGCTGTTGCCGCCGAAGAATACCGGGGCATCGATATAGCCGTAGAAATCAAACCAGTCTTTTTTGGCGAACGCTTCATATTCCAGGTAGGTATCGTTACGGATCTGCGGTCCAAAACGGGTGTGGTAGCTGCCCACCACGTTAACACTCTGGTGCCACCAGTCAGACAGGTACTGCGGTTTATCGTTTTCTGCCGCGCCCGCAGTAAAAAAAGTGGAGAGCGCCACAACCGCACCCGCTGCCAGTAATGTTTTTTTCATAGTAATGCCACTGTTTAAATTGAGCCTGAAGGCGTTAAAAGAAGTGCCGAAGCGTTTCTAAATATTTCGTCTTTCTGTGGGGGTCTATTATAGGAATCATTGCTCACAAAAATACGTGTTGTTTCACATAACCAGAACATGCGTAATCGATTGCGTTCACGATTCTATGCATTTCTTGACAAAATGCTACTGAAAATCGCCATACAGAACGATTTCTAATGAACTCTTGTGAAAAGTTGTAAGTGGATAAGAAAGACGGAGCTGGAGGTAGCCGGGCGGGGCAAGGCCCGGCGTGAAGATTTACTGTGCGGCGGCGGGCTGGATATCGTGGACGCGAATAAAACCGACTTTGTCGGGCGTCACGTTCAGACGCAACAGGATATCCACATCGCTGGGGGCGAGGATGCTGGCCGGGGCGCTAATCAGCTGATCCTGAACATTGACTTCCTGATAGCTGTGGGTGGTGCCGGTGATCTGCCCGGAGGCGACGGTGGCGGTAAAGGCCGGCAGCGGATCGTTGGATTCACCCTGAATGCGTAAAGTCAGGCGTGACCCGTCGCCGTCCGGCGTAATGCTGCCCACCGACATGCGCAGGGTGCCGATCTGGCTCTCCAGCCGCGCCGGGGTTTTGGCCTCCGGCAGCAGATAGACGCCGCGGGTGGATTTGGCGTTCAGCGCGTTTTGTTGGGTGATTTTGATCGTTTGCTGATTGAGCTGGGTCATCTCCTGGCTCAGGGTACTCACGCTCTGGTGCATCTGGCGGATTTCGCTTTGCTGGGCGCAGGCGGTCAGGGTAAACAGGCTGCCCGCGATGGCGAGTTTCAGGTAACGTCTTGTCATGGTCAGGATTCCGTTTGCAGAGGATGCTTAATGGTAGCCAAACCGCCTGCCTCTCTCATAGATCCTTTGTCTCAAAAGCTCTTTCTTTGTAGTCAGGTCACTTCGCGGTAAACTACCCTTCAGTTTAACTACCTGTCAGGACGCGCTATGCATTGCCCTTTCTGTTTCGCCGTGGATACCAAAGTGATCGACTCTCGTCTGGTGGGGGAAGGCTCTTCCGTGCGTCGCCGTCGGCAGTGCCTGGTCTGTAATGAACGCTTTACCACCTTCGAAGTGGCGGAGCTGGTGATGCCCCGGGTGGTGAAGAGTAACGATGTGCGTGAACCCTTCAACGAAGACAAGCTGCGCAGCGGGATGCTGAAAGCGCTGGAGAAACGTCCGGTTAGCGCCGATGACGTGGAAATGGCGGTCAACCATATCAAAACCCATCTGCGCGGCACCGGCGAGCGCGAAGTGGCCAGCAAAATGATTGGCAATCTGGTGATGGAGCAGCTGAAAAAGCTGGATAAAGTCGCCTATATTCGCTTTGCGTCGGTCTATCGCAGCTTCGAAGACATCAAAGAATTCGGCGAAGAGATCGCCCGCTTACAGGACTAAGCCATGCAGGACGAAATGTACATGGCGCGAGCGCTGAAGCTTGCCGCGCGCGGACGCTTTACCACCCATCCTAACCCTAATGTCGGCTGCGTCATTGTGAAAGACGGCGAAATCGTCGGCGAGGGCTTTCACTATCGCGCCGGCGAGCCGCATGCTGAAGTGCACGCGCTCCGCATGGCCGGCGAAAAGGCGCAGGGCGCCACCGCCTACGTCACCCTTGAACCCTGCAGCCACCATGGCCGTACGCCGCCGTGCTGCGATGCGCTGATCGCCGCCGGCGTTAGCCGCGTGGTCGCTGCGATGCAAGACCCAAACCCGCAGGTGGCGGGGCGCGGTCTGTATCGTCTGCAGCAGGCCGGTATTGACGTCAGCCACGGGCTGATGATGAACGAAGCGGAAGCGCTGAATAAGGGCTTCCTGAAGCGGATGCGCACCGGTTTTCCCTGGGTGCAGCTGAAGCTGGGCGCCTCGCTGGACGGCCGCACGGCGATGGCCAGCGGTGAAAGCCAGTGGATCACCTCCCCGCAGGCGCGACGCGACGTGCAGCGTCTGCGCGCCCAAAGTCATGCCATCCTCACCAGCAGCGCCACCGTGCTGGCGGACGATCCGGCGCTGACCGTGCGCTGGCAGGAGCTGAGCGCTGATACTCAGGCGCTGTATCCCGAAGAGAATTTGCGCCAACCGCTGCGCGTCGTCATCGACAGTCAGAACCGCGTCACGCCTGAGCACCGCATTGTGCAGCAGGCAGGAGAAACGCTGTTTGCTCGCCTGCGTGCGGATGAGCGCCAGTGGCCGGAAAGCGTTCGTACGCTGCTGGTGCCGGAATATAACGGCCATCTCGATCTGGTGTTGCTGATGATGCTGCTTGGCAAACAGCAGGTGAACAGCGTCTGGGTGGAGGCGGGAGCGACGCTTGCCGGGGCGCTGCTGCAGGCTGGCCTTGTCGACGAGCTTATCGTCTATATTGCGCCTAAACTGTTAGGCAATGCGGCGCGTGGATTATGCGCGCTGCCGGGGCTTGAAGAACTGAGCCAGGCACCCCATTTCAAATTCAATGAGATACGTCAGGTTGGCCCGGATGTCTGCCTGCATTTAACCACTGCGTGAGGCTTTCCTGATTATTAGGAAGCAGCGCTCAGAATAATATGATAAAATCCGCCCCCCTTGCGGGGCACATGAACCCGAAGGAAGAGTATGAACATTATTGAAGCTAACGTTGCTACCCCGGACGCTCGCGTCGCCATCACCATTGCGCGTTTCAACAACTTTATCAATGACAGCCTGCTGGAAGGTGCGATTGACGCCCTGAAACGCATTGGTCAGGTAAAAGATGAAAACATCACCGTTGTTTGGGTTCCAGGCGCGTATGAGCTGCCGCTGGCGGCTGGCGCACTGGCGAAAACCGGTAAATATGACGCGGTGATCGCGCTGGGTACGGTGATCCGCGGCGGTACTGCCCACTTTGAATATGTGGCTGGCGGTGCCAGCAATGGCCTGGCGCATGTCGCTCAGGACAGCGAAATCCCGGTAGCCTTTGGTGTTCTGACCACTGAAAGTATTGAACAAGCCATCGAGCGCGCTGGCACCAAAGCCGGTAACAAAGGCGCAGAAGCTGCGCTGACCGCGCTGGAAATGATTAACGTATTGAAAGCCATCAAGGCCTGATTTTTGTAAGGGGAATTCCGTGAAACCTGCTGCTCGTCGCCGCGCCCGTGAGTGTGCCGTCCAGGCGCTCTACTCCTGGCAGTTGTCCCACAACGACATCGCTGATGTCGAATACCAGTTCCTGGCGGAACAGGACGTAAAAGATGTAGATGTTCTGTATTTCCGTGAACTGCTGTCCGGAGTGGCGACTAACAGCGCGTACCTCGACGGCCTGATGAAGCCCTACCTGTCCCGTCAGCTGGAAGAGCTGGGCCAGGTGGAAAAAGCGGTGCTGCGTATCGCGCTGTTTGAGCTGTCCAAACGTGACGACGTACCGTATAAAGTGGCCATCAATGAAGCTATCGAACTGGCGAAAACCTTCGGCGCTGAAGATAGCCATAAGTTCGTCAACGGCGTGCTGGACAAAGCGGCTCCGGTAATTCGTCCCCGCAAAAAGTAAACGCCAGGCCGGGCTTTGCAGGATCTGATCCCGCGAACCCGGCCTTATTTTTTTCTTTGCTGAGGCATAACGTATGGCATGCGGCGAATTTTCCCTGATTGCCCGTTATTTTGATCGCGTTAAAAGCGCCCGCCTTGATGTTGAAACCGGCATCGGCGATGACTGCGCGCTCCTGAATATCCCCGAGAAAAAAACGCTGGCAATCAGCACCGACACCCTGGTGGCGGGCAATCACTTCTTACCCGATATCGACCCTGCCGACCTCGCTTATAAAGCGCTGGCGGTGAACCTGAGCGACCTCGCGGCGATGGGCGCAGAACCGGCGTGGCTCACGCTGGCGCTGACTTTGCCGGAGGTGGATGAAACCTGGCTGGAAGCCTTTAGCGACAGCCTGTTTGTCCAGCTGGACTATTACGATATGCAGCTGATTGGCGGTGATACCACCCGTGGCCCGCTCGCCATGACGCTGGGTATTCACGGCTTTGTGCCGCCAGGGCGCGCCATGAAACGCGCTGGCGCGAAGCCGGGGGACTGGATCTATGTCACCGGCACCCCGGGAGACAGCGCCGCCGGCCTGGCGGTGCTGCAGAACCGGCTGACGGTGGATGAACCGTCTGACGCCGACTACCTGCTGGCTCGTCATCTGCGCCCGATGCCGCGCGTGCTGCAGGGCCAGGCGCTGCGTGACCTGGCGACATCGGCTATCGATCTTTCCGACGGCCTGATCTCCGATCTGGGCCATATTCTTAAAGCCAGCGGCTGCGGCGCGCGCATCGATCTCGATGCCATGCCGTATTCCGACGCGATACTGCGCCAGGTGGAGCCCGAGCAGGCGCTGCGCTGGGCGCTCGCTGGCGGGGAAGATTATGAACTGTGCTTTACCGTACCGGAGCTGAACCGCGGGGCGCTGGACGTGGCCCTTGGCCATCTTGGCGCGCGTTTTACCTGTATCGGACAAATTGCGCCGGAGAGCGAAGGGCTGCAATTTATCCGCGATGGTAAGCCGGTCGCGCTTGATTTAAAGGGATACGATCACTTTGCGTAGTCGAGACGAGGCGTTACGCCGCCTGAGCATGCGTAACCCGTGGCATCTGCTGGCGACTGGCTTTGGCAGCGGCTTAAGCCCGGTGGTACCGGGGACGATGGGGTCGCTGGCGGCGATCCCGTTCTGGTATCTGATGACCTTTCTCCCCTGGCAGCTCTACTCGCTGGTGGTGATGATGAGCATCTGTATTGGCGTCTATCTGTGCCATCGCACGGCCAAAGATATGGGCACCCATGACCACGGCAGTATAGTCTGGGATGAGTTTGTCGGGATGTGGATCACCCTGATGGCGTTGCCGACCCTGGACTGGCAGTGGGTGGCCGCTGGCTTCGTGATTTTCCGTATCTTCGATATGTGGAAGCCGTGGCCGATTCGCTGGTTTGACCGCAATATCCACGGCGGAATGGGGATTATGGTCGACGATATCGTCGCCGGCGTGATCTCGGCCGGCGTGCTGTATGTCATTGGCCATCACTGGCCCATCGGTCTGCTTTAATCGTCTCTCCCCGGTAGCATCATGCTGCCGGGGAAACCACACCTGTTACTTAAATCCCACCACCGGATGCGGCTGATACGGCGCCTCCAGCTTGTCGATCTGTTCCGGAGAAAGCGTCAAATCCACCGCCTGCAGCAGGTCGTCGAGCTGTTCCTGACGCGATGGACCGATAATCGGCGCGGCAACGCCAGGTTTACTTAACAGCCAGGCGAGGGCGACCTGGGCACGGCTGGCGTCGAGTTCTTCCGCCACGTCCGCGAGATTCCCGGCGATCTGCGCGTCGTTTTCTTCGCTGGCGCTGTAAAGCGTTTTGCCGAACTCATCCGAAACCAGCCGGGCGGTGGTCTCTCCCCAGGGGCGGGTCAGTCTGCCGCGCGCCAGCGGGCTCCACGGGATCACCGCCACGCCGTTGTGCTGACACAGTGGCAGCATCTCATTCTCTTCTTCCCGGTAAATCAGATTGTAGTGATCCTGCATGGTGACAAAGCGCGCCCAGCCGTTCTGCTGCTGGAGCGTCAGCGCCTGGGCAAACTGTCGGGCATGCATGGACGAGGCGCCGATATAGCGCGCTTTGCCGGCTTTCACCACCTCGTCCAGCGCTTCGAGGGTCTCTTCAATCGGGGTGGTATAGTCCCAGCGGTGGATCTGCAGCAGGTCGACATAGTCCATCCCAAGACGGCGCAGGCTGTCGTCGATGGAGCGCAGGATCTGCGCCCGGGAAAGCCCTTCCGCCAGATCGCCGACCTGGTGATACACTTTGGTGGCGACAACCACCTCATCACGGCGGGCAAAGTCGCGCAGGGCGCGGCCAACGATCTCTTCACTGCTGCCGTCGGAGTAGCTGTTTGCGGTATCGAAGAAGTTGATGCCGCCTTCAATGGCGTGCTGGATAAGCGGGCGGCTGCTCTCTTCCGGAAGCGTCCAGGCGTGTCTGCCGCGGTCCGGCTCGCCGAAGGTCATGCAGCCGAGGCAGAGTCGGGAAACCCGTAAGGCAGTATCACCGAGGGGGATATAGTGCATAGTGCGCTCCTGCTATTCATCAAGGGTATCCCTTAAGCATAGCAGGAGCGGAAGGGGCAATTATGCCAGCCAGTCGCGGATTTTGGCTTCAATACCGGCGGCATCAAGGCCGAGGTCGGCGCGGATCTCTTCCTGAGTGCCCTGAGGAATAAAATAATCCGGCAGGCCAATATTGAGCACCGGTACCGCCCGGCGATGGGCCATCAGCACTTCGTTCACGCCGCTGCCGGCGCCGCCCATGATGGCGTTCTCTTCCAGCGTCACCAGCGCGTCGTGTTCGCCGGCCAGCTGCAGGATCAGCGCCGTATCCAGCGGCTTCACAAAGCGCATATCCACGAGGGTCGCGTTGAGTTTATCCGCTACCGCCGCGGCTTCCGGCAGCAGGGTGCCAAAGTTGAGGATCGCTATTTTCTCGCCCTGACGTTTCACCACCCCTTTGCCGATCGGCAGCGATGCCAGCGGCTCGAGCGTCGCGCCGGTGCCGCTACCGCGCGGATAGCGCACGGCGCAGGGGCCGTCGCTGTAATGGTAGCCGGTATGCAGCATCTGGCGACATTCATTTTCATCGCTCGGGGTCATCACCACCATATCCGGAATACAGCGCAGGAAGGAGAGATCGAACGCTCCCTGATGCGTCTGGCCGTCTGCGCCGACAATCCCGGCGCGGTCGATAGCAAACAGCACCGGCAGCTTCTGGATAGCCACATCGTGGATCACCTGATCGTAGGCTCGCTGCAGGAAGGTGGAGTAGATCGCCACCACCGGCTTGTAGTCGCCAATCGCCAGCCCGGCGGCGAAGGTGACCGCATGCTGCTCGGCAATGGCGACGTCAAAGTACTGATCGGGGAATTTCTTCGAAAACTCCACCATCCCTGAACCTTCGCGCATCGCCGGCGTGATCGCCATCAGCTTGCTGTCTTTGGCCGCCGTTTCGCACAGCCAGTCGCCGAAGATTTTCGAGTAGGAAGGGAGACCGCCGCTGCTTTTGGGCAGTACGCCGCTGGTATGGTCGAATTTTGGCACCGCATGGAAGGTGATCGGGTCTTTCTCGGCAGGCTCATAGCCGCGGCCCTTTTTGGTCATAATATGCAGGAACTGCGGGCCTTTCAGGTCGCGCATGTTCTTCAGCGTGCTGACCAGACCGAGCACATCGTGGCCATCGACCGGCCCGATGTAGTTAAAGCCCAGCTCTTCAAACAGCGTGCCCGGCACCACCATCCCTTTGATATGTTCTTCGGTTCGTTTAAGCAGCTCTTTAATCGGCGGCACCCCGGAGAAGACCTTTTTACCCCCTTCGCGCAGGGTGGAGTAGAGCTTGCCGGAGAGCAGCTGCGCCAGATGATTGTTCAGCGCGCCAACGTTCTCGGAAATCGACATTTCATTGTCATTCAGCACGACCAGCAGGTCGGGTTTGATATCCCCGGCGTGGTTCATCGCTTCAAACGCCATGCCGGCGGTGATCGCCCCGTCGCCAATCACGCACACTGCGCGCCGCTGCTTATCCTCTTTCGCGGCGGCGATAGCCACCCCGATACCGGCTGAAATGGAGGTCGAGGAGTGGCCGACGCTCAGCACGTCATACTCGCTTTCACCGCGCCACGGGAAGGGGTGCAGGCCGCCTTTCTGGCGAATGGTGCCGATTTTGTCCCGGCGGCCGGTCAGAATTTTATGCGGGTAGGCCTGATGGCCGACGTCCCAGATCAGGCGATCGAACGGCGTGTTATACACGTAGTGCAGCGCCACGGTCAGTTCCACCGTGCCGAGGCCAGAGGCAAAGTGACCGCTGGAGCGGCTGACGCTGTCCAGCAGATAGCGCCGCAGCTCATCACACAGCTTCGGCAGGCTCTCTTTAGGCAACAGGCGCAACTCCTGGGTGGAATCTACCAGCGCCAGGGTCGGGTATTTGGCAATATCAAAACTCATCAGAGACTCATTTATTGTTTATTTATCGCGCTGAATAATGTAATTCGCGAGCGCTTCCAGTGCCGAAGTATCCAGAGATTGTGCGGCCAGCTCATCTAACGACCGGCGGGCATCAGCGATCAGGTCGTGCGCTTTCTTCCGGGCTTGCTCAAGACCCAGGAGGGCGGGATAGGTGCTTTTACCCAATTGCTGGTCGGCACCCTGACGTTTGCCAAGGGTCGCAGTATCCCCTACCACGTCGAGAATGTCATCCTGGACCTGGAAGGCAAGACCGATATTTTCCGCATAGCGATCCAGCGCGGGCAGGGCAGCGCGGCCGCGTTCGCCGGCGCTCAGCGCCCCCATCCGGACGGCGGCGCGGATCAACGCGCCCGTTTTGTGGCGATGGATACGCTCCAGCGCCTGCAGATCCACCTGCTGTCCTTCCGCCTCCAGATCCAGCGCCTGGCCGCCGCACATACCCGCCACGCCGCTGGCCTGCGCCAGTTCGGAGACCATCGCCAGCCGGTCCCGATCAGAGACGTCGGCCATCGGCGCATCACTCAGTATAGAGAACGCCAGCGTTTGCAGGGCATCTCCCGCAAGAATTGCGTTGGCTTCGCCAAATTTAATATGACAAGTCGGCAGTCCGCGACGCAGATCGTCATCATCCATCGCCGGCAAATCATCATGCATCAGGGAATAAGCATGAATACATTCGACCGCCGCGGCGGGGGCATCGAGCGTGGTGCGGCTGACGCCGAACATCGCGCCGGTGGCATAGACAAGGAAGGGGCGCAGGCGTTTACCGCCTAAGAGTGCGCCATAATGCATCGCTTCCACCAGCGGAGTGTTCTGAAAGGGCTGCGGCGCGATAAAACGGCGCAATGCCCCATTAGCCTGTTCCACACAGGCCTGCAATTGTTGCGGGAAATCCATTTTATTCAGCGTCCGGCGTAAAAGGCGTGGTCGGGGAATCTTCACTATCCGCCAGCAGGATCTGCACGCGCTGTTCGGCCTTCTGCAGCTGACTTTGCCCCTGGCGCGCCAGCTGTACGCCGCGCTCAAATTCGCTTAGCGCTTCCTCTAACGGCAAATCGCCGCTTTCCAGACGGTTAACGATCTGCTCCAGTTCGCCCAGAGCAGTTTCAAAGCTGGCCGGGGCCTCATTTTTCTTTGGCATAGTGAATGTAGACTCTTGTTATGTCGCGACGGCAATACCGGGTATGGTAACGAAGTCACGCGTGTAAGCAAATAACGCGCAATGGTGATATACTCCGCGCCCAGGATGCAGGCACCGGTGTGCGCTGCTTTACAACTTTTGCTTATAGCCCCGTCGGGCTTGCCAACGAACTATTGTCGCCATGAAGTTTATCATTAAATTGTTCCCGGAAATCACCATCAAAAGCCAATCTGTGCGGTTGCGCTTCATTAAAATCTTAACCGGGAACATTCGTAACGTTCTCAAAAACTATGACGAGACGCTGGCCGTCGTCCGTCATTGGGATCATATCGAAGTTCGCGCGAAAGATGAAAATCAGCGCCCGGCTATTCGCGATGCGCTGACCCGTATCCCCGGCATCCACCATATTCTGGAAGTCGAAGACGTACCGTTCACCTCGCTGCACGATATTTTTGAAAAGACGCTGCCGCTGTGGCGCGAGGCGCTGGAAGGCAAGACCTTCTGCGTGCGTGTGAAGCGTCGCGGCAAACATGAATTCACCTCCATTGAGGTGGAACGCTACGTCGGCGGCGGTCTGAATCAGCATATTGAAACGGCGCGCGTGAAGCTGACCGACCCGGACGTCACCGTCAATCTCGAGATTGAAAACGATCGCCTGCTGCTGGTGAAAGGCCGCTATGAAGGCATCGGCGGCTTCCCGATCGGCACCCAGGAAGATGTGCTGTCGCTGATCTCCGGCGGCTTTGACTCCGGCGTTTCCAGCTATATGCTGATGCGCCGCGGCTGCCGCGTGCACTACTGCTTCTTTAACCTTGGCGGCGCCGCCCATGAGATTGGCGTTCGCCAGGTCGCGCATTACCTGTGGAACCGCTTCGGCAGCTCGCACCGTGTTCGCTTTGTGGCGATTAACTTTGAGCCCGTGGTCGGCGAAATCCTCGAAAAAGTGGACGACGGTCAGATGGGCGTCGTGCTCAAGCGCATGATGGTCCGCGCCGCGTCAAAAGTCGCGGAACGCTACGGCGTGCAGGCGCTGGTCACCGGCGAAGCGCTGGGCCAGGTTTCCAGTCAGACCCTCACTAACCTGCGCCTGATCGACAACGTCTCCGATACTCTGATCCTGCGTCCGCTGATTTCGCACGATAAAGAGCACATCATCGACCTGGCGCGTGAGATCGGCACGGAAGATTTCGCCCGCACCATGCCGGAATATTGCGGCGTGATCTCGAAGAGCCCGACCGTGAAGGCGGTGAAGGCGAAGATTGAAGCAGAAGAAGAACACTTCGATTTCAGCATCCTCGATAAAGTGGTGGAAGAGGCGAGCAATATCGACATTCGCGATATTGCCCAGCAGACGGAAGCCGCCGTGGTTGAAGTGGAAACCGTGACCGGCTTTGGCGCTAACGACGCGATCCTCGACATCCGCTCCATTGACGAGCAGGAAGACAAGCCGCTGAAGGTCGAGGGCGTTGAAGTCGTTTCGCTGCCGTTCTACAAGCTGAGCACCAAATTTGGCGATCTCGATCAGAGCAAAACCTGGCTGCTGTGGTGCGAGCGCGGGGTGATGAGCCGTCTGCAGGCGCTCTATCTGCGCGAGCAGGGCTTCAGCAACGTGAAAGTTTATCGCCCGTAACGGGTTGCCATCCATATTGAAAAAGGCCTTCCCCGATGGAAGGCCTTTTTGTCATCCCCGGGCCAGCGCATTAGCGCAGGGTCATCGCCAGGTCATTCAACTGATCGATGACGATATTCCAGCCCTCAAAAAATCCCATCTGCTCATGCTGCTCGCGAGTTTCATCATCCGCATGCAGCACCGTGGCCGTATAGCGACATCCGTCTTTTTCGTCGGCAAAGGTGATGATGGCCGTCATGGCAAAAGGGGACACGGCAGGACGATAATCCGCCGTCAGCATCGAGGTCATGACGATTTTTTGTTGCGGGATGACCGCAAGAAAACAGCCGGGATTATCGCTGCGTTCACCGTCAGGGCCGTGCATCACGGTATGAAAAGCCCCGCCAGAGCGAAAATCAAAGGCCAGCACCTCAGTAGACCAGGGCTTCGGGCACCACCAGGTTTTGAGTAATGCCGGGTCGGCCCACGCGCGCCACAGGGCAGAGGCTGGCGCGCTGAGCAGGCGGCTGATGACAAGATCGCGAGAATCGGATGCGCTACGGGACATGCTACGACTCCTCAGGAAAAGGGGAGCCAGTCCGCGGCGCGGACCGGCTATCAGGCTTCGTAGTAATTATAGATGCCGGCGGCCATTACCAGCTGCGAGGCGACCTCATACGCTTTCTCGCGACCCACCAACAGGTCAATCATTTTCAGGGCGAAATCAATCGATGTCCCCGGTCCCTGGCTGGTTAACAGATTCACCCGTGGATCCCAGACCACCCGTTTATCCTGCCACTGATCGGCGGGGATATGTTCCTTCAGCGCCGGAAAACCGGTCATGTTACCGATTGGGAACAGCTGATGGGGCACCAGCACGGTCGCCGGGGCGGCGCAGATGGCGGCCACAATGCGGCCTGAGAGGTGGAACTGTCGGACGGTTTCCACCAATAGCGGGCTGTCGCGGAAGCACTCTGCGCCCTTGATGCCGCCCGGGAGGACGATGATATCGAAATCACCATCGGCCACCTCGACCAGCGGCGCATCCGCCAGCAGTTTGACGCCGCGCGAGCAGACGATGGTCAGGCCGCCGTCGCTGGCGACGCTGGCGGTGGTTACCTTCACTCCGCCGCGGACCAGCAGGTCGATAGTGGTGACCGCTTCGGTCTCTTCGCTACCAGGGGCGAGGCAAATCAGTGCCGACGCGCTCATATTCATTCTCCTTACGCTTGATCAATTCAAATAAGCGGGCGTTTTCCGGTACGGCAACGCCGTGGGCGCGGGCGCGGTTGAGCAGAAAACCGGTGATATAGTCGATCTCCGTGTGCCGCTGGGCGCGGATGTCCTGCAGCATGGATGAGATATTTTCTGCCGTACTTTCAATCACCTGTTCGACATAAAATAGCAGGTTTTCCGCCGAGGTATGAATACCTTCGCGCTCCATCACCGCCGCCACTTCCTGGCAAATGGCGGCAACCTCCTGCGGATAGTGGCGCAGATCGCCGTTTTTACATCCTTTGAGGGCGGTCAGAGGATTAATGACGCAGTTTACCGCCAGCTTGCGCCAGGTGGCCGAGTAGATATGGTTGTGCCAGGCGACATCCGGCAGTACGCTTTGCAGGACTTCCGCGAGATAGCTGTAGTCCTCCTCGTAGCTTTTCGCCGGACCGATATGGGTGGTGCCCTGGGCGACGTGGATGATCACATTCCCGTCGCGACGCGCTGCCTGGGTGGTGGAGGCCAGCAGCAAAGGCTGTTTCACGCCGCGCAGCTCCTCGACGGTGCCCATGCCGTTATGCACCAGCACAATTGGCGTAGTGACAGGCAGGATCCCGGCCAGGTGCTTCACCGCATTCGACACCTGCCAGGCCTTTAAGGTGACGATCAGCAGCTCGCTGCTGGCGAGAAAATCGGGGTCGTTGGCCGTCAGTGACTCGTTGAACACCGAGCCGTCGGTTTCAATGACATTGACGCTACAGAATGGCTGCGGTACGCGTAGCCAGCCCTGGACTTCATGTCCCTGTTTGCACAACGCGGTCAGCCATAGTTGTCCCAGTGCACCGCATCCCAGTACGGTTACTTTCATTGTTCCTCCTCATCTGCCGCTACCCCAGGCGCTGATGGCTAAAGTCTATCTCGTCGCTTTTCGCATTGTCGGACGGAAAGGGGGATTCGGCGTCGTCGGGCAGCACGGGGAAATAGCGCGAGCGTTGCGTAATCAGCTAAGCTTCCGGGATAACAAGTTGAGTTATGCCGCGTTGCAGGTATTATGCAACGCAAAAGAAACGGAAGGAGAGGAAAAGATGCCATCTTTCGATATTGTCTCTGAAGTTGATCTTCAGGAAGCCCGTAACGCGGTGGACAACGCGAGCCGCGAAGTCGAGTCGCGTTTTGATTTTCGTGGCGTTGAAGCCACTTTTGAATTAAACGACGCCAACAAAACCATTAAGGTGCTGAGTGAGTCTGACTTCCAGGTGAACCAGCTGCTGGATATCCTGCGCGCTAAGCTGCTTAAGCGCGGCATTGAAGGTACCTCCCTCGACGTGCCGGAAGATATCGTGCACAGCGGTAAAACCTGGTTTGTTGAAGCGAAGCTGAAGCAGGGCATTGAAAGCGCGGTGCAGAAGAAGATCGTCAAACTGATCAAAGACAGCAAGCTGAAAGTGCAGGCGCAGATTCAGGGCGAAGAGATCCGCGTGACCGGTAAGTCCCGCGACGATCTGCAGTCGGTGATGGCGCTGGTGCGCGGCGGCGATCTGGGGCAGCCGTTCCAGTTCAAAAACTTCCGCGACTAACGCGGCGGCAGACAGCAAAAAGCGGGGAATTCCCCGCTTTTTTTATACCCCTTTGATGAGCTGCTCGATCTCGAAGCGGTTGGTGACCTTGCTGTCGATTTTGATATACACCGAGCGCTCCTCAGGTACCACCAGCGCCTGATGAACCCCGTTGGCGTTCAGCAGACGCGTCTGTAGCGCGCTGTCGACCACCACGCCATCCGGCACCTCCACCCGCAGGCTGCTGACGTACGGCGGCTCGCTCATGGTACTGGCCACCAGCAGCCACAGCATTGCCAGCAGGGCGCCCAGCAAGAACACGGTTTGCGAATCAAAGAAACCATCGACCCAGCCGCCAAGCGCGCCGCCAATCGCCACGCCGAGGAACTGGCTGGTGGAGTAGACGCCCATTGCGGTGCCTTTATAGCCCGCTGGCGACTCCTTGCTAATTAACGATGGCAGCAGCGCTTCCAGCAGGTTAAACGCCAGGAAGAAGAGCTGGACGCCCGCCACCAGTTCCCAGAAGTAGCCTCCAGCGCCCCAGAGGACAATTTCCGCAATCAGCAGGATGGCGACGCAGAGCAGGAAGACGCGCTTCATTTTGCGCTTCACTTCGGCATAGATGATAAACGGCACCACCGAGATGAACGAGATAACCATGGTGACCAGGTAAATCTTCCAGTGCTCGGCGGCCGGAAAGCCAGCAGCCTCCAGTTGGCCGGGCAGCGCGACAAAGGTCGACATCAGCATGATGTGCAGGCACATGATGCCAAAGTTGAGCTTCAGCAGGCGTGGTTCCACCAGTACTTTGCTAAAGCAGCCCTTCACCATCCCGGATTCGCGGTTGAGCACGTGGTTATGGCTGTTGGGCACCACCCACAGGGTGAGCAGGATGCCGATGGTCGCCAGAATGGCGATCATCCAGAACAGCGCGTGCAGACCCAGCTGGTGGGTGACAATCGGCCCCAGCACCATGGCGATGGCGAAGGTGACGCCAAAGCTGACGCCGATAAAGGCCATCGCTTTGGTGCGGTTCTGTTCGCGAGTGAGATCGGATAGCAAAGCCATGACCGCGGCGGCGATAGCGCCGGAGCCCTGCAGGGCGCGGCCAAGAATGATGCCCCAGATAGAGTCGGTGAGCGCGGCGATGACGCTGCCGAGTACAAAGATGAGCAGGCCGCCGACGATCAGCGGCTTACGGCCAATACGGTCAGATAACAGTCCGAAGGGGATTTGGAAAATCGCCTGCGCCAGGCCGTAGATACCGATCGCCAGGCCAATCAGCGCTTCACTGGCGCCCTGCAACGCCATGCCATACGTGGTCAGAACCGGCAGGACCATAAACATGCCAAGCATGCGCAGGGAGAATACCGTCCCCAAACCCCAGGTCGCGCGCAGTTCCCCTGGCGTCATTTTGTTATCGTTCATTACCACCTCAATATAAAAACTGCGCCTAGTGTAGCGGCGGGGGGTAAGAAGCGTAAATAAATGTTTGTTTAACAGATATTACGGGGCTGTTGCGCGATGAGACAAGTTGGTAAAAATCAATAAACCAGTGGAGGGGGACTCCACTGGCGAGGGGAAAAATTAAGGTAAAGTAAAGTCAACCCACTGGCTGCCAGCGTCAGCCGATTTGACGCACTGTTCGACCCAATAGACGCCGTGCAGCCCGGCTTCAACGTCCGGATACCAGAAGTCTTGCAGGAAAGCGCGATCGTCACGGTCCGTGGCGTCAATCGCCTGCGCATAGCGGCGATAGAGGTTGGCCCAGGCTTCGAATAGCCCTTCCGGATGGCCGCCGCCGATGCGGTCATCCGCCAGCGCGTTCGGCGACAGGTAGGGCATCCCGCGCTCCAGAATGCGCGCCGGCTCGCCCTGCACCTCATAGCTGAGCTGGTTAGGATGCTCATCCCACCATTCGATACTCGCTTTTTCGCCGACGATACGCACTTTTTGCGAGTGCATGGCGCCGCTGTTGACCGCGCTGGTCCACATCGAGCCAACCGCGCCGTTGTGATATTCCATCAGGACAAAGGCGTTATCTTCCAGCGGCGCGCGGGAGGGGACAAAGCTCTGGCGGGAGCACATCAGCCGTTTGATATTGAGCTGCGGCGCCATGGTTTCGGCGACAAACAGCGGATGGGTGGCCAGATCGCCCAACACATAGCTGGGCCCGGCAAACTTCGGCGTCACGCGCCAGCGGGTGGATTCAGCCTGCAGCTCGACGGCCTGGTTATGAAAGCCGTGGGCGAACTGCATATTGACGATGCGGATCTCGCCGAGCAGTCCATCGGCAATCATCTGCCGCGCCTGCTGGATCATCTGATAGCCGGCATAGCCGTAGGTGACGCCGACGATTTTGTTCTGTTTTTTGCTCAGGTCCACCAGCTCGCGTGCTTCTTCGGCGCTAAAGCAGAGGGGCTTTTCACAGATGACGTGGAGGCCCGCTTCCAGCGCCGCTTTGGTGATGGCGAAATGGGTATTGTTCGGGGTGGTGACCGAGACGACCTCGATGCCGTCAGGGCGCTGCGCCTCTTCACGAAACAGGGTCTGGTAGTCGGCGTAGCAGCGCTCCGGCGCGATGCCCAGTTGCTCGCCGAACGCGCGTCCGCGCTCGGCATCGACGTCAAGCGCGCCGGCCAGCAGGGTATAAACATTGTCACGCAGCGCCGCACAGCGGTGGCTGTAGCCGATTTGACTGGTTCCCCCGCCGCCGACCATGCCCCAACGCAGGGAGCGGGATAAGGGTTTCAGGCCGTTTAACATGGTGCTCTCCTTTTTGAAATCATTCGCACTCTGAGGCGCTCAATGCCGACGCCTGCGGCAACGCGCATCCGGATAGACTGACCTTAACTTAAGGAAATGTTTGTTCTGTTTCAATTGTGTTGTGGAATTTATTTTCCATATATGCGAGGGGGATCGAATTAGCGAAAGTTTCTTTTGGGCTGCGTTGAAAAGATGAGCGAGGGCTTATCGCCTCCCGGAGCAGAGCAGATTCTTGCGGGTGTTTTTCGTTCCGACCAAATATGAAATAAATTTTCTTTTTAGCCGCTGAGCCGGTGCAATCCGCAGATTGCACCGGGGAGCCGATGCCGCTATGACGCTCCGCGCACAGACGCGGGGGAAGGTGAAGCGGTGGGAGGATTACCGGCCGCAAAGATGCCTTTCGCCGCCAGACCTGCGACGGTGAGGGCTGCCGGGATACCGAGGATCAAAAAGACGCTTTCAAAGGGCAGGTTGAGCGCCATCATCTCGGCACCGGCAAAGGCGCTGAGAATGGCGCCGATACGCCCGACGCCATGCATCCAGCTGGATCCCGTCGCCCGCGCCTGCGTAGGATAGTAGCGGGCGGAGAGGGCGTTCATACCGGTATTCGCGCCGTTCAGACAGGCGCCGCTGATAAACGCCAGCATACAGAGCAAGGCAAAGCTGCCCGCGGCGTAGCCCATCGCCATGGTGAACAGGCCGCCAACGGCGTAGATCATCCCCAGCGCGCGATGAGGGTTGATCCTGTCCATCAGCCAGCCGGCAAACAGCGAGCCGAGGGTGCCGCCCGCCTGGTAGATCGCTGTCATGATGGCCGCCTGGCTAACGGTCATTCCCACCGCTTTAACCAGCGTTGGCAGCCAGCTACCGAGGATATAGACCAGGAACAGCCCCATAAAGTAGACCAGCCATAGCATCAGTGAGCCGAAGCCGTACTGGCGGGAGAGCACAATGCGCATCGCGTTGCCGGCCGCCGGCTGCGCCGGCAGGGTAAACGTCACGTTGTCGCTGATTTGTCCGGGATAGAGACGGTTAAGAATGGCGCGAATGCGTGCGGCGGGCGCTTGTTTGATCACCAGAAAACGAACCGACTCCGGCAGCAGCCAGATAAGCAGCGGGGCAAACAGCAGCGGCAGAATGCCGCCGAGCGCCATCAGCGAGTGCCAGCCAAACTGCGGGATCAGCCACGATGCTGAGAATCCTCCTGCCGCCGCGCCGAAGGTGAAGCCGCAAAAGATGACGGTAATAATAAATGAACGCTGGCGTTCCGGAGCGTACTCCGACACCAGCGTCCCGATGTTCGGCATCGCGGCGCCCAACCCCAGGCCGGTCATAAAGCGGAAAAACATCATCTGTTCAATGTTGTGCGAGAAGGCGGTGGCGATGGTCCAGAAGCCGAAGAAAAAGACGCTATTGATAATGATTTTCTTGCGCCCCAGCCAGTCGGCGAGCGGGCCAGAGAAAATCGCGCCCAGCGCGAGGCCGATCAGCGCGGCGCTGATCACCACGCCTAGCTGGTGGTTGCTTACCCCCCATTCCAGCTTTAGCGTCGGGGCGATAAACCCCATGATCGCGATATCAAAACCATCGAGAGCGATAACGCAAAAACCGAGAAAAATGATCTGCTTTTGAAAGCGGCTCAGCGGGTTACGGTTTATTAACTCTCTGACATCCAGGCGTTGAGTCTGTGTCATAGCGTATTCCTTATGCGCAGGAGCGCAGGTAGGGCTGCGCGGCATTGAACAGTAATTGCGCCCGCTGGAGCGGCGGCAAGGCGCCCTGCTCGCCGTCGAGCGGCACTTCGAGGGAGACCGGCAGCGTTGCCGGCAGGGCCGACATTAGACCGTGCAGATCCAGACCGCCTTCCCCTGGCACGTTGCGCGCCGAGCGGGCCTGGCGGATGAGTTCCTGTTCGCTCTCCGGCCTCTGCGCCGCGCCATCGCAGAGCTGCATATAGTTGAGATGATGCGCGGGCAGGCTGGAGAGGGCGGCGAGCGATTCTCCCGCGCGCCAGAAATGAAGGGCGTCCACCAGGATGCCGATATCCTCCCGCCCGCTGGCGGCGATCATCGCCTGCGCATCGGCGATAGTGCGCAGTTGGGTCCAGGGCATCGGCTCAAGGTTCATGGTCAGCCCATAGGGGCGACCGGCCGCGGCGAGGATAGCCAGGTTGTCGGCGCTGCGCTGAAGGTTGTCATCATTGCCGGCGACTAACACCTGTCCGGCGCCAAGACGCGCCGCAGTCTCCATAAACCGCTGCAGCCGATCGTCGAGAGTAAACCCGGGGGTCAGGCGGACGATCTCCACGTCTGAGACGCGGATGCCGGTTTCCATCAGCGCAGACAGCGTCGCGCGGACGGCGGGGGTATCGCCCAGCATGTCGTAGTCCGGGTCGGCCGGTGTGGCGGGAAGCAGCCGCAGACCAACGTGGGTAAAACCGGTTTTGGCCGCTATCCGCACCTGTTCGGGAGGAGGGACATCGAGCAGGGTCAGCGCGGCGAGCGATAGGGTACGCATGTTCATAAAGGGCTCCGGTACAGTTGCAGGTGAAGATAGTTATGGGTATTGCCGTCCCTGGTCGTTTATTGCTTTGTTTTTATTGTTTTTTCCGCCAGATTTTTACCCACCAGATAGCCGAAGGTCATGGCGGGTCCGAGGGTTATCCCTCCGCTGGGGTAATAGCCGCGCATCACGCTCGACATGTCGTTGCCGATGGCGAACAGGCCCGGTATCGGCTGCTGCTGTCCATCCAGCACCCGGGCGTGTTCGTCGGTTTGCAGTCCGCTGAAGGTGCCCAGCGAGCCGGGTAGAATGCGCACCGCGTAAAACGGCCCTTCGCGCAGCGGTCCGAGCGTCACCTGATGGTCACCCTGAGCGCGGTTATAGGCTGATGCCCCGCGGTGAAAATCGACGTCTTCGCCAGTGCTGGCGAAGTGGTTAAAGCGTTCAACGGTTTCCGCCAGCGCATTGGCGTCGATGGCGCACTGCTTCGCCAGCTCTCCCAGCGTGTTTCCCCGCAGCAGGTAACCGGTACGCAGCCAGGCGGTGGGGGTGAACGGGAACGGTCTGGCATGACCCAGACCGTAGCGACGCAGCGCGCGACGATCGGCCAGCAGCCAGGCCTGCGGCGTGTCGCCCGCGGGTGTGGCCGCCAGCAGGGCGGCGATAAAGTCATGATAAGAGTCTGCCTCGTTAACAAAGCGTTTGCCGTTGGGCAGGACAGCGATCACCCCGGGCTTGGCGCGTTCCACCAGGTGGGGAAACATCAGCTGCTGGCCGCTGGCCAGGGTGACGCGGGACACCGGCGCCCAGGCCAGCGGGTGGCGCAGGCGGGTGTCGAACTGGCCGCCGACGGATTCGCCAAGCCTGATCCCCTCGCCCTGATTGTCCGGCGGTGCGGCGGAAAAATGGCCGTAACCCTCCGCCGCGTGGGGCACCACCTGCGCCAGCCGCTGCCGATCGTGGGGAAAACCGCCGCAGGCCAGCACCACGGCCCCTGCTTCGACGTGAATTTCCCCGCTGTCGCTGCGCAGCACCGCGCCGGACACACCCTGCGGACCCTGCAGCAGCCGGACCACCGGGGCATTGAGCTGAAAGCGCACTCCGGCGTCGAGGGCGGATCGCAGCAGACGGGCGACCAGCGCATTGCCATTGACCAGATGCTGCCCTCGTCCGGCGCGCAGCCGCTGCCAGCCGTGGCGCAGCAGGCGGCGGACGGCATACAGCGCGGAGCGCGGCGAGCGGGTGGCATTGAAAAAATGCGCCATATCCGCGCCGCCGGCGATGCCCATCCCGGCAAGGCTGATGGTCTCCAGCGGCGGACGCAGTCGGTGGAGCCAGTCGCCGAGCTGACGGCCATCGTAGGGCTGAGCGGTGACCGACCGCCCACCGCTCGCCGCACCCGGCGACGCGTGAAAGTCCGGCATGGCACTGCCTGAGAGAAACTGCACTGCCGTCCTGTGATGAAAAAAATCCACCATCTCCGGCCCGTGGCGCAGGAAGGTCTGCAGGCGAACGTCGGCGGCTTCGCCCCCCATCTCATGCTGCAGATAGGTCAGCGGGGCGTCAGCCGCTTCGTCGATGCCCTCCGCCCGCGCCAGCGGGTTGCGGGGGATCCACAGCCAGCCGCCGGACCAGGCGCTGGTCCCGCCGAGCACCGACGCTTTCTCCGCCACCATGACGCTGGCGCCGTGCATGGCCGCGGTGACCGCGGCAGAGAGTCCCGCCGCGCCGGAGCCGACCACCAGCACATCCACCTTCACAGGCCTGCTCATGATGCACTCCTTACTGCAATGGTGAAAAAGCGGTGGGGCGCATCAGCACCGACTCCAGGCGTTCAACGGCGGCCAGTTCGCGATTTTTCCGCGAAAAGGTCTGCCAGCGTTCGTCCTGCGCCATTCGCGCGCGGCGCACCAGGCGATCGTCCAGGCTTTCATAAGCCCAGATGTGCACCACCTGATTGACCACGCCGATCTCGGTAAAAAAGAAACCGATCAGTTTGCCGAGATGGTCGGTCTGCACCGCCAGGGCATCGCTTTGGTACAGCGCCAGCCAGTCGGCCATTTTCAACGGATTGATGGTGTACGTGCGTTTTTCGTAGATCATGATGTTTTCCTGATTAGTGGGGGGAGTGTTGTGCCAGATGGCAGGCGGCGAGGTAGCCAAACGTCAGCCCCGGGCCGAGGGTGATGCCGGGACCCGGGTAGGTGCCGGCCATCAGCGAATCCATGTCATTTCCCACCGCGTACAGCCCCGCGATGGGTTTTCCTTCCACGTTGACGACCTGTGCATCGGCGGTGGTGACCAGGCCCCGCGACGTTCCCAGATCGCCGGTATAGAGTTTGATGGCATAGAACGGCGCGCTGAGCAGGGGGGCGTTACAGGCGTCAGGCTGATGACCCGGATCGCCCATCGCCCGGTTATAGCTGTTGCCGCCTTTAGCAAATTCCCGATCCACGCCCTGCGCGGCGTCGCGGTTGTAGCGGGCAACCGTCTCGCTCAGCGTTTGGGCATCCAGACCAAGCTGTTGCGCCAGCGTCTCCAGGGTGTCGGCTTTGTACAGATAGCCGGCGGCGATCAGGGCGTCATTATTGACCGGCGCCGGGCGTGCCAGCCCGAGGCCGTAACGCTTCATCGCCTGGGCGTCGCAGAGTAAAAAGCAGGGGGCATTTTCCGTAGCGCGCTGCATCGCGCTGGCGAAATGGTGATAGGAGTTAGACTCGTTGACGAAGCGTACCGCCCGCTGATTGACGGCAATCACGCCCGGTTTGGCCCGGTCGGTTACCAGATGGGGGAAGCGCTCCTCGCTGCCGTCGGCCCGGGTCAGCACCGATACTGGCGCCCAGAAAAAGTTGGAGGCCCGATCGGCTCCCTCGCGAGCGTTAAGCGCCGCCGCGAGATGCAGCGCGGCGCCATCGTTGGCCGGCGGCGACATGGTGAAGTGTTCGCGGGTGTGTGGCCGATAGCGCGCCGCCAGCGCGCCCGCGGCAAAGCCGCCTGCGGCCAGCACCACCCCGCGGCGGGCGTGCAGCGTCTCTCTTTGCCCCTGATACTCAATCTCCACCCCGCGGACCGCGCCTTGCGCTTCGCACAGCGCCAGAACATTGACATTCAGCCGCAGGTTCATGCCTTTACGCAGCGCCGTTGTCGCCATGCGGGCTATCAGCGCATTGCCCATCGCCAGGCGGGTGCCGCGAGGGTACTTCACCCGGTCGCGGGCGTAGCGCAGCAGTAGCCGGGTGCAATGGGCCAGGGAGCGTAGCGAGCGCCGCATGTCGAGAAAATGTTGAATGTCGACGCGGTTGACCATCATCCCGCCAAACAGCAACATCCCCGGCGGCGGTGAACGCAGGTCGCGAAACGCGTCCCCCAGTTCACGACCGTCATACTCCACCACCTCCAGCGCACGACCGACGTCGACCGCGCCGGGTTCATCCGGATAGTAATCAGGGGAGAGCGGGCGCAGGCTATATTTCACCGCCCCCTCGCGCTCGAGAAAGGCCAGCGCCTCACGCCCGGCGCTAACAAACGCTTCGGCGAGATCTTCACGGTACTGGCTCTCGCCGATAATGGTCCGCAGGTAGGTTTTCATCGCCTCGGCGCTGCCGCTTTTACCCGCCGCACGCGCCTGATCGGTATCGTGCAGCCACACGGCGCCACCGGAGATAGCCGAGGTGCCGCCGAACTGGCCGGCTTTCTCCAGCATCAGCACCGACAGCCCTTTGCAGCTGGCGGTGACCGCGGCGGCAAAGCCAGCGGCGCCGCTGCCGATGACGATCACATCCCAGCTCTTCATGCTGCCGCTCCCTGCGCCGGCGGGATGGCGCCGATAAACTGGCCCATCAGCGTCATCTGCGCCAGCGCCATTTCCGGCCCGGTCTGCACCCGGCAGCCGCGGGCGGCGGCGAAAGTGAGCAACGGCGTCATCACCGGGGCGGTGACAACATCAGCCACGTGGGTGGCGCTGTCGAGCGTATCCAGCAGCGCCTGCGGCAGGGGCAGCTCATCAAATCCGGCCATGCCGGCCGGCGAGCCATTAACCAATAGATCGACGCCGTGAAGGGTGTCCGGCAGCGCGCTCAGTTGTACCGCCGGGAAGGCCTCAGCCAGAAGGTCATGCAGGCGTTGCCGGGTGGTCGGGTTTTGATCGTGCAGGGCCAGCTGACGGATCCCCGCCTCGCACAGTCCCCAGGCGATGGCGCTGCCGACGCCGCCGCAGCCGGAGAGCAGCGCCTGCTTACCTGCCGGCTGAAAACCCTGCGCCTCGGCGGCGAGCTGAAAGCCGACGCCGTCCAGCATATCGCCCTGCAAACGGCCATCCGCCAATTTGCGGATCACATTGATGGCGTTGAGTCGGCGGGCGCGGGGGGTGAGCTCGTCGACCAGCGCGGCGGCGCGCTGCTTATGCGGCACCGTCACCAGCACGCCGGTCATGTTCTGCCAGCCACGCAGAGCGTTGAGGTAGTCGACTACCGCGTCCGGGGCGATATCCACCGGGATCATGACGCTGTCCATGTGCTGTTCAGCAAAGTAGCGGTTGAAGTTATCCGGTGATTTGACCTGGGCGATCGGATGACCAATCACGGCGACAACCTGGGTAGTTCCACTGACCATTTCAAACCTCATTTGTTAAATTAATGTTGTGAAAGTATTTCAGTGGAAGCTGGGAGCGACAACGCAGAATTCGGACATGTCGGTTGTTAATCGCACGATCGCTGCGATAATCGCAGGAAATCGATAATGATGTTGCAAAAATGTGAGCGAATATGCAAAACACCATTCATCCACGCGATCTGATCGTCGGTTTACAAAAAGGGCTGGCGTTAATCCAGCTTTTTTCCAAAACCTGCCCAAAACTCACCGTCGCCCAGGCGGCGAAAATGAGCGGCCTGACGCAAAGCGCCGCGCGGCGTTTTCTGTTGACGCTGCTGCATGAGCGCTATCTGCAAACCGATGGGCGTTATTACTGGCTTACCCCGAAGACGCTGCGGCTTGGTCAGGCCTACGTCGATTCGGCGCAGTTTCCCCGCATGGTGTGGCCAATTGTCGAATACATCGCCAGCCGGACCGAGGAGCACGCCTCGGTAGGGGTGGTGGATGAAGATGAGCTGGTCTATATCGCCCGCAGCCGGCATACGCCATTTAACTCCACGTCGGTTCGGCTTGGGGAGCGGGTGCCCATCTTCTGTACCGCCGGGGGACGGTTATGGCTGGCTTCGCTGCCGGAAGCTGAGTGCGAGGCAGTTCTGCAGCGTATTACCCGGGAACAACGCACGCCCTATACGGTGACCGACGTCGCGTTGCTGATGGAGAAAATCGCCCAGGTGCGGCGCCAGGGTTATGCCACCATTGAACAGGAGTTTGAGATTGGCATGCTGGTGCTGGCGGTGCCGTTAACTGACAGGGAAGGAACCTGGTGGGGCGCGCTGAGTCTGACCAGCCATCAATCGCGCACATCGCTGGAAGCGTTATGTCACGACCATCTCGATCTGCTCTACAGCGCGCAGGCGATGCTGGTGAGCTAAACAGGGCAGCCGATGCGCTGCCCTCAAAGATGTTGCTTACGCCGACGCGTTGTTCAGGAAGCTGTTCCAGTTGCTGGCGGCGTTATCTACGAAGATGTTCCAGTTTTTGCCAGCGGTGAGGACAAAGTTTCCCCAGTTTTCGCTACCAGTGGTCACAAAGGTTTCCCAGTTTGACTGCCCGGTCAGGAAGGAACCAAACGCCATCGCGCTGTCGCCGACGAAGGAGGCAAACGCGCTGCCGGAGGTGAGAACAAAAGAGGTGAAGCCGACGCCCGAGTTGGCAACAAAGCTGGCGAAGCCGCTGGCCGCGCCGAACAGGTTAAAGCCACCGGAGATGTACTCCATTTCGTTTAGTGTTAACTCTTTCATTGCAATTCCTTGTAGTAATGATTTTCCAAATGGGTGGGTAAACCCGGTGCAAAAGGTAGCACTGCTGTCGTGCACAGCGCGAGTCAGGTCCGCTGTGTATTAGCTCATTTTTTCCTCATTTTTTGGCAGGAGAGCAGCGTAAACGGCCGGAAGAGGGGAGGGGAGTATGAAATGAGAAAGAAAGCGGTGAGGAAGCAGAAAAGAAAAAGCCCCGTAAAAACGGGGCTTTATATCGCACTGGAGTGGGAGATTATCTCACGTAAGCCAGCAGGCTATGTGAATCCGGCACCATAAAGTCAACGGACATCATCACGGACAGCGCGGTGATGGCGACGATGGAAAAGACGAACAGCTTACGCGCCCAGACTTTGTCATCGGCCACTTTATAGCCACGCAGCGCCATGCCCAGCCACCAGACGCTGACCGCTGCCGCCACGACCAGGTATTTATACCCGGCGTAGCCGCCCAACGAGAGCATCAGGGTCGCCACGGCAAAGGCAACGATGTACAGCGTAATATGGTTTTTGGCGACCGAAATGCCTTTCACCACCGGCAGCACCGGAATGTTCGCCGCCTGATAATCCTTAAAGCGGAAAATCGCGATGGCGTAGGAGTGAGGCATCTGCCACAGGCTAAAGATAGCCAGCAGGATCGCCGCACCGCTGTCGAAATCACCGGTGACCGCGCAGTAGCCAATCACCGGCGGCGCGGCGCCGGAGAGTGAGCCAATCAGCGTGCCATAGACGGAGTGGCGTTTCATGTACAGGCTGTAGACGCCGACATAAACCACGAACCCCATCACCCCCAGCCAGCAGGCCAGCGGATTTGCGCCGAACCACAGCAGCATGAAGCCAGCAATACCCAGCAAGGTGGCGTACACCAGCGAAGCTTCTGGCGAGATCAGCCCTTTGACCAGCACCCGGTTTTTCGTCCGTTCCATCTTACGATCGATGTCCCGGTCGATGTAGTTGTTGAATACACAACCCGAGGCGACCACCAGGGATACTCCAAGGAGCGTCCAGACGAACAGCGGATAGTCGATGTGGCCTTTGGAGGCCAACAGGAAACCGCCGATCACGGAGATCAGGTTGCCAAAAATAATGCCTGGTTTCGTTACTTGCAGGTATTGCTTAAACATACTCGCCGCTCTTAGTGCATCATCATGTTGTAGTTCAGGTTCCACATAATCCAGATGGAGCCGACAACCACGATCGCAATGATGATTACGGTGAAGATAAATGCGGTCAGGTTCCAGCCTTCATCGGACTTGCTGTTCATATGCAGGAAGTACACGAGGTGTACCACGATCTGCACCACAGCGGTCACCAGAATGGTGCCAAGGATAACCGCATGCGAGGCGGAGCCACTCATCACCATGGCGAACGGAATGACCGTCAGGATGATGGACAGGATAAATCCTGTCATGTAGCTCTTCACGCTGCCGTGAGAAGCGCCGCTATGATCGGTAGAATGACTCATTACATCGCCCCCATCAGATAGACAACCGAGAACACGCAGATCCACACGACGTCCAGGAAGTGCCAGAACAGGCTCAGGCACAGGATACGCGTGCGGTTAGTGCTAGTCAGGCCACGACGTGAAACCTGGAACATCAGCACCGCCATCCAGATAAGGCCAGAGGTCACGTGCAGACCGTGGGTGCCGACCAGCGCGAAGAACGCCGACAGGAAACCGCTACGATCCGGACCGAAGCCTTCCATGATCAGGTGATGGAATTCATAGATTTCCATCCCGATAAAGCCAGCGCCAAACAACCAGGTCAACGCCAGCCAGGAAACCACCTGGCTCTTGTTGTTTTTGTACATGGCGATAGCCGCCATGCCGTAGGTGATGGAGCTGAACAGCAGCAGTGCGGTTTCAACCAGAACGAACGGCAGTTCGAAAATATCTTTGCCCGTCGGTCCGCCGGCTGTGCCGTTCACCAGAACGGCATAGGTAGCAAACAGCGTAGCGAAGATGATGCAGTCGCTCATCAGGTAGATCCAGAAACCGAATACCTTCATCGGTCCTGTATCATGGTGCCCGTGTTCATGCGCGTGGGCAGTATGCGCAAGAGTATCAGTTGCCATTTTTCAGCCCTGCTTTGTTAATCTCATCGAAATGCTGTTTTTCCAGTTTTTCGACTTCTGCAACCGGTACGTAGTAATCCACGTCCTCGTCAAAGCTCTTAATAATCCAGGTCGCTACGATGCCGATGAAGCTGGCAATCGCCATCCACCAGATATGCCAGATCATGGCGAAACCAAATACCGTAGCGAAGGCGGCAATGACGATGCCGGCGCCGCTGTTTTTCGGCATATGAATTTCTTCATAGTGAGCAGGCTGTTTGTACGCTTCACCTTTCTCTTTCATTTCCCAGAAGGCATCACGCTCGTGAACCTGAGGAACGATAGCGAAGTTATAGAACGGCGGTGGAGAAGAGGTTGCCCACTCCAGCGTACGACCACCCCATGGGTCACCGGTCAGGTCACGGTTCTGATCGCGGTCGCGAATAGACACGTAGAACTGAATCAGCTGGCACAGGATACCGCAGGCGATCAGCGCTGCACCGCAAGCTGCAACAACCAGCATCGGGTGGAACTGCGGATCGATCTGCTGGCTCAGACGACGGGTCATACCCATGAAGCCCAGCACGTACAGCGGCATAAACGCCACGAAGAAGCCGATGATCCAGAACCAGAAAGCGCGTTTGCCCCAGGTTTCGTTCAGGGTGAAGCCAAAGGCTTTCGGCCACCAGTAGGTCAGGCCTGCGAAGCAACCGAATACCACGCCGCCGATGATAACGTTATGGAAGTGCGCGATCAGGAACAGGCTGTTGTGCAGAACGAAGTCCGCGCCCGGTACCGCCAGCAGCACGCCGGTCATCCCACCTACGGAGAAGGTCACGATAAAGCCGATAGTCCACATCATCGCCGAGTTGAAGACGATGCGACCCTGATACATGGTGAACAGCCAGTTGAAGATCTTAACCCCGGTCGGGATCGCGATAATCATGGTAGTAATACCGAAGAAGGCGTTTACGTTCGCGCCGGCACCCATGGTGAAGAAGTGGTGCAGCCAAACGATGAACGACAGAACGGTAATACAGACGGTTGCCCACACCAGAGAGGTGTAACCGAACAGACGCTTACGCGAGAAGGTCGCGGCGATTTCGGAGAAGACCCCGAACACCGGCAGAACCAGGATGTACACTTCCGGGTGACCCCAGGCCCAAATCAGGTTGATGTACATCATCATGTTGCCACCCATATCGTTGGTAAAGAAATGGGTGCCCAGGTAACGATCCAGGGTCAGCAGCGCGATGGTGACGGTCAGAATTGGGAAAGAGGCGATAATCAGGATGTTAGCGCACAGAGATGCCCAGGAGAATACCGGCATCTTGAACATGGTCATGCCCGGGGCGCGCATCTTGATAATGGTCACGAAGAAGTTAATACCGGTCAGGGTAGTACCGATACCGGAGAGCTGCAGCGCCCAAATCCAGTAATCGACCCCTACGCCAGGACTGTATTCAATTCCCGACAGCGGCGGATAGGCCAGCCAACCGGTCTGTGCGAACTCACCGACGCCCAGAGACAGGTTAACCAGAATCACGCCCACAACGGTGAACCAGAAGCTCAGGTTGTTGAGGAACGGGAAGGCCACGTCGCGCGCGCCGAGCTGAAGCGGAACCACCAGGTTCATCAGACCGATAACGAACGGCATCGCCACGAAGAAGATCATGATAACGCCGTGGGCGGTAAAGATCTGATCGTAGTGATGAGGTGGCAGGAAGCCTGCTTCCCCGGCCGAGGCCAGCACCTGCTGGCTACGCATCATAACGGCATCAGCAAAGCCACGCAGCAGCATGACGATTGCCACGATAACGTACATGATACCAAGACGTTTGTGGTCGACAGAAGTCAGCCACTCGTTCCACAGGTAGGACCACTTACCGAAGTAAGTGATGGCAGCCAGAAGCGCCAGTCCCCCAATGATAATCGCAGCCACCGTAACCACGATAATGGGTTCGTGGTAGGGCACTGCATCCAGTGTAAGTTTTCCGAACATCGTTTTCTTCCTCGGCCCCTTAGTGAGCGGTTTCCGCGTGGCTCATGTCCATGCCTTCCATCCCGTCGTGAGCAGCGTGCTCGCCTTCAGGTTTGGACATGTTCATGCTCTCGTGAGACATGAATTTGTTCACAACATCTTTGAACAGATCCGGCTTCACGTTAGAGAAGTATTCCACTTTGTTGTATTCGCTAGGCACAGCCACTTTATCGAACGCGGCCATGGAGTCCATGGAGTTCGGCGACTGTTTGGCTTTTTCAACCCACTGATCGAAGGTTGCACGATCCGGAGTAGCAATCGCTTTGAACTTCATACCTGAGAAGCCCGGGCCACTGTAGCTAGCGGAGATACCGTCATAAGTACCAGCTTCGTCAGCAATGAGGTGCAGTTGAGTCTGCATCCCGGCCATTGCGTAAATCTGGCTACCTAAGCGCGGAATGAAGAACGAGTTCATCACCGAGTTAGAGGTCACTTTGAAGTGTACCGGTACGTTCGCCGGGAAGGCGATTTCGTTAACGGTAGCAATACCCTGTTCCGGATAGATAAAGAACCATTTCCAGTCCATCGAAACGACTTCGATGGTGATTGGTTTCTCGTCGTGGGCAAGCGGTTTGCTTGGCTCCAGTGCGTGAGTGGTTTTCCAGGTCAGAACGGCCAGGAACAGGATGATCAGAATAGGTACCGTCCAGACCACAGCTTCCACTTTGTTGGAGTGTGACCAGTTCGGGCTATACTTCGCATCTTTATTGCTCGCGCGATACTTCCAGGCAAATCCTACTGCCATCAAGACGGCGGGAATAACGACAATCATCATCAGGCCGAAGGCCGTCAGAATCAAAGAGCGTTGCTCCAGTCCAATCTGTCCTTTTGGGTCAAGGAGTGCAGAATCACAACCACTGAGTAATACAGTACTTGCGATTAATGACATCCATCCCAAACTTTTATTGTATTTCCTGAGTCTCATTGAACGACCTCAATTCCACGGGATCTGGTGGCGTTTAAAGTGTACGGGCATTTTACGGTAAGGTTGCATTACTGTAAACATGATTGGATCTCTGTCAGTTCTGTGTTAGCGGCTTCTGCTTGGTTTGTCACATATGTTACGTAGTGTTACGTAATCGCTTGCAAAGCCTGATTTTCGTGGGATTGATAACGAAAGGGATAAGAAAAGGAGTACTTAGCGGCGAATGGGCATAACCACCCAAAAATTAGAACAATTGTTTAACATTTAATTATCAAATAAAAGACATTGTGAAAACCTAAAATAAAATCGCCGTAGCTGAATCGGTTAAATTATTTAAAGAATCGAATGAAAACTGTCAATAATTTCCAGAAATCAAAAACGCACAAAACAACAAATAGCGCGGCGGGCAATATAAAAGCGTTAATAAGCCGTTATAATTACGTTTCGTAATTACAACGGCTAATAATGATGCAGCTTCCTTAAATCAGGCGAGTTTTACGCAGCGCCAGGTAGTCGAGCAGACCGCCGAACAAAATACCGCCCACCGCAGTCAGCGCCGCAACCTCCAGCAGACCGGACAGGAAAGAGAAGGCAGTGTAATCCAGGGCGTTCATGATCAGCAGTACCAGCCATACCGCCAGCAGCAGGCAGCCCAGCGCCAGAATCCTTAACGCCAGCGCATAGGCTTGCGGGTATTCGCTTCGCGGCATAAAGCTTGCTGTGCGTTGGGTATGCTCAAGCGTTTGCCGGCACAGCAGCAGCAGGGCAATCCCCGGCACCGCCGCGACGACCGAGAAGAGATAGAACGTCGACCAGCCGTGGGCCTCGACAAACCAGCCGGCGATCGGCCCAACGTACACGCGGCCGACCGCGGACAGCGCAGAGAGCAGCGCGAACTGGGTAGCGGAAAAGGATTTATTGCACAGCGTCATCAGCAGCGCGACAAACGCCGCCGTCCCCATTCCCCCGCACAGGTTTTCAAAGAACACGGCGGTTGCCATGGAATAGAGGTGCTTATCGGTAATCGACAGCAGCCAGTAGCCAGCGTTGGAGACCCCCTGCAGCACACCGAAGATCAGCAGCGCCCGAAACAGCGTCAGCCGCTGCATCAGGACCCCGCCGTACAGGGCGCCGAGAATGGTGGCAAACAGGCCTAAGGTTTTGTTCACCATCCCCACTTCGCCGGCGTCAAAACCGACGCCGCGGATGAGGAAGGTGGTGGTCAGGCTCATGGCAAACGCATCGCCCAGCTTATAAAGGACGATGAGCAGCAGAATCAGCCAGGCGTTATTGCGACCGAAAAAATCGCGCAGCGGTTCGGCGACCGCCTGCTCCAGCGATCTGGGAACCGGGATAACGTCGCTCGGCTCGGGCGCCAGCAGTGTGGCGATGATGCACGGCACCAGCAGCGCCGCCATCAGCCAGTACATCCCCTGCCAGCCGAGATAGCGGTCGGCAAGCCACAGTGCCAGCCCCCCGGATACCAGCATCCCGAGGCGATAACCCAGCACGCTGATCGCGGCGCCAGCGCCGCGCTCTTCCGCTGGCAGAACGTCGGTTTTCCAGGCGTCGAACACAATATCCTGTGACGCCGAGCAGAAGGCGATCACCACCGCCAGCGCCGCCATCCAGCGGAGCTGGGAGACAGGCTCAAGAAAGCCCATCGCCGCGATAGCCAGCAGGAGCAGGACCTGGGTAGTCAGCAGCCAACCGCGACGACGTCCAAGAAACGGCGGCGTATAGCGGTCCATTAGCGGGGACCAGAGAAATTTAAAGACATAGGCCTGGCCGACGAGTGAGAAAAAACCGATCGTTTTCAGATCGATATTTTCCACTGTCATCCAGGCCTGCAGGGTACCGGAGGTGAGGGCCAGCGGCAGGCCTGAGGCGAAACCGAGGATCAGCAAAATCGCTGATTTCGGCTGTTGAAAAATGCGTAAGTAGTGACTGGACATAGCATAAAGCACGAACCCGGCCGCGGCCGGGTTCGTGGTGGCATTAACGCGCGTTTTGCTTGATGAAATCGTGGATGCTGGTGTCCTGCGCCATATCGGCGATGGTATCGGTCAGGACGCTGTTGACGGCATCAGCGATGTTCTTGTTCGAGGCCTGGAAGGCGCCTTCAACGGAATAGCTGGCGCGGTAGTTTTTGGTCATCTTCGTGCCGTTTGCCGCGGTGGCGATGATGGCGATATCGGCTTTCGTGGCGATGTTGTAGCGCACGTTGCCCTGGGAGACGTCAGCGTAGAGTTTATTGACAATAATCTGCAGATCGACCGCACCGTTCGGGCCAATCATGTAGCCGCGAGCGGTCATCTGTTTCTCCAGCACTTCCTGCAGCAGGAAGCGCAGATCGCGCGAGGCGGTGAGGGTGACCTGCTGATTGTCGCGCGTGACTTTCGCCAGCGCCTGGTCCGGACGCTGATCGGCGCCGTTGATGCTGACGGTCACGCCCATCAGGCTCGGATCCTGCTGCGGCAGCGTGATTTTCGGCGATACTTCAATGGTGGTCGGCGGCGTGGCGCATCCTGCCAGCATAAACATGGCGACCAACGGGAAAAGGATCTTCTTAAGCATGTTCAGGTCTCAACGCATGGTGTTGTTATAAGGAAAATTACCGCCATCATAGCATTGCCAACGGCAAGGGGAAGTGGCAACGCGTGTAAATCCATCGCCCTGGCGGTTTTCTGAGCGTCCCGCCACGGTTAATCGCTCTTTCCCCGGCGGATCTGGCGACCAGAGCCAGTAAACGTGATACTTTTGAATGAAAATATCAGAACAATGCTAATTTTTTGTTGTTTTCTCCTAATGGAAGCGGTAAAAGCGGCTAACATTTAAATGGAGTGGCGGCATCTCAGCGTTGTCGGAGGAGAAAATTCATGATGATACGTGAACAGACCGAAGCAAAACTTAGAGCAGCGTTCGACCCGATGTATCTCGAAGTCGTGGATGAAAGTTATCGTCACAACGTCCCAGCGGGCTCTGAAAGTCATTTTAAAGTGGTGTTAGTGAGCGATCGCTTCACTGGCGAGCGTTTCCTCAATCGCCACCGTATGATCTACGGCACGCTAACCGAGGAGCTGTCGAATACGGTGCATGCCCTGGCGCTGCACACCTACACGATAAAAGAGTGGGAAGCATTACAGGATACGGTTTTCGCCTCGCCGCCTTGCCGCGGTGCGGGGAGTATCGCCTAGAAATCCCATTTGCAACCGCTGGCGCTTTTCCAGTATGTTGCTTGCAGATTTAGCAAAAACGGCCTACGGGCCGTTTTGTTTTGCCTGGAAAATGCGCAAAGTGAGCGCTTTTGCGGACAAATTTGACCGGGAAATGTGAAAAATGCCGCAGCAGTGGGCGACAACCGTTCTCGACTCACAAAAGTGATGCCGCTATAATGCCGCGTCTTATATATGAATGTCTTCGGGATGATTCTGACGACAGGGAATGTGTTTCTGATTTGAAGAGGGCATCCCGGTTCTGCGAAGCCACCTACACGCGCTTCCAGAGTTGACCGAGCACTGTGATTTTTTTGAGGTAACAAGATGCAAGTTTCAGTTGAAACCACTCAGGGCCTTGGGCGCCGTGTAACGATTACTATCGCCGCTGACAGCATCGAGAATGCTGTCAAAAGCGAGCTGGTCAACGTAGCGAAAAAAGTTCGCATTGACGGCTTCCGTAAAGGCAAAGTGCCGATGAATGTTGTTGCTCAGCGTTATGGCGCATCCGTTCGCCAGGACGTGCTGGGCGACCTGATGAGCCGTCATTTCGTTGACGCGATCATCAAAGAGAAAATCAATCCGGCCGGTGCGCCGAACTACGTTCCGGGCGAATACAAACTGGGCGAAGACTTCACCTACGCGGTAGAGTTCGAAGTGTATCCGGAAGTTGAACTGCAGGGTCTGGACGCAATCGAAGTTGAAAAACCGGTTGTTGAAGTGACCGACGCTGACGTTGACACCATGCTGGAAACCCTGCGCAAACAGCAGGCGACCTGGAAAGACAAAGACGGCGCCGTTGACGCTGAAGATCGCGTCACTATCGACTTCACCGGTTCCGTAGACGGCGAAGAGTTCGAAGGCGGCAAAGCCTCTGACTTCGTACTGGCGATGGGCCAGGGTCGCATGATCCCGGGCTTCGAAGATGGTATCAAAGGCCACAAAGCGGGCGAAGAGTTCACCATCGACGTGACCTTCCCGGAAGAATACCACGCAGAAAACCTGAAAGGTAAAGCGGCTAAGTTCGTTATCAACCTGAAAAAAGTTGAAGAGCGTGAACTGCCGGAGCTGACTGAAGAATTCATCAAACGTTTCGGCGTGGAAGATGGTTCCGTCGCTGGCCTGCGCGCTGAAGTGCGTAAAAACATGGAGCGCGAGCTGAAAGGCGCTGTGCGTAACCGCGTGAAGTCTCAGGCTATCGAAGGTCTGGTTAAAGCCAACGAGATCGACGTTCCGGCTGCCCTGATTGACAGCGAAATCGACGTGCTGCGTCGTCAGGCTGCTCAGCGTTTCGGTGGCAACGAGAAACAGGCTCTGGAACTGCCGCGCGAGCTGTTCGAAGAGCAGGCTAAACGCCGCGTTGTTGTCGGTCTGCTGCTGGGCGAAGTGATTCGCACCAATGAGCTGAAAGCTGACGAAGAGCGCGTGAAAGGCCTGATCGAAGAGATGGCTTCTGCGTACGAAGATCCGTCAGAAGTGGTTGAGTTCTACAGCAAGAACAAAGAGCTGATGGACAACATGCGCAACGTGGCGCTGGAAGAGCAGGCTGTTGAAGCTGTGCTGGCGAAAGCCAAAGTGTCTGAAAAAGCCACTTCCTTCAACGAACTGATGAACCAGCAGGCGTAATTTCGCCGCGATTGTTTAAGGTTCGAGCAAAAACCCGTTGCCGAAAGGCGGCGGGTTTTTTTTTAAGATAATGATAGCCTCAGGCACGGTGCTAAAACGCATTTACCATGATAGCGTTACAGCAAAAGCTTGTTATGCTTGAAATATGGCAACACCATCCCCATTACCGGGGGAGGCAACTGCATCCGCTATCGCACGCGTGTTGAAGAGGCGGTGACGCGTTCAGCGGATAGAAACTGTGGCTGATAATCCGTCCGTAAGGTTACAATCAGTGCAGCAGGTATTTTAAAATTACTCCAGGAGACGGAAATGTCATACAGTGGCGAACGAGACAACTTTGCACCCCATATGGCCCTGGTGCCGATGGTCATTGAACAGACCTCACGCGGTGAACGTTCTTTTGATATCTACTCCCGTCTGCTTAAGGAACGCGTCATTTTTCTGACCGGCCAGGTCGAAGACCACATGGCAAACCTGATCGTGGCGCAGATGCTGTTTCTGGAAGCGGAAAACCCGGAAAAAGACATTTACCTGTACATTAACTCTCCGGGCGGGGTGATCACCGCCGGGATGTCGATTTATGACACCATGCAGTTCATCAAGCCGGATGTCAGCACCATTTGTATGGGGCAGGCCGCTTCTATGGGCGCGTTTCTGCTGACCGCCGGGGCGAAAGGCAAGCGCTTCTGCCTGCCGAACTCCCGCGTGATGATCCACCAGCCGCTGGGCGGCTATCAGGGACAGGCGACGGATATTGAGATCCACGCCCGTGAAATCCTGAAGGTGAAAGGACGCATGAATGAGCTGATGGCGCATCATACCGGCCAGTCTCTTGAGCAGATTGAGCGTGACACCGAGCGTGACCGCTTCCTCTCCGCTGCGGAAGCCGTGGAGTACGGGCTGGTCGATTCTATTTTGACCCATCGTAATTGATGCCCGAGGCGTAAGGGTGCCGCTTTACGCTTCATCCTTCTCGCCGCGATTTTTCGGGTGGTTGGTATTTTTTCGGACGCTTGCCGGTCAGGCTTGCGGCCGGAGGCTTTGCCACCGCCTCGATGTAGCGCGAAGGATTTTGTGTATATACTAATGAAGGGCGGCACAACGCTATATGGCGGCTTGCGCCTGAGAATGGCATTTGCGTCGTCGTGTGCGGCACAAAGAACTTAAAAAGAGGTTTGGACTCATGACAGATAAACGCAAAGATGGATCGGGCAAATTGTTGTATTGCTCTTTTTGCGGCAAAAGCCAGCATGAAGTGCGTAAGCTGATCGCCGGGCCATCCGTGTATATCTGCGACGAATGCGTTGATTTATGTAACGACATCATTCGCGAAGAGATTAAAGAAGTTGCGCCGCACCGCGAGCGCAGCGCGTTGCCGACGCCGCACGAGATTCGCCACCACCTTGATGACTATGTCATCGGTCAGGAACAGGCGAAGAAAGTGTTGGCGGTCGCGGTATACAACCACTACAAACGTCTGCGCAATGGCGATACCAGCAATGGCGTAGAGCTGGGTAAAAGTAACATTCTGCTGATCGGGCCGACCGGTTCCGGTAAAACGCTGTTGGCGGAAACGCTGGCGCGCCTGCTGGATGTGCCGTTTACCATGGCAGACGCCACCACCCTGACCGAAGCGGGTTATGTGGGTGAGGACGTCGAAAATATCATTCAGAAACTGCTGCAGAAGTGCGACTACGACGTGCAGAAAGCGCAGCGCGGCATCGTTTATATCGACGAAATCGACAAAATTTCGCGTAAATCCGATAACCCGTCGATTACCCGCGACGTCTCCGGCGAAGGCGTACAGCAGGCGTTGCTGAAGCTTATCGAAGGCACCGTCGCCGCCGTTCCACCGCAGGGCGGGCGTAAACATCCGCAGCAAGAGTTCCTGCAGGTTGATACCTCCAAGATCCTGTTTATCTGCGGCGGCGCGTTCGCCGGCCTGGACAAAGTGATTTCCCACCGTGTTGAAACCGGCTCCGGCATTGGTTTTGGCGCGACGGTAAAAGCGAAGTCCGACAAAGCGAGCGAAGGCGAGCTGCTGGCCCAGGTCGAGCCGGAAGATCTGATCAAGTTTGGTCTGATCCCGGAATTCATTGGCCGTCTGCCGGTGGTGGCGACCCTGAATGAGCTGAGCGAAGAAGCCCTGATCCAGATCCTGAAAGAGCCGAAAAATGCCCTGACCAAGCAGTATCAGGCGCTGTTTAGCCTTGAGGGCGCAGAGCTTGAATTCCGCGACGAAGCGCTGGACGCCATCGCCAAGAAAGCGATGGCGCGTAAAACCGGCGCCCGCGGTCTGCGCTCGATTGTGGAAGCGGCGCTGCTGGATACCATGTATGACCTGCCTTCGATGGATGATGTCGAGAAAGTGGTCATTGATGAGTCGGTTATCGAAGGTCAGAGCAAACCGCTGCTGATCTACGGCAAACCGGAAGCCCAACAGGCATCTGGTGAATAATTAACCATTTCACTCAAGCAGTTAACAAAAAGGGGGGATTTTATCTCCCCTTTTATTTTTCCTGCATTCCCGCCGTTGAATGTGTGGAATACATCCCCATATACTGGATTACATATTAACGACGATGCAGTGGAGTATGGCGTCGTCGGCTACCTGGCGGACTTTAAACTAAGAGAGAGCTCTATGAATCCTGAGCGTTCTGAACGCATTGAAATCCCCGTATTGCCATTGCGCGATGTGGTGGTTTATCCGCACATGGTCATACCCCTGTTCGTAGGGCGGGAAAAATCTATTCGTTGCCTCGAAGCGGCCATGGACCATGATAAAAAAATCATGCTGGTTGCGCAGAAAGAAGCGTCGACGGATGAGCCGGGTGTAAACGATCTTTTCACCGTTGGAACCGTGGCGTCTATTTTGCAGATGCTGAAGCTGCCGGACGGCACCGTGAAGGTGCTGGTCGAAGGGCTGCAGCGTGCACGTATTTCTGCGCTGTCTGATAATGGCGAACATTTCTCGGCGAAAGCGGAGTATCTCGACTCGCCGGCGATTGACGAACGCGAGCAGGAAGTGCTGGTTCGCACCGCTATCAGCCAGTTTGAAGGCTATATCAAGCTGAACAAAAAGATCCCACCGGAAGTGCTGACGTCGCTGAACAGCATCGACGATCCGGCACGCCTGGCGGATACCATCGCGGCGCACATGCCGCTGAAGCTGGCTGACAAGCAGTCTGTGCTTGAGATGTCCGACGTCAACGAACGTCTGGAATATCTGATGGCGATGATGGAATCGGAAATCGATCTGCTGCAGGTTGAGAAGCGCATTCGCAACCGCGTCAAAAAGCAGATGGAGAAATCCCAGCGCGAGTACTATCTGAACGAGCAAATGAAAGCGATTCAGAAAGAACTCGGCGAGATGGACGACGCCCCGGACGAAAACGAAGCGCTGAAGCGTAAGATCGACGCGGCGAAAATGCCGAAAGAGGCGAAAGAAAAAACCGAAGCGGAACTGCAGAAGCTGAAGATGATGTCGCCGATGTCTGCGGAAGCGACCGTCGTGCGTGGCTACATCGACTGGATGGTGCAGGTGCCGTGGAACGCGCGCAGTAAGGTCAAAAAAGACCTGCGCCAGGCCCAGGAGATCCTTGATACCGATCACTATGGCCTGGAGCGCGTGAAGGATCGCATCCTTGAATATCTCGCGGTGCAGAGCCGGGTGAACAAAATCAAGGGGCCAATCCTCTGTCTGGTGGGACCGCCGGGGGTAGGTAAAACCTCGTTAGGTCAATCCATCGCCAAAGCAACCGGACGTAAATACGTACGTATGGCGTTAGGTGGCGTGCGCGATGAAGCGGAAATTCGCGGTCATCGTCGGACCTATATTGGCTCGATGCCGGGCAAACTGATCCAGAAAATGGCGAAAGTGGGGGTGAAAAACCCGTTGTTCCTGCTGGATGAGATTGACAAAATGTCTTCCGACATGCGCGGCGACCCGGCTTCTGCGTTGCTTGAGGTGCTGGATCCGGAACAGAACGTGGCCTTTAACGACCACTATCTGGAAGTGGATTACGATCTCAGCGATGTGATGTTCGTGGCGACGTCTAACTCCATGAACATTCCGGCGCCGCTGCTGGACCGTATGGAAGTGATTCGCCTCTCCGGTTACACCGAAGATGAAAAGCTGAACATCGCCAAGCGTCACCTGCTGCCGAAGCAGATCGAACGTAACGCGCTGAAGAAAGGCGAGCTGACCGTCGACGATAGTGCCATTATCGGCATTATTCGTTACTACACGCGTGAAGCGGGGGTTCGTAGCCTGGAGCGTGAAATCTCAAAGCTGTGCCGTAAAGCCGTTAAACAGCTGCTGCTGGATAAATCGCTGAAACACATCGAGATTAACGGTGAGAATCTGCATGATTATCTCGGCGTGCAGCGCTTTGACTATGGCCGTGCCGATAGCGAGAACCGCGTCGGTCAGGTGACCGGTCTGGCGTGGACGGAGGTGGGGGGCGATCTGCTGACCATCGAAACCGCCTGCGTACCAGGCAAAGGCAAGCTGACCTACACCGGTTCGCTGGGTGAGGTAATGCAGGAATCGATTCAGGCTGCGCTGACCGTGGTGCGTTCGCGGGCGGACAAACTGGGCATTAACGCCGACTTCTACGAGAAGCGTGATATTCACGTCCACGTCCCGGAAGGGGCGACGCCGAAGGATGGTCCTAGCGCGGGTATTGCCATGTGTACGGCGCTGGTCTCCTGCCTGACCGGTAACCCGGTACGCGCTGATGTGGCGATGACCGGTGAAATCACTCTGCGTGGTCAGGTGCTGCCGATCGGCGGTCTGAAGGAAAAACTGCTGGCGGCGCATCGCGGCGGCATTAAGACTGTTCTGATTCCTGATGAGAACAAACGCGACCTTGAAGAAATTCCAGATAACGTTATCGCCGATTTGGATATCCATCCGGTGAAACGAATCGAGGAAGTTCTGACACTTGCGCTGCAGAACGAACCGTTCGGCATGCAGGTTGTGACCGCGAAATAGTGATTCTGCGCAAATTGCGCTAATAAAAATAGGGCTGGTAAGTCATTTCGGACTTGCCAGCCTTTTTTTGTGTAGCTAACTTAGATCGCTGGCAGGGGGGTCATCGACAACTGCTGTTGTAAGGGCATGACAGTCCTGATATAACTGCTGCGCGGTCGCACTATGAAGGACTCAGGTGCGATATAAATTATAAAGAGAGGAAGAGAACAGTGAATAAATCTCAACTGATTGACAAAATTGCTGCGGGTGCGGACATTTCTAAAGCTGCAGCTGGACGTGCGTTAGATGCTTTAATCGCTTCTGTTACTGAATCTCTGCAGGCTGGGGATGACGTTGCGCTGGTAGGTTTTGGTACCTTTGCTGTTAAAGAACGTGCCGCCCGTACTGGTCGCAACCCACAAACAGGTAAAGAAATTACTATCGCTGCCGCAAAAGTGCCGGGCTTCCGTGCTGGTAAAGCGCTGAAAGACGCGGTGAACTGATCGGCTTTCCCGTCAGGGAATGTGACGAAGTACAAGGGCGCATCGTGAGATGTGCCTTTTTTATTGCCTTTTCAGACCACTTTATGTGTGTTTATCGCCACTTGTGGGCTGACAATCACCCTGTTTTCTTGTCAAAATACGTCCTCACGCGCGGCGGCCATCACGTGCTATGCTGCGCGAGCTAAAGTCATCTACAGCGGAGCGTTGTTACACCATGATGGACAACCTACGCACGGCCGCCAACAGCGTCGTGCTCAAGATTATTTTCGGTATCATTATCGTCTCGTTCATTTTGACCGGGGTGAGTGGTTACCTGATTGGCGGTGGCAAAAACTATGCCGCAAAAGTGAATGGCCAGGAGATTGGCCGTGGGCAGTTTGAAAATGCCGTCGCCAGCGAACGTAACCGTATGCAGCAGCAGCTTGGCGACCAGTTCTCCGAGCTGGCGGCGAACGAAAACTACATGAAAACCATGCGCCAGCAGGTGCTGAACCGCCTGATCGATGAATCGCTTCTGGATCAGTATGCCCGCGAGCTGGGCCTCAGCATCAGCGATGAGCAGGTGAAGCAGGCGATCTTCCAGACCCAGGCTTTCCAGACGAACGGTAAGTTCGACAACCAGCGTTTCAGCGGTATTGTCGCCCAGATGGGGATGACCACCGATCAGTACGCTCAGGCGCTGCGTAACCAGCTGACCACACAGCAGCTGATTAACGCCATTGCGGGTACCGACTTCATGCTGCCGGGTGAGTCCGATCAGCTGGCGGCGCTGGTGTCTCAGCAGCGTGTCGTCCGCGAAGCGACCATCAACGTGAATGCCCTGGCGGCAAAACAGACGGCCAGCGATGAGGAAATCAACGCTTTCTGGCAGCAGAATCAGGCCCGTTTTATGGCGCCGGAGCAGTTCCGCGTCAGCTATATCAAAATGGATGCCGCCAGCATGCAGGAGAGCGCCTCTGACGAAGAGATTCAGTCATGGTACGACCAGCATAAGGATCAGTTCACTCAGCCGCAGCGCAACCGCTACAGCGTGATTCAGACCAAAACGGAAGCCGATGCGAAAGCGGTGCTGGCCGAGCTGCAAAAAGGGGCAGATTTCGCCACGCTGGCGAAAGAAAAATCGACCGATATTATCTCTGCCCGCAACGGCGGCGATATGGGGTGGATGGAAGAGGCCTCTACGGTGCCAGAGCTGAAAGATGCCGGGCTGAAAGAGAAAGGCCAGCTGTCTGGCGTGATCAAATCCTCGGTTGGCTTCCTGGTGGCCCGTCTGGACGACGTCCAGCCGGCGCAGGTGAAGCCGCTGGCTGACGTGCGTAATGACATTGCGGCGAAAGTGAAGCAGGAAAAAGCGCTGGATGCTTACTACGCGCTGCAGCAGAAGGTGAGCGATGCGGCCAGCAACGATAATGAATCGCTGGCGGGCGCGGCGCAGGTCGCCGGACTGAAGGTGGTGGAAACCGGCTGGTTTGGCCGCGATAACCTGCCGGAAGAGCTGAACTTTAAACCGGTCGCTGACGCTATCTTCAACGGCGGTCTGGTGGGTGAGAACGGCGCGCCGGGCAGCAACTCCGACATCATTACCGTTGACGGCGATCGCGCATTTGTTCTGCGCATCAGCGAGCACAAAGCCGAGGCGGTGAAGCCGCTGGCTGAAGTGAAGGCGCAGGTTAGCGATATCGTTAAGCACAATAAAGCGGAACAGCAGGCGAAACTGGACGCCGACAAGCTGCTGGCGGCGCTGAAAGACGGCAAAGGCGATGAAGCGATGAAGGCGGCTGGCCTGAGCTTTGGCGCGCCGCAGACGCTTTCCCGTACCGGCCAGGATCCGCTGAGCCAGCTGGCATTCACTCTGCCGCTGCCGCAGCAGGGCAAACCGGTCTACGGCGTTGGCAGCAATATGCAAGGCGATGTGGTGCTGGTGGCGCTGGATGAAGTGAAAGCAGGCAACATGCCGGAAGAGCAGAAGAAGGCCATGGTTCAGGGGATTACCCAGAACAATGCCCAAATCGCTTTCGAAGCGCTGATGAGCAACCTGCGCAAGGCGGCGAAAATTAAGCTGGGCGACAGCATCGACCAGCAGCAGTAATTTCGCGTCGTCTCGCAAAAATGAGCAACATGATGTAATCCTCAAGGGCCGCTTTCGCGGCCCTTTCCATTTCTGTGATTTGCCTTTTGTCGGCCATCCGCACTGACGCTATCGTAACCTTGCTGTCTACACACAAGGAGATATCAGCATGAAATATGGAATAAAAACACTGATGGCCGCGGGCGTTCTGGTTTTCGCGGTAGGCGTACAGGGCGCGCTGGCGGCACCCGCCAGCGGTAAAGCGGCGGTGAATAAAGAAAATGTGCAGGCGACCGCTTCGGCGAAGGCGGAAGCGGTGCCCGGCGACACCGACAACGGGGCGACAAAAGTCAGCATTAACCACGCCAGCGCCGAACAGCTGGCGCAGGCGTTGAATGGCGTAGGGTTGAAAAAAGCCCAGGCCATTGTCAGCTACCGCGAAGAGTACGGGCCGTTCAAAACCCTCGATGATCTGAAGCAGGTCCCGGGAATGGGGAGCGCGTTGGTGGAGCGCAATTTAGCCCATCTGACGCTGTAAATTTTATGCCAGACCTTGCACAGCGGTGATTTTTTGCCAGGATAAAGAGGTTGCATCAAGTGGTGTGACCTCTTACCTCACAAACAACAATAACAGAAAGGCATTAGTGCTATGCAGACACAAATTAAAGTTCGCGGCTATCATCTGGACGTCTACCAGCATGTGAACAACGCACGTTACCTGGAGTTCCTTGAGGAAGCCCGCTGGGACGGCCTGGAAAACAGCCCCGCGTTTCAGTGGATGATGGAGAAAAACATCGCCTTCGTGGTGGTGAATATCAATATTAACTACCGTCGTCCGGCGGTGCTGGGCGATGTGCTGACAGTGAGCAGCAAACTGGAGCAACTCAACGGCAAAAGCGGCACCCTTAGTCAGGTGGTCACCCTCAACCCCAATGGCGAAGTGGTAGCCGATGCGCTGATTACCTTTGTCTGTATCGATTTGAAGACCCAGAAGGCGCTGCCACTGGAAGGGGAGTTGCGTGAGAAACTTGACCAGATGAACTTGCGCTAACAACCGACGTGCGAGTGACGGGCCCACGGCAGGTGATGAACCCGTAGCCCCGGTAATCGTCGCGCTACCGGGGAATTTGAGTCAAAGCTCCGGTAAATCGCGCCCCGGAGGCTATGCCTGTGCCAGCCCGGTTTTTTGCTTCATCACCGCCATTACGCCAACCTTGTCCCCCAGATACTGGTTGAGTCCGTTTGCGCGCAGGTTACAGGCGGCGCACTGGCCGCAGCCATCGCCCTTAATGCCGTTGTAGCAGGTGAGGGTTTCCTGGCGCACCAGATCCAGCTGACCCCAGAAGTCGGCAAGCGCCCAGGTCTCGGCTTTATTCAGCCACATCAGCGGCGTCTCAAAGCGAATGTCTTTCGCCATCCCAAGGCTGACGGCGTGGTGCAGCGCTTTGACAAACTCATCGCGACAGTCCGGGTAGCCGGAGAAGTCGGTCTCGCACACGCCGGTGATGATGGCTTCGGCTTTCACCTGATAGGCGTAGATTGCCGTCAGGGTTAAAAACAGAATATTGCGCCCGGGGACAAAGGTGTTGGGAATGCCCTCGGCATCAGGCTGATAGTCCGGTACCGGAATGTTATCGCGGGTCAGGCTGCTGACTGCCAGTTCGTTGAGCAGAGTGACGTCCAGCACTTTATGCGCGACGGCGCCCAGTTTCAGGGCGAGTTCGCGCGCAACGTCGATTTCCGCGCGGTGGCGTTGGCCATAATCAAAAGTGACGCAATGCACTTCATCATACTGTTGCAGAGCCTGCACCAGACAGGTGGTTGAATCTTGTCCTCCGCTGAAGACAACTACGGCGCGTTTCATGGCAATTCCTGACTAAATGAGTAAAGGCGCTATGGTAGCGCCAGACGCGCGCGGCGACCAGCTCTCTCACGTCAACGAGGCCGGCAGCCAGGCGCTGGCGAAGTCAAACCAGCCCCGGGCGTTGAGGCGCAGGCCATTAACCCCCGGTGGCGCGCTGATCCGATAGTTATACTTGAACAGCGGCGTCATGATGGCGTCTTCCATCAGACTGTTGAACACGTTGCGCAGCGCATCGTTGCGGCTGCGGGCGTCGGGCTGAGACTGCACGGCGTCTAATGTCGCCTGCAGATGGGCATATTGCGCCCCGGTCAGCAAATTAGGCCACAGCATATCGCAGCGCAGCCACTGCTCCAGGGCGTACTCCGGCGCTTCGCCGATCAGTCGGTCTCCCATCATCAGGTCGGCCTGCCCCAGATGCTGACAGCCTTCCCAGTTTTTGGCGTCATGAAAAATGATCGTCAGTTCGCAGCCCAGCAGAGCCAGCCGTTGCCTCAGTTGCTCGGCCATCGCATGAAGCTCGACCGGCAGATGATAGAGCAGAGTGAGCCTGGCCGGCAGCGGCACCGCGTTGTTTTCCGGTCCCTGCGGGATGGACCATCCCGGCAGCACCTCATGGCTTGGCGTAATCAGATCCTCCTCCAGCGGCAGCGTTTCCAGCAGCGACGAGTGATGGATTATCGACACTAGCCGCTGGGCCTGCGTTTTACTAAGACGCGGGCTGTGGCGCAGGGTCAGATAGCAGAAGCCAAGGCTGATACGGTTGCTGACCTGGCGCAGATTGTGGAGCTCTTCGCGATCGCCGATGGTGATCTGCACCGGGTGGCGGCAGCTGGTGCCGAGATCGCGGTCAAAGAGCTGAGGAGTGATCCAGTATTCCACCGCCTGGATCAGCGGATGCTGCAGGTGATACCGGGGATGGTTCTCCAGGCGGACGAGTTCCGGACTAAACCGCTTCAGGCGGAATGGCCCGCAGCCGATGGCCGGATCGTCGGGATGTGCCAGCACGCTGCAGTAGCTGGCCAGGCGGAACGGCAGCCAGTAGTCAGGACGATGCAGCGTGATGGTGAGACACTGGGCGTGAGTGACATCGATACGGCTGATGCTGGCGAAGAGGGTCCGTAAGGCGGGCAGCTCAAGCAGCAACTGTAACCGCTGCCGTAGCTGTGCGGTTTGCACCGCATCGCCATTGTGCCAGTACAGCGTGGAGCGAATGTAAAAATGCCAGCGCAGGCCGTCCGGCGAGACCTGCCAGTGATGCGCCAGATCGCCGATCGGCATATTGTCGCCTTCATCGAAGCGCGTCAGCCCGGCATAGATCTGCCCGGCCAGATGCTGCTCGGCACGTCCGGGGAGAAAGCCAGGACGCAGCGGCTCCAGTGGGCGATAGTAAGGAATACGCAGCGTCGGAGTATTGTTTTGCCACTGACCGCCGAGGAAGGGATGGAGCAGGGCTTTCAGCTCCACCGGGGCCAGCTGCGCCAGCTCCAGCGCGTTTTGCTGCTGACCGTTGTTCAGCGCCTGCTCCATCATCTCGTTGCGCAGACTTTCCGGGGTTTTGTGAAATGAGAGCTGTCCGCGTTTGCCGCGCCCGGAGCTGGCCTGCCAGCTTAGCCACCCCGCCTCCTGCGCCTGACGCAGCAGAGTGCGGACGTGGCGTTCGCTACAAAAACAGCGCTCCGCCAGTTCGCCGACGGTCACCTGCTGCGGCGCCCCGGCTGAGGGTTGCCACAATCGCTGGTATTGATTTAAACGGTGTAAGAGTCGCATGGGGGCCGTCATCCACCGGGCCGCTGTAAACCCGGAACAATTAATAATATCTATTCACTATTACTTCCGTATATCCCAGGTGATACTGCAACACAAGCGAAGCCCATCACACATCGGGGAATACACCATGGCAAAACTGGCCGCATTTGATATGGACGGCACCCTGCTGATGCCGGACCATCGTCTCGGCGAGCAAACGCTCACCGCGCTGAAACGGCTGCGGGAACGTAATATCACCCTGACGTTCGCTACCGGTCGCCATGTGCTGGAGATGCACCATGTGATTGGCGAATTTTCCCTGGACGCATTTCTGATCACCGGCAACGGGACGCGCATCCATTCGCTGGAAGGGGAGGAGCTTTATCGCCAGGATCTCGCTCCCGAGGCGGCGGAAGCGGTGCTGCACAGCAAATGGGATACTCAGGCCAGCATGCATGTGTTTAACGATGGCGGCTGGTTCACCGGTCAGGCAAGGCCTGAATTGTTGCAAGCGCATGTCTTCAGCGGCTTTCACTATCAACTGTGCGATCCGAAACGCATGTCGGCGCAGCATGTCACCAAGATCTGTTTTTGCGGCGATCATGACGATCTCCGCCGCCTGCGGATCCAACTGAATGAGACGCTGGGCGATCGCGCGTTTCTCTGCTTCTCGGCGATGGACTGTCTGGAAGTGCTGCCGGTCGGGTGTAATAAAGGTGCGGCGCTGGCGGTGCTCAGCCAGCACTTAGGCTTCACCCTGCAGGAGTGCATGGCGTTTGGCGATGCGATGAATGACCGCGAGATGCTGGGCAGCGTTGGGCGGGGTTTTATCATGGGCAACGCGATGCCGCAGCTGAAAGCCGAGCTGCCGCATCTTCCGGTTATCGGAGACTGCCGGCATCAGGCGGTCTCCCACTTTTTAACGCATTGGCTGGATAATCCTGATCTTCCTTATTCCCCCGAATAGAGAGACCCTTCCGGCAAGCCAGATAGTTTTCTATCTGGCTTTTTTTATCGCCTGCCGACCAGCGCGGCGATCTCCGCCTGCCTGGGCGCGATATCGCCGATATTGGCGGCCACCCACTGCGGGTTGTAATAGGTTTCCAGGTAGCGCTCACCGCTGTCGCACAACAGCGTGACGATGGAACCCGTTCGCCCTTCCTCGCGCATCCGCGCGGCCAGCTGCAATACGCCCCACATATTGGTGCCGGTAGAAGCGCCGACCTTGCGCCCAAGCTGTGTTTCCAGCCACAGGGCGGTGGCCACGCTCGCCGCATCCGGTACGCGCAGCATCTCGTCGACGACGTCGGGAATAAATGACGGTTCGACGCGTGGGCGGCCGATGCCTTCAATTTTGCTGCCGACCGGGCTGCGCAGGGTGGCGTCGCGGGTCTGCCAGTATTCGAGGAAGACCGAATTCTGCGGATCAACGACCATCAGCTGCGTCTCATGGCCCTGGCTGCGAATATAGCGGCCAATGGTTGCCGAGGTGCCGCCGGTGCCGGCGCTCATGACGATCCATGACGGCTGCGGGTGCGGTTCATGGCTCATCTGACGGAAAATACTGTCGGCGATATTGTTATTGCCGCGCCAGTCGGTGGCCCGCTCGGCAAAGGTGAATTGATCCATATAATGGCCGTTCAGCTCGCGGGCCAGCGTTTCGGAAGCATCGTAGATTTCGCAGGCGCTCTGCACAAAATGGCAGCGTCCGCCGTAAAACTCGATCTGTTCGATCTTACGTTTGGCGGTGCAGGAAGGCATCACGGCGATAAACGGCAGCCCCAGCAGGCGGGCGAAGTAGGCCTCCGAAACGGCGGTTGAACCCGAGGAGGATTCAATAATCGGCGTACCTTCTTTGATCCAGCCGTTGCACAGGCCATAGAGAAACAGCGACCGCGCCAGGCGATGTTTAAGGCTGCCGGTGGGGTGGGTGCTTTCATCTTTCAGATACAGGTGGATGCCCGGAAAAGCGGGCAGCGCCAGACGGATCAGGTGCGTGTCGGCGGAGCGCTGATAGTCGGCGTTGATTTCGCTAATGGCATGTTTAACCCAGGCGCTATTCATCGTGATTTCCTGTTTGTCATTTTGTGCCTAGCTTAGCGGAAAGCGCAGGAAAAATTGTTGCCATTTAGCCTTTGGATTACCATTATGAGAGCAAAATTTTCTCTTCGGATGCCCTATGCTAGATAAAATTGACCGTAAGCTGCTGGCGCTGCTGCAGGAAGATTGCACCCTCTCTTTGCAGGCGCTGGCCGATGCCGTTAATCTGACCACCACGCCCTGCTGGAAGCGCCTGAAACGGCTCGAAGATGAAGGTATTTTGCGCGGGCGCGTCGCCTTACTGGATGCGGAAAAGGTGGGGCTGGGCCTGACGGCGTTTGTCCTGATCAAGACTCAGCATCACAGCAGCGACTGGTATGGCCATTTTGTGAGCGAAGTGACGCAGATGGCGGAGGTGCTCGGCTTCTGGCGGATGGCAGGAGAGTATGATTACCTGCTGCGGGTGCAGGTGGCCGATATGAAACGCTATGACGATTTTTATAAACGTTTAGTGAACAGCGTGCCGGGGCTGTCGGATGTCACTTCGAGTTTTGCCATGGAACAGATAAAATATACCACCGCCTTGCCTGTCGAATAACGGTATTGCGCCGTAACCCATTACAAATCAGGATTTTACTGCTTGCGATTATTTGCTCAACTCAGCTGGTACTTCCGCCGGGAGTGGCGCCGCTATCTTGGCGCGATTGCCCTGCTGGCCATTATTGCCGTCCTGCAGCTTATTCCGCCGAAGGTGGTGGGCATTGTGGTGGACGGCGTGACGCAACAACATTACACCGCAGAGAAGGTGTGGATGTGGATCGGCGCGCTGGTGCTGGTCGCGGTAATGGTTTACCTGCTGCGCTATGTCTGGCGCGTGCTGCTGTTCGGCGCCTCTTACCAGCTGGCGGTCGAACTGCGGGAAGATTTTTACCGGCAACTGAGCCGCCAGCATCCGGCATTCTATTTGCGCCATCGCACTGGCGATCTGATCGCCCGCGCCACCAACGATGTTGACCGGGTGGTATTTGCCGCCGGTGAAGGGGTGTTAACCCTAGTGGATTCGATGGTGATGGGCTGTGCGGTATTGATTGTGATGTCGACGCAGATTAGCTGGCAGCTCACCCTGCTGGCGCTGTTGCCGATGCCGCTGATGGCGCTGGCGATCAAACGCAACGGCGATGCGCTTCACGAACGTTTTCGCGTGGCCCAGGCGGCCTTTTCCAGCCTTAACGATCGCACACAGGAGAGCCTGACCAGCATCCGCATGATTAAGGCTTTTGGGCTGGAGGATCGCCAGTCGGCGCAGTTTGCCGCCGATGCCGCCGATACCGGCGCGAAAAATATGCGCGTGGCACGCATTGACGCGCGTTTCGACCCCACCATCTATATCGCCATCGGGGCCGCTAACCTGCTGGCTATCGGCGGCGGCAGCTGGATGGTGATCCACGGCAGCCTGACGCTGGGCCAGCTGACCAGCTTTGTGATGTATCTTGGCCTGATGATCTGGCCGATGCTGGCGCTGGCGTGGATGTTTAACATTGTTGAGCGCGGTAGCGCGGCCTATGGCCGTATCCGCACGATGCTCGAAGAGGCGCCAGCGGTAGACGACGGTACTGAAGCAGTGCCGGCAGGCCGCGGTGTCCTGCAGGTTGCCATCCGCAACTTCATCTATCCGCAGGCGAGTAAACCTTCGCTGGAGCAGGTTAATTTTACCCTCCAGCCGGGGCAAATGCTGGGTATCTGCGGGCCGACGGGCGCCGGTAAAAGTACCATTCTGGCGCTGCTGCAACGTCATTTTGACGTCACCAGCGGCGAGATCCGCTTTCACGATCTGCCGCTGCCGCGTCTGCAGCTCGACAGCTGGCGCGCCCGGCTGGCGGTGGTCAATCAGACGCCATTTTTATTCTCCGACACCGTCGCCAATAATATCGCGCTGGGCAAACCGGATGCGACACCGGCGCAGATTGAACGCGTGGCACGGCTGGCCAGCGTGCATGACGACATTCTGCGCCTGCCCCAGGGGTACGATACCGAGGTGGGCGAGCGCGGCGTGATGCTCTCCGGCGGCCAGAAACAACGCATCTCGATTGCCCGCGCTCTGCTGCTGGAGGCTGAAATTTTGATCCTTGATGATGCTTTGTCGGCGGTAGATGGTCGTACGGAGCACCAGATCCTGCACAACCTGCGCCAGTGGGGGGAGGGGCGGACGGTGATTATCAGCGCCCACCGGCTGTCGGCGCTGACCGAGGCCAGTGAAATTCTGGTGTTACAGCATGGGCATATTGCCCAGCGTGGCCGCCATGAGGCGCTGGCCGTGCAGCCAGGCTGGTACCGCGACATGTATCGTTACCAGCAGCTGGAAGCCGCGCTTGACGAGGTTCCGCAGGCGCAAGAGGAGGCCCTGGATGCGTAGCTTTACCGAACTCTGGCCGACGCTTAAACGCCTGCTGGCCTATGGTTCTCCCTGGCGTAAGCCGCTGGCCATTGCGGTGGGGATGATGTGGATCGCGGCGGCGGCGGAAGTGAGCGGCCCGCTGCTCATCAGCTATTTCATCGATAATATGGTGGCGAAGCATACGCTCCCGCTGAAGCTGGTGGCAGGCCTGGCGGTAGCCTATATCGGCCTGCAGCTGCTGGCGGCGTTACTGCACTATAACCAGTCGCTGCTGTTTAACCGCGCCGCGGTCGGCGTCGTCCAGCAGTTGCGTAGCGATGTAATGGATGCCGCCCTGCATCAGCCGCTCAGCGAGTTTGATACCCAGCCGGTTGGGCAGCTTATCTCGCGGGTGACCAACGATACGGAAGTCATTCGCGATCTGTACGTGACGGTGGTGGCGACGGTGCTGCGCAGCGCGGCGCTGATCGGCGCGATGCTGGTGGCGATGTTTAGCCTCGACTGGCGGATGGCGCTGGTGGCGATCGCGATCTTCCCGGCGGTGCTGATCGTGATGATCATCTATCAGCGCTATAGCACGCCGATCGTGCGCCGGGTGCGCGCCTGGCTTGCTGATATCAACGATGGTTTCAACGAAGTGATCAACGGCATGGGGGTGATCCAGCAGTTCCGCCAGCAGGCGCGCTTTGGCGAACGGATGCGCGAGGCCAGCTATGCCCACTATCTGGCGCGGATGCAGACGTTGCGCCTCGACGGTTTTCTGCTGCGCCCGCTGCTGAGCCTTTTTTCCTCGCTGGTGCTGTGCGGGCTGCTGATGCTGTTTGGCTTTAGCGCGGTGGGCACGATCGAGGTCGGGGTCCTGTACGCGTTTATCAGCTATCTCGGACGCCTTAACGAGCCGCTTATTGAGCTGACCACCCAGCAGTCGATGCTGCAGCAGGCGGTGGTCGCCGGCGAACGCGTTTTTGAGCTGATGGATCGCCCGCGCCAGGCGTGGGGCTCGGATGACGCGCCGCTGAGCAGCGGCCGGGTGGAAATTGACCATCTCTCCTTTGCCTACCGGGGGGATCGACTGGTCCTGCAGGATATCAGTCTGGATATTCCCTCCCGCAGCTTCGTGGCGCTGGTCGGGCATACCGGCAGCGGGAAGAGTACTCTCGCGAGTCTGATGATGGGCTATTACCCGTTAACCCACGGGGAGATCCGCATCGATGGCCGGCCGCTTGCTTCCCTCAGCCACAGCGCGTTGCGTCGGGGCATCGCGATGGTGCAACAGGATCCGGTGGTGCTGGCGGATACCTTCTACGCCAACGTCGCGCTGGGTCGGGATATCAGTGAGACGCAGGTCTGGGAAGCGCTGGAGGCGGTGCAACTGGCGGAGGTGGCGCGCAGCATGAGCGATGGCCTGTACACTCAGCTGGGCGAGCAGGGCAATAACCTCTCCGTTGGGCAGAAACAGCTGTTGGCGCTGGCGCGCGTGCTGGTGGAGACCCCGCAGGTATTGATTCTGGATGAGGCGACGGCAAACATCGACTCCGGCACCGAGCAGGCGATCCAGCAGGCTCTGGCGAAAGTCCGCCAGCATACCACCCTCGTGGTTATCGCCCATCGACTGTCAACCATCGTTGAGGCCGATACCATCCTGGTGCTGCATCGCGGTCAGGCTGTCGAGCGGGGCACCCATCAGCAGCTGCTGGCGGCGAAGGGTCGTTACTGGCAGATGTATCAGTTGCAGCTGGCTGGCGAAGAGCTGGCGGCCAGCGCCCGGGAAGAGTCGCTCAGCGCCTGATGCACCACCAGCAGGCAGCGAACAAAGCGTGGCCTGCTGTGGTGCAAAAACGTTACATCAAATGCACTGTTGTGGTGCATTTTTGCGCTGCAAACGCGTTTCAGCAGGCAATTGTCTGACCTGTCCCCTGTTTTTTACCATCAAAGGGCCGCTCTGCGGCCTTTTTTCATTTCTGGCATAGCCCTTGCTTTATATCCATCGTGTTAGCTGCGGCCATTACCGAATACTGCCTGGAGGGGACTTATGAAGCTGGTTACCGTGGTAATCAAACCATTCAAACTGGAAGACGTGCGTGAAGCCTTGTCTTCCATCGGCATTCAGGGCCTGACGGTCACTGAAGTCAAGGGCTTTGGCCGTCAGAAAGGTCATGCGGAGCTCTACCGCGGCGCCGAGTATAGCGTCAACTTTCTGCCAAAAGTGAAGATTGATGTGGCGATTGCCGACGATCAGCTGGATGAAGTCATCGATGTGATCAGCAAAGCGGCTTACACCGGAAAAATTGGCGACGGCAAAATTTTTGTCGCTGAATTGCAGCGCGTCATTCGCATCCGTACCGGCGAAGCTGACGAAGCGGCACTGTAATTTCCAGACCACACAGTGATGGGGAACGAAACAATGAAAATGGCAACAATGAAATCGGGTCTGGGGGCATTAGCCCTTCTTCCGGGACTGGCAATGGCCGCGCCCGCAGTGGCGGACAAAGCCGATAACGCGTTTATGATGATTTGCACCGCGCTGGTTCTGTTTATGACCATCCCGGGGATCGCGCTGTTTTACGGCGGCCTGATCCGCGGCAAAAACGTCCTTTCCATGCTGACTCAGGTGATTGTGACCTTTGGCCTGGTCTGCGTACTGTGGGTGATTTATGGCTATACCCTGGCCTTCGGCACCGGCGGCAGCTTCTTCGGTAGCTTTGACTGGGTGATGCTGAAAAATATTGAACTGAAAGCGCTGATGGGCACCTTCTATCAGTACATCCACGTGGCCTTCCAGGGCTCGTTCGCCTGTATCACCGTCGGGCTGATCGTGGGGGCGCTGGCTGAGCGTATTCGTTTCTCCGCCGTGCTGATTTTCGTGGTGGTGTGGATGACGCTCTCTTATGTTCCGATTGCGCACATGGTCTGGGGCGGCGGTCTGCTGGCGACCCACGGTGCGCTGGACTTCGCGGGCGGCACCGTTGTACACATCAACGCCGCGGTTGCCGGGCTGGTGGGTGCGTACATGATGGGCAAACGTGTGGGCTTCGGCAAAGAAGCGTTCAAACCGCACAATCTGCCGATGGTGTTCACCGGAACCGCCATCCTCTACGTGGGCTGGTTCGGCTTCAACGCCGGCTCCGCCAGCGCAGCGAACGAAATTGCCGCATTGGCTTTCGTCAACACCGTCGTCGCCACAGCGGCTGCCATCCTGGCGTGGACCTTTGGCGAATGGGCCCTGCGCGGTAAACCTTCACTGCTGGGCGCCTGCTCCGGGGCGATTGCCGGTCTGGTTGGCGTCACACCAGCCTGTGGGTATATCGGTGTCGGTGGGGCGTTGATTGTGGGTATCGCATCTGGTCTGGCGGGCATCTGGGGCGTAACGGCGCTGAAACGCTGGCTGCGGGTTGATGACCCTTGCGACGTCTTCGGCGTCCACGGCGTCTGCGGCATCGTCGGCTGTATCCTGACCGGTATCTTCGCGGCCACCTCTCTGGGCGGCGTGGGTTATGCAGAAGGCGTCACCATGGGCCATCAGCTGCTGGTGCAACTCGAGAGTATCGCGATTACCATCGTCTGGTCGGGCGTTGTCGCTTTCATTGGCTACAAAGTGGCGGACATGACCGTGGGGCTGCGCGTACCAGAAGAGCAGGAGCGCGAAGGACTGGACGTCAACAGCCATGGCGAAAACGCCTACAACGCCTGATAGAAAACCCTTCTCCCTGTAGCAAAAAGCCTCCCGTCAGGGAGGCTTTTTTTATGCGTTGCGGTTACGCATCACCCCTTCCTGGACCGTTGAAGCCACCAGCGTTCCATCCTGAGTGTAGAACTCGCCGCGGACGAAGCCACGGGCGCTGGAGGCCGAGGTGCTTTCAACGCTGTATAACAGCCATTCATTGATATTAAACGGCCGGTGGAACCACATTGAGTGGTCGATAGTGGCGACCTGCATGCCAGGCTCAAGGAAGCCGACGCCGTGCGGCTGCAGCGCCACCGGCAGGAAATTAAAGTCCGAGGCATAGCCCAGCAGATATTGATGAATGCGCAGATCGTCGGGAACAGCGCCATTGGCGCGCAGCCACACCTGGCGCACCGGTTCAGCAATATGCCCTTTCATCGGGTTATGAAATTCGACCGGGCGGATCTCCAGCGGTTTATCACAGAGGAATTTATCTTTTACCTGCGGTGGCAGAAGGTGTGCCAGCTTGCGGGCGATATCGGTTTCCGAGTGCAGGCCGTCAGGAGAGGGGGCCGGCGGCATCGCTTTCTGATGCTCATAGCCGTGCTCTGGCGCCTGGAATGAGGCGGTCATATAGAAGATTGGCTTCCCGTTCTGAATGGCGGCCACTCGCCGGGCGCTAAAGCTGTTGCCGTCGCGCAGTACTTCCACATCGTAGACGATCGGTTTCTGGCTGTCGCCGGGGCGCAGAAAGTAGCTGTGAAACGAATGTACCAGACGTTCAACGGGCACGGTCTCTTTTGCCGCATACAGCGCCTGGCCCACCACCTGGCCGCCAAAAACCTGGCGCAATCCCAGGTCTTCGCTCTGTCCGCGGAATAACCCTTCCTCAATTTTTTCCAGATCTAATAATGCCAGCAGGTTAGAGAGTGCCTGACTCATACTTATCCTCAATTAATGATAGCGGCGCAGCGCGGTGCGCGTGATGTGGCAAAGTATAACCTGGAATCGCAAGTGGTCCGATGGGTGTAATAATCTGAATAACGAGGGGGCAACAGGAACAAATCTGAGATCTGTGCCACACTTATTGACGACACGAAAGTTCCTGCCGGCGAAGCGGCGGAACATCCTCCTGGGTATTAAGGGATGATAAGGAGAACATCATGAAATTTGCCTATATGTTTAGTGCCTTAGCCGTCGCCGCGACGCTAACCGCCTGTGCTAATCACCACTCTACCAGTTCTTCGACTCAGGCAGCCGCGCCCGACCCTTATGGCATCGCGACGCTGAGCGTGGCACAGCAGCAGCCGAGCGTTACGGGGACGATTAATATCCGCCAGAGAATCGCTTTACCGCCGGATGCGGTACTGACGGTGACCCTGTCGGATGCTTCTCTGGCAGATGCGCCAGCCCGCGTGTTGTCGCAAAAAGCGGTGCGTACCGAAGGCAAACAGGCGCCATTTAACTTTGCCCTGCCTTACAATCCGGCAGACATTCAGCCGAACGCCCGTATTCTGCTGAGTGCCGCGATCGCGGTGAACGGCCAGCTAATGTTCATTACCGATACCGTGCAGACGGTGATAAACCAGGGTGGGACGCATGCCGACCTGACGCTGGTTCCGGTCACGCAGACCGCCGTCCCCGTTGCGCAATAAGCTCGCCGAGCCCCCTGACGGGGGCTTTTTTTTGTCTTCAGTAAACCCAGCGATAATGCTGGAGATCGATATGGCCGCTGCCGGAGACCTGAACCCCTTCGGCCAGCAACGCCTGGCGCTGTCGCTGAAGATCGGGCCCGGTGAGGGAGATATCGCCATGGCGATTGACCACCCGATGCCAGGGCAGGGTTGACCCTTCCGGCAGGCGCTTCAGTACGCCACCTACCTGGCGCGCGGCGCGCGGTGAACCGGCCAGGCGGGCGACATCGCCGTAGGTGGCGACATAGCCTTCCGGTATCGACGCCACGATATGCCAGACGCGTTGGGGGAATGTGTCGTGCGGATCCATGTTCAGCCCTGTTAACCGGAAAATGCCAGCATAAGCGCTGAGGCGCAGGCTGTACAGCCTGCCTCGGTTCAGGCGGGTTGTTCGACAGTGAAGGTCAGGGCCAGGCCGAGGATCTGCATGCCATGGACATTGTCAGACAGTGAACTGGCGATGAGGCTCTCGAGAAATTTCAACCGCTGCGAAGTGGCGTTAATGATCAGTTTCGCGCGCAGGCCCGGCATGGTCAGCGACGAAATGGGGTACACCACCCGGCCGCTGATGTAGACGGGCAGTTTGCGCAGTTCCACCTGGCGCAGCACGCCGACGGTGGAATAGAGCAGCGCCAGCGGCGTGACCGCCCGCACGGGGGTCTGGCTGATGGTCGCGAAGTCGAGCATTTTTTCCGGGCGCAGATAGTTCACGCCATGAAAGGCGATGGTCATCCCTTCAATAGCGGGTAAAGGCAGAGTGATGGTCTGTGGTGATGAGTCAGTCATTCGATTACCGTCGAGACAAGGTGCTGATGATTAAAGGTGACGTAAGAGGGCTAAGTATGGTGGATAACCCGGCAATGTGCTGAGCGCGTGCTCCCAATCTCACAGCCTGGCCGTGAGTTGTTGGTTTTATTGGCGTATTGTGCAATAAACCAGCAGGCGATCGGGGTGAGCTTGCAATTCACCAGGTCAGCAGGGATAATGCGCCAGCGCGTTGGGTAACTAACGCTCTCAATGGGGGCTCTGTTGGTTCTCCCGCAACGCTACTCTGTTTACCAGGTCAGGTCCGGAAGGAAGCAGCCAGAGCAGACGACGTGTGTGCCGGGATGTAGCTGGCAGGGCCCCCACCCATTTCGCCCTCCTGATATCTCCCTTGTATTTGTCCGGTCTTTATCCCTGCTATAATTAATATCTGATACGGATCACATATTATTTTTTGTTGCTAAAACAACCCGTTTTTATTCCATAATATTTACTTGTCATAAATCTGAAATGCTACTGAAATATTAATGTCATTTGCATGTCATAAATAAAAGGCATCTTATTGATGGGAATTTGTTGCCAGAGCCATGCTATAAAATATATCTCTGGATCAGCATGTTAACTTCGTGTATTAATTATGATGATTTTATTGCACGGGAAGCGTAGCTATGACCACAGTGGTTTTGAATGTAAAAATTGACGCCGAGTTAAAAGAGAAGCTGCGTCATTATGCGGAAGTGAATAACGAGAACCTGGGAACGGCAACGGAAAAGCTGCTGCAGCTGGCTTTTCAGCTGGAGGAATCAGCAGGTGAGGCGGGGGTGACGGAAGAGGACATTGACAGCCAGCATACCGAAGAGGAAGCGACCCCATTAACCCCTAAAGAAATCAAAGCATTAAGAAAACTTCTGAAGAAGAAAAAATGAAACAACAATTCTCTACAGCCAGCAACTATAGCGAAGCCTGCGATATGTTGCGCTCAGGATACGTAAAACACGTGCGCCTGAACTGGAATATCGGTAGTGATGAGTTCTTTCGCATTGCCTCCGACTGGTGTGACACCGGCGCTAAAATTAAAAAAGATGAAGATGGCTTTATTATTTCCCTGAAAGGGTTTCCTATTCCGCGTCAGCATTAATGAAATTGCCTTATTTCTGTCACCGGGATGCCATAACCAGAGGGCAGGATACTCAGGCAATTTTATAAAAACATCTCATATACCTCATGGATGATGGTCATTTGACGGGCTGATGCCAGCCCGTCGATATTTTCTTATATTATTTTCCGCAAACGCGTATTTTCCTTCTGTTCTGCAAGGCTTTGCCACAGCGGTTGTAGCGTGGAGAAGGCCTGGCGCAATGCTTCGTCTGGCAGTGTAAATGGCAGACGCAAATAGCGATCAAAGGCTCCCTCAAGACCAAAGCGCGTGCCGGTGCCGATATGGATCCCCTGACTTTCCGCACGCGCAGAGAACAGCGTGGCCAGCATGTCAGGGAGTTCCACCCAAAAAGAGAGCCCACCTTCCGGCGGCGTAAAGCGCCAGCGGGGAAAATATTCCGCCATTAACGTTTCGCACATGTCCCGGCGCGCCTTCAGCATTTCCCGCCGCGGCGGTAGCAGCGTGGCGGCATTGGCCAGCAGCCAGCTGCAGGCCAGTTGCTCCAGCAGAGGCGTACCCAAATCCAGGGAATCGCGAGCCTGAATAAGGGAGGCGATGGTTCGCGTACTGGCGCGGATCCAGCCGATGCGCAGTCCCCCCCAGAAACTTTTCCCGGCCGAACCAATAGTGATCACCGCGGCATCGGGATTAAAGCAGGCCAGCGGCGGAGGCGGTGGCGCGTTATACCAGAGATCAACCATGGTCTCGTCGATCACCAGCGTCGTCCGCGTCCTGGCGGCGATATCCGCGACCCGCTGGCGGGTGGGAGCATCCATACAGCGCCCGGTGGGATTGTGAAAATCCGGCATCAGCCACGCCAGACGCGGCGCGGTCTGCGCAATAGTCGCCGCGAGTCCATCACAGTCCCATCCCTGCTGTGGAAGCGCGACGCCGACCGGGCGGCAGGAGGCGCCCTGAATGGCGCTAATCGCCATCGGATAGGTGGGGGCGTCGATGACCACCCGGTCACCCGGGCCGGTAAACAGGCGGAGGATCAATGCGAAGGCGCTGAGGGCGCCGTTGACCACAATCACTTCATCGGGCCGCGTCGGCAGACCGCGTTCGCTGTAGCGACGGGCAATCGCCTCCCGCAGTACCGGCAGCCCTTGTTGATCGTAGCCGGTCTGGCCCAGGTAGGGCGGCAGCAGCGTCATGGCATGCTGGAAGGCCTGATGGACTTCCGGCCCGGCGCTGAGGGCGGCGGTAGAGAGATTCAGCGAGGAGGGGATGCCTGAGGGGGGCGGCAGGTCGGCGGGACGCTCTGGCAAGACAATGCGCGAACCGCTTCCCTGACGGCTGTAGAGAAAACCCTCCTCCCGTAACTGGCCGAGCGCGCTGGCGATGGTGGTCCGGCTGACGTTCAGCGCCGCCGCCAGCTCGCGCTCGCCTGGCAGGCGCGTTTGCAGCGTCAGGCGACCGTCGAGGATCAGCAGGCGGAGCGCTTCCGCTAGCTGACGCCATAGCGGCGTGCGTGAAGTGGACTCCTGCCAGTTGCCGAGCAGGCGTACCAGCGATTGTGTTCCAAAGCGTCGGGTTGACATAGCGATCCACTTTTCCAAAACTGGCCATTAATTATCAGTCCATTTTTGCTGATGATAAGGGCATTCGCAATGATGTAGAGGAAAAAATATGCTTCGTCGCCTGCTGCAGTTATATATCGGCCTGGTACTTTATGGCGTGTCCACGGCGCTCTTCGTGCATGCCAATCTTGGCGCCGATCCGTGGGATGTTTTCCATCTCGGGGTGGCTAAACAGCTGGGTATCAGTTTCGGTACGGTGATTATCCTGACCGGCGCGGCGGTGCTGCTGCTGTGGATCCCGATCCGGCAAATGCCGGGGCTCGGCACGGTGAGCAACGTTATCGTGCTGGGGCTGGCGGCGGATGCCACGCTGGCCGTCCTGCCGCCGCTGGAGTCGCTGGTGGCTCGCAGTGTGCTGCTGGTGGGGGCGATTGTGCTGAATGCTATCGCCACCGGGATGTATATCGGCGCGGGCTTTGGCCCCGGGCCGCGTGATGGCCTGATGACTGGTCTGCACGCTCGTACCGGCTGGTCATTACGCGGTATCCGTACGGCTATTGAGCTTACCGTGCTGGTGATTGGCTGGCTGCTGGGCGGTAAGTTTGGCGTCGGCACCGTGATTTACGCGCTGTCGATTGGGCCGCTGATCCAGCTGTGCCTGCCGTGGTTTCGCCAGCCCGTCAGCCGCAAAGCGGTCAGCACTCCGCAGGAGATAGTCTCCTGAATTAACGACTCGCCCTCTCTATCCGCAAGAGGGCGAGCCGACGCTTACAGGCCGCTCAGACCGTGAACCATCATGTAGATCCCCACCACGATAATCAGTAAACCTGAGAACCAGGGCGCCTTGCGCGAGATATCATTAAGCCAGGGCCAGCGGCGGGTGGCCTGTTTAAGACTCAGCGCGGCGATAGCCCCGGAAGCCACCAGCGTCAGCGCCAGACCAACGCTAAAGCCCAGTACCAGCGTGGCGCCAAGCGAAAATTTCTTCAGCTGTAAACAGATAAGCAGCACAGTAATGGACGCCGGACAGGGGATCAGCCCGCCGGTCAGGCCAAACAGTACGATCTGCCCGGTCGTCACCTGACGGCCATCAAAGCGCCGGTTGATCTCCTGAGCATGAGCCCGCTGATGCGCGTCCTGCCACTCCTCCGCCACCAGCGGCGCGGCGGATGAGGACGCATGTTCATAGTAGTGATTATGTTCATGGTGGTGATCATGTTCGTGGTGGTGCTCATGTTCATGGTGGTGATCATGGTGCGTATGGGGCTGCGATTCGCGCCAGGTGCGCCAGAGCATCCAGCAGGCAATCAGTACAATCGCTATCCCCGAGATCAGTTGAAACCAGGGTTCGGAGGTCTGCGCGTTCCAGCCGCGGCCAAACCACAGGCCGGCCATGGCGATCAGCCAGACGACTGCCGTATGGGAAACCGTCGCCGCCAGCCCCAGCAGCACCGCCTGTTTTAACGTTCCCCGTACCGCCACGATAAAGGCGGCCATCATGGTTTTTGAATGGCCCGGTTCAAGGCCGTGCAGGGCACCGAGCAGTATCGCGCTGGGAATAAACAGCCAGGCATTACCTTGCTGCAGAAGGGAAGTGAAATCGTTCATATCGGGATCCTTGCCAAAAGTGCGTTTATCCTACTCCCCCCCAGTAGTAAAATACTACCCCCCAGTAGAAAAAGCGGCTGACAAAAGGGATCATGCTATGCTGGCAGGCGTTACTGATGATGAAGGTCGGTAATCACGGACAGAATGAAACGGTGGATCGTGCAATGTCACATACAGTTCGACACAAAAAAATGTTACTGACCCGACTGAAAAAAATTCAGGGGCAGAGTTCCGCGTTAGAGAAAATGCTCAATCGCGAGCATGAGTGCGCTGAGGTGCTACAGCAGCTGGCGGCGATTCGCGGCGCGGTCAACGGTATGATGCTGCAGGTTATTCAGGGGCATCTGACCGACCATGTGGTGAAAGAGCCTGAAGAGACACAGCGTGAAGCGGATCTGGAGACGGTGATGCAGGTGATCAAATCTTATCTGAAGTAGCGCCCTGGCGCGGGCGGCGAAGTGGCCACACCCGCTGGCATTCTGCTTATTGCTCCTGTTGCTTAATGCACATGGAGGTTATTTTCCGCCCACAGAATAAACTGCTCTTTTGGCAGCGCTTTGCTGTACAGCCATCCCTGGGCGTACTGGACGCCATGCTGTCGTAGCCAGTCGCGCTGGCTTTCGGTTTCCACCCCTTCGGCGACGGTGGCCAGATTGAGCGCCTTGGCCATTTCAATAATGTGCGGCGTCAGCGGCCGGTACTCGAGGGTATCGACAAAAGATTTATCGATTTTCAGCGTATCGACGTCCAGTTTCTGCAGATAGCTCAGGCTGGAGTAGCCGGTGCCAAAGTCATCAATCGAGATACGATGCCCGGCCTGACGGTAGTGAGCGATCACCGGCATGGTGGTCTCCGGATCGACAAATCCGCGCTCGGTGATTTCAAGGATGATCTGTTCGGCGGCGATCCCCCAGTGCTGCAGCTGATCGTGTAACAACTTCGGTAGGGTGGGCGAGCGTAAATCATCTACCGACAGGTTGATGGAGATGTGCACTTCCGGCCGCTGCCGCAGCCAGGGACCGAGATCGGTAAAAATTTTCCTGACGATATCTTCCGTCAACTGCGTAATCAGCCCGGTCTGCTCGGCCAGAGGAATAAAAATATCCGGCGATAAAAAGGTGCCGTCGGGTTGCTGCCAGCGGGCCAGCGCCTCGGCCCCGGCGATTTTCTCATCCTGCAACGAGATTATCGGCTGATAGTAAACCTGAATCGCTTCGGAGTTGAGGGCGTCCAGCATACTGTTGCGTGGTGATCGCAGGTGTCTCAGCAGGCGCAGCAGCAGCCAGGTAGCAAGCAGGCTGGTGAAGATGCCGACAGGGAGCCAGAAGATTAGCTGCTGGCGAATACGCTGCTGCAGCGGCAGCGTCGACGACCAGGTCACGATGCCGGAGCCCAGCTCGGGAATGCGCTGGATCCGATAGACCGTGTTATCCAGCGTCAGCATATTAACATGTGGATCTTTAATACGCTGCCAGACCGTATCCGGCAGCGGTTGGCTGCTGATCACCATTTTCAGGTGATCCAAACCAAACAGCATGGTATGGATCTTCTCCTCGCTGGCAGGAACCACATCGATAAAAGAGATGGGATCGATCATCACCATATGCTGTTGACTGCCCATGGCCGTCATCTGGTGATTAAGGCCGAGATCGTTTATTGAGGTCAGCCAGGTGCGATAGCCGTCAGGGGCAATGTGATCCGGCGGGGGAAAGGTGACCGCGACGCTATGGTCTTCCAGGGAGGAACATTGCGGCACGGACTCACGCAGCCAGAGCACTTCCTGAATGTAGCGATGGGTGTAGGCGATGCGGCGGAGCGTGAGCAGGTGCTCAGGGCTACAGGAGGCGGCGGTGTGTGAGTCGGCCTCACGTAGCGCTTCCCTGGCCTGATCGGCAACCTGCAGCGTGCGGACGACGATACGGTTGGAATAGTCATCCAGTTCACGATAGAACTGCAGCTTGGCCTGCCGCGCTGCCTGCCAGATGCTGAGTGAGATGGGCAGGATGATGGCCAGTATCAGCACCCCTGTAAACAGCGCCACCAGATGCCGGGTCCTCATGCCTGTGTCCTTATCGTTCGCCGGGTGTCATCAGTATATGCGAAAGATAAATCAGGCGCAGCGAGAGAAGTGAGCTGAGGTCGCGAAAAAACCGGCATCGCGAGAGGCTGCGATGCCGGGAGAGAAGGATGATTCCGATGCAGCAGAATAAAAATGAGGGTGTGAATGCCGGGCAGGGTGTATTCCGGCATTCAGTCGCAGCATACACGGCGCAGATGACAGCAATATGTTAGCTAGTGCGCATCCGGCGCCGGGATATCAGCGCTGATACGCAGGTCATTCTCATCAAATACCATGCAGAAGCGCTCATCGAAGGCCAGATTTATTTTCTGCCACGGGCGGAAATGGACGTCGCCGGGCAGCAGGACCTTGACGTTATCGTGGCCGTAGCACTGGCCGAACAGATAGGTATTGTTACCCAGACGCTCCACCACTTCACATTGAAACTCCACCACGGTACCGGTAGTGACGTCGGGCGTGAGATGCTCTGGCCGGATCCCCAGCGTCACCGCGGCGCCGGGCTTCAGCGGCTGGGTAGCGATATTGAGGACCAACTGATGGTCCTGCGCGAGGGTGACCGTTAAGCGTTCCGGCTGCCAGTCGCTGACGATGGCCGGCAAAAAGTTCATCTTCGGCGAGCCGATAAAGCCGGCGACGAATTTGTTGACCGGATTGTAATACAGCGCCATCGGCGAACCCATTTGTTCGACCTTCCCGTAGTTCATGACCACGATTTTATCGGCCAGCGTCATCGCCTCTACCTGATCGTGGGTGACATACACCATGGTGGTCTTCAGCTCCTGGTGCAGACGGGCAATATGCAGGCGCATATCGACGCGCAGCTCCGCATCGAGGTTAGAGAGCGGCTCATCGAACATAAACACCCGGGGATTACGCACGATCGCCCGGCCAATGGCCACGCGCTGCCGCTGGCCGCCAGAGAGCTGCTTCGGTTTACGATCCAGCAGGTGCGAGAGCTGCAGCGTTTTAGCCACCATTTCCACCTGGCGACGGATCTCCGTTTTCGGCACTTTATTCACCTTCAACCCGTAGCCCATGTTCTCTGCCACCGTCATGTGCGGGTAGAGCGCATAGGACTGGAAGACCATCGCCACGCCGCGGCGGGCGGGCACGACATCATTCATCACCTCATCGCCGATCAGCACTTCACCCTCGCTGACCTCTTCCAGACCGGCAATCATGCGCAGCAGCGTCGATTTTCCGCAGCCGGAAGGACCGACGAAAACGGCAAACTCGCCATCTTCAATATCGAGATTGACCTGGTGCAGCGTCACCGTGCTGCCGAACCTTTTGGTGACATTCCTCAGTCGTATATTGGACATCCACATTCCCCGAAGTGAGTAGCTGTTGTTTGCCGTTGCTTTGCCGCTGTGTTTAGTGTGAATTGTATTACGTGTAACAATTCAGCGTGGCGATGTTCAACAGCAGTAAAATCATGTCCTGACTATAACTTCCGCGGTTTTAGCGCCATACAGCGGCGTTTCATTTCTGCAAGGATGATCACACAACTGGCAGTTTATGGTAGTTTTGTCAGCAATCTACGGGTAGCGTATAACAAAAGAGAGCTGGAGCCTTTTTCTCATATAACTCGGCAGTTTGAAGTGATTTATTTTTCTGACTGGCAGAGATAAGCCCAATAAAAACCATTAAATTGTTATACCTTCACATGAGGTTGATAATGAAAAAGAACACGCTTGCTGCACTGATCCTTACCACCCTGGCGGCGGGGCAACTCACCAGCCTGCAGGCGCACGCCGCCGGGCAGCTCAACGTCTGGGAAGACATTAAAAAATCCGCCGGCATCAAAACCGCGGTTAGCGATTTTGAAAAGCAGTACAACGTGAAGGTCAATCTCCAGGAGATGCCTTATGCCCAGCAGCTGGAAAAGCTGCGCCTCGACGGCCCGGCGGGCATTGGGCCGGACGTGCTGGTGATCCCGAATGACCAGCTCGGCGGCGCCGTGGTTCAGGGACTACTCTCGCCGCTCAGTGTCGATCAGGCGAAACAGGATGCCTTTACGCCAGCCTCCATCAATGCCTTCCGCATGGACAACGCGCTGTACGGGATCCCGAAAGCAGTGGAAACCCTGGTGCTTATCTATAACAAGGACCTGATCGACAAGCCACTGGACAGCCTGCAGGCCTGGCTGGACTACTCGAAAACCCAGCGCGAGCAGAACAAATACGGCCTGCTCGCCAAGTTTGACCAGATCTATTACAGCTGGGGGGCGATTGGCCCGATGGGCGGCTATATCTTTGCTAAAAACGACAGCGGTGGCTTTAACCCGCAGCAAGTGGGCCTCAATACCCCCGGCGCCGTCGAAGCCGTCACCTTCCTGAAAAAATTCTATGCCGAGAAGGTCTTTCCAGCGGGGATCCTCGGCGATAACGGGCTGAATGCCATCGATTCCCTGTTTACCGAGAAAAAAGCGGCGGCGGTGATCAACGGCCCCTGGGCCTTCCAGCCGTATGAAGCCGCTGGCATTAACTATGGCGTGGCGCCCCTGCCGACCCTGCCGGACGGCAAGCCGATGAGCTCCTTCCTGGGCGTCAAAGGCTATGTGGTATCGACCTGGAGTAAAGACAAAGCGCTGGCGCAACAATTTATCGAGTTCATCAACCAGCCGCAGTATGTGAAAGCCCGCTATGTCGCCACCGGCGAAATTCCGCCGCTGAAGGCGATGATTGACGATCCGGTGATTAAAAACGACCAAAAGGCCAGTGCCGTCGCCATCCAGTCGGCGCGAGCGGTGGCGATGCCGGGCATTCCGGAGATGGGGGAAGTGTGGGGGCCGGCCAACGCCGCGCTTGAACTGAGCCTCACCGGTAAGCAGGCGCCGCAGGCCGCGCTCGATAACGCGGTGAAACAGATCACGATGCAGATCGAAGCAATGCAGGCCAGCAATCAGTAATTCACCGTCACGTGAAGTCACCGAGCGGGAGGGGGACCTCCCGTTTGTAGAAGGAGTCGAGTGTGAGCATCCATTCCAGCGAAAATTTTAGCGACGCACGCGGGCCCGGCCGCCATGCATGGTGCGGCCTGCTGCTGGCAATCGTGCCGGGTTTCGGTCAGTTTTATCATCGCCAGTGGCTGAAAGGGCTGGTCTTCCTGGTGCTGCTGAGCAGCTTTCTGGGGATTTTTTATGATTTCCTGCGTGAGGGGTTGTGGGGGTTATATACCCTGGGTGAAGAGGTACCGCGGGATAACTCTATCTTCCTGTTAGCGGAGGGGATTATCAGTGTGCTGATCGTCGCCTTTGGCGTGCTGATCTATTTTCTCTCGCTGCGGGATGCGTGGCTGAACGGCAAAAAACGCGATGAGGGGATCGCCCTGAACAGCGTGCGTAAGCAGTACCAGATGCTGCTGAGCGACGGCTTCCCGTACCTGATGATCACCCCGGGCTTTATTCTGCTGGTGTTTGTGGTGATCTTTCCCATTCTGTTCGGTTTCGCCATCGCCTTCACCAACTACAACCTGTACCACACGCCGCCGGCGAAGCTGGTGGACTGGGTGGGGCTGAAAAACTTCGTCAATATTTTCACCCTCTCTATCTGGCGCTCCACCTTCCTGGATGTGCTGCAGTGGACAGTGGTGTGGACGCTGCTGGCGACCACCCTGCAGTGTACGGTGGGCGTGCTGCTGGCGATTCTGGTGAATCAAAAAGATCTGCGCTTTAAGCCGCTGATCCGCACCATCTTTATTTTGCCGTGGGCGGTGCCGGGGTTTGTCACCATCCTCGTCTTTGCCGGTATGTTCAACGATTCATTCGGGGTCATCAACAACGCGATCCTGTCGTTCTTCGGTATCAGCCCGAAGGCATGGCTGACCGACCCGTTCTGGACTAAAACGGCGCTGATCATGATGCAGACCTGGCTTGGCTTCCCGTTTGTCTTTGCCATGACCACCGGCGTGCTGCAGGCGATCCCGGACGATCTGTATGAAGCGGCGACGATGGACGGCGCCAGCGCCTTTACCCGTCTGCGCACCATCACTCTGCCGCTGGTGCTGTACGCGATCGCGCCGATCATCATCACTCAGTACACTTTCAACTTTAATAACTTCAACATCATTTATCTGTTTAACAACGGCGGTCCTGCGGTGGCAGGCTCCAACGCCGGTGGGACGGATATTCTGGTGTCGTGGATCTATAAGCTGACGATGTCCTCGTCGCAGTACGCCATCGCGGCGACCATCACGATCCTGCTGTCGATCTTTGTCGTCGGCCTGGCGCTGTGGCAGTTCCGCGCCACCAAATCCTTCAAAAATGACGACATGGCGTAAGGGAAGCAACATGGCTCAATCACCCAGTATTAAACGCGAAAAGTGGATCCGACTCTCTCTCACCTGGCTGGTGGTTATTCTGGTCTCGGTGGTGATCATCTATCCGCTGGTCTGGACGGTCGGGGCGTCGCTGAACGCCGGCAATAGTCTGCTCAGTACCTCGATCATTCCGGAAAACCTGTCGTTCCAGCACTATGCCGATCTGTTCAATGGCAATGTGAATTACCTCACCTGGTACTGGAACTCGATGAAAATCAGCTTCCTGACCATGGTGCTGACCCTGATTAGCGTCAGCTTTACCGCTTACGCCTTCTCCCGCTTCCGCTTTAAAGGGCGGCAGAACGGGCTGATGCTGTTCCTGCTGCTGCAGATGATCCCGCAGTTTTCCGCGCTGATTGCGATCTTTGTGCTATCGCAACTGCTTGGCCTGATTAATAGCCATCTGGCGCTGGTGCTGATCTACGTCGGGGGGATGATCCCTATGAATACCTGGCTGATGAAGGGGTATCTCGACGCGATCCCCAAAGATCTGGATGAGTCCGCTCGCATGGACGGCGCCAGCAGCTTTCGCATCTTTATCGAGATCATCATGCCGTTGTCGAGGCCGATCCTCGCGGTGGTGGCGCTGTTCTCTTTCACCGGTCCGCTGGGGGATTTCATCCTCTCCAGCACCATCCTGCGTACCCCGGATAAATACACGCTGCCTATTGGTCTGTATAACCTGGTGGCGCAAAAAATGGGTGCCAGCTACACCACCTACGCGGCGGGGGCGGTGCTGATTGCCGTACCGGTGGCGATCCTCTACCTGGCGTTACAAAAATACTTTGTCTCCGGCCTGACCTCGGGCAGTACTAAAGGATAAGCACATGAAAAGATTCACCCCCGCATGGCTTGCGGTTTGTCTGGCATGCAGTTTCTCCACCCCTTCTCTGGCCGCGGACGCGCTTGAAACCCGCGCGTTTCAGGGCATGCCGGCGGACTTTATCAAAGGCGCGGATATCTCCACGCTGCTGGATGCCGAAAAGCACGGGGCGACGTTCTACGACCAGAATAATCAGCGCAAGGATCCGATCGCGATTCTGAAAGAGAACGGCGTCAACTATGTTCGCCTCCGTCTGTGGGTGGATCCGCAATCGGCGAGCGGTGAGGGCTATGGCGGCGGAAATAACGACCTGGCCACCACCCTGACCCTCGCGAAACGGGCGAAAGCCCAGGGGATGAAGCTGCTGCTCGATTTTCATTACAGCGATTTCTGGACCGATCCCGGCAAGCAGTTCAAGCCGAAAGCCTGGGAAAAGATGGATTATCCGCAGCTGAAAACGGCGATTCATGACTATACCCGCGATACCATCGCCCGCTTTAAGCAGGCAGGCGTCCTGCCGGATATGGTGCAGATCGGCAATGAGATCAACGGCGGCATCCTGTGGCCGGAAGGGAAAAGCTGGGGGCAGGGGGGCGGCGAGTTCGACCGGCTGGCCGGGTTGCTGAACGCGGCCATTGATGGCCTGAAGGAGAATCTACGTAACGGCGAGCAAGTGAAAATCATGCTGCATCTGGCCGAAGGGACCAAGAACGATACCTTCCGCTGGTGGTTTGATGAGATTGATAAACGCCATGTACCGTATGACGTGATTGGTCTGTCGATGTACACCTACTGGAATGGCCCGATCAGCGCCCTGAAGGCTAACATGGATGACATCAGCAAACGCTATAACAAAGACGTTATCGTCGTCGAGGCGGCCTATGCCTATACCCTGGCCAACTGCGACAACGCGGAAAATAGTTTCCAGGCGAAAGAGGAAAAGGACGGGGGTTATCCCGCCACCGTGCAGGGGCAATATCACTATATTCACGATCTGATGCAGGCCGTCATAGATGTTCCCGACCAGCGCGGCAAAGGTATTTTTTACTGGGAGCCCACGTGGATTGCCGTGCCGGGAAATACCTGGGCCACCCCGGCGGGGATGAAATATATCCACGACGAGTGGAAAGAAGGCAATGCACGTGAAAATCAGGCGCTATTTGATTGCCAGGGAAAAGTATTGCCGTCGGTAAAAGTTTTTAATTAATTTTTTGTCGTTTTTTTCAGGAAGTTTATTATGAATAAATTTGCACCTTTACATCCGAAGGTTAGTACGCTGCTGCATGGCGCGGATTATAATCCGGAGCAATGGGATAATGCCCCCGATATTATTGATAAAGACATTGCCATGATGCAGCAGGCAAAATGCAATGTGATGTCGGTGGGAATATTTAGCTGGGCGAAACTGGAGCCACGCGAAGGGGTATTTAATTTCGCCTGGCTGGATACTATCCTCGATAAACTGTATGCCGCCGGCATTCATGTTTTTCTGGCCACGCCGAGCGGCGCGCGTCCGGCGTGGATGTCTCAGCGCTATCCGCAGGTTCTGCGGGTGGGACGCGATCGGGTGCCGGCCCTGCACGGCGGCCGTCACAACCACTGTATGTCGTCACCGGTCTATCGCGAGAAAACCCTGGAAATCAATACCCTGCTTGCAGAGCGTTATTCTTCACACCCGGCGGTACTGGGCTGGCATATTTCCAATGAATATGGCGGTGAATGCCATTGCGATCTCTGCCAGAACCGTTTTCGCGACTGGCTGAAGGCGCGTTACCAGACCCTGGAGAACCTCAACCAGGCCTGGTGGAGCACCTTCTGGAGTCATACCTATACCGACTGGTCGCAAATTGAATCACCTGCGCCACAGGGCGAGGTGTCAATTCACGGTCTCAATCTTGACTGGCATCGCTTTAACACCGCTCAGGTGACCGATTTCTGCCGCCATGAAATTGCCCCGCTGAAGGCGGCTAACGCCTCCCTGCCGGTGACCACTAACTTTATGGAGTATTTCTACGATTACGACTACTGGCAACTGGCAGAGGCGCTGGACTTTATCTCGTGGGACAGCTATCCGATGTGGCACCGCGATAAAGACGAAACCGCACTGGCCTGCTACACCGCGATGTATCACGACATGATGCGCAGCCTGAAGGGCGGCAAACCGTTTGTGCTGATGGAGTCCACACCAGGCGCCACCAACTGGCAGCCGACCAGCAAACTGAAGAAGCCGGGAATGCATATTCTCTCCTCGCTGCAGGCGGTGGCGCATGGCGCCGACTCGGTGCAGTATTTCCAGTGGCGGAAAAGCCGCGGTTCGGTTGAGAAATTTCACGGCGCGGTGGTTGACCACGTCGGGCACATTGATACCCGTATTGGTCGTGAAGTCAGCCAGCTCGGCGAGATACTGAGCAAGCTACCGGAGGTCCGGGGTTGTCGCACCGAGGCGAAAGTAGCGATTATCTTCGACCAGCAAAACCGCTGGGCGCTTGATGACGCCCAGGGGCCGCGCAATCTGGGTATGGAGTATGAGAAGACGGTCAACGAACACTACCGTCCGTTCTGGGAACAGGGCATTGCCGTCGATGTGATTGACGCTGATGTCGATTTAACGCCATACCGGTTAGTGATTGCCCCGATGTTATATATGGTGCGCGACGGCTTTGCCGCGCGGGCAGAGGCGTTTGTCGCCAGCGGCGGCCACCTGGTGACCACCTACTGGACCGGCATCGTCAATGAGTCCGATCTCTGCTATCTCGGCGGCTTCCCGGGCCCGCTGCGCAATCTGCTGGGGATCTGGGCGGAAGAGATCGACTGTCTGAATGACGGCGAGTTTAATCTTGTGCAGGGGCTTGCCGGGAATCAGTGCGGTCTGCAGGGTCCCTATCAGGTGCGCCATCTCTGTGAACTAATCCATACCGAGAGCGCTCAGACGCTGGCCACCTACCGGGATGATTTCTATGCCGGACGGCCGGCGGTGACGGTGAACGGTTTCGGGAAAGGTAAAGCCTGGCATGTCGCCTCCCGCAACGATTTAGCCTTCCAGCGCGATTTCTTTGCTGCCCTGAGCAGGGAGCTGGATCTGCCACGAGCGATAGCGGCGGATTTACCGCCTGGCGTAGTGGCTACCGCGCGCACCGACGGTGAGAGCACGTTTGTCTTCCTGCAGAACTACAGCGCGCAAAGTCATACTCTGACTCTGCCGCCGGGGTATTGGGATTGCCTGACCGACGCGGCGGTGTCAGACCCGCTGACACTCTCAGCATGGGATTGCCGTATTCTTCGTCGCCACGCGTAATTTCTTCTTCTCCATGCCTGCTCTGACGAGCAGGCTTTTTTTTATCTTAAACCTGGAGCTTATGATGGTGAGTTTAAAATCCTTTCTGCACTATTTCTCTCCTGCACGTCCGGCACAGCCGTTAAGCGAGGCGGAAAAACAGCAAATCGAGGCGCTTATTCAGGCCTTTGGTGGCGAAGCGAATATTACGCAAGTGGATGCCTGTATTACTCGTCTGCGGGTGACGGTTCGTCACCTTGCGGCCGTGGATACTGACGCATTACAGCAGCAGGGCGCGCTGGGCGTCATTATTCTCGGCCAGCAGGTGCATGCTATTTTCGGTAAGCAGTCCGATGCGCTGCGTCAATTGCTGGATGAGCATTTTGCTACCAGGAAATAAATAAAACGGGATAACCTGAAAACAGGTTATCCCGAAAATAAGACAAAGACAGCAGTGGCAATAATGATTACCGGAGGGTAATTAATGACCTTACAGTTGGAGATATAAATAACGTTTTTGTCTTACCAGCGCGATATTACCACCAGGCCTCAACCTGCACGCCGAAATTCCAGGTATTATTCGCCGTCTGGTCTTCAAACGGTTTACCATCTTCAGAATCATTCAGGTATGAAGCAAAAATGCGTAATTCCGGGCGTGACATAAAGTCCGGCCCGTCCGCGAGGCCCAGCGCAATGGTATATTTCTCACCGGCCTGTTTGTAGCTGGTGCCATTGTTATAGCTGTCTTTCTGATAGAAACCGCCGACTTCGCCAATCAGGCGGACGTAGTCGGTGAACTGATACTGCCCACGGGCAACCAGCGACAGCATCCGCGTTTTGTCGGTGTAGTCGGTAATATCATCCGCCGAGCCCCAGGTCAGGACGTGGTTGATGGAGAACTTTTCGGTAATCGGGATCAGGCCGGTGTTAATCACGCGATAGCCGGTGGCGTCGTTCACGTAGTTCCACATATCGTACCAGCCGCCGCCCTGGGAGACCATGTTCTGCGCCAGCCCTTTGTTGGCATACTGCAGCACGGTTTTGTTATAGCCGCCCAGCATATCCTGACTGATTTCACCGGTCAGCATCACACCATTATCGGCATCGTACAGCCCGCCGTAGCTGTCCTGTTTTTTGGTGGTGTTCGGCATGGCGTAGTCGATGCCGAATTCGGTCCACGAACCCGACCACGGCTTCCAGCCTGCATAGCGTAAATCGATATAGTTAATATTGACGTTGCTGTCGCCATCGACACGATAGTCAACGTCGTTGGCATCGCCGCGGATCCAGGCCAGCGAGACGGCGCCAGGGCCGAGGGTGTAGTTTTCCACCCCGGCCCCGGAGCCGGATATGTTCCAGTATTTGGTATCGATGATGTGCAGATCGTGGCGCTGGTAGTAACGTTTACCCCCCCAAATCACCGCATTCGGATCGCCGGGGATCAGCCCTTTGATCTGCAGGTTCAGCTGACGTAAACCGAACTGTGCATCATCATTCAGCGTGGTTTCATTATCGTTAGAGCCGTCGGAGACCATGCTGACCATGCTGTCGAGATAGAAGCTGACGTCATCTTTCTTGTAGACCTCGGAGCCCAGCTCCAGCTCACCATAGGTATCCGATTCATTACCCAACCGGCCCAGCTTGTTCTTTTGCCATTCCGCTTCACTACCATCGCCGGAGACCCCAACCCCGGCGCGCATATAGCCATGGAAATCGATACTCGGGATTGCGGCGGTCGCCGCAAACGCGGAAGGGGCGATTAGCGCAGCGGCTAACGCGGCGGAAAGGGCGCGCAGTGTCGTATTCATCTCTATCCTCTTATTGTTTTGTATTACGTTCACATAACTGATGTCATAAAATGCCTAAATGTAACTTCAGGCAAACGAGATATGATTATTGTGTGACTAAGTGCAAATAATCATGCTGGTTTTTGTTGTGATGGGTGAGGTGATTCACAATTAACTGTGTTGTGAACGTAATACTTTTTGTGGTGTAATTTTGCGATGAAAGGTGGCGGTGAGCGTTTTTTCAAATGGCCCCTGTTACAATCATGGGATAACAACATAAGGAACCGGACCATGAAGTCTAAAAGCGCTACTCTGGAAGACGTCGCACGCCATGCGGGCGTCTCTTACCAGACCGTGTCCAGGGTACTCAATAAATCTGCCAATGTATCCGAAGCGACGCGCCGCAAGGTGGAGAAATCGATAGAGGCCTTACGCTATGTGCCAAACCGGCTGGCGCAGCAGCTGGTGGGGAAGGAGAGTCAGACGGTCGGGCTGGTGACGATTTCGCTGGCCTGGCATGCGCCTTCCCAGGTGGCGGCGGCGGTAAAACGCTATGCCAATCTGGAAGGTTACCAGGTCCTGATTTCGATGATCGATGAGAGCGTCAACCAAAGTATCCAGGATTCCATCAATGAGCTGAAATCTCAGCGGGTGGATAAAGTCATTATCAACGTGCCGCTGGAGACCGAGCAGGCGCAGAAAATCGCCGCTGACAACGATGATATCGTCTGCCTTTTTCTCGATGTCGACCCCTACAGTTCCGTGTTTAACGTTTCGTTTAATCCGGCAGATGGCACCCGGGCCAGCGTCAAATATCTTTATGAGATGGGGCATCGGGAGATCGCGCTGCTGGCGGGGCCGGACAGCTCCGTCTCGGCCAAACTCCGGCTGAAAAGCTGGCTGGAGACTCTGGAGGGCTACGGCCTGAAGCCGGTGACCGTTCTGCACGGCAACTGGGATGCGCAAAGCGGCTATGCCGGCGCGCTGCAGATGCTGCGCGAAACGCCCAATTTCAGCGCCGTGCTGGTGGGCAATGACCAGATGGCGCTGGGGGTGCTCAGCGCTTTCCATCAGCACCAGGTGGCGGTGCCGGGGGAGAAGTCCGTCATTGGCTATGACGATACCTACGAAAGCTCCTTTTTCTATCCGGCGCTGAGTACGGTGTCGCTGGACCTCGATCTGCAGGGGAAAGAAGCGGTGCGGCGGATCCTCGCCAGCACCAGCGGTGCGCCACATACTTCATCCATCCTGCCGGCGCGCCTGGTGATACGTCATTCCAGCGGCGCCAGAACTGAGCAAGGCAAAGATCTGCAGGCCATCGCGGAACAGCTACGCGCCATCGCCCACCGTCTGGCGCCCTGAAACCTAAGGCGGGGAAACTCGCCTTAGGCCCATTACCCTTAATTTGAAATGGTTGATCTTTGTCGTGGAACGGCGTAACTTAAATGTTATGTTATAACATAATGACGAGGTCATCATGAAAGCCCATATCCATCCCCCCTATCGCACGGTGGTGTTTCACGACACCAGCGTTAATGAGTATTTTAAAGTCGGTTCCACCATCCGCACCGATCGCGTGATTGAACTCGACGGCGAAACTTTTCCGTATGTGACGATCGACGTCTCCTCGAAATCGCATCCGTACTACACCGGCAAACAAAAAACCTTCGCCAGCGAGGGCAGCGCGGCCCGGTTCCGTCAGCGCTTCGGCGGCTTTATTGATGCGAAAAGGAAGGCATGATGCAGGTCGTTAACTCATTACGCAGCGCCAAACAGCGCCACCCGGATTGTCAGCTGGTCAAGCGCAAAGGGCGGCTGTACGTTATCTGTAAGAGCAACCCCCGCTTTAAAGCGGTGCAGGGGCGCAAAAAACGTCGTTAACGGAAACTCTCCAGAGTGCGGCGCTGCTGGCCGTCGGCGGTAAAATTGTCGGCGGCCAGCCATTGCCGCATGGCGTTATCCAGCTGCGGCCATTCGCCGTCTATCACCGAAAACCAGTCCGTATCCCGGTTATGTCCTTTGCTCACCAGTGCCTGACGAAAACGTCCTTCGTACTGAAAACCCAGCCGTCTTGCCGCCCGGCCCGACGGCATATTGAGACTATTACATTTCCATTCATAGCGACGATAACCGAGCGTATCAAACACATACTGCATCAACAGCCAGTGCGCTTCGGTGGCCATAGCCGTTCGGCTCAGCAACGGTGAAAAATGCACATGTCCCACCTCTACCACGCCGTGGGTGGCGTCGATGCGCATTAATGCCAGCGAGCCAACCGCCTTCCCTTGCCGCTGGTCAACGACGGCAAAATGGATCGGGTCTGCCAGCGTGGCGACCTGCTCCACCCAGGCACTGAATTCTGCAAGGTTGCTCTCAGGTTCACGCAGCAGCCACGTCCAGCTGCGGGCGTCTGGCGCCAGCTGGTGAGCAGCAAACAGGTCGCTGGCATGCGCGAGAGTCAGTGGTTCGAGCCGACAGCGGCTGCCCTGTAATACCTGCCGTGCTGGCCATGGACGCGGTTGCCAGTCAGGCAGCGCGGCGCCGAGTTCCTGTCCAAACTGATTGTATTCACGCATTGCGGTTTCCTTAGCGGGGTTTTTCAGGCAGCGTACGCGCTCACTGGTTCCATAAAAAGTGCCACAGGCGTATGTTTTTATAGGGCCACGAGGAGATGAGATGAACATACCGGACGATGGTTTTTTTACGCTGGTGACGCAGGGGATACAGCACCGATCGGATGAAACCCTGCAGCGGGCCCTTTACCACACATTGCGCCATGCCATCCTGCAGGGAACTCTGGCGGCCAACTGCCGTTTGCCCGGATCGCGGGTGATGGCCGGACGGCTGCAGCTGTCGCGAAATACGGTCAATGCTGCCCTGGAGCAGCTGGCGCTGGAGGGATACCTGATGCGGAGCCGTCAGGGAACGCAGGTGGTACCGCTCGCCGCCTGCCGCGAAGAGCCCGTGAAGGTGCCGCCCGTCGTACTGCCTGAACGGCTGCAAGGGCTGCCAGCCGCGATGCGCCGCGACTCTCCGGCGCTGCTGTTTACCCCTGGCATGCCGGCGGTGAACTATTTCCCGTTGCCGCTGTGGCGGCGGCTGATGGATAACGTCTTACGCGACGAGGGCAGCGCACTGCTGGGCTATGGCGAGGCGGCAGGCGACCCCTTGCTGCGGGAGGCTATCGCTCGTCATCTGGCGCTCTCCCGGGGGATCCGTTGCGATATTCGGCAGATTGTCATTACCGAAGGGGCCCTGGAAGGGGTGAACTTATGCGCTTCGCTGTTGACGGATCCTGGCGACAGCGTGTGGGTGGAAGAGCCGGGTTACCTGGGGGCCAGGAGCAGCTTCCAGCGGGCAGGGCTGCGGGTCAGCGGGATGGCGGTCGATGACGAAGGGATGGGGATTGCCAACGGCGTCGCGGAGCCGCCCCGGCTGATCTTCACCTCTCCCTCTCATCAGTATCCCCTCGGGAGCGTCATGAGCGCCGCGCGACGTCTGGCGCTGGTGGAGTACGCCCGCCTGCACGGGGCGTGGATTGTGGAGGATGACTACGACAGCGAGTTTCGCCATAGCGGAGAGCCGATCCCGGCGATGCTGGGGACGGTGCCGGATGCCCCGGTGGTGTATCTCGGTACCTTCAGCAAAACACTCTTTCCGGCGCTGCGTATTGGCTTCATGGTGATGCCGCCTGCGCTGGCGGATGCCGTTCAGTATGTGATTGGCACGTTGCTGCGTGGAGGACACCGCACGGAACAGCGGGCGCTGGCCAGGTTTATTGAGAAGGGGCACTATGCTCGCCATCTGGCGGCCATGCGTCGCCTGTACCGCAAGCGCCAACAACAGCTGCGTGAGGCACTGGCGCAAGAGATAACCGTGCCATGCGAGGTCCTTGGCGGGGAAGGGGGGCTCCATTTGACAGTCGCAATGGAAGGGTTCGATGACCAGGCGATTGCGCAGCAGGCGCGTCAGTTTCAACTGGCGCCTGCCGCGTTACGTCATTTCTATCTCGACCCGCAGCGGGGGCGGAGCGGGCTGGTGCTGGGATATGGTAATACTTCTGCTTCCCGCTATCCGCTGGCGCTGCGGACGCTAAATCGTCTTATTGTGCAGCACCGGCGCGGGTCAGCGTAAAAACGTCGTAGAAGGAGAGCTCGCCTTTGGTGGCGACCATCTTTTTGAGCTGCGCCTTCTGCTCGCTATCGACATCCGGCGACTGAAGAATACGCTCGATCAGCTGCCGGGGAACAAAGCGGGTGTTATACCATTCCCCGTTGTAGCACACGCGAAAGTCGAGGACATCGATATCTTCATAACGATAGCGCGGATAGACGTCAAAGAAGAAAAAGGCGTTGAACAGGATGAACAGCACCACCAGCAACCAGACCGAGTCTACCAGCGTTTCAGAGCGCAGCATGACCACCAGCGTCGCCAGAAACGCGGCATACATGGCAACAAACAGCCCCGGATGGTTGCGGATAAAACTGATGCTAAAACGCGGGCGATTATCGCGTTTTTCCTGAACGTTGAGTTCGTCAATGGTATGAGTTAGCAGGCGTTGTATTTCTGTCATCTTGGTCCCCGAATTCTGCAATGAGCCAGCCGTGCACGCCCGGCGGACCAGGCGTGGCAGGCTTAGCCTGAAGGCTATTTTATGTTGCAATATTCCACGGCGAAAGTAACAGATCAGTTACAGAAAACCATAACAGTTACGGATTTGGTAGCGGAAGGCGCTTAATGATCTGCGCCGGGTTGCCGCCGACAACGGCCCCGGCCGGTACATCTTTGGTGACGACTGCACCGGACGCAATGACCGCATTATCACCAATGGTCACCCCGGGATTGATTACCGCCCGCCCACCAATCCACACATTGTGGCCGATGGTCACTGGTTTGCCATATTCCTGGCCGCTGTTACGCGCTTCGGCATCCAGCGGATGGGTGGCGGTATAAATATGGACGCCCGGCGCCAGCATGCAGTTATCGCCAATATGAATAGGGCAGACGTCCAGCATCACGCAGTCAAAATTGGCGTAAAACGCGTTGCCGAGAAAGATATTGTAGCCGTAGTCGCAGCGAAAGCTTGGCTCGATATACGCATCGCCGGCGCGACCGAACAGCTCGGCCAGAATATGCTGACGTTCTTCCTGCGCATCCGGGGAGGAATGATTATAACGGTGTAACAACTGTCTGGCGCGCAGGCGATCGGCGCGAAGCGTTGGGTCGCCAGATAAATAGAGCTCACCGGCGATCATTTTACGTTTTTCTTCACTCATGGGTCTTCCTTATACCTGACTTTAGATGGCCGTAGCAGTATAAAAAAGAAACCGGTTACAGGGTTGCTGTTAGCTGAATGATGTGATGACTATCACAAAGATACCCTGCGGCGGCTGACGCGTATCGTCCGGTCAGCAGACCACGTTGTGCGCGTCGATTAGCGGATAAACTTCCAGACTGAGGTCGGGATCTTATCGTACAGCTTATTCATGGTCAGTTCAGCCAGACGATGATCGGCGGCTGAGTAAAATACCGCCAGTTCATTATCAGACAGTTCATATTTATTTTTTTCAATGACGCGCTCCAGCGTGTCAATTGTCTGGCAACGACGTAAGCGCATCAAATAGTCTGTTTTAGTTAATGGCTTATCAGACATAATTCCACCTTTTGATTGTAATAATTCTAACACGAGAGACTGGCCGGGTTTTCCCGGCTGGCGTTGACAAAGCAACGAAATAGTCGATTACCGGATTTTTTCCACTTTTGCAAATCCGTTGAGTTAATGCCGTAGTTACTGAACAAGGTAAAAGTATCGTCCAGATATTCGTCAACCTGAGCGACCAGTTTATTATCCTCAGTGTACTTAATTTTATAATTAAGCGCGAATGTGGCAATGTGCTCGATCAATTCATTTAACTGAAGATTGACAGCCGAAGTCGGGTCGTTGACCCAGCCATGGTTGCTCTCTTCCAGGTTTGCAAGGCAGTCATGATACAGCGTTTCGCAGAGAAAGCGTAGCTGTGCAATATCATGTCTTTTTGGCGAGTATTCGTCCATAACGCATCCCCTTTTGAGTGGTTTAAACGACGACTAACAAACACCGTTGTGGGATGAACACGACTAACCGACCTGACACTAACTGAGTAATCCTGCTGATTTAACTATAATCCACTCTCCAACAGATTTCATCGTGCTATTACGAAAAATTACAATTATCAGAGAGAAATTATCTTAAAAATAGACGAATTAATTTCGCAGGCCCTGGCGCACAGCCCGAGAAATAGAGAAGTCTTATCAATCATCGGCTTAAGGCAGGCAGCTGTCGCGTTCAGAAACCGCCGGCCGCGGGCGTTGGTATTAGGATTATTCCTGGTAAATGAGTGTGTAAAGATCATAAGTACCAGGCAATGTGAAAAAATAGCCAGGACCATATCAATATATATTAAATGCAGTGTGAAAAATAAACAATGGCAATATGTGCCCTGTTGCGACGGACAAAAAAAGGGCCGCGAAGGCGGCCCTTTGTTCAAGTGTGACGATTAATGATGCTCAACCTGATGGCTGTGCTCAATATCTTCCGATTTCTTGCTAAAGCGGCGACGAACCACCACGAAGAACACTGGCACGAAGAAGATGGCCAGAATCGTCGCGGTCACCATCCCGCCCATTACGCCAGTACCGACGGCGTTCTGCGCGCCGGAGCCGGCACCCGAGCTGATCACCAGCGGCATAACGCCGAGGATAAACGCCAGGGAGGTCATCAGGATCGGACGCAGACGCATACGCACTGCTTCAAGCGTTGCCTCAATTAGCCCTTTACCCTCTTTCTCCATCAGGTCTTTGGCGAATTCAACGATCAATATCGCGTTCTTCGCCGACAGGCCGATGGTGGTCAACAGGCCCACCTGAAAGTAAACGTCGTTGGTTAAACCGCGGAAGGTAGCGGCTAACAGCGCACCGACCACACCCAGCGGAACGACCAGCATGACCGAGAACGGAATTGACCAGCTCTCATACAGCGCTGCCAGACACAGGAAGACGACAATCAGCGAAATGGCATACAGGGCAGGGGCCTGGTTGCCGGACAGTCGTTCCTGATAAGACATCCCGGTCCAGTCGTAGCCGATACCGGAAGGCAGTTTACCCGCCAGCTCTTCCATCAGGCTCATCGCCTCACCGGTACTCTTGCCTGGCGCTGCCTGGCCGAGAATTTCCAGGGACGGCAGGCCGTTGTAGCGTTCCAGACGCGGCGAACCGTATTCCCAACGCGAAGTAGAGAAGGCGGAGAACGGCACCATCTGACCATCGCTGCCGCGAACATACCACTTGCCGATGTCTTCCGGCAGCATACGGTATTTCGCTTCAGACATGATGTACACTTTCTTCACGCGGCCGCGGTCGATAAAGTCGTTGACATAGCTCCCGCCCCAGGCTGCGCCCAGCGTGGTGTTAATGTCGCTGATGGAGACGCCCAGCGCCTGGGCTTTTTCCTGATCGATATCGACTTTGAACTGCGGTGTATCTTCCAGACCGTTAGGACGCACGCCGGTTAACACGTCAGGATGCTGCGCCACCATGCCAAACAGCTGATTTCGCGCTTGCGTCAGTTTTTCGTGGCCCAGACCGCCCTGGTCAATGAGCTGGAAGTCAAAGCCGGTCGCGGTACCCAGTTCAACGATAGCTGGCAGGTTAAAGGCGAACACCATCGCATCTTTAATCTGCGAGAAGTAGCCCATCGCCCGGCCGGTGATCGCTTCAACTTTGTTTTCCTCACCCGGACGCTGGCTCCAGTCTTTCAGCGAGACGAACGCGATGCCGGTGTTCTGGCCACGACCGGCGAAACCGAAGCCGTTAACCGCAAACACGGATTCCACGTTGTTTTTCTCTTTGGTGAGATAGTAGTCCGTCATCTCATCCAGCACTTTCTGCGTACGCTCCTGGGTGGCGCCGGCAGGCAGCTGCGCCATGCTCAGGAATACCCCCTGGTCCTCGTCCGGCAGGAACGAGCTCGGCAGACGGACGAACAGCCACGCCATGCCCACCACGATGATCAGATACAGCACCAGATAACGACCGGTGCTGCGCAGAATGTTGCCTACGCTGTCGGTGTAGTGGTGCGTGCTCTTATCGAACATGCGGTTAAACCAGCCGAAGAAACCGGTGGTCGCGCCATGGCTGCCTTTCTGAATAGGCTTCAGCATCGTGGCGCACAGCGCTGGCGTCAGGATCAACGCCACCAGTACCGACAGCGCCATCGCAGAAACGATGGTGATGGAGAACTGGCGATAGATGGCCCCGGTTGAACCGCCGAAGAACGCCATCGGGATAAATACCGCCGACAGCACCATGGCGATACCGACCAGCGCGCCCTGAATCTGTCCCATCGATTTACGCGTCGCTTCTTTCGGCGGCAGACCCTCTTCCGCCATCACGCGTTCGACGTTCTCAACTACCACGATGGCGTCATCCACCAACAGGCCGATGGCGAGCACCATCCCGAACATCGTCAGGGTGTTTATCGAGAAGCCAAACGCTGCCAGTACCGCAAAGGTGCCTAACAGGACTACGGGTACGGCGATGGTCGGGATCAGCGTGGCGCGGAAGTTCTGCAGGAACAGATACATAACCAGGAACACCAGGATGATCGCTTCCACCAGCGTTTTAACCACTTCGTGAATAGAGATTTTCACGAACGGGGTGGTGTCATATGGGTAAACGATTTTCAGGCCCGACGGGAAAAACGGCTCCATCTTCGCCAGTTCTGCACGGATAGCGTTGGCGGTATCCAGCGCGTTCGCGCCGGTAGCCAGTTTAATACCCAGACCGGATGCCGGCTGGCCGTTAAACTTCGCCACCACGTCATAGCTTTCGCCGCCCAGTTCAATTTTGGCGACATCGCGCAGACGAACCTGGGAACCGTCCTGGTTCACCTTCAGCAGAATGTTGCCAAACTCTTCGGTATTGGTCAGACGGGTTTGCGCGATGATCGAGGCGTTAAGCTGCTGGCCTTTCACCGGCGGCGTACCGCCTAACTGACCCGCGGCCACCTGGGCGTTCTGCGCTTTCAGGGCGCTGATCACGTCCACCGGCGTCAGCTGGAAGTTGTTCAGTTTGTTCGGATCCATCCAGATACGCATCGCGTACTGGGAACCGAACAGCTGAACGTCGCCGACACCGCTGGTACGGCTGATCGGGTCCTTCATGTTGGCCGCCACGTAGTCCGAAATATCGTCCTGGTTCATGGTGCCGTTGGTGTTAATAACGCCGACAACCATCAGGAAGCTGCTGGACGCTTTCTCAACGCTAATCCCTTGCTGCTGTACTTCTTGCGGCAGCAGAGGCGTCGCCAGCGCCAGCTTGTTCTGAACCTGAACCTGGGCAATATCCGGATCGGTACCGGATTCGAAGGTCAGGGTGATGGTCGCCGTACCGGTGGAGTCGCCATTGGAGGACATGTACATCAGGTGGTCGATACCGTTCATATTCTGTTCGATAACCTGAGTCACGGTGTTCTGCACAGTTTCAGCGTCAGCACCGGGGTACATGGCGGTAATGGAAATTGCTGGCGGCGCAATCGTCGGATATTGCGCTACCGGCAATTTGAGGATCGATAATCCCCCAGCCAGCATGATGATGATGGCGATCACCCATGCAAATATGGGGCGATCGATAAAGAAATTAGGCATGTCTTAACGGCTCCTGTTTAAGTTAAGACTTGGTTTGTTCTGATGGCGCGTTGCCTGTGGCTTGCTGTTTATCATCAGAAGCTACTTCCTGCGCTTTTACCTGCACGCCTGGTTTGATTTTTTGCAGGCCGGTGACGATAACGCGATCGCCAGTTTTCAGACCGTCAGTGACCAGCCATTTATCGCCAATCGCCTGAGAAGCAGTGACCTGGCGGACTTCGACTTTATCGCCTTCCCCGACCACCATGACGCTGGCGTCGCCGCGCGGCGTACGGGTAACACCCTGTTGCGGTACCAGCAGGGCGTCAGGGTTAACCCCTTCTTCCAGACGGGCACGCACAAACATCCCCGGTAGCAGGGTGTGGTCCGGGTTCGGGAAAATCGCGCGCAGCGTGATAGAGCCGGTGGTCTGATCGACGGTGACATCCGAAAATTCCAGCGTGCCGGCCTGCGGATACTTAAGACCGTCATTCGTCACCAGCTCCACTTTCGCTTTGCCGTTTTCCTGTTTCAGGCGGCCATCGGCCAGCTCCTGTTTCAGGCGCAGGAAATCATTGCTCGACTGGGTGACGTCAACATAGATCGGATCCAGCTGCTGAACAGTTGCCAGGGCAGTCGTTTGACCATTCTGCACCAGCGCCCCTTCGGTCACCGCGGATTTACCAATCCGGCCGCTGATCGGCGAGGTGACTTTGGTGTAGGCCAGATTGATGCGCGCGGTTTCCACGGCCGCTTTCGCTGCGACCACGGCCGCATTGCTCTGCTGTGCCGTCGCGACGGCGGTATCGTAGTCTTGTTGACTAATATATTTAGTGCCTAACAGTTTCTGATAACGCTTGACCGTCAGTTGATCCATGTTCGCTGCCGCCTGGGCTTTTGCCAGGTCGCCTTTGGCGCTGTCATAGCTGGCCTGATAGGTGGCGGGATCGATCTGATACAGGGAAACGCCGGCCTGGATGTCGCTACCTTCCACGAAGTTACGTTTTAAAATAATGCCACTGACCTGAGGACGGACTTCCGCAATGCGATAGGCGCTGGTGCGGCCTGGCAGTTCGGTGGTTATTTGTAGAGGTGCGGATTTGAGCGTCACAATACCGACTTCCGGCATGTGCTGGGCTCCTTGTTGAGCCGGTTTATCGTCACATCCTGTTAGCGCTAAGCTGCCTGAGAGCATCAGAACGACCGCCAGAGGCGTTAACCCTCTGTTTTTGTTCATATGTAAACCTCGAGTGTCCAATTTCAAAATGTTCAGTGGCTCAAACAACCACAAACCCACTACAGTCTTTCTATTATGGTCATGCTATGGTACATACATTCACAAATGTATGTAAACGTAACCTCTGTAAAGTCATTAACCTATGGCACGAAAAAACAAACAACAGGCACGTGAAACCCGGCAACTGATTCTGGATGTTGCTCTGCGTCTGTTTTCGCAGCAAGGCGTATCATCTACCTCGTTGGCAACAATTGCAAAAGCTGCGGGTGTAACGAGGGGGGCTATCTACTGGCATTTCAAGAATAAATCAGATTTATTCAACGAAATTTGGGAGCTGTCAGACGCCAGTATTAGCGATCTCGAAATTGAGTATCGGGCAAAATTCCCCAACGATCCACTCTCAGTTATCAGGGAGATATTAGTCTATGTTCTTGAAGCGACAGTGACAGAGGAACGTCGACGATTAATGATGGAGATTATCTACCACAAGTGTGAGTTTGTCGGTGAGATGACCGTGGTGCAGCAGGCCCAGCGGCAGCTCTCCCTGGCGAGCTACGAGCGTATCGAGCAGACCTTAAAAGAGTGTATCGCCGCGAAGCTATTGCCCGCCAATTTACTCACCCGGCGGGCGGCCGTGTTAATGCGCAGCTACCTTTCCGGCCTGATGGAAAACTGGCTGTTTGCCCCTGACTCGTTCGACCTGCATGCGGAAGCGCGCGACTACGTCGCTATCCTGCTGGAGATGTATCAGTTCTGTCCTACGCTACGCGGCCCGGAGAGCCTGACAGCTTAACGTTAGCGCGCGGATGTACGTGAATTTTTAGCGCCGTCCGCCGCTATTCGCCAGCGAAGAGAAGTGCTATTCTGCGCGCTTGCGACGACCCCCGGTATTCTCCGGCATTTGCATTCATTCATATTAACTATGCTGCACACGATCTCCAGGCAACGCGCCACGTTTATCTTTTTCATTACGCTGCTCTGCTTTATTGGCCTTTTCAGCCCAGTTCAGGGCCGCGCCGCGGACCTCCCTGACCGGGCAGAGGTGCAGAGCCAGCTCAATACGTTAAACAAGCAAAAAGAACTGACTCCGCAGGACAAACTGGTCCAGCAGGATTTGACCCAGACGCTGGAAACGCTGGATAAAATCGAGCGCATCAAAAGCGAGACGGCACAGCTGCGTCAGCAGGTCGAGCAAGCCCCGGCGAAGCTGCGCCAGGCGGTGGATAGTCTCAACAACCTGAGCGAGGTCCCTGACGACGCCGCCACGCGCAAAACGCTCAGTACGCTCTCTCTGCGTCAACTGGAGTCACGCGTCACCCAGACGCTGGACGATCTGCAGAATGCGCAAAACGATCTGGCGACCTATAACAGCCAACTGGTTTCCCTGCAAACGCAGCCGGAACGTGTGCAGAACGCGATGTATAACGCCTCCCAACAGTTGCAGCAGATCCGCAATCGGCTGAATGGCACCTCGGTGGGCGACGAGACGCTGCGCCCGACCCAGCAGGTGCTGTTGCAGGCTCAACAGGCGCTGCTCAACGCGCAGATTGAGCAGCAGCGCAAGAGCCTCGAAGGCAACACCGTCCTGCAGGATACCCTGCAGAAGCAGCGTGACTACGTCACCGCCTGGAGCAACCGGCTGGAGCATCAGCTGCAGCTGCTGCAGGAGGCGGTGAACAGCAAGCGGCTTACGCTGACGGAGAAAACCGCCCAGGAGGCGGTCACCCCGGACGAAACCACGCGAATTCAGGCCAATCCGCTGGTTAAGCAGGAGCTGGATATTAACCATCAGCTCAGCGAGAAGCTGATCCAGGCGACGGAGAACGGTAACCAGCTGGTGCAGCGCAATATCCAGGTGAAGAACTGGCTCGACCGCGCGCTGCAGTCTGAACGGGATATTAAAGAGCAAATTTCAGTTCTGCGGGGGAGCCTGCTGCTGTCGCGCATTCTTTATCAGCAACAGCAGACGCTGCCGTCGGCGGACGAACTGCAGGATATGACCAACCGCATCGCCGACCTGCGGCTCGAGCAGTTTGAGGTGAACCAGCAGCGCGACGCGCTGTTCCAGAGCGACGCCTTTGTCGCCAAACTGGAGGAGGGGCACAGCAGCGAAGTGAACGATGAAGTCCACGCCGCGCTACTGGAAGTGATCGACATGCGCCGCGAACTGCTTGACCAGTTCAACAAACAGCTGGGGAACCAGCTGATGATGGCCATCAACCTGCAGATCAACCAGCAGCAGTTGATGAGCGTCTCGAGCAGTCTGAAGGAAATTCTGACCCAACAAATTTTCTGGGTGAACAGCAATAAACCGATGGACTGGGAGTGGATTAAGGCCTTCCCGGAAGCGCTGAAAGGTCAGTTTAAGGCGATGAAAATCACCGTGAACTGGGAAAAAGCGTGGCCCGCGGTGTTTATCGCTTTCCTGGCCGGTTTACCATTGCTGCTGATTGCCGGCCTGATCCGCTGGCGTCTGCAGTGGCTGAAGGATTATCAGGCTAAGCTTGCTTCCCAGGTGGGGCAGCTGCGCAACGATACCCAGCTGCATACGCCAAAGGCGATCCTGATCGACCTGATTCGGGCCTTGCCGGTGGTGCTGGTAATTTTGGCGATTGGCCTGATCTTACTCACCATGCAGCTTAATATCAGCGGACTGCTGTGGGCGTACAGTAAAAAGCTGGCCATGTTCTGGCTGGTCTTTGGTCTGTGCTGGAAAGTGCTGGAAAAGAACGGCGTGGCGGTCAGCCACTTCAATATGCCTGCGCAGTTGACCAGCCACTGGCGGCGACAAATTGTTCGCGTCAGCCTCGCGTTGCTGCCGCTGAATTTCTGGTCGGTGATTTCCGAGCTGTCGCCACTGAACCTGATGGACGACGTGCTGGGGCAGTTTGTGATTTTCTTCAATCTGCTGCTGATTGCCGTGCTGGTCTGGCCGATGTGTCGGGAAAGCTGGCGTGATAAAGAATCACACAGCCTGCGCCTGCTGACGATCACCGTGCTGTCTATTGTCCCGGTAGCCCTGATGGTGCTGACGGCGACCGGTTACTTCTACACCACGCTGCGCCTGGCGGGACGCTGGATCGAGACCGTGTATCTGGTGATGATCTGGAACCTGCTGTACCAGACCGTGCTGCGCGGTCTGAGCGTGGCGGCGCGACGTATCGCCTGGCGCCGGGCGCTGGCGCGCCGTCAGCATCTGGTGAAGGAGGGTGCGGAAGGCGCCGAGCCGCAGGAGGAGCCGACTATCGCTCTCGAGCAGGTCAACCAGCAGACGCTGCGCATCACCATGCTGGTGATGATCGCGCTGTTCGCGGTCATGTTCTGGGCGATTTGGTCTGATCTGATCACCGTTTTCGCCTATCTCGACAGCATTACCCTCTGGCACTACAACGGTACCGAAGCGGGGGCCAGCGTGGTGCGCAGCGTCACGATGGGCAGTCTGCTGTTTGCCATTGTGGCGTCGATGGTCGCCTGGGCGCTAATACGCAACCTGCCGGGTCTGCTGGAGGTGCTGGTTCTCTCGCGTCTCAATATGCGTCAGGGCACCTCCTACGCCATCACCACCATTCTTAACTATGCGATTATCGCCATCGGGGCGATGACGGTGTTCGGGTCGCTGGGCGTCTCCTGGGATAAACTACAATGGCTGGCGGCCGCGCTGTCGGTTGGTTTAGGTTTTGGCCTGCAGGAGATCTTCGGTAACTTCGTCTCCGGTCTGATTATTCTGTTCGAGCGTCCAGTGCGCATTGGGGATACGGTAACCATCGGCACCTTCTCCGGTACGGTAAGCAAAATCCGTATCCGCGCGACCACCATCACCGACTTCGATCGCAAAGAGGTAATTATCCCGAACAAGGCGTTCGTTACCGAGCGCTTGATCAACTGGTCGCTCTCCGACACCGTGACCCGGGTGGTGATCCGCCTCGGCGTCGCCTATGGCTCCGATCTGGATAAAGTGAAAGCGGTGCTGCTGAAGGCCGCGCACGATCATCCGAAAGTGATGCAGGAGCCGGCGCCAGCGGTTTTCTTCACCACCTTCGGGGCCAGTACGCTGGATCATGAACTGCGTCTGTATGTTCGTGAACTGCGCGATCGCAGCTACACGGTGGATGAGCTCAACCGCGCCATCGACCGCCTGTGCCGGGAGAATGACATTAACATTGCCTTTAACCAGCTGGAAGTTCATCTGCGCAATGAAAAAGGCGATGAAGTCACCGAAGTGAAGCGGGACGGGAAGGGGGACGATCTGGCGCCCACCACCGCGTCCTGATCGAAGAGGGGCGGCGCAAAGCCGCCCCTGCTGCTTCAGGGTGCCAGCGCGGCGAGTTCTTCATCGCTGAGCCCGGTGAGCTCCTGCACGGTTTGACGTTCGAGGCCGCGCGCCAACATTCTGGCGGCGATGCTGCGGGTGGCTTCCTGCTCACCCTCTTGCTGTCCCTGTTTACGGCCTTTTTCTTCCAGCCATTCGGCAATGGTCATCATCAGCTCCTTATGCCTGGGCGACTGCGCCGCCAGCGTGCGGATCAGCGCCCCCGGATGTTCCGTAGTTCCCGCCTGCAACATATAGCGCAGCAGCGTATTCAGCTGCGCTTCGGTCAGATAGCCTTGCGTCATCAGCGCAATCAGCGGCACCTGCAGCTCGGCCAGATCGCGATGGCGGATATGCTTTTGCAGCAGCTCCAGCATGGCCATCCGCCGATGACGGGCGATCTGATTATCTGGCATTACGGTGAGGTCCACCAGCGGAAAATCATTGCTATAGAGCGTCTTCGCCAGCGCCGGATCGGCGAATAGCTGTTGCCAGTTGCGGGCCCAGGGCCAGGGGCTCACTTTGCCGTGATAAAACAGAATGGGCACCACCAGCGGCAGCGTGTCGTGGCCAGCGTCCAGATGACGCTGCATGGCGGCCAGCGCATAGCGCAGCAGGCGAAATGCCATCAGCTTGTCCGGGGTACTCTGGTGCTCAATCAGCGCGTACACATAGCCCGGTCCATGACGCGTGCGCAGTGAGTAAAGGATATCGGAATAGCTGGCGCGCAGGTCCTCTTCAACAAAGCTACCGGAGACCAGCTGCAGCGAATCCAGTTCGCAGATCGCCAGAAACGGCGCGGGGAGATACAACTGCAAAAAATCCTTCGCGACCGCCTGATGCATGAGCATCTGGCGAAACACCGCGTCGTGTGGGGTTTGACTGACTTTTTCCATCAATATTGTCTCCAGTGGCGTCATGCGCAGAGGACCAGACTGCCAGCACACTGCCGGAGACAACATCCTACTTCTCTGGGTTTTGCGACCCGCTTTCCGCGTTTTTTAACTTGTTTGCATAATCCCGCCTGACAATTTCCAGCGCGCCCAGCACGGTTTGCGCCGGGATCTGATGCGATTCCAGCAACATGATTAAATCGACGGCCAGTTTGACCTCATCGGATGCATTTTCCAGCGACATCGGGCTCTCCTGTTAGCGCGTCAGCCGCGCCAGTACGTTTTCAATCTTGTCCAGTGCCTGTCGGCAGCGCGCCAACCGGCCGCTGTAGGCTTCAACTTCTTTCCCCAGCCGCTGCTGCTCGTCAAGGCTGGTCGCCTGCGCCTGCTGACGCTGACGTTGGTCGCGCATCGCCAGCAGGCGGCGCTCATACTCCTGATGCTGCAGGCGACGGCGCTGCCAGCGGCTCAGCGTTGGCGACGCGTGGTCCCAACTGCGCAAGGACCAGGTGGCGGTTTCACGACGCAGCGCGGCGATTTGCGCCGCCAGACGCTCGGCAATCCAGACCACCTGCGGCAGCTGCTGGCGCTCGACGGCCTGGCTCAGTTGGGAAAAGTTTTGCCGGGCTTCCGCCAGATAGTCCTGCATCAGCGTGCTGCGGGTATGAAAGAGCTGACGGTCAAAGCGTGGGCTCAGGGTCGCGTGCTTCGCCAGCGGCGCCACCAGCGCGGCCAGCTCGCTGAGCTGATCGTTCAGCGTTTGTAAAAGTTGAGCTGTTTTCACCACACCTCTCCATTCCCTTCCAGCCAACTGTGCTACAGTAGCCTCATCTGTTTGATAACGATTCGCATTATGCCACCTGTTATTCTAACCATTATCGGCTGGCTGGCGGTAGCGCTGGGTACGCTGGGCATCTTCTTACCGTTGCTGCCGACAACGCCGTTTATTCTGCTCGCCGCCTGGTGCTTTGCCCGCTCATCGCCGCGCTTTCACCAGTGGCTGCTGTATCGCTCCTGGTTTGGCGGCTATCTTCGCCACTGGCAGCAGTACCGCGCGATGCCTCGCGGCGCCAAACCGCGCGCCATTGCGATGATCGTGGTGACTTTTGCTATTTCGCTGTGGCTGGTTAAGCTTACGTGGGTGCGCATCATGCTGTTGGTCATTCTGGCCTGCCTGCTGATCTTTATGTGGCGCATTCCGGTGGTTGACGCAAAGCAACAAAAGCACTGATGCGCAATAATGCCTGTTGCAATTGTTGCTGACAGCCAGTAAATTCTGGCGTTTTCGAGCGCGGGCAAGCCTGGTCAAAGGTTAAACAAATGTTTCTTTGGCCCCTTTTGCACGCCCGTGGGTAACACCGTTTCAATCAGGCATACACTTATGACCGCAACTGCACAGCAGCTTGAATATCTGAAGAACAGCATCCAGAGTATCGAGGATTATCCAAAACCTGGCATTCTTTTCCGCGATGTCACCAGCTTACTGGAAGACCCGAAGGCCTACGCGCTTAGCATTGAACTGCTGACCGAGCGCTACAAAGACGCGGGTATTACCAAAGTGGTAGGGACTGAGGCGCGTGGCTTCCTGTTCGGCGCCCCGGTTGCGCTGGCGCTGGGCGTGGGCTTTGTTCCGGTTCGCAAGCCGCGTAAGTTGCCGCGTGAAACCATTGCCGAGAGCTATGAGCTGGAGTATGGCACCGATCAGCTGGAGATCCACGTTGACGCAATCAAACCGGGCGACAAGGTGCTGGTGGTGGACGATCTGCTGGCGACCGGCGGCACCATCGACGCGACGGTCAAACTGATCCGCCGTCTCGGCGGCGAAGTGCACGATGCCGCTTTCATTATCAACCTCTTCGATCTGGGCGGCGAACAGCGCCTGGAGAAGCTGGGGATCCACTGCTACAGCCTGGTGCCGTTCCCGGGCCACTAAGCAAATCCCTCCACATAGCCTCGCCGATCGGGCGGGGCTGTGATAGCATGACCCCTTCGTGATTTCACCTTCCAGCGTTTCAGAGCCAGCCCATGAGTTATCAGGTCTTAGCCCGTAAATGGCGCCCACAAACCTTTGCTGACGTCGTCGGCCAGGAACATGTGCTGACCGCACTGGCGAACGGCTTGTCGTTAGGGCGCATTCATCACGCTTATCTCTTTTCCGGTACCCGCGGGGTCGGTAAGACCTCCATCGCCCGTCTGCTGGCGAAAGGGTTAAACTGTGAAACCGGCATCACCGCCACCCCCTGCGGCGTGTGCGATAACTGCCGGGAAATTGAACAGGGGCGTTTTGTCGATCTGATTGAGATTGACGCCGCCTCGCGCACCAAAGTCGAAGATACCCGCGACCTGCTGGATAACGTCCAGTACGCGCCGGCCCGCGGCCGCTTTAAGGTCTATCTCATCGACGAAGTCCATATGTTGTCGCGCCACAGCTTCAACGCGTTATTAAAAACGCTGGAGGAGCCGCCAGCGCACGTCAAATTCCTGCTGGCGACGACGGATCCGCAGAAGCTGCCGGTGACGATCTTATCCCGCTGCCTGCAGTTCCATCTCAAAGCCCTGGATGTTGAACAGATCCGCCATCAGCTGGAGCATATTCTTGGCGAAGAGCAGATTGCCTTTGAGCCCCGTGCGCTGCAGCTCTTGTCGCGGGCAGCCGACGGCAGCCTGCGCGATGCCTTAAGCCTGACCGATCAGGCGATTGCCAGTGGAGAAGGACAGCTGACGGCCGCATCGGTGAGCACCATGCTCGGCACCCTTGATGACGATCAGGCGCTGTCGCTGATTGAAGCGCTGGTTGCTGCCGACGGCGATCGGGTGATGGCGGGCGTCAATGACGCCGCCGCACGCGGCGTCGAGTGGGAGGCGCTGTTGGTGGAGATGCAGAGCCTGCTGCACCGCATCGCCATGGTACAGCTGTCGCCTTCGGCGCTGGGCGCCGATATGGCCACGGTCGAAGTGCGGATGCGCGAACTGGCGCGAACCGTACCGCCGGGTGACGTTCAGCTTTACTACCAAACGCTGCTGATGGGCCGCAAAGAGCTGCCTTATGCGCCGGACCGGCGAATGGGCGTCGAAATGACGCTGCTCCGCGCGCTGGCGTTTCATCCGCGTAAGCCGCTTCCAGAGCCGGAAGTGCAGCCAGCACAGACCGCCGCGCCCGCGCCGCGTCAGCCGGTTGCCCCCGCTGCGCCGCCGCAGCAGCCGTCGCAGAGTTTGCCGCCGACCACCAGCCAGGTGCTGGCGGCCCGCAGCCACCTGCAGCGCAGCCAGGGAGCAACCACTCCAAAAAAGAGTGAACCGGCAGCCGCTTCCCGCGCGCGGCCGGTGAATAACGCTGCGCTGGAGCGACTGAGTTCGATTACCGAGCGCGTCCAGGCTCGTCCGGCGGCGGCTGCCCTTGAGCAGGCCCCGGCGAAGAAAGAGGCCTATCGCTGGAAGGCGACGACAGTGGTTGAAGAGGCCAAAGTCGAAGTCGCGACGCCAAAAGCGCTGAAAAAAGCGCTGGAGCATGAGAAGACGCCGGAGCTGGCGGCCAAGCTCGCCGAAGAAGCGGTCGAGCGCGACAGCTGGGCGGCGGAAGTGAGCCGGCTGGCGGTACCTAAGCTGGTCGAGCAGGTGGCGCTCAACGCGTGGAAAGAGCAGGAGGGCAGCCGCGTCTGTCTGCATCTGCGCCCCAGCCAGCGTCACCTCAATTCCACCGGCGCGCAGCAAAAGCTGGCTGAAGCGCTGGGGGTGTTGTACGGTACGCCGGTTGAATTGACCATCGTGGAAGATGATAATCCCGCGATGCGTACGCCGCTGGAGTGGCGGCAGGCTATTTATGAAGAAAAGCTCGCGCAGGCGCGCGAAGCCATTATCGCGGATAATAACATTCAGACCCTGCGTCGTTTCTTCGACGCCGATCTGGATGAAGAGAGTATCCGCCCCATTTGAACGCCAGTCTGACTGGCATTCAGTACCTTTAACGATGACTGACTGAGAGAGAAGCCTATGTTTGGTGGAAAAGGCGGCCTGGGTAACCTGATGAAGCAGGCCCAGCAGATGCAAGACAAAATGCAGAAGATGCAGGAAGAGATCGCTCAGCTGGAAGTGACCGGCGAATCCGGCGCGGGTCTGGTGAAAGTGACCATTAACGGCGCGCACAACTGCCGCCGTGTGGAAATCGACCCAAGCCTGCTGGAAGACGACAAAGAAATGCTGGAAGATCTGGTGGCTGCCGCGTTTAACGACGCCGCGCGCCGCATTGAAGAGACCCAGAAAGAGAAGATGGCTTCCGTTTCTGCCGGTATGCAGCTGCCGCCAGGCTTCAAGATGCCGTTCTGATGCAAACCAGCCCGCTGTTAACTCAGCTTATGGAAGCGCTGCGCTGTCTGCCGGGCGTTGGCCCGAAGTCGGCGCAGCGCATGGCGTTTACCCTGCTGCAGCGCGATCGCAGCGGCGGTATGCGCCTGGCGCAGGCGCTGACGCGCGCGATGTCGGAGATCGGCCACTGCGCCGATTGCCGCACCTTCACCGAGCAGGAGGTGTGCAATATCTGCAGCAACCCGCGTCGCCAGGAAAACGGCCAGATCTGCGTGGTGGAGAGTCCGGCGGACATCCACGCCATCGAGCAGACCGGGCAGTATTCCGGCCGCTACTTCGTGCTGATGGGGCACCTGTCGCCGCTCGACGGCATCGGGCCAGATGACATCGGGCTCGATCGCCTTGAACAACGGCTGGAAGCAGAGTCGATCACCGAGGTGATCCTTGCCACTAACCCGACCGTTGAGGGTGAGGCGACGGCCAACTACATCGCGGAGCTGTGCGCGCAGTATGGCGTTGATGCCAGCCGCATCGCCCACGGCGTGCCGGTGGGCGGCGAGCTGGAAATGGTCGACGGCACCACGCTGTCCCACTCGCTGGCCGGTCGTCACAAGATTACTTTCTGAACAAATGGAGGCGGCCAGCGCCGCCTCCGCTTGAAAAATTTCCCCGCAGTCCCCATCTCCCACTCAACGGTTTTTTACCCCATTTAAAATGGCATTGTTGAGGTTGAATCAGATGAAAGGACAAGAAACTCGTGGTTTTCAGTCAGAGGTAAAGCAACTTCTGCACCTGATGATCCATTCCCTCTATTCCAACAAAGAAATCTTTCTGCGTGAGCTGATTTCCAACGCCTCTGATGCGGCCGATAAGCTGCGTTTCCGCGCGCTGTCGCAGCCGGATTTGTATGAGGGCGATGGCGAGCTGCGCGTACGGGTTTCGTTTGATAAAGACAACCGCACCCTGACCATCGCCGATAACGGTATCGGCATGAACCGGGAAGAGGTTATCGATCATCTCGGCACTATCGCCAAATCCGGCACCAAAGCGTTTCTGGAATCGATGGGTTCCGACCAGGCGAAAGACAGCCAGCTGATCGGCCAGTTCGGCGTCGGCTTCTACTCTGCCTTCATCGTGGCGGATAAAGTGACCGTGCGTACCCGTGCGGCGGGCGATAAACCTGAGAATGGCGTGTTCTGGGAATCCGCCGGCGAAGGGGAATATACCGTTGCCGACATCACCAAAGCCGATCGCGGCACCGAAATCACCCTGCATCTGCGTGAGGGCGAAGACGATTTCCTCAACGACTGGCGCGTGCGCTCCATCATCAGCAAGTATTCCGACCATATCGCGCTGCCGGTTGAGATTGAAAAGCAGGAAGAGAAAGACGGCGAAACCGTGATTTCGTGGGAAAAAATCAACAAGGCGCAGGCCCTGTGGACCCGCAGCAAGTCCGAAGTGAACGACGACGAATACAAAGAGTTCTACAAGCATATCGCTCACGACTACAGCGACCCGCTGACCTGGAGCCACAACCGCGTGGAAGGTAAGCAGGAGTATACCAGCCTGCTGTATATCCCGTCGCAGGCGCCGTGGGATATGTGGAACCGCGATCATAAACACGGCCTGAAGCTGTACGTGCAGCGTGTGTTCATTATGGACGACGCCGAGCAGTTTATGCCGAACTACCTGCGCTTCGTGCGTGGCCTGATCGACTCCAACGATCTGCCGCTGAACGTCTCCCGTGAAATCCTGCAGGACAGCAGCGTGACCCGCAACCTGCGTACCGCGCTGACCAAACGCGCGCTGCAGATGCTGGATAAGCTGGCGAAAGACGACGCTGAAAAATATCAAACTTTCTGGAAACAGTTCGGCCTGGTGCTGAAAGAGGGCCCGGCGGAAGATCCGAGCAACCAGGAAGCGATCGCCAAACTGCTGCGTTTCGCGACGACGCATACCGACTCCTCCGCGCAGACCGTGTCGCTGGAAGAGTATGTCTCGCGGATGAAAGAAGGCCAGGAGAAGATCTACTACATCACTGCCGACAGCTATGCGGCGGCGAAGAGCAGCCCGCACCTCGAACTGCTGCGTAAGAAAGGGATTGAAGTTCTGCTGCTCTCCGATCGCATCGACGAGTGGATGATGAGCTACCTGACCGAGTTCGACGGCAAAGCGTTCCAGTCGGTGGCGAAAGCCGACGAGTCGCTGGACAAGCTGGCGGATGAAGTGGACGAGTCCACCAAAGAAGCTGAAAAAGCGCTGGAGCCGTTCGTTGAGCGTGTGAAAAACCTGCTTGGCGACCGGGTGAAAGAGGTGCGTCTGACCCATCGTCTGACCGACACCCCGGCGATTGTCACTACCGATGCCGATGAGATGAGCACGCAGATGGCGAAGCTGTTCGCGGCAGCGGGCCAGGCGGCACCGGAAGTGAAATACATCTTCGAACTGAACCCGGCGCATCAACTGGTGAAACGCGCCGCCGATACCCAGGATGACGCGCAGTTCGGCGAATGGGTAGAGCTGCTGCTGGATCAGGCGCTGCTGGCTGAGCGCGGCACGCTGGAAGATCCGAACCAGTTTATCCGTCGTATGAACCAGTTGCTGGCTTCCTGACGCGAACCTGAACGAGTAGCCCGGCCAAGCGACGCGACGCCGGGAACGGGATAAATGCCCCGCCTGAGCAATTTGCTCCGGCGGGGCATTTCACATTGGATTGCATAAAATATCTCACCATTAACCGTTTCAGCCGCACCGCCTTCCTTGAGCCATTGCCGTTCTGGTGGTATGGTTTAGCGTTTTTGAAAAATTGAATCGACTTTTGAGGGGATTTTCGTAATGCGTATTATTCTGCTTGGCGCTCCGGGCGCGGGTAAAGGAACTCAGGCTCAGTTCATCATGGAGAAATACGGTATTCCGCAAATCTCCACCGGCGATATGCTGCGCGCGGCGGTAAAATCCGGCTCTGAGCTCGGTAAGCAAGCGAAAGACATTATGGACGCCGGCAAGCTGGTAACCGATGAGCTGGTCATCGCGCTGGTGAAAGAGCGTATCGCCCAGGAAGATTGCCGTAACGGCTTCCTGCTGGACGGCTTCCCGCGAACCATTCCGCAGGCTGACGCGATGAAAGAAGCGGGTATTACCGTTGATTACGTGCTGGAATTCGACGTGCCGGACGAACTGATCGTCGACCGCATCGTTGGCCGTCGCGTTCATGCGGCATCCGGTCGCGTATACCACATCAAATTCAATCCGCCGAAGGTGGAAGGCAAAGACGACGTGACCGGCGAAGAGCTGACCACCCGTAAAGACGACCAGGAAGAGACCGTGCGTAAGCGCCTGGTGGAATACCATCAGATGACAGCACCGCTGATCGGCTACTACACCAAAGAAGCGCAGGCGGGCAACACCAAATATGCCAAAGTCGACGGCACCAAAGCGGTAGCTGACGTGCGCGCTGAACTGGAAAAAATCCTCGGCTGATAAAGCCTTTTCTCATCCTGCTGCCGCAGGATGAGAACTCCTCTCATTTCTACCTTTTGCTATGATTGGTTCCGTTTAGCGCCATTTCAGCTACAATTGGCTGCGATTCAAATGGTTAAGAGGCGGTAATGCATCAGACGAAAACAGGTATCTTGCTGGCCAATTTAGGCACTCCCGATGCGCCCACCCCCGGTGCGGTGAAGCGCTATCTGCGACAATTCCTCAGCGACAAACGGGTGGTGGATACATCTCGTCTGCTATGGTGGCCGCTGCTGCGTGGCGTCATACTGCCGATTCGCTCCCCGCGCGTGGCGAAGCTCTATCAGTCCGTGTGGATGGAGGAGGGATCGCCGCTGATGGTATACAGCCGTCGCCAGCAGCAGGCGCTGGCCGCCAGGCTGCCGGATACGCCGGTGGCGCTGGGCATGAGCTATGGTTCGCCGTCGCTGGCCAGCGCGGTGGATGATTTACTGGCGCAGGGGGTGGGACACATCGTGGTGCTGCCGCTGTACCCACAATATTCCTGTTCGACGGTGGCCGCCGTCTGGGATGAGCTGGCGCGGATCCTTGCGAAAAAGCGCGCTATTCCGGGTATCTCGTTTATTCGCGACTATGCCGATCACCCGGACTATATCCATGCGCTGGCGGCCAGCGTGCGCGCCTCCTTCGCGGTGCACGGGGAACCCGATCTGCTGCTGCTCTCCTACCATGGGATCCCGCAGCGCTATGCCAACCAGGGCGATGATTATCCCCAGCGCTGTCGCGATACCACGCGGGAACTGGTTTCCGCGCTGGGGCTGCCGCCGGAGCGGGTGATGATGACCTTCCAGTCGCGCTTTGGCCGGGAACCCTGGCTGACGCCGTACACCGATGAGACGCTGAAGATGCTTGGCGAGCAGGGGACGAAGCATATTCAGGTGCTGTGCCCGGGGTTTGCCGCTGACTGTCTCGAAACGCTGGAAGAGATTGCCGTTCAGAACCGGGAAGTTTTCCTCGAAGCGGGTGGCGAGCAGTATGAATATATTCCGGCGCTAAATGCGGATGTGGCGCATATTGAGATGATGGTCAACCTGACGGCGCCTTATCGCTGATCGCGCGCAGGGCGGGGAATATGCTACTATTTCCCGCTTGTTCCCTGTTATTTAAGCGCCACTATGAAATTTCCCGGTAAACGCAAATCCAAACACTATTTTCCCGTCAACGCCCGCGACCCGCTGCTGCAGCAAATTCAGCCGGAGAATGAATCCAGCGTCTCCTGGGTGGTCGGTATCGACCAGACGCTGGTGGATATCGAAGCGAAAGTGGATGAAGCGTTTATCGTACGCTATGGTCTGAGCGCGGGCCACTCGCTGGTGATTGAAGATGACGTCGCCGAGGCGCTGTACCAGGAGCTGGTACGCAATAATCTCATTACCCATCAGTTTGCCGGCGGCACCATCGGCAATACCATGCATAACTACTCGGTGCTGGCGGACGATCGCTCGGTGCTGCTTGGCGTGATGTGCAGCAATATCGACATCGGCGGCTATGCCTATCGCTACCTGTGCAATACCTCCAGCCGCACCGATCTGAACTACCTGCAGGGCGTCGACGGCGCCATTGGCCGCTGTTTTACCCTGATCAGCGACAGCGGCGAGCGCACCTTCGCCATCAGCCCGGGTCACATGAACAAGCTGCGCCCGGAAAGCATTCCGGAAGCGGTGATCGCCGGCGCCTCGGCGCTGGTGCTCACCTCCTACCTGGTACGCTGCAAGCCGGGCGAGCCGATGCCAGACGCCACGATGAAAGCCATCGAGTACGCCAAAAAGCATGATGTGCCGGTGGTGTTAACTCTCGGAACTAAATACGTGATTGCCGATAACCCGGCGTGGTGGCAGCAGTTCCTGCAGGAGCATGTCTCGATTCTGGCGATGAATGAAGAAGAAGGGGAAGCCCTGACCGGTTTTGCCGATCCGCTGTCGGCGGCGGATAAAGCGCTGGACTGGGTCGACCTGGTGCTGTGCACTGCCGGTCCGGCGGGCCTGTATATGGCGGGCTTTACCGAAGAAGAGGCGAAGCGGAAAACCCAGCATCCGCTGCTGCCGGGGGCGATCCCGGAGTTTAACCAGTTTGAATTCAGCCGTGCGATGCGCCACCAGGATTGCGTTAATCCGCTGCGTATCTATTCACATATCGCCCCGTATATGGGCGGGCCTGAAAAAATCATGAATACCAACGGCGCTGGCGACGGCGCCCTGGCGGCGCTGCTGCATGACATCACCGCCAATAACTACCACCGCAATAACGTGCCCAACTCCAGCAAGCACAAATGCAAATGGCTGACCTACTCCTCACTGGCGCAGGTGTGTAAATATGCCAACCGCGTGAGCTATCAGGTGCTGAACCAGCACTCGCCGCGTTTAACCCGCGGCCTGCCGGAGCGTGAGGACAGCCTGGAAGAGGCGTACTGGGATCGGTAAGCGCGTCCCTCTCCCGACGGGGAGAGGGCAGTACATCAGCCGGTGACGACTTCACCGGCCGGTGGCGTTTCCAGAAGCTGCAGCATGGCGCGGGCAATTTCCCGCTCGCCCATCACCACCTGATTAGCCCCGCGATCGATAATGTAGTCCACTTCATCATCGTAATGGGCGCGGGCGATGATCTCGATATTCGGGCATTTTTCCCGTGCGGAAGCGACAATTTCTCCGGCCTCGTAGCCGTTGGGGATAGTCAGCAGCAGCCAGCGGGCGCAGTCGAGATGCGCCAGTTCCATGATCTCTTCATTGGCGGCATTACCCAGCACCGCGCTGATCCCGCGCTCGCGTAACTCATCCACGCGGGTACGCGAGGTTTCAACCACCACCAGCGGGATCCCCTGGGCCATCAGCTTCTCGCCCAGCAGACTGCCGACGCGGCCGAAGCCAACCAGCAGCGCGTGGTTACAGATATCGACTGGCACCTGTTTCTCATCTTCCAGCACCTCTTCCAGCGTCTGCTCGTCGAGGGTTTCGGTTTTATCGAGATATTTTTCCAGCAGGGTAAACAGCACCGGGTTGAGCATAATCGAGATGATCGCCCCGGCCAGCACCAGGTTTTGTCCAGCCTGCGGCAGCAGGTTAAGCGCCATCCCCAGGCCGGCGAGAATAAAGGCAAACTCACCAATCTGCGCCAGGCTGGCGGCAATGGTCAATGCGGTACGCGGCGAATGACCAAACATACGCACGAGGAAAAAGGCGGCGGCGGATTTACCAAAGATAATAATCGCCAGTGTCGCCAGCACCGCCAGCGGCTGCTGCACCAGCACCATCGGGTCAAACAGCATGCCGACGGAGACAAAGAACAGCACCGCGAAGGCGTCGCGCAGCGGCAGGGTGTCATGGGCGGCGCGGTGGCTCAGCTCAGATTCGTTAAGCACCATGCCGGCGAAGAAGGCGCCAAGGGCGAAGGAGACATCAAACAGCTCCACGGCGCCGAAGGCGATGCCCAGCGCCAGGGCCAGCACCGACAGGGTGAACAGCTCGCGTGATCCGGTGGCGGCGCTGCGCGACATGATCCACGGCACCAACCGGCGACCGACCAGCATCATGATGGCGATAAAGGCCACCACTTTACCAATGGTGATCCCGAGGTCGAGGGCCAGAGAGGCGAAGCCAACGTCACCTTTCTCCGTCATCCCGGCAATCGCTGGCAGCAGGACCAGCGTCAGGACCATCACCAGGTCTTCTACAATCAGCCAGCCAATGGCAATCTGCCCGCGCTGACTGTCAATAAGCTGTCGCTCCTCGAGGGCACGCAGTAGCACCACGGTACTGGCGGTGGAGAGACACAGGCCAAAGACGATGCCGGTCATCAGCGACCAGCCAAGGGCGGCGGAAAGTGCCATACCCAGCAGCGTCGCCACGGCTATCTGGGCGATGGCCCCGGGAATGGCGATCGACTTTACCGCCATCAGATCTTTCAGGGAAAAATGCAGCCCGACGCCGAACATCAGCAGGATCACGCCGAGTTCTGCCAGTTCAGGAGCCAGTTTGGTATCAGCAACAAAGCCTGGGGTGAAAGGTCCGGCCAGCACGCCCGCTAAGAGATATCCCACCAGAGGAGAAATACGTAGCTTATTGGCAATCATGCCGAGAATAAAGGCGAGCACGAGGCCGCCGACAATGGTGGTGATAAGCGGTGTTGCGTGGTGCATTCCGTCTCCTTTCCAGTGGTGTATCGGTCCATTTTGCTACCCTATCCGGGTAATAGTTTATGACAAAAACGTTCACTTTGTTTATGAATAATTCTTGAATTGTGCAAAAAAATGGAATTAACCGGCCAAAAGGCACAGAAGGGAAAATCGCGGAGGGAATGCGCGCATCAGGCTGATGGCGCAAGGGATAACGGCGGCCAGCGTTGCACTTTGGCCGCCGGATAATCAGGCTTTTTGCCGGTTATCAGGAAGAAATATCGTCAGGAAACCCAGCAGCGGCAGGAAGGCACAGATTTTATACACCAGATCGATACTGGTATGGTCCGCCAGCAGGCCCAGCACCGCGGCGCCAAGGCCACCCATGCCAAAGGCGAAGCCGAAGAACAGGCCAGAAACCATGCCGATTCGACCCGGCAGCAGCTCCTGCGCATAGACCAGGATAGCGGAAAAGGCCGAGGCGAGGATAAAACCAATAATCACCGTTAAAATCCCCGTCCATTCAAGGCTGGCGTAGGGTAAAACGAGGGTAAACGGCGCCACACCGAGGATAGAGCCCCAAATCACATATTTACGTCCAATTTTATCGCCAACTGGCCCGCCGATTACCGTCCCGGCGGCAACCGCGAACAGGAAGGCAAACAGATGAAGCTGGGCATTTTGCACCGATAATCCGAACTTATGCATCAGATAAAAGGTGTAATAGCTGCTAATGCTCGCCATATAGAAATATTTCGAGAAAATCAGCATCAGCAGAATACCTACCGCCAGAATCACCTTATTGCGCGGCAGCGGATTAACGATCAGCGGCTTCGGTTTGCCTTTATTCATACGGTGCTGTGCGGCATACCAGCGGCTGATTTGCGACAGCACCACAATAGCCAGCAGGGCGGCCAGCACGAACCAGGCGACGTTGCCTTTGCCATAGGGGGCGATAATCACCGCCGCCAGCAATGGACCAAGCGAGCTGCCGAAGTTGCCGCCGACCTGGAACAGCGACTGGGCCAGGCCGTGACGGCCGCCAGAGGCCATCCGCGCCACGCGGGATGATTCCGGATGGAAAACCGAGGAGCCGGTACCCACCAGCGCGGCAGCCAGCAGCACCATGCCGAAACTCCCGGCCAGCGCCAGCAGAATCAAACCGCAGAGGGTGAAGCACATGCCCACCGGCAGCGACCACGGCATCGAGCGTTTATCGGTGATGTAGCCAATCACCGGCTGGAATAGCGATGAGGTCAGCTGGAAGGTGAGGGTGATCATCCCGATCTGCACGAAGGTAAGGGAGAACTCCGCCTGCAGCAGTGGGTAAATCGCAAGGATGAGCGACTGGATCATATCGTTAAGCAAATGGGACAGGCTGATCGCGCCTAAGATGCCAAACGAGGTGCGTGCTTTTTGCGGCGGCGCAGCGGGGCCGGACAGGGGTTGAGCGGTCTGATTGATTGCCATAGGTTCACGTCACTTTTTTATATAGCTTTCGTCATTTTTACGCCATGGCGACGACCCTGATTTTCCCGGCTACTACATGGGAAATATAACCAACGGGCTGACGCAATGCCATACAACGCGAAGGCGTATAGAGGATGCAGGTGGAATTATTATCCGACTAACATACCTGTCCTTAGGGGTTGAAGGAAGTCGCAATTCTGAAAACATATTTGTCAACGCGACTAACTCGCTATACTTTCGGCACTTGGGATTAAGTCAGGGAGTGAAGCATGCAGTATTTTAAACATCGCGTAGCGCTGGCGTTATTTGCCGCCTTATCGCTGGGCAGCCTGTCCGCACAGGCCTATGAGCAGGATAAAACCTATAAAATTACCATCCTGCACACCAACGATCATCACGGCCATTTCTGGCGCAATGACTACGGCGAATATGGTCTGGCGGCGCAGAAAACGTTGGTCGATGGCATCCGGAAAGAAGTGGCAGCGGAAGGGGGGAGCGTCCTGCTGTTATCCGGCGGCGATATTAATACCGGCGTGCCGGAGTCTGATTTACAGGATGCAGAGCCCGATTTTCGCGGCATGAACCTGATCGGCTACGACGCAATGGCGGTGGGGAACCATGAATTTGATAATCCGCTGAGCGTGCTGCGCCAGCAGGAAAAGTGGGCTAAGTTCCCGTTCCTGTCGGCCAATATTTATCAGAAAAGCACCGGCGAACGGCTGTTCAAACCCTGGGCGCTGTTTAAGCGCGGCGGGCTGAAAATCGCGGTGATTGGCTTAACCACCGACGATACGGCCAAGATTGGCAATCCGGAATATTTCACCGATATCGAATTCCGCAAACCGGCGGAAGAGGCGAAGCTGGTGATCCAGGAGCTGCAGCAGAATGAAAAGCCGGACGTGATCCTGGCCACCACCCATATGGGCCATTACGACAATGGCAACCACGGCTCTAACGCGCCGGGCGACGTTGAAATGGCGCGGAGTTTACCTGCGGGATCGCTGGCGATGATCGTCGGCGGTCACTCGCAGGATCCGGTATGCATGGCGTCGGAAAATAAAAAGCAGGTCGATTATGTGCCAGGCACCCCGTGCGCGCCGGATCGTCAGAACGGCATCTGGATCGTCCAGGCGCATGAGTGGGGCAAATACGTCGGCCGCGCCGATTTTGAGTTCCGCAACGGCGAGATGAAGCTGGTGCATTATCAGTTGATCCCGGTGAACCTGAAGAAAAAAGTGACTTACGATAACGGCCAAAGCGAGCGGGTGCTGTATACGCCGCAGATCGCAGAGAACCCGCAGATGATGTCGCTGCTGACGCCATTCCAGAACAAAGGCAAAGCGCAGCTGCAGGTCAAAATCGGTAGCGTGAATGGTCATCTGGAGGGCGACCGCAGTAAAGTGCGCTTTGTGCAGACCAATATGGGGCACCTGCTGCTGGCGGCGCAGATGGCGCGCAGCAACGCGGATTTCGCGGTGATGAGCGGCGGTGGGATCCGCGACTCGATCGAGGCGGGGGATATCACCTATAAGGATGTGATGAAGGTCCAGCCGTTCGGCAATGTGCTGACCTATGTCGATATGAGCGGCAAGGAGGTGGTGGATTACCTGACCGCCGTCGCGCAGATGAAGCCGGATTCCGGCGCCTATCCGCAGTTTGCCAACGTCAGCTTTGTAGCCAAAGATGGCAAACTGAACGATCTGAAAATCAAAGGCGAACCGGTGGATCCGGCGAAGACCTACCGGATGGCGACGCTGAGCTTTAACGCTACCGGCGGCGATGGCTATCCGAACATTGCCGATAAACCCGGGTATGTGAATACCGGCTTTATCGATGCCGAAGTGCTGAAAGAGTATATCGAGAAGAACTCGCCGCTGGATGCGGCAGCCTACGAGCCGAAAGGCGAGGTGAGCTGGCAGTAGGTCTGAGCTTCAGGTTGGCTATTTCCCCGGTGGCGCTGCGCTTACCGGGGCTACGAGTTGGATAACCCGGATAAGGCGCGTGCGCCGCTATCCGGGATGGTGTGCTCAATCGCGGCGGGCGATATCGGCGAACTTCGCGTCCAGAAGCTGCGCCAGATCGCTGGCCGCCAGCTCAATATCCAGACCGCGTTTGCCGCCGGAAATATAGATGGTGGCAAATTCCTGCGCCGGAGCGTCAATCACCGTCGGCAGGCGCTTCTTCTGCCCCAGCGGACTGATGCCGCCCACCAGATAGCCGGTGATACGCTGCGCCACCATCGGGTCGGCCATGTCGACTTTCTTGGCGCCCAGCGCTTTCGCCACTTTCTTCAAATCCAGCTGCCCGGCGACCGGGGTGACGGCGACCGCCAGATGCTTCATATCGCCGTTAACGGCGACCAGCAGGGTCTTGTAAACCTGGTCGGCATTGAGGCCGAGCTTGCGCACCACTTCATCTCCGAAGTTGGTCTCATTGGGATCGTGATCGTAACTGTGGATCTGAAAGGGGATTTTGTTTTTTTCGAGTAATTTAACGGCGGGAGTCATAGCTATCCTTCTTACCAACCGGTTTTGCGTGACGTCAGAATACGCCCGCAGGTTGTCTAAAAAATAGTACCATCTTGCGCAATAGTGTTGGCAGTGATGGTCACTTTGAGCGACAATCAGACGATCCGGGATGCAAATCCCGGGATAATAATAATGATGAAATTCCTCTTTGACGGGCCAATAGCAATATTGGCCATTTTTTTAGGTCAGCATATCCGGCAGATTCCCTTCGCCATACAGGTGCAGCGCGCCGACGGCAACCACGTAGCGCCCCGGCGGCAAGGCCAGCAGCGTCTCGCGCCAGGCGAGATTGCGCTGGTGCATCAGCACATCATACAAAGACTGGCTGAAGGTCGTCGGCAGCGATACCGCGCCGCGCGATGGCGGTTGCTCCAGCCACCAGCCGATCATCACCTGTAGCAGGCGGGCATTGGTCCGCCAGTGGCTCAGCGTATCCTCCAGCAGCGCCATCCCCCCGTCGGGCAGATCGCGCAGCAGCGCGATTTGGCTGTCGGCGCCTTCCAGCTCCATCACCGTTATGTTGCTCTCGCGGGCGGCCATCAGCAACTGATAATCGATGCCGTAATCCGGCCGCAGTCCCAGCTTCTGCGCCTGGGTGGCTTGTAGCACCATCGCCACCTGCCACAGCGGCTGGCTGTCGAACAGCCCGACCGACAGGCCCAGCTCGCCGGCTCGCGCCTCTAGCTCGCTCAACTGCGCATCGCTCAGACGTTCTGCCAGCGGCGGGTAAGAGGGAAGGTTGCTAAACGGGGTTTCATTGCCGCTGATATCGGCCTCGACGATTAACGCATCGGCCTGGCGTATTTTTTTCAGAAGCTTCGCTGGCGGCGGCGCCATGTCGCGGGTGCCCATATGGATGCTGCCGACGAGGTGCAAATAGCGTTCGCCGGGCAGGACGATATCCATCGCAGGCCAGGAATAAGACGAGCCGACGGCGGCTCGCCACAGCATTTTTATCCGGTTTAACAGGCCCATACGCGCTCCGAAGTGTGAGGACTTCATGCTAGCGCATATGGTGATACACGTCACCCTTCCGGCGGGCTTTTCTTGTGTCAGCAAAAAACGGGCGCCGAACAACGTCAGCGCCCGTTTCATCTGACGGCGTTTACTCTTTTGGTTTAAAGCGCAGCAGGCGGTTGGCGTTACTCACCACGGTGATCGACGACAGCGCCATCGCCGCGCCGGCGACCACCGGATTGAGCAGGGTGCCGGTCAGCGGCCAGAGGATCCCGGCTGCAATCGGGATACCCAGCGAGTTGTAGACAAACGCGCCCAGCAGGTTCTGCTTCATATTGCGTAAGGTCGCCTTCGAAATCGCCAGCGCATCGGCCACGCCGTGAAGACTATGGCGCATCAGGGTGATCGCCGCGGTTTCAATAGCGACATCGCTGCCGCCGCCCATGGCGATCCCGACATCGGCCTGGGCCAGCGCCGGAGCGTCGTTAATGCCGTCGCCAACCATCGCCACTTTGTGCCCCTGGCTCTGCAGTCGTTTAATGGCATCGGCTTTACCGTCCGGCAGCACGCCAGCGATCACTTCATCAATGCCGGCTTCTTTGGCGATGGCCTTCGCGGTGGTGGGGTTATCCCCGGTAAGCATCACCAGCCGGTAGCCCTGCCGATGCAGGCGGGCCAGGGCGTCGACGCTGTCTTCGCGCAGCGGGTCACGGATGGCGAACAGCGCGGCCGCCTGACCATCCACCGCCAGCAGCACCGGCGTGGCGCCGCGCGAGGCCTGCGCCGTCATCTCGCTTTCTATGTCGGCGGTATTGATATGCTGCTCGTTGAGCAGCGCCTGGTTGCCGAGCAGCAGGCGATGACCTTCCGCTTCGCCGCTGACGCCAAGGCCGCGCAGGGTGCGGAAGCCGCTCACTTCCGGCAACGAACTGTCGGCGGCTTTATCGAGGATCGCTCGCGCCAGCGGATGACTTGAGCCCTGCTCCAGCGCGGCGGCAAGACGCAGCGCGGTATGCTCATCAACGCCAGCGAAAGTTTTCACCGCCACCACCTGCGGCTTGCCTTCGGTCAGGGTGCCGGTTTTATCGAACACCAGGGTATCGAGTTCACTGGCGCGCTGCAGCGCATCGGCATCGCGCACCAGCACACCGTACTCCGCCGCCCGGCCAACGCCGGAGATAATCGACATCGGCGTCGCCAGGCCTAACGCGCACGGACAGGCGATAATCAGTACCGTGGTGGCAATGACCAGGGTATAGACGATCTGCGGCGCCGGGCCGAAGACGTACCAGATCGCGGCGCTGATCAGCGCAATGGCGACTACCGCCGGAACAAATACGGCGGAGATTTTATCCGCCAGCTGGCCGATCTCCGGCTTGCTGCTCTGCGCCTGGCGCACCATACGGATAATTCTTGCCAGCGTGGTCTGGCTGCCGACGGCGCTGGCGGTGAACAGCACGCTGCCGTCCTGCACCACGGTGCCGGCGTGAATGGCATCGCCATCGCCTTTTTGCTGTGGCACCGGTTCGCCGGTGAGCATCGCTTCATCAAACCAGGCTTCGCCCTGGCTTATCACGCCGTCGACCGGGACGCGGTCGCCGGTGGTCAGGCGCAGCGTCATACCCGCCTGAACTTCCGCGAGCGGCAGATCCTTTTCCCCCTCAGGGGTCACCACGCGGGCTGAAGGTGGCGTCAGATCGAGCAGTTTCTCCAGCGCTTTCGAGGAGCGCTGGCGGGCGCGGGCCTCCAGCATATGGCCGAGGTTAATCAGGCCGATAATCATCGCGCTGGCTTCGTAATACAGATGCCGGGCTTCCATCGGGAACCACTGTGGCCACAGGTTGACGCTCATCGAGTACAGCCAGGCGACGCCGGTGCCGAGCGCTACCAGCGTATCCATGGTGGCGGTGCCGTTTTTCAGGCTTTTCCACGCGCTGCGGTAGAAGTGGCCGCCGGCAAAGACCATGACGGCGAGGGTGATAAGGCCGATGACCAGCCACAGCGAACGGTTGTCGTCGCTGACCATCATGTTATCGCCGATCATCCCCCAGACCATCACCGGCACGCCGACCAGCAGGGCGACAATCGCCTGCCAGCGAAAACGCTTCATCGTAGCAATAGCGGTTTCCTGCTGGCGTTCGCGGCGTTGCAGATCGTCTTCGATCGCCTCCGCGCCATAGCCGGCTTTCTCCACCGCCTGCACTAATTCTGCGGCGGACGCACTGCCCATCACCAGCGCCGTGCGTTCCGCCAGGTTAACCCGCGCCTGTGAGACGCCCGGCACCGCGGCAAGCGCGTTTTGTACCCGGGAGACGCAGCTGGCGCAGCTCATGCCGTTGATCAGCAGCTGTTGACTGTCATCTTCGTCATGGGCTGCCGGAAGCTCAGGAGTGGCCGCTGTCAGTGCTTCCGACGGGATTGATGATTCTGCCAGCGGTTTAGCCTTTGGGTGGCTGAGCTCCGCGCCGTATCCGGCTTGTTTCACGGTATCAATCAGCGCTTGCGCGCTGGCGCTGCCCGTGACATGGGCTTCAGTGAGGGTCACCTCGGCTTGCTCAACGTCAGGACGCTGCTCCAGACTCTCTTTCACGCGTTTGACGCAGTGGCCGCAGGAGAGGCCATCCAGCGTCAGGTCGATAGTGTTAGACATAAATAACTCCTGAATAATTTTCCGGTCAACGATTGACCAGACCCACTCTTTCATCGAGTATTAAGAAGGTTAAACCTTCCAGCAAGGGGAAGGTCAAGGAGAAAAAATGAATATCAGCGATGTGGCGAAAAAAACCGGTTTAACCAGCAAAGCGATTCGTTTTTACGAAGAGAAGGGGCTGGTGACGCCGCCGTTGCGGAGCGAAAACGGCTACCGCACCTACAGTCAGCAGCATCTCGATGAGCTGACGCTGCTGCGCCAGGCGCGGCAGGTGGGGTTTAACCTGGAAGAGTGCCGCGAGCTGGTGGCCTTGTTCAACGACCCGTCGCGGCACAGCGCCGATGTGAAAAAACGCACGCTGGAGAAAGTGGCGGATATCGAGAACCATATCCTCGAGCTGCAAAATATGCGCGCGCACCTGCTGGCGCTGGCCGAATCCTGCCCCGGCGACGACAGCGCGGAGTGCCCGATTATCGATAATCTTTCCGGCTGCTGTCATCGCAAGGCGCAGGCTTAACGGACGGCGGGTCTGATCCGTAGCGTAATCCCTTCTACGGCAATCACTTCAACCTTGCTGCCCGCCGCGAGGTCTTCATCGGCAATCACTGGCCAGGAGCTGTCGCCCACGCGTACGTGGCCGCGGCCGTTTACCAGCGGGGCATCCAGCGTCAGGCGGCGGCCCACCAGTTGCTGACCGCGCTGGTTGAGCTGAGCATCGGCCGGGCGCTGCGTTTTGACCCGCTTGCGCAGCCATTTCGACCACAGCCACGCCGCCAGCAGGGTGAGAACGGCAAACAGCGTCCCTTGCCATTCCCAGCTCAGCGGCAGGAGCCAGGTCAGGGCGCCGGTCACCACGCCAGCGACGCCGCTCCACAGCAGATAGCCGCTGCCGCCAAGCATCTCGGCCGCCAGCAGCAGTCCGCCCAGGCTTAACCAGAACAGATGCGGATGGGCGAAGATCATGTCGATCATGATTTTTTCCGATCGCCAGCGCCTTCTTTGATCAGCTCGCTGATCCCGGCGATCGATCCCATCAGGCTGCTGGCATCCAGCGGCATCAGCACCACTTTGCTGTTGTTAGCGGCGCCAATCTGCTGCAGCGCATCGGTGTACTTCTGCGCCACGAAGTAGTTGATCGCCTGAATATCGCCCGAGGCGATTGCCGAGGAGACCATCTGAGTGGCGCGGGCTTCCGCTTCGGCGGAACGTTCGCGAGCTTCGGCCTGCAGGAAAGCGGACTGCCGTTCCCCCTCGGCTTTGAGGATCTGCGACTGCTTTTCCCCTTCCGCTTTCAGAATTTCCGCCTGTCGCACCCCTTCGGCCTCAAGGATATAGGCGCGTTTGGTACGTTCGGCTTTCATCTGGGCGTTCATTGAGGCAATAAGCTCCGCCGGCGGGCGAACGTCGCGAATTTCGACGCGGGTGATTTTTACTCCCCACGGATTAGTGGCGTCGTCAACGATATGCAGCAGACGGGTGTTAATGCTGTCGCGTTGGGAGAGCATTTCGTCCAGCTCCATCGAGCCGAGCACGGTACGGATATTGGTCATCGTCAGGTTGACGATCGCCTGCTCAAGATTGCTGACCTCGTAGGCGGCCTTTGGCGCGTCAATCACCTGAATAAAGCAGACCGCGTCGATGGTGACGTTGGCGTTATCCCGGGAGATAACCTCCTGCGAGGGGATGTCGAGCACCTGCTCCATCATGTTCACTTTGCGGCCGATTCGGTCCATAAACGGCACGACTAAGCTTAATCCCGGCTGCAGCGTCTGGGTAAAGCGCCCAAAACGTTCTACCGTCCACTGATAGCCTTGCGGGACAATTTTCACCGCCGCGGCCACAATGACCAGCGCGACGAAAATAAGGATAGGAATAAAAATCAGCATCAAAAACCTCCTGTCTTGTTGCCTGGTGGGGCGCTACAAGGAAATAGCGCATGTTTAAACTGAGTATATCTTTCTCCTCATCCTGGAGAAAGGAAAGTGGGGTAAACTAGCGGTGTTTCAGAAAATAATCAGGAAGACTCATGAAGGAAAATAACGCGCTTTTGCGTCTCGAGGGTGTGGGGTTTAAGACCGACGACGCAGTTATTTTACACAATATCACTCTTCAGCTCAGACCCGGAGAATTTAAGCTGATTACCGGGCCTTCCGGCTGCGGGAAAAGCACCTTGCTGAAGATTATCGCCTCGCTGCTCAGCCCAACCTCCGGACGCCTGTTTTTTGACGATGTGGATATCGCGACGCTGTCGCCGGAAACCTATCGTCAGCAGGTGTCTTACTGCGCGCAGACGCCGGCGCTGTTCGGTGATTCAGTCTACGATAACCTGATTTTTCCGTGGCAGATCCGCAACAAACAACCCGATCCGCAGGCGCTGGTGGCTGACCTGCAGCGCTTTGGCCTTGGCGAAAATATGCTGGAAAAGTCTATTAACGAACTGTCCGGCGGGGAAAAGCAGCGCGTATCGCTGATCCGCAATTTACAATTTCTGCCGCGCGTGCTGCTGCTGGACGAAATTACCAGCGCGCTGGATGAAAGTAATAAACAGAATGTGAATGACATTATTCATGGCTACGCGACGGAAAAACAGGTCGCTGTTCTGTGGGTCACCCACGATCGCAACGAAATTTCGCATGCCGATGAAGTGATTACGCTGCAACCTGCCGGCGGAAACCTGCAGGAGGTACAGCATGAACGGGCATAACATTACGAACGAATCGCTGGCGCTGTCGATGGTGCTGGTGCTGATCGCTATTCTGGTCAGCTATCGGGAAAAACTGGCACTGGAAAAAGATATTATCTGGAGTATTTGCCGGGCGATCGTGCAGCTGATTATCGTCGGCTATGTGCTGAAATATATCTTTAACGTCAATCATGCGGTTCTGACGCTGTTGATGGTGCTGTTTATCTGCTTTAACGCGGCGTGGAATGCGAAGAAGCGCAGTAAATATATCGATAAAGCTTTTGTCTCGTCGTTTATCGCTATTACCACTGGCGCTGGACTAACGTTGGCGGTACTGGTCTTTTCGGGGTCGATCGCCTTCGTGCCGATGCAGGTGATCCCGATTGCCGGGATGGTGGCCGGGAACGCCATGGTGGCGGTGGGGCTGTGCTACAACAATATGGGCCAGCGCTTCAGCAGCGAGCAGCAGCAGATTCAGGAGAAGCTGAGCCTCGGCGCGACGCCGAAGATGGCTGCGGCGCGGCTGATTCGCGAGAGCATTCGCGCGTCATTGATTCCCACCGTCGATTCAGCGAAAACGGTCGGGCTGGTGAGCTTGCCTGGGATGATGTCGGGGCTAATTTTTGCCGGTATTGACCCGGTGAAGGCGATTAAGTACCAGATCATGGTGACCTTTATGCTGCTGTCGACCGCCAGCCTGTCGACGATTATCGCCGGCTATCTGACCTACCGGAAGTTCTTCAATGCCCGTCATCAGCTGGTGGTAACGCAGCTGAAAAAGCACCCATGAACGATACCGGGTTGCGGCGTTCACGCCTTACCCGGGCTACCACGGCGTAATCTGTAGCCCGGATAAGCGTAGCGCTATCCGGGTCAGCGCCTCTGATTAGTACAGCAGCGAATACAGCTGGCGGCGGTATTTGGCGGCCAGCGCATCGCCGGTACCGAGGGCGGCGAGGATCTCCTGCAGCATCTTGCGCGCCTGGCCATCGCCGGCGCCTAAATCCTTCTGCAGATGGCTGAACAGCAGCGCCAGCGCTTCTTCATTACGCCCGACCTGATGCAGCTGCAGCGCCAGCTGGGAGGCCAGCTGCGCATCGTCCGGATTCTGTTCCACCTGCTGCTGCAACTGCTGAATTTCCGGGGTGTCGGCGGCCTGTTTGAGCAGCTCAATCTGCGCCACCAGACCCTGATAGTGGGTGTCCTGATCCTGCAGCGGGATGGTTTTCAGCACGCTTTCCGCTTCATCGGAACGGTGCAGGGCAATCAGCGTTTCCGCCAGCAGCAGACCAATCTGGCTGTCCTGATTCGACAGCTGCCAGGCTTCCTTCAGCAGCGGTAATGCCTCGGCGTATTTTTCTTCCTGCATCAGGGCCAGCGCCTGCTGGGCTTTCAGCTCCTCTTCACGCGGCAGGACTTTATCCAGCAGGGCGCGAATCGCTTCCTCCGGCTGCGGGCCTTCAAAACCGTCCACCGGCTGGCCGTTCTGGAACAGATAAACTGTAGGGATGGCGCGCAGACCAAACTGTGAAGCGAGCATTTGCTCGGCGTCGCAATCGACCTTCGCCAGCGTGAACTGGCCGTTATACTGGGCGGCCAGGCGCTCGAGGACTGGGGTCAGTTGTTCGCAGTGCTGGCTGCGGGCAGACCAGAAATAAAACAGCACCGGGACGTTCATGGACTGCTGTAGCGTCTGCTGCAGGTTCGCTTCGCTAATATTGACAATATTCTGTTCGGACATGGGCATTTCTCGTTAGTCGATTTCTGTTTTACATGGGGGCGGCATGCCGCGCTTCAACTCAGCCGTGGATAATTTTGTCCATCGCGCGGGCAGGCAGCAGGCGTTTGAGCAGCGCCACCGCGTGAGTCACCAGAGTGACCGGGTAGCGCAGCTTTGGCTTATCGCTGGTAAAAGCGTGGCGCACTTTTTCCACCACCGCCTCCGGTCCGAGGGTAAAGCGGGCGGCAATGCCCGGATTTTCTACGGGTTTATCGCTTTGCGTCTGGTTGACGTTATCGGTAAAGCGGGTGCGGATCGGGCCCGGTTCAATCAGGCTGACCTGAATACCACTGTGGCGCAATTCCATGCGTAGCGCATCGGACCACGCCTCGAGGGCGTATTTACTGGCGGCATAGGCCCCGCGACCGGGACTGGCGATAAGCCCCATCACCGAGGAGGTCATCACGATGCGCCCTTCGCCGTGCGGCGTCATCGCCGGCAGCAGCAGCATGGTCAGCTGATGCGCGCCGAAAAAGTTGGCGGAAAACTGCTGTTCCATCTGCTGGCGGCTGATGGTGTTCAGCGGGCCATAGACGCCATAACCGGCGTTATTGAACAGGCCATAGAGACGATTATCGGTCAGCGCAATCACCTCCGCCGCTGCGCGCTCCACGCTCTGTGGGTCATCCAGATCGAGCAAAATACCGGTTAGCCCCAGCTCCTGCATCCGCGCGACATCCTCCGCTTTGCGGCAGGCCGCCAGCACGCGAAAGCCCTGGCGGGTTAAATCCAGCGCGCTTTCCAGACCAATTCCGCTGGAACAGCCTGTCACTAAAACCGTTTTTTGCATAACTTTACCTGTCAGCGACCCCTGGCGTTCAGGAGTCATGATTAACTAAGGGAGCCAGCCGGTTCGCCATCCAGTCGGCGATAAACGGCTGCGCGTCGCGATTTGGGTGAATGCCGTCGTCCTGCATCCATTGCGGTTTGAGATAGACCTCCTCCATAAAAAAAGGCAGGAGAGGAATACCGAACTCTTTGGCCAGGGCCGGGTAAATCGCGCCGAAGGCTTCATTATAGCGGCGGCCATAGTTCGCCGGCAGGTGAATTTGCATCAGCAGCGGCTCGGCGTTGGCCGCTTTGATATCTTTAATAATGGTGCGCAGTGTTTGCTCGGTCTGCTGTGGCGGAAAACCGCGCAGCCCGTCATTGCCGCCGAGCTCAACCAGCACCCAGCGCGGCTGATGCTGCTTAAGCAGCGCTGGCAGGCGGGCCAGCCCCTGCTGCGAGGTATCGCCGCTGATGCTGGCGTTCACCACCGGTGTTTTCGCCTGCCACTTCTCATTGAGCAGCGCAGGCCAGGCGGCGTTGGCCGCCATTCGATAGCCAGCGCTCAGGCTGTCGCCGAGGATCAGCAGCGTGTCCGCCGCCATTGCGCGGCAGGTAAACAGGAACAAAAACAGGAAAGGCACATGCCAGCGGAAAACATACTTGAAGTTCATCATCTTAAGAAGTCCGTCGGTCAGGGAGAGCATCAGCTCTCCATCCTTACCGGAGTTGAGCTGGTTGTCAAACCGCGGCAGACCATCGCCCTGATCGGCGAGTCAGGTTCCGGTAAATCGACCCTGCTGGCGATCCTCGCTGGCCTGGACGATGGAAGCAGCGGGGAAGTCTCGATGCTGGGCAAACCGCTGCATCGGATGGATGAGGAGGCGCGGGCGGCGCTGCGGGCGCAGCACGTTGGCTTTGTTTTTCAGTCGTTTATGCTCATCCCGACGCTCAACGCCCTGGAGAACGTCGAGCTGCCGGCGCTGCTGCGCGGCGCCAGCGACAGTGAGAGCCAGGGCGATGCCCGCGCGCTGCTTGAGCAGTTGGGGCTTGGCAAACGCCTGCACCACCTGCCGGCGCAGCTCTCCGGCGGCGAACAGCAGCGGGTGGCGCTGGCCCGGGCCTTCAACGGGCGCCCGGCCCTCCTGTTCGCCGATGAGCCCACCGGCAACCTCGATCGCCAGACCGGGGACAAAATTGCCGATCTGCTGTTCTCGCTTAATCGCGAACACGGCACCACCCTGATCCTCGTCACTCACGATCCGCTGCTGGCGGCGCGCTGCGACCGCCGTCTGCGCCTGGTGGATGGCCAACTGCGGGAGGAAGCATGATCGCCCGCTGGTTCTGGCGCGAATGGCGCTCGCCGTCGCTGCTGATCGTTTGGCTGGCGTTAAGCCTCGCCGTGGCCTGCGTGCTGGCCCTGGGGTCGATAAGCGATCGGATGGAGAAAGGCCTTAGCCAGCAAAGCCGTGAGTTTATGGCCGGCGACCGTACGCTGCGCAGTTCGCGCGAGGTACCCGCCGAGTGGATCGCGCAAGCGCGGAAGTCAGGGCTGACCGTCGGCGAGCAGCTGAGCTTCGCCACCATGACGTTCGCCGGTGATACGCCGCAGCTGGCGGACGTTAAGGCGGTGGACGACCGTTATCCGCTGTATGGCACCCTCGAGACGCAGCCGCCGGGGCTGAAGCCGCAGGCGGGGAGCGTGCTGCTGGCGCCAAGGCTGATGGCGCTCCTGAACCTGAAAACCGGCGATACGATTGACGTTGGCGATGCCACGCTGCGCATTGCCGGGGAAGTGATTCAGGAGCCGGATGCAGGGTTTAACCCCTTCCAGATGGCGCCGCGACTGATGATGAATATGGCTGACGTGGCAAAAACCGGGGCCGTGCAGCCCGGCAGTCGCGTCGCATGGCGCTATAAGTTCGCCGGTAACGCGCAACAGCTGGCGGATTATGAACAATGGCTGCTGCCGAAGCTCGGCGCGGAACATCGCTGGACTGGCCTTGAACAGGACGACAGCGCGCTGGGCAAATCCCTTGAGCGCTCGCAGCAATTCCTGCTGTTATCCGCGCTGTTGACGCTGCTGCTGGCCGTTGCCGCGATCGCCGTGGCGATGAGCCACTACTGCCGCAGTCGCTACGATCTGGTCGCAATTTTGAAGACGCTGGGCGCCGGGCGGGCGCAGCTGCGCAAGCTCATCGTCGGCCAGTGGCTGCTGCTGCTGACGCTGTCGGTAATAAGCGGCGGGGTCGTGGGCCTGGCGCTGGAGCGCCTGCTGCTGTTGATGCTCAAACCGGTGCTACCCGCCGCGCTACCCGCTGCCAGCGGTTGGCCGTGGCTGTGGGCTATCGGGGCGACAGGCGTCATTTCCCTGCTGGTGGGCCTGCGGCCGTATCGACTGCTGCTGGCGACCCTGCCGCTGCGAGTGCTGCGTCAGGATGTGGTGGCTAACGTCTGGCCGCTGAAACACTATATTCCTGTGGTCTGCGCGGTGGTGGTCGGCGGGCTGGCCTGGCTGATGGGCGGCAGCCCGCTGCTGTGGTCGGTGCTGGCCGGGGCGGTGGTGCTGGCGCTGCTGTGCGGCCTGGTGGGCTGGGGATTGCTGTGGCTGCTCAAACGCCTGACGCTCAAAGCCTTGCCGCTGCGTCTGGCGGTGAACCGCCTGCTGCGCCAGCCGTGGTCGACCCTCAGCCAGCTGGCGGCGTTTTCCCTGTCGTTTATGCTGTTGGCGCTGCTGTTGGTGCTGCGCGGCGATCTGCTTGACCGCTGGCAGCAGCAGTTGCCCCCGGAAAGCCCGAACTACTTTCTGATCAATATCGCCCCTGAGCAGATAATGCCGGTGAAGACTTTCCTCGCCGAACACCAGACCCGGGCGGCGGAATTTTATCCGATCGTCCGGGCTCGTCTGACGCAGATCAACGGTCACTCCACGGACGGGAACAAAGACGAAGCGCTGAATCGCGAGCTTAATCTCACCTGGAGCGAACAGCGTCCGGATCATAATCCGCTGGTGGCCGGTAGCTGGCCGCCGAAGCCGGGCGAGGTATCGATTGAAGAGGGACTGGCGCAGCGGCTGGGGGTGAAGATCGGCGATACGGTGACCTTTACCGGCGATACTCAGGACTTCAGCGCGAAGGTCAGCAGCGTGCGCAAAGTTGACTGGGAGAGCCTGCGGCCCAACTTCTTCTTTATTTTCCCCTCCGGGGCGCTGGACGGGCAGCCGCAGAGCTGGCTCACCAGCTTCCGCTGGGATAAAGGTCCCGCGATGTTGACCCAGTTGAACCGCGAGTTTCCCACCGTTAGCCTGTTGGATATCGGCGCCATCCTGCGTCAGGTCGGCCAGGTGCTCTCCCAGGTCAGCCGGGCGCTGGAGGTGATGGTGGGCCTGGTCACGGCCTGCGGCGTGCTGCTGTTGCTGGCGCAGGTCCAGGTCGGTATGCGCCAGCGGCATCAGGAGCTGGTGGTCTGGCGCACGCTGGGGGCCGGGAAATCGCTGCTGCGCGCCACGCTGTGGGCGGAGTTTGCCCTGCTGGGGCTGGTTTCCGGACTGGTGGCGGCGATAGGCGCGGAAGTGGCGCTGGCGATGCTGCAGACGAAAGTATTTGATTTCCCCTGGACGCCGGACTGGCGCTTGTGGGTGATGCTGCCGCTGACGGGAGCGGTGTTGTTATCTCTGTGCGGCGGCGGGCTGGGGCTGCGTTTGTTAAAAGGGAAAGCGTTGTTCCGCCAGTTTAGCCAGTAAGATTATTGCATTTCGATGATGCGCCGCCGTTTTTGGCGGCGCTTTTATTTTAAGCGCACAAATTGATAACTCATTGATTTTTAAGCGCACAAAACATTAAAAAACCGACAACACGCTGTACTGATTCGCGGTTAATATTCAGCTGGTAAATATAAGGTTGCTTATTAATCAAGGAAAAACTATGGCACATAAAATAAAAGCGCTGGCGGTCTCGATCGGCGCAACACTGGTGTTCGCTTCATTTGCTTCCCACGCGGAGATCACGCTGCTGAAACAAGATCCGCAGGCGGGCGATCCGTTAAGCCGGCTTAACTTTACCGTCGGCGGGAGTATTCGTCCGCAGTTCAACATGATGAGCGGTGATGGTGATAAAGGATCCTATAAGCGTAACGGTTTCGACGGTGGCACCCGTTTCCGCTTCGCGGCGGATTACTACCTGTTCGATGATATTAGCTGGATTAGCTACTACGAACTGGGGGTGAACATTCCGGCACTGTTTGACTGGGATAACCACTACGCGGAAGGCGCAAACAATACCACCCGCCGCATGCTGTATACCGGCCTGAAAAGCGATACCTGGGGCACATTAACCTACGGGCAGCAGAACAGCATTTACTATGATGTGGTGGGGGTGAAAACCGATATCTGGGACTACGACATGATCGGCCAGGCCCCGGGAAACGGTATTAACGGCGATTACGATGGCTCCTATCGTTCACGTAATATGCTGAAATATAAGAAAACCGTGGGTGATGTCGATCTATACGGCTCTTATCTGTTCGAAGATAGTGAGTATCTGCCTGGCAACGGCCTGCGCTACAAGCGTAAAGGCGGCGGTTCTGTTGGTGCGGACTACCACATCATGAAGGACCTGACCTGGGGTACCGCGTGGAACTATACCCGCGCCGAAATGCGCGACCCGTCAAGCGCCGACAGCAAAACCTATGACCAGAACATCGTCGGTACCGCGCTGAGCTGGACCCCGGATAACTGGACCTTCTCCTTCGGCGGCGGCTGGTATCAGAACTTCCTCACCACCAAAAAAACCGATGTGCATAACTACTTCGCCGGCGACGCCTGGGGGATTGAATATTTTGCGGGCTATAAATTCCCGATCAATCAATACGCTGTTAAATCTATTCAGCCGTACTTTATGGGCGACCGCCTGCAGTACGTGAATGGCCGCAACTACCAGCGTATCGATAACGGTCTGGGGATCAGCTTCCAGCTGGATTACGGTTTCCGCGTTGACTACGAACACGTGTTTACCTCCAGCACCGACAACCTGGGGGATATGAACCTGGTGCGTCTGCGCTACGACTTCTAAGCGGTCACAACCCCCGGTCGCGCTGCGCTACCGGGGCTACAAATCGCGCCGAGCGGTAGCCCGGCTAAGGCGTTTACGCCGCAAGCCGGGACAATAGCGCATGCGATTACTTCGCCAGCCAGGCGGCGACCTCCTGCCAGTTGCCGCGAAACAGGATCTTCCCGGCTTTTTTCCCCAACTGATAGCGATACATCGGGTCGTAGTATTCTTCCAGCAGCGGCACCAGCCAGGCGAAGTGCGCCTCGGTGCTGGCGGTGCGCTGCTGCTGCGCCAGCGCCGCGTCGAGCCGTTCAGTCAGCTGAGCAAAACGCTGCAGCCCCAGGCGACGGCGGATGGCAAACAGACCATGATGGAGGTACTCGCCGTATGCCAGCCAGCCTTTCTCTTCGCCATACGCGGCGATGAAGTCGCGATACATGCGATCGAAGTACTCTTCGCGCAGCCGTTCGAGGCGAACGTCAAATGGATCTTCCACCACCGCCAGCGGCGATTGCGCCATGCGGAGGCGCAGGCACTCCGGCAGATGGTTGGCACCGATCATATGGCCTTCATCTTCCAGCACCCAGCGGGTCTGCTGTTCGGCTTTTTTAAGCAGGCTGACCGCCAGATGGTTTTCAAAGGTGGCCTGCGGGTGCTGATCCTGCAGGGTTCGACCGAATGAAGAACCGCGGTGATGGGCAAGCCCTTCCAGATCGATACCGTCCGGTCGCGAGCAGACCAGCTGAGTTTTGCCATTGCCGGTGCAGCCGCCAATCAGCACAATCGGGCGCTGCACCAGTTCGTCGGTGGCCTGGATCGCCGCCTGGCGTAGCGCTTTATAGCCGCCGACGATCAGGGGGTACTCCACGCCAGCGTCTTTCAGCCACTGCTGGACGATATGCGATCGCTGGCCGCCGCGGGCGCAGCACAGGTAACCGTGCGGGTAACGGGCGCACGCTTCCAGCCACGCCTGGATCCGGCTGGCGCGCAGGTCGCCATCAACCAGCTTATGGCCGAGCGCCAGCGCCGCCTCTGGCCCCTGACGCTTGTAGCAGGTGCCGACCGCGGCGCGTTCTTCATCATTCATCAGCGGCAGGTTGATCGCCGCCGGCATCGCGCTTTGGCTAAACTCCACCGGGGCGCGTACGTCAATCAGTGGCGTATCGCTGGCGAGAATGGCGCGATAATCCGTCCCATTGGTCATGGGGTATCCTCTGAAGTCAAAACAGAAATGGGCTTTACAGCAAGGGGGGGATTGTACGCGCCTCAAGGTGTGCCGGGGAAGGGGATAGATCAAATCCCCGGCACGCAGGGCTTAGCTGAGCTGCGATTGCGCCCAGAACAGGCCGCTGGTGTACTCCGGCGGCAGCAGCGGCTTGATCGCTTCCAGCGTCGCGCTCAGGCGATCGGTATCGCTGTCGGTGAGGTTCAGGTGCCCGACTTTGCGACCCGGACGCACCTCTTTATCGTACCAGTGCAGGTGCACCAGCGGCAGCTTCAGCCAGTCGTAGTTGAGATCGGTGCCGATCAGGTTGATCATTACCGACGGGCTGTTGACCACCGGCGGCGGCAGCGGCAGGTCGGTAATCGCTCGCAGATGCAGTTCAAACTGGCTGATGGAGGCGCCATTTTGCGTCCAGTGGCCGCTGTTGTGCACGCGCGGCGCCAGCTCGTTGATCAGCAGCCCCTCGGCGGTGACGAAGCACTCCATCGCCATCACGCCGACGTAGTTCAGCTCGTTCATGATCGCCGTCAGCATGCTTTCCGCTTGTTCCTGCTGGCGGGCATTGGCCTGCGGGAAGGCCACGCTGGCGCGCAGAATACCGTCCTGATGCAGGTTGCGGGTCAGCGGGTAGAAGACGGTGCTACCGTCATGAGCGCGGGCGCCCACCAGCGACACTTCGCCGGAGAAGTTAATCCCCTGCTCGACGATGCACTCGCCGTAGTTATCCTCCGGGAGTTGCGCGGTTTCGTCAGCGCGCAGGCGCCACTGGCCGCGGCCGTCGTAGCCGCCGACGCGACGCTTAACGATCGCCAGCTCGCCGAGACGAGCAAACACCGTCGGCCATTCGCTTTTATCCGCCAGCAGCTGCCACGGGGCAGTGGCGAGGCCAAGCTTGTCGAATAGCTGCTTTTGCGTCAGGCGGTCGGCGATAATTGGGAAGACATCGCGGTTGACGAACGCCGGATGGCGGGCCAGCTCGCGGGTGAGGGCGGTTTCCGGCCAGCGTTCAATTTCTGCCGTGATGACACTCTGCTGGAACGGCACCGCTTCCGGGTCGGCTTCCAGGCCGACCGGCCAGACGGCGATGCCCAGCGGCTCACCGGCCTGGCGCAGCATGCGGCCTAACTGACCGTTACCGAGCACGCATACCTGTTTCATGCCGCACCCCGCGGATCCGGGTTATCCAGCACTTCATCGGTTTGTGCCTGACGCCAGGCGCTCAGGCGCTGGTGCAGTTCGGCATCATGTTGGGCAAGGATCTGTGCGGCGAGCAGGCCGGCGTTCGCTGCGCCAGCTTTGCCGATAGCCAGCGTACCGACCGGAATGCCGCGCGGCATTTGCACAATGGAGTAGAGGCTGTCGACACCGCTTAAGGCCGCGCTCTGAACCGGTACGCCGAGCACCGGCACCAGGGTTTTCGCCGCAATCATGCCCGGCAGATGCGCCGCGCCGCCTGCCCCTGCAATAATCACCTGATAACCGTGGCTCTCGGCGCTTTCAGCAAAGCTGAACAGCTTATCAGGCGTACGGTGGGCGGAGACCACTTCGACATGGTACGGAACGTTCAGGGCATCAAGGATTTCTGCGGTAAATTGCATGGTAGCCCAGTCGCTTTTGGACCCCATCACGATGGCGATACGCGCCGAATTATTGCGGGAAGACATGCGTCTTAAAACTCCTGTGGGTGTGTTTCACACTGCTTTAGAGGCCACAGAGAATAGCATGAACTGCCAGCAAGGAAAACGGTTGCGTGCGCATGGTTAGCCGTCTTTTGTCTCGTTCAGTGATGACGTCGATCGCGGCTTAGTGGCCTTTATCTCATTCATGATACAGGTGATGAGCAGCACTAACCCCCAAGGGAGCATCAGGGTGCCCATCACCAGTAAATAGATTTGTACCAGCCGACTATCGTGAGGGCGGGTACAGAGCAAATAAATGGCATAGAAATAGATGGCCCACGCCAGCATTGCACACCAGACAAACGTCAGCGTGTTGCCAATAGCGACGCCGACTAAGGCGATATAACTTACCCCTAACGGATTGAGGATCGCGATGATCGTTCCCCACATCAGCGGCTGACTCCACTTTTTTCTGTTCATGCTCGTTCCTTGAGAGTGATGTCGTGGGAGACTAGCATGCAGGACGCGGGGAAGCGCGCACCTTCGCCCAGGCAAAAGACGGTTTCGGAATTGTGCTCGCGCAGGAACTAGAACGGAAAGTGGATCAGTTCGACGTCGTCCGGTGTCACCTTGACCATCGAACCTTCGCTGTGCCAGGCGCCAAGTACCACGCGCCATGCGGGTTGGCCGTTGGCCTGCAGTTCATGGACCGCCGGGCGATGGGTATGGCCGTGGATCAGCCACTGCACATGATGTCTTTCCATGACGTCAACTACCGCCTGTGGATTCACATCCATAATGTCCATTGATTTACTGCTGTTGGCGGCTTTGCTGTCGGCGCGCATGCGGGCGGCGATGCGGCGGCGGATAAACAGCGGCAGGGCCAGGAACAGACGCTGGATCCACGGGGTGTGGACTTTGGCGCGAAACGCCAGATAGCCTGGGTCATCGGTGCACAGCGTGTCGCCATGCATAATCAACACTTCACGGCCATAGAGGTCCAGTCGCTCTTCTTCGGCGAGCAGGAGCATCCCGCTCTGGCGGGCAAAGCGCTGGCCGACGAGAAAATCGCGGTTGCCGTGGATGAAGTAGCACGGCACGCCGGCGTCGACGACGGCTTTGATTGCCGAGGCAATTTGTTGGTGCAGCGGGTTCGGATCGTCATCGCCGATCCACGCCTCAAACAGATCGCCAAGGATATACAGGGCGTCCGCCTGGCGGGCTTCGCCCTGTAAAAAACGCAGAAAACCGGCGGTGATCGCCGGTTCTTCTGTTTGCAGGTGCAAATCTGCAATAAAAAGTGTCGCCACGAATTACTCGCTGACGGTGACGCTTTTGATGATCACATCATCTTTCGGCACATCCTGGTGCATGCCGCTGCGGCCGGTGGCAACCGCTTTGATTTTGTCTACCACGTCCATGCCTTCAACCACTTCGGCGAAAACGCAGTAGCCCCAACCCTGCAGGCTTTCGCCAGAGAAGTTCAGGAAGTCGTTATCGGCCACGTTGATGAAGAACTGGGCGGTGGCAGAGTGCGGCGCCTGAGTACGGGCCATTGCCAGCGTACCACGGGTGTTTTTCAGGCCGTTGTTCGCTTCGTTCTGAATCGGAGATTTGGTCTCTTTTTGTTTCATGCCCGGTTCGAAACCGCCGCCCTGAATCATAAAGCCGTTGATAACACGGTGGAAAATGGTGTTGTCGTAGAAACCTTCGCGGCAGTAGTCCAGGAAGTTTTTAACTGTTTCCGGCGCTTTGTCGTCAAACGTTTTGATTACGATATCGCCATGATTGGTGTGGAAAGTAACCATTTTTGCATCCTGTTCCGATGAGTGTGGTGCCAGCACCCGATGTCGGGTGAGATATAGGGGGGTGTTATAGCATAACCGCGGGGGTCGATGCACCTTGCAATGTGTGCTGCGTCCGGTCTGAATTATGGGTATTATAGAGACTTCATTACCCACACACGTCTACACGGAATCTTCGATGTTAAAAATTTTTAATACACTGACGCGCCAGAAAGAGGAATTTAAACCTATCCATGCCGGGGAAGTCGGCATGTACGTGTGTGGTATTACCGTTTACGATCTCTGTCATATCGGCCATGGCCGTACCTTCGTCTCCTTTGACGTCGTGGCGCGCTATCTGCGTTTTCTTGGCTATAAGCTCAAGTACGTGCGCAATATCACCGATATCGATGACAAAATCATTAAGCGCGCTAATGAAAACGGCGAAAGCTTTGTCGCGCTGGTCGATCGCATGATTGCCGAAATGCACAAAGATTTTGACGCGCTGAATATTCTGCGTCCCGACAGCGAACCGCGCGCAACGCACCATATCGCGGAGATCATTGAGATCACCGAGCAGCTGATCGCTAAAGGCCATGCTTACGTCGCAGATAACGGCGACGTGATGTTTGACGTGCCGACGGACCCGAACTACGGTCTGCTGTCGCGTCAGGATCTCGATCAGCTGCAGGCGGGGGCGCGCGTCGACGTGGTTGACGTCAAGCGGAATCCGATGGACTTCGTCCTGTGGAAGATGTCGAAAGAGGGCGAGCCAAGCTGGCCGTCGCCGTGGGGCGCGGGTCGTCCGGGCTGGCATATCGAGTGCTCGGCGATGAACTGCAAGCAGCTCGGCACCCACTTCGATATTCATGGCGGCGGTTCGGATCTGATGTTCCCGCATCATGAAAACGAAATCGCCCAGTCCACCTGCGCCCATGACGGCGAGTACGTTAACTACTGGATGCACTCCGGCATGGTGATGGTTGACCGCGAGAAGATGTCGAAATCGCTGGGTAACTTCTTTACCGTCCGCGACGTGCTGAAGTATTACGATGCGGAGACGATTCGCTACTTCCTGATGTCCGGCCACTATCGCAGCCAGCTGAACTACAGCGAAGAGAACCTCAAGCAGGCGCGTTCGGCGCTGGAGCGTCTGTACACCGCGCTGCGCGGGACGGACAAATCCGTCGATGCGGCGGGTGGCGAAGCCTTCGAAGCACGCTTTATCGAGGCAATGGACGACGACTTCAACACCCCGGAAGCCTATTCGGTGCTGTTCGATATGGCGCGTGAAGTAAACCGCCTGAAAACCGAGGACGCGGCCGCGGCGAACGCCATGGCGGCCCACCTGCGTAAGCTTGCTGCGGTGCTGGGTCTGCTGGAGCAGGAGCCGGAGGCGTTCCTGCAGAGCGGCGCGCAGGTTGACGACGCGGAAGTGGCGGAGATCGAATCGCTGATCCAGCAGCGTCTGGACGCGCGTAAAGCGAAAGACTGGGCGGCGGCGGATGCGGCGCGCGACCGTCTTAACGAGATGGGCATTGTGCTGGAAGATGGCCCGCAGGGCACCACCTGGCGCCGGAAGTAAGCCATAAAAAAACGCCCGCAAAAGCGGGCGTTTTTCTTTTCGTTGTCAGGCCGTGACGGTGACGCTCTGGCCTTCAAAGCTCACCGTCTGACCGGCGACGATTTTGCAGCGTTTGCGGGTTTCCACCGCGCCGTCAACTTTCACCAGCCCGTCAGCGATAGCGATTTTCGCCTGGGCGCCGCTTTCGCTCCAGCCTTCCAGCTTCAGCAGATCGCACAGCTCAACGTGCGGGTGTTTACCTAAGGAAAATGTCGCCATCTCAGGCCTCCTCAACGTCGTGATACTCTTCGCACGCCTGCAGCGTGTTCTGAATCAGGGTGGCGACGGTCATCGGGCCAACGCCGCCGGGAACCGGGGTGATGTAGGACGCGCGTTCGGCGGCATCTTCATACACCACGTCGCCGACCACTTTGCCGCTTTCCAGACGATTAATGCCGACATCGACCACAATCGCCCCTTCTTTAATCCACTCGCCAGGAATAAAGCCCGGTTTACCTACTGCAACGATCAGCAGGTCGGCGTTTTCGACGTGATGGCGCAGGTTTTTGGTAAAGCGGTGGGTCACGGTGGTGGTGCAGCCGGCCAGCAGCAGCTCCATGCTCATCGGGCGACCGACGATATTGGACGCGCCAATGACCACCGCATTGAGGCCGTAGGTGTCGATATTGTAGCGTTCCAGCAAGGTCACGATACCGCGCGGGGTGCACGGACGCAGGCGCGGCGCGCGCTGGCACAGGCGGCCAACGTTATAGGGATGGAAGCCGTCGACGTCTTTATCCGGCGCGATGCGCTCGAGCACTTTGACGTTGTCGATCCCTGCCGGCAGGGGCAGCTGAACCAGAATACCGTCGATGGTCTTATCGGCATTCAGGGTGTCGATAAGCTCCAGCAGCTCGGCTTCGCTGGTGGTTTCCGGGAGATCGTAAGAGCGGGAGACGAAGCCCACTTCTTCACATGCTTTGCGCTTGCTGCCGACATAAATCTGCGAGGCCGGGTTGCTACCGACCAGCACGACGGCCAGCCCAGGGGCGCGTTTTCCGGCCGCAACGCGAGCCTTCACTTTTTCCGCAACCTCAGAGCGTACCTGCTGCGCAATCGTTTTACCGTCAATAATTTTTGCTGCCATCAGAGAGAGGATTCCATCTGTATCTTTACGAAAGGGGGATGAGGATATTTTGTCAGAAGCGGGCCTCGCTGTCAGTCCTCGTTTGCTGTTTTATCCTGTATGCGGTGAATTTAGCCTGTTTTGACCCTGTTAAGCCCAGGGTCATTGGTGTGTTGCGCCTGGCCACTAAGTGAATTTTCGCGCGCATGAGCTCCGGTGGTATGCTTCTTGTACAGTTGCTGAGGGATATTTCGCCAGCATCGTATAAGCCCCGCAGTTTCCTGGCAAAATGGATTGACTCAACGGACGTGGACCGTATAATTCCAGGCGTTTCACTCCGCGAAGCACTCGCTTCTCAGGGCGCCCTTAGCTCAGCTGGATAGAGCAACGGCCTTCTAAGCCGTAGGTCACAGGTTCGAATCCTGTAGGGCGTGCCATTAAGAAACAAGCACTTACGCCAGTTTTAAACCAGCCTGATTTCCTCCTTGTGTCGTATTTGTGTCGCTAGCGCCAAAAATGGCGTCAATTTTCCTTGCGTGTTCGGTCAGGTGGTTCGGCGCCAGGTGAGCATAACGGCGCACCATCTCGATGCTCTCCCATCCTCCCATTTCCTGCAAAACAGAAAGCGGGACGCCGGACTGGATCAGCCAACTCGCCCAGGTGTGCCGGAGGTCGTGAAAACGGAAATCCTCGATCCCCGCTTTTTTCAACCCGGCGCGCCAGGCGTTATTGTCATCCACGCGCATTTTTCTAACCGCGGGCGTCAGCGTTCCATCAGGGCGATGCTTTGCCGTCGTGTGAACGAACACCCACCGGGAATGCTTCCCTATCTGATCCCTTAATACCCTGCATGCGGTATCATTCAGAGCTACGCCAATCGCCTTGCCCGCTTTTGCGTTCTCCGGATTTACCCATGCAACCTTTCTCTGCATATCGACCTGTTGCCACTCAAGCCCGATGATGTTTGAGCGGCGCAGGCCGGTGGCCAGTGCAAATATCACCACTGGCTTAATGCTCTCCGGCATGCACTCGATCAACCGCTCAGCTTCTTCTCTGGTCAGCCACCGTATCCGCTTACTGATCGGCTTGCGGGTTTTGATAACAGGAGCTGTTTTTATCCAGCCCCAGTCATTCGCCGCGGCCCTGAGAAGGGATCGAATGAAGGAAAGGTGTTGCGCCTTGGTCGCTTGCGAAACCTGCCGTGGTTTGTACTCCGGAACCGGCTTTCCCTTCCTCATCGCGGCATCACGCTTACTCTCCCACACCTGCAGGTGCTTACGATTGATCATCCCGTTAACGGCTTCGTGAACTTCCTCCGCCGTTATCTTCGAGACATCACGGCCGGAAAAATGCTGCAGCCAAAACTCAATTTTTGTTTTGTCATCATCCAGCGATCGCTTATGGTCTTTTTCGCGCAACCACCGGATGCAGCACTCTTCGAAGGTTCTGACGGGCAGGTCGCCGATCTGGTCAATCCGCCACGCTTCCGCCTTCAGCTTGTCGTGGAGCTCCTGAGCCTGCTTTTTGTCCCCCGTGCCAAGAGATCGCCTAACTCTTTTTCCTGACGGCGTAAAGAAATGACAGTGCCACACGCCGCCCCTGAGGGTGATTGACATAAAACTTCTCCTTTATGTTCACCCGCGTTCGCGATGACAGGATCGCGCGGGGTTTTCAAATATGCAATACACGCCGCCTCAGTCGTTCTGTACTTGTTGCCGACCTTGCGGCCGGCGAGCTCCCCAGACTCAATCAGGCGGTAGATCACCCGCGCCGACACGATGAGCAAATCGGCGGCCTGCTGTGCTGTTATCGGTTTGTCAGATGCCATATCACCTCCGATGCTTACCGCGTAATTCCTCTTCTTCCTGACAGTCAGCGCACCGCTGGCATCCCGCCACCAGTTCCCGGCGCCGATCGGGTATCTCTTCCCCACAGTCGCGGCAGTGAGTAGCCGAAACAGCCGCATGGTTGATGCGCATGTTCTGGATGGTCATTTCCAGCCGGCGCTCTGCGAGCTCGTTGGCCTGATCGATGAGTTCTGCGCTCATAACTTCACCCATCCTTTACCTTTCACATGGGCAATCACCCCCAATTTCCGCAAGGCCTGTAATCGGCGGTCGAGGATGCGGAACGGCTCTTTTTTATCTCCTTCATCCTTCGCTATATCGACGCACTCAGCCCCTACGTCACCAGAGAACAGGCGGCTGAACGGAGAGGGTGTCTCGCTAAGCTTGCTCATTATCGCGATATCAAGATTTACGTATTTGCTCATGATTCCACTCCATACCGGCCATTCATGCGGCCAATAACACTGACAAATTTCACCAGACTGACACCCATCGGCCGGACCTTCTCGTAGTGCTTGCGAAGGATGGGGGGGCATACAGCGTTCCACTTCGGTTTAGGCTTTGCGCTCATCGCTTTGGTTATCTCTTCTGCGCAGCGACGAGCCTGGGCGCGGAGAGCGTTTTCTTTTTCTTCAGGCGTCATGCTGCCTCCGTCTTCACTACGTCGATGGCGCAGCCTGGCATCAACTCAACCGCCGGTGCCGTGCACTGATTCCCCCACACATCGAAACCGTGAGACGACTGGCGAGCGAATAACTCAATACGCGGTACATCGCCCAGCAACTGCACCAGTTTCTCTCGGATAACGTCCGGCTTGCGCGAGTTCTCCAGGCGTGGCGCCGTGACGTGTTGGCAGATCGACTTATCGATTCGCTTAGGGAGCTTTCCTTTCACCGCAAACAGACAGTCTTCGCTGTTCGCACGGGTCATGTGGCCCATACCGATGGCGCTGTTGCCTTTGTGCTTGTTCGTCTTGTGCCAGGTGAATCCCTTCATGGTCATCAGGCGGAAGCCCCAGGCCTCCATGACTTTCAACGCTTCAACCGGCTGAGTCGACACCCACCACATAGCCAGCAGGCAGCTATCGGCGGCAAGTTCCCACACAGGCAGACGACAGATATCCAGCACGTTCATAACCGGGTACTTAAACCCGGCGCCGCGCTTGCCGTCGGCTGCCTTATCGCGGAAAAGCCAGGGCGGATCGGCGTAAATCAGAGAGTATTTTTTGCTCATGCTTCACCGCCAGAATTTGGTTTCCATGTGAATTCAGGAGCGATAATCACATCCATGCAGGTTCCGCGATCGTTGTATTGTTCGAGCATTTCAAGAGTGTCAGCGTCAGTCTGGGTATCCCCGTAACTACCAACAATGCAGAGCAATTCAACAGGCGCCCCGAGGTTTAGCAGGGCAATAGTTAACTGCTTTGCTAATGCCATTTTCATCGCTTCGTTACTCATGCCACCACCTTCTTACTGTTCATCAGCTCAGCCAGCCGCTGAGCCTTTAATGGGTTTTTGATAACGTCGCCGCTTGGGGCGATCCATCCCCGGCGATTGATGGAATAGGGAAGAGTGATACTTCCAACGGTTATTCCGTCGTGGTTAGTTTTCATTTCCACTGCTCCCCGAAGGTAAAGCCGATCTCCGCCAGCGATTCGTCCATCTTGCTGATGAACTCCGGCACCATTTCGTTGAAGTCGGACATGTATTTGTCGTCGCGCTCAACAACGACATGGTGAATGCCTTCTCGCTTCATGCGAGGGTCATAATTCGCGAAATACCAGGCGTCCTTCCCGGTTACCCACATGCTGAATTGCACCTGGGCCATGTAGGCGGATTTGATAGCCTCGAAGCCGCCAAGCCGGAATTTCATGAAGTCGCGAGAGGTGAAAGGGCACTTCAGCTCAAGGCCGCGGCCATCACTGCACAGGCCGTCTGGTGAGCAGGCGGTGCGCATGCCTTCGTCGCGGAAGAGGATCGGCGACTCTGTTACCTTCACGTCGGTGGTGAACTCAAACAGGGTGCGAGCGTCGGCCTCATACTGTTTTCCCCAGGCCAGCGCCTTGGCGTTAACTTCCGGCGCCGCGCCGGTGCATACCTCTGCGAGCAGCGTGTGGAAATAAGACATTTTCATGTCAGTCCACTTGGTGCCTGATCTCGGCTTCGAAATGACGTTATGGACTTCCGAGGCGGTGATGACGCCCAGGCGTAAGCGGTGCCAGGATTCATCACCCTGTTCAACGCCGGTAACGTCAATGCCAGTTCGTGCAAGGATAATTTCTGGCGTCATGCTGCCACCTGCGCTTTTTTCTGGAGGAAGCTAAAGCCTTTCTGCGCTTCTTCTTCGGTGAGCTGTGATGCCTGGAAAATGTCACGCTTGAAGATGTTGCTGCACAGAGGCAGGAAGTCCTGCTCCCAGTCCTTATTCAGGGACGTCAGGAGGTCGGTAATTGCCTGCAGCGTTTCCTCACTGGCCACCAGGGGGAGCGCCTCTGTCGTGCTGCGCGGCGTTACGTCACGCGCATCCACTTCCAGCGTTTTACCTTCCATCTCTTCGGCAGTGGGCTGCTGGCCAATTTCAGGCCACGCCTTACGCAGAGCCTGAGCCTCGGCACACTTCGCCAACTGGCCGTAAGGGCGCTTTTTCCACATTGCGTTTGGCGCGGTAGTGTCGCGGCCGGCGGTGGCATAGTTCTCAACCCAGTATTCTTTCGCGCTGAATTCGACGATCTCCCCGCTCGGCATGCGCTTGCTGACCGTGTACTTGCACCATTGAGGTACGGTCACTTCAATACCGGTAAGCGTCAGAGTGACGTCCGGGCCGAACTCTGGTTCTTTTGCGCCAGCGTAATCACCGGAGCGATCGGCCTGAATCCGATAAAGCCCGATGCCAGGCATAACCACATCGCGCCACTCGCTTTTACCCGACTTCGAGTCCTTAACACTCATTGGCACCAGATGAACTGGCTTCAGAAGCGGATCAAGGTTTCTTGCCCGGCAGTAGTCCAGCGCCATCATTACCGATTCGTCTTTGGCGCCAGGGTAAATACTGTTTTTGAGGGCGCTCCAGGTGGCGCCGTCAATGCCTCGCTGAGCAAGAGAGCTGGCTGTAATCACAAGTTCGTTAGCCATTGCTATTCCCCAAAGTTAAAACGGGCAGCCGGTGCGGTGATCCCAGTCGTATTCCGCCTGGGCGTAAGCTACTGCCGAGATGAGATCGTTATATGCCTCGCCAGCTGCATCGCTGCGGAGGCCTTCGTATGGGCTTTTGTCCATCGGCACAGAGAAGCGGAACAGCCCTGACGGCTCTTTCGGCAGAGCGTCGATAATTTCCTGCGCCCGATCGTCAATCCACTTTTGCTTCTCTTCGGTGAGCGACTGCTCAGCCCATTTCCGTTCTTCGATAGCGTCGTATGCGCGGTATGCGTTCATAGCTCGCTCCTGAAATTTGGTTGTAAGAATCCCCGGCGCGATGAAAGCCGCCTGATAGTTCAGTTAAATTCTTCGTTTCGATTACCGGCTGAGACCTTGTCCCAACCCGTTCAGATAAACTTCAACCAGCAAGTCGGTTGTGTAAGTCCGCTCAATCCCGCGATGCAGGTACAGGCGGCCGCGTTTATTTGCTGATGCTGTCCAGGTGCTTTCCCGATGCTTAACGAGCATCCCTGGCAGAACGGCGCCGCGGTTAACGGTCTGTGTCCCGTAATGATGACTAACCATTGAACACCCCCGTGAAATGCATAATTTCGACAGCCAGACCAGCCCAGAAAACCACACCAATGGCCAGCGCGATAACCAGTGAACGAATGCCTTGTTTGCTCATTTTCCACCCCAGCAAAACTCAAAGCTTACCCATGCAACCGCAATCACAAGCAGAGCAACCTTTAAGCAGAACCGGTGCCATGCAGGTACTTCGTGTTCTCGGATCATTCTTCAGTACCTCGAAAATTAATCTCATGCAGCCTGAGAAGCCCACGCCCTTGCGTCACGACGATTAAGCCATGCCAACTTAACCCACAGGTCATGAACCCCATCACCTCGGCGAGTATTGCGGCATTTCTCGCGGTACCGGAGATACTCGGAATTGCACTCAAGGGCATATTTTTTTGCGGTCATCTCTTCACCTTTGCCTTATCGCGGCTAACGGGACGTTTTGACTTCACCCCGGCGTTGCCGGTGTTGTTTGGATGAGTTAATTTAAAACCATAGTTGTTTTATAGTCAACAACAATAGTTGTTTAAATGGCTATAATGGTTTTATTTGGTTGTTTTTATTGGTTATTTATTTTTGTAAAGCGTGCTGCTAAGCTCAAAAAAACATCAGAAAGGGGGTTGGCATGTCGAATGAGGATGAGTTTTTCGCAGAAATGCACCCGCAGATAGCGCAGGTCATCGGGATAGCGGTTATGCAACTGCTGGTTGAGAAGCGCGAGCCATCAAGAGAGGCGCTGATAGAGATGATTCAGGTGTTGTGGCAGGGTGGCCAGGTAGATCTGGCTGTGGAGCTGGCACTGGACGTGCTGATGCTGAGGGAAGAGTAGGGCAGTAAAAACCCGGCGCGGTGGCCGGGATTGAGTATTTAAGCGGTTAAAATCAGTACACGTTGGCAAAGTCTTTCAAATTGCTGGAGGAAAAGATTTCTATTCTCACTCATCGTATCAAACACGTTACCCGCCTTCCCATCATCTCTCAAATCTTGATCAGTGATAGCAAAAACCGGTTTTGAGAGCTTTTGGCTTATTGCAATTAAAGAATTGAAATCTGATATTTGCGCAAGGTCATAGGCCTTCAGATGCGACGTATCTGTCAAATCGAGAGATTTTTGTATTTCATGCTCGGTTGCTGAGCAACCAATACGATGGAGAGCGGGAGCCAGTACACTATTTACTGCGCCGTGAATCTCTTTAACCCAATGTTCAAACGATTTAACTGGCATTCCATTTCGTGGCCTGTAACGCTGATGTATCGCGCCAATAAACTTAGGTTTATTTGAAATATTTGCGGCAGTATTGGATCGAGAAGTTTGTTTGAAAAACTCTAACTCAGCATGCCATGCAGTGATTGTTTCAGAAAGAGAATTTATCGCTTGCCAACAGAAGAAGTCAGGAGTCGCTGGAACAATAAAGTAATCACTTGACATAAGTGCTATTTCATTTAACCCACCGACACTTGGGCTTAAATCATAAACTATATAATCGATGCCATTTTTTTTTGCTATTAAATTTATTACTTTTGGTAGGTTTCCTGGTAGGTTGCGAGTCAATGGCACGCCTGATGCAATCTTGAGTGCAACGCTTATTTGCGAGTCAAGCATGGAGACACTAAGATGCCCAGGAAGGAGAAACAAATTATTATTCTGACACTGAAATAGTTTTGCAGTATCGTTATTCACAAGATCTTCAACAGAGGAACCATTCATCAATGTGTCAACGATAGACTCCATTGTTAGGTTGTATCTACTACTATAAAAGTTGTCTAGGCTTTCACTCACTGTTGTGTAACCTAGCACCATGCCAGTTAAGTTGCATTGTGAGTCTAAGTCAACCAGCATTACTTTTTTCCCTGTACTAGCTAGACCCCATCCAATATTAAAGGCTGTGGTTGTTTTGCTTACACCGCCTTTATGATTAAAAAAACAAATTGACTTAGGCATGGGTAATTGATCCTGTGTATTTTCTTCAAACATAATAATCCCTTTATTTTATATGAAAACTATGTTAATAGCACTAAAAATTCAATCAGTAATACTGATTATCTTTTCTTCATGCATTTCTTCTGCGGCACCTAAGTGCCTCATCAGGCTACTGGCTTGCTACCCATGCTTCCTGTACGTCTTCGGCATTACCAAAAACACATCGAACTACCGGTCTGGCTCACTCAAAGTCATCCCGCTCATCCTTCCGCTTGAAGAAGATCTTATCCAGCCTGAGCACTATCCCCACCAGTCCGATAATCAGCAAAGTAATGAGTATTGGGATAATCAGATCAGACATGCTTCCTCTGCGTGCTAAGGCTTTACCCATGCTTCCTGTACGTCTGCGGCATGCTGCCGATCACCTTGCCGAACACGAACACCCGGTTCATCTCGTCTTTTTCGATCGGGTCCCAGGCTGCATAGCTCTTGTTATCTGAGATAACCAGCAGCTTGTCCTTCATCTTCTGCAGGCGCTTGACGTGAGCAGTGTCGTCGTACAGGAAGGCGTATATCCCGTCGCCGTCGAAGCTCTTAACGCTGATGTCGACGAACAGCAGATCACCCGGCTCAATCGTGCCGGACATGCTGTCACCCCGGACGTTGATGATCCGGATGTTCTCAGCCTTACGCCCATCGAACATGTGCCGGGCTTCCGCTGGCGCATACTCAACCGAGTGGAGGATCTCCACGAACTCCTGATTCACAATGCCCGGTCCGGCACTGACGGACAAATCCAAAATGTCGACCCTGAATACATCCGGGTTTGTGCGTGATGGATTTTTATCACTTTCACGATCAGTGCTCATGGCGCCAGTTCCTGAGGAAAGCCACTCAGGTCTAACCCTTAAAGCGTTAGCTATATCGAGCAATTTTGTGGTCTGAGCAGCCCTTCCAGTTTCAATCTTCTGGATCGCAGCCTGACTGATCCCGACAGCCTCGCCCAGAGCCTTCTGAGTCATGTCTGCCGCCTTTCTGGCTTCTCTTAATCGTTCTGCAAGTGTCGTTTTCATATTCTCAATTTACAACCATAGTTTTATAGCGGCAAACGAAAATGGTTGTTGACTAAATACAACTAAGGTTTTATACTTTGTTTGTATTTACTACGGAGGTTGTCATGAACCCAACCATTAAAACCGCAATTAATATTGTCGGCTCTCAGAAAAAGCTTGGTGAAGCCTGCGATGTTTCTCAGCAGGCGGTTTACAAGTGGCTACACAACAAGGCAAAGGTTTCGCCTGAACATGTAAACAGCATCGTAAATGCAACTAATGGGGAGGTTCAGGCGCATCAAATTAGACCAGACCTTCCAAAGCTATTCCCTTCTCCGAAGGGCGTTCCGGCCGCCTAACCGGCGGCCTTTCAATCAACACCAGAGGAAGTATCACAAATGGAGAGTTCAACGACACGCAACAAAGTGGAGGCTCGCAGGATAGAAAGCTGGTTACACAGCCAGATAGCTGAACTGGGAACCACGAATATCGCCAAAGTGGCCGGAGTGAATAAGTCGACGGTGAGTCGCTGGCGGGAAAGTCTGCTGCCGAACATGTCGCTGCTGCTGGCCATCCTGATTTCTAACAGGCCGGGAGAGAAAGGTGACTTTGAAGCATGAGTAGGAACAGAAAGGCGAAAGCCGCAGTGCGCGAACACTAACGGCTTTCAGGTGCAAAAACGAAGAGGTGATTGCGAGGTAATTATGCCTGGTAAATCTGTAAGAGTAAACAATCCGGAGGTAGCACGTGAGCATGTCACTTATGGCGAAAGCAATGGGGGTCAAAGTGGGAAACTCACTGCGTAAGCTCGTTCTTATCAAGCTGGCCGACAATGCCAACGACAAGGGCGAATGCTGGCCTTCGTATCAACATATTGCCGACCAGTGCGAATGCAGCAAATCCGCTGTTCGCAATCATATTGATGCGCTTGAGGATATGGGGCTTCTCAAGCGTGAAAATCGCGTTGGGGTTAACAACGGGAAGGGTAATACATCCAACGTGTATTATCTGAACCTTGATGCTACCCCTATGCCATCAAAAAGCACAGGGGTATGCCATGAAATAGCACCCCCTATGCCATCTGATGGCACACCCCCTATGCCACCAGATGGCACCAGAACCAGTCACTCTTTTGAACCAGTCACTGAACCAGACTCTCTCTCTGCGCGAGGGCAGTTTATCAGCGAGGCTGCAAAGCGACGGATCGGGATTTCACCCAACGGGGAGATACCTTTCCCTGCTTCCTTCAAGCCATCGGCAGATCACATTGCGATTGCCTCGGAGAAAGGGATCAACATTGAAACCGAACTGCTGAACTTTCGTGATTATCACCAGGCCCGCGGCACAAAGCTGATCGACTGGAACTCGGCATTCCGGGTGTGGCTCAGGAACGCGAGAGTTAATCCGCTTTCCGGGCGCCAGAGAAGCGAACCTGATTCCCCACACTGGAACAGCCCTGAAGGCTGGAAGGACTTCATATGACCGCACAGCTTATGACCGCGATCAGCAATCGCGATGGTGATGCGCTGGCCAGAATGGCCGCAGGTAGCACGGAGCCGCAGAGGCTTCTCGATTTCGAAGCTGAAAGGCTGGTTGATTCTCTGTTCCGTCAGCTGAAGCAGATATTCCCGGCGTCTACCCAGACTAACCTGCGGACCGACGCCGAAGAGAAGACAGCGAAGCGCCAGTGGATTGCAGCTTTTGCCGAAAACGGGATCCGCACCCGCGAGCAGTTATCCGCCGGAGTGCGACATGCGAGAGCCAGCGAATCGCCGTTCTGGCCATCGCCGGGCCAGTTCATCAAGTGGTGCAAGGACAGCGGCACTGTGCTCGGCGTGACTCTTGTCGACGTGATGAACGAGTTCCACCGCTACAGCCGTGAGAAGGGGCTGCATACCGGCGGTGCTGAGCGCTTCCCGTGGTCTCACCCTGTCATGTACTGGGTTGTTACCGATACCCGGCGAGCAATGTACCAGCGCCAGCTCAGCGAGGCAGAAACCGAGAAATACGCTGCTAAAAAGCTGGAAGACTGGGCGCTTAAAGTCGCCGCCGGAGAACAAATACCGTCGCCGATACTGGCTCTGGAGAACAACCAGGAGGCCATTCCGACAAACCATGTCAGCCGTCAGCAGGGGTTTCACCCTGAAGGCAAAAGCTTCGGATGCATGCCAAACGCAGCATCACTCGGAGCGTTAACTCCGGCTCAGTGGCTGCGGGATGAATACCTGCGCGGGAAAGAGAGAGGGCTTATCTGATGAAAAAGAACTCTGGCAAACAAGCTGTAATCAATTACGTCGGCCAGCATCCAGGCTGCAGCTTTCAGGATATCCGCCGTGGTACCGGGCTTGACTCTTCAGTAGTCAATTCCTCTCTGTGGCAGATGCACCGTGACGGCCAGGTACAGCGTGAGGGTGAGTGCAGGAGCTACCGCTACACCCTGATTGACACAACAGCTGTCACCGAAAGCGATCCGTCTGTTCAGTATCGCCAGCGTCCTGGCGGCGTAAACCCAATGACCAACCTGTTTAACCAGTGCCTGGCGGGAGTAAGAAAATGACTATCACATTACAGGCAGTAAACGAGCTCATCGCCTCCCTGGAGAGCGCAGGCGAGCTGTCGATCAGAGAGCAGAAGTTCCTGAAGCTGGCGAAAGCGTTTAAGCAGCTGGCTGCGGAGAATACCTATCTTCTCAACGGCGCAGCCCGTGAACTTAACACTTCATGGATGTTCCACAAAACGATGCTGGGTGCTCAGGCGGCGCTGGCTTGCCTTTCGCTTGGCAGGGAGTCTGCTGCTCGCGACTGGCTGGAAGGTACTACAGACGAAGCTGGGGCCGAGATTCCCGATGGTATTACCGTTGCTGGCCTGCAGGCATGGTTCGACAGCCAGATGGTCAGCAATGACGGGAAAAGCGGATTCCTGACCCGGGCAGAAGCCGAAGAGGCTATCAAGAAGGCATGCCCCGCCACCGACGCCTTCCTGGCCGGGATTAAGGCTGATGCCATTGATGAAGCCGCGGTAGAGCTCGACCGGGTCGATACTGTGGCAAGTACCAGAGTAATCGGGTTCAAACTCCGTGAGTTTTCCCAGCAGCTGCGCGAGGGGGCCAAATGATCCCCGACATTAGTTCGTTAATCACTGCTGGCGCGCTGTTTGTCTCCAACCATTCTGGCGGCAAAGACAGCCAGGCGATGCTCATCAATCTGCTTGAGGTCATCCCGCCGAAGCAGCTCGTTGTCGTGCATGCGTCCCTTGGCGCGATGGAATGGCCCGGAGCGCTAGAGCTGGCTCAGAAACAGGCAGAGGCAGCAGGCATACCGTTCATCGTCGCCCGTGCACACAAGACCCTGCTGGAGATGGTAGAGCGTCGATTCCTGAACCGCCCAGAGGTTCCGAGCTGGCCTTCTGCCAGTTCACGGCAGTGCACCAGTGACCTGAAGCGCGGACCTATCCAGCGCGAGGTTAGAGCCTATGCAAAGGCCAACGGGTTCAAGGTCATCGTTAACTGCCTGGGCCTGAGGGCTCAGGAGTCCCCTGGCCGCGCAAAGCGGCAGGCGTTCCGGAAGAACGAGACGGACTCCAACTCAGTTCTGACCTGGTATGAGTGGCTGCCGGTTCATGAGATGAAGGCCGACGAAGTGTTCGCCACCATCCGCGAGACTGGTCAGGAACCGCATTACGCTTACGCGCTGGGCAATGATCGTCTGAGCTGCGTGTTCTGCATCATGGCAAGCCGCAACGATCTGAAGAACGGCGCAACGCATCACCCTGACTTGCTGGAGCAGTATGCAGCACTGGAGGCCCGTACTGGCTACACCATGCACATGAATCGGATCCCGATTAAGGAGCTTGCAGCATGACTGATATCACCGAACTGGCGAAAGCGGCAGAAAAATATCGCTCCACCCTTGAGGCTCATCGTAACAACCCGCGTGACGGTGTGGCACTGAATGCCTGGGATGATGCTACCAGCAAATTTATGGAGCTGGTCGACAATGACGAGCTCAATATCATTTCGGGGTTGCTAGAGGCGCTGGAGAAGGCGAAGGGGATGGAAGCCTACTGGAAAACTCAATGCCGAGGGATAACGGACCATTGCGAGGAGTTGCAGGCGCGCATCGCCGAGCTGGAGCGCGAACAAGAGCAACTTCGCCCGGTAGGTGTAATGAGCGAGAAAGCATTTCATCGTCTTGAAAACAGCGAATGCCGCTTTATTGCTCTGTGGCCGCGCCCTGGTATCTTTTTGCAGCGCAAGCGACCCGAGGACGGAGTGCTCGTTTATGCACGTACAGCTGCCGCCGCCGGCATCAAGGTGGAGGCTGAGTGATGGCACTGACACACGATGAACTTTGCCAGATAGCCTGCCGCTTTCTGCAAAACAACGGTTTCAAGGTGGCCTTTCATGACCGGTTCCGAGCATGGACGCCATACGGTGAGCAGGCTGATGCAATCGGCTTTCGCAATGGGGCCAGTTGTTTGATTGAGGCTAAATGCTCTCGTTCTGACTTGTTGGCCGACCGCAAGAAGCCTTTCCGTGTTGAACCCGAGAAGGGCATGGGAGACTGGCGTTTCATGATTAGTGAGCCGGGTATCGTAAATATTGAGGATTTGCAGCCTGGCTGGGGATTGCTTCACGTGGTCAAAGGTCGGATTAAGAAGGTTCACGGCTGGCCTGGAAACTGGGAGTGGGTTAACCGGGACAGCAAGCCATTTCAGGCTAACAAACAGGCGGAATGCGATTACATGTTTAGCGCGCTCCGTCGCATGGACTTACGCGGCCACCTCAAAGAAGTATACGACGGCGTGATAGTTAACCCGGCAGCAGAAGGAGCCAACCAATGACCAAATCAACCATAACCAGAGAGCGCCTGGCAAAAATTAAATCATGGCGTGAAACCTATGGCGCCGGAAGCAACGTAATGCTGCCAGCTGAAGAGGCTGAAGAGCTGGCTCGTATAGCGCTGGCCGCAATGGACAGCGAGCCTGTGGCGCTTCAACCTGAGCTGGCAAAAGTTATCTATCACTTCCGTGACTGGAATGAAGGATTTCCGGTTGAGCGGTTCAAGGCCGACTACGTCATTAGTTGGATGCTGGCAAATTATCCGCCAGCGCAGCCAGCGCCGGTAGTGCCGGATGATGTGCTGGACGCATTGCAGAAGGTTGCTCGTATACGCCTCGACCTGAATGACTTCGACGGCGATCGCCGTGGCATCGCTGATTGCCTGTGTGATGCCGAAGAAGCGTTAATCGAGGTTGTAACCCGCCGCGCCGCCATGCTTGCAGCCGCTCCGCAGGAGGTGAAATGATGCCGTACTTCTTCCTGATTTTCGTCATCAGCAGCAATACATCGAATATGCAGGTGGTTCCCATGCAGAGTATGGAGCAGTGCAAAGCAGCCATTAAGGCGATGAAAGTTGCAGATGATAAGAGGTCCTGGGGTGACGTTTCGCCAAGCGTAGACAATATTCAATGCGTAGAGGTGAAAGGTGCCTAAATCCCCCGCAGAACGCAAAGCCGCGCAGCTAATCTGTTAGTGATATATAATCCCCTTCATAACCTGAGGGGGATTTATGTTTAAAGAAAAAATGAACCTAGAAGCTGGCTACACTCTTTTGGACAACGGCACAGTCAGGAGGGGGCATTTAGCTAGTCGCATAGATCGAAGTTACATTGTCCTGGACGAGAATCAGAACAAAATTGGCACAGCCACAGTGACTGTTATCGAACAAACCAAGCCGCCATTTAAGGAAGATGTTCATATTGTGAGAAAGGACCTTGATGGGAATGTGGTTCTGGATGTGCGATATGTAGATGATTAATCATGAGTAAATTCAACATTGCAGCCAAATCGAAAGACGAGCAGGACAAGGTCAACGTAGACCTCGCCGCGTCCGGCGTCGCCTACAAAGAGCGCCTGAACATGCCGGTTGTCGCCGAAGTGGTAGTCAGAGAGCAGCCCGAGCATTTACGCGAGTATTTCATGGAGCGCGTCCGCTACTACCGCGAGCAGAGTATCCAGCTACCCAAGGCATCCGATCCGCGCTACATCGAAATGGCTGAGCAGAACGCCAAGAAATAGCGATTTTCTCGTATATGCTCATTTTGCTTTTATCCCCCTGACGGGCGATAATTACTTTGTCAGTCTGGACAACTGACAACTTTACCCCGGCGCCAAGTGGGGACACATGGCGCACAAAACCTTACAGCAATTCCTGTCACCGATGGCGAAAGCCACCGGCGTTTTTCTGCATTCAGCGTTTGACCTCTGCGGAGGTGAAGCGTGAAGCAACAATTCTGCCTTATCAACGACAACGTTAAGCGTAACGTCGTCAACTTCATCCAGTCTCTGCCCGTCGACCACCGATCGCCGCTGATTATCGAGGCGCGCGAAGAGAGCCGCACCGACAAACAGAATCGTCTCATGTGGCCACTTTTGAAAGACCTGAGCGATCAGGTGATCTGGCACGGAGAAAAGCTGGAGCCGGCGGAGTGGAAAGACCTCATCACCGTACTGGTCAGCCAGATGCAAAATCCGGAGCGTGAGCAGAAATCCGCCCCGGGCATCAACGGCGGCCGCGTCTACTTCGGCGTTCGCACCTCACAATCCAGCAAGCGCTACATGGTCGAGGTGATCGAGGCTATTTACTGGTTCGGCACCGAGCACAATGTGAAGTTTAGCGAGAAGTCCAGCAGTCGGATTGCGTGGGCCCAGGAATGGAGGGCTTCGCATGCACAGTCTGCTCGCTAAGGTCATGGAGCGCGGTATTTTCCGCGTGCCAGCGCGCCGTAAGCGCAAGGTAGAAGTTAAGCCTTCCGACATCCCCACCTTTCACTATACGGCTCACCTGGCAGATGTCCGCTGGCTGCGCCACGCAGCCAGAAGGAAAATTGTATGAGCATTTATCAACGCATTAACGGCGCTGATTGGCGCAACATCTGGGTTGTTGGCGATCTGCATGGGTGCCATACGCTGCTGATGAATGAGCTGGAAAGGGTCCGTTTTGACCCATCGCGTGACCTGCTGATCTCGGTAGGTGACCTTATCGATCGCGGGGCGGAAAACGTCGAATGCCTTGAGCTAATCACAATGCCCTGGTTCATGGCTGTTCGCGGAAACCATGAGCAGATGATGCTCGACGGACTATCCTCCTCCGGGAACGTGAATCACTGGCTCGCCAACGGTGGCGGATGGTTCTTTAACCTTGACTACGACAAAGAACGCCTGGCTATCGCGTTGTCCCATTTGGTTGCAGGTTTGCCACTCATCATCGAGGTAATGACCGAGGGTAAGAGGGTGGTGGTCTGCCATGCTGACTACCCTCATAACGAATATGCGTATGACAAGCCCGTCAATGCAGAACAGGTTATCTGGAATCGTGAGCGAGTGAGCGCAGCTCAGGATGGGATAGTGAATGAAATATCCGGTGCAGACCTGTTTATTTTTGGTCATACCCCGGCACATCAGCCAAGCCAGTACGCCAATCAGATGTATATCGACACCGGTGCTGTATTCTGCGGCCGCCTGACCTTGGTACAGATCCAGGGTGGTGCGCATGCGTAAACCTGCACGTCGTAAATGCGCCCACTGCCGCGAATGGTTCCATCCTGCCCGGGAAGGGCAGGTGGTATGCAGTTTTGAATGCGCCAGCGCGATCGGCAAAAAACAGACAGCAAAAGCCCGGGAAGTGGCGAAGGCCAGGGCGGTGAAGCGCCAGCGCGAATCCGAGAAAGAGGGGCGCCAGCGTCGCCGCGCTAAGCGTGAGTCATTCAAGACAAAGGCCCAGTGGGATAAAGAGGCTCAGTCAGCCTTTAACCGGTACATTCGCATTCGTGATGAAGGTAAGCCCTGCGTCAGCTGCGGAAACCCGCTTATCGGTAAGAGCAATTACCTGACCGGAAGCGCTATTGACGCCAGTCATTACCGTTCCCGCGGCGCAGCGTCGCACCTGAAATTCAACGTGTTCAATGTCCACTCCGCTTGTACCCGCTGTAACCGGCAGTTGAGCGGTAACGCCGTTGAATACCGCATTCGCCTGATTGAGCGCATAGGCCTGGCTCGCGTAGAGCGCCTTGAGGCTGATAACGAGCCCCGCCGGTTCGACATTCCCTACCTGCAGCGCATCAAATCCATTTTCACCCGCAGAGCCCGCGCGCTGGAGAAGCGCCGCTCCCGCCATCAGGAGGCCGCATGAGCAAAATCCAATATCCAATGTCCACTGCCGCTGTTTTTGATGACGTGGTCTATCCCATCCACCTGAACGGATCGCATCAGATAGAGAGCGAGGTTATGGGCGCGATCAGATGGTTCTGCCGGTGGAACAACGAGGAAATGGCCGTCGTTAAGGCGCATGTGCTGTTTAGCTGCTGGGGCCTTTACCTGACGTATGACCAACTTATGGCGGAGGCCAAATGATCCGTGACGTTATCGAACGCATCCGGGATCGCTGGCAAAAGCTCCGCCTCTGCCGGCACCGCGGCACCGTACTGGTTGACTACCGCATACTGAGAAATTTCGTTCGCATCTATCAGACCCTGGGAGAGACAGCATGAACCTCGAATCTATCGCCAAATACTTCGCGCCTAAGTCACCAATGCTGAGCGACTCGCCACGGGCTACTGCATCTGATGGCCTAACCGGAACTGACATCATGGCCGCTCTTGGTCTGGTAAACGCCAAGTGCGGATTCGGCTTCGACCTCTATCTGGCAAAGATCGGGGTAAGCACACCAGACCGAGCAATGGAGCTACTTTATGAATCAGCAGAGCGATTATCAATCCGCTTTAACATCGTTTCAGAACTCAGCCAGGACGTTCGCAAAAGAGTTCTCGAAGTTCTGTGTGCTTTTGCATACCAGGATTACACGCGAAGTGCTGCCAGCGTTAGAAAATGCACTTGCTGCGATGGGACTGGCTTCACAGAGGCCCAGGTATTCACCAATAAATGCTCATATCCGTGGGGCAAGCCACCTTATTGGGCAAAGATGTCCCGAGCGGTTCGCCCAAGCCACTGGGAGAGCTGGAGCGAAGTGCGCGAGGTGGTCAAAGTTAAATGCTCAACCTGTAACGGAAAGGGTGCTATCAGCAATTCGTGTCGCTGCAATGGGAAAGGAAAGGTACTGGATAAAGAGACCAGCGAGCGCCTTGGCCTACCGGTAATGAAGGTGTGCGATCGCTGCAGCGGAAGAGGCTATGCGCGCATGAAATTTTCGACGGTGCTGGAAGGGGTAAGGGCCGTGGCTGACATCAAGAAAACGGTAGCCTATGAGCAGTTGCAACCGTTCTTTGAAGAGCTGGTAGCCGAATGCCACAAACAGGAATCATACGCTGATGTCATTCTCTCCAAGGTAACGAAATAATGATTATTTTCTACAAAATTAGATTTTTGTGGAAATTGGCTATTGCAATTCCCGGAAAAACTGGTTAGATTCATCCCTAACGCTGGGAATCCGTTCAGTCGTTCCGAAGCAAAAAATTCAAGCCCGAGGTTAACGCCTTGGGCTTTTTTATGCCTGCGATCCGGTCAGGGCTCTTGGGTAGAGACGTGCCGCACGACACGTTAAAGCCCTACACGCGCAGAGCCATGAACCAGATTGAAGTTACTCAGCAATAAGAAAACTGCATGTCATCATTTGCTTATATCTTATTGACCAGAAAATTAGCATGTTGTTAATCTATTCGTGTGGTGAATCCCCCTATGCGGAGGGGCGACCAGTCACTTACAGTGATCTGTAAATGCAGCGCGGGCCATGTCGACTGGGACATGCTCACCGGGAGGCACCCGGCACCATAATGCAATGCTACATAAGCTATTTGGTAGTGGGGTTGCCGTTTCGGCTTCTCCAACTATGTTTAAAAGGTAGTAACGGAAAACGAGCGCTCTCCTGGTAAATCGGTAGCTCGGACTATTAGGTGCGCCTCGAACCGTTGAAGAATCAGTATTGCCTACCTTCTGCCCGCCCCTCTGAGCGGGCTTTTTTTCGCCTGATTAAGGCATTGCTACAAACCATAAGACATTTAAGGGCTGCGCTTTAGCGTGGCCTTTTTTTATTTTCAGGGTCGCGGGAATCACCCTCGACGCTTTGTTGGTAAATCAGCCCGACGGCCCTGACCCTTTCAAACACACACAGCACCCGCTAACAACGCGAGGTGAGAGTATGTATCGCATGGAAAAGATAACCACTGGTGCTGCCTATGGCGCTTCAGCCGGGAGCATCCTTAACGGCATGCTAAATGCCTACAGCCCCGAGCAGTGGAATGCCATCGGCGTACTGGTGGGCATTGTCATCGCCGTACTTACGTATCTGACGAATTTGTATTTCAAGATTCGCGAAGACAACCGACGTAGCAGGAGCCGAGATGAACCCGACGCTGAGGAATAAGCTGATTGGTGCGATCGCCGGCGGTTCGGGCGCGATCGCAATTGCTTCTGTCATGCTTGGTAATGCTGACGGCCTGGAAGGAAGGCGTTATTACGCCTATCAGGATGTTGTCGGCGTCTGGACTGTTTGTGATGGTCACACTGGCGCCGATATTCGCCGCGGCCACCGCTACACCGACAGAGAATGCGACAACCTCCTGAAGGCTGATCTGCGGAAGGTGGCAAGCGCCATTGACCCGCTCATCAAAGTTCGCATTCCTGATCCCACCCGCGCCGCGCTTTACTCATTCACCTACAACGTTGGCTCTGGCGCTTTCGCCAGCTCCACGTTGTTGAAGAAACTGAATGCTGGAGACGTCCCTGGCGCGTGCAAGGAGCTGCAGCGCTGGACGTATGCCGGTGGCAAGCAGTGGAAGGGACTGATCACCAGGCGAGAGATTGAGCGTGAAGTCTGCGAGTGGGGCCAGAAATGAGCCGCTTAGCCGTCATTATCAGCGCTGTAGTCATCCTGCTGCTTACCTGCATTTTCTCATGGCGGTCTGGCTGGAATTCTCACGCTGACCATGTCAATGCCCTCGCGGCGAAGAAAAAAGAGAAAGCCGAAAAGACTATCCAGCCAGTTGAGCAAAAGGCCGCTGCCGCTACAGAAGAGGGCAAGGTCATCTACCGAACCATAACCCGCGACGTGGTGAAATATGTCCAGTCTCCGAATCGTACTGTGTGCCGGTTTGACGATGATGCTGTGCAGCTGCGCCAGCGAGCTATCGACGCTGCCAACTCCATCCCCGGATTTGATGAGCCCTCCGTGCAAAGCAAGTGACGCAGGGAAGGACACCGACGAAGACCTGCAGTCAGACGTCGAAACCGCTCAATGCCTGCGCCAACTGCGGTTAGATAAATACCGTTGGCAGGCCTACTACCGTGCAGTGAGTCAGTAGCGAGGCTACATTGCCGTTCCTGCATGGCAAGGTCGGCGTGATAAAAAACCCCGAAGAGGATATCCAAAAGTAAACGGGGCGCTGAATGAACAGCTAATGACTAAACAATACATCGTGTATCTAAATATGTTTAATCATTTCGCAACCCGGACCATATTGCGGAGGAGTACACCTGTGTTTTGGCGTAGGACTGCTATCAGCGCTGGGGCAGTGCAACCGTGATAAGGCTGACATCAGGCAAGCAGAGAAAAAACGAGCCTCGCATTAGCGGGGCTTTTTATTACCAGAAGAAGAAGGAAATACCATGTTTACAGTTAAGACCATCATTAACGGCGTGACCCACATCTGCGAACAACCGAGCGTGACTATTGCCCGTGCGGGGTGTGAGCGTTTCGACGATATTCTCTTGCAGACCAATGACCACTCAAACCCTGATTTTGCTATCTGGCTGCCAGCGGTCTATTCAGACCCGCAGTGCAAAGATGCGCTGCAGGAAGAGGAATTAATCGTCAGTGAGCGCGAGGGGGTTCTGGATGAAGATGCTATCGCCATCTTGGTAGAAGACTTCGAAAGCCCTGAGCATGCAAAGCGCAAGGCATTCGACGGCGCTCGCTACCAGTTCATCTACCCCGGCGACCAGGTATATGTGATGAATTCGCACGGCTCGACAATCGAAACGGTTAAGTAGGGCATTACAGAGCCACTTCCAGAGGTGGCTCGATAATGTCAAGGCGAGGACAAAATTATGGCAACACCAGATTGGGAGGCCATTGAATCGGCTTACCGGGCTGGTTCATTGTCAGTAAGGGCCATCGGGGAAAAGCATGGCGTTAACCACGCCACCATCCTGAAGAGAGCTAACAAAGAAGGATGGCAGCGCGACCTGACAGAAAAGGTCAGGGCGGCAACGAAAGCCAAGGTAACCAAGTCGGTAACCAAAGACGGTAACCAGTCACCAGTGGTTACTGATGAGCAGATTATTGACCGGGCATCCGATGAGGCGGCCGCTGTAGTCATGGCTCATCGGGAAAGTTTGGCGGCATGGCGCGGCATCACCAATAAGCTCCGCGACTTCCTCGAAGACGCAGAAATTACGGAAGACAATCACGCCTCAATGTCTCGCTCGATCACTGCCGGTGTCGATGCTCAGATAAAAGTGATAAACGCTGAGCGTAAGGCGTATAACCTCGACACCGAGGAAGGCAATAAGACGGTTGATGACCTGTCTAACCTGATGGATTCACTGTCTCAGGGGGTGTAATGAAGCCTGAGCATATCAAGCTGCTAGCTGATAAAGACTGGCGGCTGAACAATCTTTACTGGATCACCGACAAAGAAGGCAAGCCTACTCGCTTCAGAATGACGCCGGAGCAGCGAGAATACTTCAAGGGGATTCATACCCGCAATATCATCCTGAAAGCTCGCCAGCTCGGATTTACCACAGAGGTGTGCATCATCCAGCTCGACGCTGCTCTGTTCGAGTCGGCAAAGTGCGCGCTGATTGCCCACACGCTGAATGACGCAAAGCGCCTGTTTCGGGAAAAGGTGAAATATGCCTACGACAAGCTGCCGGCCGAGATAAAGGCGGCCAATCCGGCGAGCAACGACTCAGCCGGTGAGCTGGTCTTTAAGAAGGGCGGATCACTATACGTCAGCACCTCATTTCGTGGCGGTACACTGCGCTACCTGCATGTTTCCGAGTTCGGAAAAATATGCGCCAAGTATCCGGATAAATCCCGTGAAATCGTCACTGGTGCATTTGAGGCGGTATCGACAGGATGCTTCGCTACTATCGAGAGCACCGCAGAGGGCCGGGCGGGTTACTTCTTCGATTACTGCCAGACGGCAGAAAAAGCGCTACTACAGGGAAAGCCATTATCTGCGCTGGACTGGAAGTTTTTCTTCTTCTCCTGGTGGAAGAATCCGCAGTACGCAATTGACCCGGTAGAACCGCTCCCTGCACGCCTGCTTGAGTACTTCGCTGAGATGGAGGCGAAACACGGCATAGTCGTTAACGAACGTCAAAAGGCGTGGTATTACGCCAAAGAAAAGACGCTCGGCGACGACATGAAGCGCGAATACCCGACCATTCCGGCCGAGGCGTTCCAGCAGTCGGTCGAGGGCGCGTACTACGCCAAACAATTCCGCTGGCTCTACACCAACAAGCGGATCGGCCAAATCCCGGATAACTCCCATCTACCGGTTCACACGTTCTGGGATATTGGTGTGGGCGACTCCACGGCGATCTGGTTCGTTCGCGAGGTCGGCGAAGAGTTCCACGTCATCGACTACTACGAAAACTCTGGCGAAGGGCTTATGCACTACATGAAGGTGCTGAAAGACCGCGGCTATGAGTACGGTGAGCACTGGGGTCCGCACGACATCGAGAACCGCGAGTTTGCAGCTGATGCGAAGTCTCGCAAAGAGCTGGCGCGCGAGGGCTACGAGATTGACGGCCGGATGTATTCGATGAACTTCCGCGTTGTGCCAAAAGCGGGGATCGACACCGGCATCGAGTCGGTGCGTGAAATCCTCAAATCCTGCGTTTTCGATGAGGAGAAGTGCGCTGTTGGCATCTCCCACCTCGAAGGTTACCGCAAGGAGTGGGACGACAAGCGCGGCTGCTGGAAAGACAAACCCCTTCACGACTTCACATCGCACGGCGCCGACAGCTTTCGTTACTTTGCCGTGGCGAAGAACAACCGCAAGCAGGTCGGCACAGTATTCTTCTAAGGAGCATCGCCAGTGAGCGAACAAGATAACGGCCTTCAACTGGCTGTGAACAACCTCGCCACTGAAATGAGGCGAGCGAATTACCTTAACGCCATCGGTATCGGCGGGGGCAACACCAAGCGCCCTACGCTCTATCAGGAGTTTGGCTACCCGCGCACCATTACCTTCCATGACTTCTACAACATGTACCGGCGCAACGCCGCAGGCTTCGCTGTGGTGCATCGTCTTCTGGATGGATGCTGGCAGGACTATCCGGTTATCGTTGACGGTGATGAGTCTCAGGAGGCGAAGAAAACTAACCAGTGGGAAAAGAACGTCACCAGATTCATGAAGAAATGGTGGACGAAGGTGAAGGATGCCGACCGCCGCAATATGGTGGGGCGCTACTCCGCGCTGTTACTGCAGATAAAAGATAACCGGCCATGGAATGAGGAAGTCGACACCGCTCTGGTGAAGAAGCTCGGTGAAGCAGCTCTGGTTAAGCTGATTCCTGTATGGGAGCCGCAGCTGACAGTTGCTGAATGGGATAACGATCGCCAGTCCGAGACGTTCGGCCAGCCGAAGATGTTCAACTTCAACGAGCAGCCGGTTGGAGACGAGGCTTTCGTTGGACCGACGCGCGGTGAGCCTGTGCATCCGAGCAGGGTGATCCTGTTCTGCGAAGGTTCAGAGGATGACAACGTTCTGTCGGGTATCCCGCTGCTTGAGGCCGGATACAACAAAGGGCTCGACCTTGAGAAGATTTCCGGCGGTGGTGCTGAGGGCTTCCTGAAGAATGCCAGCCGGCAGATCGCGGTCGAGTTCAGCAAAGAAACAGACATGGCTACGCTGTCCGATCTGGCGAAGAAAGCTGGTTATGCTGACCTCGGCGAAGCGATGGGCGATAAGGTCAACAAGCTTAACCGCGGCACCGATGCGGCGGCGGTCATGCAGGCCGGGCAGATGCACGTTCTGAGCGTGACACCCGGCGACCCGGGGCCGACGTGGGAGGTCACCGCGAACGAACTGGCGGCATCAGTGCAAATCCCTTTCACCATCCTGTTTGGACAGCAGACCGGGCGCCTGGCGAGCGATGAGGATAAAACCGACTGGGCCATTCGCCGCAATACCCGCCGCAACGGCTTCCTTACTGACCGAATCACAGCCTTGCTGGAGCGCTTCTGGACGCTGGGCATTATCGATCCGCCGACAAATGGAGAGGTCACCATTTCATGGACCGACCTGCTGGCTCCCGGAGAGAAGGAGAAAATCGAGAACGCTTCGAAACTGGCTGATATCGTCCAGAAAACGTCGGGCTTCTATGGTGGCGAGCCGCCATTCACGGCCAACGAACTACGCGAGATTGTAGGCCTCGACCCTCTGCCAGAGCCAAAGCAACCACCTAACCCGAATGACAAGGTGACAACCGATGATCCACTGGCCGATGACACCGGAGCAGACGGCAAAGGTGGGGCTGCCGATAGTTCCGCGCAGTAAGGTTGACCCGACTCGATCAGCGAAGCAGGTCAGCGAGATGTTCCGGGATATCGAGGACCGGTATCTCGGCATCAAGCGCGCTCTGAAAACGCTCTTCGACCAGCGTCTGACCGGGAGAGAGCGAGAGGTTAACAGCCACAGCTGGCACTTCCTGTGCCACGACCACGGCGAGGATGTTCGGCTTTACCAGGTCAACGCCGGCAAGTTTATCTACGACATGTCAGCGCAGGAACTGGCCGACCTGCTCGAAGCGGTACAGTCCATTCTCGACGATTACCTACTGGAAGGCGGCGAACAAAACCTCTGGGCGATGGATTACGTCGCCGCAGAGGCGCAGCGCGGCACGCTGGAGGCCTTCAACAACCTCTCGCAACAGTCGCAGGTATATGCCAGCCAGACGACGCTTCAGCAGCTTTTAAACAGCCCCGGTTATCTGAACCAGATAGCGGCGGCCAGGCTGACAACGTTCAGCGACTGGAAGGTAATCAGCGATACTGCCCGCGGCGATCTGACCAACATCATCACTGACGCGGTAGTGCGCGGGGTGAATCCTCGCGAGACGGCCAGCGTCATCAGCAAGCGCCTGGACGTAAGTATGTCCAAAGCCAAGACCATCGCTCAGACTGAGCAGGTCGGCGCGCTGCGCCAGGCGCAATGGAACGAAACGGACTGGGCGGCGGATCGGCTTGGCCTGAATACCGGCCTGCTGTGGCTGTCAGCGCTCAAACCGACGACGCGCAGCTGGCATGCCAGCCGTCACGGAAAGGTCTACACCACCGAGCAGGTGCGAGACTTCTACGCCGAGAACGGCAACCGGTACAACTGCTATTGCAGCCAGATTCCGGTGTTGCTTAACGAAGACGGCAGCATATTTAACAAAGGGCTGGTTGATAGGTTAGCCAAAGAAAGAATTGCTTGGCGCTCAAATGATTAGGATGTAACGTTATGGTGCAAAGGAGGCACCATGAAAAGAATAGACAACACATCTTATTTGTATCATTGGGTTAAGTCAGAACCGCACTCAAGGGTCCAGCACGATGACTTTGAAAATGCTTTTCAAACATTCTTAACAATACTGAATGATTGGTATCTAAAAAGTGGGGATATTATTAAAACAGGTGGAAGTCCATGCATCTGCTTTACTGAGTCACCTGAATATTTTATGTATAGGGATAAATCTAAGTATCAACCGTTTGGGTTTAAATTTTATAAGAAGAGTATATTCCGCTCGGGAGGAAGGGCAGTTATATATTCTCCTGAAAATGAAAAACATCTCATACATGAATCAATGTTATGGCGTTACATGCGGCATGATCCTTTAGTCGTATCTGAAAGAACACCATATGGCGTTGATTTTACATGGGAGCGCGAGTGGCGCTTACCAAGTAATGAATTGCCAGTTCTTGAAGCTAAAAATATTATTGTACCTAATGAACGTTATATTTCACGCGTGGTATCAGAAACAGAAAAATGGCTTGAGAGTAATGCATCTGAAATGGAGAAATGCTGTGGTGTTTATGAGCCTCATTCTGATTATGAAGATTATATATTTGCCATTAGGGATATGCTTATAACTCCAGAGGAATTTATCTAGGTAGATTATGCGGCATTTTTTATTGACTGATAAAATCCACCAGCGAGTACGCAACGTGAGGCAATCAAGTATCCACGTTGTGGTATAATTAACGTGCGGCTAGACCGGCCAGTCGAAGAGGGTGAACGTAGACACCCCTGCCGCACTCATCATCTACGAAACCTGCTACGAGGTTTATATGAACGAACAAGAATCATTGATTGATCGCTTCCGTGAAAGTCTCTACTACGATGAATCGTCGCCAAGTTTTCTTCGTTGGCGACATGAAAAAATTAATGGCAACGGAAGGGTATTTTCTCGCGCAGGAGATTGCGCTGGTTCTCTTAAAAAGTCCGGTTACTGGGAAGTTAACTTCGAAGGTCGACTTCGAATGGTGCATAGGGTGATTTTTGCCCTTCACCATGGTGTTTTACCGAGTCAAGTCGATCATAAAGACAGAAACAGAAGCAATAACAACATAGCCAATCTGAGACCTGCTGGCGCATCTCAAAACAGATGGAATGCATCTGTCAGGTCAGACAACACGAGCGGAATTAAAGGCGTTAGCCTGCATAAGCAAAGTGGTAAATGGCGAGCCCAGATATATAAAGATGGCAAGGCTATCCACCTCGGTACATTCCTGACGATGGGGGAGGCAGAGTCGGCTGTCGTGACAGCAAGAAAAACTCTCCATGGTGAGTACAGTTGCAACGGATAGTGAAAAATAGAATTAAATCCTTGAAACCCGCTTCGGCGGGTTTTTTGTTGCCATAACAAAATCAGGAGAGGAGATGAAGCTCTCAAGTATTCACGTGAAATCCTTGGCCATCAACGCCTCCAACATCTCAACGACCACCATCAACGGCCAGGAGCACTACATCATTCGTGGTGCGGTTCCGATCGTAGATGACATTGTGATGAATGGCGGTCTGTACCCGGCGGAGGAGATTAACAACAGCTACCAGACGATGGAAGGCAAGCTGATGCCTCTTCCGCACCCGATGGTAGATGGCAAATATGTCAGCGCCAATGACCCGCGGGCCATTAACAGCTATCACGTCGGAGCATGGGCGCAGAACGTCAGCAAGTCCGGCGACCAGGTCGTTATGGACGTTTATATCAATAAGGCGGTCGCCGAGACAAAGCCTGACGGTAAGCGCCTGATTAACCGCCTTGATGAGATGATCGCTGGCACCAACACAGACCCGATCCACCTGTCTACCGGCTTACTCACGAACAAAGAGAGAAAGTCAGGCGAGTCGAAGCAGAAGAAGTACTCATGGATTGCTCGCAATATGCAGTTCGACCATATCGCTATCCTGCTCGATGAGCCGGGCGCCGGCACTCCAGAAGAAGGAGTCGGCATGTTCGTGAATGCCGATGGTCAGGAAGGCGAAGTCGAGACTGCAAGCCTCGTTGATGCGGCAAATAGCCTCAAAGATGGCCTGCTGAACAAAGTGAAGTTCTTCCTCACCCACAACTCAGATGCCTCATTCGATGAAATCTACCAGATGCTGCGGGAAGCCATTCGCGCGTCGTCAGGCAGCGATGTTTATCGCTATGTCGTGACCGTATGGCCCGACAAATTCATTTTCGAAGAGGGCAATAAGCTCTTCCAGCAAAAATACCTCATCGACGACAGCACAGTCACGCTGGTCGGCGATCCGGTAGAGGTCGTGCGCAAACCTACTGAGTACGAAGTCAAAACCAACGGAGAAACAAACCCGATGAAAGAGAAGATGATCGCCGCGCTCAATGCCGCAGGCGTTAAAACCGAGGGGCTGACCGACGATCAGGTCTGGGATGCCTATAACCAGCAGGTACAGAAGAAAGCAGGCGACCAGCCGGGTACTCAGATTAACTCAGACGCGATTACCGCAGCAGTAAATCTGGCGATTAAGCCGCTGACCGACGAGATCAGCACTCTGAAAACCCAGCTGCAGGCCAATGCTGAAAAAGACCTCAAGACCAAGCGTGAAGCGGTCAAAGCGAAATTCCCGTTCATGACCGAAGCGGCGATCAACTCGCTGGCGGGCGAAGCGCTGAACGACATGTACTCGCAGTGCCAGACCAGCACAGGTCTGAACCCGGCATTCCAGGGGAATGGCGCTCAGAGTGAAATCCTTTCTATGGAGGCTCCTGAATAATGGCTCTCGCACCTCGTTTCCATACCGTAATCGCGGGCCCGGCCCGCAAGAATGACCCGCAGGTCATTGAAGCAATCATGGCGGCAGCAGTGAAGCCCGGGTCTCTGGTAATGCTGGATAGCACAGGGAAACTGGCTGTTCACAATGTGGCCGGTGGTGCAGGGGTAGCCCTGGCGCTCCAGCACAATTATATCGGCGGCGGTGATATCCGCGATGCAGTGCCGGCCGGGGATACTGGGGCGGCCATCATGTGCGAAGACGATGTCGATTACCACATGCTGGTAAAGGCTGGCGAAGTGTTGCTGGAAAACGAAGGTCTGGTTTCTGCCGGTGACGGCACACTGGCCAAGTCGACCACTCCAGCCACCGACCAGGTCCTCTTCTTTTCACGCGAAAAAATCACCGTTGGTGCTGAAGCCCAGCTCGTGAAAGTTCGCAAATCAGGGAAAGCTACCGCATGAGCATGATCGTATTTAACAAAAAGCTGGTTACTGAACATAACCAGATCAAGAAGGCATGGAATCAGCTGCTGATGCAGCGCGAATCCTTCAACGTTAACCAGAACAACATTTCCGCCCAGTACGGCGGCGCGCTGGAAGTTAACCAGGCTGCGCTGATCTCTAAAGACTACTGGCGTGAAGTGGACAACATCACCACCCGGGTCTTCCGCAACGACGAAGGCAACGGCCTACTTGATGACCTGCTCGGTCTCGGTACGCCGATCTCTATCGGCAAGACGGCTGCGCTGTACCGCGTTTCCAGTGACGCTGGCAAGGTTCATCGCACACTGACTGGCCATGTTCCGGAAGAGCTGGATAAAGTCATCTACGACGAAGCCGGCGACCCGATCCCGATCTTTAACACCGGCTACAGCCGCGAATGGCGTGAGTGGAACGGCATGCAGTCCGAAAACCTCGACGCGATGGCCGATGACCAGGAAGCGCACGTTGCGGCTATCCGTGAAGACATGGCTGACTACATGCTTTCAGGCGATGCGAAGGTGAAGGTGAAGGGGTATGTCGGCGCCGGTATCACCAACCACGCCAACACCAACCAGGTAGACCTGAGTGCTTCAGGCCTCAACATCGACCTGACCACTGCTACTCCTGACGAGATGGTCGCTTTCTTCACCGGACCGTTCGCGAAGCTTCTGGACGATAACTACGTGCAGGAGAAGGTGAAGGTTTGGGTGTCGCCTGACATCATGCGCAACATGAGCAAGCCGTACTCCTCCGCTGCGGGCTTCAAAGAAGGCACCGTGCTGGAATACATCCTGCGCTACGGCCGCATTGAGTCGGTGAACCAGACCTTTAAGCTGACCGGTAACCACTTCATTGCGTACGTTCGCAACTCGCAGTACATCAAGACGCGCATCGCCGCGCCGGTGGGTACCTTCATGATCCCGCGACAGAATCCGTTCGACAACTACAACACCCTGGTCTGGAGTGCTGTTGGCCTGCAGATTAAGCGTGATTTCAACGGTCGTTCGAAAGTCTTCAACGCACAGGGTTAAGGGGCTTCGGCCCCTTTTCTTCGGGAGAAAGCATGAAAACGTTAAAGGTCGAAAAAACTGGCTGCTGGGGCATGATTGATGGCATCTTCCAGCAACTTCCTGTTGGCCACGAATTCGTAGCGACGGACGTTCCTGCAGCTTTTGCTGGTCGTGTGTCAGTGGTGGGCGAAGTGGAAGACAAAGCGCTGGAAGTGGCTACACCGGGCAATGATGCTGCAGAGCAGGCAGAGCAGGCAGAGCAGGCAGAGCAGGCAGAGCAGGCAGAGCAGGCAGAGCAGCAGGAAGAATCTGCCAGCAAATCGAAGAAGGCGAAATGACCATGGCTGACCCAATCACAGCGGCAGACGTGCAGGCGTTCCTCGGTGAGTTGGGTTATTCCATTCCCGGAGCTCTTCTCGATCCGATTCTCTGCGTGGTGAACAAGATTATCCCGTGCCTCAATGGTGCGGGATACGACGAATGCACGGCAAAGCTCATCCTGATGTATGCCGCTGCGCTCATGGCGACGTCTTCTGGTGCCCGGCGAATAAAATCGCAGGGGGCGCCATCAGGCGCGTCGCGATCGTTCGACTACGGTGACGACGGCATTACCTGGCTGCGTGACTCTCTGGCGAAACTAGATACCAGCGGCTGCACCAGTGAACTACCGATCAGCGCCGGCAACAGTGTGGGCCTGTTTATGGTGGTCGGGGGCTGCTAATGGCGTGGGTTTCTGTTCAGCAAAGGCTGCCGCGGACGTTTACCCGGGTGTGGGTGATCACCGATACCGGCGAGCAAACGACGGCGTACGTGAAAAGCGACGGCGAGTGGTTCATTAACTGCGACCGCATACGCGCCACAGGCGCTGTTGTGTTGCGATGGAGGGATGACTGATGTCTTCGGTAGCTAATTGGTCATACACGGCAACGGCGACAATCTGGCGGCGCATACGCGATGCTGACGGTAGTGATACCGACGGCGGAGGTCAGCCGTACGGGTGGGAAGCGCCGATCGCTATCCTCTGCGACTACCAGGGTGGTCTATCTGCAAAAATCGGTGACCTTGGCCGGGAGCTCGTTGTTAAAAACACGATATGGACCGAGTACGCAACGGCGCGGGAGGGAGATTACATCCTGATTGGCGCGTCGACTGATGCAGCACCGCCGGATGAGGCCGATGAGATTCGGCAGATCGTCCAGTTCGCAGATACGTTCGAGCGACTGGCGGACGATTTCGCACTGATTACGGGAGTCTGATTATGGGCGCTAAAGTTCGCGGCATCCGCCAGGCCAAGGCCAACCTCGATCGCATCATCAAAGACGTCCAGGGGCGTAAAGTTGTGCGAGCAATCCAGTCTGCGATGCTTATCGGCAGCGCGCAGGCCGCGCTTTACACCCCGATCGATACGTCGACGCTCATCAACAGCCAGTTCCGCGAAATCATGGCTAACGGCACCAGGGTAACCGGGCGCGTTGGTTATTCGGCGTCTTATGCTACCTACGTGCATGACCCAAACATTCCTCAAAACTTTAGGCGAGCAACAGCAAGGAAAGAATTTCTTTCCAAAGGGTTTGAGGATACGAAAGGCGCCATAGATATGGTGATAAAAAAAGAATTGTCGCTTTGATTTTGGTATAATTTATAAGCGCCTAGGGTAGCTCCCGAAAAGGCGGAACGTAGACCGCTCTGGCGCACCAACCATCTACGGAACCTGCTACGAGGTTTATATGAAATGCAACGATAACATTCCTATTGATTTCTGGAGAGAGTGCTTATCCTATGATGCTGAGAATGGTGTTCTTTATTGGAAAGCTCGCCCATTAGATCACTTCATGACAAGCCAATCCTGTGCAACATGGAATAAGCGATTTGCTGGAAAACCAGCGGGCTCTCCCAATAATCAACAATACATTCACATAGGGATGCGAAATAAATTATATAAAGCTCACCGGATTATTTGGGCTTTATATTATGGTGAATATCCTCACTCCCTTATAGATCATGTCAATGGGAATAGGCAGGATAACAGAATCGAAAACCTCAGAGTCGTCAGCTCATCCGAAAACTGCCAAAACCAGAAGCTACGAATCACTAGTACCAGCGGGTGCGTTGGCGTGGCTAAATGTAATAGTGGTTTCAGGAGTTACATTCAGGTGAATGGAAGACGGGTTCACTTGGGGGTATACCAAAGCGTAGAAGAGGCTTTCGCTGTAAGAAAAGAAGCCGAATCAAGGTATGGATACCATGAGAACCATGGACGGAAATAACAAAATAGGTCGCCACGGCGGCCTTTTTTAATGGGGTTTTTATGACACCACCGATGTATATGCGCCTCAAAGACCTCTTTGTGGCTGAGGGGCTTACCGCGGGGTTTAAGGTCCAGTGGCGGCAATGGCGCGATACCGGGAAAGACACGGACCAGTTCATCGTGTTCAGGCCTTCCGGCGGCACCGATATCACCTTTGACCTCGGCGGCGACTGGTATGTGATGGTTGATGTGATCTCCTTGAAGGCCAATCCCGATGCTGCTGACGCCGCGGTAAACGCCATTGTCGAGTATATCAGCGCGCAATCCGGCGCCGATGATTGCGTTGGCGCGCTGCGGCTTGTCGGTAATGTCCCGGCGCCGATCCCCACCGAAGAGGGCCGGTTAGTAACCCGGCTGCTCGTCTCCTGCACATACGGCGAATAATCGTCAGAATCACCCATCAGGCTGCCATATGGCGGCCTTTTTTAATTGAGAGGCATACATGCAAGGCTGCGCTAATGACACCGGCAAGCTGATTGGTAAGGTGGCCGTGCTCCGCATGGCTTTTGGCTGTGCTGATACGGTTCCTGCGCTTTCCGAATGGAAGCGACTCGGCGCCATGACCACCAAGGGCTTCGACTACTCCATGAATACCGTCACCTCTGAGGCTGACGATACGAAGGGGCTGGTTGAGAACCTGGTCAACAACATGGACTTCACCATCTCCGGCGAAGGTGAGTTCCGCAAGAAAGACAAGACGACGGAAGTCGGCGCTATTGCCATCTCGAAATATATTTTCGATGAAGTGCAGGCCGGCCGTCAGCCGACAGTCTGGGTCCGCTTCGACTTCACTGGTGAAGACGCTGGCACTTATATCATGGGCTACTTCAACACCACATCCTGGTCTGGTGATTTCGGCACCTCGGATATTTCCACCTTCTCCGGAGAGTGGAAAGTTGCTGATGCAGACACCGTGGTATTTGAGGTCGCTCCGCCGGCGCTGGCGTTTACCACCAACCTGCCGACGACCAAGAGCGTGGCGTCCGGATCAGCTCTGAATATGTCGGTCGTGGTTGAGGGTGGCACTTCGCCTTACACCTACGTCTGGAAGAAAGACGGCACGGTTGTCAGCGGGCAAACAACGGCGACCTTCAACAAGGCCAGCGCTGTTTCTGGTGATGCCGGGGTTTATACCTGTGAAGTCACCGATTCTTCCGCGACACCAGTCAAGATCACGTCGGCATCCTGCACGGTCACTATCAGTTAACCACCAGGCTATTTCGTGAATAGTACAAAGGGCGTTCTGCGCCCTTGATACTGTTTATGGAGCGACTATGACCCCGATTAAAGAGTTAGGCGAATGCGTTATCGGTACCGGTGATCGGGAATTCTTTTTCCGGCCATCGTTTCGCAACATGGCGCGAATCGGTGAGCCAGAGGAGATTGTTCAGGCATTCTATGACCTGTGCAATGACGAGGCTACGCCATTCGCGCAGCGCGCAGCTGAGGCCTATATCCGCGATGAGTACAGCCGAATTCCTGCTTGCGTCCTGCGGTTTATGCAAAGCGGGCTCCTGTCACGCAAAGCGATCATGGCGGCTCACACGGTACTGACAGCCTGCTGTGACGACGATATCGGCGATCTGGTTGGCTGGATGAAACCGGGGAAATCACGTAAGCGTGGATTCGTGTGGCGCCCGGGCAGCATGCCGCCAGAAAGCATGGTCATCGTCGCGCAAAACCTGATGATGCACGGCATTATCGGCAAAGCGAAGGTGCGTAAGCTGCAGCGTTACGAAACGAATGAGACAACCGCAGAATTCCGCGCAGCCGACTACATCATGGCGGCCCGCAACCATTTCGGCATAAGCCGTGAAGAGGCCGAGAACCTCACGATGACAGAATTCAGCTTACTTCTGAATGCTAAATATCCAAACCAAAAGGGCTTCACGCGCGAAGAGTACGACACGGTCATGGACGAAGACGATCGCCGCTGGCAGGCGATGATGGAGCAGGAGCGCTCCAGGACAACCCCCACGAAGAATTAACCTCAGCACTAACCGAATATCAGCCTCGCATCCGCGGGGCTTTTTTATATCCGTTTGTTCGTGAACGGCTAATGCCGACTCACTTCTGACGCGCCTCGCACGCGCATTTAACACAGAACCTTTCAGGATGACCCTTGAGGATGCCGGCTGGCTGTCGGTGCCTTCTGTGGGCCGGTTTCCTGTGCGACAAGGTTCATCACTAAAAGGTAAGCCGATATGAAATATCCAACGGTATCAGTGAACGGCGTCTCCGTTCGTGTCGATGACCAGGGGCGATACAGCCTTAATGACCTGCACGCTTCGGCAGTATGTAGCGGGCAAGCCAAAGAGAATCAGGGACCAAGCCAGTTTCTTCGCTCCAAAAAGGTTAAAGATTTTGTTCAGACTTTAGCCAGAATGCAAAAATGCACTCTGGAGGAAAATCAACCAGTTAAGGTTATTAACGGTGGTTTGAATCAAGGCGTCTGGGCTATGGAGATCGTCGCTATTCGTTATGCTGCGTGGCTCAGTGCTGAGTTTGAAATCCGCGTTTATCAGACATTCCAGTCTCTTGTCCGTCAGGGATTTGATGCCATGGCCCGCCTAAATAAAATCGACCATGTGATAAACGCTGAAACGAAGGAAGTTAGTCAATGCGCAAGTCGAATGGGCAAGTGGGGTGCCGGAGGAAGAAAGCGTCTGCTTATGGCTGCCCGCGCCCGTGTGGTCGATGAGGTTCAGATGTACCTCCCAGGATTTGAGGCGTGAACATCCTAAACTTACCATTCAAGATAACCCGCCACGGTGGGCTTTCATCTGGAGATGAACATTTACCTTCATATCACCTTGAATTCAGGCCGGACGATGCATGGCGGCATGACTCAGTCCATAATTGAAGTATACGACGTTTCCCTCGGAGTAAGGTCCCCCTGCAAAGGTGATGATGACAACGCCCATCCTGTGGTTTTATGGCGCACGACAGGGAATAAGGATTGCGAGGGAATAATATTCCTTCATGAGTTGGACGTCGCCGTCGTTAAATCAACCGATGGAACAGTGCTCCATGAATGGCACGGTGCTAAAAGCCAAAAGCAGAAAAGAGAGCAAATCACCTCATTCCTATAGCACAATATGGCGGGTTTTTTGTCGGCCACATCCCTGTTAGGATTAGTCCGAACAATACCAAAGGGATGATTACAAAAATGAAGAAAATTTTAGTCGCTACTGCGATTGCTTTAACTCTGGCAGGCTGCGCTTCCTCAGGAAACCAGCAACTCAGCAAGGAAACCGAAATCAGCGTAAAGTCTAAACTGCAGGAAGGGAAAACCACCAAGGCCGAGGTTAAAACGACATTCGGCTCCCCTGATTCAGTGTCGTATACTGACGGTGGCAATGAGATCTGGAAGTACGCCTTCGCCAAAGTAAAAGTTAACGGGAGTACGTTCATACCTTTCTATGGCCTCTTCCATAATGGAACTAACGGCACCAAGAAAGAACTTACCATCCTGTTTAAAGACGATGTAGTAGCCAAGTACACAATGGCAGAGTCGGCAATCAATACTAAATCTGGCTGGGCCGATTAAGTACAGAGACAACCTCACTTCGGTGAGGTTTTTTACTTGTGGTTGCATTGAAACCTGATATATCCCTGCTAATCTGTCCAAAACCAACCAGTGGGGATAGGGATATGACAGAAGAAGAGTGGCTCGAAGGTCTTCGTGGGCTGCCTGATGATGTGATTTTAAAGATCCACTTTGACCTTCAAGAGAAAATTAAGAAGCACTATAAACTGCGCGATACTGGCAAGAATCTCGAGAAGGCAATTCATTACTGCCAACAGCAAATAGCCCTTGCCCCATTAGCTATGTCTGCCATGAAGAAAAATCCTGGCATGTACGATAATGGGCAATTCTTTGCCCCTGGACATCATGGTTACAGGCAATACGCGACGATCCTCAAGAAGCAGAAGGACATAGCCGGCCTGGATGCTCTCCTTAAAAAGAAAAAGGCGGAAGGATGGGCAGACTAAAGATGTTTGGTTTGCTACGATTTTCTTACTTTTACTGATGGGGATAGGGATATGAAGAAGCTTATTGTTTTCGGTTTGTTAGTTGTAATGGGTGGCATTGTTGCCGCAATCGCATTGGTACCGACTCAGGATGCTCAAAACGCAGCAATGACAGAAGCATGTAGCTCAATAATCAAATCGAGAATGAAATCACCGTCCTCCTACTCGATGGAAAAGGCCCTTATCAGCTCTAAGCAGCTGTCAGGAGAAGAACTTAACAAAAAGATTGAAAGCCTTCAGGTTGAGTCTTTGCGCGATGGGGTGAGAAACGGGCTTTTTACGCTTAAAAACGCCGATATATTTGTGGATTTTCAGGCAAGCAATGCTTTTGGGGTACAACTAAAAGGTTTGGGTAAATGTGAATACAATATTTTCAGTGAGGATTGGGCCTCTCTTGAGTCTGTGATAATTGATGGTAATGCATTGCCTTCCGTTGATGTTACTATCGAATCAGTAGGTAATAAAATTAATTCTGGATTCTCATCAAAGTTAAAATATTTACAATACAAACTTCAAGGCAAGATATAATTTTCTAAAAATAAAGCAAACCCGCTTCGGCGGGTTTTTTTATGCCCGGAGGAAACATGGCAAGCGCTGAACAGGTTGGCAATATCGTTTACGAAGTAGAGATGAATGTCGCCAGACTTATCGAAGCCCAGCAGCAGGTTAATAAGCGCCTTGATCAGATGGATTCTAAGTTTGAGCAATCGTCACGATCTGCCGGGCGGTTTGAAGGTGCTTTAAATAAAGTTGGCGTTGCCATTGCAGCAGCTTTCACCATTGATGCAGCGAAGAAGCTTATCGCCATCGGCGACGAGATGGTTACGCTACAGGCGAGGATAGCTAGGTTAAGCCCCAGTATTGATGTAGCTAAAGATACTTTAGCCTCTTTATCTGCTATTGCATCACAAACAGGAAGCGGGCTTTATGAGACGGAAAAATTATGGGAATCTTTAACAACCTCTCTCAAGGAAACAGGGGCAACCAATGCTCAAGTTCTATCTTTGACAGCCACTCTTCAAAAGATTGGGACGATAGGAGGGTCATCTGCTGAAGAGATGAGTAACGCTTTGCGCCAGTTTGGCCAATCGATGGCGAAAGGCGTTATACAAGCGGAAGAATTCAACTCAGTAATTGAGCAGATGCCAGAACTGGCAAGGCAAATAGCAGCTGGCTTAGGGATTTCAATCGGCGATCTGCGTAAAAGAATGCTAGAGGGAAAACTTACTGCACAAGATGCACTCAATGCTATTCAAAGCCAATCCAGGTCAGTTAACGCTGAATTTGAAAAAATGCCGGTCAGCATTGATCGCGCAAAGAACAGCCTCGATGTGGCCTTCAAAAATGCTATTAACGACCTGAACCAGGCAATAGGCCTGACCACGACCCTTGCAGGATTAATGCAGAGCGTCGCGGATAACCTCAATTACTACAACAACAATGTCGGCGATTCTTCAAGAATGCCGAAGCTGATCAAGCTCCAGCAGGATCTGAACAATGAGCTGAAAGACGGCCAGAGATGGTATGAAACTGACTCGGTTTTTCAGGCCAGAAGGGCGCAGGCAGCAGTGCAGCTGAAGCAGATCGAGGGGGAAATAGCCCACATTCGAGCAAAGGCTCAGAAGGACGCCGGAAGCAACCAGTTTAATGCGCCGCCGACCAAAGGCGATGACGCCGCAACCAAGAAGCTGGTTCAAAACTCTGAACGCCGTCTTGCGTTGGCCAAACTTGAAGGCGAGGCGCGAGCCAGGCTTCAGGCCCAATATGATGCTGCTGATGCCGGTGTGACCGATCCTAAGCGAATAAAAGCGCTGCAGGACGAATACGCCGAAACCTACCGGGTTACGGAGGCCAGGAAGGAAAGCGACAAAGCCGGGAAGCAGTCTGCTTCCACCGCTGAGTCTATAGCTCAAAAACTCGAAAACCTTCGCCAGCAGTCTGAGCTTGCAGCGGACTCAACTCAGGAATTGAGCCGTGAGCAGGCGATATTGCGTGCACAGCAGTCTCTCGGTAAATCGGCTACTCAGGCTCAAATCCAGGAAGCAGGCAAATACGCAGCAGCCGCATGGGATGCAGCCGCAGCGGCGAAGGGGGTAACAGAGGCGCTTAATGCCATTCCTGAACAGGCTGAGAATAAATCCTACGCTGAATCCATGCAGAACCTGAAAGCGGCGCTGAACGCCGGGAAGATTGAGCTGCAGGAGTACAACGCAGCCACTGAGCAGATGGAGCAGCAGCATCAGGCCAACCTTGCCAAAATACGCTCGCAGCAGGTGGTTAACCCCACCCAGCAGGCACTTGCAGAAGTTGACCCGGTGCAGCAGTTGGCCAACCAGCACGCGCAGGAGCTGGCGCTGATTCAGCAGTTTGAGCAGCAAGGGGTTCTCGCTCATGAGAATGCATTGGCGCTGAAAAATGCCGCTGACCGGCAGTATGAGCAGCAGCGGATCGCAGCTCAATGGGAAATCCTCAGCCAGCAGAGCCTCGGTTATAACATGCTGACGAGTGCGGTGGATGCCTTTAGCGGGAATGCCTCCAATGCAATCACCGGCCTGCTAACCGGCACAATGTCAGCGCAGGAGGCGATGCGGTCGCTCGGCAACACCATCCTGAACAGCGTGATCAACAGCATTGTCCAGGTTGGCGTCGAAGCGCTGAAAAACTACATTCTCGGTCAGACGCTCGGTGCCGCATCGGTGGCGACATCGGTCGGGCTGGCGGCAACTACCGCTTCCGCCTGGGCTCCGGCGGCCGCGATGGCATCGCTCGCCTCATTCGGTGCTAACGCTGGTCCGGCTGCTGCTGGTATCAGTTCGACAGTTGGGCTTGCCAGCGGGCTTGCGCTTGCCGGCGCCCGCTACAACGGCGGCCCGGTATCAGCCGGCGGCCTGTATCAGGTCGGCGAGAAAGGGAAGCCAGAGATTTACCAGGCCAGCACCGGCAAGCAGTACATGATCCCTGGCGATAACGGGAAGGTCATCAGCAATAAGGATATGCAGTCAGGAGGAGGGATCAGCGTGCAGGTGAACGTCATCAACCAGTCTACCGGTGCCACTGTACAGAGTGCCGATGGCTACATGCAGGACGGTAGCGCAGTGGTGGACTTGCTGATCACCGACATGGAAAGAGGCGGCCCGGTATCCTCTCAGATGCAGCAGACATTTGGACTAAGCCGCAAAGCGCAAGGTGCTTACTAAACCAAACCCGCTCCGGCGGGTTTTTTAATGCCCGGAGGAAACGTGGCAACAGTTCAATACCCTCCGTTCCTGCCGCTGCCCCAGCGCGCCGATCAGAACATGACGCAGGATACAGCCTGGCAGACGACGCAGACGGCAGTCGGTCCATTGATAATCACGCCGATCACCACAGACCTTAAGGCGACATGGACGCTGCAGTGGATATTCACACTGGCCCAGGCCGAGCGGTTTAAGTCATGGCTTCGCTCGCCAACCTACTGCGACCGCGGGCGTAACTGGTTCCAGATGCCGATCGACCTGGGTGATACGCAGGGCGTTCAGCAGCAGACGCTGCATTTCGTCGATATGCCGGTGCAGACCAGCAAAAACGGCAACATTGTCACCTGGACCGCAACGGTCATCAGCAACGGTATCGAGGACATTACCGAGGACTATGACGACTGGATTGTTGAGGCCCAGCCTGGCTATGGATACTGGCTGGATTACCTGATCACCGAAGTGATGCCGAGGGCTGACTAATGCCAACATTACGAGAATGGAAAGAGAGGCGTCCGGCGAGCGACATCAAACAGACGGTGGAGTTTTATCATCCTGCGTTTGGTTATTACCGGGTGGTAAATAACCTTTTTCGTCCGGCGACGTTTGGCGGGAACTCATTCGAGCCTGCGCGGTTCAGTGTGACCGAGCCAGCGCAGGACGGAACGGCAGTGATATCCATGACGATAACCTTTGTCGCCGCGACGGAGCATGTCCGGCAGACACTGAAAAGCTGGCGAGGGGCGGCGCGCATGACGCCGATAAAGTGCCTGTATCAGCAGTGGAATGCGATCGGTGATGCATCATCCCTGAAAGACTGGACGCTTTACGTGAACGACATTTCAGCCGATGCCAGCAACGTCACCGTGACCGCTGGCAAGACCAATCCGCTGACGCTGGCCAACTCCATCATTTACACCACGAAAGACTATCCCGGACTACTCACCGTATGACACAGAGCGACTTTATCGGGCTTGTTAACGGCAAGCCCTGGGCTAACCGCGCCTGCAGTTTTGAGCAGATGGACTGTTGGGGACTCGTCGTTTTGTATTACCGGCATGTTCTCGGCCTGGAGCTGCATCACATCGCCGGCTACGAATCGGGCGCGGATTTCATCACCTGCTACGAACAGGAACACGCCCACTGGCGGCGTGTGCCGGTGGCGGCAACCGGCTGCATCGCCGTTTTTTACCGCGGCGAAGTGCCGGCGCATATCGGTGTGATGATCAGCCCGGTTAAGTGCCTGCATGCCCGCGGCGAATTCGGTTTCGTGCGCTGCGACAGTCCGCTGGCATTACTGAAGGTTTACAGCAAAGTGGAGTACATGGTGCATGGTGCGATATGAGTTACAGAGGCTGCCCGGAGCGCCGCTGCAGCGGGGGACGGTAGATGCCGGCACCACACTGGTGAGTCTGCTGGATTCCCTGCAGCTGCACCGCGATGTTATCGTGAAACTGAATGGCCGAGCGCTGCCTGACGATTACGATATCAGCCGGCCACTGCGATCCGGTGATGTGGTTGCTGTGTTCGACCAGCCAGAGGGCGGAGTAGGGAAGCTCATCACCACGATACTGCGCCCGGTCACGAAAATCCTTTCCGGAGCGCTGAAGGTGTTCGGCCTGTCAAATAAGCCCAGCGCGTCGGTATCGGTGGCGACAGGCGAATCCCCCAACAACGACTTAACCGGCCAGACGAACCGCGCGCGACTCTACAAGGGGCGCCCGAACATTTACGGCCAGTGCCGCGTCTTCCCTGACCTGATTCAGGAGGCGCTGTTCGAGTTCGTCGACAATAACAAGCAACTCACGGAGTGGTTTGAAGTCGGTTACGGCCGGTACACCATTTCCTCGATCCGCTACTCGGAATCGAATCTCGGAAGCCTGGCGGGAGCCAGTTCTGCGATTTATAACCCGGGTGACGTGATCGGCACGATTGAGGTGGGATACCAGTTCGATGACGTCGATAACGAGACAGTCCCCGGGTTAAACGAATCCCAGGACTTCCCGGCTCAGACCGCGACCACGACGGCGCCGACATCGGTGGCGATCGAGAGTAATCAGCTCAAAGCCATTGTGCTGTCGAACGATGACAACTTTGCCTACTTCGCTGCGCTGGCGGTGCCGCATCCAGTGTCATTCGTCATCAACGCCACCTGGAACGACGGTGGCTCAAGCGTCACACGGAATGTCACCGGCGCCGGGAATATCATCTCCTCTGAGAGCTTTATCGGCGACGATACGCTTTCGTACACGACGTTCTATATCGGCGAACTGTCGGGAGAAATTACGTCTCTGCCGGGCAATGCGGTTATCAACCCGACACTGTTCACGCTGAATGACCAGACCCCTCTGGTTATCGGACCGTCAGTGTCGCCGATAGTCTCCACTCAGGTCTGGGTGCATGTGCTGGTTCAGCTCGGCGCGACGGCCGGCACAACGCAATACCGGATCAAGTTCTGGCAGGTCGACGACGACAACAATCAGGTGCCGGGTACATCCGAGCAGCACGATTATTTCTTCGATAACGATTTCCAGGTGACCACACGTTATTTCAGAACGACGCATAAATTCACCCCGACGGCCGGGGCGGGGCGTTATGCGGTCACTATCGAGCGCCTCGACAACAGCAATGACGCCAACGTAGTGACACTGATGGCGATCCACGCGGTGAACGTGCGCGAAAACGTCGTGTATCCGGAGGACACAATTGCCCGCATCACGATCAAGGGCTCGAATGACAGCAACAGCAACCGTGAGCAGAAATACAACATGCTGGCGCAGCGGCATACCATCAGCTACGACCGGACAACCGGCGCGGTCGATTATACGCTGCGGCCGAGTCGCTCGTTTGCCGACGCTATCCTTCACGAATGGGTGGTTGTGGGTAAGCAGGATGTGGCGAGCATTGACGTTGCCGCTCTGTATGCCATTGCCGATTCGCTGTCGGATGAAGCGCTTGGGTATTTCGATTATACCTTCTCGGATGAGAAACAGCCTCTTGGTGAGCGCATAGCGACGATCGCCAATGTGGCCCGCGTTGACGGCAATAACATCGGCGATGTGCTGACGTTCTGGCGTGATGAGAAAGTGACAAATCCCGATGCGGTTTTTGCTCGATCCAATATGTTCTGGGACGAGTACAAAGTCGCCTGGCAAATGTCTCTCCCAGGTGGTTACGACGGCGTGGCGCTGGATTACGTCGACCCGCTGACGAACAAGAAGGCTTACATCTACCTGCAGATCGACAGCAGCGGCATCACTGAGGTTGAGGATGCCACTGTTAACGCGATGCAGATCAGCCTGGACGGCTGCCGGAACGCCACTCAGGCAACCGACAGGGCCTGGCTTGAGGCGAGGAAAATCCTTTACTCACGCCTGACCATGACAGTGAAAGTGCTGGAGTCGACGCAGGTGGTGCGAGGAACGGTGGTTCAGTGTCCGGACATGTACGACAACGCGCAGCAGACCGGATACATCACCGGGCGCTCCGGGGATGTGTTCTCGACGTCAGAGCGTATCGACTTCTCACTCGGGGATATGTGGGTGGTGATGACCGACAGCCTCGGCAATTACCGCGGGCGCTGGCGGGCCTATCCGGTAAACGGCAAGCCCAAAGCATTTCAGGCTGCGGCCGATACCTTCGATCTGAACATTTATGACCGCGAAAATGTGCAAAACCCCAGCCGTTATTTCATTGCTACCGACTCGGAACTGAACTCCACAATCTGGCGCGTCGATAGCGCAAAACCCAACGGTGATGACACACAGACGTTATCACTGATCGAATATTCAGACTCAATTTACCCATAATCAACTTTCGCGCACATCATCAGATTCGTTTCTGAGGGTTTAGTGCGCCTATCAAGGGCGACATGCACAATGGCAGAAGTTCCACTCCCAACGCCGACGCAGGTTCCGGTACCGAGTACCGATATCCGTAATACGGTATTTGCAGGCGCGAAGCTTGACGAAGAAGTTACTGGCACCGGTGAATTCTATACTGACCGTCTTGGTGTAAAGCGCCTGACGAACACCGGAAGAAATAATCAATTCGATGCCGCGCAGCTGGACAGAGCTAATCGGTTTGAGCAATTCCTTTTGTCCTCCGGCTACGTTTTTCTTGGCGACTATGAGGATGGTCCATTTCAGTTTAGTGCACGTAACCAGTACATCCGCTATAACAACCAGTATTACCGCCTGAATGCTGCTACTGACGTCGGCTTTACGACCACCGGAACCGATG
>OJSY01000142.1_pt1 | contig 20636 bp, 18 predicted proteins | sample 1599501 | NCBI WGS metagenome assembly OJSY01 (sample SAMN04436727, study PRJEB24849) | human gut metagenome | biome: human gut; feature: NICU; material: stool | host: Homo sapiens | place: USA: Saint Louis, MO | collected 2010-11-13
ACACATATAAACCAATGCCTGTAGATTAATAAACATGAGAGCATATGTAATTCAATACATTGAAACCCACAAACATTCCATCATTAATAAAACATCGCTCATGCATATAACTCTGCAAGTAAACATATACCGTATGCATAATACATATGGACAACACAAGCGTAGAGAAAGTGATTTAATTAAATAATCAGCTCTACTACGACTAACATTTTCGAAATATCAAGAAGGAAATAAATGGTATGTACGAATATATCACCTCTCACGGAAAATTGAATCAATACCATTTAAAGAAAATAGAACAGACTATTGATAAAGCATTAAGTGAACACCCAAGAGTATTGGCTGTAAGAGTAGATTTACATACTCCGCTTCTCCAGCCATTAAATGACATGCCTGATGAGGCTAATTTTGCAAGGACAGATTCATCAGTAATATCCCGCTTTACGGATTCTCTGAAAGCAAAAATTTCACATCATCTTAACAAACGGGAGAAAGAGGGTAAGCGAGTTCGTAAGACATCATTACGTGTTGTCTGGGCCAGAGAGTTTGTACCTGATTCACATAAGAAACATTATCACGTTTTACTGTTACTCAACGGGGACACTTTCAATACACTGGGAGCGTATGATAGTAACAAAGGTACACTACGCCGCCTTATACGTGAGTCATGGATGAGTGCTGTCAGTTTTATATACCCCCCCGATAAAGAGTTAGTCCACATACCCAGGAATCCTTGTTATTACCTGAGTGCAAAGGATGGCAAGCAAAGTGAGTCATATGGCTCGCTGATTTATAGGACAAGTTACTTTGCAAAAAAGAAAAGCAAATGCTTTACAGATGGTGAACGTAATTTCGGATGTAGCTTTAAATAAAAAACGTCACAAATTATCTATTTACCCATGAGTAAAACAGACCAGAACAGTGCTGTTCATGACTCATATCTGTACAGTATCAGGTAGCTAACAAACTTGACTGAAAATAATATCAATCCAAATAAAACCAATTTGGTCTGATGGTCTCCCGGAGTATTCCAAATAGCAGCCAGGTAGCATACTCTCATTACCGGAAGGAGATATCCTTTAAATAAACCTGACATGAGAGATAAGATATGAGTGTTGGACGTTCGCTTAATGATAGAAATAACAATCCTGTAAATTTTTTTCCTCCCATTTTAAAAGATGCCGTGGAGGAGATAGAAAGAGAACTACAGGCTCCGGTAGAACTCATTGAAACAGTTGTTCTGGCTGCTGTATCACTGGCATGCCAGGGGGGAATAAAAATACAGCATCCAGACGGGAGAGTGAGTCCTTGCTCAATGTACTATACTGTGATTGCTGACTCTGGAGAGAGAAAAAGCGCCGTATTTAAATTAGTCACACAACCATTTTTTGATTTCGAAAAGGAATCACGTCAAAAACATGCGTTATTAATGCTGGATTACAATGCAGAACTTCAGTCATGGAAAAGTCAGGAGAAAGCACTATTGAAAGTGATTAGTAAAAAAACCGAGAAAGGAATTGATGTTGAATACGATACTCAGAGCATGAAAGAGCTTTACCGAAAAAAACCGCAACCACCCGCATTGCATAAGTTGATCTACAGTGATACGACACCAGAAGCGCTACAGCAGGGACTCTGCAGTCATGTGCCTTCATCGAGTCTTATGTCGGATGAGGCCGGTATTTTCTTCAAAGGACGTGCAAAGAATAACCTGGGATTTTTAAACCTTTTATGGGATGGAGCTCCGGTTGATATAGAACGAAAAAGTGGCAGATGTAGTATGGATGAATGTATGTTTACAATGTTATTAATGATTCAGTCCAGTGAGTTTAAAAAATATATCAAACTTCAGGGGGATTATGCAGTAGGCTCAGGGTTTCTGTCCCGTTTTATGATAACCGGAGTAACTTCAAAAAGAGGCCACCGCAGCTCTGTTAAGAATAACAGTAAAAGTAACACCATCAGGTTTCATGACAGAATAAAGGAACTACTACTGCTTTCTGAAGAGAGGTACAAAAATAATGAAAAGCATAAATATTTATTCTTATCCGAAGAGGCTCAGTCAGCACTCGCTGTGGTATATGAAAATATTGAATCACGTATACTTAAAGATAATGAGAAGCATCCTGTTGTAGAAGGCATGTTGTCTAAGATGCCTGAAAATATTGTCAGACTGGCTGGGGTGTTTCATCTTTTTAGCGATGAGCACGGAACTGAGATATCTGAGAGAAACATTAAAGCAGGTGCAGAAACAGCGTATTTTTATTATCAACAGGCTCTTGATGCTATCTCATCATGCTCAGATTCAACAGAGCATAACGCTGATATATTGTACAAATGGTTATTAAAATACAAGGATCCTGATGTTAATTACCCTCAAATATTAAACACTCCCACCATTCTAAATAAAATGATAGTAAGGAGAAAAGGCCCATATGCCCTGAGAAATTCAAGAAAACTTAACGATGCGCTATCTTATCTGGAAGAAGATGAGAAAATAAGAATTGAAAAAATTAAAAATAGTAATGGCAGCACCAGCGAAATAATACATATCCATCGTCATTGATGTCAACTGCACTGCTATCAGCTGCTACTGGTAGCAGCTGATAGCAGTAAAATGGACATATCAAAAAAAAACATCAAAACACACAATAAATTGATAAATACAATCTTTTTCTACTACCACAACAGAGTGATGTTTTTATAACACGCCATATTTTCAGGACCAACACGGCAGCAAAAAAAACAGCGCTATGGTATTGGTGACTGTAAACCCCGCAATTACAGTCATAGTAGAAACCTATGCATCCTTTTTGGTTAAAAAGAAAAACCATAGCCCTCCCGACTCATATTTAAATACTGATAAACAGGTTCTCGGTCAAGAAGGGCAGGAACTAACTTTAAAATTAAAAATCTGTATAAATAATCAACACCTGTTTTTATTTCGTATGAATTTATCATAATCGGTCTTGAGTTCGTTCAATAACCATTCATCAATTTTTTTACGCAATTGTTCTTCCCTTTTTTTGAATTCGTCATCCCAATCCCTGAGAGTGAATTCTTCATCAAGCATTACAATGTAGGGAATAATGGTATCAATGAACTGTTTTTTGCTCTTCCATCCACCTTCTGGTGAGTAATCAGATAGCGCTGATGATATATATGGCTTTAGATATTCAATATCGTACCGCCCCCCCTTTCCACCACAACTTGATGCTATTTTCCCTCTTACCCTATCGAACCTTGCATTTAATCGATGCCAATCACCAAGCTTAGTTTTATCATTATCATCTTCGACATAGCTCATATAAAAGAGTGCATAAAGCAAATACTTACAACTATCTTTTTTATTACCACTCGATAAAAGATACTCACTCCAATAAAAATCCTTAAATACCATAAGCAGATAAATTAAACGGGAATTTTCATTCACCAACTTAATGGTCCCAGAAATTCGCCCCTCAAACATTTCTTTATGTATATTGGCTCGTGCCTCCGCATAAGTTTTTTTATAGACATATGGTTTTGGCACAACAATTCCATTAACATCAATAAACTCCTGGTACAAACGGAAATTACCCGGATAGGATTTATCAACGATTCTCTCAGGCAGTTCCTCCTCAATAGCCTTGAACTCCTCAATAATTTCATGAGCATTCGTACGTATCATGCTCAACTCTTCGTTTTGTCCTGAATCTTTAAATTTTGTTACTAACGTTTCAAACTTCTCTTCAAAAGCCTCGTATACGTCATCATAGACTTCATCTAAGGCATTGCGAATCATAGTATTCATAAAAAGTAAAGCCCCCTGAAGTGATTCATTAGTCATTTACTTAGCGAGTCTATTGTAGGTTATCCCTTTCTGGCAACATAGTTCCTGTCTAAAATGCAAAGTGAAAAGGTATTGATTATGTCTCATAGCCCCCAAACATCGCTGACAGTAAACTATGTAAATCCAGTAAAAATACTCAGGATCAAAGATGTCATGAAAAAGTTAGGCATCGCTCGAGCAACCATCTATGACTGGTTAAACACTAAATCACCACGATATGACCCAACATTTCCCCGACAGCGTCGTCTAGGGGCAAAATCAGTTGGCTGGCTGGAGTCAGAACTGGACGACTGGCTAAATAATCGCCCGTCCTCAATCTGATCTTGTAGATGTAATACTTGCACAATCTTTTCAATTTTTATTGCTGTTGCCAGAGAAACTCACGTCAGCATATGGGTAAATTAAGGCTAGATACAAAAACAACTGTTAATTCATAATCCTTCCTGAATGATGAGGTTTATAATATCCGAATATAATTTTTCTTCGTGCAGTTATATGCTGAAAAGATAACGTTTAAATAAATAAATAAGTCTAAGCTTCAAATGAATCCGTGCATTGTATTTTTACCGAATGAGAATTAATAATGAAAGAACACTCATCAATATTTAATCAGAAAAATAATAATCACATGTCAGATACAGATTTCACAAAAGATCGCCTTGTAGATATGGCCTTCATCACATCTTATACCGGGCTGACAGATAAATGGTTTTATAAGCTCATCAAAGACGGTGAATTCCCGAAGCCGATTAAATTGGGCCGCAGCTCTCGCTGGACTGAAAGTGAAGTAAAGACATGGTTAAAACAACGTATTGAGGCCTCCAGAGGGCATTAGTCATGTCTGCTTATCATACTTCTGACACTAACCAAAGTGCTCAATCACCGATAGTTGCTAAAGCGGATAAACGGTCCCGCTGGATCTGTGACCAGTGTAAACGTCAGTTTTGCGGTGTTAAGTCCTGCCCCTTTTGTTATAGGACTATAACCGCTGAAGAAACAACAAAATTTAAATCACTCTAACGTCTGATCACCATTCCTATTTTTCATTTCTTCTTAATGGAGCTCCGCGTCGTATCGTTGGCAGATCTTCACTGGTTACCACTAATGACAGCGAGGTCATCTTGCACTCAGACAGTCATTAGGGCAGTGACGACAGGCGGCGTTTCTATCGGGTAATAACCTGACCCCAGCATGGCAACAGTTAGGATAATTCGGTGGCCGAATCATTCTTTAGTTCGCTGGAAAAAGAACGAATCAGAAAACGCAATAATAAAACCCGGGATCTGGCCCAAACGGATGTCTTCAATTATATCGGAATGCTCTACAAGCGGCCTCAGCGCCGTTGCCATCTCAATGGCGTCAGTACGGAAGCCTTTGAACGGCCTCGTCATAAGGACGGGATATGTCTACTGTCGCGGGGTCAGTCCAACTGGTCATATATACCCTAAATAATTCGAGTTGCTTGAAGGCGGCAAGAGAGAATCCCGGGGCTTAATGGAGTAAGTGACCAGGGTGAGCTAACGCAGCTTAGGTACAAACAGCTTGAAGTATGACGGATATATAATTCATGCTAGGCCAGATCATGCTCCCCTAAAATTACCGATGCTGGAAATAAATTTTGCTCAACGATTGCCGCTTGAGCGACGGCAACATCGGGAACAAAGATGACAACAGCCAAATCTTTCAGTGCACGGGAGCAACATACATAAAAAAGGCGACGAGTACGATCGAGTACTGACTCTTTACCCTCTTCAAGATTGGCTAGATCATTGTCGGATAGGGGAATGTATTGAAAATATTTCCCATACGAATATTGGCTGAAGCGAGCCTCTTCATCATCGATAACAACCAATACGCGCTCAAACTGTGCACCTTTTACACCATGGTGAGTGGCAAAAGGTGATTCTTCTGAAAGATAGCGTCGGTACGCCCAAAGTTCATAGGCATTGCATCTTAGATAATTCTGAACATTTCCGAAGTCATCATTACCATCATTCACAGGTTCATCACTTAAGTGGTTATCAAAGCGATCGTCAAGACGTAGCAGTTCACAGTCTCTAACGTGTAGCAATATATCCCGAACTGTTGCTTGCGATCCTTCTTCCAGCAGTGCAAGCAGGCTATTGATGCCTTGTTGTAGTTCATTTAAAACTGCCACCATAGCTTGACCATGCAGTCGTGATGGCTCCAGCTTTGGGCACTCGTTACGCATAATCGACATAATCTGAAATTGATCGTTTGCCTGAGCCGCCGCAAAAATTGGAAGGATATGCTGGACAAATGGGCGAAGCGGCCAAGCTGACCCATCGTTCACCCCTTCACTCAAGCTCATCGGTGCTTTATCAGTAAGGGCAGAAAATAAATTAGGGAATCCCAGTCGATTAGCTGCCATACGATGTACCAAAACAAGCAGACGAACATCACCTTCGCGTGTATCACTTAGCCATTGTTCATCGCTAGTTTCATTTGCAAGGTAACGTCTGACAGATGTGAGATAGGCACTTCGTTCCACATTTGAAGGCAAGATGAAAAGATTCACTGTGCCTAATACAGTCTGTTCAACACCATCCACGATAGTTGTTCGGCCACGAATTTGTTGGAGGCCATCCCCAGAAGCTCGAATCGAATTGATAACACCAAGTACAGACGTCGGACATCTGAAATTCTCTGGTTTTGTAATTTCAGCCCACCCATCACTTAACGGAATAGCACCAGCTCCGCTCATATAGATTTTCTGCATCGGATCACCAAAAAATCCTATGCACATGTCAGGATTGTCATTAGCAATAGTTCGAAGCGCAGAGATCACATCAGGATCGGTATCCTGACTTTCATCGACAAAAACAAATGGAAAGCGCTTGGCTACAATCCTTCTCAAAAGTGGATGAGCCTCAACACAAGCAGGGACGAGTTTAAGAATATCATCGTGCCCTAGAATACCCTTAGCATAGTTACTTCCTGTCCCGTAGATAAATTTATCAACATCATCAATGCACTCAAGTTGAGCAGAGAGATAGGCAATTTCATCTTCAAGACGAGATTTTGTTTTAGCTTGTGTTCTGGGCTTATCATAATGGGCTTGCTTTTCAGCTATTTTTTCATGTATTCGCGCTACGACCCACTTTGCGATATCTACATGAAAAGGTCGGATGACCGACCAAAGAAAGCTATGAATGGTTGAAATATGAAATAACTGCGAGTTACCAACGTCAGCGGCAATCTCACCAACAGCTACCTCTGTATACGTGATACAGGATATTTTTTGCCCGGCACGACGTAAAGCAGAACCACGGGTATCAGCCAAATGTGCCAAGGCTTTAATGAGAGATGTTGTTTTACCTGAACCAGCACCAGCTACCATGACAAATGAACGTGGTGGCGAGCTATCCAGACAAGCACGAACATCAATATCTGCCTGTGTATCAGGGCTACCAATGCGACTGGTCATGCAACCCTCCCACCATCTGTTTCAGCCAAAGCGACGGACATATCCTCAACATCCTCTTCCTGACCTTCTGCAACTTCTAGTTCCGGCGGGGCTATTTCAGCTTCGAGCCATTTTAATCCTTCAGCAATGTATGTTGGGACAGACCATTCATCCGGTTTTTTAAGAAGTAAATTCAGAGCAAAATCAGTTTTACTGAAGCTTTTTGATTGCACGCGCTTGTGAATGCGCTGGACCAATTGCAGTAGATCCATACTTACAGCTCTGGCAATACGTAGCTTGAGTGGCTTACAGCCCACATCTTGACACCAGGACAGATTTTCAAGTGCAAAAGCTTCCTCTAAAGTACGACCAGCAAGTGCCAGTGTTTCCTCTTTCCATGTAACATTTGTCTGGCACTGGTAAGCAACACGAACCAAAGCGTCACACTCAGCTGTGCGGCTTTGTATTTTCATTTCCTCAGTTGCTTCCCATAAAGCGGCAACGGTGTCACATTTCGGTAACCACTGCCGAAGTGTTTGATTAGAGGTCATAGCTCCAGGATGACTGGCAATACAAGCCTTTCCTGGTGTTTCTGTGTTGGCCTGTTCTTCCTCCTCATCATCAGGTTCCTCGCCATCATCATTTGCAGCCGGATTTTCTGCAAGACCATCTAACTCATCTGCTCGAGCTTCTGTTGCATCTTGTACCGGAGGGGTACAGTACACACTATCCAGATCTGTAATAATGAGTGTAGTAATCCCAAGATATTCAATTAGTTTTTGGAATCGATAGCCAAAAGCACCGCCAATCTCAAGGACTGTTAGGTAAGAGGATTTTAATCTAGGTGCGGCGGTAGCAATCATTTGCGGGAGCAGTAGCCGCTCAACATTGCCTTCTACAAGTACAGCCCCGTCGGCAAAAAACAAATCACAATGGGTCAGCTTCAAGTAACGCTCAAGAAAGTCTCGAATTTCAGGATCAGTATTATCATAAAAAACAGAGAGATTGAGCACATCTGTTGCCGACATATTTGATGAACGCTTCCGCCGAAAGTAACGGATCGGCCGAAAACCACGTTCGTAAAGAATATGAGTTGAATGAGAAGTAACCACCACTTGAGTGGTGTAGTGCATAAGCTCCTGGCTCTCCATGGCAAGAAGGTCCATTATCTTGCGTATTAAAGCCTGCTGTAACTGTGCGTGGAGATGAGCTTCTGGCTCTTCAATAAAAATCAGGTGAACTGGTGGTCGATTCTCTTCTATTGATAACCATTGGTTGTGGATGTCGAGTAATTCAACAACCATAAAGATCAGATTCTTAAAACCAAGCCCGTTATAACTATCGGGTAGTGTTGGCGGGGTAGGATTACCGTCATCCTCCCCCAGCGCGTAATGTATTACGGCCCCATTTTGGTTGTTCATGATCTGCGCTGGGTCTAAGGCCGAACGAATCATCATGCGTGGGTTTGAAAGTCCAGGGTATCCGAGTTTCGCCAGACTTTTCAGCGTAGGTGCAAAAACACGTTCAAGATGCTGATTGAAAGCTGATTCAGACGCAGCTAAAGCAATTAATGCTTCGTAATCTTCACCTTTTTGTTCAAGATTTCGTCCGTAAAAACGGCTGAGAACACGAGAAAGATCCTCCGAACGGGAACCTCCGGAACCATCTGAAAGATGACGCTGAGCATTCAAAAAATTGATTTGGATAAGGCTGTTCAGTATTTCGCGACCACTTCGATCACGCCCTGTGAGCGGAGTAGGTTCATAGCCTTCCTCGGATATCATTTCCGCATTGAAACGTGCGGGATCAAGAACAAAATAGCGGAGTTCATATTCGTCATTGAGTCTATCGCGAAGATATTCCCAAAGGTTACGAGGTGAAGGATCGTATTTGAGAATTCCATTTTCATCTTTAGGTGTGGCATCGATAGCAAGCTGACGTACTGCGAGGAAGCGCGAACGGATTTCTTCAGGATTGATGGGGGAAAAAGCAACGCGCATTCCAACCAGAGAACCTGACCACGATAGGCTGGGGAGAAGATCGACTACACGATGAACATCATTCGGTGTTACTTCAAACCAAATATCAAGTTCCAGTGAAGGTAGCGACGCAGCATCTGCCCCTTCTCCAAATGTGACAATGTCAGTCCAACATTCAGCATTGAAGTCATGAATATTGAATCGGCTTTTACCGGTAAATAGTTGAAGTGCATGACCGACAGAAGTCTTACCACTGTTATTCGCCCCTACGAAAATTGAAATGTCTGACGCAAGATCGATAACAACATCGTGCAGCCTTCTAAAATTACGGACTGACAGCTTTCTCAAATGCATTCTCATTATCCTTTAATGAAAGACTGCCTTGCCAATAAAAATCATTAATTTCAATAACATTTACATTTGACATCAGCAAGCCATTTAGGGTTCTCATGCTTTAAAACTTTAAGTTATGAATAATTTTTTTAGTGTTCAACCTGATATCTGAGCACTATATAACGCTATTCTTACCAGAAAAAATTTGATCACGAGCACATGTAATAAATTTAAATTACTTGATTTAATCTATTCAGCATGAGTATGCTACACCGCAAAAAACATATGTAATTTATCTTTATTCGGAGTTTGAATGCTGCTCACCTACAAGGAAATAGCTACGTTTACGGCAGGCTCGCACATCAGCCGTATCCAGCAGAGTGCAGATGGACTCGCATTTCGTTTCTATGCAACCGAGCAGTTTTTGCTAGATGACTGGCAGTCAGGTCTTGCGTCAGCAGAGAAAGAGCAGTGGGTGAAAACGCATCAGGATGTTGTGATTACGCAAAAAGGAGATGTTGTCATCAGTCTGATCCACGGCAAGGCTGTTCGTGTGAGTGCCGAAAATGCCGGGCGTATCTTAGGTAATAACTACGTCAAAGTGGATGTTGATGACAGCCAGATTGATGCAACGTGGTTTCTCTGGCATTTCAATGAAAGCCCGGAGGGACGACGTCAGCGGATTCAGACCACCCAGGGTTCTACCGTCGTACAGCGTATCGCGGTTAATGAACTGAAAAATTTTACCGTTCCCCTCCCGCCACTCGCACAGCAAAAAGCGATGGGAGGGCTCTATCTGGCGGCGCGAGAAAAACGCTTTTATCAGCAGCAAATTGCCGCCCTGAGTGAACAACAGATCCTGAGCCTGCTCAGTGGTATGATTTGACTTATTACGTCACCCTTTCGTGACGAAGAAAAACAACAGGAAGAACTATGTCTCCCCAGATTGAAGCGCAAAATTTAAGTGAACTGCAAGGCCGCCTGTGGAATATCGCCGATACCCTGCGCGGTAAGATGAATGCCGATGAATTCCGCGACTACTGCCTAGGTTTTATCTTCTATAAATACCTGTCAGAAAAATTTGTTGGGTATGCGAACAAAATTCTGGCGGAAGATGGCATTCAGTACAACGAACTGACTGCGGAACATCCGGCGTATAAGGACATCGTTGATGCGGTGAAAGAGGACAGTGTCCAGACTCTAGGATATTTCCTGCCACCAACGGATTTGTTCCACACCATGGCTGAGCGTGTGGCTAAAGATCCCAAAGGCACAGGTACTGGCTTTATTCTGGAAGACCTCGCCACTACCCTGCGCAGCATTGAACAGAGCACGTTGGGCACTGATTCTGCGGATGACTTCAGCAACCTGTTTGAGGACCTCGATTTAGGCTCAAGCAAACTCGGCAACACAGCGAAAGCAAAAAACGAATTGATCGGCAAAGTCGTCACTGAGCTCGACAAACTGAGCTTTAACCTGAGCGAAGCGAGTTCCGATATTCTGGGTGATGCCTACGAGTACCTGATCGGCCAGTTCGCCTCAGGTGCAGGTAAGAAAGCAGGGGAGTTCTATACCCCGCAGCCGGTTTCTACTCTACTGGCGAAAATAGTCACCACCCACAAGCTGAAGCTCAAAAACGTATATGACCCGACCTGTGGCTCCGGCTCTTTGTTACTACGCGTGAAACGTGAAGCCTCATCTGTGGGTAAAATTTACGGCCAGGAGATGAACCGTACCACCTATAACCTGGCGCGTATGAACATGATTCTGCACGGGGTCCACTATGCAGACTTTGAGATCATTCAGGAAGATACGCTGGAGCACCCGCAGCATACGCATCTGAAATTTGACGCCATCGTCGCCAACCCACCGTTCTCCGCCAAATGGAGCGCCAGCCCGCTGTTTATGAACGATGATCGTTTTGCCCAGTACGGCAAACTGGCACCGTCTAGCAAAGCAGACATGGCGTTTGTACAGCATATGTTCCATCACCTGGAAGATGACGGCACCATGGCAGTGGTATTGCCTCACGGCGTTCTGTTCCGTGGCGCAGCGGAAGGCCATATCCGTCAGTTTATGGTTGAGAAGCTGAACTGCATCGATGCGGTAATCGGCTTACCCGCAAATGTTTTCTATGGAACGCCGATAGCTACTTGCATACTAGTGCTGCGTAAATGCCGCAAACACAGCGACAGTATTCTGTTTATCGACGCCAGCAATGACTTTGAAAAGGTGAAAACTCAGAACCGTCTATTGCCAGACCATATCGACACAATCGCCGATACCTATAACGACTGGAAAGCTGTCGAGAAGTACAGCCATATCGCGACGCTGGAAGAGATCCGCAACAACGATTACAACCTCAATATCCCGCGCTATGTCGATACTTTTGAAGCGGAAAAAGAGATTGATCTCAACGCGGTGGCGCAGGAAATTCGAGAGCTGGAAGGGAAAGTTGTAGAAATTAATAAAACTATTGCTGGGTTCTGCAAAGAATTAGGGATTGACGCACCGTATGGAATGATGGAAGGTGGTAAATAATGTTTCCAAGAACTCGCTTTCCTTCTTTCAGTGGACACTACACTGAAAAATCCTTACACGACGCAGTGCTCGAATTGAAAAGCGGCCTTTCTCGAATGTTCAGTGACTCCGACATTGGCTTGCCCGTTATACGCTCAAATAACATTAAAGATTATTGTTTGGATTTTAATGAGTTAAAATACTGGTTCGAGGAAGATCCTCAAGGTGCAACAACTTCTAATTATTACTTACGAGATGGGGATATTTTAGTTAACTTCATTAACAGCCAGGCACAGATTGGAAAGTCTGCGATATATTATAATGCTCTGAATAGGGATTGTATATATACAACCAATATACTGGCCCTTCACATAAATAAGGAGCACTCTCCTGAATTTATATTTTTTTTCTTTCAAACAAAAAAATATGATAATTACATCCAAAGTATAACTAAACCTGCAGTCAACCAGGCAAGTTTTACGACTAAAGATTTTCGGAAGATGAAAATCTTTTTCCCTGACTTGGCTGAACAAACCAAAATCGCTAATTTCCTTTGCTCCATTGACGAAAAAATCGCGCTACTAAATAAGCAGTACGGCCTACTATGCCAGTACAAAAAAGGCATAATGCAGAAGATTTTTAGTCAGGAAGTACGGTTTAAGGATGAAAGTGGAGAGGAGTTTCCAGAGTGGGATTTCATAAGTGCAGGAAAGCTTTTCGAAAATAGTAGCAACAAAAAGCATAAAGGTGACTTGCCTATTCTGGCAGTTACTCAAGAAAATGGTGTTGTTAATAGAGATAGTATAAATATAGACATCAAAAGTTCTCAGGAAAGTATCAATTCTTACAAAATAATTGACAAGGGTGATTTTGTAATTAGTTTACGATCATTTCAGGGTGGGATTGAGCATTCATCTTTACAAGGGCTTTGTAGCCCTGCATATACAGTTTTGAAAAATGTAAAACCAATAATTGATGGCTTTTATCGTTTTTATCTAAAAAAAGATAGTTTTATTGAAGAGCTTAGCCAAACAGTTGTTGGTATACGTGATGGAAAACAGATCAGTTATAAGGCTTTTTCAATTCTAGAATTGCCTTACCCCAGCTTGCCCGAACAGAAAAAGATCTCAGACTTTCTTTTTTCTCTTGACGATAAAATCGCCGTAAAAAAAGCGGAAATAGATAAATTAAAAACCTGGAAGCAGGGCCTGCTCCAGCAAATGTTTGTATAAAAATCATCCGGCCCGACCGACTCCGGGCCAACACAATAACGAAAGGCACTACATACTGATGGCAACGCAAAGCGAATACGAGTTAGAAACGCAACTGGTGGAACAACTGGTTGGCATGCACTACGAACGGGTGAATGTCACCGACGAAACCAGTATGAAAGCCAATCTGCGAAAGCAGATTGAAATCCATAACCGACTGGAATCTGCCCCACTCACGGACAGCGAATTTAACCGTATTTTCTTACATCTAACCAAAGGCAATGAAGTTATCGATCGCGCTAAGATCCTGCGCGACCGCTACCAGTTGTTGCGTGATGACGGCACCGAGAAGTGGCTCAGCTTTATCAATAAAGAGGAGTGGTGCCAGAACGAGTTTCAGGTGACGAGCCAGGTGAAGCAGTTCAATGCCGAGCAAAACACACGTAAAACTCGTTTCGACGTCACGCTGCTGATCAACGGCCTGCCGCTGGTGCAGATCGAGCTGAAGCGTCGCGGCCTGGGGCTGAAAGAGGCCTTCAACCAGATCGATCGTTACCATCGGGATGCGTTCTGGGTCGGTAGCGGCCTGTTCCAGTATGTGCAGATCTTTATTATTAGCAACGGCGTGGATACCAAATATTACGCCAACAACCGCGCCAACCATTTTGAGCAGACCTTCTTCTGGACCGATGAAAAGAATAACCCGCTCAAAGCGCTGGAAAAATTCACAGATGCATTTCTGAAGGTCTGTCACATCGCAAAAATGATCACCCACTACACGGTGCTGAACGAAACCCGTAAGTGCCTAATGGTGATGCGCCCTTATCAGTTTTACGCCTGTGAGGCGATGATCCACCATGTGAAGGAGAATCTCCACAAGCAGGGACGGCCGGAGAACGGTTATATCTGGCACACCACCGGCTCCGGTAAAACGCTGACCTCGTTTAAAGCCAGTCAGGTGATTATGGAAATACCAGAAGTGGATCGGGTCATTTTTGTGGTCGATCGCCGGGATCTGGATTATCAGACGGCGAAAGAGTTCAACGGCTTTGCGAAAGACAGCGTGGATACCACCAACAATACCAGCACGCTGATAAAACATCTCAAGCAAAGCAGCACCAAGCTGACGTTGACCACCATTCAGAAGCTTAATAACGCCATCACCCATGAAGGTTACAAAGCGCAGCTCGCACACCTACGCAAAGAACGCATCGTCTTTATCTTCGATGAATGCCACCGCAGCCAGTTCGGTGACACGCATAAAGCGATCGTGAACTTCTTCGAGAACGCACAGCTGTTTGGTTTTACCGGGACGCCAATCTTTGCCGATAACGTCAATATCACCAACGGTGTCAAACAGACCACCGAACTGTTGTTCGATAAATGCTTGCATAAATACGTGATTGTCGACGCCATCCGGGATGAAAACGTACTGCGCTTCGCCGTGGAATATGTCGGTACTTATAAGCGCAAAGAGAGCAGCAATGAGATCGATATTGATGTTGAGGATATCGACACCAAAGAGGTGATGGAAAGCGATATCCGGTTGGGCAAAATCACTGACTATATCCTTGCCCATCATAACGCCAAGACCCGCAATCGCGAGTTCACCGCGATGTTCTGCGTCGGGTCAGTCGATATGCTGATCACCTACTACAAACTCTTTAAAGACAAGCAGGCCGCACTGCAGGCGGCGGATGCTAATTACAAGCCGTTAAAAATTGCCACTATCTTCACCTACGCCACCAATGAAGCGGACAAAAGTGATAAAGAGGCGGTAAACGGTCTGCTGGATGAAGAGGATATTAGCCTGCCGCAAGGGGCTAAAGTTGACACCTCAAGTCGTGATCATCTGGATAGTTTTATCGAGGATTATAACGAGCTGTATGGCACCAGCTACTCGGCCAATGACTCAAAAAGCTTTTACAATTACTACAAAAATATTGCCCAGCGCACCAAAGAGAAAGGCATCGATATTCTACTGGTGGTGAATATGTTCCTCACCGGTTTCGACAGCCCGACGCTGAACACGCTGTACGTCGATAAAAACCTGCGTTTTCACGGCCTGGTACAGGCGTTTTCCCGTACCAACCGCATTCTCAACGAGAAGAAAAGCCACGGGAATATCGTCTGCTTCCGCAATCTGAAGAAAGCCACCGACGATGCTATTGCCTTGTTCTCGAATAAAGATGCCTCTTCTACGGTGCTGGTCAAACCCTTTGAGGAGTACTTCGGGGATTATCAGGACGCCGTCGATCTCTTGTTAACGCTGACGCCAACGGTAGAAAGCGTGGACGATTTACCGGATGAAGACGCGCAACTGGCATTTGTAACGGCGTTCCGTGATGTGATGCGTTTGAAAAACATCCTCGAAAGCTTTGCCGATTTCGACGATGCGGCGAAACCGCTGTCGGACCAGACGCTGGCCGATTTCACCAGTAAATACCTCGATATCCACGACAAGGTGAAAAAGCATTCCAGCAAAGAGAAAGTCTCGATTCTTGACGACGTGGATTTTGAAGTCTCGCTGATTCATCGCGACGAAATTAACGTCGGCTACATTTTGCGTCTATTGGCTGGCATTCAGGCTATGCCGCCAAAAGAACAGCAGGAGCAGAAGAAAAAGATCATGGATATTGTCGATAGCGACGTCACGCTGCGCAGTAAACGTGAGCTTATCGATAACTTTATTGAAAAAAGCCTGCTGCATGCCGCGCATGACGAAGATATCACTCAGGTGTTCGAAGCCTATGTCGAACAGGAAAAAGGTAAGGCGCTGGCAGCCTTGTGCAGCGAAGAGCGACTTGATTCCATCAAACTGACTGGCTTACTGGATAACTACCTCTTTACCGACGTGATGCCGCGAGAGGATGAAGTGGCGGAAACGCTGACCTGGACACCAAAGATTCTGGAACGCAAAAACGTACGGGCACGTGTCTACGACCGTGTGCGCGATGTAATAGAAACGTTTATTAATGGGATGCGCGGGTTTTAACCAATTCTGGTGATGAACATGGCAGGGGTATTTTCATGAGTGAGATAGACATTCAGGATGATGAGGCGCTGGTTCAACTGCTGTTGAACGCAGATAAAGATGATATAGATCTGCTGATCGATTACGTCACTAATACCGGTAAGTTTGGTTTTTCCATGTCAGACAGTGTGAAGGCCGTATTGCAGGACGCCAAACGCCAGGATGAACCCGATGATGAAACCCTGCGCCTGCTTGTGCGGGAGTTACAGCATTTCGGCGGTAATACGTTCGTGAATCTCTTTCGTCGCAATGGTGTCAGCTACAGCGAAATTGTCGATGACGTTACCAGCCATCTGAAGATGAAAGTCCCGGCCACTGCATCAGTAGAAGAAAAAGAAGCGCTGATTATTGACTGTGTATTTACCTCATCATGGAAAAAAATGTCGGATGATGAGCGCAGCCAGATTCTGCGTGATATGGGCATAAACGGCTCTGCCAGTATGGATATTCCTGTCTGGCAGAGAGCAGCACTCGTTGCCAATAGCCTTGCACAAACGACAGCAGGCAAAGTACTGCCTTTAATTGCAGGGCTAGGTATCGGGCGTGTTTTGGGCGTATTAACCGGGCCGGTTGGCCTGGCTATTACTGGTCTTTATACCGCCTATGACATCTCAAACCCCGCGTTTCGAGTGACACTGCCTTGCGTGGTGCAAATTGCCTGGATTCGCTTAAAAAACTCCCGCCAATTCCGGCTTGCCACCCAGCCATCACCAGCCTCGATGCCTGCTCTCACATACGATCAACGCTGGGGTTTTGGTCATGATATTCACCAACCTGCGCTTACGGTTGCGACAATTCCACCTTCGGAAAGTATCAACACCGGTGCGATGCAGGAGCAGGATATAACCGGTATTTCACGGCTGAGCCCGCTGTTGCAAACATTACCCTCACTGGCGACCTCTGCACATGTTGCCAGCCATCAATATATGGAAGTCATTATTAATGGTCCTCTGGCGAGTGTAAAAGATGGCCCTGGTTTCCGAGGCTTCAGCCTGGGAGAAAAAGGGATTAAAGAACATGCCGTTCTGCTGAATCCTGACAAACTCAATCAACTTGTTAACACCGGTATGTTGTTGAATGTTGCTTCTGCTGTGTTGGCACAAAAACATCTGGCAGATATCAGCAAGAAATTGACGGAAATTGTTGAGGCGGTGCATGAGGTATCTACATTCCAGAACAATGAACGTAAGTCAGAGATCATTGGAGCCATTCAGTATTTGCAGCAAATTACCCCTGTGGTACTAGAGGGGCAATGCTCACCCGCAATACGCCAAAAACTGGAGGATATTGAAGTCCAGTTTTCCGCCCTGCAGGATCACTTACTGACGAATATTACTGCTGCTGGCAACAAAGTGGCAGCGCTTAAAGACCGTGGGCTCTTTGGCAGTACGGAGATTACGAATAAGATCCAGACCCAACAAAAGATTCTTGATGAGCGAATCCATGAATGGGACCTGGCAATGAAGGTTCGTGCGCAAGCGTTGCATCTTCTGACTCATACAGAAGGTGACACAACGCTCGTCAGGCACCGTCAACAAACCATTGCGGGTACCTACCAGCAGTTTGGCAGCGTTATTGAAAACGTTGAACGTCAGCTACAGCAGAGAATACAAAATATTAGTGCATTGGCGGAACAGAGTAATACGACAAATGCCAACAAAGTATTGCTGCGGAAATGGACGACAACGACTTTAATGCAGCAAAAGATGGCTATTGAAGAAGCCCATTTATCGTTCGGGAAATTCCAACAAGGATTGTTGGCTGAGCAACCGCAATCTGCACGATTACTGGTAGAAGTGCATGATGGGAAGCCGGTGAGGTGTTTTGAATTGCCGTTTGTTTAAGCTGTATTAGTGTGATTACCAAGGGATACTGACGGTATAATTACCAAGCGATTTTGGTGCAACCAGTTTACCAACACCTCATTGCTCTATCAATCAAACGGACATCAGGCAGTTTGATTGATTTTGCTCTGGCGACACGTAAAGCACTCGTGTTCATGTTTTGGCGAAGCCAGATACTACGACCCCCTCCGGGGCTGATGTCCATAACGTACTCAGCCTTCACTTTCAGAGCGACCTTTTGTTGACCCAGATGAGGATACTCAATGGAGAATTGCACGACTGTATTCTCAATGCTGAGCTCTGTGTGTAAGTATCCGCTGAAGATGCGGATGGATAGCCAGCGCAACTGGACTTTGGTCTGTGTTATTTGTATGTAGTGGTTTACTGAATTTGGCCACCTGAACAGAGGTGATATGCTCACCTCAGAACATTACAGGTGCCTCAATGAAAAAAAGAAATTTCAGTGCAGAGTTTAAACGCGAATCCGCTCAACTGGTCCTTGATCAGAACTACACCGTTGCAGCTGCGGCCAGTGCTATGGACGTGGGGCTTTCTACCATGACGCGATGGGTAAAGCAGTTGCGGGATGAACGACAGGGCAAAATACCTAAAGCCTCCCCTATAACCCCGGAACAGATTGAAATACGTGAGCTAAAGAAAAAGCTACAACGCATTGAAATGGAAAACGACATATTAAAAAAGGCTACCGCGCTCTTGATGTCAGACTCCCTGAACAGTTCTCGTTAATCGGGAAACTCAGAGCGCAGTATCCTGTGGTCACCCTCTGCCACGTATTCGGAGTTCATCGCAGTAGCTACAAATACTGGGAAAAAAGCTCCGAAAAGCCAGACGGTTGGCGAGCTATGTTACGCAGTCAGGTTCGAGAGCTGCATAACATCAGCCATGGCTCTGCTGGCGCAAGAAGTATCGCCATTATGGCAACCCTGAGAGGCTTTAGAATGGGACGCTGGCTTGCCGGCCGGCTCATGAAAGAACTGGGGCTGGTGAGTTGTCAGCAGCCTACCCACTGGTATAAACGTGGTGGTCATGAACACATCGCTATCCCGAATCGCCTTGAGCGACAGTTCGCAGTGACAGAACCTAACCAGGTGTGGTGCGGCGATGTGACGTACATCTGGACAGGCAAGCGTTGGGCTTACCTTGCTGTTGTTCTCGATCTGTTCGCAAGGAAACCTGTGGGCTGGGCAATGTCATTCTCACCGGACAGCAATCTGACTATCAAAGCGCTGCAAATGGCGTGGGAAGCTCGCGGTAAACCAGCCGGAGTGATGTTCCACAGTGACCAGGGCAGCCACTATACTAGCAGGCAGTTCCGGTAGTTACTGTGGCGTTGCCGGATCAGGCAGAGTATGAGTCGACGTGGAAACTGTTGGGAGCGTCAACAGCCCGATGGAGCGCTTCTTCAGAAGTCTTAAAAACGAGTGGGTGCCAGTGGCAGGTTATATAAACTTTAGCGAAGCTGCTCATGCGATCACAGACTATATCGTCGGGTATTACAGCTCGCTAAGGCCGCATGACTATAACGGTGGGTTACCCCCAAACGAATCGGAAAATCGATACTGGAAAAACTCTAAAGCGGTGGCCAGTTTTAGTTGACTAATACAGTACCTGCGTAATGTAAAAGGCCTACGGTTCAACCACAAAAGGGGGTACCGGGTTTACTGCGGGTTGTCTCTGAACATGTGAATTAAGCCAAAGAAACGACTGAAACGAGACAAGCCTGAACCACTTGCGGTGCCTGAAAGCAGCAATGAATGCTGGTCGATGGACTTCATGAATGAGCGGCTATCGGATGCCCTCAGAAGCGGTACATGGCGTTCATGAACAGCCCGCCCGAGACGTTTTTCTCCACGAGAGGGCTGTTTTTCGCCGCCGCAGCCGTCAGTCCGGTCACGCGGACGCCACCCGAGAACCTCAGTTGCGGCGTGTACTGCCAGTCCAGCCCCCACTGCGCGGTCACCCCGCGCCCCCCCTCCCGCCCGGTGCGCCCGGAACGACGTGCGGGCCGCCTTCTCCGGGGTCACCCCGAAGCTGGCCATCATGTCGTGGCGGTCAGACCAGGTGAGGAAGGTCTCCGTATTGAAGCTCAGGGTGTCACTGAGCGGCAGCGACATATTCTGACTGGTCTATAGACAGGTCATTCACATAGTGTGAATAACGACAGAGATGCAGCCTGAAGACCTTGTATTTTGTTGCGTTACAGGTATGTTTATAACAGAGAGGGCTATATTTCAACCCCTCAAGGAGGATGCTGTGAATGCCGAATCGAGAAAAAATAAGGAGCAAATAAGAAGAAAGGTGGACTTATATATTTTATCCCTTGCTATTTTATTTGTGTTTTTTATCTTCATTACATGTAAGTTTCCGGTATGTTTTTCATCACAATGTAAGTTTATTGGGTGGGAGGTGCTATTAAAAAATAACATAGTGCCTGC
>OJSY01000176.1_pt1 | contig 15355 bp, 15 predicted proteins | sample 1599501 | NCBI WGS metagenome assembly OJSY01 (sample SAMN04436727, study PRJEB24849) | human gut metagenome | biome: human gut; feature: NICU; material: stool | host: Homo sapiens | place: USA: Saint Louis, MO | collected 2010-11-13
GCAATCCCTCCTTTAGTGTTCTGAGGCAATTGCAATATCTGTGTGAACTTACACAGGAGGAGTAAACCATGAAACTACCGCGAAACGCCCTGGTCTGGTGCGTATTAATCGTGTGTTTAACGCTCTTGATATTCACATGCCTGACCCGGAACCGCTTATGCGAAGTCCGGCTAAAGGACGGGAACAGGGAGGTCGCGGCAAGCCTGGCTTACGAATCCAACGGTAAGTAGCAACCTGGAGGCGGGGAATACCCCGCCTTTTCAGGGCTGCGTTGGTCTGACATGCCTGAAGCGCCTTTATGAAGGGGTTACCGTTCGCCGGTAGCCCCTTTTTCCCCCTCTATTCTCATGTTAAAGCTAATGTACGCATCCATTAGCTATTACCGGGAAGGTTATTTTTCCCTGTTCCGTGCTTGATACCGGAAAGCAGGCGAAGAGGGCACAGATGAAAGAGCGAGACGTATTTAGTGAACTGCTGGAAGGCATGACTGAATGGCGAGAATTTAATGCAGGAAATGAAACGCTGCGATCGCACAGTAGCTGTCTTAAACCTTTCATCCTGCCTGCGAGACGGGCAAAAAGGCCGCGCGCCTGCGGCGCCGGAAAAACCGGGCCGCGCTGACGCGCCGCCCGCATTTCCTCTCCGCGTCTTCCCTGTTTACTGCCCGCTGTCTTCCTGCTTCTTCTTCTCCCTGCTGTGATGTCTCTTTTTAACCCTTAAAGGCTTTAAAAGCACACCCATACTGGACACCTTCGGCTCCCGGCCAGCTGTGCTGTCCGGTCGTCGAGCCACACTCCGCTAACCGCGAAAAGACGCGGTAAGCTCCGCCGAACCCGCAAGCGGTTTCGGGCCTGACGGCTAGTGTCTGATGTCTGAAGTCAAGGTCAACGGCAGCGCTTGCTGCGACCGTCCCGGTCGCGCCGCTTTCACCGTGCCGGCGATAAAGCTGCCGGCACTCTGATGGCGCCACGCCGTTCCGTCGTGTCGGGTGTGTTCATTCTCATCCCTTCCCCTGGTGAGTCATCTCTCGTCCGTTCCCCGGCGAAGGGCTGGTCGTAGCACCGCCGTGTCGTCATCCAAGGGGTAAATAAACTCCGCCAAAAACTTTTTGCCAGGGACCGCAAAAACTTTTTGTCTCCGCCCCTTGTTCTCCTCCTTACGACGTTGCTCCTTTGCCCTTTGCCGCCAGGGAACTCACCGAGAGATGGATTAACCACCAGACCAGAGGAAAAGCAGAATGAACACACAGAACGTCAACGTCAAAACCGCCACCAAAGAATCTACCGAAAGATGGGTTGAAAACCTTCTGGCCACCGCGATTAGCGAGCAAAAGAGCCTCCTGCTGTATCTGGTAGAGCTTAAAAGCAAGCGTATGAGAGAAAGCGAAAGAAGTGAACTGGTATGGGGAACGTTGATGCGTATGGCTGATAACGTCCTGGGGGCGGGAGTGGTTGACTGGCACGCGGACGTTCTGCAGGTGCATTTCGGCGTTGCTCAACCGTGGCTTCAGTCCCGGAAACTCGTTGAGCTTCTTTATGGTGATGCTGGTAAGGATGCGTGGAATGACGCACGCAAATACATTGCTGACTCAATGCGCGCTGAACCCTATATGCCATGAATCTGCTTTTTTTACCCAACATCTGGCGGTCCGGGGGCCGCCGGTGATCCACATAAGGAGAGACGTTTGAACTTACACCTGACTGAATCCTCTGCAGTCCTGGGAATGCAGACCACCGCAGAGGCAGAACGTGCGTACTGGTTGAGTCGTCGTAACGATGCGGTGAAAGCACCGGAAGAAATCGATGTTCATGCCTTTCACGAGGCGCTCGGACTGATGTACCCGCTGAACTGGTCAACGAGCGAAAACAATGAATGGGAGTCCTTCATGATGGCTGAAATGTACTGCTGTGACGTAACCGAAATTTACGCCCGCTACGGAGCCAGATATTTCCGGCTGCGGGATGTGTGCAACCTGAGCCATGCGCAGATCACAACGCGCATTAAGGAGGAATTTAACCTGTTCCGGAAATGAAAAAAGCAGGGAAAACCCTGCTTTATCCATGCCGTAAAAGTCGCGGTAACGATTTTTACGGCTGTTCAAATTAACTACGAGGTACATATGAACCTATCTATTCTTTCACCTTCCACTGAGGCTGTAAAGCCCCGCCGTCATCAGCGCAACCTGCGGGACGACATCGCCGCACAGGAGATTGATCCGGCGCTGAAGGCTTTCGGGCGGCATATTGCCCGGAGCGTTCGCAAGGGGCGTGGTGTCCATATCCCCGCGATGAATAACACCGCCTTCGGGCAGGTGCTCCGCACGCTTGAACTCAAACGCGCATGTAACTGACAAGGTGAGCCGCTCCTTCGGGAGCGGCAACAGCGGAGATAATGCTATGTCACAGCTGAGTTTTGCCGATGTGTTCAATCTGGCCAGAGAAACCGCGGATAACAGCCCTGTCATTCAGGCAGGGCAGCAGATCGCGGAACAGGTGCCTGCGGTTCAGCGTATGATGAGCGCGCAGTACAGCCGGGGCCGTTTTATCAACGTATTTAAGGATACGGGCCGCCATCTGGGGCGCTGGGAAGTGTTCAGTGATTTTCTGTCACTCGCCGCCAGTGAGCTGGATATGGCCCGGATACGAACGCCGGAGAGCATGGAGCACTGCCGGAAAATCTGCGCCCGGTACGAGGCCACCGACATCGCGAACATGCAGGAAATGTTCTGCCTGATGGTGTGTGCGCTGGAAGCGAAATTTCATGATTTCCTCGGCGCGATTTTTATGGAGCTGGAGCTGGGCGATAATTTTCGCGGGCAGTATTTTACGCCGTATTCGGTGCAGTGTCTGATGGCGCGAATGCTGATGCCAGGCGTCAGAGACACTATCCGCCGGGAAGGCATTGCCACGGTCAGCGATCCGGCGTGTGGGGCCGCAGGGATGCTGATCGCCTATGCAGAGTGCCTGCTTGAAGCGGATATTAACCCCTCCATGCACATGTTCGGCAGCTGCATTGACATCGATCCGGTGGCGGCAGATATGGCATTCATCCAGCTGTCGCTGCTGGGGATAGCGGCGGAAGTGGTGACGGGCAACACGCTCACGATGCAGTTCCGGCGGGTGAGGTATACCCCGGTTTACTACCTCAATGACTTTGAAAAACGACTGGCAGATCTGCGCCGGTTCAGGGCTATGCGGGACTTTATGCGCGGAATACAGGAGGCCGCGTAAATAACCGGAAGGGCAGGGGATAACCTGCCCGACTGCGCTGAAAGGCCGCAGCGCCTGTGGCGCTGAATAATACCGGCTGCGCTACGCGCCGCCCGTATTACTCCGGCGCGGCATTATCTCATCAATATTCTTTATTCATCCCTGTTACATCGCTTCCGATATTCTGCTGTGTATCTCTTCCGCGATTTATCTCTGATGAAAGATAAAATAAATACTGACCCGGGCGTCGTCCCTGTCGGGACACGGCTGTCGTGAACAGAGCCAGCAAGCTGTCTCTGCCCTGACGGGCTTCCATCCTGACGCAAATTCAAAATCTCGCTTGCTGCATCCTTATCAGGATGCGCCGCTCTCACCGTGGCGATAAATACCCGCCACTCCAGGGCCTGAACGTGAATCCGATAAATACCGGATTGACGTTCAGGGTTGTGCGCATTCTCACTCCTGCTCGATATCGCCCGACTTCATCATTCGCGGAGGGCTGCTTTTAGCATCAGCCGTGGAGGAAATAAAGGGGTATATGAACGCTTTGCGCCCCTTTATTTCCTCCCCGTCGGCTGCAAATTGCCCTTCGCCGCTCAGTGATGAAGTCGAACGTTTTAATAAACCGCGAAGGAGAAAATCAGTATGCGCACAATGAAAGTCAACACCGCCACTCGTGAATCAGACGAACAGTTTAAAACAGACAAATATCTGCGCTGTGCCGTAACCAATGGTAAAGCTCGCCTTGATTTTATCCCGGACCTCTTCTTTACGCCGTTAGCCGATAATATGGCCGCGAGCTGGTTACGCCAGCATTCTGAATACGACGGCGGTTCTTGGTCTTACTGGGTTATTCCACAGGGTGTCGGCGGGAATATTGCACCCAACAGCATCCAGTTCATTACCACGCAGACCGGATATATCGCACCTGAAGGTGAGCAGCGTTACAGGATGTGCATCCCGGGAAATTATTTCGAAGGTGAGGTCAGCGCCGATGCAGCAGGCATTATTGCCACGCTGATGATTATGAACAGGTTGTCCTGGCGCGTGGCTGAAATGGGGCCGCAATATGACCAGATCTGCAGGCGTCTGGTTTCACGGCAGGATGCACTGAAGGATTATATCAGCATTATTCAGCATCCCGAACGGCAATTAATATGGCGGGCAATTGATTAATCACTTCCATGTTCTGAAGACCTCATGAATGGGGTCTTCAGTTTTTTGTTAAATATGACTGGCCGGCATTTTTATTTTTCTTGATAGCCAGGTAGATGGCCTCAATCTTCCTGGCGTACTCCAGTCGTCGTATGGCTTGCCTGTCCGTTCTCCGGAACCCGGCATTGTAGGCGCCGACAGCCTCCCAGCTGACTCCCCATTTTTTAAAAGCCAGTGCCAGATAATAAGCACCGGTGTAAATATTCAGACAGGCATCAGTCAGAAGGTGTCCCGGTTTAATACCGTACTGCGACAGTTCATCCTGGTGTTGCGAGTCAATCTGCATCAGTCCGGCACCGTAGCCAGATCCCGGGTTTTTCCCGATGGCATTCACCTTCCATTTAGACTCCTGCCATGAAATAGCCCGCAGCAGATCGGGATCTATTCGATAGTCCCGTCCTGCCATATCAAAACAATCCGCAGCCCAGGCAGGCGTGGAAATTAAAAGCAGGGTAGCTAATACCAGTTGTTTTCTCAAAAGACTCCCTCCGGGTCGGTTCCTGCAAATACGTTAACCCAGGCCGGAACCAGACTCAACAGATATGCACTCCTCACCACAAAATCACCACACACTACGCAAAATTAAAATTTTGCAGATTGGTATTTGGAAACAGTGAGTTATGAGGGGTTAAGTTATTTAATTTAATATAAGCTAATACATATATGAATTGGTGGTGATTCACTAGTGATTCATAAACAAGTCAATTGTAAATTGAGTGCGATTCATGATATTAAAATCAGGTGGTTGAGATGAATTGACTTGTAATTCAATTCGTGATGTGATTTGCTTAATGAATTACAAAATTAAAGCTTGGTTTATGATTCGATTCATGAATTGAATTGTTAGGAGTTCGATTGTTCTGGAATCTGAAAAATAAGTAAATGTTTTAATTTTAATAAGGAGAGCGAGATGGGTAAAGTGCAGGCCTACCCCAGTGATGAGGTGTGTGAGAAAATTAATGCGATTGTAGAAAAACGCAGAATGGAGGGGGCTAAAGATAAGGATGTCAGCTTTTCAAGTATATCGACAATGCTACTTGAGTTAGGCTTACGTGTTTATGAGGCTCAGATGGAACGTAAAGAGTCTGGTTTCAACCAGATGGCATTCAACAGAGCATTACTTGAAAGTGTTGTGAAAACACAATTTTCAGTGAATAAAATTCTGGGTATTGAGTGTCTGAGTCCTCATGTTAAAGATGATCCACGGTGGCAATGGAAGAGTATGGTTCTGAATATCCAGGAGGATGTTCAGGAAGCCATGCGAAATTTTTTTCCTGATGAAGATGCTGAGGGAGAGTAATTTAAGATTTTACGTAATAATGAAGCTGATAGTGTTAGTTTGCAGGAAATCATTCATTGTATATGTGATTATTCTAAGGATGGTTTAAAATTCAGTGTAAAGATCTGCTCATATTAGATGATTTTGTTGAGTGTAGGTTTTATAATTGGGATGTAGTTTAAAATTTAAAAAACATTGGTGTAGAGAGATGAGAGCTCTCTACACCAACTATCCATAGAAACCTTCTAAGGAGGCACCTATGTGTGCGATGGATCGTAGTCAAATCATGGTGTACAGTCAATCGGAAATCATCAATCATCTTGAGGATTTGCTTTCAATCTCATCAAGTCAATCCTTCGTACGCGATGCTCAAGGGGAGTTAATTTATTTGAGTCCTCCTTTTGAAAGAACTGTCCTGAATGGCAATGAATTAAACATATGGTTTTCATCTATCCCAGTTAATGTTCGGTTAGACTTGTTTAACGCCGAGCTGAATTCTTTATCAGGAATGGGACCATTTGTTTTTAAGAACGTTAAATCAATAGGTTGTTTGCTAACAATATTAATTGAATGCATCTCAGTCAATAATGTTAAATTTGTGCGATGGGTGTTTTTTTTAGAATCCACGAATTTTTTATCTTTGGGTGACGAATATTTTCGGGCCTCTGTGGAAATTGATGATATCTTTTGTATGAGAAAGAAAGTGGATTTAGATTTCTGGAAGGTATTTAATTTGTATGCATATGGGTGGTTTTGTTGAATAAATCGAACTTTTGCTGAGTTGAAGGATCAGATCACGTATCTTCCCGACAACGCAGACCGTTCCGTGGCAAAGCAAAAGTTCAGAATCACCAACTGGTCCACCTACAACAAAGCTCTCATCAACCGTGGCTCCCTCACTTTCTGGCTGGATGATGAAGCTATTCAGGCCTGGTATGAGTCAGCAACACCTTCTTCACGAGGCAGACCTCAGCGCTATTCTGACCTTGCCATCACGACTGTGCTGGTCATTAAACGCGTATTCAGGCTGACCCTGCGCGCTGCGCAGGGCTTTATTGATTCCATTTTTTCTCTGATGAACGTTCCGCTACGCTGCCCGGATTACAGCTGTGTCAGCAGGCGGGCAAAGTCGGTTAATGTCAGTTTCAAAACGCCCACCCGGGGTGAAATCGCACACCTGGTAATTGATTCCACCGGGCTGAAGGTCTTCGGTGAAGGCGAGTGGAAAGTCAAAAAGCATGGCCAGGAACGCCGTCGTATATGGCGTAAGCTGCATCTGGCAGTTGACAGTAAAACACATGAAATCATCTGCGCTGACCTGTCGCTGAACAACGTTACGGACTCAGAGGCCTTCCCCGGGTTAATCCGGCAAACCCACCGGAAAATCAGGTCAGCCGCCGCCGATGGCGCTTACGATACCCGGCTCTGTCACGATGAACTGCGGCGTAAGAAAATCAGCGCGCTTATCCCGCCCCGAAAAGGTGCGGGTTACTGGCCCGGTGAATATGCAGACCGTAACCGTGCAGTGGCTAATCAGCGAATGACCGGGAGTAATGCGCGGTGGAAATGGACAACAGATTACAACCGTCGCTCGATAGCGGAAACGGCGATGTACCGGGTAAAACAGCTGTTCGGGGGTTCACTGACGCTGCGTGACTACGATGGTCAGGTTGCGGAGGCTATGGCCCTGGTACGAGCGCTGAACAAAATGACGAAAGCAGGTATGCCTGAAAGCGTGCGTATTGCCTGAAAACACAACCCGCTACGGGGGAGACTTACCCGAAATCTGATTTATTCATAGATGGTCGCCTCCTGTTTGCCAAGCTAAATATGTTGTGGTGGCTTTACTGGTCATCGATTGCAGCCATAGATCCGGACTTTGCCGAGGTGATGTAAAATACCTCTGTCCCTGATGGAATACGCTGATGGAGGCCTCTATCAACAAAGCGCTCTTTCAGGAGCCTTGAATAAACCGGGTTTTCCCCATCGCGGTCTGACCTGTCTTGCCATCACTTCATGCTTGCCTGGGCAATCGGTGGTGTTGTTTCTGTCTTACTGATTAAGCAACTTAAGCGCTTATTATTGGTGCACAATACTCCCGCTCTTTGGCCAGGAGCGCCCACACAGTCCGCGCATTCTTGTTAGCCAATGCTACCGAGGCAATGTTGTTATTCCGGCGCGCCATTAGCTGGTTAGCCCAGCTCGATACGGCATCCTGTTTATGTTTGGCCGACTGCAATACCGCCCTGGCACCATGGATAAGCAAGGTCCTCAAATAGGTATCACCTCGCTTGCTTATCCCGAGCAGGACTTGTTTACCCCCACTGGAGTGCTGACGTGGAACCAATCCGAGCCAGGCAGCCAGTTGTCGGCCATTCTCGAAATTGTTGGCTTTACCAATGGTCGCAATCAGCGCGCTGGCGGTAACAGGGCCAATACCAGGGATCTTGCCGATACGCTGGCAGAGAGCATTTTGCCGATAGCACTGCTCAATCTGCTTGTCGAGTGTAGCGATGACATCGAACAGGTACGCCATGTGGTGCTGTAGTAGACTCAGCTGTGTACGAAACAGGACGGGTAACGGGTTATCCGCATCTTCCACGAGCTCAGGTAATCGTCGCTGTAGCTGCTGGATACCTCGGGGGACGACAATGCCAAATTCGGCCAATAACCCCCTGATTTGATTGGCTTGTGCGGTTCGCTGTTTGATGAAGCTCTGACGACTCCGGTGAAGTGCCAATACGGCTTGCTGCTCAGCGGTTTTGACCGGCACGAACCGCATGTTAGGTCGAGTGACGGCTTCACAAATAGCTTCAGCGTCTGCAGCATCATGCTTATTGGTTTTAACATAGGGTTTGACGAACTGAGGGGCCATCAGTTTGACATTATGGCCCATCGATATCAGTTTATTGGCCCAGAAATGAGCAGATGCACAGGCCTCCATGCCGATCAAACAGGGTGGGATGTTGGCAAAAAAGGAGGCCATTTGTGCCCGTCTGAGTTGTTTGTTGAACAACCGTTTTCCGTGCTCGTCAACCCCATGGATCTGGAAAACGTTTTTTGCCAAATCGATTCCAATAGTTTTAACGTTCATGATAGCAGCGCTCCGTTCAATGAGTGACGATTTATCGTCCCACTGTGGCACAAGAGATGGGAGGCGACCATTCCATTAACAAAGCCTTTTTTTATATACGATCTGACGAATTCAGCAGAAGGAAACTCATCATTCGTGACGAAATAAAAATTAGTTTCCCCATTAATATAGAAATGAGTGTTTACTCACAGAAAGAAAATCAGGAGTAATTATTCTGAAGACAGATAATACAGAAGTCGTACAGCGCATTTAACTCACTTCTCAGGAGGTTAATCACTCTCTATTTGTGGACAACCGACATGTCTTAAGGCTCTGGAATAACGTGTTGATATTTCGATGCGTAGCATGCAGCGGAATATTACCGGATCAATAAAGCAGGAAGAGGCGTTTTAATTCTTTCCGCAGGATGATAGTAGGGTGACTGCCATGTCTGATTATAATGAAAAAAGTGCGATCTCCGCACTTCTCGCAGGTCATTGTTCCGATCCATTTTCCGTGCTTGGCATGCACTCAACCGATGCGGGTCTGGAAGTGCGCGCATTATTACCCGATGCCACCGATGTATGGGTGATTGAACCGAAAACCGGGCGCAAAGTCGGTAAACTCGAATGCCTCGACACACGCGGGTTCTTTAGCGGCGTTCTGCCGCGCCGGAAAAATCCTTTTCGTTACCAGCTGGCCGTCACCTGGCACGGTCAGCAAAACCTGATTGACGACCCCTATCGCTTTGGCCCGCTGCTGCAGGAGCTTGATGCCTGGCTGCTCGCTGAAGGGACTCATCTGCGGCCCTACGAGACGCTGGGAGCCCATGCCGACACCATGGACGGCGTCACCGGGACGCGTTTTTCCGTCTGGGCGCCGAACGCCCGTCGTGTGTCGGTGGTCGGACAGTTCAACTACTGGGACGGCCGCCGCCACCCGATGCGTCTGCGCAAAGAGTCCGGCATCTGGGAGCTGTTTGTCCCCGGCGCGCATAACGGCCAGCTGTATAAGTTCGAGCTGATTGACGCCCACGGCCACCTGCGGGTGAAATCCGACCCGTATGCCTTTGAGGCACAGATGCGCCCGGAAAGCGCGTCGCTTATCTGCGGCATGCCGGAAAAGGTCGAACAGCCACAGTCCCGTCAGCAGGCCAACCAGTTTGATGCACCGATTTCGATTTATGAAGTGCACCTTGGCTCGTGGCGCCGCCACGCCGATAACCATTTCTGGCTCAGCTACCGCGAGCTGGCGGACCAGCTGGTGCCTTACGCGAAGTGGATGGGCTTCACCCATCTGGAGCTGCTGCCGGTAAACGAACATCCGTTCGACGGCAGCTGGGGCTATCAGCCCACCGGGCTGTACGCGCCGACCCGCCGTTTTGGTACCCGTGAAGACTTCCGCTACTTCCTGAATGCTGCCCATGCCGCGGGTCTGAACGTGATCCTCGACTGGGTGCCGGGCCACTTCCCGTCGGATGACTTTGCGCTGGCATCGTTCGACGGCACCGCGTTGTATGAACACAGCGACCCGCGAGAAGGTTATCACCAGGACTGGAATACGCTGATCTACAACTACGGTCGCCGTGAAGTCAGCAACTTTCTGGTCGGGAACGCGCTGTACTGGATTGAACGCTTCGGGATCGACGCCCTGCGCGTGGATGCGGTTGCGTCAATGATCTACCGCGACTACAGCCGCAAAGAGGGGGAGTGGGTGCCCAATGAGTACGGCGGCCGGGAAAACCTCGAAGCGATTGAATTTCTGCGCAATACCAACCGTGTGCTCGGTGAGCAGACGCCGGGAGCGGTCACGATGGCGGAGGAGTCCACCGACTTCGCCGGGGTTACACGACCGTCTTCTACGGGCGGTCTTGGCTTCTGGTTCAAATGGAACCTCGGCTGGATGCATGACACCCTCGACTATATGCAGCTCGATCCCATCTATCGTCGTTATCATCACGACAAGATGACCTTCGGGATGCTCTACAACTACACCGAAAACTTCGTGTTGCCGCTGTCACACGATGAAGTGGTTCACGGCAAAAAATCGATTCTTGACCGGATGCCTGGCGATGCCTGGCAGAAGTTCGCCAACCTGCGCGCCTACTACGGCTGGCTGTTTGCCTTCCCCGGTAAAAAGCTGCTGTTTATGGGCAACGAGTTTGCCCAGGGGCGGGAGTGGAACCACGACGCCAGCCTCGACTGGCATCTGCTGGAAGGGGGCGACAACTGGCATCACGGGGTGCAGCGTCTGGTGCGCGATCTGAACCATACCTATCGCCACCATAAGGCACTGCACGAACTGGATTTTGACCCCTACGGCTTTGAATGGCTTGTTGTGGATGACCACGAACGGTCGGTGTTTATCTTTGTCCGTCGCGATAAAGCCGGGAACGAGATAATCGTGGCGAGCAACTTCACGCCAGTACCGCGTCACGGCTATCGCTTCGGGATTAACCAGCCGGGGCGCTGGCGTGAAGAGCTGAACACCGACTCGATGCACTACCACGGGAGCAACACCGGCAACGGCGGCTGCGTGGCAAGCGAGGCGATCGCCAGCCACGGTCGGGAGCATTCGCTGTCGGTGACTCTGCCGCCGCTGGCGACAATCTGGCTGGTACGGGAATCTGCAGGGCAATAAAACGCGCAGCTGATTTATTGCAGCTGACTTATTACCGGAGGTGATCACTTCTGAATTATTTTGCAGAAGAGTGAGGCTTTTTCTTCATTATTTTCTTTTATGGCTTTTATTTAATGGCAGGACATTATTATGAGTAAACTTGAATATACTGACAACTTAATGCTGTCGCGCCAGTTACCGCTTAAATCCGTGGCCCTGATCCTCGCCGGCGGACGTGGCACACGATTAAAAGACCTGACCACTATTCGCGCAAAACCTGCGGTGCATTTCGGCGGTAAATTCAGAATTATTGATTTTGCTTTATCGAATTGTATTAACTCCGGAATAAGACGTATCGGGGTCATTACACAATATCAGTCCCATTCACTGGTGCAGCATATTCAACGCGGCTGGGCATTCTTTAACGAAGAAATGAATGAGTTCGTGGATTTATTACCGGCGCAGCAGCGGGTGCATGGTGAGAACTGGTATCGGGGGACGGCGGATGCCGTGACCCAGAATCTGGATATTATCCGCCGCTATGATGCGGAATATGTCGTTATTCTGGCCGGGGACCATATCTATAAACAAGATTATTCGCGGATGCTGCTCGATCACGTTGAAAAAGGGGCGCGCTGTACCGTGGCCTGCCTGCCGGTCCCGGTTGAAGAGGCAAGCGCTTTTGGCGTCATGGCCGTGGATGAGAATGACAAAATCATTGAATTTGTTGAAAAACCGGCTAATCCGCCCACCATTCCTGGCGATGAAACCCGCTCGCTTGCCAGTATGGGCATTTATGTGTTTGATGCGGAATATCTCTACCAGCTGCTGGAAGACGACGATCGGGATGAACACTCCACCCATGATTTTGGCAAAGATATTATTCCCAGGATAACGGCGGCAGGTGAAGCGTATGCGCATCCGTTCCCGCGCTCCTGCGTTCAGTCGGATAATAATGCCGAGCCATACTGGCGCGATGTCGGAACCCTGGAGGCGTACTGGAAAGCGAATCTGGATTTAGCCTCAGTAGTGCCAGAGCTGGACGTTTATGACCGTAACTGGCCTATCCGTACCTATGTCGAATCGCTGCCCAGCGCCAAATTTGTTCAGGACCGTTCCGGCAGTCATGGCATGACCATGAATTCTCTGGTCTCCGGCGGCTGTATTATTTCTGGCTCGGTGGTGGTGCAGTCGGTTCTATTTTCCAGAGTTCGGATTAACTCGTTCTGTAATATTGATTCGTCGGTTTTATTACCGGGCGTCTGGGTCGGTCGCTCCTGCAGGATAAGACGCTGCGTGATCGACCGGGGATGCGTTATTCCGGAGGGGACGGTGATTGGCGAAAATGCCGTTGAGGATGCGCGACGCTTTTATCGTTCGGAAGAAGGCATCGTTCTGGTTACCAAAGAAATGCTGGACAAACTTGAGGTATGAGCCCATTTGCGGAAAAAGCGTGTCCGGCGGCAGAGAAAATATTGCCCTGTCGCGGGTCGTCTCTGTGGCTGAATAATAAGGAGCATACATGCAAGTTTTACATGTAGGAGCAGAGATGTTCCCGCTGTTAAAAACGGGCGGACTGGCCGACGTCACCGGCGCGCTCCCGGCGGCGCAAATTGCCGAGGGGCTGGATACCCGCGTGCTGCTGCCTGGGTTTCCGGCGATCCGCAACGGGGTTCAGGATCCGCAGGTGGTGGCCAGCAGGGAGACATTCGCCGGGCGGATGACGCTGCTGTTTGGCCATTTTAACGGTGTGGGCATCTATCTGATTGATGCCCCGCATCTCTATGACCGGACGGGTAATCCTTATCATAACCAGCAGATGCAGGATTATCCTGATAACGTCCTGCGTTTCGCGTTGCTGAGCTGGGTCGGGGCCGAGCTTGCCGGTGGTCTTGACCCGTTCTGGCGTCCTGAAATCGTCCACGCCCATGACTGGCACGCGGGTCTCACCCCGGCTTATCTGGCCACCCGCGGCAACCCGGCCAAATCGGTGTTTACGGTGCACAACATTGCCTATCAGGGGTTGTTTCAGGCCCGGCATATGGCGGAGATCGCGTTACCGTGGTCATTCTTCCAGATGCATGGGGTGGAGTTTAAAGGACAGATCTCCTTCCTTAAGGCGGGCCTCTATTTCGCTGACCATATCACCACCGTCAGCCCGACGTATGCCCGTGAAATTACCGAACCGCAGTACGCGTTCGGTCTGGAAGAGTTGCTGCGGCAACGTCAGCGGGAAGGGCGACTGTCGGGGATCCTTAACGGCGTCGACGAAAGCATCTGGGATCCGCGCCGCGATCCGCTGCTGGCTGCGCCTTACGACCGGAACTCGCTGGCTGAGAAAGCGAAGAACAAGCAGCAGCTGCAGACGACGCTGGGGCTGAAGGAGGACGGCCGGGCGCTGTTGTTCACCGTCGTGAGCCGGCTCACCAGCCAGAAGGGGCTGGATCTGCTCCTTGGCGCACTGCCGGGAATCATTGCGCAGGGAGGGCAGCTGGCGCTACTGGGATCCGGCGACCCGGATTTGCAGGCCCGTTTTCTTGCCGCTGCGGCGCAATACTCCGGGCAGGTGAGTATCCGGATCGGTTACGACGAGGCGCTGTCGCATCAGATGATTGGCGGCGCCGACGTCATCCTGGTGCCCAGCCGTTTTGAACCCTGCGGTCTGACCCAGCTCTATGGCCTTCGCTACGGCACATTGCCGCTGGTTCGTCGCACCGGCGGACTGGCGGATACCGTCGCCGACTGTTCGCTCGAAAACCTTGCTGACGGGATCGCGAGCGGATTTGTGTTTACCGACAGCGAGACTGAATCACTATTACATGCCATCCACCGGGCCTTTGTCCTGTGGTCCCGTCCATCGCTGTGGCGGTACGTGCAACGTCAGGCAATGAGCATGGATTTTAGCTGGCAAATTGCCGCTAAGTCTTTCCACCAGTTGTATCAGCGTATTATTTAATTGCTACGGATAAGAAAAATGGAACCACGCTTAAGTTATATTTCACCCAGTCTGAATGAAGAAGCGCTACAGCATGCTATCGCTTATAAGCTCATGTTTATTCTTGGTAAAGATCCCTCACTTGCCAATAAGCATGAATGGCTCAACGCCACGCTGTTCGCCGTTCGCGATCGGCTGGTAGAACGTTGGCTGCGGGCGCATCGGGCGCGGATCTCGCAGCAGGCCCGGCAGGTTTATTATCTGTCGATGGAGTTTCTCATCGGCCGAACCCTCTCTAATGCCTTACTGTCGCTGGGCATCTATGAGGATGTGAAAACGGCTCTGGCAGGGATGGGGCTGGATCTGGAAGAGCTGATTGATGAGGAGAACGATCCGGGGCTGGGCAACGGCGGTCTCGGTCGTCTGGCGGCCTGTTTTCTCGATTCCCTGGCCACACTGGGGCTGCCAGGCCGCGGCTATGGTATCCGCTACGACTACGGTATGTTCAAGCAAAACATCATCGACGGCCGGCAGATGGAGTCACCGGACTACTGGCTGGAGTACGGTAACCCGTGGGAATTCGAGCGCCATAAAACCCGCTATACCGTGCGCTTTGGCGGACGTGTTCAACATGAGGGCAAAAACTCACGCTGGCTGGAAACCGAAGAAATTATTGCCGTGGCCTACGATCAGATTATCCCGGGTTATGACACCGATGCCACCAACACCCTGCGTTTGTGGAGTGCCCAGGCCAGCAGTGAAATTAATCTCGGTAAATTTAACCAGGGGGACTATTTCGCCGCCGTGGAGGATAAGAACCACTCTGAGAACGTTTCCCGCGTGCTTTACCCGGACGACTCGACCTATTCCGGGCGTGAACTGCGCCTGCGTCAGGAGTATTTCCTTGTTTCGGCGACGGTACAGGACATCCTCACCCGTCATTACCAGCTGTATCAAACCTATGACAACCTCATGTACAGAACCTTAAGCGGCAAGCGAATTAATAATACCGTCTAACGTGTTGT
>OJSY01000237.1_pt1 | contig 9706 bp, 10 predicted proteins | sample 1599501 | NCBI WGS metagenome assembly OJSY01 (sample SAMN04436727, study PRJEB24849) | human gut metagenome | biome: human gut; feature: NICU; material: stool | host: Homo sapiens | place: USA: Saint Louis, MO | collected 2010-11-13
ACATTATTTTTATAGTTTTTTCAATGGTAAGGAACGTTGCAAAAAACGATTTTAACGATCTTTTATACTGAATATTCATTCTTATACAGCATTAATCACTAAGGCACCAATCCACTGCAAGATATAACCCTAAAAATAAACAGCTTTACAGATCAAAAGATCGTCAAAATACATATTTACAACATAAAAAACTAAATATATCTTAAGGAGCCAGGCCCTCCTGTATGGGGGATGAATATTAAGGCAGCCCTGTAGGTGGCGGGGTGGGGAGTATCGAATGGCACAGCATGAAGTTATTACCCGGGGAGGGGATGCTTTTTTACTAAAATTACGTGAGAGCGCGCTGTCATCCGGCTCCATGTCTGAAGAACAATTTTTTTTACTGATAGGTATTTCCTCTATTCACAGTGACAGAGTTATTCTCGCTATGAAGGATTATCTGGTCAGTGGTCATTCCCGTAAAGATGTCTGCGAGAAATACCAGATGAATAATGGATATTTCAGTACAACGCTTGGGCGCCTTACCAGGTTGAATGTCCTCGTTGCCAGACTTGCTCCTTATTATACTGATAGTGTATCAGCTATAGCTGAAGCTGCTTCCCTGTAAAATACGGACAATAAAAAACGCCGGGGCAATACATAATACGCGAGAAATATAAGCCTGTAGTCAAATGAGAGTACGGGTGTTATCAACGAGGTATGCTTTCAGCTTCTCTGCTTTTGCTAAAGCATTCGGTGTGGAGACAGGAACACTAACCCATAGCTTATCATCCAGGGAATCTTATCTATAGAGAAGATTCCTGTCGGTTATCCGGAAAATATTATCGGGAGATAATGTCATAAATGCTGCCTGAGTGTATTTCTCACATTGCATTTATGAAGTTCTCCTGAAAAAAGATTCCCGTAGTTCGGGATATTGATTGTATCTGTTGTGATGACAGATACGGTGTGCGTAGTTCAATTAAAAACAGGAATTAAATATGAAGTTAAAATTCATCTCCATGGCTGTATTTTCAGCCCTGACCCTGGGTGTTGCGACAAATGCGTCTGCTGTCACCACGGTTAATGGTGGTACAGTTCATTTTAAGGGTGAAGTGGTTAATGCTGCATGTGCTGTAAATATGAACTCAGTAGATCAGACGGTTTTGCTTGGCCAAGTGCGAAGCGCCACATTAGGGAGTGATGGAAAAACTAGTGGTTCTGTTGGTTTTACCATTCAACTGGATGACTGTGATTTAACTACCGGCCCAACCCAAAGTGCAAAAATTATATTTTCGGGGACCCCTGTCACAGGGAAAACAAATGTTCTTGCATTGCAAAACTCTGCTTCAGGTGCTGCAACAAATGTAGGGATCCAAATTTTAGATTCTAAAGGTCAGCCTGTAGAATTGAATTCAGATGCAGCATCCGAATATACATTGACTGATGGCACTAACAAAATTCCGTTCCAGGCTCGCTATTATGCAACCGGACAGGCCACTGCTGGTATTGCCAATGCCGACGCCACCTTTAAAGTTCAGTACCAGTAATATCAGAACAGTGTAACGGATATATACCCGGCCAGGGAGGGCTGTTTTTATCCATGCGGGTGTGAGATTAATGAAAATATCGAAAATGGCAATAATGTTATTTTTGCTGTCTCCCGCTGCACTGGCCGGAAACCACTGGCATGTCATGCTTCCGGGAGGAAACATGCGCTTCCAGGGAAAAATAATTGCTGAAGCATGCAGTCTTGCCCTGTCAGACAGGCAGATGACTGTGGATATGGGGCAACTCAGCAGCAATCGATTTCACGCCGCCGGTGAGTATGGGGACTCTGTGGGCTTTGATATTCACCTTCAGGACTGCAGCACTGTCGTCAGTCAGCGGGTGGGGATTTCCTTTTATGGCGTGTCAGATATTCACGAGCCGGAGTTGCTGTCGGTGGATGAGGAGAATGATGCTTCAGACGGAATCGCTATCGCTTTATTTAATGAAAGCGGAGAGCTGGTAAAACTTAATCAGCCTCCGGAGAACTGGGTGCATCTTACCCGCGGAGATATGAAACTGCATATGCAGGCGAGGTATAAGGCCACACATTATCCCGTCACCGGGGGAAAGGCAAATGGACAGGTATGGTTTTCTCTGACCTATCTGTAACTGGCAGATATAACGCCATTTAATTAAGGCTGTTAATAACATGATGAAGCACATGCGTATATGGGCCGTTCTGGCATCATTTTTAGTCTTTTTTTATATTCCGCAGAGCTATGCCGGGGTTGCTCTGGGGGCCACCCGTGTGATTTACCCTGAAGGGCAAAAACAGGTACAACTGGCGGTAACAAATAATGATGATAAAAGTAGTTACCTTATTCAGTCATGGATTGAAAATGCTGAGGGAAAAAAGGATGCCCGGTTTGTAATTACTCCTCCGTTATTTTCCATGCAGGGAAAGAAAGAGAATACCCTGAGAATTATTGATGCCACAAACGGACAGATGCCGGAAGACAGGGAAAGTTTGTTCTGGGTGAATGTCAAGGCCATCCCGGCCATGGATAAGGCGAAAACCGGCGAGAATTATCTGCAGTTTGCAATTGTCAGCAGAATTAAACTGCTCTACCGTCCACAGGGACTGGTTATTCCGCCAGAACAGGCACCGGGTAAATTAGAGTTCACCCGTGAAAACGGAGGGCTGACTCTGCTTAATCCGACGCCGTATTATCTGACAGTGACTGACTTAAAGGCCGGAAATAAAAGTCTTGAAAACACCATGGTACCCCCACTGGGAAAGGTCACTGTGAATATCCCTGGAGGATACACCGGAGGAGATATTACTTATAAAACAATTAACGATTATGGTGCTCTGACTGAACAGGTGAGGGGTGTGGTGAAGTAACTCAGTTATTTCTGGTACTGGTTGTGTTTGGCTGCTGATTTTATTTTTTCGCTCAGTGTGGGGGCTGACATGTTTTCCGGAGATGGCGGACAACTCCTGTCTGATAAATCACTGACCGGCTCTGCTGGCGGGGGTAATAACAGAATGAAATTTAATATACTGCCGCTGGCATTTTTTATCGGGATAATTGTTTCTCCGGCCCGGGCTGAGCTCTATTTTAATCCGCGTTTTCTGTCTGATGACCCGGATGCGGTTGCGGACCTGTCTGCATTTACACAGGGGCAGGAGCTTCCGCCCGGTGTGTACCGGGTGGATATTTATCTGAATGATACGTATATCTCAACCCGTGACGTGCAGTTTCAGATGAGTCAGGACGGGAAGCAACTTGCCCCCTGCCTGAGTCCGGAGCATATGAGTGCGATGGGGGTAAACCGTTATGCCGTGCCGGGTATGGAGAGACTGCCGGCTGACACCTGCACATCACTGAATTCCATGATTCAGGGTGCCACATTCCGGTTTGATGTCGGGCAGCAGCGATTGTACCTGACCGTTCCTCAGATATATATGAGTAATCAGGCCCGTGGTTATATTGCGCCGGAATACTGGGATAACGGAATTACAGCGGCATTGCTGAATTATGACTTCAGTGGTAATCGGGTGCGCGACAGCTATGGTGGCACCAGCGATTATGCCTATCTGAATCTGAAAACAGGACTGAATATCGGGAGCTGGCGTCTTCGGGACAACACCAGCTGGAGTTACAGTGCCGGAAAGGGGTACAGCCAGAATAACTGGCAGCACATTAACACCTGGCTGGAGCGGGATATAGTTCCCCTGCGCTCCCGTCTGACGATGGGGGACAGTTATACCCGGGGGGATATTTTTGACGGTGTAAATTTCAGGGGTATTCAACTGGCCTCTGATGACAATATGGTTCCGGACAGCCAGAGAGGGTATGCACCGACAATTCACGGTATTTCCCGGGGAACATCCCGGATTAGTATCCGCCAGAACGGGTATGAAATTTACCAGAGTACGCTACCTCCAGGCTCGTTCGAGATAAACGATATTTATCCGGCCGGGAGTGGAGGAGACTTACAGGTAACCCTGCAGGAAGCTGATGGCAGTGTACAGCGATTTAATGTGCCATGGTCTTCGGTGCCTGTACTGCAACGTGAAGGACATCTGAAATATGCTCTCAGTGCCGGAGAGTTTCGCAGTGGCGGACATCAGCAGGATAATCCCCGTTTTGCTGAAGGAACGCTGAAGTATGGTCTGCCGGCAGGCTGGACGGTGTATGGAGGAGCCTGGATAGCTGAACGCTACCGTGCCTTCAATCTGGGGGTGGGTAAAAACATGGGCTGGCTGGGTGCTGTTTCACTGGATGCCACCCGTGCGAATGCCCGGTTACCGGATGAAAGCCGGCATGACGGTCAGTCATATCGTTTTCTGTATAACAAGTCACTGACGGAAACAGGGACAAATATCCAGTTAATCGGATACCGCTACTCCACACGGGGCTATTTCAGCTTTGCTGATACCGCCTGGAAGAAAATGAGTGGTTACAGTGTTCTTACCCAGGACGGAGTGATACAGATACAGCCGAAGTATACGGATTACTACAATCTGGCTTACAACAAGCGGGGAAGGGTGCAGGTGAGTATCAGCCAGCAGACGGGGGAATCGTCAACGTTGTATCTGAGTGGCAGCCACCAGAGTTACTGGGGAACGGACAGGACGGACCGTCAGCTTAATGCTGGCTTTAACTCATCTGTGAATGACATCAGCTGGTCCCTGAACTACAGCCTGTCCCGGAATGCATGGCAACATGAAACTGACCGGATACTGTCATTTGATGTCAGCATTCCGTTCAGCCACTGGATGCGTTCGGACAGCACATCTGCATGGAGAAACGCCAGTGCCCGTTACAGTCAGACCCTGGAGGCTCACGGACAGGCTGCCAGTACAGCAGGGCTGTATGGCACACTGCTGGAGGACAATAATCTGGGATACAGCATCCAGAGTGGTTATACCCGGGGAGGGTATGAGGGGAGCAGTAAAACAGGATATGCCTCTCTGAATTACAGAGGGGGATACGGTAATGCCAGTGCAGGATACAGTCACAGTGGGGGTTACCGGCAACTGTATTATGGGCTGAGTGGCGGTATTCTGGCACATGCCAATGGTCTGACACTGAGCCAGCCTCTGGGAGATACGCTGATTCTTGTCCGTGCACCAGGTGCATCTGATACGCGCATTGAAAACCAGACGGGGGTGTCTACAGACTGGAGGGGGTATGCTGTACTGCCTTATGCAACAGACTATCGTGAAAACCGGGTGGCACTGGATACCAACACCCTTGCAGATAATGTTGATATAGAGAATACCGTGGTCAGCGTCGTGCCCACGCATGGTGCCGTTGTGCGGGCTGACTATAAAACCCGTGTGGGTGTGAAAGTGCTGATGACGCTGATGAGAAACGGGAAAGCAGTTCCTTTTGGCTCTGTTGTTACGGCCAGAAACGGGGGGAGCAGTATTGCCGGAGAGAATGGTCAGGTTTATCTGAGCGGAATGCCTCTGTCAGGACAGGTTAGTGTGAAATGGGGGAGTCAGACCACGGACCAGTGTACTGCAGATTATAAATTACCGAAGGAAAGCGCCGGACAGATATTAAGTCATGTCACGGCTAGTTGCAGGTAAAGAGGCAGGGAAATGGTGAAGGATATTATTAAAACAGTGACATTCTCCTGCATGCTGGCCGGCAGTATGTTCGTTACCTGTCATGTCTGTGCAGCGGGTTCTGTGGTGAATATTACAGGCAATGTTCAGGATAACACCTGCGATGTTGACATTAACTCCCGAAACCTTGATGTCAGTCTGGGAAGTTATGACAGCCGACAGTTTACCGCAGCTGGTGATACCACACCTGCGTCGGTATTTCATGTCGGGTTGACCTCCTGCGGCAGTGCTGTCAGTGCAGTGAAGCTGACATTTACGGGCACACCAGATAATCAGGAGGCGGGGCTTATTCAGATTAACAGCATAAATGGAGCACGGGGTGTGGGGATTCAGCTTCTTGATAAGGATAAACATGAGCTGAAAATTAATGTGCCGACAACAATTGCGTTAATGCCGGGAACACAGACCATAGCGTTTTATGCCCGTCTGAAAGCCACTTATCTTCCGGTAAAGGCCGGTAATGTTGATGCGGTGGTTAATTTTGTACTTGACTATCAGTAAATATAACACAGAGGAAAACAGATGAAACTGAAAGCTATTATATTGGCCACCGGTCTTATTAACTGTATTGCATTTTCAGCACAGGCAGTGGATACGACGATTACTGTTACAGGGAGGGTATTGCCACGTACCTGTACCATTGGTAATGGAGGAAACCCAAACGCCACCGTTGTTTTGGATAACGCTTACACTTCTGACCTGATAGCAGCCAACAGCACCTCTCAGTGGAAAAATTTTTCGTTGACATTGACGAATTGTCAGAATGTAAACAATGTTACTGCCACCTTTGGTGGAACCGCAGAAAATACAAATTATTACAGAAATACAGGGGATGCTACTAATATCATGGTTGAGCTACAGGAACAAGGTAATGGTAATACCCCCTTGAAAGTTGGTTCAACAAAAGTTGTTACAGTGAGCAATGGGCAGGCGACATTCAATCTTAAAGTCCGTGCCGTAAGCAAAGGTAATGCTGGTGCGGGAAGTATTAATTCACAAATTACTGTCACCTATACCTATGCGTAAATATTATCCCCTCTTTAAGAAAAGCACCGTCCTCGAGGGCTGTGTTTTATTCACATTTATAATGGCATATTCCCAGCCATCGTTTGCACTGTTGTGCAGAAATAACCAGACAGGGCAGACTTTTCAGTCTGGAGACAGTCGCTTCAATATCACTCTTTCCCCAACAGTTCAGTATGATAAAGCCATTACAGTTCTGGATTTAAATCAACTGGTGTTATGTCAGAATGAAGATGCCTCTGGTCAGAACTATGACTATCTCAGGGTCAGACAGGGAACCGGTTTTTCTCCTTCATTAGATGCTAAAACATACGGAAGGCTGGACTTTACAAACAGGCTTTCTGGGTATAGTCAGACGTTACCGCTGCAGCAAGACACAAAGCCAACAGAAGCTTACTGGCAATATGGTGTATGGAAACCTTTCCCGGCAAAAATGTACCTTTATCCTGAGCCGGGCGTTTTCGGGAAACTGATACATGCCGGAGAATTAGTGGCCACAGTTTATGTTAATAAGTTTTCCACCATGGGGCAGGAGGCAGGGGAGAGAAATTTCACCTGGCGTTTCTATGCAACGAATGATGTCTATATCCAGACAGGTACATGCAGGGTCTCATCGAACAATGTCAAAGTTGACCTTCCGTCCTATCCCGGAGGGCCGGTAACAGTCCCTCTTACTGTACGTTGCGACCAGACACAGTCGGTCAGCTATACCCTGTCAGGTTCTGTAACAGGAAGTGGTAATACTGTATTCGCAAATACGGCAACATCAGGGGCCGGCGGTGTGGGTGTACAGTTGTCGGACAACGCGGGGCCGGTTCCGGCCGGACAACCGAGGTCTCTGGGACAGGTAGGTAGCTCTCCTGTGAGTCTGGGGCTGAAGGCCTCTTATGCTCTGACCGGTCAGGCAAGTCCGACGCCCGGTGCTGTCCAGTCAGTGATAAATGTGACTTTTAGCTACAACTAGAATGCAGTTGTGGCGGTAATGATATTACTGCTCTTTATATCCAGTTTTTCATTTAATGTATCACTGTTTGTGGAGAAAAATAGCTGATAATAGTATTGTTTCCGGTGTTGTGACGGAACGAGTCTGTCATATGGTCTTTGTCAAAGATAAACAGAACCAGTATGAGCCGTATATCTGGTTCTGAGCGTTGTCAGTAATCATAAAGATAATGGTAAATCTGAGGGTTTAAAAATCAAATCAGAAGAACTGCGCTTATCCAGCCAGACCTTCTGGTCGGGAGGGGCTCATATTTCCGGAGGAGTAATGTCAGGGGCAGTTAACAGTATACTGGAGGTGAAATCAGGCAGAACAGAATATATCCTCTCACCGGTTTTTGAGCCTGTATGGAATCAGACCGGGAAAATATTTGCTTTTGAAATGCTCTCGGATATCCGTTCAGCAAAAGACGGGAGGAAAATCTGCGCATCTGTTTTTTTCAGAAGTGCGCCTCCGGATATTCAGTACAAAATACTCATCAGTCAGCTGAAGACTGCTGAAACGCTTCATAAATGGTGTCTGCAGAAGAAAATAATGCTGAGTGTCAATATTTCCCGGGTGGTAGCCCTGTATCTGAGAAAACATGGCATCCCGGGGCGGCCGGGAACACATATCAGGCTTGAGGTCAGTGAGGACTTTCCGGCAGTGGCGTTAAAACCCGGTGATGACCCCCTGTTACGTTTTTTGTCAGAACGTTTCACCCTCTGGCTGGATGATTTCGGCTCAGGAAATGCAGGCTTAATGTGGGGACTGTCCGGGATGTTTGAACGGGTAAAAATAAGTCATGAGTTTTTTCATTATGCCCTGAAAAACAGGAGTGCAATGCCGCTTCTCCATGCTGTGGCAGACACTGTTGCCTGTCATAACCGGGGCGTAATACTTGAAGGTGTTGAAAATGAAGCGTTGTTCCGTATTGCCAGAGACATGAATGTCCAGGGCTGTCAGGGATGGCTCTACAGGCGTGTGGGAGCTGATGAATTATCCGCGATTACTGAGCAGTATGGATAATCCTTTTTCACAGACTTGCCAGCAGCCAGCATTTATGTTCTTTTATCTGAGGAAATTTATCTGTCCGCTGTGCCGGGATATCTCAGTTATACAGAAATCAGGCAGGAATAAATTGTAGTGGAAAGTCGAAGTTTACCGGATGACTGATGCGCGCTTGTACACAGACAGTGTGTTTCAGTAATATGGAGAATAATGAAATGAATAACACAGACACATTAGAAAAAATAATCAGACACCAAAAAAACAAAGACCCCGCATATCCCTTTCAGGAACATTTGTTGATGCAACTCTGTATTCGCGCAAATAAAAGGATGCAGGATAATATATCTGAATTTCTGGGGGCGTATGGAATAAATCACTCAGTGTACATGGTTCTCACCACATTATTCACAGCGGAGAGTCATTGTCTGTCACCTTCAGAGATAAGCCAGAAACTGCAGTTTACCAGAACTAATATTACCCGCATTACAGATTTTTTAGAAAAAGCCGGATATGTAAAAAGGACGGATAGCAGGGAGGATCGCCGTGCTAAAAAAATCAGTCTGACATCTGAAGGTATGTTTTTTATTCAGAGGCTCACTCTTGCACAAAGCATGTATCTGAAAGAAATCTGGGATTATCTGACCCATGATGAACAGGAACTGTTTGAAGTCATTAATAAAAAATTACTGGCGCATCTTGATGATGTCAGCTCATAAAGTGTGAAATGCCTGACTTGTTGAAAGCAGTAGTGTTGCAGAAAGACCTGGTGATGCTGATCTTATATACATAAGCAGCGCCCGTGTCTGAAATGCAGGTTAGAAACAATGTGAACACTATCCGTTAGAAATTGTGACAAAATTCCCGATGATCGACAAGCGCACCGATTTTCCAGTGGCAACATCAGTACAAAAGATGAACGGTACTGACTTTGCCGGAATGAGTCAAAAAGAAAGCTGAACTGGCACTACTGGCAGTGCTTCAGAAATTTATTTGACTGAAGTACAATGAAATAAAAAACATATGTTATATACTCAATAAACCTCAAGATGCGGGTGTGAGCACCTGAAAGTGATCGTTAA
>OJSY01000261.1_pt1 | contig 8068 bp, 8 predicted proteins | sample 1599501 | NCBI WGS metagenome assembly OJSY01 (sample SAMN04436727, study PRJEB24849) | human gut metagenome | biome: human gut; feature: NICU; material: stool | host: Homo sapiens | place: USA: Saint Louis, MO | collected 2010-11-13
GTTAATATGCCGGATGTGTGGGCCAGTGAATTGAGCCGGGCTGGTGCCGGAGCGAAGCCCGCTGGTGTTACTCCTGTAGCAACAACTATTCCGATTAATTGTACGAATAAAGATACAGATGCGGTAATGACGTTGGTATTCGACGGTAACATTTCCGCCACACGTGATACCAATGGGAAACAAAGTATTATTCAGGCACAAGATAATCCTGATGTTGGTATTATGATTATGGATAGTCAGCAAAACTCCGTAGATTTAAATGCCCTGGCAACATCAGTAGGCGTTCCGTTCAGATTGGTGGAAAACCAGGCTGCTTCTGCGCAAACTGCTGATGTTACTTTTCTGACTTTACCTGTTAGTACAACTGGAAAAGTGCCTGCGGCAGGTCGTTATAATGCACTGGCTATATTGCGAGTGGAATATCAGTAATTTTTGAGCCAGTACAGAGTCGGTTTAGCTATCACCGCAAAATAAAATGCAATAATAGGGATGAACAGAATGTAAAACAAAAAAATATTTTTAATTCTACAGGGGAAAAACCTGGTGGAAAATGTAGGTTATGTGCCGATGAATAAAATGTTGCATTAAGCCGGATAATAAAAATGGAATTAGTTGATACGTTATTTGCAAGCCTCTCCGGTACTGATCCATTCACTGGCGTGGATATTACGATTGCCAACTGCAAATCAACATACTGGGATGAAGGCATTGTTCAGCAACTCATTAACCAGGTCCTGGATGAAGGGGAAAAGTTCGCCGGTGCTGCCGGTCTTGAGGGATTATCTCGATATGATGTCACATTAAATATTGGTTTAACGTCCAGCAATGTATGGCCGGGATTTTCCCTCGATACCGCCACCATTAGCCGTCTTTGTGCCTGTGGTGCTGACTTTGGATTTGACCTCTATATCAGTGATGTACCAGATGTTCAATGTGATCTGAACACGACAAATGACTTCACCGTACAATTTACGGCGATGCTCAACCCGGATGAGCGGGTGATCATAGCAAAGCGTCCGCTTAAAAAATGTGACGCCTGGATTGAGGATGTTTATATCTTTCAAGTGTTTAAAGAAGCCTGGCAATTTCAAAACGATAACAGTTTACGCGGATTTCGCGATAAGCAGGCTGAACTGAAACTCTACGCGCGTCATTACTCAGTGGAAAATTGCACTGAGGAAAGCTGTTGGGACTGTAATTATTGCATTCGGCCCAGCTTTTCCCTCTCTCGTAGTGCCATTATTCGCCTGAATGCGGCGAATGCTCGTTTTGTCTATCAACCCTTTACACGCGATCAGCGGGCGAGGGGGTAATTATGTACCCCACTCCTGCCATGCAGGCATTAATTGAGCAGATATATCATATTTTTCGTCGTTATCCGGCGCCGAAGCAATTTGTGGTTTGTTGTGAATATTGTCTGAGTCAACAGGAACAAAAAGCATTACGGAATACATCGTTGCGAGCGATTCCTTATTCCTTAATCAATGCCTGGAATAGTAGTCCAGGACCTGATCCGCAAAACAGCGATGAGGTTCGTTATTTTCTGCCTCGTTTACTGGAGTTTGTTGCGCAGGGGCAATTTGACAATATTCACGAAGTATTTTCTCTACGGCGTATAAACCTTGCCAGTAAAGAAAACTGGCGTGAGGATGAACGGGAAATATTGCAGCAATTTGCTTGCCAGTATATGACTGATTGGGTATCCGGGGATGAGGCTGTCGAATTACAGTACAAGCTGGAAATGTTTTTCCGTGCCGATATCGCTCTTTCGCCATTGCTTGATGCCATTATTTCAGTTCCCGGATTTTGGTCGGCAGCGTCTCTTGCCTGTTTATTGAATACGTATCGTGACGGTTATATCAGAGATAACCAGGACGATATCGATAAAGCCATTACCGCCCAAATCAATGCCTGGGCCTTCAACAATCAATCCATCCTGAAAGAACGCGCGCGGCAGGCGATTGAGAACCCGCTTAAGCAGCCCGAACAGGGCACACAGTATCAGATCTGGGAAGACGACTGGATGATTGATGAGTGTTTATGCGCGATGTATGACGCATCATCCGAATCACCAGGAAAATAAAAATGATTAAATTCCGGCTTTATATTCCCCCTGTAATTCTCGGTTTTGTTATCGTACCATTATTGGTATGGCCGACGGTTATTGCCTTAGCCGTACTTATATTCACGTTAACTTTTCTGGCGGAAATAATATTCTCCTTTCCGCTCCTGGTTGTGCGTATTTCTCTTCAGGAATTACAACTTGAGTTATTGGTTGAATATGCACTTTTTTTCAGTGTAATGGGTGGCATCGGTTGGCAATTCTCCCGCAGAACGCCTCCTGAATTAAAAAACAGGCTACATTGCTGGCTGGTCTTTTCTCCGGTCTATTTCTGGTTAATTCTCTCGAATTTCATTCTTTATATTTCTCCAGAGAAATCAGCGTTGCTGGAAAATATCCGAAATTTCTTTCTGACATTTGTCTGGCTTCCCCTGAATTTTTCCCCTTTTTGGCCGCAGCCGTGGACTGATTTTGTCGGCCCGATTAGTGCCCAGCTTGGTTTTGCGTTGGGATATTATTGCCAGTGGCGTAGCAAAAATAGAAGCCATAGGAAGAAGTGGGGCGATTGGGTAACGTGCTTAAGTTTGGCGATTTTAGCTCTGGGGCCGTTATTCAATTATTTACAATGAATAGTCTAAGGAATTCAAATAGCCCGGTTGCACTTCACAACCGGGCATCATCCTTACGACGCCAGCGACAACCTCTGCTGCGTATATTCCACCAGCCACTGACTCACACGAGATTGTTGATCCGCATTTAGCCACATGCCTTGTTTCGTGCGACGCCACAGGGCATCGTCGGCGCGGCGGACCCATTCGTGGTCGACCAGATATTTCAGCTCCGCTTCGTAGAACTCATGACCGAAATCTTCACCGAGGTCGCTTATCGCCCCTGCATTGCCGAGCAGCAGTTCGCTGTTGCTGCCGTAAGTGCGCGCGTAGTGACGTGCCAGCGATTCAGTCAGGAACGGGTAACGGCGGCGCAGGCGGGCGGCGTAATCGTCACGGTCGCCTTCAATGGCACCACCCGGCAGCACGCTCTCTTTCGTCCACGCCGGACCAATGCCCTGATAATATGGCGTCAGTTTTTCCAGCGCGTGCTCCGCCAGTTTGCGGTAGGTGGTCAGCTTACCGCCGAATACCGACAGCAGCGGGGCTTTGCCGTCTTCATCATGGATATCAAGGGTGTAATCACGGGTAATGGCCTGTGGCGAGTCGGACTCATCATCACATAGCGGACGCACGCCGGAGTAGGTCCAGACGATATCGTCCCGGTTTAACTGCTTTTTAAAGTGCGTGTTATACACTTTCAACAGGTAATTGATTTCACTCTCTTCAATCTTCACTGCTTTTGGATCGCCTTTGTATTCCACATCGGTGGTGCCGATGATGGAAAACTCGTCCATCCACGGGATCACGAAGACAATACGTTTATCTTCGTTTTGCAGAATGTAGGCTTGCTTCTGGGTATGCACACGCGGCACCACAATATGGCTGCCTTTGATCAGGCGAATGCCATAAGGCGAAGGCAGATGCATCCCGTCGTCGAAAAATTGTTTCACCCACGGGCCGGTAGCATTAACCAGGCCGCGCGCCTGCCATGTATATTTTTTGCCGGTATCGATATCTTCCGCCTCCACAATCCACAGGCCGTTTTCGCGGCGAGCAGACGTGGCACGAGTACGAGTAAGCACTTCACCGCCTTTACGCACCACCATCTGGGCGTTGGCGAGTACCAGACGGGCGTCGTCTACCCAACAGTCAGAATATTCGAATCCGCGCTTAATTTCCGGTTTTAACACTGAGTTTGCGCCAAAACGCAAACCGGTTGATCCCGGCAGGCTGGTGCGTTTACCCAGATGATCGTACATAAACAGACCAATGCGAATCATCCACGCCGGGCGTAGATGCGGACGATGCGGCAGGCGAAAACGCATCGGGAAAGCGATATGCGGGGCCATTTTCAGTAGCACTTCACGTTCAGCCAGCGCCTCGCTGACCAGGCGGAATTCATAGTGCTCAAGGTAGCGCAGGCCACCGTGAATGAGTTTTGAACTGGCGGAAGAGGTCGCGCAAGCGAGATCCTGCGCCTCCAGCATCAGCACGGATAAACCGCGTCCAGCGGCGTCTGCCGCGATACCAGCACCATTGATGCCGCCACCTATCACAATCAGATCTTTGGTTTCCATGCTGCCCTCATTCACTTTCGTTAAAGTTCATAAATGTTCGTTATCGAACATATTAGCAAAGAATCGCGCTTTGGGTAACATTGAAAAAACATTTTAGAGTGATATGTATAACATTATGGCGTTTATCTGCCGCTTCGACGTAAACTGTGCGGTAAATTTGCCCACTTGTTTGTAAAGAAAGAGAGACGCATGGATCAGTTCGAATGTATTAACGTTGCCGACGCGCACCAGAAGTTGCAGGAAAAAGAGGCGGTGCTGGTCGATATTCGCGATCCACAGAGTTTCGCAATGGGGCATGCGGTGCAGGCTTTCCATTTAACCAACGACACGCTGGGCGCGTTTATGCGTGATAACGACTTTGACACTCCGGTGATGGTGATGTGTTATCACGGCAATAGCAGCAAAGGCGCGGCGCAGTATCTGCTGCAACAGGGCTACGATGTGGTCTACAGCATTGATGGCGGTTTTGAAGCCTGGCAGCGCCAGTTTCCCGCAGAGGTGGCGTACGGCGCGTAACGCTTTATACTGTCCCCTTTTGTGTGGAATAAGCGACAGCAACGATGTTGATGATTACCTCTTTTGCTAACCCCCGCGTGGCGCAGGCGTTTGTTGATTACATGGCGACGCAGGGTGTTATCCTCACGATTCAACAACATAACCAAAGCGATGTCTGGCTGGCGGATGAGTCCCAGGCCGAGCGCGTGCGGGCGGAGCTGGCGCGTTTTCTCGAAAACCCGGCAGATCCGCGTTATCTGGCGGCCAGCTGGCAGGCGGGCCATACCGGCAGTGGCCTGCATTATCGCCGTTATCCTTTCTTTGCCGCCTTGCGTGAACGCGCAGGTCCGGTAACCTGGGTGATGATGATCGCCTGCGTGGTGGTGTTTATCGCCATGCAAATTCTCGGCGATCAGGAAGTGATGTTATGGCTGGCTTGGCCATTCGATCCGACGCTGAAGTTTGAGTTCTGGCGTTACTTCACCCACGCGTTAATGCACTTCTCGCTGATGCATATCCTCTTTAACCTGCTCTGGTGGTGGTATCTCGGCGGTGCGGTGGAAAAACGCCTCGGTAGCGGTAAGCTAATTGTCATTACTCTCATTAGCGCCCTGTTAAGCGGCTATGTGCAGCAAAAATTCAGCGGGCCGTGGTTTGGCGGGCTTTCTGGCGTGGTGTATGCGCTGATGGGCTACGTCTGGCTACGTGGCGAACGCGATCCGCAAAGTGGCATTTACCTGCAACGTGGGTTAATTATCTTTGCGTTGATCTGGATTGTCGCCGGATGGTTTGATTTGTTTGGGATGTCGATGGCGAACGGAGCACACATCGCCGGGTTAGCCGTGGGTTTAGCGATGGCTTTTGTTGATTCGCTCAATGCGCGAAAACGAAAATAATTCCAGGGATTTATCAATGAAACAAACACAACGTCACAACGGTATTATCGAACTGGTTAAACAGCAGGGTTATGTCAGCACCGAGGAGCTGGTAGAGCATTTCTCCGTTAGCCCGCAGACTATTCGCCGCGATCTCAACGAGCTGGCAGAGCAAAACCTGATCCTGCGCCATCATGGCGGTGCGGCGCTGCCTTCCAGTTCGGTTAATACGCCGTGGCACGATCGCAAGGCCACCCAGACCGAAGAAAAAGAGCGCATCGCCCGCAAAGTGGCGGAGCAAATTCCCAATGGCTCGACGCTGTTTATCGATATCGGCACCACGCCGGAAGCGGTGGCGCACGCGCTGCTTAATCACAGCAATTTACGCATTGTGACCAACAATCTCAACGTCGCTAACACGCTGATGGTAAAAGAGGATTTCCGTATCATTCTTGCCGGTGGCGAATTACGCAGCCGCGATGGCGGGATCATTGGCGAAGCAACGCTCGATTTTATCTCCCAGTTCCGCCTTGATTTCGGCATTCTGGGGATAAGCGGCATCGATAGCGACGGCTCGCTACTGGAGTTCGATTACCACGAAGTTCGCACCAAACGCGCCATCATTGAGAACTCGCGCCACGTTATGCTGGTTGTCGACCACTCAAAATTTGGCCGTAACGCAATGGTCAATATGGGTAGCATCAGCATGGTCGATGCTGTCTACACCGACACGATGCCGCCTGCGAGCGTGATGCAGGTGCTGAAGGACCATCATATTCAACTGGAGCTGTGCTGATCCTGCATTGCTTCCCATGTCAGACCAAAACGCGCCAGGTATTTGCGTAGCCGATCCGCGTCATTGACGCTGGCTTTACCCTGGCGCGAAATGTCAAACAGTTCACGTCCGGCAGCAGAAAGCGACTTTGCCTGGCGGCAGATGCGATAACGTGTTCCAGTTGCATACGGTCGAAGAGATCGATGTTTTCTGCCTCTGCGCCCAGCAACGCCGTAAGCGTGGAGGGGCGACTCTCCTGCCAGTTATAGCGCAGACGGTTGATCTCATCTTCCACCGTATCCAGTGTGATGCGTCCGCTAGTGGCAAAGGTGGCCATCCGCGTGACGCTGGCAGAAAGTTCGCGAAAGTTACCGCGCCATGTTGCCTGGGGAGAGGTCGCAAAGGCCAGCCAGGCACGCCGCGCTTCGGTGTTAAAACGCACGCTGTCGCCAGTGAGTGAGGCGTGGCGCCCCACTTCATAATCCAGGTTCGGTTCAATATCTTCCTGGCGTTGGCGTAATCCTGGCAAGGTGAAGGTCCAGAGATTGATCCGCGCGTACAGGTCTTCACGAAATTTGCCTTCGGCAACCAACTGGCGCAAATCGCGCACCGTTCCGGCGATAAGCTGAAAATCACTGCTCACCTGGCGATCGCTGCCAAACGGGTAAAAGGTTTTCTCTTCAATGGCTTTTAGCAACATCGCCTGTTCGTCTGCGCCCAGTTCGCCAATCTCATCAAGAAACAACATTCCGCCGTTGGCGCTGCGTAATAATCCTTCACGCGATTCCCGCGCCCCGGTAAACGCGCCTTTCACATGACCAAACAGCGTCGACATGGCGGTATCGCCGCGCAGGGTGGCGCAGTTCACTTCCACAAACGCGCCGCTAAACTGATGCCGTGCCTGTTTTAATTCAAAGATGCGTCGCGCCAAAAATGACTTACCCGCACCGGTCGGGCCGTTAAGCAGGATCGGTGCGCGGGATTTGATCGCCACTTTTTCGATCTGCTCAATCATGCGGTTGAAGTGGGAGTTACGCGTGGCAATGCCGGACTTAAGAAAATCAAGCGTTTGCTGGCGTTCCTCGGCAAAGCGGCTGGCGATGGCGTTATAACGGCTTAAATCGAGATCGATAATCGTCACCGCGCCAGGGCTATCGGGCCGCTCTTTTTTGCGCGGTGGTGAAGATTGTATCAACCGGGCGGGCAGGTAACGCGCTTCTGCCAGCAGAAACCAGCAAATCTGCGCGACGTGGGTACCGGTGGTGATGTGAATTAAATAGTCTTCTTTTTCTGGCTGGAACGCGTAACCACGGGCGAAATCATGCAGGCAGGCGTAAACCTCTTCGAAATCCCAAGGGTTATGCAGTTCTATCTCAACGCCCACCACTTCTGTTTCTGGCGAAACGCTGGCGATATCGCGTTTAAGCGTTTCGAATAGCGAGCGCGAGCGGGCGTCGTGCAATAATTCCAGCCGATCGATAACTAACGATTCTTGCTGGCATAGACAGAGTGTCGGACGCCATTTTGACCAGCGCTGACTGCCGCGCCCGGCATAATCCAGCACCGTTCCGACAAAGCCAAAAGCCACTGTTTTACGCATCTTAGATATCCTTATAAAAGACGAGATTTCATTATCGGTAAATCGGCTTTGCGGGAAATCTCCGTTTACGGAC
>OJSY01000283.1_pt1 | contig 7066 bp, 8 predicted proteins | sample 1599501 | NCBI WGS metagenome assembly OJSY01 (sample SAMN04436727, study PRJEB24849) | human gut metagenome | biome: human gut; feature: NICU; material: stool | host: Homo sapiens | place: USA: Saint Louis, MO | collected 2010-11-13
ACATACCGTCAGTATGTTTATGGTATCATGATGATGTGGTCGTGACAATCTTAAGAACATTTAGGTTATTTTATGTATATTGAACAGCATTCTCGCTATCAAAATAAAGCTAATAACATCCAATTAAGATATGATGATAAGCAGTTTCATACAACGGTTATCAAAGATGTTCTATTATGGATTGAACATAATTTAGATCAGTCTTTACTGCTTGATGATGTGGCGAATAAAGCGGGTTATACCAAGTGGTATTTTCAGCGGCTGTTCAAAAAAGTAACAGGGGTCACACTGGCTAGCTATATTCGTGCTCGTCGTTTGACGAAAGCGGCTGTTGAGTTGAGGTTGACGAAAAAAACTATCCTTGAGATCGCATTAAAATATCAATTTGATTCCCAACAATCTTTTACACGTCGATTTAAGTACATTTTTAAGGTTACACCAAGTTATTATCGGCGTAATAAATTATGGGAATTGGAGGCAATGCACTGAGAGATCCCCTCATAATTTCCCCAAAACGTAACCATGTGTGAATAGATTTTGAGTAAGCAGGGTTGCAGCCACGAGTGAGTCTTCCCTTGTTATTGTGTAGCCAGAATGCCGCAAAACTTCCATGCCTAAGCGAACTGTTGAGAGTACGTTTCGATTTCTGACTGTGTTAGCCTGGAAGTGCTTGTCCCAACCTTGTTTCTGAGCATGAACGCCCGCAAGCCAACATGTTAGTTGAAGCATCAGGGCGATTAGCAGCATGATATCAAAACGCTCTGAGCTGCTCGTTCGGCTATGGCGTAGGCCTAGTCCGTAGGCAGGACTTTTCAAGTCTCGGAAGGTTTCTTCAATCTGCATTCGCTTCGAATAGATATTAACAAGTTGTTTGGGTGTTCGAATTTCAACAGGTAAGTTAGTTGCTAGAACCCATGGCTCCTTTGCCGACGCTGAGTAGATTTTAGGTGACGGGTGGTGACAATGAGTCCGTGTCGAGCGCTGATTTTTTCGGCCTTTAGAGCGAGATTTATACAATAGAATTTGGCATGAGATTGGATTGCTTTTAGTCAGCCTCTTATAGCCTAAAGTCTTTGAGTGACTAGATGACATATCATGTAAGTTGCTGATAGGTTTCCAGTTTTCCGCTCCTAGGTCTGCATATTGTACTTTTCCTCTTACTCGACTTAACCAGTACCAACCCAGCTTCTCAACGGATTTATACCATGGCACTTTAAAGCCAGCATCACTGACAATGAGCGGTGTGGTGTTACTCGGTAGAATGCTCGCAAGGTCGGCTAGAAATTGGTCATGAGCTTTCTTTGAACATTGCTCTGAAAGCGGGAACGCTTTCTCATAAAGAGTAACAGAACGACCGTGTAGTGCGACTGAAGCTCGCAATACCATAAGTCGTTTTTGCTCACTAATATCAGACCAGTCAACAAGTACAATGGGCATCGTATTGCCCGAACAGATAAAGCTAGCATGCCAACGGTATACAGCGAGTCGCTCTTTGTGGAGGTGACGATTACCTAACAATCGGTCGATTCGTTTGATGTTATGTTTTGTTCTCGCTTTGGTTGGCAGGTTACGGCCAAGTTCGGTAAGAGTGAGAGTTTTACAGTCAAGTAATGCGTGGCAAGCCAACGTTAAGCTGTTGAGTCGTTTTAAGTGTAATTCGGGGCAGAATTGGTAAAGAGAGTCGTGTAAAATATCGAGTTCGCACATCTTGTTGTCTGATTATTGATTTTTCGCGAAACCATTTGATCATATGACAAGATGTGTATCTACCTTAACTTAATGATTTTGATAAAAATCATTAGGGGATTCATCAGCACTCGGCTGGAAATCGCCGGTGGCATTTGAGAAAAAAGCCGCTTAAAATGAGAGATAGACCGGAACACAACCGGTGCAAGACCATGGAAAGCATGTTCTCGGACTTACGTAGCAACTCGTTTCTTTTCGCAGGTTGAGCCACCTCCGCGCTTCATCAGAAAACTGAAGGAACCTCCATTGAATCGAACTAATATTTTTTTTGGTGAATCGCATTCTGACTGGTTGCCTGTCAGAGGCGGAGAATCTGGTGATTTTGTTTTTCGACGTGGTGACGGGCATGCCTTCGCGAAAATCGCACCTGCTTCCCGCCGCGGTGAGCTCGCTGGAGAGCGTGACCGCCTCATTTGGCTCAAAGGTCGAGGTGTGGCTTGCCCCGAGGTGATCAACTGGCAGGAGGAACAAGAGGGTGCATGCTTGGTGATAACGGCAATTCCGGGAGTACCGGCGGCTGATCTGTCTGGAGCGGATTTGCTCAAAGCGTGGCCGTCAATGGGGCAGCAACTTGGCGCTGTTCACAGCCTATCGGTTGATCAATGTCCGTTTGAGCGCAGGCTGTCGCGAATGTTCGGACGCGCCGTTGATGTGGTGTCCCGCAATGCCGTCAATCCCGACTTCTTACCGGACGAGGACAAGAGTACGCCGCAGCTCGATCTTTTGGCTCGTGTCGAACGAGAGCTACCGGTGCGGCTCGACCAAGAGCGCACCGATATGGTTGTTTGCCATGGTGATCCCTGCATGCCGAACTTCATGGTGGACCCTAAAACTCTTCAATGCACGGGTCTGATCGACCTTGGGCGGCTCGGAACAGCAGATCGCTATGCCGATTTGGCACTCATGATTGCTAACGCCGAAGAGAACTGGGCAGCGCCAGATGAAGCAGAGCGCGCCTTCGCTGTCCTATTCAATGTATTGGGGATCGAAGCCCCCGACCGCGAACGCCTTGCCTTCTATCTGCGATTGGACCCTCTGACTTGGGGTTGATGTTCATGCCGCCTGTTTTTCCTGCTCATTGGCACGTTTCGCAACCTGTTCTCATTGCGGACACCTTTTCCAGCCTCGTTTGGAAAGTTTCATTGCCAGACGGGACTCCTGCAATCGTCAAGGGATTGAAACCTATAGAAGACATTGCTGATGAACTGCGCGGGGCCGACTATCTGGTATGGCGCAATGGGAGGGGAGCAGTCCGGTTGCTCGGTCGTGAGAACAATCTGATGTTGCTCGAATATGCCGGGGAGCGAATGCTCTCTCACATCGTTGCCGAGCACGGCGACTACCAGGCGACCGAAATTGCAGCGGAACTAATGGCGAAGCTGTATGCCGCATCTGAGGAACCCCTGCCTTCTGCCCTTCTCCCGATCCGGGATCGCTTTGCAGCTTTGTTTCAGCGGGCGCGCGATGATCAAAACGCAGGTTGTCAAACTGACTACGTCCACGCGGCGATTATAGCCGATCAAATGATGAGCAATGCCTCGGAACTGCGTGGGCTACATGGCGATCTGCATCATGAAAACATCATGTTCTCCAGTCGCGGCTGGCTGGTGATAGATCCCGTCGGTCTGGTCGGTGAAGTGGGCTTTGGCGCCGCCAATATGTTCTACGATCCGGCTGACAGAGACGACCTTTGTCTCGATCCTAGACGCATTGCACAGATGGCGGACGCATTCTCTCGTGCGCTGGACGTCGATCCGCGTCGCCTGCTCGACCAGGCGTACGCTTATGGGTGCCTTTCCGCAGCTTGGAACGCGGATGGAGAAGAGGAGCAACGCGATCTAGCTATCGCGGCCGCGATCAAGCAGGTGCGACAGACGTCATACTAGATATCAAGCGACTTCTCCTATCCCCTGGGAACACATCAATCTTACCGGAGAATATCGTTGGCCAAAGCCTTAGCGTAGGATTTCGCCCTCTCCCGCAAACGACCCCATCCTTGATCACCTGAAGCACAAAGCCGAAACCAGCGGGACCAGGGCGTTACCCGAAAGCCGGGCGCCACCGGCTGAGCTGCTCCTGGGTCTGTTTGACTGACGAGCCTGAAGGCCAACGATACCAATCAAAATGCTGCGTTCACAGCGCCGCGGCAGGGATCCGCCGTGCTGGTTGTCGGAAAAGGAGCCGCTAGTGGGAAAGAGGAGGGTAAATTTTCAGCGTTGCTGGCTCCCCGTCAGCCGGATTGGGTTGCATCGCAGGGGTGTCGAAAGAGTCAACTGCGGTCCAAAGCTGTTGGACTTGGGTGAAAAGGGCGTTTATTCTTCCTATACGTTGTCGGCAGCGGGCCAAAAAGGAATACGTCCATGCCCATCGAGGTGAAACCGGCTGTGAGCGCGGGTTCAAGCATATAGCCCGACAGGCGCGTATCCTTGCCGATCACGACACGATGGCGGTGGTCACCGCGACGAAAGACACGGCCAGCCGCCATGCCGACGCGCAAGGCGGTTTCCGCCGTCATCGCGCCTTCGTTGGCTTTGCCACGAATACCGTCTGTGCCGAAATATTTGCGCACCATAAGGTCGATTATCCTGTCGTCGGGTCGCCCTCAAAGGGGACATGCCTGCTGAACCGCGAATATAGAGAAATATCCCGAATGTGCAGTTAACGAATTCTTGCGGTTTCTTTCAGCGCCGCCAATACCGCCAGCCCGTCGCGCAAGGGGCGCGGCTCGTGTGTGCGGATGAAGTCAGCTCCACCTGCGGCGGCGGCAAGCTCTGCAGCGAGTGTCGCGGCCCCGACATCCCCCGGACCACGGCCTGTGAGCGCGCGCAGAAAGGATTTGCGCGAAACAGACAGAAGCACCGGCAAATCGAAGCGCAGCCGCAATTCATCGAACCGCGCCAGCACCGAGAGCGAGGTTTCGGGAGCAGCCCCCAGAAAAAACCCCATGCCGGGATCAAGGACAAGGCGGTTGCGTTTGATACCGGCACCCGTCAGCGCCGCGATGCGCGCGTCAAAGAACGCCGCAATGTGATCCATGATGTCGCCAGCGGGTGCCTCGCGCCGATCTGCCTGCCCGTCTTGCACCGAATGCATAACGACGAGTTTGGCAGATGATTTCGCCAATTGCGGATAGAACGCAGCGTCTGGAAAACCGCGAATATCATTGAGATAGGCCACACCACGCGACAAGGCATAGGCTTGCGTCGCGGGTTGATAACTGTCGAGCGAGACGGGAATGCCATCTGCCTTGAGCGCGTCCAGCACCGGCGCGATACGCGCGATTTCTGTGTCGGACGAAACAGGCGCGGCGTCGGGATTGCTGGATGCCGGACCGAGGTCGATCACATCTGCCCCCTCGGCCATCAGCTTACGCGCCTGCGCAATGGCTGCGTCTGGCGCCAGATACCGGCCTCCATCGGAGAAACTGTCCGAGGTTATGTTGACGATGCCGAAAATGATGAGCGATTTATTCATGGGGGCTTCTATAATAATAATAATCGAGCATGAGTCTCATACGGATGCTCGGGTCGAAAGGGAATCCCCAGGCGAGTAACCTGTTTGCGGTGATCCATTAGCTGCAGGAGCAGAATAGCATACATCTGGAAGCAAAGCCAGGAAAGCGGCCTATGGAGCTGTGCGGCAGCGCTCAGTAGGCAATTTTTCAAAATATTGTTAAGCCTTTTCTGAGCATGGTATTTTTCATGGTATTACCAATTAGCAGGAAAATAAGCCATTGAATATAAAAGATAAAAATGTCTTGTTTACAATAGAGTGGGGAACACGAACCGTTAGCTGTTGTCCATTTTTCTCAATATAGCCAGCACCACGGTTTTCATTATTCTCTGTTAAGGCAGTTTGTAAATCAGACAAAGGAATTTGCAATTGTTGCAATCGGTTCAGATCAGGGGCAACCACATAGGTTTTATTAAAGCCACCGATACTGTTGATCTCCGCAACGCCTTTTACGCGCTGTAATTGCGGTCTTACAATCCAATCCTGAATTTCACGTAAATCCATCGCCGAATAAGGGGTTCCATCCGGCTTTTTAGCATTTGGTTCGGCTTTAATCACCCATTGATAGATTTCACCTAAACCTGTCGAAATAGGCGACATGTTAGGTTGCACATCTTCAGGCATTTCTCCCATTGCTTCTTGCAAGCGCTGGTTGATAAGCTGTCTGGCCCAGTAAATATCCGTGCCATCTTCAAAAATGATGGTCACTTGCGATAAGCCGTAGCGTGAAATCGAACGGGTTTGTTCCATTTTCGGCATGCCTGACATGGCATTCTCAATTGGATAGGTAATCCGCTGTTCCATTTCCAAAGCCGTAAAGCCATTGGCTGAAGTGTTAATCTGCACCTGAGTATTGGTAATATCCGGTACAGCATCAATCGGTAACTTTTGATAACTATAAATACCAATAGCAATCCAGGCTGCAACAAACAGCATGACCCAGATTGCGTTATGAATAGAAAACTGGATCAGCCGATCAAACAGCCCTTCAGGTTTTACCGATTCGTGGTCTGGAATGTGAGGGCTTTTAGTGCTCATGTGAAGCCTCTCCTTTTTCCATCTCAGATTTCAGTAAGAAACTGCCTTGAGCGGCATATTTTTGTCCCTGATTAAGCCCATTTACCACTTCAATCCACTGGCTATCCCCAGACGATTGACCTAATTTCACCGGCTGCGGAGTGAATTCAACTTTTTGTCCATGCTGAGTGGCGACAAAAACCACATCTTTTCCATCGACATTCTGAACTGCGGACTTAAGTACCCGTAATGCGGTACTTTCACAATTAAGTATGCTTCTGATAAACTTGCAACAGGTAATCTTCCGGAAGGACAGGATACTGTCAGAGGTTTACTGATTGCATGGGGAGCAGGTGCTTCTGTTCTTGGTGGCGAACTTATAGTCCCAGCCGCGGGTACCGTTGCTGTTATTGGGGGTAGCCTTTTAGGAGGTGTAACAGATGGCATTAAGCAGTATTTAACCCTTAAGCCGGGTGAGAAATATAGTGCTACGGATACTCTTATTGCCGCAGGTGAAGGTGGGCTTACACAGGGTAAAAGTGTCATTTTCAGCACATTTATTAACACAATGGGAGCTTACTTAGGAAGTAAAGTTAAAGGCGAAGACCCTACAGTGCCAATGGTGGGGAATGCAATAGGTACTGTTCTGGGTAACAAAGCCGGAGAGAAATTCACCAAAGAAATGCTATCGAAGGGATACTCGCCAGTAACTTCTGATGTTATTGGAACTGTCTCTGGGGGGACTATGACTATAGGTACAGCTATCGACTTCGGCATTGAAGAATCTCAG
>OJSY01000285.1_pt1:0-5000 | contig 6606 bp, 7 predicted proteins | sample 1599501 | NCBI WGS metagenome assembly OJSY01 (sample SAMN04436727, study PRJEB24849) | human gut metagenome | biome: human gut; feature: NICU; material: stool | host: Homo sapiens | place: USA: Saint Louis, MO | collected 2010-11-13
TCGTAACAAGGTAGCCGTATCGGAAGGTGCGGCTGGATCACCTCCTTTCTAAGGAGAATTACCTACTGTTTAATTTTGAGGGTTCGTTTTTACGAATACTCAAAATTAGCACTTTAAGCAACGGGATTTATCCGTTGGCGCCGTGCTTTAGCACTTTTAGCAACAGAATAAACTGAACGCATGTGAAGTTTGTTTGTTGGCGCTGTGCATTAGCACTTTAAGCAACGGAATTTATTCGTTGGCGCTGTGCGTTAGCACTTTGAAAACTGCATATATATTTAGTGATATGACATCTAATTTGTAATATATAAAGCTGATAACTTTTTAAAATTATCGAAGTTGATAGCTTCTAATCTATCAAACCTTTTTAACTGGTCAAGTTATTAAGGGTGCAGGGCGGATGCCTTGGCACTAGGAGCCGATGAAGGACGTGATAAGCTGCGATAAGCTTCGGGGAGTTGCACGTAAACTTTGATCCGAAGATTTCCGAATGAGGAAACTCACTTAGAGTAATGTCTAAGTATCATTAAGTGAATACATAGCTTAATGAGGGGAACTCAGGGAACTGAAACATCTAAGTACCTGAAGGAAGAGAAAGAAATTCGATTCCGTAAGTAGCGGCGAGCGAACGCGGATTAGCCCAAACCAATAAAGTTTTCTTTATTGGGGTTGCGGACATATCATAACGAAGAGGTATCGTAATTGAAGAGGTTTGGAAAGACCCACCACAGAAGGTAATAGTCCTGTATGTTAAACGAGAAGACTTTAGATATGATCCAGAGTACCACGGGACACGTGAAACCCTGTGGGAAGCAGGAGGGACCACCCTCCAAGGCTAAATACTACCTAGTGACCGATAGCGTATAGTACCGTGAGGGAAAGGTGAAAAGAACCCCGGGAGGGGAGTGAAATAGAACCTGAAACCCTGCACTTACAAGCTGTGGAAGCACATTTCTTGTGTGACCGCGTACTTTTTGTAGAACGGGCCAACGAGTTACGTTAAGTAGCAAGGTTAAGCACTTAAGGTGCGGAGCCGTAGCGAAAGCGAGTTTTAACTGAGCGTTCAGTTACTTGACGTAGACCCGAAACCGGGCGACCTACCCATGAGCAGGATGAAGCGAAAGTAAAATTTCGTGGAGGTCCGAACCCACGAGCGTTGAAAAGCTCGGGGATGACTTGTGGGTAGCGGTGAAATTCCAATCGAGCCCGGAGATAGCTGGTTCTCCCCGAAATAGCTTTAGGGCTAGCCTCAAGGTGAGAGATACGGAGGTAGAGCACTGAATGTCCTAGGGGGTATTGCACCTACCGAAGACTATCAAACTCCGAATGCCGTCATCTTATACTTGGGAGTCAGACTGTGGGTGATAAGATTCATAGTCGAAAGGGCAACAGCCCAGATCGTCAGCTAAGGTCCCTAAATGTAAGTTAAGTGGTAAAGGATGTGGGATTGCACAGACAACCAGGATGTTGGCTTAGAAGCAGCCACTCATTCAAAGAGTGCGTAATAGCTCACTGGTCGAGTGATCCTGCGCCGAAGATTTCCGGGGCTAAAACTTACTACCGAAGCTACGGCATCAGTAATGATGGGTAGGGGAGCTTCCCATACGGGTTGAAGCATGACCGTAAGGACATGTGGACAGTATGGGAGTGAGAATGTTGGCATGAGTAGCGAGATGTGGGTGAGAATCCCACAGGCCGTAAACCCAAGGTTTCCAGGGGAAGGTTCGTCCGCCCTGGGTTAGTCGGGACCTAAGCTGAGGCCGAAAGGCGTAGGTGATGGACAACAGGTTGATATTCCTGTACTACCGATAACCGTTTGAGAGAAGGGATGACACAGTAGGATAAGCTAAGCACACTGTTGGTTATGTGTGCCCAAGCATTGAGGCAGTCAAAGTAGGCAAATCCGCTTTGATAATGCTGGGATGTGATGGGGAGCGAAATTTAGTAGCGAAGTAGCTGATTTCACACTGTCAAGAAAAGTCTCTATCGAGGTTAAAGGTACCCGTACCGCAAACCGACACAGGTGGGTGAGGAGAGTATCCTAAGGCCAGCGAGAGAACTGTTGTTAAGGAACTCGGCAAAATGACCCCGTAACTTAGGGATAAGGGGTGCCACCATCAGGTGGCCGCAGAGAATAGGCCCAAGCGACTGTTTACCAAAAACATAGGTTTCTGCTAAGTCGCAAGACGATGTATAGGAGCTGACGCCTGCCCGGTGCTGGAAGGTTAAGGGGATCTGTTAGAGCAATCGAAGCAGTGAACTTAAGCCCCAGTAAACGGCGGCCGTAACTATAACGGTCCTAAGGTAGCGAAATTCCTTGTCGGGTAAGTTCCGACCCGCACGAAAGGCGTAACGATTTGGGCACTGTCTCAACAACAGACTCGGTGAAATTGTAATTCCGGTGAAGATGCCGGATACCTGCGACAGGACGGAAAGACCCCATGGAGCTTTACTGTAGCTTGACATTGGGTCTTGGTACTACATGTACAGGATAGGTGGGAGGCTTTGAAACCAGGACGCCAGTTTTGGCGGAGCCATCCTTGGGATACCACCCTTGTAGTACTGGGACTCTAACCATAGGCCATGAATCTGGTCTTGGGACACTGTCAGGTGGGCAGTTTGACTGGGGCGGTCGCCTCCCAAAAGGTAACGGAGGCGCTCAAAGGTTCTCTCAGTACGGTCGGAAATCGTACGTAGAGTGTAAAGGCAAAAGAGAGCTTGATTGCAAGACATACAGGTCGAGCAAGGATGAAAATCGGACTTAGTGATCCGGTGGTTCTGCGTGGAAGGGCCATCGCTCAACGGATAAAAGCTACCCTGGGGATAACAGGCTTATCTCCCCCAAGAGTCCACATCGACGGGGAGGTTTGGCACCTCGATGTCGGCTCATCACATCCTGGGGCTGTAGTAGGTCCCAAGGGTTGGGCTGTTCGCCCATTAAAGTGGTACGCGAGCTGGGTTCAGAACGTCGTGAGACAGTTCGGTCCCTATCCGTCGCAGGCGTAGGAAATTTGAGAAGACCTGTCCTTAGTACGAGAGGACCGGGATGGACGTACCTCTGGTGTACCAGTTGTTCTGCCAAGGGCATGGCTGGGTAGCTATGTACGGAATGGATAAGCGCTGAAAGCATCTAAGCGCGAAGCCAACTTCAAGATAAGATTTCCCACCGCAAGGGTAAGACCCCAGAAAGACTATCTGGTTGATAGGTCGAAGGTGTAAGTGCAGCAATGTATTTAGCTTATCGATACTAATAGGTCGAGGACTTGACCAATATTTATTTGATGTTCATTCATTAAGATATATGTGTAGTTTTTAGAGTGCTAACTCTAAAGAAACTAGTATTACTAGGTTCTATAAACTTATTAAAAACTTAATAGAAATATTAAGCATAAAGATTATGTGGTTACAATAGCAGAGAGGATACACCTGTTCCCATTCCGAACACAGAAGTTAAGCTCTCTAGCGCTGATGGTACTTGGTGGGAAACTGCCTGGGAGAGTAGGACATAGCCAGGTGATGTGCCGAAGTGGCGGAACTGGCAGACGCACAGGACTTAAAATCCTGCGGGACTTACCTCTCGTACCGGTTCGATTCCGGTCTTCGGCACTTATAAAACAATATCGCGGAGTGGAGCAGTTGGCAGCTCGTCGGGCTCATAACCCGAAGGTCGTAGGTTCAAGTCCTGCCTCCGCAACCATTAAAATGGCTCGTTGGTCAAGAGGTTAAGACACCGCCCTTTCACGGCGGTAACAGGGGTTCAATTCCCCTACGAGTCACCAATTAAATATGCGGGTGTAGCTCAATGGTAGAGTTCTGGCCTTCCAAGCCAGCTGTGAGGGTTCGATCCCCTTCACCCGCTCCAAAAATGGGACCATAGCTCAGCTGGGAGAGCACCTGCCTTACAAGCAGGGGGTCACAGGTTCGAGCCCTGTTGGTCCCACCATTTGCGGCCTGGTAGTTCAGTTGGTTAGAATGCCAGCCTGTCACGCTGGAGGTCGAGGGTTCGAGCCCCTTCCAGGTCGCCAAAATAAAATGCTGGTGTGGCTCAACGGTAGAGCAGCTGACTTGTAATCAGCAGGTTGTAGGTTCGATTCCTATCACCAGCTCCATGTAAAATTAATACGGAGGATTTCCCGAGCGGCCAAAGGGGGCAGACTGTAAATCTGTTGTCATCGACTTCGGTGGTTCGAATCCACCATCCTCCACCAAAAAAATGCGCGGATGTGGCGGAATTGGCAGACGCACTAGACTTAGGATCTAGCGCCATTGGCGTGGGGGTTCGACTCCCTTCATCCGCACCATTTTTGTTTGATATACATATATAAATTGTGGGTGCATAGCTCAGCTGGATAGAGCAACGCCCTTCTAAGGCGTGTGTCCGGGGTTCGAATCCCTGTGCGCTCACCACATATATATTGGGGATTAGCCAAGTCGGTAAGGCACATGACTTTGACTCATGTATGCGTAGGTTCGAGTCCTGCATCCCCAGCCAAATAAAAATATGGTCTATTAGCTCAGTCGGTAGAGCACCTGACTTTTAATCAGGGTGTCCCGCGTTCGAGTCGCGGATAGATCACCAATGGAGAGGTGTCCGAGTGGTTTAAGGAGCTGGTCTTGAAAACCAGTGACTTCGAAAGGGGCCGTGGGTTCGAATCCCACCCTCTCCGCCAAATGCCCAGATAGCTCAGTCGGTAGAGCAGGGGACTGAAAATCCCCGTGTCGGTGGTTCGATTCCGCCTCTGGGCACCAAAATGTGGCGGTATAGCTTAGTTGGCTAGAGCGTTCGGTTCATACCCGAAAGGTCATAGGTTCGACTCCTATTACCGCTACTAAAATTTAATGTGGGCCATTAGCTCAGTTGGTTAGAGCGCCCGGCTCATAACCGGTAGGTCTGGGGTTCGAGTCCCTGATGGCCCACCACATTAAATTAACTTATGGTGGGTATAGCTCAGTTGGTTAGAGCGCCAGATTGTGGCTCTGGAGGTCGTGAGTTCGACTCT
>OJSY01000290.1_pt1 | contig 6361 bp, 6 predicted proteins | sample 1599501 | NCBI WGS metagenome assembly OJSY01 (sample SAMN04436727, study PRJEB24849) | human gut metagenome | biome: human gut; feature: NICU; material: stool | host: Homo sapiens | place: USA: Saint Louis, MO | collected 2010-11-13
TCCCACTGATTCAGTACATAGCTGAACGCTTCGCCCAGTCTGGATTTTTTCGACAGCGTGCCATTCTTCTCCACCATCCATTCATGCAGCGACGTCAGTAACGCTTTGCTTCGCTGCTGCCTGACTGCAAGACGCTCTGACTCTGGTAATCCCCGTATTTCATCCTCGATGGCGTACAGTTCACTGATTCGCTTCAGGGCTTCTTCTGCCGTCGCACTTTTGCTGCTGATGTATACATCGTGGATTTTTCGCCGGGCATGGGCCCAGCACGCAACTTCTGTCAGTGCACCACCTTCACGTTCGGCACTGAACAGCCGATCGTAACCGCTGAATGCATCCGCCTGCAGGATACCCCGGAAGGGACGAAGGTGTTGTACCGGATGTTTTCCCTGCCTGTCTGGTGAGTAGGCGAACCAGACCGCCGGTGGCTCTGATGAGCCCGCATTCCGGTCATCCCGGACATACGTCCAGATGCGTCCTGTTTTTGCCTTTTTTCTGCCCGGTGCCAGCACTTTTACTGGTATGTCGTCAGTGTGAACCTTGCGGGTGTTCATCACGTAACGGTACAGGGCATCATTCAGCGGAGTCATTAACTGGCAGCACGCGTCAACCCAGTTGGAGAGTAATGCACGGCTCAGTTCGGCACCCTGTCGGGCAAAGATTTCACTCTGACGATACAGTGGCAGGTGTTCGCAGTATTTTCCCGTTAACACGCGGGCAAGTAATCCGGAGCCCGCGATGCCGCGCTCTATCGGGCGGGACGGCGCTGGCGCTTCAACTATACAGTCACATTTTGTACAGGCTTTTTTTACCCGAACAGTGCGGATCACTTTCAGGGCGCTACTCACCAGTTCCAGCTGCTCAGCACTGACTTCACCCAGATAATCCAGCTCACTGCCACACTCCGGGCAACAACTTTCTTCAGGCTCCAGGCGGTGTATTTCACGGGGAAGATGTGCTGGTAACGGACGACGATGACGTGACTGTCGCAACTGGCGGGGAACCTGCGGGTCATCCTCACGCCCACTGTAACGATCGCTTTCCTGTTCGCGTTGTTTCAGCAGGGCCTCAGCCTGTTCAACCTCACGCTGCAGTTTTTCAGAACGGGTACCGAACAGCATCCGGCGCAGTTTTTCTATCTGGGCCCTCAGATGTTCTGTTTCCCGCTCCTCCTCTTCGATCTTTTCTTCGGCACGTGCCAGTGCAGAGCGCAGGAAGGCCTCCGTCTCTTCAACCAGACTCAGTTGCTGATCTTTCTGACGGAGGGCTTCAGCCTGCTCAGAGAGTAGCCTTTCCAGCTCAGTGATACGAATGAGGTATTTCCGACTCATGACCGTTTTTATAATCCGGCCATGACATTTTTACAACATTGTCAGTGCATTAAGGCGGGATGTTTTGGGTTGACGCCAGTCCAGTTTATCGAGGAGCATTGCCAGCTGCGAGCGGGTAATGGATACCTTACCGTCACGCACCGCAGGCCAGATAAACTGGCCTTCCTCCAGACGTTTGGTGAACAGGCACAGACCATCAGCATCAGCCCACAGGATTTTAATCGTGTCACCCCGTCGGCCGCGAAAGATAAACAGGTGACCGGAGAAGGGGTTCTCATCCAGCACATGTTGTACCTGTTCACCCAGACCGTTGAAGGATTTACGCATATCAGTAACGCCGGCAACCAGCCAGATTCGAGTGTCTGATGGGAGCGAGATCATCGTCCTCTCCCGGTCAGTTCACGGATCAACACCGTGAGCAGCTCTGGTGAAGGATTTTCCAGCGTCATGTTACCGTGGCGGAACTCAACTTTACAGGAACTGGCACTGACTGTGCTTTGTGAAGGAGTGGATAAAAGCGGAGTAAGAGCCGCCATAGGCTCTTTCTGCTCATCAGGCGTTATCTCAACAGGTAATAATTCAACGCCAGCGCCAGAAGAGGTTGTTACCGGAAGACGCCGCGATATACGCCCTTCGTTCTGCCAGAGCCTGAGCCATTTGAACTGGAGGTTATCATTGATATCGTGTTCCCTGGCAATACGGGCAACAGAGGCTCCTGGTTGTGAAGCCAGTTTAACCATTTGAAGTTTAAACTCATTTGAAAATGTTCTGCGGGGTTCTGCGGGGTTCTGCGGATAATATTTTCTGTTCCATAACAGGTGTCCACTAGTTGAAAAAGTGGGCACCTACGTTACCAATACTGGCTTAATGGCTACATACGGCGGTCAGTTTACGCTTACAGAAATGTAATGAAGACGTCCTACCATTAACTGAAGAGCATGGTGACGGATGAAGGAAAAAGCAGGAGTGTGTGGTGCCTCACAGATTTCCGACATCATAGCTGTCAACGACGGATGAAAAGCGGCTCTTCCGCAACTTGGGTGGAAGAAAATGGATGAAACTTTCTGGTGTGAGAACCTTAAGGAAACAACATGTTGGGTGGAGCGGACAATCCAAATGGTGAATTACCGTCTTATATCACTGGCGCTGACATTCCGGGCGTCTTCTCCGCCACAACGCCATTTGCAGTGCATCACAGGCCAGTTGTGCTTTCATTCGCAGTGACATCGACCAGCCAATAACGGCGCGTGACCACAGGTCGATGACTACTGCGAGATACAACCAGCCCTCATCGGTACGCAAGTACGTGATGTCACCCGCCCACTTCTGGTTCGGGCCGCTGGCGCTGAAGTCCTGCTCCAGCAGATTCTCCAATACGGGCAGGCCATGTGCACGGTAGCTGACCGGGCTGAACTTCCGGCTGGCTTTCGCCCGCAGCCCCTGACGACGCAGGCTGGCGGCAATGGTTTTAATATTGAACTCCGGCATTTCGTCAGCAAGGCGGGGAGCACCGTATCGCTGCTTTGCCTCAAAGAATGCCTTATGGACAGCGGCATCGCAGGTGAGCCGAAACTGTTGGCGCAGGCTCATCTGGTGACGACGCCAGAGCCAGACATACCAGCCGCTGCGGGCAACCCGAAGTACACGACACATCGCTTTGATGCTGAACTCTGCCCGATGATTTTCGATGAAGACATACTTCATTTCAGGCGCTTCGCGAAGTATGTCGCGGCCTTTTGGAGGATGGCCAGTTCCTCAGCCTGCTCCGCCAGTTGTCGTTTAAGGCGGACATTTTCAGCGGCCAGTTCGCTTTCGCGCTCTGACGAACTCATTTGTTGCTGCTGTTTACTGCGCCGGGCATAAAGCTGGGATTCATACAGGCTGAGTTCACGGGCTGCGGCGGCCACACCGATGCGTTCAGCGAGTTTCAGGGCTTCGTTACGAAATTCAGGCGTATGTTGTTTACGGGGCTTCTTGCTGATTGATACTGGTTTTGTCATGAGTCACCTCTGGTTGAGAGTTTACTCACTTAGTCCTGTGTCCACTATTGGTGGGTAAGATCACTCAGCAACGTATCAAAAGTCTGTAAAATCATGGGCGTTTCGCGTGATACATTTTATCGTTACCGCGAACTGGTCGATGAAGGCGGTGTGGATGCGCTGATTAATCGTAGTCGCCGCGCTCCTAACCTTAAGAACCGTACCGATGAGGCAACTGAACAGGCTGTTGTTGATTACGCCGTCGCTTTCCCGGCACACGGTCAGCACCGGACCAGCAACGAGCTGCGTAAACAGGGCGTTTTTATCTCCGGCAGTGGTGTCCGTTCTGTCTGGTTACGCCATAACCTTGAGAATTTCAAAAAACGTCTGAAAGCACTGGAAGAAAAAGTAGCCCGTGATGGCATTGAGCTAACTGACAGCCAGATCGCAGCACTGGAGCGTAAAGCCAGTGATGACGAGGCCTGTGGCGAAATCGAAACGGCTCATCCGGGATATCTGGGTTCGCAGGACACGTTCTATGTAGGCAACCTGAAAGGTGTCGCGTAATTTATCACCAGACCTTTGTTGATACATACTCAAAGGTCGTTCACTGCAAATTGTATGTCACCAAAATGCGATTACAGCGACTGGCCTGCTGAATGATCGTGTACTGCCATTTTATGAGTCGCATGACCTGCCAATGTAGAGAATACTGACCGACAGGGGCACAGAGTATTGTGGCAAAGTAGGGGGCAGAAGCCAGCAGGAGAAGACTGGGGAGCTTTTCACTGGATGTTTGTGCCTGATGACCTTTTCTCATTTGTTTGCCTTTGGAGGATGGTGACTTGAATATATCAAAATGCAGAACTGACACTCTCTTGCGCTAACAAAACAGCACAAGGGAGTAGCTATAACAATGGCCAATAAATAATTTCCCGAATCAAAATTTTTTTGAAAATACCTTCAATACCGATATTTCGGAGACATCTGCATTCAGAGAATAACTCTCAGACAGAGACCTTACGACAACATTGCCGTCCACTCTCACCAGTACAGTCGCCGATGTACCAAAGCCATGTTCAGGTATATTATCAAGGAAGTAAGGGAAAACAGAAACATTATCACGAATAATAGTGATTTGACTATCTGGTTTTTGTTCAGATGATGAGTAAGTTATTAATGAATCTTCAAAATTTTCCGACAGATAATCGACTAAGAAATCATTGCTCATTATTCCCTCCACGCGAGGTATTGGTTCTTTTGTAAGTAGCTCAAGTACTTCAACTGCTTTTTTCACCCCGGTAGTACTGGTAAATCCAGCCAAAGATTTTGTTGTACCAGTATGTACCTTATAAATATATCCTTCTTTTCGGGCAACAATTGTCGTACAACCACTTAGATTTCCGCTTGTAATGATTACTGGTTTACCCTCCTGGACTTCCTCAAGTGCTATTTTAATACCATTCGCCCCACGAGCAGAATTTGACACACGAATTATGCTTGTTTCATTAGTAAGATTATACTTCTTCCAATAAGTTGAGCCGAGTGAAGATGAATCTGATGGAATTTCCCCAGTATAGGTGTTCAATGTTGGAATACCATTTAGCCCCACTGTATTATCATAGAAATACTGATCATAGCCATGGTTATCAAAGCGATCTTTTTTGATGTAGAAAAAGAGAGGTTGTTGCTCATCAGCATTAGCGGCTTCAAAATACGGATAGATTGCACGCTGACGTGTCGATGAAATACTTCCCCGTCCTTTAAGCACATCAATATTACCGCGACTTAATTTCTGAAAGTTAGATTTGGAGGTGCTTTCGATACTTTCTTTAAAATATCGTAGAGATAACAATTTACGTATGGTTGATATATCAGGAGGCGTTGATGGCTCAGGAAAATTAAATCTCCTGTCAACCACAGCCAGTACTTCAACCGGGGCTTCATCAGGAATTGCCCAATGATTAACATATGAAACATTATTATTGTTGATATATTTTACGTGCACTTTTATAACTACCAGAAAGTGTCGTCTGCTTGCTGCATCTGCACTGTTAACATTTGAGGTATATTCAGTAAAACCTAAGCTTGACTGTGGGCCCTGACCTAACAAAATTTCGTGTAATTCTTCTGTACTTCCCCCAGCCGTATGATAAGAGGCAATATTCCATGCTTCTTCCTCAGTAGCTCCTCTCATCAAAGTTACAAATCTATCCCCAAAACTTCCAGAACCCTTAACATAATTAACAATATCCATTTCTGACGTTGGTTGCGGTAATTTTGGGTTTGTATCAGGATATAAAAGTGAGCTGTCATCATTAATAAATGATAACGGAGATCCGGTCACTGCAGAATAGGGTTCATCTTTAAAAAATACAGGAATATTGAGACTTTCAAAATCAAATGGCTGCCCCCCTTTTAGACCACCACCTCGAGTCCAGAGAATTTCATTATTATATTCGGTACGATAAATTCTTCGGGATAAAATCTCATATCCTGTTTCAATGTCCACTTCATAGTAGATGCCGCTCAGAGAACTCCCTTTTACAGCGACAATTTGATTATCTTCATCACTAAGCTTTACAATATTGACATGCTGCCCGGAACTTTTAAGCTTAACGTCTAACACATTAGTTGAGGATATACTATCTTCAGCAATTCCATATTCCTTCAAAAATATATCGATATTTGTTTCATTCAGAGTCCTGCCCTCATTATTTATAACGCTGCTAAGTACCTCCTGGTTTATTCCTGCCTTACTAATCAAGAGTGGAATTGCAAAAGACAGACCAAGCAGTACTGCATTTGTCGCCAAACCAGGTATAGCAGAACGACGTTCTTCATAAGTATCACCATTAATCAGTTGATCAAAACTGATCCCCATACTGGAAGTAATAATCCCCAGTCCAAGCGGAACAGATACCTCCGGGACTACGATATCAAATATAGGGGTCATTGATAAAATCGTCTGGAGTATAGTCAGAGCATAGTCTCGTTGAGCTTCACTGTTTGATTTTATAACGATATCACCATCACTGAAACTGCGTTTCT
>OJSY01000308.1_pt1 | contig 5240 bp, 3 predicted proteins | sample 1599501 | NCBI WGS metagenome assembly OJSY01 (sample SAMN04436727, study PRJEB24849) | human gut metagenome | biome: human gut; feature: NICU; material: stool | host: Homo sapiens | place: USA: Saint Louis, MO | collected 2010-11-13
CAGCCTCCACGCACGCTTAGCGTGCTTTATTTTCCGTTTTCTGAGACGACCCCTTTTTGTGGTGCGGACCACCTCAAAACCTGCGCTTTCCAGCGCCTCAGTGACATCCTGACGGGTTTTCAGCTCCCCGGATGAGGCAAGAGCAAGCAGACCGCGTGTAATCGCTTCTGCAGCCTCCTGCTTCGCTTTAGGCAGTGCAGACGGTGTGACCAGTGCCCGCCGGTTCTCCGGTGCGTTCGGGTCGTGCAGCCCCAGTCTGCCGTTCACGATGGTCTGCCAGGCATCGATGCGTGGACGGTCGGCGCGATCGTAATACGGCTGGAGCCGTCTGCCGGTCAGCAGCTCCGTGTTCGGGATCAGAAAATTCAGCTCAAGCCGCCCCTTGTCACGATGCTCCACCCACAGGATGCTGTACTGGTCTTTATCAAGTCCGGGCATCAGAACCCGCTCAAAGCTTGCCATCAGCTTTTCCCGCTGGCCGGAGGGTAAATCCGCTTCCGCAAACGACAGTACCCCGGAGGTGTATTTCTTAACGTAAGGCGACGCGTCAATCAGCTCCCGGACTTCTTCCGGCTTCCCCTGCAGGACGGTGGCGCCTTCACGCTGCCGGTCTTTACCCAGCAGATAGTCCACCGGCCCGGCGCCACCGCCGCGACCGCGTGGATGAAATTTAACGATCATCGTCCGTTCCTTTCTCAAGAACGGCGTGCCGCAGCCGCTCAAGTCCGGCATCGATGGCCATCAGCGCCGCAACAATCTGCACCCTGTCATGGCCGGTACCGCCGCCGGCGTTAACACGGCGGGCTATCTGGTTCAGGTTATTGCCCATGCCGGCAAGCTGGCGCAGCAGCGCCGGCGAGATTGAGGGAAGCTTTCCGGAACGTGCCGGCTTTTCGTCCAGGCAGGTCTGCCGCATCCACGCTGCCAGCTGCCTGCCGTCGCAGCGCTCAAGCAGCCGCCGGTGCTCGTCCTCCGTCACCCACATGGTGAGCATCTTGTTCCGTTTCTCTGACAAACCGGCCTCCTGATAACGCCGGGACGGGCGGGAAAGCCTTTCCCGGTCGGCGCGGGGTTGGACAAGCCGCAGGCGCGTCAGGCTTTTGGCGGGTTTCGGGGCGCAGCCCTGAACCAGTCACGTAGCGCTAGCGGAGTGTATACTGGCTTACTATGTTGGCACGGATGCGAGTGTCAGTGAAATGCTTCATGTGGCAGGAGAAAAATGCAGCAGCGGAGCGTCAGCAGAATATGTGATACAAGATATATTCCGCTTCCTCGCTCACTGACTCGCTGCGCTCGGTCGTTCGGCTGCGGCGAGCGGTACCGGCTTACAGGCGGGGCGGAAATTTCCTGGGAGATGCCAGGAAGAAGCTTAACAGGGAAGCGATAAGGCCACGGCGAAGCCGTTTTTCCATAGGCTCCGCCCCCCTGACAAGCATCACGAAATCTGACGCTCAAATCAGTGGTGGCGAAACCCGACAGGACTATAAAGATACCAGGCGTTTCCCCCTGGTGGCTCCCTCGTGCGCTCTCCTGTTCCTGCCTTTCGGTTTACCGGTGTCAATCCGCTGTTATGGCCGCGTTTATCTCATTCCACGCCTGACACTCGGTTCCGGGAAGGCAGTTCGCTCCAAGCTGGACTGTATGCACGAACCCCCCGTTCAGCCCGACTACCACGTTGTCCCGGTAACTATCATCTTGAGTCCAACCCGGAACAGACACGAAAAATCGCCAGTGGCGGTAGCCATTAGTAAGAGGATTCACGGAGCGGAGTAGTAGAGTGTTCTACAGAGTTCTTGAAGTGGTGGCCTGACTGCGGCTACACTGGAAGGACAGTTTTGGTACCTGCGCTCCGTGAAAGCCAGTTACCTTCGGAAGAAAGAGTTGGTAGCTCTTGATTCCGGCAAACGAACCACCGTTGGTAGCGGTGGTTTTTTTGTTTGCAGGGCATGAGATTACGACGACATCGAAGGGATAACAAGAGGATCCGCTTCTTGAACCCCCCTCCCCACAAAAAAAAACGGCACACTAGCGCGTAAAGCGTCATCAAAAAAACTCAAATAGCGCTATATACAATCACTTTATTACGCCCCTCTCTCTTAGCTTGATAAAGAGCATCGTCAGCATTTTTCAGCAAAAAATCGATCCCACCAAGAGGATCATCTTGTGTTGCCACACCAGCAGATACGGTGACACGCAAGTTATTAGGGAAAACAGTACGTTCAATAACACTCCTAATACGCTCCGCAACACACTCCGCTGTTACCACAGATGTATTCGGCAGAAAAACAACAAACTCTTCTCCACCAAACCGACAAATAATATCTTCACTACGGCAACAAGACTTAATAATCTGAGCCAAAGAAACAAGCACCTCATCTCCGACCCCATGCCCGAAACTATCATTTATTTTTTTAAAAAAATCAACATCAATAGCAATAACTGAAGCTCCTGCCCCATACTTGTTATTCTGTATTTTAGTTGAAAACCCCAATCTATTGTTCACGCCGGTAAGGGGATCTTTAAGCGCCACCTCATTTAAAGAATCAACCCTTTCCATCATTACCTTAACATGCGTAAAAAGTGCCTTTTTAAGTCGATCAGCTTCGGCATACCAAGCATTGATAGCTTTAATATAAACTAACGAAGCCCCTATATCTTTAGCATTGGTAGATATAGCAAGCTTTTCTAAAGGAAGTGAAATACGGGAGGCAATGAAATATGAAAGAAGTGAAAATGTAATAATTATTACAATTAGCAGAACAAGTACACTTTTAGCATAAGTAATAAGAATAGTAGTCGCGCTGTCAGCATGGCTATAAACCAACACATTCCAAGCAGTATTTTTCATATGAGCATAACCCAGAAGATATCTATTCCCCGAAAAAAAAAATTCCCCCTCACCTCTATCAGACTCCGTTAACTTTGATTTCAAATCATCAGACATAACCATGGGCCGACCAACAGCACTGTTATCGTTATTAAAGATCACAGTTCCATCATCACTAACAATGCTAATTTCAGTGTCGCTCTTGAAAAAATGCCTGCTCAAAACATCGCTAAATAAACTATGTTTTTTTAGATATATAGACCCACCGACATACCCTATGTAATTGCCATTCTTATCATAAATAGGATGTGACAACAAAATAATCAAATTCCCAGTAACTGATTTGAACGGTGAAGATATGAATGGTTTCTTTTCCTCAATCGCCAATTTGCTGGCACTTGAATTCAAGCGGGTACCAACTAAATCAAGAGATTCTGGCGAAGTCGCCAGAACAACAGCATCATTACTAACAACAAAAACTGAATTAAACATACCAGACTGCAATCTTAACCTATCCGCCTCATCTTTAAGTGAGTCAATATCATTAGTTGATTTTATTTTTTTTGCTCCATATGATAATTCACCTTGAGCCATTTCAATATAACCACTCATTACATCTGACATTTTCATAGCGTACGATGAATTAGCATCAAGCAAATCTTTTTCTATATTTTCGCGCTGAAAAACCATAATAACGGCAATCAGAAAAATAGAAGTTAACAAAATCCCACCAACGGACAAGGTTATGACTATCGGACGAAGGTGAGGCTTTTTAATTCTCATAAAAATACACTCCATATAATAAAAAATGCCGCATTTACCATAACATCCCTTATCAGCACCGCCCCGGACGGGTTCGGAACAAATGCGGCGTCAGCCCGGTAAAACCGGCAGCAAACTCTCCGCTAAACCGCGCATTCTGCGCCAGATAAATTTCACCCGGCTGCATGGCTATGCAGTCGGGTGAATGGCTCCGGCTTTCAGCGCAGATGTCCACCGAAAGCCCCGTTTTATCAGGTTATCACAGTGAAGGGCTGTTATACGTCCGCTGTCGCTGAGATCGCTCCAGCTCCAGCGCTTTCTGATGCTGCACCACGCGCTCCTGCTCCCGGTGCAGCTCGACGGCATTCAGTCGCTCGACAACCGGCGCAGCTGCTCGCTCAAACTCTGCACCTGCCTGCTCAAGCCCGTGACGCGCTCGCTCAGCGCTGCGTTCTCCCGTTGCATAAGACCAGACATCGTCCGCCATTCCGCGAAGGCGCTCTCCCACTCGTCCAGCCTTTTCGAGTAGTCCTGCTGTAGCTGCTCTAATGCGCTCAGCAACTGTTTTTCCAGCTCCGTCATGTGCTATTTCCCCGCCAGTATCATCCAGCTCGAATCCTCTCCGAACCGTCCCGCTTCCGGGTTCACCTTCACGCAGCGGCGTCTCTGCTCGCCGCAGGTCGAGAGCTGCACGCCGCTGTTCCTCTCTGACAGCATGGCCTGCGTGCTCTTCTGCTCCCGGATGGTCGTGTAGTTGTCGAGTATCTGCTGCCCCTGCCACCACAGAATGCCCGCGCTCGAGGCGATCAGCAGCGCGGAGACCAGGACGATGGTCAGCCACGTCTGGCTGACCATGCGCACCATGCCTTTCGTGCGCTGGCTCATGGCTGAGGACAGTTTCCGGTCGTGGTCGAGGATGGCGGCGCTGATTCTCTTCGCGCTTTCGTTCAGTTCCGCTTTTACAGATTTCTCGTGCTCGCTGAATGCGGCTTTCAGCATCTCGCCGGTACTCTGCTGCTGCGCTTTCGATTTCTGCTCTAAGTCCTTCGCCAGCGTTAAAAGACTGTTCATAAATGGCTCCCTTCAGTCGGATGTTTCGCCCCCCGTCCGGGTCGGCAATGCTGATACTGCTTTTTGGGGTCGTCTCAGAAAACGGAAAATAAAGCACGCTAAGCCGGTTGCAGCGGCCGTAGCGGCCTGAACTTGCCCGCGCCGATCTTGGCGCTGCTGCGCCAGAGGTAATCGCCGGTCAGGTTGATGTGCTCCCAGCCGAGCGGCGACAGGTACTGCAACAGGCCGTCATCGACGGCTTGACCGTGGCCACGCGTGGCGTTCGCGGCCCGCTCCAGATAGACCGTGTTCCATAGCACGATGGCCGCCGTCACCAGGTTGAGGCCGCTGGCCCGGTAGCGCTGCTGCTCGAAGCTGCGGTCGCGGATTTCCCCCAGGCGGTTGAAGAACACGGCGCGGGCCAGCGCGTTGCGCGCCTCGCCTTTGTTCAGCCCGGCATGCACGCGGCGGCGCAGCTCGACGCTTTGCAGCCAGTCCAGGATGAACAGTGTGCGCTCGATGCGTCCCAGCTCACGCAGGGCGACGGCCAGGCCGTTCTGGCGCGGGTAGCTGCCAAGCTTCCTGAGCATCAGCGAGGCCG